>SXGS01321359.1_pt1 | contig 643584 bp, 282 predicted proteins | sample 3174681 | NCBI WGS metagenome assembly SXGS01 (sample SAMN11356861, study PRJNA531348) | freshwater metagenome | isolation source: freshwater sample F1-80 | place: China: Fuxian Lake, Yuxi | collected 2017-12-25 | reverse complement strand
ACATCCACGTCCATTAGCGAATTTTGAATTACCGAATGTTTGTTTACCAGTTGGTGCTGCAAATTTTACAAGTACATCAACCATTGCAAGCGGAACGATTGCAAGTTATTTATGGAATTTTGGAAACAGCCAAACAGCAACAATACAAACAGCAACTACGACTTATAGTTCAACCGGTCCATTTAATGTCACATTAACAGTTACATCGGATAATGGATGTGTTGACGATTCCCTTCGTGTGTTGAATACGGTTTATGCACAGCCTCAAGCATCATTTACTGCTCCAGCAGAAGTTTGTTTTGGTACAACAGCAAACTTTACAGATAACAGTACAGCACCAAATAGTACAGTTACACAGTGGTTATGGGATTTTGGAGATGGAACTACATCAACAATTCAAAACCCAACAAAAAATTATGCAGCAGCAGGGACTTATATTGTTACTTTAAATTGTATTTCTGCAATTGGATGTCCTTCAACAACTGCAACTTGGACAATAATTGTAAATCCGTTGCCAACTCCAAATTTTACTACTTCGGTTCCATCCTGCGAAACAAGAGATATTACTTTTACGGATGCATCAGTTGCAAATGCCGGCACATTAGTAAAATGGACTTGGGATTTTGGAGATGTTACAAATACAATTCTAACAACTGCATCACCATTTATTCACACTTACAATGTAGCTGGAGTTTATAATGCGACTTTACAAGTTGAAACAAACAAAGGTTGTATCAGTTCTGTTTTAACCAAATCTGTAACCGTTCATGTGCTACCAAATGCAGGTTTTGTTTCTCCGGAAATTTGTTTAGTCGATCCTTTTGCACCTTTTGTTGATACAAGCAGTATTTCTGCTGGTTCAATTGCTGCGTGGTTATGGAATTTTGGAGATCCGAACGCAACATTAGTAAATCCCAATACATCCACTTTGCAAAATCCAACACATAGGTATTTAACAATTGGGAATTACACTGCAACTTTAATTGTAACATCCAACCAAGGTTGCACAGATACAATTTCGCAAACTTTCAGTGTGAATGGTTCTATCCCGAATGCAAATTTTACAGTACAAAATGCAAACATTTTATGCAGCAGTCAAGATGTAGAAATAATAAATAATTCTACAGTTGATTTTGGATCTATCGTAAAACTCGAAATTTATTGGGATTATTTAAATAACCCAACCATTAAAACTGTGGATGATTTTCCATCCCTCGGTAAAAATTATTTGCACAATTATATTGAGTTTGGAACACCTTTTACAAAAACATACACAATAAGAATGGTGTCTTATTCCGGTGCTAATTGTTTAAATGTAATTTCAAAAGTTATCACTGTGCTTGCAACACCAACAGTTTATTTTAATTCGTTGGGCGATGCGTGTACAAATTCCCCTCAGTTTCAAATCCTGCAAGCCGGTATTTTAAATGCACTTCCGGGAATTGGAGTTTTTTCCGGACAAGGGGTTTCGCCAACAGGTTTATTTGATCCTAATACAGCAGGAGCAGGAACACATACATTGCGATATACTTTTACCGGCACAAATGGATGTATTAATTTTAAAGAACAACCAATAATAATACACCCAACACCAATTGCTAATGCAGGAACCGATAAAGTTATATTGGACGGAGTTACAATTTCTATGGATGCTATAGCGCCAAATGTAACTTATCCAGTTGCCTATTTGTGGACTCCTTCGCTTGCATTAGATACAGTTACAAAATTAAATCCACTTGCTTCACCATTGGATGATATTACTTATACATTAACTGTTACTTCAGATAAAGGTTGTAAAACTTCTGATCAAGTATTTATAAAAGTGTTGAAGTATCCATTAATTCCAAATATTTTCAGTCCCAATGGAGATGGTATTCACGACAAATGGGATATTGGTTATCTTAATCAATATGTTGGCTCAACAGTTGAAGTATTTAATCGTTATGGACAAAAAATATTTCATTCCGTTGGCTACTCTAATCCTTGGGATGGAACTGTTAATGGGAAACCTGTTCCTGTTGGTACTTACTATTATATAATAGATCCAAAGAATGGTAGAAAAATTACAGCAGGTTATGTTGATGTAATCCGATAAAAACTATGAAACGAATTTTGTTTTTTGTTTTAATGATGAATTTTTCTGCGAAAATATTTTCGCAACAACGACCGCATTACACACAATACATTTTAAATAATTATGTATTAAACCCTGCGTTGAGTGGAATTGAAAATTACACGGATTTAAAAATAAGCAACCGAGATCAATGGGTTGGTTTGAATGGCGCACCAAAGACAACTTACTTAACGATTCACAAAGCAATTGGAAAAGAAGATTACAAGACTTCTGCAACTTCATTTTCTGTTCCGGGAGAAAACCCAAGAGGAAAGGCTTATTGGGAAAATTATACAGCATCCGAACCACACCAAGGTGTTGGAATGGTTGTGGTAAATGATAAAGCAGGAAGTTTCAATCGTATTTCTGTTAGTGGAACTTATGCATATCATATTGGATTGAATGCAAAAACTAATTTTTCAGCAGGTTTTTCTGGTGGAATAACGCTTGTAAGTTTAGATCGTTCCAAACATGATTTTACAGGAACGGGAAGTTCGAACGATCCGGCAACTTATACTATTAACAATGAATTAAATAAAATAAAACCAGATTTGGGTGCAGGAGTTTGGTTATATTCTTCCAATTATTTTGTTGGACTTTCAGCACAACAAATCATTCCACAGAAATTAGCTTTTGTAGATGATGCTGCAATTATTCAAAAAGGAAAATTTATTCCGCATTTATTTTTTACCGGCGGTTATCGTTTTTTATTGAGTGAAGATGTGAATGTAATTCCATCTTTTATGTTGAAATATATTAATGGCACATCTAAAAATAATTATCAAGTAGAAGGAAATTTGAAATTACAGTTTCGCGATTTATTGTGGCTTGGAGGAAGTTACCGCCACGAAGATGGATACGCAGGAATGGTTGGGTTAAATGTTAGAAATACATTTAATATCGGCTATTCGTACGATATAACAACTACACAATTAAATACAGTAAGCAGAGGCACACACGAAATTGTATTTGGATTTTTACTTGGCAACAATTGGGGCGATACTTGCCCCAGAAATGTTTGGTAAAAAAAATCCTCACTTTTTTATGGCGAGGATTTTATAAAAAATTTCAATCAATCTTAATTTTTGATTTCTTCTTTGCTAACTAATTTCAATTTAGTTTGACCATTAAAAAGAGAACGATATTTTTCAACAACTTCTTTTGGTTGTAACTGGCCATTAATTTGTAATGAATCTCCACTTAGTTCAATACTAAAATTATTTCCGTCAATCAACTTATCTTTTTTTAGAGAATCCAATAATGGTGTTCCCTGATTTCCTTGACCAGCAGTTACTGTCATTTCTATTTCGTGCTTCATTGGCATTTCTGCAGTTGAAGTATTTAATTGCGCAAGTGATGGAGCAATAACTAATGACACGATTGACATTAATTTAATTAAAATATTCATGGATGGTCCCGAAGTATCTTTAAATGGATCGCCAACTGTATCACCTGTTACAGATGCTTTGTGTGGTTCTGACTTTTTGAAATAAGTTTCTCCGTTTATTTCAACTCCTTTTTCAAAACTTTTCTTTGCATTATCCCAAGCACCACCGGCATTATTTTGAAACATACCCATTAAAACTCCACAAACTGTTGCTCCTGCAAGAAATCCTCCCAAGGCTTCCGCACCTAAAACAAAACCAATAATAATAGGAGATAGAATTGCAATTGCACCGGGTAGCATCATTTTTTTCAGCGATGCTTCGGTGGAAATAGCCACACATTTTTCATATTCAGGTTTTCCTTTTCCTTCCATAATTCCAGGAATGGTACGAAACTGACGACGAACTTCTTCCACCATTGCCATTGCGGCTTCTCCAACTGCACGAATTGCTAATGAAGAAAAAAGAAAAGGAATCATTCCTCCAAGAAATAAGGAAGCTAAAACATCTGCTTTGTAAATATCTATGCCATCAATTCCGGCAACACCAACAAATGCTGCAAACAAAGCAAGCGCAGTTAAAGCAGCAGATGCAATTGCAAAACCTTTTCCTGCAGCTGCAGTTGTATTTCCAACAGCATCAAGCACATCTGTTTTTTCTCTTACTTCTTTTGGTAATTCACTCATTTCGGCAATTCCACCTGCATTATCTGCAATTGGACCAAATGCATCAATTGCTAATTGCATCGCAGTTGTAGCCATCATTCCTGCAGCAGCAATTGAAACACCGTACAATCCTGCACATTCATAAGATCCCCAAATACCACCGGCCAAAACTAATATTGGTAAAAATGTAGATTCCATTCCTACAGCCAAACCCCCAATTACATTTGTTGCATGGCCTGTTGCCGATTGACGAACAATTGACAAAACAGGTCTTTTGCTCATCGCAGTATAATATTCAGTAATGATACTCATTAAAGTTCCAACAACTAAGCCAACTGCAATGGCGCCTAAAACGCCCCACTTTGTAAACTCATGTCCACGAAGCGACATTGTTTCCGGTAAAATATAATATACAAGCCCAACTGATGCAATTGCTGTTAAAACAATGGAACCCCAGTTGCCCATATTCAATGCTTTCTGTACATTTTGTGTGTTGATACTTGCAGTATCGCTAATTCGTACAAACCATGTTGCAACGATAGAAAAAAGAATCCCTATTCCTGCAATAAACATTGGTAAAAGAATAGGAGATAAGCCACCCAATCCATCTTCGCCAGTTACAACTGTTTGCTGACCTAAAACGATTGTAGCTAAAACTGTTGCAACATAAGAACCAAAAAGATCAGCTCCCATTCCGGCAACATCACCCACATTATCGCCCACATTATCTGCAATAGTTGCAGGGTTTCTTGGATCATCTTCCGGAATTCCAGCTTCAACTTTACCTACTAAATCAGCACCCACATCGGCAGCTTTTGTATAAATTCCACCACCAACACGAGCAAAAAGTGCAATTGATTCTGCACCCAAAGAAAATCCGGTTAGCACTTCAATCATCATCAACATTTCTTTGCCATTTACTACTGCACCAGTTGGTACGAAATAACATTTCAATAATATAAATAATGCACCCAATCCCAAAACAGCTAATCCGGCAACACCTAATCCCATTACAGATCCACCCGTAAATGAAACAGCTAATGCTTTGCTTAAACTGGTTTTTGCCGCTTGTGCTGTTCGCACATTTGCTTTGGTGGCAACTTTCATTCCAATATATCCGGCAACAGCACTAAAAATAGCACCCAAAATAAATGCCACAGAAATCAACCAATGCGAATGTGGATTTGAACTTGCCATTACTGCCAACAAAATAGCAACAATAGTTACAAAGTATCCCAAAATTTTCCATTCTGCTTTTAAAAAAGCCATAGCACCGTCAGCAATATAATTGCTGATTTCTTTCATTCTGTCGCTACCTGCATCTTGCTTTATTACCCAATTGTATTTTATAAGGGTATAAATCAACCCAACAACACCCATTAACGGTACGATATAAATCAGTTTTTCCATAAATATATTTGCTTTAATCTAAAAATTTTTGGACGGCAAAGATAGGGGTAAAAGAGGTTGTTATAAAAGCTGAAACCAATTCATTTTAATTAAAAAAAAACCTTATTACTGTCAATCTGGCAAATCTGTTTTTTTGGAATAAGTATTGTTAGTAATGCCGTATCTAAAACGAATTAATTTTTTTTATGCAAAAAGAAAAAGGAACCATTTCAATTAATACAGAGAATATTTTTCCCATTATTAAAAAATTTTTATACTCCGATAACGAAATTTTTCTGCGCGAATTAGTGAGCAATGCTGTGGATGCAACGCAAAAAATGAAACGCATCAGCTCGTTGGGGCAATACAGCGGCGAATTGGAAGAACTGCGCGTGAAAGTTGCAGTAAATGCAAAAGCAAAAACAATTACTATTTCGGATAATGGAATTGGATTAACTGCCGAAGAAATTAAAAAATACATCAATCAAATTGCATTTTCCGGAGCTACAGAATTTATGGAAAAGTTTAAAGAAGCAAAAGATGCAAACGAAATTATTGGAAGATTTGGTTTAGGATTTTATTCGGCTTTTATGGTTGCCGATAAAGTAGAAATTCAATCACTTTCTTATGCAGAAAATTCGGAAGCAGCACGTTGGATTTGTGATGGCAGCACTTCTTTTGAAATTTCCAAAGGAAAAAGAACTGAAAGAGGTACAGATGTAATTCTACATGTGAATGCTGAATCGGAAGAGTTTTTAGCAGAAAATAAAATTCAAACTATTCTTGATAAGTATGCAAAATTTTTACCAATTCCTGTTCAATTTGGTACAAAAAAAGAATCGATACCCGACGGAGAAGATAAAGAAGGAAAACCAAAATACAAATCAATTGATGTTGATAATATCATTAACAATACCAATCCTATTTGGACGAAATCCCCGTCAGATCTGAAGGATGAAGATTATCTTTCTTTTTATCGCGAACTGTATCCTTTTTCCGAAGCTCCACTTTTTTGGATTCATTTGAATGTAGATTATCCTTTCAATCTTACAGGTGTTTTATATTTTCCTAAATTAAAAAATGATTTTGAAGTTCAAAAAAACAAAATCAAATTATTTAGTCGCCAGGTTTTTATTACGGACGAAGTAAAAGATATTGTGCCGGAATTTTTATTACTGCTTCACGGTGTGATTGATTCACCAGATATCCCATTAAATGTTAGCCGTTCTTTTTTACAAGCAGACAGTAATGTAAAAAAGATAAATAGTTATATCAGCAAAAAAGTAGCCGACAAGTTGAGTGAACTTTTTAAAAAAGATCGTAAAGCTTACGAAGAAAAATGGGATGAGATTGGTTTGTTTGTAAAATATGGAACAATTTCTGATGAAAAATTTTATGAAAAGGCGAAAGATTTTTTATTGTTGACAAATACAACAAAAGAATATTTTACAACAACAGAATACAATGCCAAAGTAAAAGATTTTCAAACAGATAAAAACGGGCAACTTATTTATTTATATACATCCAATGCGGAATTGCAAGACAGTTACATTCAAACAGCACAAAAAAGAAATTATGATGTGTTGCTGATGAATTCTCCAATTGATAATCATTTTATTCAGCAGTTGGAAATGAAATTAGAAAAAACTTCCATGAAGAGAGTTGATGCAGATGTGCTTGATAAATTATTAGAAAAAGAAGAAACAATATCTCATCAATTAACTGCCGATGAAACAGCTAAGTTGAAAACGATTTTCGAAAATGCAATTAAGAATGAACACATGAAAGTAGAAGTAGAAAGTATGTCTGCCGAAACTTTGCCTGTAACAATTACGATTGAAGAATGGATGCGCCGCATGAAAGACATGTCGAAAATGGGTGGTGGAATGAATTTTTATGGTTCAATGCCCGACACCTATAAAGTTGCAATCAATGCAAATCATACGATTATTTCTAAAATATTGAATGCAGATGAAGCGCAACAATCAATCATGGCGAAACAAGTTTTTGATCTTGCCTTGCTTGGACAAGGAATGCTGAAAGGTGCTGATTTGACTGCATTTGTAGAACGCAGTGTAAATGTTATTGGCTAATTAATAATTGAAAATTTGCTTGAAAGCATAAGGCATGCAAAAAATAATGTCGCTTGCAATTAGTGCTTCTTGCGAAAATTTTTCTGATGCAAAATCTCCGGCCAATCCATGAAGATAAACTCCTAAGATTGCAGCATTTTCAGCAAGATAGCCTTGCGCCAATAAACCGGTAATAATTCCTGTAAGTACATCGCCGCTGCCGGCAGTTGCCATTCCTGCATTTCCAGTGCTGTTGAAATATTTTTTTCCGTTGGGAAGAGCAACCAATGTATGCGGACCTTTTAACACAATGATGCAATTTAATTCGGTAGCTTTTTGTGAAGCCAATTCAATTCTTTCAAAATCATTTTTACTTTCACCGAATAACCTTTCAAATTCTTTTTGGTGAGGAGTAAGAATTGAAAATGGAGGGAGAGAAGTAAGTAATTTTTTTTCCATCGAAAGAATATTAAGCGCGTCAGCATCCAAAACAATTGGTGATTTTACTGCATTCAAAATTTTTTTTAATGCAATTTTTGTTTCGGATGCAGTTCCAATTCCCGGTCCAATTCCAATGGAATTATAGATTAAAAAATCTGTTTCTATTTTGGAAATAAAAGAGGAATTAAAATCTGCAAAAACCATTGCTTCTGGAGCAGTAGTTTGTAAAATTTCAATTCCCGATTTTGGAATATGGCAGGAGAGAAGCCCCGCACCACTGCGCAAACAAGCTTTTGCAGCTAATACAGCAGCTCCCATTCTTCCATAACTACCGGCAATAAGTAACGCATGTCCGAAATTCCCTTTGTGGCTATTTCGATTTCGTTTTTTGTAAATTGAAGAAATAATTTCTGCATCAATAAGTGAGTTGTTAGGGGGCGTTAAATTCAAAAAATCTTTATCTAAACCTATATCTAAAATTGAAACTTTTCCAATTGAATTGAAATTTTCGGGCATTAAAAATGCTGGCTTATAGCATTGAAAACTCAATGTGTGCGTTGCTTTTATTACCGAATTATTTTTGGAAGATTGATCAACCGAAAGTCCGGTTGGGATATCAATTGCAATTATTTCGCAAGAACTATTATTGATATAATTTACCAAGCTTGCAATTATTCCATCAAGTGGGCGGCGCAAACCAGAACCAAATATTGCATCAATGATTATTAAGTTGTATGTTAAAATGGGGAAATCATTTTCATTAAGAATAAAAAATATTTTGGAAGATTCAATTTCCTGTAATCTTTTAAGGTTTAATTGAAAATCAGCAGTTCCATTACTTTCCGATTTTATAATATACACTGAAACTGAAAAAAATTTTTTCAACAACATGCGCGCCAAAGCCAGTCCATCGCCACCATTATTTCCTTTACCACAAAATATGACAAATTCTTTCCCAAAATAATAACTCGCATCCAGCCATTCAATGCATTTTATTGCAGCTCCTTCCATCAAATCGATAGACGCAATGGGTTTGTTTTGAATGGTGTACTCATCCCAAACTCTTATTTGTTCAGCGTTTAAAATTTTCATTTTTACTTTATTCGCGTTTTCAAGTTACGAAACTGGTCGCATTTAACAGTACTTTATAAAAAATGGTAATGCAAGTATATATTTGTAGTATATGGAACCCAATAAAACAAGCTACCCTAAGTCAAAAATTCAAATTCTATTTTTAGAAAATATCAGTGATTCTGCAATAAAAAAATTTCGTCAAAACGGATATACTCAAGTAGAAAAAATTGGAAAAGCACTTTCGGAAGATGAGCTAATAAAGGAAATAAAAAACGTGCACATTTTAGGAGTTCGTTCTAAAACACAAATCTCAAAAAAGGTTTTAGCAGCAGCAGAAAAATTACAAGCAATTGGTTGTTTTTGCATTGGTGTAAATCAAGTAGATCTAACAGAAGCAACAAAAAAAGGAATCGCTGTTTTTAATGCGCCTTACTCCAATACAAGATCTGTAGCAGAATTGGTGATTGGTGCTGCAATTATGCTCATTCGTAAAATTCCGGACAAAAATAAAGCTGCGCATGAAGGAGTTTGGCTAAAAAATGCAAAAGGAAGTTTTGAAGTGAGAGGTAAAACTTTAGGAATAATTGGATACGGAAATATTGGAAGCCAGGTTAGTGTTTTAGCAGAATCGTTGGGAATGAAAATTATTTTTTATGATGTAGAAACAAAACTGCCATTGGGAAATGCAGAACTTGCAAAATCAATAAAAGAGGTTTTACAACGCTCAGATATTATTACACTGCATGTGCCGGAAACGAAACAAACAAAATTTCTTATCAATAAAAACAATATTAAATATTGCAAAAAAGGAGCAATCGTTATTAATTATGCAAGAGGCGAAGTCGTTGATTTAGACGCTTTGCGTTCCGCAATTGAAGAAAATCAAATTGGCGGAGCTGCTATTGATGTATTTCCTGTAGAACCTGAAAATAATGGCGATTGTTTTTATTCGCCAATGCAAGGGATTTCAAATGTTATTCTCTCGCCGCATATTGGAGGTTCAACCGAAGAAGCGCAACAAAATATTGGAGATGACGTGAGTTTGAAACTATTTAATTTTTTAGAAAAAGGAATAAGTTTTGGATCGCATACAATTCCCGCACTTGCTTTGCCACCGCAAGAAGGATCGCATCGAATTTTGCACATACATCATAATGTGCCCGGGGTTTTGTCTGAAATTAATACACAGCTTTCAAATAATAATATAAATATCGTCGGTCAATATTTAAAAACCAATGATTTAATTGGTTATGTTGTTTTGGATGTTGACAAACAACTTTCAGGGAAGGCTAAACAATTACTGAAAGAAGTTAAACATACAATTAATGTGCGGCTGCTTTATTAAATTCTGCTTTAAATATTACCCTATAATGAATATTATGTTAAATAGACAGACTTAAAATAAACCACTTCTTTTTCAAAGTGGCTATAAAAGTTTATTGAATAGACTCCTGCTTCTTTCTGTATTCTTCTGCTTTTGCGGAATTACCTTTCAAATCATAAGCTGTGGAAAGCAAATCGGCAATCATTTTGAAATTTCCTTTTTCAATTGCTTTTAATTCAGTTTTGCTATTGTACACTTCGTAAGCTTTTTCAGCAAATCGAATCATTTCGTCATTTTTAGCCATTAATTTAGCTTTCAAATCCGCTCTTTTCTTTACATCTTCAGGTTTTGTTCCTTTAATAGCACGCTGTTCGTCTTGAATATCGAAAGATAAATTGTAAATATGTTTTGCCATCAACACAGTTGCTTCTGTATAATCTGGTTTCGCAACTAATGCGTCATTAATTACTTTTTCTAATTTAGTTTGAGTTAAAACATAATCAGCAGGTTTGTGATCGCTGGTATAAGCATAGTTAAATAATTCTACTGCTAAATTATATTGAAGAATGATTTTGTTTGGATATTTTGGAATCAACTCTTCATATTTAGCAAAAATTTTCTTTTTATCCGTTTCATCTTCTACATCGTTGAATTCTGTTATATACCAAAAATCAGAATCAGGATATAATGTGTTACCTAAGTGCAAGTATTTTTCTCTGTTGATTAAATCTTTTTTCTTACTATAATAATCAACTAAATATTGATACACATCTTCATTTCCAGTTCCGCCAATTTTTTGTTCTGCAATTTTATTATAATAAACAGCAGCTTCATCTTCTTGTTTTGCCATAAAAGCAGCTAATGCAATATTTTGATAAAGCACCGTATCAAATGCCGGGAATTTGAAATTATTATATTCTAAATCTTTCGAAAAAATATATTGCTCAGCTGTTAATGCATTTTTAAAATTTGCAAATGCAGCTGCATAATCTTTCGCATTAAAGTTTTGTGCGGCTAAATCAAAATAATTGCTATAAATTTCAAAAAGGCGAACATGCTGTTCCAGCGTGGCTTGTATTGCTTTTGGATCTACCTCGTAATATTTTTTAAATGCATTTAGTGCATTCATTCTTGCATCGGGGAATTGGTTTTTTAATTGCTCGCTTTTTGCAATTTCATTATAAATGATTCCTTTATAATACCAGCCTTCCCATTTTGTGGTATTTTTTTCTTTCAATAAGAAAGCGTCAACAGTTGTTTTTGCTTTCTCCCATTGTTGCTTACTCATCAAATCTTTTATTTCATCAATGTTTTGAGAAAATCCAAAAACACTTAAAAAAGTTAACGCTAATAAGAAACTAATTTTTTTCATTTTAATAATTTAAATAGTTGAAAATTATTTTTTATTTAAGATACTTGTTCGGTTGATTCCGTAGCAATTTCATCGGTTGCTTCGGGCTCTTGTTCCTCAATTCGAGAAATAGCTGCAATTTCATCCTCTTCATCTAAGCGAATTAATTTTACACCTTGCGTTGCTCTTCCTTGTTCGCTAATATTTGCAACTTTCATTCTAATTGTTACGCCACTTTTGCATGTTATAAGCAAATCTTCTCTTTCTGCAACATCAAGTATCCCAACCAATTTACCAATTTTTTCGGTTACATTAATTGTCTTCACTCCTTTTCCACCCCGATTTGTAAAACGATATTCGTCAACACCGGTTCTTTTTCCAAATCCGCGTTCGCTAACAACAAGCACCGTTTTACTGCTATCCGTTTCAGGATTTACGCATAACATTCCTACAACTTCATCGCCATTATCGTCCACTTCAATTCCGGCAACACCAATTGCTCCGCGGCCTGTGGCTCTTACTTTTTCTTCGGAAAAACGAATGGCTCTTCCACTTTTTACAGCCATCATTATTTGACATTTACCATCTGTCATTCTTGCTTCCAATAGTTCATCGCCTTCATTTATTGAAATTGCATTAATTCCGGTTTGTCTCGGACGACTGAAATCTGCTAAAGCTGTTTTTTTAATAATTCCTTTTTTTGTACAAAGAACAATGTAGTGATTATTAGTAAACTCTTCGTCTTTCAAATCTTGTACATCAATAATTGCTCTAATATTATCATCCGATGGTATTTGAATTAAATTTTGAATTGCACGACCTTTACCCGACTTCTCTCCTTCTGGAATTTCATAAACATTTAACCAAAAGCACCTTCCTTTTTCTGTGAAAAATAAAATTGTGTGATGAGTAGATGCAACAAATAAATGTTCAATCCAATCTTCTTCTCTTGTTTTTCCACCAAGTACACCTCTTCCTCCCCTTTTTTGTGCACGATATTCATTTACAGCGGTTCTTTTTATATAACCCAAATGAGAAATGGTAATTACAACATCTTCTTCTTTTATTAGATCCTTCATACTTACTTCGTCATCCAAATAAGTAATTTCTGTTTTGCGTTCGTCGCCAAATTTTTCTTTTATTTCAATTAACTCTTGTTTGATCACTTCAAATCTTTTTGGCTCGTTCGATAGCAATTCATTTAATGCTGAAATCAATTGCATTAACTCCGCATATTCTGCTTTTATTTTCTCCCTTTCCATTCCGGTCAAACGCTGTAAGCGCAATTCCAAAATAGCTTTCGCTTGAATTTCATCCAATCCCCATCCTGCGTTTATTAAACTTTCTTTTGCAATATCGGGAGTTGCTGAATTTCTAATCAATTTTATTACTTCATCCAAATGATCTAATGCAATTAAATAACCAAGTAATAAATGTGCTCGTTTTTGTGCTTCTCTCAATTCAAATTGAGTACGACGAATTACAACTTCATGTCTGAATTCTACAAATTCATTTATTAAATCTTTTAAGTTTAATGTTTTTGGACGTCCCTTAACAAGGGCTACATTATTGATTCCGTAAGACGTTTGTAATTCAGTATGTTTATACAATTGATTTATTACCACATTGGCAACAGCATCGCGTTTCAGGTCAATTACAATTCTTGTTCCTTCTTTTTCATTCGACTCATTATTGACATGAGAAATGCCTTCAATTATTTTTTCATTTACCAAAAATCCAATTCGTTCAGTCAATGCATCGCGACTCACTTGATAAGGAACTTCTGTAATTACAATTTTTTCTCTTCCGCTTTCTTTTGTTTCTACAGAAAGTCTTCCACGCAATACAACTCGTCCTCTTCCAAAATGCAATCCCATCTTCACTCCTTCCATTCCGTAAATAATTCCTTTTGTTGGAAAATCTGGAGCTTTTACAAATTGCATTAATTCATCGATGGTAATTTCTCTATTTTCAATAAGTGCAATACATCCATCAATTACTTCGCTTAAATTATGTGGCAACATATTTGTAGCCATACCCACTGCAATTCCACTTGAACCGTTTACAAGCAATTGTGGAATTCTTGTTGGAAGAACCGTCGGTTCAATTTCTGTATCATCAAAATTGGATTGAAAATTAACTGTATCCTTATCTAAATCATTCAACATACTATCAGCCAAGCGATGCAAACGTGCTTCGGTATAACGCATTGCAGCTGGTCCATCTCCATCTTGGGTACCAAAATTTCCTTGTTTATCAATTACAGCATAGCGCATATTCCAATCCTGCGCCATCCGAACCATTGCGTCATAAACCGCAGTATCGCCATGTGGGTGATATTTACCAAGAACTTCTCCAACAATACGTGCTGATTTTTTAAATGGTTTATTAAAATGTAAACCCAATTCGTTCATTGCATAAAGAATTCTGCGGTGAACAGGTTTTAAACCATCACGAACATCCGGCAGCGCACGACCAACAATTACTGACATCGAATAATCGATGTAAGCTGTTTTCATTTGCTCCTCAATATTTATTGCAATTATGCGGTCATTGTCCTGAGTTTGGTTTTGTTCAAAAGTCTCGTCCATAGGTTATTATATCATTTTTTTCATAAGGAAAAAATATGAATGCAAATGTATCGAAATGAGGTTGGAAAACCTGACAAAAATCTCACTTTTTCCAAGTCGTTTTTCTACTATTTTGTATAAGGATTTTAACTTGTTTTCTGAAAGTTAATGGCTAATTTTCCAGACAAAACAATTCGAAGTAAAACAATGAAACAAATATTATTGTTTGGAGCCGGTAAGTCTGCTTCGGTGCTAATTGAATATTTACTAAGCAATGCTGAAAAGGAAAATTGGTTTTTAAAAGTAGTGGATTCGGACATTAATGTAGTGCAATCAAAAATTGGAAATTCGAATTTTGGTCAAGGATTTTCATTTGACATTCATCAAAAAACAGAAAGAAATAAATTGATTGAAGAATCCGATATTGTTATTTCAATGCTTCCGCCTTCGTTACATTTTATTGTTGCACAAAATTGCATTTCTGCAAAAAAAAGTTTACTGACGGCCTCGTATGTTGATGAAAATGTAAAAAAACTTCAAGCGGAAGTAGAGCAAAACGATTTGCTTTTTTTGTGTGAAATGGGGCTCGATCCTGGAATCGACCACATGAGTGCAATGCAAATGATTGATTCAATTCAGCAACAAGAAGGAGAAATTACTTCTTTCAAATCGCATTGTGGTGGATTGGTGGCGCCAGAAAGTGATAACAATCCGTGGCATTATAAAATAAGTTGGAACCCAAAAAGTGTTGTACTTGCTGGTAAATCTGGTGCAAGTTTTAAAGAAAATGGTGCAACGAAAAATTTGAAATATGAAGAAGTTTTCAATAATGAAGAAGAAGTTCAAGTTTCAGAAATTGGAAATTTTGCATGGTATCCTAATAGAGATTCATTGAGTTACACCGCTCTTTATGGGTTGGAAAATACAAAAACATTTATTCGTACTACCCTTCGCCACCCCGATTTTATGAAAGGTTGGCAAAAAATTATTGAATTTAATTTAACCGATGAAAATATAAAATATGACACAAATGGTTGGTCATTAAAAAAATTCTTTATTACACATTTAGCAAATAATAATATTGGATTAAAACCAAAAACGTTTATTTACAACTTACTTGATTTTTTTGGAATTAATGACGATGAAACGATTCTCGATTTGGGGAAATGCAGCGCAGCAGAAGTTTTACAATTTGTACTTGAAAGAAAATTAGCGTTGCAACCAAACGATAAAGACATGATTGTGATGATGCATGAATTGGAATTCGTTAAACAAAAAGAATTGTTTAAATCAAAATCTGTGTTAGTTGTAAAAGGTACCGACAAGGTGCATACCGCAATGGCAAAGACTGTTGGGCTTCCTTTAGGAATTGCTACGCGTTTAATTTTAAATGGAACGATTCAACTTAAAGGTGTTCAAATCCCTACACATAAATCAATTTATGAACCAGTGTTGAAAGAATTAGCTGAGCATCAAGTTTCGTTTTTTGAAACAACCAACTAAGCTTTTTTATTAGCCAAATCCATTATTGTTTGAAATTCTAATTCGTTTATTGGATGCACCGATAATCGTCCACAACGAACTAATGCGATTGTTTCAAGACTTTTTATTTTTCTAATTGTTGCAAGAGAAACGGGGTTATTCAATTTCTTTTTTGGCTTAATATCCACTGCCATCCAGCGTTCTTCAATGGAAGTAGGGTCTTTATAAAATTCTTTTACAACAGTTGCAATTCCAACAATTTCCAAACCAATATTACTGTGGTAAAAGAAAACAGTATCACCTTTCTTCATCGTGCGGAGATGAATTTGTGCAAGATGATTTCGCACACCTGTCCATGCGGTTTGTTTTTCTTTCACAAAATCATCCCACGAATAAACTGTTGGTTCTGATTTTACAAGCCAATACGCCATGTTGTTTTTTTTACCATCCACTTGCCAATACATCGACAAGGTGCATTGTTTTTAATTTTAATCCTTTGTTTTTAATACAACCATCCAATTGCATAATGCAGGAAAGATCAGTCGTAACAAGATATTCGGCATTTGTTGCCAATGCATTTTCTATTTTTTGTTCTGCCATCGCAATAGAAATTGGTTCAAATTTCACGGCAAATGTTCCGCCAAAACCACAGCAGGTTTCTGTTTCGTTTATTTCCACTAATTCTAATCCTTTTACATGTGAAAGTAATTTGCGAGGTTCAGTTTTAATTTTACATTCTCGCAATGCGGAGCAGCTATCATGATAAGTTGCTTTACCATTCAATGTAGCTCCTACATTTTCAATTTGCAAAACGTTGACCATAAATTCAGAAAATTCAAAAATTTTCTTGCTCAAATCTTTCATCTCATTGTGCACGGAAGAATTTTCCAACAATTTGAAATAATAATTTCTAATAAATCCAACGCAACTAGCACTCGGAGCAACAATGTATTCAGCATCTTTAAAATCATCAACAAATTTCATACAAACCGAACGAGCTTCGTCCCAAAAACCAGCGTTGAATGCAGGCTGTCCACAACAAGTCTGTTTACTATTGTAACTAACACTACAGCCAGTTTTTTCTAATATTTTTACCATATTGAAAGCAGTTTGTGGATAAAGCTGATCGACAAAACATGGTACAAATAGCTGAATGTTCATTGAATAAATTCTATTTTTTATTAAGCCATAAAATTAGCGGTTTATAAAACAAAAAAGACATTCTTAATTGAATGTCTTTTTTTTAAAAAAAAATGTTCGCTTATTTATAGATGCCAAGTTTTGCAAGAAATTTATCAGCATCATTACTTTGTTGCGTATTTGGAAATTTTTCTTTCAATTGATTATATAAATCAATTGCTTCTTTTGTATTTCCCGTTTTCTCGGCAAGTTGCGCTGCATTAAAAAGATAATCAGCAGCGTTGTAAGAATCAGTCGTAAAATGAAAAGCAGCTTTCTTATAAAATTCAAGTGCTTCCTCATTTTTATTTAATTCAGAATATGCATCAGCTAAAAGTTTATATGCTCTTGCTTGAATTTGCTTTGCATCTGTATTAAATTCTTTTAGGTTTTCAACTGCTTTTGCAAATTCTCCTGATCTTAAATAGCAATCACCAGCATAGAAATAAGCAAGATTTGCAGCTTTAGTCCCACTGTATTTCTCAATCACTTTTATAAATCCTAAATTAAATCCGTCTCCATTCAATGCTTTTTGTAAACTATCAATACGATAGTATTCCTCCGCTTTGAAAAGCGCATCATTTGCTTTTGCTTCTTTTGGTTGTTGAAGATATTTAGTATATGCCCAATTTACGCAAACAACAAGTACGATCGCCAATACAGAAATGGATATTGCTCTTTTGTTTTTATTCCAAAATTGCGATAAAGCTTCAATGACAACATCATTGTTTTCATTTTTCGTCGATTGATTTTTTGCTTCCATGTGTTTAATAATATTTTTTTTAATTAATCAATAATAAAAGGATAGTTTTCGTCGGCATAAACATCTTTTAAAACTTCGCTGTCATCAGGCCAAGGGCTTTCTTCAGCAAATTTTACAGATTCAGCAACTTTCTCGTCTACCCGAGCATTTATACTATTCAACTCTTCTTCATTTGCAAATCCATTTTCAATAATTGTTTGTTTTATTTTTTGAATTGGATCTTGATCTTTATACTCCTCTACTTCATCTTTGGTTCTGTATTTTTGAGGATCACTTATAGAGTGTCCTTTATAACGGTATGTTTTTATTTCTAACAATGTTGGACCTCCCTGTTCTCTTGCACGTTTTACAGCTCGTTCAACACCTTCGTGTACAGCTTCTGCCGACATTCCATCAATCGTATCTGCCGGCATTTCGTATGCATCGGCTAACTTGTAAATATCTATTACATTACTAGTACGTTTAACGGAAGTTCCCATTGCATAATTATTATTTTCGCAAATAAATATTACTGGGAGCTTCCAAAGCATTGCAAGATTAAAAGTTTCGTGTAAAATTCCTTGTCTTGCAGCACCGTCTCCAAAAAAACAAAGAACTACGTTGTCGGTTCCTCTGTATTGTTCTGCAAAAGCTAAACCGGCACCAGTTCCAATTTGTGCACCTACAATTCCATGGCCTCCATAAAAATTAACATCCTTTCCAAAAAAATGCATGCTGCCACCTTTCCCCTTGGCGCAACCTGTTGCCTTTCCGTAAAGTTCAGCCATACAACTATTAATAGACATACCTTTTGCAATGGCTAAACCATGATCGCGGTAGGAAGTAATAAAAAGGTCTTCTGCTTTTGTTGCAGATATACAACCAGCAGCAATAGCTTCTTGTCCGACATACGCATGATAAAATCCTCGTATCTTTCCTTCCATTTTGTATTTTTCTTCCGAAATAAGTTCAAACTGGCGTATAAGCTTCATCAGTTCGTACCAATACAAATAAATTTCTTTAGAAAATAATGTGGCCAAGAGGTAAAATTTTGAGGAGCAAAAGTAAGGCAAATTCAACAAATTGTTATCTTGATTTTATTACAAAATTTCAATATAGTTTGCTAACTACATTTTTGCCTTTATCTTGCAATTTATCTTGCTAAAAATTCGTAACATATCCCTAACTCAGTTCAAAAACTATCATTCCCGTTCAATCGGTTTTGAAAAAAGAATTATTGGTATTTGTGGTAACAATGGAGTTGGAAAAACGAATTTATTAGACGCAATTCATTACCTCTGTTTTACAAAAAGCCATTTTTCGCGATTTGATCAAGGGAATAGTCTTATTGGTTTTAATGGTTTTAGAATTGAAGCTGAAATTGATTTAGAAAATAAAAATGAAAATGCAGTTTGCATTCTTCGCGAAACGGGGAAAAAAGAATTTCATTTAGATGCAATTCCTTACGAAAAATTTTCTCATCATATTGGTCGTTATCCCTGTGTAATGATTGCTCCGGACGATGTGCAAATTATTACAGGAGAAAGTGAAGATCGACGAAAATGGTTGGACACGCTGCTTTCTCAACTGGATAAAACTTATTTAACTCATCTGCTTCAGTACAATCGATTGTTGCAACAACGCAATTCTTTGTTAAAAAATTTTGCAGAATCTGCTACAACCGATTTCACTTTATTGGATGTTTTGGATGAACAATTAGTTACTCAAGCAAATTTTATTTTTGAAAAACGTAAATTATTTTTTAACGAATTTATTCCATTGCTAAAAAATAATTACTACCGAATAACGAGTGTGAATGAAGCTATTGAGCTTAAATATGAAAGTGAATTATTGTCAAGTTCTTTTATAGATTTGGTAAAATGGAACCGATTAAATGATTTGTCTGCACAAAGAACAACTGTTGGCATTCACCGAGATGAACTTATTTTTAAATTGCAAAACCAACCGTTTAAAAAATTTGCTTCACAAGGCCAACGAAAAAGTTTGTTGTTTGCAATCAAATTGACAGAATTAGATTTACTAAAAGAAAAAAATGATTTTTCCCCCCTCCTTTTGTTGGATGATGTTTTTGAAAAATTAGATGAAAACAGAATAATGAGTTTATTAAAAACGGTTTGCATCGAAAATCAAGGACAGGTTTTTATTACGGATACAAACAATGATCGATTAAGTACGCATCTAAATTATTTACAGCTTGATTTTGAAATTATTAATTTATAAAATTAATTTGCAGTTATGGGCGAATATTCTATTGGAGATGCAATGAAAAAATTTCTAGAAAGCAGCCGTCTAAAAGGATCGGTACAGGCGATGCAAGTGGAAGAAGCTTGGGAAAAAATAATGGGAAAGACAATTGCAAAATACACGGAGTCAATAAAAATTATAGATAAAACCTTAATTATTACAACACATGTTGCACCGTTGAAACAAGAACTTGTTTATCAAAAAGAAAAAATAATTCAACGGGTAAATGAAGCAATGGGAGAAAATACGATTAACGAAGTTTTGATAAAATAAATTCATTTGCGTGCTGCAAATCAGCACTCGCCCATTTTCCCACAACGATTCCTTTTTTTAATATATAAAATGTTGGATTGTGTCTTGCAGCTGTACGGATGGCTGTTGCATCACATCGCAAAATTGTTGGAACTATTAATGATTTACTTTTCATCCAATTTATTGCATTCTCATAATCTGTTGTAACGATATACAGTTTTATATTTTTTTGATTAAGGACTTCTAATGTAGAATTAAAATCATCTAACCAAGCAGGTATATTTTTTTTGAATCGTTCAACAAACAAAATTGCAACCGGATTTTCTATTGATAATAATTCACTAGTTACATCAATATTCTCAGAAGTTGTTAATGAAAATCCTTTAATTGGTGGTTCATTATTTTTCCCTTTTCGAATTATTTTATCATATCGATTTTTGAATTTGTAAAGTGAATCATTAAAATCCAATGGAAATTTGTCAGCAGTAAATTCGATTTCGGACCCATCTTTTTCATAAACAAATGTCATTGCAATGCTGTCTGGAACTGCATTTAAAGGAATTTTCATTTTGTCAATTAAATTGTTTCCTTTTTTAAAAGGAAGACAATCAATTATTGGCAAATGGTATAAAACATGAAATTGAATTAAAAAACTTCCCAACGTTGTAAGTGATATAATGAATAGATTAAGTTTTTTTGAACAAGACGAGTGTATCTTATTTCTGTAATAAAATAATACAATGATAAAAGCAAGTAACAGCAGATCTTTTACAAAAGATGTTAATGGTGTAATTGGCAGACAGTCTCCAAAGCAGCCACAATTTTTAAATTTATCGGAGTAATAAGCATACCCCGTTAAAAATGTAAAAAATAGAATTAACAAAAGTAACAACCATGTAAAAAATTGCATTCTCCATCCAATTAAAATTGCAACACCGACGATGATTTCCAAAAAAATCATTAATATGGAAATTAAAAGTGTAGTGCCATTGAATTGACTCAAATTCCACAATTCAAAAAATTCTTGCATTTTATAACCCAACCCCAGAGGATCATTGGCTTTAATTAGACCTGAGAATATAAAAAGAAGTCCAACGAGAAATCTCAAAAAAGTTAATACAATTTTCATAAGCTATTTGAAGAATTTATCAATTCGGAGTTGAAATAATCACTCCGTTTTATTCATTAAAATAAGTGCAAATGCTGCATAATTGATTATGTCGAAATAATTGGCATCAATGCCTTCGCTCATAATTGTCTTTCCGTCATTTGCCAATATTTGTCGGATGCGTTGCAGTTTCATTAATATCAAATCAACAAAACTTTCTTGACTCATACTTCGCCAAGCTTCGCCGTAATCGTGGTTTTTATCCATCATCAATTTTTTTGCTGCAAGAATATTGGAGTCGAATAAAAACGCAACTTTATCTGTTGGTAATTCTTCAGGATCATTTTCAGATAATGAAAGTTGCATCAACCCAATTGCAGCATAATTGAAAATTCCCATAAACTCTGCAGCTATTCCATCACTAATTTTTTGTTCACCTATTTGTTGAATGGTGCGAATGCGTTGTGCTTTAATAAAAATTTGGTCCACAATGGATATTGTGCGCAATACTCGCCACGCAGTTCCATAATCATTCGTCTTTTTTAAAAATATTTCTTTACAAGCTAAAACTACTTTTTCGTACTGTAAATCGGTTGACATTTTTCTATTTATTTATCTTAAAATTATTCTTCTCTCGTCAAAATACTTCTTCAGTATCTTAGCTTCAAAAGTAATAAACAAAGCCGAATGTTTACGTTGAATTGTAAAAACCAATTATTGAAAATTAGTGAGCCAATTGTAATGGGAATTATTAATATAACTCCTGATTCATTTTATTCCAAAAGCAGGGTTACTGAAAATTCTACGATAATTCAACAAGCAGAAAAAATGCTTTTTGATGGCGCAACTATTTTGGATATTGGCGGACAAAGCACAAGACCGGGCTCAACTTATTTAAGCGCTGACGAAGAATTGCAAAGAATTATACCTGCTGTAAAAGCGCTTTGTAAAAAATTCCCGTCTGCAATAATTTCTATTGATACTTTTTATTCCAAAGTTGCAAAAGCTGCTGTGGAAGAAGGTTGTACAATTGTGAATGATATCAGTGCTGGCGAAATGGATTCGGAAATGTTTGCAACTGTTTCATCTTTGAAAGTTCCGTATATTTTAATGCACATGCAGGAAAATCCTAGCACTATGCAAAAAAATCCCACTTATAAAAATGTAACAGATGAAGTGTGTCAATTTTTAAAAATTAAAATTGATACAGCAGAAAAAGCAGGAATCAAAGAGTTGATTATTGATCCGGGTTTTGGATTTGGAAAAACAATCGAACATAATTTTCAATTATTAAAAAATCTTTCCAATTTTAAAAAACTAGGCAAACCAATTCTCGCTGGCTTATCACGAAAGTCAATGATTAATAAATTATTAAATATTGAACCGGAAGAAGCCTTAAACGGAACTACTGCTTTAAATATGCTTGCCCTTATGAAGGGTGCATCTATTTTGCGTGTTCATGATGTAAAAGAAGCAAAACAAACGATTCAATTATTTAGCGCTGTTCAGCAATAAAAAAAATCCTCCATTGGAGGATTTTGCAATATTTTAAAAGAATAATTTTAATGAGCTTTCTTTTGAGCAGGTGCTCCTTTCGGATTTATGCTTAATACTTCAATTTCGAAAATTAAGTTTTCAAATGGTTTAATATCAGGAGATCCGGGTGTTGCACCAAATCCTAAAAGGGATGGGATGTAAATTTTTGCTTTACTTCCTAAACGCAATTGCATTGTTCCTTCATCAAAACCAATTACCATTCCGCCTGGCATTCCAGCTGTTCCAGCAGTAAATCCAAGAGGATCTGTGTGATGGAAACTTGAATCAATATTGGTGTCAAATATTTTTCCTGCAAAAGTTTTTCCTCTGTATTTTACTGTAACATAATTTCCAGAATCTACAATAGCACCAGTCCCTGGCTCTATAATTTCTACAAAAGCACCACTCTTTGTTTTTGTGGCTACAATTTTATTTTTAGCAATATAATCGCTTACAACTTTTATTTCACTCTCTAAATAATTTTGTCTTTCTTTTTGTTCATCTGCTGTCGAAAGTTCAAAAGTTTTAAATACATCCAAAACTCTTACAGTTGTAATAATCTTATCGCCTTTTTTCATAAAAGGCGGCATACCGTTTGGATTTTTTACAAGCAACGTATCTATCAATTGAACGCTTATTACACTGTCCCCTTTTTTTAATAAATTAAAGATTTCGGTCACTTCATAACCTGGTGAGTTAGCCATAAATTGAAAATAAACGGGCAATTTTCCAAACGATTCAAATAGTAAACTGTCGTTTAATTTTTGGCTAAAATGTAGTTTTACAAAACTACCGGAATCTACTTTTGTTCCTTCTTTTGAAGAAATGATTTTGTAGGCCATTCCACTTTTTGATTTTTTAAAAGAATTGCAACTTGTAAATGTCAAGCTTGCAACTGCTGCAAAAATTAAGATGATTCTTGTTTTCATTTTTTTGTTTTATTGTAGTAAATCTTTATTTTCTTTTATTGCGTTTTGAAAAGTTGTAACGGTTGATTCAATTGATTCTGAACTGCGACCACCGGCTGCATTAAAGTGTCCGCCGCCTTCAAAATATTTTCGTGCAAAGCTATTGCAATCAAAGTCACCTTTGCTCCTAAAACTCCATTTTCTTTCTTCGTCTCTGTCAATTACAATGGCAACTAATTTAATTCCTTGAATGCTTTGAGGATAATTCACCAAACCTTCGGAATCACCAGTTTTGATTTTAAATTTTATTAAATCTGATTTCGGAACTGTGAGTAATACAGTGTTGAATTCATAGAAAATTTCCATTCTATTCAACAATACATGTCCAATAAAACGCAGTCTGTTTTCGAGAAAATTATCGAAAAGATTATTGTGAACTTGCATATGCTCAAGTCCCTTTTGTTTTAAATTAGCAACTAATGTGTGCACATCAGAGCTAGTAGATGAGAATCTAAAAGAGCCAGTATCAGCAACAACTCCTGCATAAATACAGGTTGCAATTGAATCATTTATTAAATTGGAAAAACCTGATTCACAAATAAAATCGTAAACCATTTCGCAAGTAGAAGATTTTGAAATATTACTTATTCCAAAATTAAATGCTTGAATATCCGGCTGTTGATGATGGTCTATTAAAATTTTAACGCAAGTTATTTCAGCTAATTTTTCAGCCATTTTTTTTGTACGATGCAACGTATTAAAATCAAGACAGAATAGCCATTCGGTTTCGTCTAGAATTTTATTTGCTTTTTCTTGTTGCCCTTCGTAATTAATTACTTCGTTGCAACCTGGCAACCATTTCAAAAAGTCTGCCCAATTAGTTGGAGAAATAACATTTACGGAATGACCCAATAATTGTAAAAATTGAGCTAGTGCCAAGGAGGAACCTAGTGCATCTGCATCTGGTTTTTGATGCATTACTATCGCAACCTTTTTTGGTTCTTTTAACAATGCGAATATTTCCTTTATTGGTTTCATAAACGGTGGCGAAGTTATGGCAATTGAGTGATGTCCATTATCACTATTTTCTTAAAATAAACTGGTTTTTGATTTAGTGTTTGTTTATTGGCTAATTGAATTTAACTTTGCGGCGCAAAACAATAAAAAATTATATGAGTAACCGTACTTTGACAATGATTAAGCCCGATGCAATGAAAAATGGCTTTTCAGGAGCTATTCTCGACATGATTATTAATGCAGGGTTTCGCATTGTAGCATTAAAGCAAACTAAGTTATCAACTGAAAAAGCAGGCGAATTTTATGCTGTTCATAAAGAAAGACCGTTTTACGGAGAGCTTGTAGATTTTATGAGTAGCGGTGTAATTATTGCTGCAATTTTAGAAAAAGAAAATGCAGTTGCTGATTTTAGAACCTTGATTGGTGCTACCAATCCTGCAAATGCGGATGAAGGTACCATTCGAAAAAAGTATGCAACTTCTCTTGGCGAAAATGCAGTTCACGGAAGTGATAGCGATGAAAATGCAAAAATCGAAGGTGATTTTTTCTTTTCCGCTTTGGAAAAATTTTAAATTTAAACCATTAAAAAGCCGACTCAGAAAGTCGGCTTTTTAATGCAAATTAATTAGTTAACAACTGCTTCTTCGCCATAAAGCTGATCTAAAAATTTTAAGGAAGGAGAAGGAATAAATTTCCCAATTCCAAGTTCGTTCCATTTTTTATCCACTGCGTCAATTGTTGCATTATCAGCAACAATGATGTTTGGCCAATCGCGATAAAAATCATCAAACAATTTTGTTTTTCGCGTTCCATCGAAACCAATGCAAGCAGTTTTTTTTGCGTTATCAGCTTTAATTTGATCATTGAAAAAATGATCTCGTTTTGGATCCAAATTATTACAAAAGCGCCACAAAGCAGTAGCAATATCGTTTGCATCAACTGAATGCTCTACATAAAGGATCATTTTTATTCCTGCTATTTCATCTCTTTCGCAAAGTTGTTGGTGTAAATCTCGAATATGACCTTTCCTATTTTTTTCTACTGAAATAATTAAACAAGGGATATTAAATTTTGCTAAGGAATAATTCAAAAACACAATTTCAGAAAATTGATTTTTAATGTTTGCAAAATTATTTGTGAATTTATATTCTTCTTTTTGATATAATTCATCAAGTTCTTCAGTGAATTTTTTAGTGCCGTCGATGCACATTTTACCGCCAAAACCAAGCTTGCTGCAACTGTGATCAAGTACATCCATTGGGCCCGTACTAAAATAAATATCTGTAGCGGGGTTTAAGTTTTTGAAAACATAGTCAACAACTTCTTTGTAATTTTTAATATTCACTGCTCCATCTACCAATACCAAAATTTTATTGAACATCATTTGACCAGCTCCCCACATTGCATTCATCACTTTTTGTCCTTGACCTGGATAAGATTTATCAATTTTTACAATAACCAAATTATGAAAAACACCTTCCACCGGCATTTCCATATCAATAATTTCAGGAACCAACGTCATTTTTATTGGGGCTAAAAAAATGCGCTCTGTTGCTTTCCCTAACCAAGCATCTTCTTGTGGCGGAATGCCCACAATTGTTGCAGGGTAAATTGGATTTTTTTTATGCGTAATACAAGTTATGTGAAAACGAGGGTACCAATCGGGCAGCGAATAATAACCGGTGTGATCGCCAAAAGGCCCTTCCCAAATCAGTTCATCGTCATAATCAACAAAACCTTCAATGATAAAATCAGCATCTGATGGAACTTCTATTTGTGGTTGTGTAATGCATTTTACTAATTCAACTTTTTTCTTTCTCAAAAAACCAGCCAACATATATTCATCTACATTTTCCGGCAATGGTGCTGTTGCAGCATAAGCATAAACAGGATCACCTCCCAAAGCAACAGCAACGGGCATTCGTTGTTTCAGTTTTTTATATTCATTAAAATGCTTTGCGCTTACTTTATGTTTGTGCCAATGCATTCCTGTAAGTGTTGGGCCAAAAATTTGCATTCTATACATTCCCACATTTCTAATTCCTGTATTGGGATCTTTGGTATGAATGATTGGCAAGGTTACAAATGGCCCGCCATCTTTTGGCCAACAAGTTATAACCGGAAGTTTTGTTATGTCTGGTTCTTTGAAAATAATTTCTTGACATTCGCCTCTTCCTTTTTTTACCGATGGCATCCACGATGCGAACCTTCCCAATTGTGGAAGCATGTTTAATTTATCAAGAAGATTTTCTTTTGGGGAAGAAAGCAATTTAAAAAGTGATTCAATTTCTTTTGCAATGTTATCGAGGGTTTCAACCTGCAATGCAATACACATTCTCTTTTCACTTCCGTAAGCATTCATCAAAACCGGAAAATCGTATCCTGTATTTTCAAATAAAAGCGCTTTGCCGCCATTGGGTTGTTTACTTATTCTATCAGTTATTTCAGCAATTTCTAAAATAGGATTTACATAAGATGTAATCCGAATCAACTCATCTGCTTCTTCTAATTTATCTATAAAATGGTTTAAATTTTTATACGCCATTGTTTGTATGTTAATTCAAAATTAATATTTAAATAGTTTGACAGAAAAATTAGAAGCTAAAAAATTTATTGAAATAATTCAGCATGGGGAATTATGCCAAGTCCGTCTAAATTCGAGTATTCGATTTTTCCATTATTATAATTAATTCCGCTTGCTAAATCTTCCGCCAATAACAAAGGTCCATCCATATCTACATAATCAAGCAATGGAAGCAAATGCGCAATGGCTGCCGATCCAATTGTACTTTCATTCATACACCCCATCATTACTTTCAAATCGAGCGATTTTGCTTTTGCAATCATTCGAAGTGCTGGAGTAATACCGCTGCATTTTGTAAGCTTAATGTTTATGCCATGAAAAACTTCTTTGCATTTTTCAATATCTTTTTCATCCACACAACTTTCATCTGCAAAAAGTGGCAATGTTGATTTTTGAAAAAGTATTTTCATTTCATCCCAATTTTCTTTTGCAAGTGGTTGTTCAATTAACTCCACTCCTAATTCTTTCAACATTGGAATTTTAAGTAATGCTTCTTCCAAAGTCCATCCTCCATTCGCATCTACGCGAAATACTGCATCGGTATTTTGTCGAAGTGTTTTAATAATTTCTACATCATTTTCCATTCCCACTTTTATTTTATAAATCGGAAGTGGTTTTTCTTTCATCTTAGCAAGCATTATTTCCACACTATCAATTCCAATTGTGTAGTCGGTAATTGGATTTTTTTGAATATCTAAATTCAAAAGTTCATACAATTTTTTTCTTTTTAATTTTCCATACAAATCCCAAGCAGCTATATCAAGCGCACAAACCAAAAAGTTATTTTTGGGAAAAAGATGATGCAAATAATGCCAATAACGCTCAGGTTCCGTGAAAGCAAATTTTTCTACAAACATTTTTTTTGCATTCAAATCGGAAAGCATTTGCTCTAGTGAAATATTATAATATGTGATTGCCGGTGCTTCTCCATATCCTTTAATGCCGAAATAATCTAACTCAACGACTAAAGTTGGTTGGTGTGTTTTTGACGCTTTTGAAATTATAAACGGATATCGAAAAGGAAGATTAAAGGAAAAACTTCGTAATTTCATTACACAAATTTGCAAATAAAATTTTGATTATAAGTTTATCCAACTTCACTAAATTTGCACCACAAATTTTTTATTTATTGCTAAGCAACTTTAAAAAGTATGTTTCTGCACAAATTGATTAAAAAAATGACACAAGAAAAAAAAGTTACAAATTTATATTGGGTTGGTTTTTTTGTTTCTACTGCTATTTTAGGTTGGATGATTTATTCACATAACGAATGGCTTACTTTAATGCTTCCTTTCGTTACTACTTTTTTTGTAAAAGCAATGAAGATTATTTAAGTCAAATTGTTTGCAAAAAAAAATCACCCAATTAAAGGGTGATTTTCTGTTTTAATTACTACTTTTTATTTCACTTCTTCAAACGGAACATCTTGAACATTCTCTGAAGCGTTTGCTCCTTCTGATTGTTTTTGATCTGCTCCATCGTTTGGTGCTTGTTGGCCGTTTGCTTGTTGTGTAGCATTATACATATCTTGACTTGCTGCGGTCCAAGCTGCATTTAATTCTTCAGTTGCCGAACCAATTGCTGCTAAATCGTGCGTTTTGTGAACTTCTTTTAATTTAGTTAAAGCCGTTTCAATTACTGCTTTCTTTTCAGCAGGAATTTTTTCGCCGTATTCTTTCAATTGTTTTTCAGTTTGAAAAATTAAACTGTCGGCAGCATTTAATTTTTCTATTTTTTCACGTTCAACCTTATCTCCTTCTTCGTTTACTTTTGCATCATTCTTCATTTTTTCAATCTCCTCTTTTGTTAATCCACTTCCGGCTTCAATTCTAATTTTTTGTTCTTTGCCCGTTCCTTTATCTTTTGCAGTAACATGCAAAATTCCGTTTGCATCAATATCAAAAATTACTTCAATTTGAGGAACACCTCGCGGTGCAGATGGAATTCCATCTAAATTAAAAACACCAAGGCTTTTATTATCTTTTGATAAACTGCGCTCTCCCTGAATAACATGTATTTGAACTCCAGGTTGATTATCGGCCGCAGTAGAAAAAACTTCAGATTTTTTTGTTGGAATCGTTGTATTGCTTGGAATTAACGGAGTCATTACACCACCCAAAGTTTCAATTCCAAGAGAAAGTGGCGTTACATCTAAAAGTAAAACATCTTTTACTTCACCTGTTAATACTGCTCCTTGAATTCCTGCGCCAATTGCAACAACTTCGTCCGGATTAACGCTCTTATTTGGTTTTTTACCAAAAAACTTCTCAACAATTTCTTGCACTTTTGGAATACGGGTGGAACCGCCAACTAAAATTATTTCATCAATTTGGCTTGTACTCATTCCTGCATCTTTTAGTGCTTGCTCACATGGTTTCAAGCAACGAGCAAGTAAATTATCGGCTAATTGTTCGAATTTGGCACGCGATATTTTCTTTACCAAATGCTTTGGAACGCCGTCAATTGCAGTAATATAAGGTAGATTAATCTCAGTTTCTGACGAAGTACTAAGTTCAATTTTTGCTTTTTCCGATGCTTCTTTTAAACGTTGTAATGCCATCGGATCTTTGCGTAAATCGATTCCTTCTTCGTTTTTAAATTCCAATGCGAGCCAATCCATTACAACTTTATCAAAATCGTCTCCACCAAGATGGGTATCTCCATTTGTACTTTTAACTTCAAATACACCATCACCCAATTCAAGAATTGAAATATCGAATGTACCACCGCCCAAGTCGAAAACTGCAATCACTTGATCGTGTTTCCCTTTATCCAATCCATAAGCCAATGCAGCTGCGGTTGGTTCGTTTACAATTCTGCGAACATTTAATCCTGCAATTTCCCCAGCTTCTTTCGTTGCTTGGCGTTGAGCATCATTAAAATAAGCAGGAACGGTAATAACGGCTTCGTTTACTTCATGTCCCAAATAATCTTCAGCAGTTTTTTTCATTTTTTGAAGAATCATTGCACTTAGCTCTTGTGGCGTGTACGGTCTACCATCAATGTCAATTCTAAGTGTATTATTGTCACCTTTTACAACTTTATAACTCCAGTGGGTTAATTCCTCAGTTACTTCATCATGACGGCGACCCATAAATCGTTTAACACTCATAATAGTGTTTTGAGGATTTGTGATGGATTGTCTTTTTGCTGGATCACCAACTTTGCGCTCTCCATTTTTTAAAAATGCAACAATGGAGGGGGTTGTGCGACGACCTTCATCATTTGCAATTACAACAGGTTCTCCTCCTTCCATAACGGAAACACAGCTGTTGGTTGTTCCAAGATCTATTCCAATAATCTTTGCCATAAATTATTTTTTTAATTTTAATAAAATAGAGTTTGCAATCTTAATGCCATCTACTGCACTGGTGAAAAAATGGCAGAAAATGATACGTTTAAGCGACAGATTTACTAAAGGCAAACTTTTTTTGTGCCAAATAGCTAAAAGCTACAACAATAACTGTAGTTACTAATTTGGAAGGAAGCGGCCACCAATGGAAGTTTTCTACAAATATTTTTAAGAAAAAATAATTTAACAAAATGCAAATAAAAACAACTGTGAGATATTTAGCCAACTGAATTCGTTTTTTCATTCCTGATGATTCTGGAAAAACGATGTAACGAGAAAGTAAAAAACCGGAAATAAAAGTTATCGGGAAAGTGATTAAAAATGCAGCAATATGCGGACTGACTGCAAAGTTTTGAATTTGAAGAATTTCTTTTTTAAAAATGAAATTGTAAGCTATAAAATAAAGGAAAATGTCAAACAGTAAATTTGTACCTCCGCAGGAGGCATACCGAAATGTTTGTTTATCCATCCACTTTTTAAACAATGGGTAGAAAAAATCAATACATTTTAGAAGAATGTCTTTAACGCTTAATAAAATTTCTTTCACCGGTTTGCAAAGATAAGTTTTGAACACAGCAGAATAGAAAAAGCTATTTTCGCAAATTAAATATAGAATTGATAATTGAAATAAAATAGCCAAGAATGAATGTTGCAGATCAAATTCAGCAAATAGCAAAACAAACAATTGAAGAACTTTTCGGGATTCAACTTGAAAATAAAAATGTATTAATTAGTGCAACAAAACCCGAATTTGTTGGCGATTATACACTTGTGCTTTTTTCATTTGTAAAACAATTAAAAAAATCGCCCGAACTTCTTGGAAATGAAATTGGCAATCATTTACTAAAAAATCATTCGCATTTATTTGCTTCATTTAATGTTATCAGCGGTTTTTTAAATCTTCAATTGAATGATAGTTTTTGGATAGAATTTTTAAATAAAAATTATAACAACTCCAATTACGGCAAAAAACCATTGAATGGAAAAAAGGTATTGGTTGAATATTCTTCTCCCAATACAAACAAACCACTTCATCTTGGACATTTGCGAAACAATTTTTTAGGTTGGAGTATTGCCGAAATTTTAAAAGCAAATGGATACGACGTAGTAAAAACATGTATTGTAAACGATCGCGGAATTCATATTTGCAAAAGCATGTTGGCTTGGCAATTATTTGCAAATGGAGAAACACCACAAAGTTCAGGAATGAAAGGCGACCATTTTGTGGGAGCGTATTATGTAAAATATAATGATGAATTCAAACGCCAAGTGGAACAATTAATTTCCGGAGGAAAGAAAAAAGAAGAAGCAGAAAAAGAAGCTCCAATTTTGTTGGCCACTCAGCAAATGCTTTTGGATTGGGAAGCCGGAAAGCCAGCTATTATTGAGTTGTGGAAAAATATGAATGGTTGGGTTTATGATGGATTTGAAAAAACATACAACACAATTGGTAGTGATTTTCAAAAAACATATTACGAAAGTGAAACTTATTTGCTTGGTAAAAACATTGTAAAAAATGGAATTGAAAAAGAGATTTTTTCAAAAAAAGAAGATGGAAGTATTTGGATTGATTTGACTGATGAAGGACTTGATGAAAAATTGGTGATGCGAAAAGATGGCACATCAGTTTATATAACACAAGATATTGGTTTGGCTGAGCAAAAATTTAAAGAATATAAAGCTGATGAAAGTATTTATGTTGTCGGTGATGAACAGAATTATCATTTCAAAGTATTAAAATTAATTGCACAAAAATTAAAGCTACCTGGTGCAAATGGAATTTATCATTTAAGTTATGGGATGGTGGAATTACCAACAGGAAGAATGAAAAGTAGAGAAGGAACTGTTGTGGATGCAGATGATTTGGTGAAAGAAATGATTGCAATTGCGGCAAAGCACACAGAAGAATTGGGGAAAGTAAAAGATTTTTCTACGGATGAATTGAATGAATTATTTAATACAATTGGACTTGGCGCTCTTAAATTTTTCTTGCTTCGAGTGGATCCAAAAAAGAAAATGGTATTCAATCCGGAAGAGTCAATTGATTTTCACGGATTCACTGGTCCTTTTATACAATATACCCATGCTCGTATTAAATCAATTTTGAAAAAAGGGAATATTGAAAATTCTAACTTGGATAATTTGAAAATTTCTGGAAGTGAAAAATCATTAATTTTAAAATTAGAACAGTATAGCACAATATTGGAGGAAGCAGCAAAAGAACACAATCCTTCTTTGCTTGCTATTTATACTTTTGAAATTGCAAAAGCATTTAATACTTTTTATTCAGAACATTCAGTATTAAGTGCCGAAACCGAAGATGCAAAACAATTCAGACTTAAACTTTGTACTATGACCTCCATAGTAATTTCTTCTGCTACAAAATTGTTAGGAATGAAAGTGCCAGACAGAATGTAATTTATTTTAAAAAAGTGATTTCTGTTGAAAGATGAGGATAGCCGCTAAAATTTTCAAAATATGTCTTCATAGGGTATTTGTACAATTCGTTTTTCCTACCTTGATAGTATATCTGAGTTTCTTCTCTTTTGAATTTGCTTAATAGCATTGCAGTAGAAATTAAATCTTTATTGCTTGCATGAACTGAAACAGAAATTAGGAATGAATTTTCAACATCAAGGTTCTTATTTAGACCATTAAGTACATCTACTAAGTTCGCTTTACTATCAAGTACAGTAATTCTATTTGAAAAAAAAGGTTCACTATTTAATGCATCAACTTTATTGTTATAAAGTTTGAATTCTAAAGTATCATTTGGCATAAGATTTTTAAAGCATAATTTAAAACTTTTTAGTTTTGAAGTACCTTCTGGAAGTTTTATTGTAAAATGCCAAACAAAGTTAGATGATAAACTAAAAAATAGTCTCATGCCTTTTTTAGTTTTTAAGTCAGAATTACTGAATTCCTCTAACTTTTTAATCACAACTGTCTCCAATAATTTATAGTTTGGTAATAATTTTATTAAATTAAACGCTTTCAAATTTTTCGATAAAACTGTAGTGTCAAAATAGCCAACATGAGAGATAGTAAGTTTTGTAAATTTAGAAGTATCTACAATGAAATTTTTAGTTTTTTGAAGTTCCTCACTTTTATAAAGCGAAGAATCTGTTTCATAAACAAGTGTAAATTCCACATCTTCGTTTATCTCTTGATTTGTGATAGTAACTAATACCTGCCCCCAAGACGTGACAGTAACAATTATGAAAAGTAAAATTGAAATAATTCCTTTGGTCATAGTTTTCATAAACGAAGAGATAGTATAAACCATCTCTTCGTTACATTTTGGTTAGCATGGGTATGTTTCCCAATCTCCATAAAAAGGAATCCAGAAAATATAGGTAACTTTTCGACATTCTTTTGAACAATCACCATTCGGCCAATTTGTTTCGGACATACATTGAAGTTCACTACCAAACATTGGTTTCATGTTATTTCCAGAATTTTCTACTTCGATAAATGACAACAAACTTACACACGTTTTAGCAATATAAGTTTGATTTTCTTTTTCATAAATATTGGTTTAATTTGGTTAAAAAAAATGATAACAATTGTAATTTAGTACAATTATTTCATAATACAATTTATTTAACAAAAAATCTCTTTAACTTTGATTTCGCTTTGAAAATGAAAAAGTTAATTGTTGCCATATTAGCATTCTTGTATATCAGTACTTCTATTGGAGCAACTGTGTCTTTTCATTATTGCATGGGTAAATTTGTTGGTTGGCAAATGGGAATAGATAATTCAAAGGAATGCGATAAATGTGGGATGGAAGAAAAAGAAGCTAAAGATGTAGGGTGCTGCAACGAAGATTATAAATTAATCAAAACTGATTCGGATCAAAAAAACACTACTTCTTTCCAACTTCAAAATCAATTTTCAGAACTAACTTATATTGTCTATTCCGAAATTTCAATTCATCCCTTTTTTACATCAAGTGTAAAAAGAATTACAAACCACACTCCTTTTCGAGCTTGTTCCTTGCCGGTTTATTTACAAAACCGAACTTTTTTAATTTAGACTAATTTTTTAGAAAGTTTACTTGGCTATAGAATTGCCGAGTATTTGACATTTTACAATGTCTGTAAAAATTATATACTCTAATTATTAAAATAAATTTAAAATGAAAACAATTAAAATTCTAATGTTCACTGTGGCAACTTTACTTTCTGTTTCTTTATTTGGTCAAGAAAGCACAAAACAAAAAACAGAAAAACCAACATACAGTTGTCCAATGAAATGTGAAAAAGAAAAAACCTACAAAAAAGCAGGTAAATGCCCGGTTTGCAGAATGGCATTGAAAGAGAAAAAAACAATTGCTTTTGCTTGTCCAATGAAATGTGAAGGAGAAAAAACATACTATAAAGAAAGTAAATGCCCTCAATGTGGAATGAAATTGAAAGAAGTCAATTTTTCTAATTCAACGCATTAATTAGAATTTATCATGGTTCAAAAAATAATTGAAATAGCATTAAAAAATAGGCTTGTTGTTTTGCTTTTAGCTGCGGCATTATTTGCTTATGGAATATTTTCAATGAAGGAAAATCCTATTGATGCAATTCCTGATTTGAGTGAAACTCAAGTGATTGTTTTTACTGAATGGATGGGACGCAGTCCACAAGTGATAGAAGATCAGGTAACTTTCCCATTAGTAAGCAATCTTCAAGGTATTCCCAAAATAAAAAACATTCGAGGTTCTTCTATGTTTGGGATGAGTTTTGTTTATGTAATATTTGAAGATGATGTTGATAGTTACTGGGCAAGAACACGTGTAATGGAGCGATTAAACTATGCACAAAGATTATTACCGCAAAATGTAACTCCCACTCTTGGCCCTGACGGAACGAGTGTTGGTCATATTTTTTGGTATCACCTCGATGCACCAAAAATGAATTTAGGAGAACAGCGAGCCTTACAAGATTGGTATATAAAATTTGCATTACAAACTGTACCAGGAGTAGCAGAAGTTGCTTCGTTTGGAGGATTTGAAAAACAATATCAAATCGTTATCGATCCGATAAAAATGCAATTCTTCAATTTATCGCTGATGGATATTATGAACAAAGTAAAGTCTAATAATAACGATGTTGGCGGTAGAAAATTTGAAATGTCCGATATGGCTTATATCATTCGTGGATTAGGTTATATCAAAAATAAAGAAACAATTGAAAATATTGCTTTAGCAAATAATAAGGGAACACCTGTTACAATTAAAGATATTGGGGTTGTACAAATGGGGGGTGATTTACGATTAGGAATTTTTGATGCGGATGGAAACGGAGAAGTTGTTGGAGGTATTGTAATCATGCGCTACAATGAAAATGCAAACAAAGTAATTGAAGCATTAAAAATAAAAATTAAAGAAGTTGAAAAAGGATTGCCAGTCGGTGTCTCATTAAAAACATCTTACGATAGAAGCACGCTAATTGAAGAAGCAATTAAATCAGTAAAAAATACTTTGATTGAAGAAATGATTGCTGTTTCAATAATTGTTTTAGTTTTTCTTTTTCATTGGCGTAGTGCAGTTATCATTCTGATTCAACTACCAATTTCTGTGGCAGCAGGATTTATATTACTGCAACTTTTTGGAATCAGTTCCAACATCATGTCGTTGACAGGAATTGCTTTGGCCATTGGCGTTGTTGTCGATGATGGAATTGTAATGGTTGAAAATGCGTATCGACACCTAAGTGAAAAACAAACAGAAAAAAAACAATCACAACTTAATTCGTAAATATGAGAAAGTGGTTTCAAAAAAATATAGACCCATTGACGAAAGAAGAAAAAATGGCAGTGATTGAAAAATCGTCCAAACAAGTTGGCCCTGGTGTTTTTTATTCAACCATAATTGTAATTACTTCTTTTTTACCAGTTTTTCTTTTAACAGGAATGGAAGGAAAACTTTTTCATCCCCTTGCATGGACAAAAACTTTTATCCTTTTAATAGATGCATTTTTAGCCATTACTCTTACTCCAGTTTTAATCTCTTTAATTTTTAAAGGAAAATTAAAACCAGAAAGTGCAAATCCGATTACAAGAACACTTGAAAATATTTATACCCCAATTTTGAAATGGTGTTTGAATTGGCGTAATACAACAATTGGAATAAACTTAATTGCTTTACTTGCTGGTTTTTTTATGATGACACGTTTAGGTTCAGAATTTATGCCACCGCTCGACGAAGGTTCATTATTATTTATGCCGGTAACCCTACCCGATGTTTCTAACTCTGAAGTAAAAAGAATATTACAAGTACAAGACAAACTAATTGGAATGGTTCCTGAAGTGGCACATGTACTTGGAAAAGCAGGAAGAGCAAGCACTGCTACAGATAATTCGCCAATAAGTATGATTGAAACAATTATATTATTAAAACCAAAAATGGAATGGCGAAAAGGCATTTCGAAAGAAGATATTGTAAATGAACTTAATTCAAAATTACAAATACCAGGAGTTACAAATGGATGGACACAACCGATTATCAACCGAATCAACATGCTATCAACCGGAATCCGAACAGATGTTGGATTAAAAGTTTATGGACAAGATTTAGATAGCATTTATGCTTTTGCGCAAACAATCAAACAACAATTACAAAATATTGACGGCGTAAAAGATTTATATGTAGAACCAATTACCGGAGGAAAATATCTTGACATTATTGCGAAGCGAGAAGAAATTGGAAAGTACGGACTAAGTATTGATGATATTAATTTAGTAATTGAAACTGCTTTGGGTGGAATGAAGTTGACAACCACTATCGAAGGCCGTCAACGATTTTCAGTAAATGCAAGATTTGGGCAAGATTTTAGAAACAACCTGAAAGCAATAAAAAGATTGCAAATTCAAACAATGGATTACGGTCCTATTCCATTAGAAGCAGTTGCAGAAATAAAAATAAGCGAAGGTCCGTCGATGATAAATTCAGAAAATGCAATGCTTCGCGGAACAGTTTTATTTAATGTACGCGAACGCGATTTAGGAACAACAGTTTCGGAAGCAAAACAAAAGTTAGATCAGATGATTTCTAAATTACCAAAAGGATATTTTTTGGAATGGAGCGGACAATGGGAAAATCAAATTAGAGCAAATGAAACGCTTAAAATGATTATTCCAATTGTAGTTATTATCATTTTTATGGTACTTTTTTTTACTTACCGTTCCATAAAGGAAGCCGTTATAACAATGATAACTGTTCCCTTTGCTTTAATTGGCGGGGTTTTCATGATTTATTTTTATGGAGTCAACTTATCAGTTGCAGTTGCAGTAGGTTTTATTGCATTGTTTGGAATGGCAATTGAAACAGCAATGCTCATGACAATATATCTGAATGAAGCCATGCAAAAAATGGTTTCAATTCATGGCAATTCTAAAACGACACTGACTTCTGCTGTAATAAGAGAATTTGTAATTGAAGGGGCAGCGAAAAGATTGCGCCCAAAATTGATGACAGTTTCAGTTGGTTTGTTTGGATTGATTCCCATTCTTTGGGCAACAGGTGTTGGCAGTGACATTATGCGTCCAATAACAATTCCATTAATTGGAGGAACCATTTCTTCCATCATTTATGTTTTGTTTATTACTCCAGTAATTTTTGAAATGATTAAAGAAAACGAACTAAATAAAAAAGGTAAAATAATATTGATTGATGAAAATGTATAAACTTATTCCATTGTTGTTTGCTCTGATTGTTACTTTTAGTAGCAACGCTCAAACATTGAAATTAGATGCAATCCTTGATAGCATTCGCATTGCTCATCCAATGTTAAAAGTTTACGACAATGAAATTCGTGCAATGGATGAAGCTGCAAAAGGTGCAAAGAGTTGGATGCCGCCACAATTTGGGCTTGGCCAGTTTATGACTCCGTACGATGTGCGGCTTTGGCATAGAGAGGGCGATATCCCAGGTATGGGATCCGTGATGATTTCTGGCGAACAAATGTTTCCAAACAAAAGAAAATTAGAGGCAGATGAAAAAATGATGCGTTCAATGTCTGCTGTAGAAAAGGAAAAGAAAAATGCAACATTAAACGAATTAATAGTTTTGGCTAAAGAATTTTATTATGATTGGATAATTCTGAAAAAAAAATTATTGCTACTCAATCAAAACGAAAAGCTACTTGAGTTGATGATTAAGAATGCAGAAATTAGATACCAAAACAATCTTGAAAAAATTGGCACTTATTTCAAAGCCAAAGCCAATTTGGGGAATTTGCAAAACATGCGTTTAATGACTGAAACAACTGTCAATGAAAGAAGAATCCAACTCAATACGTTGATGGGAAGAAATTCAAAAATTTATTTTGATATCGACACAATTTATCAAATGAATGATTATTCAGAATTTATAATTGACGATTCATTTTTTTTACAAAATCGAAGTGATATAAAAGCACTTTCAAGAGAGATTGATTTAAACAACCTTAAACAAGAATCAGAAAAACAAGCACTCAAACCACAATTCGGAATTCGTTTTGATAATATGGTTGGATTTGGTGGACAACCCGTGCAATATTCAATAATGGGAATGGTAAAATTCCCCATGGCAAAATGGTCCTCAAAAATGAATAAAGCAACTATTGAAAGTTTAAAATGGAAAGCAAATGCATTACAGTCAGAAAAAGAAGTAATGGCAAATGAATATCGAGGAATGTTTTACGAAATTCTAAATGAAATGGAATTAAAAAAGAAACAAATTACACTTTATGACGAAAAAATAATTCCTGCTTTTCGAAACAATTTCAAATCAATGCTTTTGAGTTATGAACAAAATACGGAAGAGTTATTTATGCTTTATGATGCTTGGGAGAAAATGAATATGGCGCAATTGGAATATGTAGAGCTGGTGAATGAAAGTTTGAAATTGCATGTAAAATTAGAAAGAATAATAGAAAAAAAATAACCGCAAAGGAAAAGAATGAAAAGAAGAAGTTTTATAAAAATGTCAGGATTGAGCGCAAGTGGAATTCTTGCTTCTGGTTCAATTACTGCCCTGTTTTCTAGTTGTCAAAAAGATTACCGTCTTGGGTTGGTTACAAAACCTGTAATTGTAGTGGAGGGTGATTTTTCAAATCTATTAACTTTTCCTAATCAATCCGGTGCAAATTTTACGTTGACTGCACAAACAACTTCCGCAAATTTGAAAGGAAATTCAGTTTCGGTATTGGGATATCAGTCCAATAAATTATTAGGTCCTACAATTAGGATTAACAAAGGAGATGCAGTAAATATTTTATTGCAGAATAATTTATCCGAACCAACAAATATTCATTTTCATGGTTTAAAAGTTCCGGCGATTATGGATGGACATCCCGATCAAATTGTAAATGGAGGTAGCTCCTTTCGTTATCAATTTATCGTAAATCAAAGAGCTGGTTTAAGTTGGTATCATCCACATCCACACGGTAATACAGGCAAAGAAGTAGTACAAGGATTAGCAGGTGCATTTATTATTAATGATTCAGAAGAAGCTGCACTTAATCTTCCTTCCGACCAATATGAATTGCCGCTGATTATTCAAGATAAATTGATCAGTTCATCAGGTATTCAATATAACCCATCAATAAAGGAAATAATGGCCGGGTATATGGGTGAATCTGTTTTTGTAAATGGAGTTTTCTCTCCATTTACAGAAGTATCTGCGAGAATTTATCGACTTAGAATTTTAAATGGATCAAATGCTAGAGTGTATAATCTTGCTTTGAGCAATAATGATGATATTACTATTATTGGGAATGACGGTGGTTTGTTAAAAATGCCAGCTTCAGTAAAAGAAATATTAATAGGCCCTGGTGAAAGATTAGATGTTTTAATTAATTTTTCAAATACAGTTATCGGTACTGAAATATATTTAATGAGTAAAGAATTTTTAAATGGAGGAAATGCGCAAGGGAAACAAAATTTTAAAATAATGAAATTTAAAGTTTCAATGCAATCATTTTCTACGTTTACACTTCCAGTAAGTCTTTCCGATATTCCAACAATTTCAATATCCTCTGTTGTAAAATCACGAACCTTTGAAATTTCTAATGCAATGGAACATCATGGTGTGCCAATGAATAACGGTATGCAAATGCGACATCGGATAAACGGAAAGTTATACTTAAACACTCGGATAGATGAAACTGTAGCCAAAAACACCAATGAAATTTGGGTTTTTGATAATAGTAAAGGCGATGAACCACATCCGATGCATTTACATGGTGTTTTCTTTCAAATTTTAGAACGAACCAAAGGAAGAGGAAATCTTCTTGCATCCGAAAGCGGATGGAAGGATACGGTTTTAGTATTGCCTGGTGAGGTTGTTAAAGTAATTATCCCATTTGAAAATAATACAGGAAAGTTTGTTTTTCATTGTCACAATCTTGAACACGAAGATGATGGAATGATGTTGCAATACCAATTGAGTTAAAAAAAATAGTTTATGAAAAGCATTTATACTTTGGTTATTTGTTTCATGTCAATTGTTTTTATTGCTTGTAAAAACAATAATGAACAAATAGAAACTAATTTACAAAAAGTGCAAAAGGAATTATTTACTTGTCCCATGACAGAAGATTCTATTTTCAGCAATAAAGCTGGCACCTGCCCAAAGTGTGGAATGGATTTAGTGAAAGTAGAATCCAAAGAAGAAAAAATTGAAATTGATGATTTAGAATCTTTGATAAAACCAACTAATGAGTTTGTTATTGCTTCAATTCCAGTTATTACACTTAAAAAAAGTAGTGAACAAATTACAATAGAAACAATCGCTACAATTAATTACGATACAAAACATATTGGAAATATTTCATCAAGAGTTGCCGGAAGAATTGAAAAATTATATGTTCGCTATCGTTTTCAAAAAATTGAAAAAGGTCAACTGCTATTTGAAATTTACAGCCCAGAATTAAATACAGTACAAAAGAATCTATTATTGTTTTTATCGCTGGATTCTTCAAACCATGATTTGCTTAATGCTTCAAAAGAAAAACTTGTTCAACTTGGGATGAGTAGACAAGAAATACAACAACTGATTCAAACTGGGAAAACTAAATCAACAATTTCTATTTATAGCGATTATAGCGGACATCTCCACGAAGTGGGTAATAGTAATAAAATGGGTTTTGAATTGAACGAGATGAAAGAAACGAAAGCAATAAATGAACTGTTATCTATTAAAGAAGGAATGTATTTTGAAAAGGGGCAAATAATATTTTCTGTTTATAACCCCAATTATGTTTGGGCTGTATTAACTATTTCTAATCAAATGCAACCGGTTATTCAACTAAATAATTCAGTAAAAATAATTTCAGAAACTAGTCGAAACAATGAGATTAAAACGTCCATTGATTTTATAGAACCTTTCTATCGTATCGAAAGTAAATTTTTAACCGTACGTACTTCTTTCGATAATAGTAAAAACAAAATTCCAATTGGGAGTCAAGTAAATGCAACAATTTTTGGAAAATCAAAGAATGCCTATTGGTTACCCATCACCGCAGTGTTAAATCTTGGCGCAGAGAGTGTTGTATTTGTTAAAAATGAAAATGGATTTAAAATAAAAAAAATAAAAAAAGGAATAACCTATAAAAATTTGGTTGAAATAATAAGTGGTGTTTCTCTCTCTGATTCTGTTGCTAATGATGCACAGTTTTTAATAGATAGTGAAAGTTATATTAAGTTAAAAAAATAGTTATGAAGCAAGTTGCCTATTTGTTTTTATATGTTTTTAGTTTGATTTCTTGTAGTGATAACCCGAAAAATATTCAAAGAGAGAACACGTATTATACTTGTTCGATGGATCCCCAAGTCATCTCAAACAAACCTGGTAAATGTCCTATTTGTAAAATGGAATTAACTAAAATTAATCGTTTAATAAGCACAAATACAAACGAAGTTCAACTGAGTGAGCAACAAATTCAATTAGGAAATATTTCAACAAAGACTTTAGGATTAAATTCCATTACAGATCAACTCAAACTTTCAGCTACACTGAATTTTGATCAAACAAAAACAATTTCTATCAATTCAAGAATAATGGGCAGGGTGGAGAAACTATTTCATAAATCTATTGGTGAATTTGTAACTGCAAATACCCCCGTCTATGAATTATACAGCGAAGAATTGAATAATGCAAAACAAGAATATTTGCTTTTGATTGCAAAAAAGAAATTATTTGAAAAAGAAGATTTCGTTTCATTCGATGAGCTGTTGCGAAATGCAAAAAACAAATTGATTTTATGGGGGTTAAATGAAAATCAAATTAGAGAGCTTGAAAAAAATAAAAAAGCAAACCAGCCTTCAACTTTTTATTCTTCGAAATCTGGTTATATTACCTCATTAAATGTATTGGAAGGAGAATATGTTGCTGAAGGAGGAACTATAATGCAGCTTGCTGATCTATCGATACTTTGGGCTGAAGCAAAAGTGTATACATATGAGTTATCAGAAATCGATAAAAACAAGAAGGCGATTGTGAGTGTCCCTGATATTTCTGAAAAAGAATTTGTTGGAAGTATCGAATTTGTAAACCCTGAAATTTATACAGATTCAAGAATTAATTTAATCCGCGTTTCTATTCCCAATACTAAAAATGAATTTAAACCTGGGATGGCTGCAGTAGTAATGTTAACTAGTGCAACTAAAAATTCAATTATATTACCAATTGATGCCGTTATTCGCGATTCAAAAGTTTCAAAAGTATGGATACTTTCTGGAAAGAATAGGTTTAAAAGTGTAGAAGTTATAACCGGAATTGAATCCGAATCAAGTGTTGAAATAATTGAAGGATTGAATATAAATGATATTGTAGTTGTTTCGGGTGCATATCTCATAAATAGTGAGTTTATTTTTAAATATGGTGTAAAGTCTCAGATGATACATGAACATAAATAAGTGCGAATTTTTAACCCTCTTCTTGCCTATTTTTGATTTCTATTGAAATTATTTTTAAGCTAACTGTTGAATTAAATTAAAGATAAATTCAATCTTAAAATATTTATACTTATTTTCATTGCTTAAATTTTAACTAACCAATTTTTATGAGTCAACAAGTTAAACATCCAACAAATTATAGTGCATTAAGTACATTAGTTACTGTGTTTTTTTTCTGGGGATTTATTGCCGCAGGAAACAATGTATTCATTCCTTTTTGCAAAAATTATTTTCATTTAGATCAATTTCAAAGTCAATTGATTGACTTCGCCTTTTACACAGCATATTATATTGGGGCATTGCTACTTTTTGCATATGGAGCATTTGGAGGAAAAGACCTCGTTGGCAAATGGGGGTATAAAAAAAGCATCATTTACGGGTTGCTTTTTTCGGCAATGGGTGCAGCAGCAATGATTATTGCAGTAAATGCAAATACGTTTGCAGGAATGTTAGTTGGTTTATTTATTGTTGCCCTTGGTTTTTCATTACAACAAACATCAGCACAGCCTTTCGCTATTTCTTTAGGTGATCCAGCTACTGGAACTAGTCGGGTTAATCTTGGTGGAGGAATAAACTCTTTTGGCACTACCATTGGGCCTATTGTGGTTGCTATTGCCTTATTTGGCACAACAGCTGCTATTACTGATGAAAAAATTGCTTCCTTAAGTTTAAGTAAGGTAATTGTTTTATATAGTTGTGTTGGCGCTTTATTTATTGCAGCCGCAGCTTTATTTTATTTTTCAAAAAAAGTTCCAGCTGGATTTTTGGTTGAAAAAGTAGAAAGCGGTACCAAAGCATTATATACATTACTCATCATGACAGGACTTTTAGTAATCATGTTTGTACCTGTATTCAGCAGTTATAAAACTGACCCTAATAATTTAAATGATGTTGAAAAACATGCTTTAGAAGCGTATAGATTAAAATGGTTATTAGGTGCGCTTGCTGTTGTTGTAATAGGCTTACTCGTTGCTAACATTAGTTCTAAAAAAAATGCAGAAGGCTGGGGTGCTATGCAGTATCCTCAATTAGTATTAGGCATGCTAGCTATTTTTGTTTATGTCGGAGTTGAAGTAGCCATTGGCAGTAATTTAAGTGAATTACTGAAACAACAGGAATTTGGTGGGTTTCAATCTTCAGAAGCAGCTCCATATATTTCCATGTATTGGGGTAGTTTAATGATTGGACGTTGGGCTGGAGCTGTAAATGCATTTAAACTATCAGACCGAACAAAAATTTTATTACAGATCATTGTACCATTGATAGCATTTGCTGTTATCATAGGTGTAAATACAGTAGCACAGTATGATATGAAGCCTTTATACTATTATTTAATTTGTGTTTTGATTCAAATTGTTGCATTTTATTTCAGTAAAAATAAACCTGCAAGAACACTTATGATATTTGGAGTATTAGGTATTTTGGCAATGGTGATTGGTACACAAACAACAGGCATTGTAGGTACCTATGCATTTTTAAGCGGTGGTTTATTTTGTTCCATCATGTGGCCTAGTATTTTTTCTTTATCTATTGCAGGTCTTGGAAAATATACAACACAAGGTTCTGCCTTTTTAATCATGATGATTTTAGGAGGTGGAATTATTCCTCCTATCCAAGGTAAACTTGCTGATATTATTGGCATACATCAATCCTATTGGATTGCTGCTATCTGTTTTGTTTATCTTGCTTTTTTTGCATTTGTTGTAAAAGGAATTTTGAAACGGCAAGGAATTGATTATGATGTTCAGGAAAGCGCGGGGCATTAAATTAAAATTTCAATCCATCCTTAAATGAAAAAAAAATATTCCATTGGAATAGATATCGGTGGAACCAATACAAAATTTGGCATTGTAAATTCGAAAGGAAAAATTTTGATTCAAAGTAGAATATTGACTAATGAATCTGATACCATTCATGATTTTATTGATTTGCTTTTTGAAAAATTAACTCCAATGATTCGAAAAATTGCTCCTATTTCTCAATTTAATGGAATTGGAATTGGTGCTCCTAATGGAAATTATTACACGGGAAATATTGAACATGCTGCTAATCTTAAATGGAAAGGAATTATTCCTTTTGCCTACATGGTTGCAGAAAAGTTTAACTTACAGACCAAACTTACAAACGATGCAAACGCTGCAGCTATGGGCGAAATGGCCTATGGTTGTGCAAAAGGGATGAAGCATTTTATAACTATAACTTTAGGTACAGGTGTTGGTTCAGGTATTGTAATAGATGGAAGAATTGTACTTGGCCATGATGGTTTTGCTGGAGAACTTGGTCATGTGGTAATTCGCCAAGGTGGTCGTTTACATCCAGGAACTGGGATTCGAGGTTCATTAGAATCATATGCTTCCGCAACTGGAGTTAGCGAAACTGCTAAGGAATTGTTACATCAAAATCCAAAAACAAAAAGTTTACTTAGAGTGTATTTAAGAAAGGGGACTATTAATAGTCAAATTGTTTATGACTGTGCATTAAAAGGTGACAAAATTGCTAAAGAAGTATTTAAAATGACAGGACAAATACTTGGAGAAGCACTTGCTAATTTTATTATGTTTTCATCTCCTGAAGCAATCATATTATTTGGAGGCTTAACAAAAGCCGGGGACTTGCTGATGAACCCTACAAAGAAAGCTATGGAAGAAAATTTAATACAAGTTTTTAAAAATAAAACAACTTTAATGTTCAGTCAAATGAAAGAAGCAGATGCGGCTATTCTTGGTGCAAGCGCATTGGTTTAGTTTTATTTTATTATTAAAACTGCAGGAATTGCTCTCTGGCCAGTATTATCAGATGGTTTAATAGTTTCTTTCCCATTTACTAACAAACAACTACTTCCTCCCCCATCCAAATTCATAGCTTCAATACAATTCAACTCTATTAAAATTTGTGCTAATTGTTCCAATGTTGCACCTTCAGCAATCCCAGGAAATCTTCCTTGAACTAGTAAAATGATCAATTGATTATTTTTTGTATATCCAATCGCAGTGCGTGGATGCTTATCGTTTAATGCTTTTCCGGCAAATTTGAATTCTTCATTATTCGTAATTCTAACTTTATTATTTTGGATTAATACAGGTCCTCCACCAACTGCTGTTTGCATTTTCCAATTTTTATTATATAAATATTGATTTGATTTATTGAATCGTTTCGCTTCATTTTTGAAAAAATCCGCATTGTGATTTTGTAGAGTATCTTTAATTGGTTCTATTGGAAATCTAAACTCAGCAACTTTTTTTTGGAACGAATCAGAATAAATCCAAGCAATATCTGGTACTCTTTTTTTAGAAAACCCAATGGCACTTCCTAAAAAATGCTGATAAGTCATTGTGTCCTTCCCTTTTCCTGCAATAGAATTTGGGTTGAAAGAAATTAGTTCCCCATTTTTTATAACTGTACTCAAATTCTTATTTGTTTGAAAGGAGAAAAAAGTACAATTAACAACGATAAGAGGTTGTTCAGTTTTATTATAAAATTGTAAAGGAGTTAGTCTTCGATTAAAGGTTGTGTCAACATCAACCTTTCGTTTTTTATCATTCAAATCTATAATTGTAAAAAATGCAATATTGGGTTTATCATCTAAAGAATCTGTTGTTTTAAAGACATGAATTGATTTCGGAAGAGGTTGAAAAAATGAATCGACATTTTCCCATTTTATTTGTGCATTTGTTGAAGTAGAATAACTACTAATTGAAAGTAACAGTAATAAATTTTTCATCTATCTAATAATATTTGTTATTCCTTTCATTTCGTAAATTTTACCACTTAAATCTTCAGCTTTAAGTGTCCAAATATAGATTCCTATTGGTTGTTGAACACCATTAAAATTTCCATTCCAACCAATAAGCATATTGTTAGTAGTGAAAATAAGTTGCCCCCAGCGATTATATATATTTAAAAAATAGAGTCGTTTAATTCCATAATAATGAGGTAGAAATAAATCATTTAAATTGTCACAATTTGGAGTAAATCCAGTGGGAACATATATTGCTGGCCCTTTTAATACTGTAATATTTATAGCATCTGTATCGGAACATCCATTTAATGTAGTTGTTAAAATATAAACAATACTATTCTGTAAAACGCTTGTCGGATTTGCTATTGATGGATTATTTAATCCTGTTGTTGGAGTCCAATTATATGTACCGCCTCCCGTTGCATTAAGTTGATAAGTTGTATTTGCATAAACGGTAGTATCATTCCCTGCAAATGCAACCGTTGAATTAATTGCAATAATTTTTTTAATAGAATCTGACACACATCCATTTGAAGCGACTGTCCAAAGAGAAACAGAATAATTCCCAGAATTAGTGTAGCTGTGTGATGTATTTTGTGTGTTAGAGTTCCCTGTGTCACCAAAATTCCAATACCATTGTTGAATAGTTGTATTAGTATCTACTTGTATCCCATTAAAATTTAAAACCTGATTGGGGCAGCTAGAATTATTCGAAGCAATGCTAATAATTGGAATTTGTTTTATCTGGAAATTTCTTGTTGCTGTATCCGAACTACATCCATAATTTGATTTTGTTACTAATCTTAGTTGATGGTTACCCTCTGTCAAAATAGGTAGATTTGGTTGTTGTGTTGTCGAAATTTGAATACCATCTAAAAACCAAAACCATTCAGTAATTGTTCCAAAACTACAAGTTGATTGTTCAACAACTCTTGTTGGTTTGCCATAGCAAGTATCAAAGATGTTGAAATTACTAACAGGAATTGCACCAATTGTAATTGTTTTAAATATTGTATCACTTACACAGCCATTTAATCCTGTAATTACATGTTTGACTATATAATTACCAGGGGTTGAATAAAAATGCGGCGGCGGATTTTGAAGCATACTTGTAGAACCATCTCCAAAATCCCAATAAAAATTTTGAATCGTCGTGAATGAAGTAGATGAATCCGTAAAAGTTATGGTTGATTCAACGCAGGTTGGGTTGTTCGATAAGTTTGTTGTAAAATTTGCACTTAATTCTGTACAAAATTGTTGCAAATTATTAGCACCACCAGTAGCTGCAGTAAATCCCCAATAAACTAAAGGATCGTTATTGAAAATAGTAGTAACTAAATTAATTTGTTTCGAAATTCTTAAACTATCATCAAAAAAAGCACTTAGCCAATTGGTTGTTGCATCCCAAGTAATTCTAATTACATGCCATTGACAATCTTCGATATTTACATTTGTTGCAGATGCTTGAATAGGTCCTGCAAGATCTGCACCGTGAGTAATATTTCCATTTGATTGAATGCTAATATGATCAAAGGCAGGATCATTATTTCCCGTATTTTGCCAAGTATCTAAAGCAATTCCAATTGATGGTGAAATACCTTCAAATCCCATTCCCCCGCCAGCAGTTCCTAAGCTGGTACTAATTGGCTGAAGAATAAAAACTATTCCATCTGCACCGGAAGCATCTGCACATCCTAAAAAAACATTAAAACGAAAATCAAACGAGTTTGATAAATTAATTTTATTTGCATTCCATACACTTCCAACTTGAAAATTTTGTGCAGGAGTAAGTGTATAACAGTTACAACTGTTTTGTACCGCTGATCCGTTTACAACATATTGAGCAAATGAAAAATTTACCCCCAAAAAAAATATAGATAATATGATGAATTTTTTCTTCAACTATCAATTCTTATTGAAGTAACCAAGCACTCCTTCCCACGCCTTGGTGAACATGTTTTTCGCTATGATAGGAAGACCTTACTAAAGGTCCGATTTCCATATAATCTATTCCAAGTTGATAGCCAATTTCCTTGAATTCAGCAAACTCGTCGGGGTGAACAAATCGGTTTACTGATAAATGATTTTTTGTGGGTTGCAAATATTGACCAATTGTTATTACATCTACTCCACTATTATGTAAATCAGTTATTGTTTGAACAACTTCTTCTTTTGTTTCGCCAAGCCCAAGCATTATTCCACTTTTTGTGCGCATTCCTTTCGACTTTATGTAAGATAAAACTTCCATGCTTCGCTCGTATTTTGCTTGCGTTCTTACTTGTCTTGTTAATCGTTCAACTGTTTCAATATTATGACTAATCACTTCCGGAGCAGCTTCAATTACACGATCTATATTTTCTTTCTCTGCCTTAAAATCCGGAATAAGTGTTTCCAGTGTTGTTTCAGGATTTAATGTTTTAACTGCTTTAATTGTATTGTACCAAATAATGGAGCCACCGTCTTTTAATTCATCTCTATCAACGGATGTAATTACGGCATGTTTAACTTTCATTAAATGAATTGCTTCCGCAACTCGTTGTGGTTCGTTCCAATCTACCGGCTCCGGGCGGCCCGTGGCAACGGCACAAAAGCCACAACTACGGGTACATATATTTCCTAAAATCATGAAAGTAGCTGTTCCTTCGCCCCAGCATTCACCCATATTAGGGCAATTTCCACTTTCGCAAATTGTATGTAATTTATGAGTATCAACTAAACTACGAACATGCTTGTAACTTTCTCCAATTGGTAATTTTACACGAAGCCAATTAGGTTTTTTTGTTCGCAACTCGGGAATTTTAGAAATTATTGGAAGCTCATTCATTGCACAAAAATACAAGAGTTATAGGTTAAAGAATGCGTTATTAAGTTTTAGCTGTCTCAAAAATTAATAATTCCGTTTTTGGAAAATTAAATTGGATTCCATAATACAGATTTGTAATTTTAACATTGATTGGATGTACAAATAAAACCAATAATGATGAACCATAAAAAATTAGCTCCGGTATTTTTTTTGATTTGCATATCCTTGGGAGCGATAGCGTCTTATATTACAAAAATGTTTGATTTAGATCTCAAACTCTATGCCTATGGATTACAAATAGGGTTATGCGTATTTTGGGTATATCTAAAATTAAATAGCAAAAAAATTTTGAGGAAATAAAATTGGTTTTCAATAAACCATACTGAACTATTTTCTGTGTCCAAATACTAACGCAATATGTCCGTTGAGATAAAATTGTTTGTCTTGCTGAAATAATAGGATAGGAATTTTTTCTGAGTAAAATTCTCCACTTACGCCAAATTCTATTGCTGATACAACTTCATTAAATCGACCAAAATCAAATCGCAATGAAGTTTTTAAAAAAGCACCCGGTTTTATTTTCATTTCATTCCAACCTTTGCTCAATCCACCTCCACCCAAAATGTACCCACCTACAAATAAGGAACTGTCTTGCGATGTGTATTTTATTGTTTTACTCTCACCATTTTCTAAAACATTTACATAATAAGGACGAAGTAGCCCAACCAAAACACCTCCTCCGTATTGCGTACTTACGGCAATCCCATTTTTATTTCCTTTTTGTCCCAAGATTCTTTGTTTTCCAAACCCAAGATGAAACTGATAAAAATTATTTATTTTTCCATAGATGTATGGATTAGAAAAAGAAAAACCACCTTCCGGTAATTTTTGTTCTTTTTGGTGTTTTGTTTCGGTAAAATCGAGTCGATAAATAGTTGTATTTCTTTGCGAACGCATTCTGCCATGCTCATAAAAAAGGCCATAGCCACTGTTTCTAAGCTGAAGCCCCAATAAACTTTGTTTTTTGTAAACTAAAACACCTTCTTCGTCTTGTCGAATTAAATCATTAATTTTTTTCTTTTTTTCCTCTCGCCTATTTTCTTGTTGTTTTTTTTGGGGTGAAACCTGAGAATTGATTGCATTCCCAAAAAGCACAACTGCTAAAAAAAGAATTAGTTTTTTCACTGCAAGATTTTTCTTTGTTTTACAACGTAAATTTACAACAAAAATTATACAATGACATCTTCTGTTATTTACGAAGGGAATTTAAGAACTATTTGTACGCATTTAAAAAGTGGGAATAATTTTGAAACAGATGCGCCAATAGACAACAATGGAAAAGGAGAACGATTTTCTCCCACCGACTTAATGGCTACAAGTTTAGCAACTTGCATGTTAACTGTAATGGGAATTAAAGCCCGTAGTTTGGGTTTTGATTTAAACGGAACAAAAATTGAAGTATTGAAAACAATGAATGCTAACCCAAGAAGAATTGCCTCCATTGATTTGGATTTTCATTTTCCGGATTCTTTAAAACAAACAGATGAAAAAACGAAAATCATTCTTAAAAAAGTTGGAGAGGGCTGTCCAGTTTTGTTAAGTCTTCATCCAGAAATTGCTGTGAAAATAAATTGGGCTGAATGGAATTAATTATTCTTGTTCATTAATATTTTATTTCCAATTACACAATCCAAACAACGTTTTTTGCTGCAATACTCATTTCGAAGTTCTACAAATGCTTGACTATCTAATGCATTTTTATTTGCAATTTTGATTTTTTCAAATCCGTTCGTAATTGAATTTTTCTCTGCCTTTATTGAACCTAAAAACAGGGATAGTTTTTGAAGTATTTGTGAATCTTTGTGATAATTACCATAAGTAAACAGCAACGGTATCACGGTGTTGATGCAAATATTATTAATCATTGCAGTTCCTAAATTTTTAGTTTTTGAAAGAGAGGGTTCTTCAAAATTGTAATGCGTTTCCCAAAAAGAACTTGTTTGAACAGTAAATAGTTGCTGAATTATTTCAATAGAATTTGCATTCTTTATTTTTTCAAACAGATGCGAAGACTTAGAAATAAGTGATGCCAATTGCGCTAATCGAATGGTTGGAAAATTTGCAGGTCGCATTCTCAAAAAATGCACCGCTTGAAAAATTGGTTTTAATTTATACTTCGTTTTTAAAAAATGAAACTCCTTTTGTAAGCTTAAAGCATAAGAATTTTTAAATTTTTTCTCCAACAAATTCGCTTGTCCAAAAAGCAATGCTTCTAATTGTAAAATATTGTTTTTATGTTTATAAAGTTGATTTATAGAAATGCTTCGTGCAATTTGCTCAAATGCAATTTCATTGGTTTTTAATCCAAAATTTCGAGCCAACATCCACCACAAAGTTTCTTCCCAATGAAAATTGTTTTCCAACAAATATGTTTCTATTTGAAGCGATTTTCGTTCAAGCCGTTCGGCTACCAAACGATCTTTCCAACCCAACCAAACAAGCGGTGATACTAAGTTTATACTTTTTTCGCATGGAATAAAATTGGTCGAATTCATCCACTCATTAATATTCGTCAATAAAATTTTTGGAACTCTTTGATTCAATTCTAAAACTGGAATTGCACTTTCCTTTTCATCGTTTTCCCAAACTACATGAAGAATTACATTCTTGTAATTTTTATCTTTTGAATGATGATGATTTTTCCAATCAGAAGTTTTTAGATGCAATTCGATTGATCCAACTAAAATTGTTTTCTCAATTTTTATTTTCGCTTCTAAAAAATCCGGGCCTTGATTTGTGTTTAAAATTCCGTTGTAAAGAATTTGAATTGACTCGTCGGTTGTAGTTTTCAATTCCGATTTTTGAAAATACTTGAATTGCCAAATATATTGCAGTAGCTTTTCGGTCATAGCTAACGGTTAATTGTATAAACTAACTACAATTTAAGCTTTGTTACACCAATTTAACCAATGCTTTTAAAACTCTGCTCACAGGCAGCCCCATTACGTTGTAAAAATCACCAGTTATTGATTTAATTCCAACAACGCCAATCCATTCTTGAATTGCGTATGCGCCGGCTTTATCATAAGGTTTGTATTTGTCAACATAAAATTCAATCTCAGCTAATGTTAATGGATGAAATTCAACTATAGTTGAATCGGCAAATGCAATTTCTATTTCTTCTTTTATTAGTACAACTCCTGTTATTACTTCATGTTTTTTACCAGATAATGAACAAAGAATTTCAATTGCTTCATTTCTATTTGCAGGTTTTCCAATTATTTTTTCATTTAAAACAACAATCGTATCGGCAGCTAAAATGATTTTGTTTTCTGCTAAACTATTTTTAACCAACATTGCTTTATTTTTTGCAATATGCATTGCAACTTCTGCTGGCTTTAAGTGAAAAGGAAACTGTTCATCAGATGACGGAACCATTACTTCGAATGGAATTTCGGCCCATTCCAGCAATTGTTTTCTTCGTGGCGATTGCGATGCTAAAATAATTGATTGCATAAGTTTATAAATAATATGCAAAAAATAGAAGTGATAAAATTCCAGTCAACATTACCCATTTTGCTAAAGAACTTAATCGATGGAAATGACTTTGTTCACTTGCTTTAAAAAGTGATTTTAAAATATTGAGTAATGGAATTATTATAACACTAAAGCTATAAATAGTTATCCAAAACCAACTGAATTGTAAACTATAAATTTCTAAAATAAATACAGCAACTATTAAAACCCAAATCCAAACAGCGATGTAAACTTTTGTTGCTTTCATCCCCCAAATTACCGGCATCGTTTTAGCGCCATATTTTGAATCGCCTTTTACATCTTCCATATCTTTTAGTGCTTCGCGAATTAAAGAAATGATAAATGCAAAAGCTGCATAAAGCAAGGTTATTCGAAATAATTTACTGTTTGCTTCTATTGATTCATTTTTTTGAAAAGTAAAATTATAATACAAAGTAGCTATTCCAATTAGCGCAACAGACCAAGCGGTCAATAATGATATAATGATATTCCCAGAAAGTGCTTTCTTTTTAAAAGTAGTTGAATAAAAAAAAAGTAAAACTGTTGTCAAAAAATTAGCGATGCCAAGCCACCAAATTCCCAATTTCCATCCGATATAAAAACTAACTAAAACGCCAATTAATGAAAACAATGAATGTAGTAGCATTGCCCATCGACGCGAAATAACTAAGTCAATTACATTTTTTGTCGGTTTATTTATTTGGTCAATATCAATATCGAAATAGTCATTAATAATATAACCTCCTGCTGCAATAAATACGGAAGAAAGAATAAGCAAGCTTAATAATTTATTTGTAAAAACAACAACATCCGACAAGTAAATTGGATTGACAACGCAATATTGAAAAAGCACTTGCGTAATTGCAATAAAAAAAAGATTTTTCAAACGAATCAACCGCAAAAAAGAAAAAAGCAGTTTCATAATTGAGATTTACAAATGAGATGCAATTGAAGAATCTTGTTGCCAATGTCCATTTAATTTCAAAACTTTTTCAATAACATCTCGAACGCAACCTTTACCACCCTTTAAGGGCGAAATATAATGTGAAATTGATTTGACTTCGTGAATTGCATCACTCGGACAAGAAGCAACACCGACCGCTTTCATTGCTTCAATATCGGGCAAATCATCACCCATAAATAATATTTTATCCCAATTCAATTCATTCTTCTTAATAATGGAAGAAAGAAATTCAAATTTGTTATTAATATTAAAATGAACTTCAGTTACTCCAAGTTTTTCAAATCTATTTTTGGCCTCTGTTGAAAAACTTCCAGAAATAATATAAACACAATAACCCTGTTGAATGGCCATTTTCAACGCCAAACCATCTTTGATGTTCATTCTTCGAACTTGCACTTCATTCGGCAAAAGCAAAAGTGTACCATCAGTAAGCACACCATCCATGTCAAAAACAAAACAAGAAATATTTTTAAATTTAGGAAGTAGTTCCATTTTGAAAAATTGAAAATGAAGATACGGAAATCAGTTTCATCATTTCTGGCAATCGCGCCATTCGTAAACCCAAGCACTTTGAATCATTTCCAAATAACCTTCGTTGCAATCTTCCCTTTTTCCTTCGAAATGTGGAATTTGCAAAACCCATTCAATAAGTTCGGTAAATCTTATTCTGTAAATTTTGCTTTCGGAAAATTCGTCGCCAAATCGTTCGTAAAGTTTTTGGGCAATATCTTCGAAATCGGTCCAATTAATAGGCGGTTCAAAATGATTCATTCGTATCTAATTTTTTATTTATAAACACTATTTTATTCTCCTAAAAATTGGGTTTGATCGGGAAGTAAAATTTCTAACTCACCTGTTCCATTTAAAAGAACAGATTGACAACCCAAACGGGAATTTAATCGTGGGTTTATTGCTCGATCAATGAAGTCTTCTTCTTTATCACTAATCTCTTCTATAAATTCTATCCCTTTATTAATATATAAATGACAAGTTGTACAAGCACAAACACCCCCGCAATTATGATGTAGTTCAATATCTTCTTTTAATATTACTTCAAGCAAACTTTGCCCAGGTAATATGTTTTGAAGTAATACTGGAGCTAAATCCTTTTGTTCGAAATTGATCTTTATATTATACATGCCACCAATTAATTTTTACAAAAATAGTTGTAAAAGGTTTACTCAATAAATTCATTTTTAAGGCAGATTTCAATGATTAAATTTTTCTTTTTTTACAGTTAAAACCAACCTCATTTTTAAGTAACCGAAATCAAAAAAAATTATTAATTAAAAAAACTGCACTATACTTGCACTGTCACAGAAGTTGAAAATCATAACCCATTATTGAAAATTAATATGGCAAAAAACCTTTTAATTGTTGAGAGTCCAGCAAAAGCAAAAACGATTGAAAAAATTCTCGGAGAAGATTTTCAAGTAAAAAGTTGCTTTGGGCATATTCGCGATTTACAGAAAGCTGGGATGGGAATCGATATGACTAATAAGTACGAACCAAGCTATATTATTTCTCCAGAAAAAGAAAAGATCGTCAATGAGTTAAGAAAATTAGCTAAAAAAACTAATGAAGTTTGGTTGGCAACGGATGAGGACCGAGAAGGTGAAGCAATTAGTTGGCATTTGTGCGAGGTTTTGAACCTAAATCCAAAAAATACAAAACGAATCGTTTTTCACGAAATTACAAAGGCTGCAATATTTGAAGCGGTTGAAAATCCACGTACGGTGGATATGAATTTAGTGATGGCACAACAAGCTAGAAGAATTTTGGATCGTATCGTTGGATTTGAATTAAGTCCCGTATTATGGCGAAAAATAAGTATGCGCAACAACCTCAGTGCAGGTCGCGTACAAAGTGTAGCTGTTCGATTAATTGTAGAAAGAGAACGAGCTATAAATACATTTTTACCGCAAAGTCAATATAAAATTGAAGCATTCTTTAAAGCAAATGAAATTTCTGGAAAGTCAGTTACGTTTTCTGCCGAAGGCAAAAAGCAAAATAATATTGAAGGAGCAAATAATTTTTTAGAAAGTTGCATCAATGCAAATTATACAGTAAATAAAATTCAAATAACTCCTGGAAAAAGAACTCCTGCTCCACCTTTTACAACTTCTACTTTACAACAAGAAGCTTCGCGTAAATTAGGTTACGGCGTTTCAAGAACAATGCTTGTTGCGCAAAAATTATATGAAAATGGATTTATCACTTATATGCGAACCGACAGTGTAAATCTGAGTAATACTGCATTGGGAGATCTTACGAATACTATTAAATCAACTTACGGAGAAAAGTATCATCAGTTTCGTAAATATAAAAATAAAAACCAAAGTGCACAAGAAGCACACGAAGCAATACGACCAACTTACATGTCAAACACTTCCGTTCCAGAAGCTGATTGGAACCGGCTTTATGAATTGATATGGAAAAGAACAATGGCTTGCCAAATGGCTGATGCTGAATTGGAAAAAACAACTGCTAAAATTGACATCTCTACAAATGGAGAAGAGCTAACTGCTTCTGGCGAGGTTTTAAAATTTGATGGTTTTTTAAAAGTTTATCACGAAGATCGAGATGATGATGATACAATTGAGGATGAACAGGAAGGAATGTTACCTCCATTAACTGTTGGACAACAATTGCCTTTAATAGAAATGAAAGCCATTGAAAGATTTAGCCGACCACAACCAAGATTTACCGAAGCATCTTTAGTAAAAAAAATGGAAGAGTTGGGAATTGGGCGCCCATCTACTTATGCGCCAACTATTTCTACAATTATCAAAAGGGAATATGTAGAAAAAAGAGACAAAGAAGGTGTAAAAAGATCGTTTCAAATTTTGAAACTCAAAAACGAAAAAATAACAACTGTAATCGAATCAGAAAATACTGGAGCGGAAAAATCAAAACTATTTCCTTCGGATTTAGGACTTGTTGTTACTGATTTTTTGAAGCAATATTTTGATGATATAATGGATTACGGATTTACTGCTCGTATCGAAGCAGAGTTTGATGAGGTAGCTGATGGAAAAATGATGTGGAATGATATGATTTCTGATTTCTATGTTCCATTTAAAGTGGATGTTGAAAAAACAATTGAAACTGCAGAAAGAGCAAAAGGCGAAAGGGAATTAGGTATCGATCCTGAAAGTGGAAAAAGAGTTGTTGCAAGAATTGGAAGATACGGTGCGATGTTGCAAATGGGTGAAGCAAGCGAAGAAGAAAAACCTCGTTTTGCAAAAATTCCTGTTGGGCAAAGTATCGAAACGATAAGTTTTGAAGAAGCAATGAATCTTTTCAAATTGCAAGGAAGTTTTGGACAATACGAAGGAAAAGAAATATCCGTTAATGTTGGTCGTTTTGGCCCTTATATTAAATGGGGAGAAAGTTTTATTCCCGTTCCGCGGGGAACTGTTTTAGAAACAGTGAATTTAGATAAAGCAATTCAATTAATTACTGAAAAACAAACAGCAGATGCACCTATTGCTTTTTATAACGAATTGGGAGTTACAAAAGGAAAAGGAAGATTTGGACCATTTATAAAATGGAATGAAATGTTTATCAACGTTCCAAGACGTTACAATTTTGAGGAACTATCTCAAGAAGATATTAATGAGTTAGTAGAAGCTAAAATAAAAAAAGAAGATAATCGGTTTATTATGCGCTGGCCAGAAGAAAAAATTTCTATCGAAAATGCGCGCTGGGGACCTATTTTAAAATTTTCCAAAAAAATTATCAAGCTGCCGAGAAAAGCAGATGAAAGCAAATACACTGCAGACGAATTAAAAGAAATGAGTTTGGAAGATGTGAAAAAAATTATCCTCCAAGAATTACCAAATGCATTTGGTAAAAAGAAAGCCGCTCTAAAGAAAAAAGCCAAGCCAAAGAAAAAATAATTTTTCAAGAATTATGGACAGAAATTATTGGGAAAAAATTGCACCAGAATACAATGTCGAAATTTTTGATGTGCTGCAAAATGATAAAAAAAGAATTATCCAAAATGTAATTTTAAAAATTGCAAACAAAAATAAAACCGTAATAGATATTGGTTGTGCCATCGGAAAATGGTTGCCCGTTCTCTCTCCTATTTTTAAAACCGTTTTTGCAATTGATATTTCAAAAGAAAATCTTGAAATTGCAAAACAAAAATATTCAGCGATTAAAAACGTAGCGTATGCACGAGTTGATATGTCAAATTCTTCAACAAAAATCTCAACTTATGATTGTGCAATTTGCATCAATGCCTTATTAACCGACTCTCAAAAAAAGCGGTCAAATTTTCTTAAAAATATTTCTAGTTGTATAAAAAAAAATGGACAATTATTATTGGTTGTTCCTTCGCTGGAATCTTCGATGCTTACATCCATTATTCGTCAAAAATGGAATCCGGATAAAGATGCAGCTAAGCAAATAATTAAGAATAGAAAAAATATTCAATTCGAAAATATTTTACAAGGAAATGTTGAAATTGATTCGTTGCCAACAAAACATTTTTTAAAAGAAGAATTGTATTTGTTGTTGCAACAAGAAAAATTTAAAATTTCTAAAATTGAAAAAATTGAATACGATTGGAGTACAGAATTTTTAAACCCTCCTATTTGGCTAAAAGAACCAAAACCTTGGGACTGGATGCTTGTTGCAACCAAGTGTTGATTTCATTTTTAAAACTAAGTTCAATAATTGTTCTCCACATTGGTGGAAAAAAGAAATTAATTCTTTTTTTTAAAAAGCAGAGTTTTACTTTATAAATTTTACATGCAAACCTCTAAAGAAGTATCCGCACTTTTATCCCTGATTGATGATCCTGACGATGAAATTTTTGAAACCGTTTCAGAAAAAATTATCGGCTATGGAAGTAATATTTTACCAAGCTTAGAAACACTTTGGGAAATTTCTCCAGACAGAGAAATACAACAACGAATTGAATTAATCATTCACCGACTTCAACTTTCAGAACTGACAGAAGAATTTAAACAGTGGGTTAATTCAGACCAACAAGATCTGTTAACGGGTGTATTACTAGTTTGTAAATATGAAAACCATTCCATTTCTAAACCTTCGGTAACTGAAGTGTTGGAAAAAATGAAACGAAATATTTGGCTTGAACTAAATAATTATCTCACTCCACTTGAAGAATTGAATATTATAGTTAGTATATTATTTAATTATTATAAAATAAAGACCGATTCGATTTATCCCAAAAAAATCAACACTTATTTATTAGACAAGTTATTGGAATCAAAAGAAGGGAATCAGCTTAGCAATGGGATATTAATTCTAATACTTGCTGAAATGCTTGATCTTCCAATAAAAGCTATACAAAATCCAGATCAGTTTTTATTGGCATATTTCAAATCGGATATTAATTTAGAGTCCAATTCATCATTTCAATATGAACTTGATTTTTATTTAGATCCAAAATGTGGAACTATTTTTTCTAAGAAAAATTTGATAAGCTACTTAACACGCGTCTCGCTTTTACCAAAGCCGCCATTTTTAAAACCAGCTTCAAATGTTGAAATCATCCAAAGGTTAATGTTAGCACTTATAGTATGCTACGCAGAGGATAAACAAGAGATTAAAAAGAAAGAATTAAGAGATTTAGCTAACTTACTGGGCTAAACACAAAAATATGGATTTTATTTCTTGGAATGATTTCGAAAAAATAGAAATTCGAACTGGAACAATTATTGAAGTAAAAGATTTTCCTGCAGCACGCAAACCGGCTTATCAACTTTGGATTGATTTTGGAAAAGAAATTGGAATTAAAAAATCATCTGCTCAAATTACCGTTCATTATTCTAAAGAAGATTTGCAAAACCGTACGATTCTTGCTGTCGTTAATTTTCCTCCAAAACAAATCGGAACTTTTATTAGTGAATGTTTAGTGCTCGGTGTTTATGATGAAAATAATGCAGTAATTTTATTGGAGACAAAAACTCCAGTAAGCAACGGACAAAAAGTTGGTTGATATTATGACAGAAATAATTTTTAATACATACTATCATTCTCCAATTGGTTTATTAAAAATTGTTGGAACTGAAAATTACATTAGTGAAATTTCTTTTTTTGATAAAGTACAAAAAACAGATTCCAAATTGCGTAAACTTCCACCAAACTTGATTAATTGTGTTGAACAATTGATTCAGTATTTTAATGGCGCGAGTCGAAAATTTGAAATCCCTCTTAATCAAACTGGCACCCATTTTCAGCAAAATGTATGGAATGCACTTCTTCAAATTCCGTATGGAAAAACATTCAGTTATTTAGAGATTGCAAAAAGAATTGGAGATGCAAAAGCAGTTAGAGCTGTGGGAACAGCGAATGGAAAAAATAATATTGCAATTATTGTTCCTTGTCATCGTGTGATTGGTTCTAATCACGAATTAGTAGGTTATGCCGGTGGATTATGGAGAAAAAAATGGCTGCTGGAACACGAAGCAAAATTTGCACATGGTGTCCAACAACTTTTCTAACTTCTAATCAAATCTTTTCCATTAAAAGCAAGTGGCAACAGCGAAGTAGATTTTTCAAATACATAAACAGCACCTTCTTGTCCACCTAAAATAAGTCGAATTGGATGTTGCAATCTGTCTTCATATTCTTGCAAAGATTGTCTACAAATACCACAAGGTGTAGCAGGTTCATTACTAGAACCATTTAAGTTATTATAGCTGATTGCAATTGTTTCTATTATTGTATTTGGATGAAGCATTGATGCTGAAGCAAGCATAACTCGCTCAGCACAAAGTCCGGCTGGAGTGGAAGCATTTTCTTGATTAGTTCCTTCAACCATTTCTCCATTTGAAAGTATAGCAACTGCTGCTACTTTAAAGTTGGAATATGGCGCATAGGCCATTGCTGTTGCTGCCCTCGCTTTTTCTAAAAGTATTTTATCATTCTCTTGTAACTCATCGGAGCTTGAATAAACCGAAAATTCAATTTCAATTTTTTCTTTTTTCATGTAGAAAAGTTAAGAAGTTTAAATATAAACAACAAACCCCTCATAAGAGGGGCTTGAAATTAATTATTTTACAAGGCGAAATAGTCGATTCCAACGTGGGCCTTTTTCCCAACTAAACCAAATAAGCCACGCTTTTCCAACAATTCTATCTTCGGGCACAAAGCCCCAGTAGCGCGAATCTTGTGAATCTTGGCGATTATCACCCATCATCCAATAGTAATCCATTTTAAAAGTGTATTCCGAAATTTCTTTCCCATTTAAAATAAATTTTCCCTCTTTTTGATAGAAATCATTTTTCTCATACGATTGAATTGCTCTTCTGTAAATAGCATAATTTTCTTTTGTAATTTTAATAGTAGCTCCTTTTTTAGGAATCCAAACCGGCCCAAAATTATCTCTCGACCATTGATGATATTCATCGTGTGGGAAAGTTGGTCCTCCGCCAAATTGATAATTATAGTCAACGGAAATTTCTTTTATCAAACCTGATGCTTGCATTTTATCTTTTGCAACTGCAGACAATAACATTCTAAATTGATTTGGTTTATCGCCCATGGTATAATCTCCTTTTTCTGCATCCAAATCATATTCTTCTTTCATAATATCTGGATCTAAATAAGGAATATTTACAGTTACTAAATAGTGCATTTGAGAATTGGGCGGCAATGGTTGTTTTTCTCCATTTATATAAACACAATTATCACGAATTGAAAGAAATTCGCCAGGTAATCCAACACATCTTTTTATATAATTATCCGTTTTGTCGATTGGATGGACTGCAATTGGAAATTCATTTGGATTGTTTAAAATAGTTGCTGCATCTGCATCTCCGTATTCAGCAGCTCGTTGAATATCATAATAAGGTTGTGCCGATTGAAATCCTTCGCGATTAATTACTGTATCACCTGCTGGAAAATTAAAAACAGTAGCATCGCCTCTTTTTACCGAACTCGGCCACCAACGAGTGTATGGAATTTTAATGGCTTCGGAATATGATTTTGAATTACTGTAAGGAAGATAATTGTGAACGAAAGGAATAGACAATGGCGTATTGGGAATTCTTGGCCCGTAACTAAATTTACTTACGAAAAGAAAATCATTAACTAATAAAGATTTTTCCATTGAACCCGTTGGAATGGTATATGCTTCAAAAACAAAAAGTCGAAGTAAAGTTGCAGCTACTATTGCAAAAACACCGGCATCCACCCATTCTCTAAATCCAGATTTTATATGTTTCTTAACTGCGTTTACTCCCAAAAATTTAACATCGGAAGAATAGGCAATAAACGGAAAATAAATTGGAGCCAACAAAGCAGCTCCCGTGTGGTGTAAAAAAGAATGACGGCCAAAAAGTTTTGCAAATTCAATAAAAATTCCGGGACTTATAAACCAGCCAACAACAGGAATAAACTGCCAAAAAACCCAATGCTTAGGCCTTTGAGCAAGTTCTTGCATAATCCATGTATTATAAAATGGAACAAATGCTTTCCAATTTGCAACACCTGCTTTTTGAAACAATTTTGAAAATCCAAAAGCAGGAAGTAAAACAATAAGAATACTTATTAAATAAACAATAAAAACATGCTGAAGTGGCATTTTAAAAATTTTAGTATTTCAAAAATATCATTTAAAATTTCGAATGAAGCATATCGAACTAAATGAAAATGTTAAAAATAAAATCTATTTGTTTTGATACATCACTTCTTTTACCAATTTTACTGTTCGGGCAACATCGGGTAATGCCAATGAAATTAAATTGGGAGCATAGTGTAAAGGTGCGTCTGCAGCAGTTAATCTTCGAATAGGCGCATCTAAATAATCAAATCCTTCTTTTTGAATACGATAAGAAATTTCTGAGGAGATAGATGCAAATGGCCATTGCTCTTCGATGATTACAAGTCGATTTGTTTTTTTAACGGATTCTAAAATTGTCATCCAATCCAACGGACGAATCGTTCTTAAATCAATAACTTCTGCACTTATATTTTCTTTTTCTAATTCAGCAGCTGCATCAAGTGCAACTTTCATCATTTTATTCCACGATACAATTGTAACGTCTCTTCCTACTTTTTTAATGTCTGCTTTTCCAATAGGAATATAATATTCTTCATCAGGAATTTCCATTTTATCACCATAGCTCACTTCGCTTTCCATAAAAATAATCGGGTCATTTTCGTAACGGATTGCTTGTTTTAAAAGTCCTTTAGCATCATAACCATTACTTGTGGAAACAACTTTTATTCCCGGAATATTTGCATAATAACTTTCAAAAGCTGTGGAATGCTGCGCCCCCAATTGACCTGCAGAACCATTTGGTCCTCTTAAAACTATCGGACAATTAATTTGCCCTCCGCTCATTGCCAACATTTTAGAAGCTGTATTTAAAATTTGATCCATGGCAAGAACAGCAAAATTCCAAGTCATAAATTCTACAATTGGCCTTAACCCATTTTGAGCAGCACCAACTGCAACTGCGGTAAAACCTAATTCTGAAATCGGTGTATCAATTACACGTTTTTGACCAAACTCAGCCAACATTCCTTGGCTTACTTTATATGCGCCATTGTATTCTGCAACTTCCTCTCCCATCAAAAATACGCGTTCATCTCTGCGCATTTCTTCACTCATTGCTTCGCGCAACGCTTCTCTGTATGCAATTAATCTTGCCATTTTATTTTAAAAATTTGAGTCGCAAAAATAAGTTCACAACGGGAGAAAACCTAAACTGAAAATTGGTTATAAATTTTCAATAACAATTGCACTTGCTCCACCTCCACCGTTGCAAATTCCGGCTCCGCCATATTTTGCATTATTTTGTTTTAAAACATTTAATAAAGTAACAATAATTCGTGCACCACTGCAACCCAACGGATGGCCAATTGAAACAGCTCCTCCATTTACATTTACTTTTGAAGCATCCAATTTCATGCGACGTGTATTTTCAATTCCTACAACGCTAAATGCTTCGTTCAATTCCCAAAAAGCAATATCTTCCATTTGTAAACCTGCTTTGGCAACAGCTTTTGGAACGGCAATGGATGGAGTTGTGGTAAATTTTTCAGGAGCTTGTTCGGCGTCGGCATAGCCTACTATTTTTCCGATAGGTTTCAAATTCAATGATACTGCTTTTTCTTTACTCATTAAAAGTAAAACCGCAGCGCCGTCATTCATTGTGCTTGCATTTGCAGCAGTTACTGTTCCTTCTTTTAAAAATGCTGGATTTAAAGTTGAAATTTTATCAAACTTTACATTGAATGGTTCTTCGTCTTTCGAAAAAACAATAGGCTCTCCTTTTCGTTGTGGAATTTCAATTGGAATAATTTCGTTAGTAAATTTTCCGGCCTCCCAAGCATGTTGACTTCTTTTATAACTTTCAATTGCAAACTCATCTTGTTCTTTACGACTAATATTGCAATCTTTTGCACAAAGTTCGGCGGCAAATCCCATTGCTTTTCCATCGTACACATCCGTTAATCCATCTTTTGCCAATCCGTCAACTAAAGAAACATTTCCGTATTTATTTCCCCAACGCATGTTTTCAGAATAAAACGGAACATTACTCATACTCTCCATTCCTCCTGCAATAACTACATCGGCATCGCCTAAAGAAATACTTTGTGCTGCTTGCGAAATAGCTTTCATTCCACTTGCACAAACTTTATTAATTGTGGTGCAGTTTACACTATCGGGCAAACTGGCAAACTTAGCTGCTTGCCTTGCGGGTGCTTGTCCCAAATTGGACTGAATAACACAACCCATCAAAACATCGTCAATTAATTTCGGATCAATATTTGACTTTTGTAATGCTCCTTTTATTGCAAACGCACCTAATTGTGTAGCCGAAAAAGATTTTAATCCTCCACCAAAACTTCCAATTGCTGTTCGTACCGCTGCTATTATATAAACTTCTCTCATTTTATTGAATTTTTAAGATAGCAAAATTACAAATTGTACATTCTATTTTTTATTATTTAATTGAAATGTTGTGTTTAAATTTTTGAATTGCATTTCATTTTCTGTTTATTGGAAATCCACAAGCTATTCACAATGTGAATAAAAATTTAATTACTTATTTTGAAAATAAATTAGCATATTATATAAAAATCTTATATTTAGTATCTAAAACAAACTATTTATGAAAAAAATCTATCAACAAGTTCTCGATTTCCCGGGTCAAATTAACGATCGCGTGTTAGGTGCGAAACTTAGCGGCATGGCAGATGGCTTCGATTCCAATAACGGAATCAGATGTTATTTTAAATCTGTTTACCAATTGTTAGCATTTCTAGTTCTTTTATCTTCCTTATGGATGACAGCCATTGCTGCTGCTGAATTCCTTGGTGGAGATGGCGACATGCTTTCTAAAGTAGGCAGTGTTGTTACTGCAGCTATTTGTTTATATGCTGCATTCCCTTTAACTCAAATTATTCGTTCAAGAGGCGATTCTTTGGGATCTGGTTCTAATGGAGTTGTACATTTTCTTTTGCACGATTTTGTTAAAGCAAATATTCGCTTAGTTGGAGAAGTTACTGCATTAACTGCTTTAGTATCTGCTGTTGTAGTTACTTTAGGTACATTGTTAAATGGTGCAAGTCTTTTCAATGAAGCTTCTGGAGCACTTTCTGCTGTTAATAGTTTTATTGCACCTACTTATAGCTGGGCAGTAACTGCTATGAATGGTATATTAGAGCATGTTTTTAGTTGTTTAAAACTTGATGTTTCTTTAAACTTTAATGATTACACATCAGCTGAAGCAATGACTGCTGGAGGTTGGAATGCAGCAGGTCTTGAAACTATGATAAAATCATATCTTGAGGTTATACAAGTAGCCGCAGCTTTCTATGTTATTCTTGCTGTTTATGGCTATTTATATTCTTTGGGTAACACTTTATTGAAATGGATAAGCAATCCATCAGTACCTTTCAGAACTAAATAAGTTTCCATTTCACTTAATTTTTAAGAGTCTCAAAATTGAGACTCTTTTTTTATTTATTTTTTTGTACTTTGAAATCAAAAAAAAATGGCATTATCACATCATCGCAAAAAACATAAGGAACATTTGAATAGATTTCAAGAAAGTAGAAAAGCTTCAAATAACAAAGTAAGTGGCAATCCTAAACTTATTTTTACAATAATTGGAGCCATCCTTCTATTTCTTTTATTTTATTTAGGAGGTAGTGAAAATATTTACTTGCTTGCAAGTGCAACAATTGTTGGTGGATTTGTTGGAAGAATACTTGGAAAAAAATTAGAATGATTTTAAACTTTTTTTTTAGCAATTTTGATTTAAACATAGAAATCATTCATGGATACATTTGAAGTAAAAAAATCAAGTAAAGTTTACGATGCAGTTATAGTTGGTTCTGGTGCAGGCGGTGGAATGGCTGCATATGTTCTTGCTAATGCAGGATTAAAAATTTGTCTGTTGGAAGCCGGCGCAATGTATGATCCACAAAAAAATATTACCCAGTTAAAAAATCCTTGGGATAGTCCGAGAAGAGGCGCCAGTACAAAGTTTCGTCCATTTGGTGATTTTGATGCTTGTTATTATGGTTGGGATATTGATGGCGAACCTTATACAAAATCTGAAGGAACAAAATGGGATTGGTGGCGTGCAAGAATGTTGGGAGGAAGAACAAATCATTGGGGAAGAATTTCACTTCGTTTTGGTCCACACGATTTTAAAAGAAAAAGTATTGATGGCTTGGGAGATGATTGGCCGATTGGTTATGAAGACGTAAAACCATTTTACGATCGCATTGATAAAATGATTGGCATTTTCGGAACCAACGAAGGATTGGTTAACGATCCAGACGGCTATTTTTTACCTCCGCCAAAACCACGATTGCACGAATTGATGATAAAAAATGCAGCAACGCAATCTGGTGTAAATGTCATCCCCTCGCGACTTTCAATTATTACAAAAAAAGAAGAACAACACGGCGAAAGAGGTGCTTGTTTTTATTGCGGTCAATGTAATAGAAACTGCAGTATAGCAAAAGCAGATTTTTCTTCCAGCAATGTTTTAATTTATCCGGCATTAAAAACAGGTAACATTGATATTGTTGCAAATGCAATGGTAAGAGAAGTGCTTACAAATAAAGAAGGTTTAGCAACGGGTGTTTCATACATTCTCAAAGATGATATGAAAGAATATCAAGTGAACGGCCGAGTTGTAATTCTTGCCGCAAGTGCTTGCGAATCTTCGCGAATTTTATTGAATTCAAAATCGACTCGACATCCAAATGGACTTGCAAACGAAAGTAATGTTGTTGGAAAATATTTGCATGATTCAACCGGCGCTGCAATGGGTGGTATTCTTCCACAATTATTTGACAGAAAAAGATACAATGAAGATGGCGTTGGCGGTTTACATGTGTATTCTCCTTGGTGGTTGGATAACAAAAAATTGAATTTTCCACGCGGATATCATATTGAATATTGGGGAGGAATGAGTCAACCGGCTTACGGTTTTGGTTTCGGAATGGAAAATTTGAATGGTAAATTTTTAGTAAAGGGAGAGAAAAAAGAAGCTGGCGGTTATGGTAAATCATTAAAAGAAGATTACCGCTATTTTTATGGAGCAGGTGTTGGAATGGCGGGGCGTGGCGAAGCAATTCCGCGAGAAGATAATTTGTGCGAAATAGATTCTAATGTGGTGGATAAATATGGAATCCCTGTGTTGAAGTTTAATGTAAAATGGAGCGATTATGAAATTCAACAGGCAAAACACATGAAAGAAACATTTAAAGAAATCATGCACAATATGGGCGCAGTGGTTACTTGGGGCGCAAATGACGGCCCCGAAAATGATTACGGATTGGAATCTCCAGGAAAAATTATTCACGAAGCCGGAACAGTGCGAATGGGAAATGATTCTAAAAAATCAGCGCTTAACAAATGGAATCAAGCACACAATTGTAAAAATTTATTTGTTGTAGATGGTGCATCTTTTGTAAGCCAGGCAGATAAAAATATTACTTGGACTATTTTAGCTTTGAGCATGCGTGCAAGTGAATATATTATTTCTGAAATGAAAAAAAATAATTTGTAAACTACTTTTTATGGATCGTCGGAAATCATTAAAAATTATTGTAACCAGTGTTTTTGCTTCAGGTGCTGTAGTTGCCGGTTGTAATACCTCAGATAAAAATGCTAAAACTCCGAAAACAAAATTCAATCTCGATCGTGCAAAAGAAGAATTAGAAAGAGAAAAAAAATTATTGGCAGAACCAGATTTTTTTACTGCGCATGAAATGACAACCATTTCCATTCTCGCCGATATTATTATTCCAGCTGATGAAATAAGTGGAAGTGCAAGCGAAGCAAAAGTTCCAGAATTTATTGCATTTATTGTAAAAGACATGCCAAGTCATCAAGTGCCAATGAAAGGTGGTTTGCGTTGGTTGGATATGCAATGCGTTAAAAAATTTGAAAAATCTTTTGTGGATTGTTCTCAAAAACAACAGTTGGAAATAGTTGATACCATTGCATTTCCCAAAAAAGCAAAACCAGAAATGAGCCAAGGCGTTTCATTTTTTAATTTGATGAGAGATTTAACTGCAACCGGATTTTATACTACGCAAATAGGTGTAAAAGATATTGGCTACAAAGGCAATACTCCCAATCAATGGAATGGAGTTCCAAATGAAGTATTATCACAATACAATCTTTCTTACTCCGAAAAAGAATTAAAAGAGTGTATCAATTTCGAGATTAAATAATTAAATAGCCTTTCATTATGAAAAATAATTCTCGTAGAAAATTTATTAGAAATACATCAATTGCAGCAAGTGGGTTTTTTATTATTCCACGCCATGTTTTAGGTCGTGGATTTATTGCACCAAGCGATAAACTTAATATTGCAGGCATTGGTGTAGGTGGAAAAGGGAAAAGTGATCTTGCAGAATTTGTTAAAGGAGGAAAAGTAAATATTGTTTCGCTTTGTGACGTGGACGATCGCGAAGCCTCTGCAGCACGTAAAAGTTATTCAGCGGCAACTTATTACCATGACTTTAGAGAGATGTTTGAAAAGGAACATAAAAATATTGACGCAGTTTCCATTTCAACTCCAGATCACACACATGCAGTTGCAACACTTGCAGCCATGCAGTTGGGCAAACATGTTTATACACAAAAACCACTAACACACGATATTTACGAAGCAAGAATTTTAACCGAAGCTGCTAAAAAATATAATGTAGTTACGCAAATGGGAAACCAAGGGGGTTCTGGAGATGGAGTTCGTAAAGCAAAAGAAATGTACGATGCTGGAATGATTGGAAGAGTTACAACTGCTTTTGCTTGGACTAATCGTCCCGTATGGCCACAAGGAATTTCAACACCTTCCGGCAAACACGAGATTCCAAAAGAATTAAATTGGAATTTATGGTTGGGTCCATCTAAAGAAATTGATTACAATCCTGCTTATCATCCTTTCAATTGGCGCGGTTGGACTGCATTTGGAACTGGAGCATTGGGTGATATGGCCTGTCATATTATGGATCCAATTTATCGTATTCTTCCAATTGTTTATCCAGATTCAGTAGAATGCAGTATTGCAACCACTTGGCGCGAAATGTGGAATGATACTCAAAACCAAGATGCATTTCCAGCATCTTCTATCATTCATCTTAATTATCCAAGAACGGACGGAAATGGGAATATTAAAGTTTCTTGGTTTGATGGTGGATTATTGCCACAGCGTCCCGATGAACTTTTACCAGACGAAGCATTTGGAAATTGGGATGGTGGAGTTTTACTTGTTGGAACAAAAGGAAAAATGTTAATTGATTGCTATGGACAAGATCCGCAACTTTTACCAACCAAATTAATGAAAGTAAAAAAGATGCCAAAAGAAACAATTAAACGTGTACCGGAAGGGCACTATCAACAATGGGTAAATGCTTGTATAGCAGGAAAAGGGAATGCAGAAACTAGTTCTCCGTTTGAATATGCTGGTCCTTTTACTGAAAGTATTTTAATTGGAAATCTTGCCATTCGTAGTTTTCTTATGAAAAATCCAAAACTTACCGGATGGGGAGATAAATGGTTGGGACGCAAAAAATTACTTTGGGATACAGCAAACATGCGTGTTACCAACTTTGAAGAAGCAAATCAATTTGTAAAAAGAGATTATAGAAATGGCTGGAATTTAACTTTATAATTTTTATACAATTACCTTCCTGCTTCGTCGAGCAATTTGGTATTATTTTTCAAAATTTTTAAAACCAAATAAATAACTACGGATAAAATCGTAGCCTGGTAAAGTGAATAATTATAATCAGTTTCTTGATTTATCCATTTACCTAAAAAATCAAAAAGAGAGAAAATTATAAATACGGCAACAAGTCCGTTTTTTTCTTTTTTCAAAACTTTCTTCCAACTAAATGTAAGATTTGACTTTGTAAAATTTTTACATTTTGGGGAAAATGCCGGTGTGCGAGATGCCCATTCCAAATACGTGGCTCCAAATTTTTTACGCAAAAATTGTTCTTCTGAAAACATGATGCGCTCGTAATAAACACAATAAAAAAAACAGAATGAAATAATAAACCAAAAATTTTCAGTCAACAAAGCCGGCCCTAACCACATAAAAAAATTACCCAAATAAAGTGGATGGCGAACAGTGGAATAAATGCCACTTGTATTTAAGGTTTCTGCAAGTTGACCTTCCACATTTCTACCCGATGTATTTTTTGGAGTATATCCAACTGTATAAATTCGAATCAATAAACCAAACATACTAATTGACAAAAAAATCCATTGCAAAATAGCTTTATTAATATTTTCCAAAAATGAAAAAATGTTGAAAAAGTTTGGAAAAAGAAAAACAACTAACGCAACAAATAAAATTACAATTGGTAAATAACCGCGGTATTTAAAAAGCCAATTCCCTTGATCTTCCATTTCTTCTTGTAATGCCATAATTACAATTTGTTAATTAAAAATAATTACAAAATTAATGGATTGCTGCTCTTGATAAATATAAACAGTAAAAGAAAAATTAAATCAATTCTTCTTTTACTGTTTTCGCATGTTCATCAATGAGTTTTCTTTGAAGCTCAGATGGCACAGGTGCATATTCCAAAAAAGAAGTACGAAATTTTGCTCTTCCTTGCGTAATTGAACGCAAAGAGGAAGAATATCCTTCCATTTCAGCCAATGGAACTCTGGCTATAATTTTTTGAAAATTGCCTTCAATATCTATTCCATCAACAATTGCTCGACGAGTTTGCAAATCTCCCATAACTGCTCCAGTAATATCTTCCGGACAAAGTGCTTCTACATGATTTATGGGTTCTAATAGCTGTGGATCGGCTTGTTGAAATGCTTGACGAAATGCTTGTAACCCAGCTATCTTAAAAGAAATATCATTACTGTCAACTGGGTGCATTTTGCCATCATAAACACATACTCGAATATCTCGAGCATAAGAACCAGTTAATGGCCCATTTGCCATTTTTTCCATTACACCTTTTAATATTGACGGTAAAAAACGAACATCAATTGCACCGCCAACAATGCAATTGTAAAAAACCAATTTTCCACCCCAATCCAACTCATGCATATTTCTACTGCGTACATTTAGACCTATAGGTTCAAGCATTCCATCTTGCCAGGGTTCTATTCGTAAAAATACTTCACCAAATTGTCCCGAACCTCCACTTTGTTTTTTGTGGCGGTAATTTGACTCAGCCATTTTGCGAATCGTTTCTCGATAAGGAATTTTTGGTTTCTGAAATCTAATTTCCAATTTATGGTTGTGTTCAATCTTCCATTTAGCAACTGCCAAGTGCATATCGCCTTGACAATGAATTAATGTTTGTTTCAATTCGGAAGAAACTTCTACCAAAATTGTAGGATCTTCTTCCTTTAATTGATGTAGAGCTTGTGAGAGTTTTTCCTCCTCTCCTTTTTTTATAGCTTCGATAGCAACAGTCATATTTGGAGAGGGAAATTTAATGCGATGCAACTCGTAGTTTTTTCCTCGCTGATGCAAGGTATTATTGGTATGAGTGTTTTTTAATTTTAAAGTAGCTCCCATATCGCCAGCAGACATTTCATTTGTTGCAGTTCGTTTATTTCCTTCTACTAAAAATAATTGAGTAAGTTTTTCTGTAACTCCGGTTGTTTCATTTTCCAATTCCATACCACTTTTGATTGTTCCGGAAAAAATCTTGAAAAAAGATAATTCTCCAACATGCGGTTCGTTCACCGTTTTATAAATAAAAATACAAGCAGGTCCGGTTGCATCGCAATTAAGTTTTTCTCCTTTTTGGGTTATTTGTGGCGGCATTTCATTTGCACTTGGACAAACATTATCGATAAATCCCATGATCCTACCACTACCCATATTTTTTTCTGCAGACAAACAAAAGAGTGGAAATAGGTCGTGATTGATCATTGCTCTTTTTAATCCATTTTTAATTTCATCTTCATCTAATTCTCCTTTTTCGAAATATTTCTCCATCAAAGATTCATCGTTGCTGGCAACTGCTTCAATCAGTTCTTTGTGTAAATTTTCTGCTTTTATTTTTTCCGATTCCGGAATGGGTAATTTTTCCGGTTTTCCGCCTTTGCTGTTGAATCGATACATTGTCATTCGTAAAACATCAACAATTGTATTAAAACCAGTACCAACTTGTAATGGGTATTGTATTACCGTTACTTTGTTTCCAAAATGCGATTTTGCTTCACGAAGAGTTTTTTCATAATCGGCAGATTCGTCATCTAATTTGTTGACAACAAAAATCATGGGAGTTTTAAACTTTTCGGTGTATTCCCAAATTAAATCCGTTCCTACTTCTACTCCCATTATAGCATTCAAGAGCATTAGACCCGTATCGGCAACACGCAATGCAGAAATTACTTCTCCAGAAAAATCATCATAGCCTGGTGTGTCTATAAGATTAATTTTATACCCTCTCCATTTAGCATGAAGTAGTTTGCTAAAAATAGAATTACCACGCTCTTGCTCCAGTTCATGGTAATCTCCTGTTGTGGTATTTTCTGCAATATTCCCTTTTCGAGAAAGAATTCCAGCTTCGAAAAGCATAGATTCTGCTAAAGATGTTTTACCTGAACCTGCATGCCCAAGCAAAACAATATTTTTCACATGTGAAGTATCAAATTCCGGCATAAAAAATTATTACAGAATAATAGAAATTGAATCAATAACTACTTTTAAGAAGTAGCCGAAAGAAAATTAGAAAAGGCTTCTTTTAATTTTAAAAGCGTTTCATTTAACATTTGATATTGTGCTAATAAATGCTCGTGTGCGATTAAAGTTTCATCTTGCAAATCACCGTTATTGGCAGAATGCTCAAAGCTTACTCTTCTCTCATGGGCTTTGATTGCCTGTTTCAAGTCGTGAACATTAATCAATTGAATAAGAAATTGATTTTGAAAATGCTCGACATCTTTCAATTGATTTCGCGATAAATTGTTTCCAGCAACATGTAGAAGTTGTTGTTTAGAAGAGTTAATACCATCACGATGACTACGTAATGAATGCCTCCATGAACCGCAATCCATGGTAAGCTGTGAAAAATCTGTCTGAATCATTGGATTTTAATTTATAGTGAAGAATAAAAAATCTAATCTCGATTCGAAGTGGATTGTTACACTAAATCTACTCTTTTTTTTTTATAAAATACAAATAATCCAAATTTTTATAAAAAAAATCAAAAAGGATCTTGTTCTGAACTAAATCAGATACATTAATTTTACGACTTTCGTATTAAAATCCAACAGCAAACAGATTTTGATTACTCCACAATCCATACAACAAATACATGACCGACTTGATATTGTAGATATCATTGGTGGGTTTATAAAGCTAAAAAAACGAGGTGCTAATTATTTGGGACTCTGCCCTTTCCACAACGAAAGAACTCCTTCTTTTACCGTTTCACCTTCTAAAGAAATTTACAAATGCTTTGGATGCGGTAAAAGCGGAAATACCATCAGTTTTTTGATGGAACATGAAAAATATAGTTACCCCGAAACCTTAAAGTGGTTGGCAAATAAATACGGAATTGAAATTGATGAAATTCAACAATCAGATGAACAACGCCAACAACAACAAGTTGCTGACAGTCTTTTTATCTTGAATAGTTTTGCACAGCAGTTTTTTTCCTCAACTTTATTTGAAACCGAAGATGGAAAAAATATTGGATTAAGCTATTTAAAAGATCGTGGGTTTCGAGAAGATATTATTAAAAAATTCCAACTTGGGTTTTCACCCATTCAGCGCGACGGATTTGTTTCGGAAGCGCTTCGTAAACAATACAGTTCGGATATTTTGGTAAAAAGTGGATTAGTCATAGCTAAAGGAAATGAATTTCAAGACAATTACCGAGAGAGAATAATTTTTCCCATACACAATCACAGTGGGAAAGTACTTGGTTTTGGAGCACGTCTTTTAAAACAAAACGATAAAGCACCGAAGTACATCAATACTTCTGAAAATGAAATTTATGTAAAAGGAAAAATTTTATACGGCAGTTATTTTGCTCGACATGCAATTGACAAAGCAAGTGAATGTTTGCTTGTAGAAGGTTATACAGATGTTATTTCCTTGCACCAAGCAGGTATAGAAAATGTAGTTGCTTCTGGTGGTACGGCACTTACGATTGAACAACTTCGATTGATAAAAAAACACTCCAACAATCTTACCATTATTTATGATGGAGATGCGGCCGGTATAAAAGCAGCAATGCGTGGTTTGGATCTTGCATTGGAAGAAGGGTTGAATGTAAAACTTGTACTCATTCCGGATAATGAAGATCCGGATAGTTATTGTAATAAAATTGGCGCAACAAATTTTAGTTCATTTATTCAAAAAAATAAAAAAGATGTTGTTCTATTTCAATTAGAAGTTGCATTAAAAGAAGCAGGTAGTGATAGTGCGAAAAAAGCAGAAGTTGTAAACCGTGTTGCAGAAACAATTTCGAAGGTTAATAAAATTGAAGATTTTACAAAGCAGCAAGATTACATAAAACAATGTGCTGAGTTGTTGAAAATTGATGAAGCTGGTTTACATATTTTGGTTAATAAATTTATTCGAAATCGAATTTCGTTTCAAGAAAAATCAATTCCTTTTGACGAAGCAAAACACCACGAAGAAAATGCACAAAAAGCCGCTTCTAATAATTATGATGAAGCAACTTTTAGTTTACTTTTTAAAGATGAACTACAAGAAAGAGAATTTGCCAGAGTATTAATTGAACATGGTACTAAAATTTGGAAAACCGATACAATCGCAGATTACATGTTAGATGAAGTTTCAGATGAAACTCTTTTTGATAATAAAAAAATATTAAAATTTGTTTTAACCTACAAAGCTATCTTACAACAAGGTCGAGAATCTATTACAAAAAATACATTCCTATATCATATCGATACCGAATTAAGTGCCTTAGCTGTTTCATTAATAAATTCCCCTTATGACGAAAGTGAACACTGGAAAAAAACGTTCAGTAAAAATACAGGCTACCAACAAAAAATATTTGAAAAAGAATACGAAGAGTTTGTAAAATTAATCGGCGATGGACAAGAAGAAAACTTGATGAGTTATTTAAAATTAGGCGAGGATAATACAAAAAATGAAGTAGAGTCAGCTGTTATTTTTTTTAAACTTAGAAAAATAAAAAAAATGTTGCTCGAAAATCATCAAGATTTAGAAAAAGAACATTCGGAATTAGAAATTTCAGATCTTTTGAAAATACATCTACATTTAAAAAAGATGGAAATGGAAATTTCTGCAAAACAGGGAAGCGTAATTATCCGTTAGAAATAATTATTAAATCGTTGTTATAACAACTTCTTTACGTATTTTTTTTTCGCTAATTGGAATTACTAAAGGAGCTTTTTCATACAAAGTTGCAACCCAAATATGATCTAAGGCAACTTGTTCCAAGTTTTCAAACCCTTCTGCAAATAGATTATCCCAGCTACCTATCTTATTAAGATCTGTAGCAATTTTTGAGGTGTTTTTAGGAGATGCTATCCAAAATTTAGATTTCACATTCAAAGAAGGAATTACTTCTTTTAAAATACTGTTCAATTGATTTTCATTCACTACAAAAATTAATGCAAAATCAATTTTACGTGATTTCAACAAAGGCGTAACATTTTTTGCAAAAGAAAGTTTACTGAACTGCTTTTCGACAGAAGAAGGTAATCCTTGAATTAGTAAGTTTTTTTCGTCGGATAATTTCAACTTTTCACAAATTGTAAGTGCCATAAATTTTCAATTTCAAATAAAAAAATTATAAACCTAAATTTCAATCATCTGCTTGGCTTTTGCGACTTTTTCTTTTAGGAATTAAAACTTTGCTTTCACTTCCTTTTAATATTCGACCAATATTTTTTTGGTGAGTCAAGATTACCATTAAGCCAACTACTATAGCAAAAATTCGATATAACGTTTCTGGTTCGTTAAAAATAAAAAGGATAAATACGGGGAAAGCAATACTTGCAAAGATTGAACTTAAAGATACAAACCTTGTGAAATAAAGTGCTAATAAAAATACTCCAACACAACAAAGTGCAACGACCGGTTGTATTCCAAGAGCCATCCCAAAAACAGTTGCTACTCCTTTTCCTCCTCTAAAATCGGCCCAAAGTGGAAAAATATGACCTAAAACAGCAGTAAGCCCTAATCCTATTTGAAGATTTGTCATCTGTGTTTCATGATTTAAATAAAAAGGAAGTAAATAAACTAACTTAACAGCTACAACTCCTTTAAAGGAATCTACAGCCATTACGAAACTTCCCCAAAATGAACCAAGTAATCGGAATGTATTTGTAGCTCCAGCATTACCACTTCCATAATCACGAATATCAAATCCAAAAAAATACTTACTTACCCAAACAGATGTTGGAATACTACCAAATAAATAAGCAAGTACAATCAATAGAAGTTCACTCATTCTAAACAAAAAGATTTAGAGGTGCAAAGGTAATCAAGAATATTAAAACAATAACATTAATTTAATTTACAATTTGTAACAATATGACTTTCAATAACTAAACAAATCCAATTTAATTTTTTTAAAGATTTTGTTACAACAAAATTAAATTTTAATAGAGATTGAGTTAGCTCCATTTCATCCGATTCCAATAATCCACTCATTAAAATAATTCCTTTCTCATTCAGTTGAGAAGTTAATAAGTGTATATTTTCAAGAATTACATTCTTATTTATGTTGGCTAAAATTATATCAAATTTCTGATCGCTTTTTGGCGTATATTTTTTTTCAATTGATATTTTAGAACAACAATTCGACTGGACATTTTCTATTGAATTTTCAATGCAGCATTCATCATTATCAATTGCAAGAATTTCTTTTGCGCCTAACTTTTCTGCGAGTATTGCAAGAATTCCGGTGCCTGTTCCAAAATCTAACACTGATTTATTTTCAAAATCAATCTCTTTCATCTGTTGCAACATCATATAAGTTGTCGCATGATGCCCAGTTCCAAAACTCATTTTTGGTGTGATTATTATTTCGTGAACTACATTTTGAGACGGTTCATGAAAATTAGCTCTAATTTCAAGAAAATCAGCAATTCGAATTGGATGAAAGCTGCTCTCCCATTGTTTATTCCAGTTTATATTTTCAATTTCCTCAATTAGATATTTAACTTTAAATTGATTTACAATACCAACTAATTCATTTTCATTAAATACAGATTTTTGGATGAAAGCTTTTAAATCAGAATTATCTTCTTCAAACCCATTGAATCCAATATTTGCTAAAAGTGCAATTAAAATTTCTCTTGTTTCAACAGAAAGATTTGGAAATGTTATTTGAATTGAATTCTCCATTTTAATAAAAGAAACGCCCTGAAAATATCAGGGCGTTGTTATTAATTTTCACTTGTTCCATCAGTTCTTTCAGGCCTTGGAATTAATGCTTTTCTTGAAAGTTTAAATTTCCCAGATTTTGGATCTGTTCCAATCAATTTCACTTTTACTTTATCTCCTTCATTTAAAATTCCTTCTAAAGTTTCAAGCCTTTTCCAACTTACTTCACTGATATGAACTAAACCTTGTTTGCCTGGTAGAAATTCTACGAAAGCACCAAAAGGCATTATTGATTTTACGGTAGATTCGTAAACATCACCAACAACCGGTACGGCTACAATTCCTTTAATCCAAGCTTCTGCTTTTTGTACACCTTCTTTATTTACACCAAACACGCTCACTTCGCCCATATTGTTAGCTTCTTCGATGTTGATAGTTGTTCCGGTAACACGTTGCATTTCTTGAATTACTTTTCCACCAGGTCCGATAATAGCACCAATGAATTCACGATCAATGTATAATTTAAGCATTCGCGGCGCATGCGATTTCACCTCATTATTTGCTTGTGGAATGCAATTATACATTGCATCTAAAATATGTAAACGACCCCGACGAGCTTGTGCCAATGCTTGTTCCATCACTTCCATTTTCAATCCGTCAACTTTAATATCCATTTGAACACCACAAATTCCATCTCTTGTTCCGGTAACTTTAAAATCCATATCCCCCAAATGATCCTCATCTCCAAGGATATCGGTAAGAATGGCGTATTTATCTCCTTTAGAAATCAATCCCATTGCTACGCCTGAAACGTGTTTTGGAACAGGAATTCCTGCATCCATCAATGCCAAAGACCCAGCACAAACAGTTGCCATTGATGAAGAACCATTTGATTCTAAAATATCACTAACCACCCTTACTGTGTAAGGGAAATCTCCTTTTGGCATCATTTGTTTTAAAGAACGCATTGCTAAGTTTCCGTGACCAATTTCGCGGCGACTTTGGCCTCGCATCATTTTTACTTCACCAGTAGAAAATGGAGGAAAATTATAATGTAAATAAAACTTTGAATCAACAGATTTTGCTGCGCTCTCAACCAATAAATCATCTAATTTAGTTCCCAAAGTAACTGTTGTAAGCGATTGAGTTTCACCTCTTGTAAATAAAGATGACCCATGAGGAGAAGGTAATACATCAACCTCCATGTCCAACGGACGAACTGTTTCTAATTCTCTTCCATCTAATCTTACTTTTTCATCCAAAATCATATCACGAACTACATAATATTGAAGATCACTATAATAAGTACTCATGAATTTCTTGGTAGTATCAGGCAAATTTTCACCCTCAGCCAAATTCAAATCTTTCTTTAAATACTCAGTAAGTTCTGTTTTTATCGCATCAAATTTTTCGCTTCTAACGTGTTTTGCAAATTTTCCTTTTGCTACTTCGTAAACTTTTTGTTTTGCAAAAGCATCCACTTTTGCACGAAGTGCATCATCTTGAACTATTTTTTTATACTCTCTTTTACCGGCAACACCCACAGAAGCACGTAATTCTTCCTGTGCTTTTATTTGAATTCGAATTGCATCGTGTGCAATTTTCAATGCTTCAACTAAATCTGCTTCGCTACATTCATTTGCTTCACCTTCCACCATCATTAGGTTTTTTTCGGTTGCAGCAATTATAAAACTCAAATCAGCTTTTTCAATTTCTGAACGAGTTGGATTGACAATAAACTTTCCGTCAACTCTTGAAACTCTTACTTCAGAAATAATTTCATTAATAGGAATATCAGAAACAGCAATTGCTGCAGATGCGGCTAAACAAGCCATTGCATCGGGCATAATTTCTGCATCGCTTGAAATAAGACTAATTAAAACTTGCACTTCACATAAATAATCTTCCGGAAATAATGGACGAAGTGCGCGGTCAATTAATCGACTTGTCAAAACTTCATAATCATTCAATCTAGCTTCTCTTTTAAAAAAAGAGCCCGGTATACGACCAGCTGCTGAAAATTTTTCTTGATAATCTACAGTTAATGGAAAGAAACCCTGTCCTTCTTTTGCTTCTTTATTTGCAACTACAGTTGCAAGCAGCATACAGTTCCCCATTGAAACAGTAACTGCTCCATGAGCTTGACGCGCTAAGCGTCCAGTTTCAATTGTGACCATTCGGCCATCTCCAATATCAAATATTTTACGAATTGGTTGTTGTAACATTTTTTAAATTTTGTTATTATTAATTAGATTCTGAAAATTTATAATCCAACTTAGCTATTTTGCTAAGCAAGAACTTAAATTTAGAATGCTATAAATTATTCGGTTGAAACAAAAAATTCCTCCAGAAAATGGAGAAATTAAATTTATTTTCTTAGACCAAGTTTTTCTATCAACTGGCGATAACCTGTAAGGTTATGTTTTTGCATATAAGTCAATAATCGCTTACGCTTACTTACTAATTGCACCAATCCACGCTGAGTAGAAAAGTCTTTTTTGTTAGTTTGAAGATGACCGGAAATTTGACTAAGTCTTTCAGTCAATAAAGCGATTTGTCCTTCAATAGATCCGGTGTTCGATTCTTTACCGCCAAATTCGGTAAAAATAGTTTTCATTTTTTCTTTTGATAGTGGCATCTTTTAATTTTTTAAATTCATCCGATTAATAACATCCTATTTAAGTGGCCGCAAAGTTACGTTTTTAAGCGATAAAAACAAATAATTTCACAATTTTTACTTTAGATTTGAACGCAACTCTGTTTTATGATTGACAAGCCATTTTCCGAGAATTCAAAAACAATTTTCAAACCTCATTTACCTATCATGGATCGATGGGTAAATCTTGCCGAAATTTCGCTCGAAGAAATTTTTAATCCATTTGCACTTATTGCATCCTGAATGCGATCGAATTCATTAATTAGTTTAAACCTAATGGAAAAAATTCCCATTTACATTTTAAAATCATTTTTATTTAATGCTGCCGAATTTTCTATTTCGGAATTGGGAAACGGATTGATTAATTCAACTTATCAAATTTCGAATTTCAAACAAACAATTGTTCTTCAAAAAATTAATTCAAAGGTTTTTACATCTCCCAAAATTGTCATTGATAATTACATTTCAATTTTTAACTTTTTACAACAAAGAGAAATTCCGACCCCGCTCCTTTCAAACAAACAATTATATTTTACAATTGATGAACAAGGTGATTTTTGGCGTGCTTTTGAATTTATTAATTTTTCAACGACAATAAATTTAATTGAAAACAAAGACCAAGCTTTTTCTGCAGCATATAGTTTTGGCAATTTTACTAAAGCACTTTCCAATTTCCCTTTTTCAGAAATAAAAGATACAATTCCGAAATTTCACGACCTAAGTTTGCGATTTGATGAATTTGAAATTGCTATTGAAAATGCTTCAACAATAAGAAAAAAGAATTCAGACTTAATTATCATCGAGTTAAAAAACAGAAAGTCACTCATCCATTTTTTTGAAACATTTAGTAAAAATAAAGCCTTTAAAAAGCGACTAATGCATCACGATGCAAAACTTAGCAATCTGTTATTTGATTCAAGAACTAATAAAGTGATAACACCAATTGATCTTGATACAACACAAGCTGGTTACTACTTTTCCGATTTGGGAGACCTGATAAGAACTTTGACATGTACCGAATCGGAAAGTTCAATAAAATTTAATTCAATCGATATTAATAGTCAATATTATGATTCACTTGTTGCAGGCTATTTGGAAGCAATGGGAAATGAATTATCTCAACTTGAATTGAAAAATATTCATTATGCTGGCTTGTTAATTATTTACATGCAAGCAATGCGTTTTTTAACTGATTATTTAAATGATGATATTTATTATCGAACAACTTATCCAAATCAAAATTGGGATCGTGCAAAAAACCAATTGATATTGTTGCAGAAATTGGAATTCTATTTATTCTCAACAAATAAAATAAATGATTACTTATCCACTTCTGCTTTAAAATAGTTTAAATCTTCTTGTAAGTTCAAATAGGAATACCGCTGCAATATCGACTTAATATTTTCAACTTGTTTATTTAGAAACTCTTTGTGTGAATTGGTGGATGGATGAAATGGTTTGTGTTTTTTGGCAATAGCAATTTTTTTTAATTCTTCCATTAACCCCAACTGCTCTTGGCTCATATAAGTTTCTACAAATTTCTGTAAAACAAATTCGGTTGCCATAAAATTTGGATGAACCAAATCAATATCATAAAAACGATAATCGCGCAAAACATCAATCAATAATTCATAAGATGGAAAATAAGAAATCGTTTCATATTTGTTAATTAGCGAATGAACGCTTTCAATTAACCGCGCTTTGCTTCTGTTGTTTTCTACAACTCCATCGCGAACATGACGAACAGGACTTATGGTGAAAATGATTTTTAGTTTTGGATTAAACGCATTTAATTCTTTATTTAAATTTATTAGCAAATTATTTATTTCATCAACTTCCAAAAGCGATTTTGTAAACCAATTAGCAGGTGCACGATGACAATTTGCAACACAACCTCCTACTGAAAGATTTGCCAATTGCGCATTTGATGTAAGTTTATAACAGAAAGCAGAACCCAATGTAACTATTAACCAGTCAGCATTTTTTAAAAAATGATGAGAATTGGTTTGAGTAGTATTAATATTTTCTAAACAAGCTTTTTTATCAACATGCGAAAAGCGTGAATGATGATTCCAACTATGCCATACTTCATTTAATTGAAATAAATTATTTTCATCAACTTTTTTGTTTTTGATTGTTGCAATTAATGTTTCGCAAACACTTTGTGGATTAAATAAAATTCCACTTGGATTTTGAAACACAGAAATTTTTGCTTCTGCCAAAGAATTTCCAATATATTCTGTAAAACAAGATCCAATTAAAAATATTGCATCTCGATAAGTAATTTTATTTTCACTTTTTTTTATAGAAATGGGTAACTGAAATTGCATAATTGATTGTAGAATTAAATTTCTTTAATTAAAAAGTTCAGTTGCCAAAAGCACACTTTTTAAAAGTGCGTTTTTATTTATCGATTTGGAAAATGAATTTGTTTCAAGATGTGCAATCATTAATTCAGTTGGCATATTTCCTACTAAATTATCAGCCGCCATTGGACAACCCCCAAAACCTTTCAACGCTCCATCAAATCGTTTACAACCAGAATTTAATGCCGCATCAAATTTTTCTTCCCAATTATTTAGAGAAGAATGAAGATGAAGTCCAATTTCTATTTCCGGCATTTCAGCAATCAAATAACCTGCTAGTTTATTAATTTGATTTGTTGTTGCAACACCAATTGTATCTGCCAATGAAATTATTTTAATTCCCATTGATGCAAATTTATTTGCCCAATCAAAAACAATTTCATCATCAAACTTATCACCATAAGGATTTCCAAAAGCCATTGAAAGATAAACTACAAGCTGCTTCTTATTTTGAATACAACAATTCTGAATTGCGTCCACAGTTTTTAAAGAATCAAGAATAGTTGAATTTGTATTTCGTAATTGAAATGTTTCAGAAACAGAAAAAGGAAAACCCAAATAAGTTATTTCATCAAAAGCAGCAGCATCGTTCGCTCCGCGAATATTTGCAACAATTGCCAATAATTTAGAAGAAGAATTAGTTAAATTCAATTTAGGAATTATCAGTTTTGTATCTGCCATTTGTGGAATAGCTTTTGGAGAAACAAAACTTCCAAAATCAATTGTGTCAAAGCCAACTTGAAGAAGACTATTTAAGTAGTTGATTTTTTTTTCAGTTGGAATATTCGATTTCCAACCTTGCATTGCATCTCGCGGACATTCAATTAATTTAATTGAAGTGTTCATAATTGATTGCGTTGTTTCATTGCTTCATAAAGTATAATTCCGGTTGCAACTGAAACATTGAATGAATCAAAATCTCTTCCCATTGGAATTTTAATTTTATGATCACAAATTTTTTGCAATGCAGGATAAACTCCATTTTCTTCGCTTCCCATTATAATTGCACATGGCTCGATAAGGCTGCAATCGTGTATGGTGTTTTCAGCTTTCATTTCACTAGCAAAAACTTTTATACCATTTAAGTGAAGTTCATCAACAGTTTTCATAAGACTGTTCACTCTGCAAATTGGTATTTTTTCCAATGCTCCGGCAGAAGTTGCAATTGCATCATCATTTAAGGCTCCAACTCCTTTATCTGGAATAATTATAGCATGAACGCCACAGCAGAAAGCCGTTCTAGCAATTCCGCCAATATTTCGAATATCCGTAATCCCATCTAAAATTAAAAAAAACGGAGACTTCCCTTCCTCTACAACTTGCGAAATAATATCCTGCAATTGATAATAATGAACTTTAGAAATAACGGCAACACATCCTTCGTGATTAGAAATATTAAATCCATCAAGTTTTGCTCTGGGAACATAACTGATAGGTACTAAATATTGCTGCGCTAATTTTTTAATTTCATTAATTCCTTGGTGAATCGCTTTGGGGTCTAAATATATTTTATCAAATGCTTGCCCATTTTGCAACGCATTTATAATTGCATCTCTTCCGAATACGAGTGTACTTTTTTTGGGACGTTGTTGGCTTTTCATATTTTTCATATTCAAAGAAACAAAAAAACCTGTAAGTTGAAAAACTTGCAGGTTTTAAAATTAGATTTATTTAAAATTAAAGTCCGAATGCTTTTTTTACACTATCCACCATATCTACTTTTTCCCAAGTAAACAATTCTACTTTAACTGTTTTTTCATTTTCTTTTCCTTTATTGAAAACCTTCGTTACAGTTTTTGGAGTTCTTCCCATGTGTCCATATGCTGCAGTTTCGGAATAAATAGGATTGCGCAATTTTAGTCGTTGTTCGATTGCATAAGGGCGCATATCAAATATTTTTTCCACTTTCTTTGCAATTTCACCATCGCTCATTTTTACTTTTGCAGTTCCATAAGTATCAATAAATAATCCGCAAGGTTTCGCAACGCCAATTGCATAAGAAACCTGAACCAACACTTCGTCACATAAACCTGCTGCAACTAAATTTTTTGCAATATGTCTTGTTGCATACGCTGCGCTGCGATCTACTTTACTTGGATCTTTCCCACTAAACGCACCGCCTCCATGAGCTCCTTTTCCACCGTAAGTATCTACAATTATTTTTCTTCCTGTCAAACCTGTATCGCCGTGTGGGCCACCAATTACAAATTTTCCGGTTGGATTTATATGATAAGTAATTTTATCGTTAAACAATTTTTGAATAGACGATTTTAATTGTTTTTTAACGCGAGGAATAATTACTTCAATAATGTCTTTTCTAATTTTAGCCAACATTATTTTGTCCGTATCAAATTCATCGTGTTGAGTTGAAACAACAATTGTATCAATGCGAATTGGTTTATTATTATCGTCATATTCAATCGTTACTTGACTTTTAGCATCGGGACGCAAGTATTTTAATTCTTTCCCTGCACGTCTTGTTTTCGATAATTCAAGCAATATTTTATGCGCTAAATCAAGCGCCAATGGCATGTAATTGTCTGTTTCTTTTGTTGCATAGCCAAACATCATTCCTTGGTCGCCAGCTCCTTGTGCATTTGCTTTTGCTTCAAAATTTAAAACTTTTGTACTTCTGTCAATGCCGCGATTGATATCTGCGCTTTGCTCGTGAATAGCTGAAAGTATGCCACAACTATTTGCTTCAAACATGTACTCAGCCTTGGTATAACCAACTTCGCGAATTACTTTACGGGCAATTTCTTGCACATCAAGGTATGTTTTTGATTTTACTTCTCCAGCTAAAACAACCTGACCTGTTGTAACTAAAGTTTCGCAAGCCACTTTGCTTTGCGAATCGTACGCTAAAAAATTATCAATTAATGCATCACTAATTTGGTCAGCTAATTTATCCGGATGACCTTCAGAAACACTTTCAGATGTAAATAAATAAGACATAATTATGGGTTATAAGTTTTGGAAATAAAATTAAGGAATTAGATTTTAGAATAAATAATTCTTAATCTCATTTTTTGTGTTGCGTGATTTCCTCCACCAAGCCGAACTCGACCAATTCCCATGGAAGGATTTATTTGAATAAAATCAGAAATAATTGCGCCAACATTATTGGCGTTATCTATTTTAATTTCATTTTGAACATATCGATGGGCAAGCAATCGGAAGTTATTAAGCGGTTCTTTTTTAGTCATCACATTTTGTACATAGCGACTAATATTGAATTTCCACTGACGAATATTGTTTCCAGAAGCATCAACTGCATTTTTACCGAACATACCAAAAAGTTGTTGTCCAAGGCCGGTATTGTCCGGCACATAATCGTACGGAAAAACTTTATGTTTACCGCGCAAAGAATCAAATACATCTAAATACAATGCAAGCGGTGTTGTAAAAGTTTTATCGGAAACATCATAAACTTGTTCCATAATTAAATCGGCACGATGAACAATTCGATTAGTAAGATTTTTTAAAGCTGGAATTTTAATTGTGGAATAACTACCTGGTGCATTTATTAAATAAACAAAATCGTCGGGAGTTGAGCCGCCTTGGGAGTTTAGCAAGGGCGTCCCAGCAATATTTCTATCAATAAAATTGTGATTAGATGAAATATTAGTGAAATTAAAATAAGCAACAGTTGTATCTCTTTTGCCGTTTTTAGTGTAGCGGTAATAAATTGCCAATTTGGTATTTGGATTATTCGACAAACCAAATGACATTAATGCATTTCCGCCAAATGCTGGATCAGTTTCAACAGCAAATCCTTTTACATAAGTTTTAAATGCAGAATCAGAAGCATAAGCGGTAAGTGTGTCATAACCAGTAAGTAACCGTTGTCCAAAACTGTTGGATAAACGAATCCTTAACTGATTTATAGTTGTATCTTTATAGACTTTTATACTATCATTTAGTTCGTAAGGATTTACATCTTTAGTAGCTAATAATTGCCCATTAGTAAAGTACTGCTGACGAACTTGATAAAGTGAATCAACCTTAAAAACATTTGATTGATCCAATTCAAAAACCTTAACTCGCTGCTTTGTAATCGTATCTCCGTAAACTCCGGTATAACCCAATACCAAAACGCAGGAATCAAAATGAAGACTATCAGGATTAAGAATTTCGGAAAATTTGAATTTGTAAAACGTCGGTTTTAACTCCAGATAAATTTTAGCATTTGTTTTACCAAAAATAGGATCAGAAGAAATCGTTCCTAAAAAATGATTATCAAACCTATTCATTCCAAGAGAATCATTTGCAGCTGTAAAAAACTCATTAAAAGTCTCGACAGTTAAAGTAGTATCGAATGTTGTAACGCCATCTGGAATGATATCATCGCCAATTTCAGTATACTCATTTATCTTTTTACAAGAAGAAAAAAATAAAATAAATGTTAAAAACAAAGAGGAAACTGTAAGTGTATATTTCTGCACGATCAAAAAGATTAGTTGTAAAAAATCATTATTAAACTAGGTAATTCTTCTATTTATTTGCAAGATCTTTAAACAATTGTAAATAGTCTGTTAAATCTGAATCAGGATTATATAATAAAGTTTTCTTGCCCCGAACCTTGGTAAATTCATCCTGTAGTTTTTTATCAATTTTTTCGGCACCAAAAGTTATTACATCTGCGTAAGTTGCACCTCCACGGAATAAAGCCACATTATTCGTCTCCTTAAAAACTTCTAAATCCTTTTCTTTAATCGTTGGATGAATAAGTGCTTTTTTCAAAAACCCATTTCCGAGTTTCTCTTTAAAGGAGGTTTGGCCAATTGTGAATACAATTTTACTTTGAGAAAAAACAGGTTCTTTTTTGTAAACAGTTTTTAAATAAACTGGTATTAATCCTGTCATCCAACCACTACAATGAATTATGTCTGGCGGCCAACCAAATTTTTTAACGGTTTCTAGAGCACCTTTACAATAAAAAATTGTTCTGAGATCATTATCTGCATGCCATTTTTCATTTTCATCATGAAAAATAGTTCGTCTTTTAAAAAGATCCTCGTTGTCTAGAAAATAAATTTGTAACCGAGCATTAGGAAGTGAGGCTACTTTGATTTGCAATGGCAAATCATCGTTATCAATTGAGACATTAATACCAGATAAACGCACGACTTCGTGCAAACGATGACGTCGTTCATTTATAACTCCAAAGCGAGGCATTATACAGCGAACTTCTAAACCTTCTGCATTGGATTTTATTGCAAGCCGATTAACGATTTCACAGAACTCAGTTAACTCCAAATAGGGCGACATTTCGTTTGCAATAAATAAAATTCTTTTTTTTGATATCATGTAGGTTGTTTTTACACCCAAACAATTAATTCAAATTTTTAAGACGACCGCAAAGGTAACAATTTTGAAGCAAAATTTGCAATTCTATATCAACAACTCATTTCTTCAACATACATTATGAATAATTTTATGTTATATAAAAGCAATTGTAACATCTACCCTATTTTTGTTTATCCCAAATTTTCATCTTCCTACTTTCTATGATAAAAAAAAATTTCAATTTACTTCAATATTTAGCATTTTTTGGATTTGGCATATTCCTTATTTGGTGGTCTGCAAAAAACATCAACGAAGCAGGCTGGCTTGAAATTAGAAACTCCCTTTTAAAAATTAAATTTTGGTATTTTTTACCCGTAGCTGTGTTATTAATATGTAGTCATTGGTTACGTGGACTTCGGTGGCGCTTATTAATAGAACCGCTTGGCTTTCAACCCAAAAAATCAAATACATTTTTTGCAGTTATGATTGGCTACTTAGCCAACCTTGCTATTCCACGACTTGGCGAAGTATTAAAATGTACAATAATTACACGCTACGACAAAGTTCCGGCTGATAAATTAATAGGAACGATGTTGCTGGAAAGATTAATCGATGTTATTTGTCTTTTGCTAGTTTTTTTATTGCTTTTGTTTTCCCAATCACATTTAATTAATTCCTTTTTACAAAAAGTATTCTTACTTCAAAACGAAAATTCTTTTGAATTTGGAGTGAATTCATTTGTTTTTTTACTTTTATTTTTTTTACTTCCCATCATTACTTTTATTTTTTTTAAAAATAAATTTTCAAACAATCTTCTAATTGTAAAACTTAAAAAAATACTATCAGGTGTTTGGCAAGGATTTTTAAGCATTCGGAATGTTAGTCAAAAACGTTTATTTTTTATTCATACTTTTTTAATTTGGTTTTTATATTTATCAAGTACTTACCTTGGATTTTTAGCATTGGAAGAAACAAGCCTTTTTGGATTTAATGAAGCACTTGCAGTGTTAGTTTTTGGTAGTGTTGGTATAATTCTTACCCCCGGCGGATTTGGAGGATATCCGTTTATGGTGCAACAAACATTGATGATTTACGGATTGAATGCAAATATTGGTTGGGCATTTGGAATGATTACATGGATAGCACAAACGTTTGTAGTAGTATTTTTTGGATTGCTTAGTTTTGTACTACTTCCTTTTATTAATAAAAAGAAAAATGGACTTTTCAAATAGTATTGCTTCTAAGATTTGTGAATTATCAAGGATGCTTCAACACGTTGCTGAATTGAAATTGAATAAAAAAACAATCGCATTTACCAACGGTTGTTTTGACTTACTTCACGAAGGACATGCTTATTCTCTTTCGCAAGCAGCGCAAGAAGCAGATTTTTTGATTGTTGCGATTAACTCTGATAATTCTGTAAAAAAGTTGAAAGGAACCAATCGACCAATTAATAATGAAAATACAAGAGCGTTGCAAGTTGCTTCGCTTTCGATGGTGGATGCAGTAATAATTTTTGATGCGGAAACTCCATTTCAATTAATTGATTCAATTTTACCCGATGTGCTGGTTAAGGGTGGAGATTATACAATTGATCAAATTGTTGGAGCAAAAGAAGTAATAAATGCTGGTGGAAAAGTAGTAATAAATCCTATCTTAAATGGTTTTTCTACTACAACATTAATTGAAAAAATGTCAAAATAACTTTTATGAATTTTTTAAAAGATCTTGGAATAAAAGAAATTAATGCAGGTGTTTCAACGGGATCAATTTGGATTAATACAAAAAAAGAAATATTAAATTCTTTTTCGCCGGTTGATGGAAAATTAATTGGATCTGTTCAACTTACAACAGTTGAAACTTATGACAAAGTAATTATTACTGCAGCAAATGCATTTTTAGTTTGGCGACAAATTCCTGCTCCAAAAAGAGGTGAAATCGTTCGTCAAATTGGCGATTCGTTGCGGCAGAAAAAAGATTTTTTAGGAAAACTCGTTTCCTACGAAATGGGAAAAAGTTTGCAAGAAGGATACGGCGAAGTACAAGAGATGATTGACATCTGCGATTTTGCAGTTGGGCTTTCGCGTCAACTTTACGGTTTGAGTATGCATAGCGAACGTTCGCAACATAGAATGTACGAACAGTGGCATCCACTTGGAATTGTTGGAATTATTTCAGCATTTAATTTCCCGGTTGCTGTTTGGAGTTGGAATGCAATGTTGGCATTAGTTTGCGGTGATGTTTGCGTTTGGAAACCTTCCGAAAAAACACCTCTTTGCGCTATTGCTTGTCAAAATATTATTTCAGAAATTTTTATAAAAAATAATCTTCCAGAAGGAATTTGTAGTTTAATTATTGGCGATAAATCCACCGGCGAATTGATGGCAAACGATAAAAGAATTCCATTGATTTCCGCCACCGGATCTTCCAAAATGGGAAAAGCTGTTGCAACAGCTTTGGGTGCTAGACTTGGAAAAAGTTTGTTGGAATTAGGTGGAAACAATGCAGTCATCATTTCTAATAAAGCAGATTTGGATATTGCAATTCGCGGTTCCGTTTTTGGTGCAGTTGGAACAGCTGGACAAAGATGCACCACTACTCGTCGTTTAATAATTCATGAAGAAATTTATGATGCTGTAAAAAATAAATTAACGAATGCTTACAAACAAATAACAATCGGAAATCCGCTTGAAGAAAAAAATCTTGTTGGTCCTTTGATTGATAAAGATGCTGTATCAGCTTATTTAGCTGCAATTGAAGCATGTAAAAAAGAAGGTGGAAAATTTGTAGTTGAAGGCGGAGTTGTTACAGGCGAAGGATTTGAAAGTGGTTGTTATGTAAAACCATGTATTGCTGAAGCAAATCCAAATTATAAAATTGTACAACAAGAAACTTTTGCTCCAATTCTTTATTTATTAAAATATTCAACTGCGGAAGAAGCGTTGGCTATTCAAAACAATGTACCACAGGGGCTTTCATCTTCTATAATTACAAATGATTTAAAAGAAGCTGAACAGTTTTTATCTTCTTCAGGCAGTGATTGCGGAATTGCAAATGTAAATATTGGAACAAGTGGCGCAGAAATTGGTGGTGCTTTTGGCGGAGAAAAAGAAACCGGTGGTGGAAGAGAAAGCGGAAGCGATGCTTGGAAAAATTACATGCGCCGACAAACAAATACAATTAATTACAGCAACACATTGCCACTTGCACAAGGAATTAAATTTGATATTTAATTCCTTGTCAAAATAAATATTCAACTAATAAATAATAAAAAATGATTTCGAGATTTTTAATTCCCGTTACAATTTTTCTGTCAATTAATTCATTTGCACAAACAGAAGCTTCCACTACAAATGGTTGGCATTTGAAAGATAATGTTACTGATAGTTTTTATGGAATTAGTTTGGATAAAGCTTACGAATTTGTAAAAAACAAAAAGAGCAAAACAGTAATAGTAGCTGTCATCGATTCCGGAATTGACACGCTTCACGAAGATTTAAAACCTGTGCTATGGCGCAATCCAAAGGAAATTCCTAATAACAATAAAGACGACGACAAGAATGGTTTTGTGGACGATATTTTCGGATGGAATTTTATTGGCGGAAAAAACGGAGCGAATGTTACTGTCGACTCTTACGAAAGAGATAGAGTTTATTTTAAGTTTAAAAACCAATTTGAAAATAAAAAAATAAATATTGATTCATTAAATAAGAATGAAAAATATTTGTATGAAATGTGGTTGAGGGCAGAAAGTGAAAAACTTTCCGCTGAAACAAATAGTGTGGATATGGGAATGTTAATCATGCTACTTTCTACTTTACAAGAAAGCGATAGCACATTGAAAAATATTTTCAAAAAAGAAATTTTTACAGGAGTTGAATTGAATCAATTAAAACCTGAAGACATCGCTGTAAAAAAAGCACAATCTGTTTTTTTGAATTTGATGAAAATGAATAATGCGTTGGAAGCAACCAACAAAGAATTTGTTGATGGGCTTTCAGAATACATTGAATCTGAAAAAAGAAAAACGGAATCTAAAACCAATGCACCAAAATCTTACCGTTCGGATGTAGTTGCAGATAACTATTCCGATTTCAACGACAAAAATTATGGTAACAATAATGTTTTTGTTGATAACAAATCTGCATTTCATGGCACGCATGTTTCTGGAATTATTGCTGCAAAAAGAAACAATAATTTAGGAATTGATGGCATTGCAGACAATGTAAAAATCATGACACTCCGCGCAGTTCCTGATGGTGATGAACACGATAAAGATATTGCGTTGGCTATTCGATACGCAGTAGATAATGGAGCCCAAATAATCAATATGAGTTTTGGAAAAAGTTTTTCTCCAGAAAAATATTGGGTTGATGAAGCCGTTGAATATGCAAATAAAAATGGAGTTCTTTTGGTGCATGCTGCAGGTAATGATGCAAAAAATATTGACTCTGTTTCAAATTTTCCCAACCCTATCTCTCAAATTCAAAATAAAAAAGCAACTAACTGGATAACAGTTGGAGCAAGTGGAGATAATAAATTAGGAGGAATTGTTGCTAATTTTTCCAATTTTGGAAAACAAGAAGTGGATGTTTTTGCTCCTGGTGTAAAAATTTATTCTACCATTCCTGGTGGAAATACTTACGGCAATGCACAAGGTACAAGTATGGCTTCGCCTGTTGTGGCAGGATTAGCTGCTTTTGTGTTATCGTACTTTCCAAATCTTAGTGCCGAACAATTGAAATATGTTATTGAAAATTCTTCATCAGTTGTAAATACAAAAATTATAAAACCAGATACCGGTGTAGAAATGAATTTGAATGAAATAAGTAAAACTGGCGGTATCATAAATGCTTACGAAGCCATCAAATTAGCAGCTCAACTAAAAGGTGAGCGAGTTTCAAAACCACTTAAAGGATTTTAATTCATTTTTTAATTAAAATAATTTTATTATGTCACGGCCAGATTTAAACCTTGTTCCTGAATTTTATCGGAATTATATTCAGCAAGTAAAAGAAGAAAATTTATTTGATGCTTTTCGAAATAACACCAATGAAATTGTAAATTTCTTATCAACGATTTCTTCCGATAAACAAAATTATAGCTATGCTGAAAACAAGTGGTCGATAAAAGAAGTGATTCAACACATCATCGATTCAGAAAGAGTTTTCAGCTATCGTGCACTTCGATTTGCAAGAAAAGATACTACCCCACTACCCGGTTTTGACGAAAATTTATTTGCCAAAAATGCGAAAGTAGAAAATAAGAATTGGGGAAATTTAATTGATGAACTAGTTACTGTTAGAAAAGCTACAGAATTTCTTTTCAATTCGTTCGACGATGATCAACTATCAGAAATAGGAATTGCTAATAAAAACAAAATAAGTGTTTTAGCAATTGGATTTGTTTGCGTTGGACATTGCAAACATCACATCAATATTATTAAGGAACGTTATTTGTAATTCATTAGTTTTTTTTCGCAAATGCCAAATTTCGTTGTGTAGCCATATCAACCGTAATTGCTGACACATGATCAATATAAATATCTTTACGAAGATTTTTTAACCATTGCTCAAAACGATCTTGTTTCCCTTTATCATAAGTAAATCGATTTGCATCTTGTGGCAATGAATAGATGTCAATTTCTTGTTGACTTTTTCGCACATCATCCAATTGTTTTATTGCATTGCGAATTGTTTTTTGTTCTTGTTGGTATTTTTCCAATTTTAGAAAAAATTCTTTTCTGTTTTGCTTGGAAAGCCATTCAGTAGTTTCTTTAATTAATTTAAATGTTGAATTTGTATCTAGTCGTTGACCACTTAAATTTTTAATCGCTTCCAATTCATACCCAGAATTCCATTTTTTTATTAAAACTTTTTCTATTTCATCCCAAGGCAATGCATCAGTATTATTCATTTCTCGCAACTCCAAATATTCATAATTATCAGGAAGAACAATATCCGAAACAACGCCGCGTAATTGTGTTGAACCTCCATTAACTCGATAATATTTTTGTAAAGTGAGTTTTAAAGTTCCCATATCAGAACTTGATGTTTGATAACCCAAAGCTGGATCAATTCCAATATTGCGCTGAACAGTTCCTTTTCCATAAGTTGAAGTACTTCCAATCACAATACCGCGTTTGTAATCTTGAATTGCAGCTGCAAAAATTTCAGATGCGGAAGCGCTAAACTCATTCACCATAACGGTTAATGGGCCATCGTACAACACTGCACGATCTTTATCTTCTAAAATAATTGGTTTCCCTTCCCTATCTTTTACTTGAACGACCGGTCCTGTTTCGATAAATAAACCCACCATTTGAACTACATCATAAAGTGATCCGCCGCCATTATTTCTTAAATCGAGAACAATTCCATCAACTTTATTTTCTTTTAATTTAATTACTTCTTTTGCAACATCAATAAAGCAACGATTTCCTTTTGGATCATTAAAATCGGCATAAAATTCCGGTAAAAAAATGTATCCAATTTTTTTGCCATCTTTATTTACAATCGCACTTTTAGCAAAAACTTCATCTTGTACAATTCTATCTCTAATCAACGTAACTGCTTTAATTGATCCATCTTGTTTTTTTACGGTAATTGTAACTTCAGTTCCTTTTTCTCCACGAATTAATTTAACCGCATCTTCAACAACAAAACCAGTCAATTCAACAGCCTCTTCTTTTCCTTGCGAAACTTTATATAAAATATCGCCTACTTGTAATTCACCAGACTTCCAAGCCGGCGTGCCTGCAAGTAATGAACTAATTTTAATATTCCCTTCATCATAAATCAAAGCAGCGCCAATTCCAAAATAGCGCCCACTCATTTGTTCATCAAAATATCTTTTATCAACCGGCGGGAGAAATTCCGTGTGCGGATCCATTGCGCTTGTAATTTCACTAACAAATAAATTGAATTTATCGTCTTCAGAAAACTTAAATCGATAACGATCAAAAGTTCTGTTCATTGATTTAAGCACTTTTTCGCGAGCTTCTTTTTCTAATTCATTATTTGTTTTTGAAATATAATCAGTTCGATCTTTATTTTTTTCTTTGATCTCCAATGCCTCCGCATATCTTTCCAATGTTTGAAATTTCAACCACTTCCTCCAATTTTCTTTTCGTTTGTTTTCCGAAACTGAAAACTGATTTTTTTTAACATCAATTTGAATCTGTTCATCCACTGAAAAATCGAAAGGTTGCTCTAATAGTTGCGCGTACAACAATCCTGCTTCTTCAATTCTTTTATTAAAAATTTGACTTACAGAAAGAAAAAATTCAACATCAGCGCCAAGCATTTCATCGTCAATTCTTGTTTCATATTTTTTAAGCGATGTAATATCGCTTTGGAGAAAAATATTTTTATTAGGATCTAGCACTTCAAAATAGCGGTGATAAATATTTTTTGAAAAATTATCGTCAATTTTTTTAGGACTAAAATGACCCGCTGTTAGCATTTCGGTAATACTTTGTAATATTTTTTCATACTTGCCGGGTTGGCTTTGTTTATTAAATAATATAGCACTTGAAAAAACAATGCCACCAACAATTAATAAAACACCTAAAAAAATTCGCTTAATGTAATTCATACTATTTCCGTTTCATTTATGAGTTATAAAAATAAGCTAAAACAATTTTTATTAAGTTAAATAAAAACTAAATGCCTCTCAAAGAGAAGCATTTAAAGGGTGACCAATGGGGTTCGAACCCACGACCCTCAGAACCACAATCTGATGCTCTAACCAGCTGAGCTATGGCCACCGTAAAGTAGTTTGCGAAAGTAAATAATTTGAAGAAGTCTTCAAAATAGAATTCACATAATTGAAATAAAATTTTAATCGTCTTCAAATTTCCATTTATAATACTCCTCTTACCTTCTGTCATAATTAATAGTTGATATAGATTAAAAATGTAGAAATTTGTACCCATTTTTAATCCTATGAAAAAAATAATTTCTTTATTTTTCTTACTGTCTTTATTTATAATTTCTTTAGCACAATTCCCCAATGCTGGTGGCGCAAGCAGAATGGGTAGCACGCAAATGGCGGGAAGGTTTTACGGTAAAATAGTTGATGCCACTTCCAATAAAGGAGTTGAAGCAGTATCCATTCAACTTTTACAGAATAAATTCGATTCCGTTTCTCGTAAAAGAAAAGAAGTAATTATTGCCGGCATGTTGACAAAACAAAATGGAGAATTTACGCTTGAAAATGTTCCACTTTTTGGGCAATTCAAATTGAAAATTTCTGCAATTAGTTATGTTACTATAGAAAAAACAGTTGCTTTTGATATTAAAATGAATAACACGGGAAGCCCGGACATGAGCCAACTTTTAAACTCAATCGATAAAGATTTAGGAAATATAAAAATCGAACTTGAAGAAAAAACGTTGAGCACGGTTACGGTTAATTCATCCAAACCACTTTTGCAATTAGGAATTGATCGGAAAATATTTTCTGTCGATAAGAGTATTGTAGCAACTGGTGGAACCGCTGTAGATGTAATGCGCAATGTACCATCGCTTACAGTTGATTTGGATGGAAATGTATCATTGAGAAATAATGCCCCACAAGTATTTGTTGATGGTCGTCCAACAACAATGCAATTGGATCAAATTCCTGCAGATGCAATTGAATCGGTTGAAATAATCACTAACCCTTCTGCAAAATTTGATGCTTCTGGTGGAACTTCCGGAATCTTAAATGTTGTTTTGAAAAAAAATAAAAAAGTAGGCTTCAATGGAAGCGTAAGAACCAATATTGATTCAAGATTAAAAATTGGTGGCGGTGCCGACATTAATATTCGTCAACAAAAAATTAACCTTTTTGCGAGTGGAAATTATTTTCAACGCAAATCAATTAGTACAGGAAATACAGATCGATTAACAACAACAGGATTCCCAATTACGCATTTATACCAAGATGATTATAGTGAAATGTCGAGCAAAATGCGTTTTGGAAGAACCGGACTTGATTATTTTATCGACAACAGAAGTACTTTATCAGCCAATATTAGTTTTGCTGGTGGTTCATTTTCCCCTCTTACAGAAACTGATCTATTAACCGATTCACTTTTTCCAATTATAAAATCAAATTTTACGGAAAGAAATTCAACCACATCAGGAAATTTTAATCATATTGGACGTCAATTGAATTTTAAACACAATTTTCCAAAACCAGGAAGAGAAGTTACCGCTGATATTACTTTCAACTCGCGCAGCAATTCAAACACCAATAATATTGAAACCATCAATTATACACATCTAAGCAGTTTTGTACCTTTCTTTAATCAACAGCAAAAAGGCGCTGGAAAAGGTAAAAATATAATTATACAAAGCGATTTTATAAACCCAATTACTGAAAAATCTAAATTAGAAATTGGTGGTCGATTTGCATTAAACACATCTAATAGTACAAATGCTTTTTATATGGTTTCACCAATCACTGGGGAGCTAATCTTGCAACCTTCTACTGCAATTGATTATGAAAGTGAAGAGCGTATTTATGCTGGATATGTTACATTTTCAAACCAACTAAAATTGTTTAGTTATCAATTAGGTCTTCGCAGTGAAAGTTCCACCTATCGCGGAAACCTTATCAAAACAAATGAAATATTTAACAACGATTTTCCGGTTAGTTTTTTCCCGAGTATTTTTCTTAGTAAAAAGCTAAAAGCAGAACAAGAATTACAAATCAATTATACACGAAGAATTAATCGCCCCAACTTTTTTCAGCTTAGTCCATTCACCGATTCATCCGATTTTTTAAACATCAATAAAGGAAACCCCGGATTGAATCCAGAATTTACAAACTCGTTTGAACTCAGTTACCAAAAATTATTTAAAAATAATAATAACTTACTTGCTTCTATTTATTACAAAAACACTGACCAATTAATAACCCGCTTTCAACAAAAACTTACCGACCCTAATAATGGGAAAGATAAAATTCTAAATACTTACATCAATGCAAATTCAAGTTATGTAACCGGACTTGAAATGACACTGAAAAACAAGTTGGCAACTTGGTGGGATTTAACTTCCAATTTCAATCTCTTTACTTCCAAAATAGATATAAGCGATTTAAACCAACCTGAACAAAAACAATTTGCAAGTTGGTTTGGAAAAATTAATAACACCTTCAAACTTCCTAAAAATTTCACCGTTCAACTTTCGGGAGAATATCAATCAAAAACCATTTTACCTCCCGGAGGTAGCGGAAACAAAGGCGGCGGTGGTGGATTTATGGGTGGAATGGGAATGTATGGACAAGCAACTTCTTCACAAGGGTTTGTTCGTGCAAATTATTTTATGGATGCTGCTATTCGTTTAGATTTTTTAAAAACAAAGACAGCTTCTATTTCGCTTAATGTTAATGATATTTTTAAAACAAGAAAATCTGCTATTCATTCCGAATCGCCATATTTTATTCAGGATGTAAATCGCCAACGCGATCCGCAAATATTTCGCCTAAACTTCAACTGGCGTTTTGGAAAATTCGATGCTAATCTTTTCAAAAGAAAAAATTTAAAATTGGAAAGAGAAAACATGAATAGCATGGATATCAATATGTAATTCTGTAAATATTTTAATTGCTCATAGTTTAACAATCCATTTTTTATATTTGTTAAACTATGAGTAACTCAAGATCTGGATATCATTTTGCAATTATTGGCTGTGGAAAAATTGCTACGCGTCATGCAGAAAATATTACTCGAATTGGAAAACTAATTTCTGTTTGCGATATTGAAAATGATAAAGCAATTCAACTTGCAACAAACTATAATTGTGCTGCTTTTTTTTCTATTGATGAATTGTTAACTTCCGAAAAAGAAATCGACATTGTTGTTATTTGCACGCCAAACGGGCTTCATGCAGCACATTCCATAAAAGCACTTCAGGCAAACAAAATTGTTCTTTGCGAAAAACCTTTATGTCTTTCAAAAAAAGAGGGAATTCAACTTCAACAAGCCGAAGCAAATTCGAGCGGTAAACTTTTCGTTGTAAAATCTACTCGTTATAACCCTGCCATCATTCAATTAAAAGAAATTTTAGATAAGAAACAACTTGGAAAAATTTATAGTTTTCAATTAAATTGTTTTTGGAATCGTCCCGACAGTTATTACGAAAGCAATTGGAAAGGAACTTTGCATTTAGACGGTGGCGTACTTTTTACTCAATTCAGCCACTACATTGATGTACTGCTTTGGCTTTTTGGAGATGTAGAAAAAATAAATGGCTTTCGAAAAAATTTAGTACACAACAAAAGTATTGAGTTTGAAGACTGCGGAATTGTATCTGTTCAAATGAAAAATGGGATACTTGGTGGAATAAATTGGTCGATAAATTCATTTTTAAAAAATATGGAAGTTTCACTAACTGTTCTTGCAGAAAAAGGAACGTTAAAAATTGGTGGAGAATTCATGAATGAAATAAAATACCAATTGCTTGATGGATTTGCAATGAAAAACTTAGAAAAAGGAAACCCAAATGACTATGGAACTTATAAAGGTTCGATGAGCAATCATGACAAAGTTTATGAAAATCTTATTCGTACTTTACAAGATCAAACGATTCCTTTTGCAACAATTGAAGACGGATTAAAAACTGTTGATTTTATAGAAACTATTTATAATTCAATCCCAATTTCTTGACAAAATCCATTAAATCAAAGCAAATTTATTTTACCGTTACGAACGATCTCGTTTACGATCAACGGATGAATAGAATTTGCACATCCCTCGCTGAAAACGGCTATAGTGTTGCTTTAATTGGAAGAAAATTAAAAACATCTCTCCCTCTTTCAATTAAAAAATACAAACAAAAACGTTTGTTTTGTTTTTTTGAAACAGGCAAATTATTTTATGTAGAATATAATTTTCGACTACTTGTATATTTACTTTTTCGAAGAATGGATTTAATTTGTGCGATTGATTTAGACACTATTCTTCCTGTACTCGTAGTTTCAAAACTTAAAAATAGTTTGAGAGTTTATGATGCTCATGAACTATTTACAGAGTTGAAAGAAGTTGTAACAAGACCTCACATCAAAAAAACCTGACAATTCATTGAAAATATTTCAATTCAAAATTTCAAAAATGGTTATACAGTTTGCGATAGTATTGCTGATGAATTTAAAAGAAAATATAATGTTTCGTACAAGACAATTCGTAATGTTCCGATTTTAAATTCAACGACAACAAAAATAAACACTGAAGATTTTATACTCTATCAAGGTGCAGTAAATGAAGGAAGGGGTTTGGAATACTTAATCCCTGCTATGAAATATTTGGAATGCAAATTAGTTATCGCTGGCGATGGAAATTTTATGGAACAGTTGAAAAATTTAATCAATTCAAATAATCTAATCAATAAAATAGAACTACTTGGAATGCTTGAACCAAATCAACTTAAAATAAAAACGAGCCAAGCTTTTATTGGAATTTCCTTAGTTGAGAATTTGGGATTGAATCAATATTGGTCGTTAACGAATAAATTTTTCGATTATATCAATGCAGGCATCCCACAAATCACGATGAATTATCCCGAGTATAAAAAAATAAATGAGCAATTTGAAATTGCTTTATTAATTGATGATTTAACTCCCAAAACAATTGCAAATGCAGTAAATAAATTACTTGATAACAAAATTTACTATTTAAGATTGAAAGAGAATTGCCTTAAAGCAAAAGAAGTTTTGAATTGGGAAAATGAAGAAAAACAATTATTGAACTTTTACGAAAACATTTTAAAAAACTAAGTTGAAAAAACTTCACATCATTTGCCACACAGTTCCCTATCCCGCTGACTATGGAGGCGTAATTGAAGTTTTTCACACTATCAAAAGTTTATGTGAAGCTGGTATTGAAATAACGCTTCATTGCTTTACTTACGAAAGGAATGAACAAAATGAATTGAAAAAATATTGTAAAGAAATTTTCTATTACAAAAGACTTTCAATTTGGGAAAACTTTTCCTTTTCCATTCCCTATATTGTCCGCTCTCGAATGAACAAACATTTATTATCGAACCTTCAAAAAGACAATAACCCAATTTTGATGGAAGGCATTCATTGCTCTGGATTTGTTCGTCAATTTTTGAAAGATAATCGAAAAGTAATACTTCGTTTGCACAATGTAGAAACGATTTACTACAAGCAACTTTTCAGATTAGAGAAAAATATTTTTAGAAAAACATTTTACTTTTATGAAAGTAGCTTGTTGAAATTTTATGAGCAATCACTACCCAAAAATCTTATTGTACTTACACTGTCAAATTCGGATGCTGATTATTATAAAAATTCTTTTCAACAAATTTTCACTCATTGGATTCCTGCATTGATTCCTTTTTCTAAAACACAAATTAAAGCAGGTATTGGAACTTATTGTCTTTATCACGGCAATTTATCGATTAATGAAAACGAAGAAGCTTCGATTTATTTAATTGAAAATGTTTTTTCAAAAATAGCTTTCCCTTTTGTGATTGCAGGAAAATCTCCTTCAAATAAATTGACACAATTAATTTCGAAATTCTCAAATATTCAACTAATAAATAATCCTTCCGAGGAAGAATTATTCAATTTGATTCAACATGCACAAATAAATATTTTAATTTCTTTAAATAAAACGGGAATAAAATTAAAACTAATAAATGCATTGTTTAATGGAAGACATTGTATCGTGAACGATGAGGCTGTAAAAGGAAGTGGATTAGAATCTGCTTGTCATATTTCAAATAATAAAACACTTGAACTTGTAATCAAATTATTTAAAGAACCATTTGACGATTTATCTATTCAAAAACGAGAACAAATTTTATTGAAAAATTATACTAACCAAAGAAATACGCAGAAACTTATTGAAGCGATATGGTAGCATTATCAAAAACTTTTCCATTTTCTGTACGAATCATTCTAGCAGGAAATTTTTGAACAACAATATAATCGTGTGTTGCCATTACAACAGCTGTTCCAAAATCTTTGGCAATATGAAAAAGCAAATTCATTATTTCATCGGAAGTTTCAGGATCTAAATTACCTGTCGGTTCATCTGCTAAAATTAATTTAGGAGAATTCAGTAATGCCCTAGCCACATCTACTCTTTGCTGCTCACCACCACTTAATTCAAAAGGCATTTTAAATCCTTTCGCAATTAATCCAACTTTATCCAACACATCCATTATTTTATCGTTCATTACTTTTTTATCTTTCCAGCCTGTAGCCGTAAGTACAAATAAAAGATTTTGATAAATATTTCTATCTGTCAACAATTGAAAATCTTGAAAGACAATTCCTAAATTTCTACGCAGATAAGGAACTTTTTTCCAATCCAATTTTCGCAAATCAAAGCCAACTACGGTTCCTGCCCCTTCAATTAATGGCAACTCTCCATACAATGTTTTTAACAAACTGGATTTCCCTGTTCCAGTTTTTCCGACCAAATAAACAAATTCACTTTTGTTGACAGTTAAATTTACATCTTGCAAAACAAGGTTATCACCTTGGTAAATATTAGCATTTTTTATATCAATTATACTTTCAGCCATTCTTTGAGATGTTTGATGCAAATTAATGCAATTGCAATTAATATATTATAGTTGAATTCTTTGTTTTGATAATTAATTCCTTTTTAACACTCTGTTCCACTCTTCCAATTATTTGTGCAGCTACGCCAAAACTTTCTGCTATGGCAATAATAAGATCTGCATCTTTTTCATCTACATATATTTCCAACCTCGTACCCATATTAAAAACCTGATACATTTCGTAGTCATTTGATTTGCTTACTTGTTGAATCAAATCGAAAACAAATGGAGGTTCAAATAAATTATCTTTTACAATTCGAACATTTTCTGGAATATATTTTAAACATTTTGTTTGTCCTCCTCCACTGCAATGAATTAGTCCTTGAATTTTATCAATATGTGATTCCATAATAGCTTTTATTATGGGTGCAAAAGTTCTTGTTGGCGAAAGCAATAATTGTCCAACCTCAAAAATTTTGTTTTCAATGTTTATTTTATCTGTTAATCGATAAGATCCTGAATAAACGAGCGATTCATCAATTCTTTCGTCATAAGATTCTGGATAAGTCTTGGAATAATATTTATCCAACATATCGTGACGAGCACTGGTCAACCCGTTACTTGCAATTCCGCTATTATATTCAGATTCGTATGTTGATTTTCCAAAAGCTGCAAGCCCAATAATTACATTATTCGCTTTTATTTTTTCATTCGTAATTAATTTTGATTTTGGCCATCGTGCAGTCATCGTTCCATTTACTGCGATGGTGCGAACTACATCACCTACATCCGCAGTTTCGCCTCCCATAAAAGTTATGTTAATCCCATAATTTTTCATTTCATTGAAAAATTCTTGAGTTGAATTAATGATTACTTCCAAAACTTCGGCAGAAATTAAATTTTTATTGCGATCGATAGTAGAAGAAAACAAAATTTTATCATAAATACCTACACAAAGTAGATCGTCCAAATTCATTACAATCGCATCTTGTGCTATTCCTTTCCAAACAGAAATATCGCCAGTTTCTTTCCAATACAAATAAGCCAGAATACTTTTAGAACCTGCCCCATCTGCATGCATTAAGTTTACCCAATTCGCATCGCCACCGATATGGTCAGGAAATATTTTACAAAATGAATTTGAGTATAACCCTTTATCAAGATTTTTTGTAGCTGAATGTACGTCTTCTTTTTGGGCTGAAACACCACGTTTTGAGTAGGATGACATTTTATAAATTAATTGTTGCAAATCTAATTAATTCTATTCATTGCAAATTGCCAATTGCAACTTGATTCTTTAAATTTGCAACAATTTTATGCAAATACATTATGACACAGGAAATCTGCCTTCCTTTAAAAATGCAGCAATAACCATTGGAACTTTTGACGGCGTTCATACTGCTCATCAACAAATCATAAATACTTTAAAAGAAGAGACAGCAACTATTAATGGAGAATCTGTCATTATTACTTTTCACCCTCATCCACGAAAAATAGTGTCTTCGGCAATTTTAGGTGTTCGTTTGATAAATACATTGGAAGAAAAAATTCAACTTTTTAAACAAAATGAAATTGACCATTTAGTTATCATACCTTTTACAGATGCATTTGCAAACCAACCTGCCGACGATTATATTCAACACTTTTTAATTCAACATTTTCACCCCAAAAGCGTCATCATTGGTTACGATCATCGTTTTGGCCGTGATCGGCAAGGCGATTTTCGTTTGCTGGAAAATGCAGCAACAATTTATAATTTTCGTGTAAAAGAAATTGAAAAACACATACTAAACCAAATTGCAATCAGCTCTACAAAGATCCGAGAATCTATTTCGCATTGTCAAATTGAAGCTGCGAATTTGCTACTTGGTTACAGCTTTTTTTTCGGCGGAGAGGTAGTTCATGGCGAAAAATTGGGACGAAAATTGGGCTACCCCACTGCAAATTTGAAAATACATAATGAAGAAAAAATAATTCCTGGTGATGGAATTTATGCTGTCTACGTATCTAAGAATGATTCCGAAATTGAAAACAAAGAATCGTTAATGAAAGGAATGATGAGTATTGGTTTCAGACCAACTATTAATGGAAAATCTAGAGTAATTGAAGTTAATATTTTTGATTTTGATGAAGAAATTTATGGTCAAACTTTAAGAGTTTATGTAAAAAAATATTTGCGCCCTGAAGCAAAATTCAATTCGCTTGATGAACTAGTTGCACAAATTGGAATTGATAAAATGGAGAGTTTAAAAGTATTGTAATAATAGCTTTCATTTATTTATAATTTACTATCTTATAAATCATTTCTTTCAACAATGAAGCATCTTCTGTGGCAGTCCCATTTACTCCAACGGAACGCAGGTTATAATGATTCAATAGTAAAATAGCTTGTTCCACCTCACGAAAGCTATACTTTTTGATTGCTTGTAAATAATCATTTACAAAAAATGGATTTACTCCAATTAGCGTCGCAACTGTTTTACTGTCGTGCGAATTCAACCCGTACATCATAAAGAGTTTGCTGAAAAAAGAATAAAACGTAGGCAATATCAGTTGAATGGGGGCTGACTTTGAATTTTGTTCAAAGTATTGAATAATTTTAAAACAGTGTGTAAAATTTTTTGCTGCAACTGCATTTTGAAATTCAAAAACATTAAACTCTTTGCTGATGCCAATATATGTTTCAATATCATTTTCATCAATCGTTTTTCTGTTGCCCAAATTCAAAACTAATTTTTGAATTTCATTTGTTATTCTGCTTAAATCATTTCCAATATGCTCCACCAAAAGCATGAGCGCTTTATTTGTTATTTCGAATCCTTTTGATTTTACAAATTCATTTGCCCATTGTGGAATTTGATTATCGTACAATTTTTTTGATGAAAACAATTCTCCTTTTTCCTTTACTAATTTTGAAAATTTTGTTCTGCCATCCAACTTTTTATCTTTAAAGCAAACAATTAAAATGGTGGACAATAACGGGTTTTCAAAATAAGGTTCTAATTTTTCGATTTCGCGTAGTTGCTGCGCTTCTTTTATAATGACAACTTGTTTCTCGGAAAACATCGGATAACGACGACAAGCATTTATTACATCGGCCCACTGTGTGTCTTTGCCATAAAAAATTGTAAGATTAAAATTTGCTTCTTCTTTTTCTAAAATACTTGTTTCGGCAAATGATGAAAGTTGATCGATAAAAAACGACTCCTCTCCTTCGAGCCAATAAATTGGTTTGAATTTTTTAATTCTCCACGAATTAATAATTTTTTCCATCGTCATAAGCCGCTAAGATACAAGCTTTGATTTTTTAATATTGAATGGATTTGCTCGAATATTTTCACATTAAATTACAAATTTTTAACAATTGTAAATCGTTAACCCCACTATCTTTGTCGTCTGTTTACTTTAAAAATTAAATAAATGACAAACATCGAAACTTCATCGCAAAACATGCAACCTGGCAATGACAGAAAAAAAATAATCATTTTATTTTTGAGCATTGCCTTAGTTGCAACCTGGGCCTACCTTTTATGGAATGGCAGTAAAACGACAACAGAAATTAAAGTTTTACAAACACAAGGAGTACAACTTGGTTCGCAGCGCGACTCAGTTATTTCTCTTTACAATGAATCACTTTTGAAAATTGATTCTATTTCGGAAGTTAGTTCAGACCTCGCCACAGAAAAAGCAACCCTGTTAAAAAATATTGACAGTAAAAAAGCTGAAATTAGAAAAATATTGAACGACAAAAATGCAACAAGAGCTGAATTGACAAAAGCCAATTCGTTGATTGCAGAATTGAATTCTGAAATAGCCGTATTTGTTGCGGAAATTGCCCGATTAAAAGAAGCTAACCAACAGCTTGCTTCAGCAAACACAACACTTTCGGAAGAAAAGAAAGATTTAGAAACAAATCTTTCCTCAACTAAAGCTGAGAAAAAAGTATTAGAAGCTACCGTTGATATTGCTTCCACTTTTAGCGCAAGTAATATTGAAATTGCCGCAGTAAATGAAAGAAAAAGTGGAAAAGAACGCAGCACTTCTTCTGCTAAAAGAACGGATAAATTAGTTGTAAGTTTTGATATTGAAAATAGAATTGCAAATTCCGGTACTGCCGATATTTATATTTTGGTAACTGCACCCGACGGAAAAACGATTGCTGGTTCAGCTTTTGGTTCAGGTACATTAGCAACTCGTAACGATGGTACAAAAACTTATACTTCAAAACTGGGAATTAATTACGAAAAAGGCACAAGAAAAAATATCCAACTCCCACTTTATTTAGGTGATTTTGAAAAAGGGAATTACAAAATTCAAGTGTATCACAACGGATTTAAAATTGGAGAAGGAAATAGTTTGTTGAAATAAATATATCTCTTCTCATTAAAAAAAGTTGGCTTCGAGTTCCTCAGCCAACTTTTTTTGTTGCTAATTGATGAACTTGAAGTAAACAATTAGAATTCTGAAAGTACAAGGTGACTTAGGTTATTGATGCCAACTTGTTACACAAAAAACCCCACAATTTGTGGGGTTTTAAATTCTAAATTAATTCAGTTTAGAAAATATTGTAACCATAACTTACATAAACCAACCGGCCAATATAAGGGCTACCGTAACCAGTTCTATTTAATTTATTCATGATATTGGTACCTCCAATTCTGAATACACTTTTATTTTTAGGTATACGGTAACTTACTTGAGCATCTACCCAAGTAAACGCAGGCAAAGTACCCGCAATGAAAGTGCCTTCGTATTTATTTTCTCCTTGGTGTTTAGCAACAATATTGAAACCAATATTTTTGTACACATTATCGTTTCTTAAACTTGTATTCCAACGCAATTTTGGTGTATTAAAATAGCTAATAAAACCATCAGGAAGATTAGAAAGTTGATCGCTGTATATATTTCCACTAAACAAATAACCTTTTCCTAATTGAATATCCATCCCAACAGCCCAACCAGAAGCTTTTACTTCGGCTGTACTGTTTTGCGTATAAGAAAAATTACGAGAAGTAAAAGGATTTAAAACATCAGCAGCAGTACCTGTTGCAGATTGAACAACTGCTACAGAAGTTAAAAAATCAGTATAAGTGCTTACATAATAGCTTAAATCAACTAATATTTTTTTAGAAAGTAGTCCTTTATAACCAAGTTCAATTGAAGAAACTGATTCAGGTTTTACAACACTATGCGTACCTGCTTTCAACTTTGAAGGATCCAAAGTTGTTCTTGCTGCAAGTACACTTGCTGTGGTATAACCTGGATTTGCTTTTAGGTTATAATAAGTTTGAAATTCTTCCACACAGCCAATCAAAATTCCAGATCCAACATTCAAATTGATATATTGATTTTGGTTTGTTGGAAAACGATAAGCTGTTTGATAAGAAAGACGTAAATTACTATTTACCCCAGCATGATAAACAGCAGTTACTCTTGGAGTAAATTTACCTTCAAAATTTTGATGTTTGTCATAACGGCCTGCAGCAGAAAGAGTAAACTTGCTACCAAGGTCTTTTTTAAGTTGAACAAATCCACCAACTTCTTTAATAGCAATTGTTCCTGCAGTGTCAGAAAAAATTGTTCCGTGCGAATTCAAGACATTTTGTTTCCAGTTTCCACCAGCAATAACTTGAACTGTTTCAGAAAAACCAAATGCATCTGAAAAGTTAAGTTGTCCATCAAATGCATATAAATCAGATTCATCTAAAAACATAGCTCCTCTAGGTATAGCAGTTTTTCTTACAGTAGTTTTCATTACATCAAATGCTGGAGTACCTGGGACAGGTCTTAATAAATCGGCTTGGGAACGAGCAAAGCCATGAGCAGCTAAATCAGCACCTGTAGATGCACCACCAGTAGCCGACCAAGTAGCATATTTCAACCCAAGATAGTTGCCAATATATTGTGGATACCAAGTTGTACTTGGCTTAAACGCTTCTTGCATTAAACGACCTAAAATGGTTGCATTATAAGATTCACCAGCGTTCTCTTGTGTTGTATATCCGCGAACAAACCAATTTTTGTGTTTGAATTCTAATTTGTGTTGTGCCATTTTAAAGTTGCGAAGTGAATAACGGTCTGCTCCAGTATAAACAGTTGTACCATTTCCAAAATAAGTAGTCCAAAAAGCTTCAATTCCTGGAGTTATTTTATAATGAAGAGATGCATTCATTTTGAAACTTGTATTACCATAATCCACTAAATCCTTTTCTTGGTAACCAGTTCTTGCAACACTTTGCGTTGGAGCAACCCAACCACTTCTTAATCCCCAATAAAATGGAAACATTGCATTAATTGTTGGCAACAAAGCTGCTGGCATAGCTGCACCTAAAATTCCGTTTACTTGAGCAGGAGTTGCAGTTGCAGGAATAATTGCATTTAACAACGCTACAATATTTGGGATGGCACCACCAGTTGCTGCTTGAATTCCTGCACGATAAGCCTCTTGAATACTTTGAGTAATCAGATTAATATTTGCAGATGTTTCATCTCCGTAAACATTTACTCCATCGTAATTAGGATCCGTTGAAGGTGTTCCTGGAATTACTTTACTTATTACTCCAGTTCTTGATACATTGGAAATATCATTTGCTGCCCAGTCATTTGCTTTTACTAATTGACCACTGATTTTTACAGCGAACTTATCATTAAAAATTTTTGCCCAACGGAAAGTCCAATCGTAATAAGGAGATTTTCCGTTTGAATTAGGAACTCCTCTATGCATAAATCCTTGCTTTACATTTAAACTAAGCCCTTGGTATTTAAATGGATTTTTGCTGTTAATTAACAAAGTTCCATTCATACCTCCAGACCCATACAATGCAGAAGATGCACCTGGCAATAATTCCATATTGTCAACATCCAATTCTGTAAGTCCAATCATATTACCCACTGAAAAGTTAAGTCCAGGAGCTTGGTTATCCATCCCATCAATTAATTGATTGAATCGGGTATTTCCGCTTCCAAGAAAACCGCGTGTTGTAACTGTACGAAAGTTCAAACTTGCTGTATGCATATCTACACCTTTCAAGTTGGCAATCGCTTCGTAGTAGTTTGGTGCAGCCACATTTCGAAGTGCTAAAGAACCTAATCGTTCGATAGTTACCGGAGACTCCAAAATTCGTTGAGATGTTCTTGTAGCCGCCACAACTACATCTTGACCAAGAGTAGAAGCAGTAGTCAGATCTACATCTACTGATTTCCCTGCATCGCTTACATTTACTTCTTTAGCTTCAAATCCAACAGAGCTAAAAATTAGCGTTAAAGGTAGTTTTGCGGAAGTACTAATTGAAAAATTACCATTGTCATTTGTAAAAGTACCCTGATCTGAACCCTTGATGGTTACAGAAACAGCAGGTACTGATTCTTTTGACGTTGAACTTTTCACTGTTCCTTTCACAGTTGTAGTTTGCGCATTTGCTGGTATTGAAAATAGAGCAGCAATTAAACAAACTGATAAAAAGCGTAAACAATTACTCATAAAAAATAATTTGGTTATTAAATTGTGATGGAAAAATAAGCAATGTACCTATTAAATAAAAATTTAATTTTTACTACAATAGGATATTTTGTTGAAATCTTCTAGATGAATCAATATTAGTTTCTTTTTTTCGGCTTTATTTTCGGGCATGACTAACTTTAAATTCAAGAATCAAACGGCATTTTACAGTGGAAAAGTAAGAGATGTTTATACCATTTCCGATGAATGGTTGGTAATGATTGCTTCAAACAGAATTTCTGCCTTTGATGTTATTCTTCCAAAACAAATTCCATTTAAAGGCCAAGTTTTAAATCAAGTTGCAGCTTTTATGTTGGATGCATGTAAAGATATTTGTCCCAATTGGCTTACAAGTATTCCTGCACCCAATGTTGCTATTGGAAAAAAATGTACTCCGTTTAAAATAGAAATGGTTGTAAGAGGAAATTTGGTTGGCCATGCATGGCGAACTTATAAATCAGGAAAGCGAGAATTGTGCGGAGCAACAATGCCAGAGAATTTAAAAGAAAATGATTTTTTCCCAACCCCTATTTTAACGCCTTCCACCAAAGCTGATGCCGGCCACGATGAAGATATTTCGATAGACGAAATTCTTTCAAAAAAATTAGCAACAAAAATTGAATTGGAAAAAATTTGTGAATATGCATTAGCACTTTTTGAAAGAGGTAAAAAAATTGCAACTGAAAAAGGATTGGTACTTGCCGATACAAAATATGAGTTTGGAAAAATTGGTGATGAAATTTTATTGATGGACGAAGTACACACGCCCGATTCGTCGCGCTACTTTTTCGCAGATGGTTTTGAAACCCGCCAAATAACAGGTGAAAAACAAAAACAATTAAGCAAAGAATTTGTGAGAGAATGGCTTATCGAAAATAATTTTATGGGCAAAGCTGGTCAAACTGTTCCAGAAATGAGCGATTTGTGGATTGATACCATTTCAAAAAGATACATTGATTTATACGAAATATTGATTGGTAAAAAATTTGAACCTCAATTGATTTCTGATGAAGAAATATTTTTAAAAATTGAAGCATCACTTAGTGAATTGCTTTAATCTTTCTTTTGCTTTGTTGAAAACATTTCTTCCTTTATCCACTCCACTTCGTTTTGTTTTTTGTTCTTCAATTGGCAAATGAATAAAATCTTGACAAACAGTTGATCAAAAACAAAATTTTTACCGTGAAATTTATTGGGTAAGTTTTTTTCTTTTACTTCATTAATAATGCCGCCTTCTAAGTGAAACACATTTGTAAATCCATTGTGCAGCATAAAAGCAGACACTTTTTCGCAGCGAATGCCACCTGTGCAATACATGATAATATTTTTTTTCTTGTCGTCCTTCAACATTTCCACTGCCATTGGTAATTGATCTCTAAAAGTATCGGAAGGAATTTCTAAGGCATTTTCAAAATGACCGACTTCATATTCGTAATGATTGCGAATGTCGATAACAATTGTTTTTTCATCGTTGCTCAACTTATTAAATTCAGCAGCATTTACATATTTTCCTTTTTGTTGCATACCGAAACTAGTGTCGCTAATTCCATCAACCACTATTTTTTTTCTCATTTTAATATCCAATACATAAAAACTTTTTCCATCATCATTAATGGCAGTATTAAATCGCAATGTTGATAAATTCAACAAAGAAGTTAAATGATTTTTTACGGAAGAAACGAATTTTTCGGGCACACTTATTTGCGCATTAATTCCTTCATGTGCTAAATAAATTCTACCAAAAACTTGCTATTTTTGTAAAGATTGATACAGGGTATTTCTGAAAATTGAGGAATTGTCAATAAATAAATAATAAACTCCGGTTGCAGGCCGGACAAAATCCTAAATCGCTACAAATTTAACACAAAGAAATTTTACCTCAATTTATTTTACAATGCAAGTGAAATAGACCTGCCGCTTGTGCTTAAACCTTTGCCAAACAAGCCCCCGAAGCCAAGTTTTATTCCGTAGGAATTTTCAACCAACGATTGCCGAGCTGTTACAAAATCGATTCGTAAAACTTTAAAAATATTTTCTATGCCGATAAAATAATCTTGATAAAAATTATTTTTATTTATAAAAAGTGCATTCGAACCAGCAACTAAATTCCATTTTAATTTATTAAATAATGGAATTTTATTGGTGAGCAATCCATTAAAATGATGTTCGAAATGAGCAAACAAAAACAGCGGCTCTTTTGTGCTGTATCGATAATAAGATGCTAACCAGAAACTATTTAAATAATGATGAATAATTTTAGTTTGACTTCCATAAAAATGTTGCAAATCAGGAATTTCCACTTTTCTATTATTTAAAAATCCACTGGCACCAATTCGATAACGAAACTCTCCTCCTATTTTCAAATTCATTTCATCCGTCATTGTCAATTTCAATTTGTCGAAATCAACATCGCTTCCAAAAATATTTTTTATTCCTTTTGTATAGATTAATTCAAACTTCGGCTGATTCGATGGAATTGGTATTTTATAATTAGGGAATTCTATAAAACGAATTCCAGGTTGGTAATTCAGTTTCAATTGAATGACAAATGCTTGATGCTTTTCAAATGAAAAAGCTGAAAGTTCTGGTGGATGATTTGGTGTAAAATTTATACCTTTTTTAAAAAACGAAAAATCAGTAGTATTATTTAGTGGAATTCTGTTTTCAAATAATGCTTGCACATTCCACTTTAATCTATTTTCGAATGCATTGTTGTATTCAATTTTTGCAAACTTGTTTTCATAAAGTTTACTATAATTTTCTTTTTCAAATAATGTATGCCGCGAATTGGAATTTGCACTTATTGGATTTTCATCGTTGAACTGAACCACTCTTTTCCCTCCACTAAATTTTAAGTAGCGATTCTTATAATTGTATTTTCGAAAACTAAGAGTAAAATCAGCAAATGAATTGAAATGTTTGTTGCTCATTCCGTATCTATTGCTCCAATTTGTTTCAAAATTTATTTTTCCTTTTTTGGATTTTACTTCAAATTTTTGTTCCAAATTAAAAACAACTCCTTCAACCGTATTGTATTCAATTTTTCTCAAAATAGGTTCGATAGAATAAGTAGCAACGCCACTTGTATCGTAAAATCGAAATTGATCACCGCTCCAAAAAATTCCTTTTAGTGTCATTTTTTTTTCGTGCTTATTTAACGAATCAATATTTCGAGAAGAAGTTGATTTGATTCGTTCGTCTCTAGAAACGCTGTCTTTAAAATTAAAATTTTCTTTCTCTTCTTTTTCTAATGGAATTGGTCTTAATTGATTCCAAATGGAAGTATCTTTTTTATTGTATATTGAATCATACTTCATAAACGTTCGATCGAATTTTCTTTTTTCAAATCCAGGATCTAAATTGTAATTAGAATAAACATTCAAAAAAATACCATTCATCAAAAATCCAAATTGATTGGCGGTTAAATAAATTACTTGATCTTTTACTTGCCAAATTTCTGGCTCAATTGGAATATGAATTTGTGTAATTCGAAAACTATCCAACAATTCCAACGCATATTGTTTTGTAGCCAATAAATCTAAACTTGCAATTCGCCAATCGTCTTCGACAATTTCAATATAGCCAGAAAAAAGCGGTTCGTTTTTTCTTTTTGGTAAAATTTTTATTCGGCTAATCATTTTCCCATCTTCGAAAAAATTTCCTTCAAATTTATATTTATAAAAAGCAAAAGCGCCGTCAGCAATTGGAGAAATAAAACCCCGTGGGTTTAATGAATTATTGAAAATAGAAATATTATTTTCATAAATATTTGTAAAAAAAGGAAAGCTAAAACCCTTGCCACCACCACTTTGGCGCGATGAAACAACTTCGTACTTTATTTTGTTTGGCTTTGCTTTGGAAACTTTTGTAATTGATTCGGATAAAAATAAAATTCCTTTTCCATTAGAATCCAGCCCTTCTTTTACAAAATTATCTCTAACAATTTCTTTACCGAATATTTTTTGTGGAATCGTTAACGAACGGATTAAACCTTTTATATAAACTTCAACTGAAAATGAATCAATCTGCTCGTTATAAAATTTTCTTTTTTTAATTGCTTGTCGAATAATTTCACAAGCTGGATCTTCTCCTTTTACTACTACCAATTCACTTAAAATTAATTCGCGCAACTGTAATTGAAAATTTAAAACAATGTTTTCGACGGCAACAATAATTTGTTTTTCTTCTCTTGCATAACCAACGTGTTGACAAATGAAAGTGTACGATCCGGGAGATAATTCAATTAAATAATTGCCATCTTTATTTGCTGTAACGCCTTGTGTTGTTCCTTTTATCATTATAGAAGCAAATGGAAGAAATTCGCCTTTATTGTCCGTTACAACTCCAGAGATTTTTGCTGCAAAAACGTTTTGAAAGAATCCGAGAAAAAAAATAAAAATGCAGATAGCTTTCATACTTGAAACGAAAATAGGGCTTCAAAAAACAATTAAATGTTAATCTTTATTTGATTTTCTTAATAAAGATCCATTAAGTGCTGAAGTTCCAGAAAGTAAACCACCAACAAAAGCTGTAACAATAATTAATAAAATAGGAGAACCACTCAATGGAAGCAAGGTTGCAATTTTCGTAGATAGAATGCTATTGTTTTTCCAATCAATCCAAAAAGATAAAACTCCCCAAAGTAAAAAGAGTCCTAAAAATCCGGATAAAAATGCTTTGAAAGGTTTTTGATGAATAAACAATCCTACTAAAAAAGAAATTATAACAAATGACCACCAAAATTCAATATAAATTCCAGCGATAAAACTGAGAATAAATGTCAATAAAGTTGCAGTAATAATTTTCATACGATTTTTGTTAGATTTTATCAAAACTAATTGTCCATTTTATTTCCGAACTTGTAATATCTTTTTCGTGCATAAACCAAAGCTTGTAATACAAGCCTGCCGTCCATTGATTAACAAATGAATCATAAAATTTACTTCCGGGATTTCCACTTTGTCCACCTGGATAAACTCCGTAAGCTTCAGTTTCACTGGTTAAATGGACAATCATTTTCCAACTTGGTCCGTGACTGTGTTGCGTTGCATTAATAATATGCTGACCGCCGCCTACCTGTAATCCAGCTCTTGCAAATGGCAGAATAGTTTTTAGTAAATGATACACTGTAGTGTTCTGAAATTTACTCCATGGTAATTTTTCTTCTTTTTCCAACTCTTGCAATTTGGTGGTTGATTTTTGCAATGCATCCGTTACCAGTTCTTGTAAATTTTCAATTCTTTCTGTGTTGATATTATCAACAAAAGAAAATGAGCTGTCTTTTAATAATGCTTCAATTAATGTTTTTTCACCAGGACGAAATTTCTTTGAATTGGCTTTCGAAAATTCATCATTCCAAACAAGCGCTTCCAAACTATCGAACCATATTTTAAAAACAGTTGGCCCAATTTCATCGTAATTATTTTTAAAATTCCACGCTTTTACAATCGTTAAAAATTGTTTTTCAGATTCATTCAATTTTGATTCATCCGTATTTTTTAATAAAAGAGGAAGAGCTGTTGCTGCAAATAAATTATAATTTTCATTGTGCAGTTGCATCATATTTTCCGGAGTAATATTTTGCATCGTATCTAATATTTTATTTATTAGATTACCACGATACAAATCATAATTTCCCGGAATAAAATAAGGATAAGTTTTATCAACCGGGCGCTGATTAGCACTACTCACATAGCCTCTTTCCGGATTTACAGAATGCGGATTTTCCTCCTGCGGAATATATCCTTGCCACATATAAGTGCTGTCCCAACCAGGCATTACATAAATGCCTTGTCTTTCCCACAATGCTGGTAAACGTCCTTGTTGCCAAATGGCAATATCTCCTTTTTTAGATGCAAAAATCATGTTTTGGGCAGGACAAGTAAAGTGTTGAATTGCTTTGTAATAATCATCATAATTTTTAGCTCTATTTAATTCGTACCACATTAAAAATTCGTTGGAAGGATCGTGTGCTGCCCACCGAACTGCCAAGTTCTTCACATTTGCACTATCAGCAGGAAATCGTGCATCATACATTACAGGGCCAAAAACAGTGTAAGAAACCGTATCTAAAAAAGATTGTTTGCCTTTGATGTTAATTTTTTCAATTCTTAAAGTAGCATCTTTCCATTCGTTATTAAACCAATATTGTTCTCGTTTATCTTCTTTAAATTTTATTTCATAAAAATCTTTCACATCTCTTTGAGAATTGGTAAACCCAAATGCAATACTATCATTGAATCCAATAATAATTCCAGGAACTCCGGGAAAACTAACCCCATACGCATTCATTGTAGAGGTGGTTATTTGCATTTCATACCAAATAGATGGTAAAGAAAGTTCCAGATGAGGATCGTTTGCTAAAATAGGAGCCCCACTTTTTGTTTTACTTCCAGCAACTGCCCAATTATTACTTCCATTAGCAGGATGAGGAAGATTGACATCGACTGGTTGAGAAGTAGATTTTGGATTCAAATAAAGTGAATCTATCGAGGTTGGAGGAATTGGAGTTATTCCTGGTTTAGAAAAAGGAGTTCCATTAAGAACAATTGCTAAAAGCGAATCGGGAACTTGTGGAAAAAGTAATTTGAGTTGTTCGTCATTAAAAAATCCTTTTGCAGCAGTCATTGGTAAATCTTCAACAAAGCCAGAAAGTACATCTGCCATTTGCTTCATAAATAAAGCAGTTTTTAAATTGGTCCACTTTTCGGGTTGATAACCGAGCAATTTATATTCGAGAGGAAGCTGTGCTTTTGTTAGTGAAGCGATATAATAATTTACACCTGCAGTATATTGATCAAGATTTATTTTTGTAATTGAATTCGACTCTAATTCATTTAATAAATTTTCTGCGGCAAAAACCATTCCTAATCTCCGTTTTCCTCTATCAAATTCAACTCCCTTTTCCCCAATTATTTCACTCACTCTTCCGGCAGCAGCATGGGTTTGAAACTCCATTTGCCATAATCGAAATTTAGCGTGAATATACCCTTGTACAAAATTGGCATCTCTATCATCAGCAGCAAAAATGTGCGGTACAAGCCGATCATCGAAATATACATTTGCCTTCCCTTGCAAATCCGAAAGTTTAATATTTTCAGAAAAATCTTGATCTACTGGTTCAGCATTTTGCCAAACACCATGTTGTGGGCTTAAAAATTTTCCCAATGCAGGTATTTTACCCCAAGAATTATTTAAAAAATAAGTAAGTCCGATTGTTACAATTGATGTAAGTAAAAAAGATAAAATTTTCATAGAAGTAAAATATGCGGTAAGGTAATGAAAATGTAATTTAAGACAAAATCAAAATTTGATTTTTTAAACTAAAGTTGTAACTTACTACAGAATTTATTCCAATAGCTCTTTTTAAATAATAGATTACTCACCCAAAATCAATTTTTTATGAAAAAACAACTCCTTTTTTTGTTTTTGTTTACAAGTGGTTTGGTGATTTCTTGTAATGACAAAAAGACTTCGAGCAACAATGAATCTGCTTCATCCGCAAATGAAGTTGCCCCGATGATTATCCCTGAATCGCCAGACACACTTTTAGCAAATGGTAGAAAAAATATTTTTTTGGTAGGCAGAAGAAATCAGACGGGAATTTTTGTTGAACGTGTAATAATGCCAGCTGGTTACAAATCACACACACACACACACCCTGAGGGGGATATGAATATTACAGTAATTAATGGTTCAATTAATATAGCTTTTAGTAGCAACGATTCTTTGCTAAATGTAATTACTTACGGTCCAGGAAGTTTTATAATTATTCCTGCGGGTGTCCCTCATTTTGAGTGGTATACAGAAAAAACGACAATGGATATTTCAGGAATTGGGCCTTTAAAAACAGTTACAATTCCAATTATACATCGTTCACATTAGGAATTAGAATTCTTAGTTTTTTTTTCCTAACAACATTGGGACAAAAGAAAAGTTATCAAAAACTTCTTCTTTCAAAGCATCGTTTTCAAGTTTGGTAATTCGCATCATTTGTTGCACACTACCTTCTCCCAATGGCAAAACCATTATTCCTCCCACTTTTAACTGAAGCAATAATTTTTTAGGAACTTCAGGAGCTGCGGCGGTAATAAGTATTTTATCGAATGGCGCAAAAGTTGGAAGTCCTTCGTAACCATCGCCATAAAAAAATTTAATATTTTTATATTTTTTTAAATAAGTAAAATTCTTTGTGAGATTGAAAAGTTTTTTTTGTCGTTCGATGGTAAAAACTTTAACCCCCATTTCTGCAAGTACACAAGCCTGATAAGCACTTCCGGTTCCAACTTCTAATATTTTTTCAAATGGAGAAATTTCTAATAGCTGCGTTTGATATGCAACAGTATAAGGTTGAGAAATCGTTTGCCCCTCTCCGATTGGAAAAGCACGATCCTCATAAGCAATATCGTCAAAAGCAGAATCTAAAAAATAGTGGCGTGGAATGGAATTAATTGCATTTAATAATTTTTTATCCTCAATTCCTTTTTGCTGAATTGTGTCAACCAATTTTTTTCGAAGTCCTTTATGTCGGTAAGTATCTTCAACCGGAATCATAATTATTATATAAATATTTAAAGAGAGTTATAGTTTTAAATCTGTAACTATTGCATCAATTTTTTGTTGCAATTGGTTATTTACATTTTCGAAATCTAATGCGTTGTTTAAAATTCCATTTACACTGAAATAGAATTTTATTTTAGGTTCGGTGCCGCTTGGTCTTGCGCTAATTTTACTACCATCTTCCAAAACAAATTGCAACACATTTGACTTTGGCAAATTGATAACTTTCATTTCGCTTGTAAGTAAATTCTTGTCAACTTGTGCTTCATAATCTAAAATTTGAACAACTTTCAAACCAGCAATTGTAATTGGTGGATGTTGTCGATAGTTTGCCATCATCTCGGAAATCAGTTGCGCTCCTTCAATTCCTTTTTTTGTAACGGAAATTAAATGCTCTTTATAAAATCCATATTCACAATAGAGTTGAACTAATTTTTCAAATATGCTTTTTCCGTTTTCTTTTTCGAATGCAACCATTTCACACAATAATGAAACTGCGCTTACCGCATCTTTGTCGCGAATTTTATCTCCAATCATCAATCCAAAACTTTCTTCGCCACCAATGATATAGTTTTCAAAACCTTCTTTTTCTTTTACTAATTCAGCAATCCATTTAAATCCAGTAAGTACGTTGTAACAATTGATTTCGTTGGCTTTTGCAATAACATCAATCATATCTGTAGTTACAATCGTACTTACAACCATGTCGTTTGCTTTTGCAATTCCTTTTTTTCTTCTTGCTTCAATTACATAATTAAATGCCAATACTGCGGTTTGATTTCCATTCAACAAAATCCAATTTCCATTGTTATCTTTTACACCAATTCCCACTCGATCACTATCCGGATCTGTTCCCAATAAAATATCGGCATCGTATTCTTTTGCTTTGTTTAAGCCAATTCGCATGGCTTCGCTTTCTTCCGGATTGGGGTAAACAACTGTCGGAAAATTTCCATCCGGTATTGCTTGTTCTTCTACAATATGTACATTGGAAAACCCCATTTGTTTCAGCACTTCCGGAATAATTGTAATTCCTGTTCCATGAATGGATGTGTAAACAATTTTTATGGAATGATGTTTTTGAATTAATTCTGGATAAATGCTTAGCCCTTTTACCATTTCAATATAGGCCTTATCCATTTTTTCCCCAAGGATTGAAATGTTGCCTTCATTCCCCTCCCATTTTACATTATCAATTGAATTTATTTTTTCTACTTCGAGAATTACATTTTTGTCGTGCGGTGGAACCAATTGCCCGCCATCATTCCAATATGCTTTATAACCATTGTACTCTTTCGGATTATGCGAAGCAGTGCAAACTACACCAGCTTTGCATTTCAGCTGTCGAATGGCAAAAGATAATTCGGGAGTTGGTCGCAAATTTTCGAAAAGAAAAACTTTTATCCCATTTGCAGCAAAAACAGCAGCAGTCGTTTCCGCAAAAAATTTGCTGTTGTTTCTGCAATCATATGCAATTGCTACACTTATTGAATCAGTTCCATAAATAGCTCGTAAATAATTTGCAAATCCTTGCGTCGCCATTCCCACCGTGTACTTGTTCATTCTATTAGTACCAGCGCCCATTAGTCCTCTTAAGCCTCCGGTGCCAAACTCTAAATTTTTATAAAACGCATCCTCCAATTGAGCATTATTTTCTGCTTGTAATTTTTTTATTTCGTCTTTTGTGCTTTGATTAAAATTACCTTGCAACCAATAATTTATTTTTTCTTCAATCAACAAATTCATCATTTAATATTAAGATTCAAAAATATCAAATTTTAACTTTGTTTAACTAAATCCAATTGAATGTATTTTTGAAACAAGAATAATTACAAACTTGAGAATACTATTTTTTTACATATTTTTTTGTACCTACTTTTTGAAATCTGTTGGGCAAGACTCTTCAAATATTGTTACGCCTTCCATCTCAAAACAAAAAATTAGATTAGCTTCTACAATTAATTTAACTGCATACAGTAGTACCATTATTTTATTAAATAATACTTGGTATAAAAATTATCCAAAAAGTAAGTTTCACAATTTTAATGATAGTAAAGAATGGTTGCAAGTTGATAAAATTGGACATGCTTGGACTGCATACAATATTGGAAAAGCTCAAACTGAATTATGGAAATCCACCGGAATTTCCGACAAAAAAGCAACCATAATTGGCGGATTAAGTGGATCAGGATTTTTAACTGCAATTGAAATTTTAGATGCACATTCGCAAAATTGGGGATGGAGTTGGGCGGATATGGGAGCAAACTTTTTAGGTTCGGAATTTTTTGTAGTACAAGAGATTGCTTGGCACGAACAACGCATTCAATTCAAATTTTCTTTTCATTCAAAAAAATACAAAGAAGATATTTTGCAAGTAAGAGCAAACAATCTTTTTGGAAATTCTTTCTCAGAAAAAATGCTGAAAGATTACAATACGCAAACCTATTGGCTAAGTTTTAATATGCGTTCGTTTTTCAAAGAAAGTAAATTTCCTGGCTGGTTAAATTTCGCCATTGGCTATGGAGCAGATGGGATGTTGGGTGGTTTTGAAAACAAATGGAAAGACAAATTTGGAAATGAAATTATACGAATGGACATTCTTCGCAGACGACAATTTTATTTTGCACCCGATATTGATTTTACTAAAATCAAAACCAGAAATAAATTTTTGAAAACCAGTTTTATCATTCTTAATGCATTCAAATTTCCATCGCCAACAATCCGATTTGAAAAATGGAGCAAAATAAAGTTTTATCCATTTTATTTTTAATAGTAATTTCATTTTTTGATTATGTACTTAATTCAACAACTACTTTTTATTTCGCTTTCAGCAATTGCTATTTTTCTTTTTTCAAAAAAAATTAGAGAAATAAGCAGAAATATCAATTTGGGAAAAGCAGAAGAAATTTCCGATTGTAAATTGAATCGTTGGAAAAATGTATTGCTGCTTGCTTTTGGACAAAAAAAAATGTTTCGAAATCCACTAGTTGCCATTCTTCATTTTTTTGTTTATGCCGGATTTGTAATAATCAATATTGAAATATTCGAAATTTTTCTCGATGGCATTTTGGGAACACATCGAATTTTTGCAAACCAATTGGGTAGCTTTTATACTTTCTTAATAAATGCTTTCGAAGTACTAGCAGCAATGGTTCTATCGGGTTGTGTAATTTTTTTAATTCGCAGAAATACACTCAAACTGAAACGATTTATCAGCAAAGATTTAGATGGTTGGCCGCGAAGCGATGCAAATTATATCTTGATTGCTGAAATACTTTTGATGTCACTTTTTTTTACAATGAATGCAGCTGACCGTGCTTTGCAATTAAAAGGGAACATTCATTTTTTAGATACGGGCAGCTTTTTAATTTCTGGTCAAATTGCTTCAACCTTTAATTCATTTTCTATTTCAAGTTTAGAAATTATTGAACGAAGTGCTTGGTGGTTGCATATTGTGGGCATTTTTGCATTTTTAAATTATCTACCCTATTCAAAACATTTACATATTTTACTTGCATTCCCAAATGCATATTATGCAAGATTGGAACCGATGGGCAAAATGGAAAATATGCCTTCTGTTCAAAATGAAGTACTACTTGCACTTCAGCCAGAAATGGCAAATGCTAATTTAACGGAAACAGAAAAACGGTTTGGTGCAAAAGATGTAACAGATCTTAGCTGGAAAAATTTAATGGACGCTTATACGTGTACAGAATGTGGAAGATGTTCCGCAGCTTGTCCGGCTACACAAACCGGGAAATTATTATCGCCACGAAAAATAATGATGGACACAAGAGATCGAATTGAAGAAGTTGGAAAACAGTTAGCAACTGGCTCAAAAAATGAAATCAACAAATCTTTACTTCACGATTATATTTCAGTGGAAGAATTGAGAGCATGCACAACTTGCAATGCTTGCGTGCAAGAGTGTCCGGTAAGCATCAGCCCGTTGGATATAATTATACAATTGCGCCGTTATTTAATTATGGAAGAAAGCAATGCACCTCAGGAATGGAGTGTAATGTTTGGAAATATTGAAAACAATTTTGCTCCTTGGAAATTTAATCCAGATGAAAGAGATAAATGGAGTGAACAATAATTGAAATCGAATTAGTGAATATTTTTTTCTAACCCGTGCGTAACATCTTCTGGATGTTCCAGTTGATGAATAGAATCTTTTTTCTGTATCATTTTCCAGATTTGATAAATAGCGGTACCGCTAAAAATTGTGCCCACAATCCAATTTAAAACCGAAGGATTTTTTCCTAAATTTTGCACAATTAGTTGCCCTCCAAAAATAAATACTGCGTAAGCAATTGAAGCACCAATTCCTATCCCAATAATATAGGAATTATAATATTCTTTTTTTGGAAGCAATACTTTTTTAGAAAAAAGAACAGTACTCCATCCAAACCAAAAAGGTACTTGCATGGGATTAACAGCGCACATTAATGCTCCCAACCAAAAACGATGAACAGTATTACTTAAAAATATATTTTCTTTTAGTGTTGGATTCAAAGCTGCTTGAAAACTAAAATAAGCAAGAGTTATAACGAGTGCCAATGTAATCCATTCCAATACTCTAAAAATATTTTTTTGTTTTCGCATCCAACTTATTGCAACTAGTGATAATTGTACATACCCCAACTCTACTATTAAAGCTCCAACCGCAAATAAAATAGCTTGAAAAATCCCATTGTTAACTGAAATTTGCATTGCTGCAACATTTAATGTGCCAAACGGAAGCGAACTTAAAAGGCTAATCAACAACCCGATAAAAAATATTTTCACCAAAGAATTCATCTTCAAAATTAAGTATTAGCAAATGAAAAAATAGAAAAAGCCAATGCTAATTAGTTGTACTTTACTCACAAATTTGAAACGCAGTTTCCGTTTATGGATTTTATTTCATTTTTTTTCAATTTCTAATTCAAACAAATTATTTTTGACAACATAAAATTTTTAGAATGAAAAAAATATTTACAATTTTTACTTTTTTTATCTTATTAAGCACGAATTCAAAGGCAAATTTTCTTTCAATTCCAGTTACCAAAAAAATGAATGAAAAAAGTATAGCAACTCTTATCAAAAATATTCCTGCTGATCAACTAGAAAAAATGACTTGGAATGACTTTCAGAAAGTAACTGGTCAAAAGTTAACAATTCAGGAAAAAATTTCATTTAAATATTATAAAAATCAACTTAAAAAAGTATCCGTTAGCAATGGGGAAAAAAGTAAGACAGCATTAACTTTAAGTATTGTTAGCTTGGCGACAATTTTTATTCCAATTATCTCTATTCCATTAGCAATTGCAGGAATTGTTACAGCTACTAAAGCATTAAAAACAGACGAAGAAGACACGAAAGCAAAAACAGCAATGGGGCTTTCAATTCTTTCTTTGGGGATAGTTGTTGTTGCTACATTAATTTATGCTATTTTCATATCGAATTCTCCATTTAGTATTTTCATTTTTTAACCACCTTGCATGAAAGTGCCTGTCTTAGCGGATTTAATCGCATCTGGTCAAACTCCAGAAATATTATTTTGGGTAGGATGTGCCGGCAGTTTTGATCAACGAGCGCAGAAAATAACACGTGCATTTGTTGAAATACTAAAGCATGCAAAAATTAATTACGCTATTTTAGGAAAAGAGGAAATGTGTACAGGCGATCCTGTTCGACGAGCTGGGAACGAATTTGTTTTTCAGATGATGGCTCACCAAAACATTCAATTACTCAATAGTTATTCCATAAAAAAAATTGTAACCGCTTGCCCTCATTGTTTTAATACTTTTAAAAATGAATACCCTGCGTTGGGCGGAACTTTTGAAGTTATTCATCACAGTGTTTTTTTACAACAAATGATTGACGAAGGAAAAATTAGATTAAAAGAAGGAGGAAGTTTTTCAGGAAAAAAAATCACTTATCACGATAGTTGTTATTTGGGAAGAGCAAATAATATTTACGAAGCGCCACGAAAATTACTTGAAGAATTAGATGCCGATTTAGTAGAAATGAAACGCTGTCGTAGCAATGGACTTTGCTGCGGAGCTGGAGGGGCTCAAATGTTTAAAGAAGAAGAAAAAGGTTTTTCTCGGATTAATATTGAAAGAACAAATGAAGCTATTTCCACTGAAGCGAATATAATTGCTTCCGCTTGTCCTTTTTGCAACACAATGCTTACCGATGGTGTAAAACTTGCCGAAAAAGAAGAAAAAATACAAGTATTGGATATCGCAGAAATTATTGCCAGCTCTCTTACTTAAATTTCGAAATTGCAAAGTATTTTCGCACAATGAATTTCTCCTACGTACATCTTTTAAATGAAAATTTTTCACCCAATTCTAGAGTTTGGGTTTATCAATGCAACCGCCAATTCTCAATTGATGAAGCATTAGATATTGAAGTATTATTAGAAAATTTTACATCCAATTGGGAAAACCATGGTGCTCCTGTTTGTGGGAGAGGATATTTATTATTTGGCCAATTTATTATTTTGATTGTTGATGAAAAAAATAATCCAATTGGTGGATGTAGTACGGACAGTTCGATACGGCTAATTAAAGAAATACAACAAAAATTTTCTGTCAATTTATTTGATAGAACCAGTTTGGCTTTCATTAGAAAAGAAAAAATAGAACTATTACCACTTAGCCAATTTCAATATGCTGTAAATAACCAATTTATTACTGAAGAAACTTTGTACTTCAATAATACAATTCAAACTAAAAAAGAGTTGGAAGAAAATTGGATAATCTCAGTTAAAAATTCTTGGCTAAATAAAAAGACAAATTTCAAAAACACTTCTACTTCTTAATTTTTGACAATGGATTTCTCTGCTTTTTGATAAAATTATAAGCAACAGTTAATCGATAATTTGATGTCTTTGTAGTTTGAAAAGAATTCAACTCGAAATGTTTTCCGTAAGTAAAATTTTCAATTTTTTGGTTTCTGAAAGGATCAAGAAAATTCAATGTTAAAATCAACCTTTTATCTAAAATTTTTCTTTGAATTCCTGTATTCATACTTAAATTCCAATTAACAGAACCTTGTGGATTCGCAAAACGATTTAACGTAAAATTTGCTGTCAAATTCCAAATATCTTTTTTAGAATAATTTCCATTTAAGTTTGAAGTAAGCGAAGCACCATTTCTGAATTTTCGTACTGTTTTATCAAATACGCTATAAGCATTATAAGTGTAACTGGCGCTCATATTGACTTTTAAAGCAGGGGTAATTGAAATTCCATTCCAAGTACTTAGTTCAAATTCTTTTCGCGTACTGATATTTTCCCAAGTTATTTGCGTTCGTCCATCTGGCAACAATGTTCGAACATGACTAAAAATATTTTCAACACTATTAAATCCAACACCAAAATTTACGAAATAAAGTGGTTTGGTTTTACCAATTACCAAATCGAAATTATGTGCTAAAGAAGGTTTCAATTGATAGTTTCCAAATCGTAGATTGTAGGGATCTGCAAAATCAATTGTTGGATTTAATTCTTGAATTCCCGGACGGCGAATAGTGCGTCGATAGGAAAAAGTAAGGTTTAATTTATCGTTCCAACTTTTATTGAAATTTGCAAATGGTAAAAAATTCCAATAAGCATTTTCTTTTCTCGAATTTTCTTTTATTAAATCAAATAAAATAGAAGTTACTTCTACGTTCATTCCTAGCAACAAGCTTAAATTTTCTGCAAGTCTTTGTTTTACAGAGGCTCGGAATCCAATTTGCTTTTGACTGAATTGAAACTGATTGCTTAATAAAGGATGGTAAATAAACACATTTTCCGGTTTTTTCTTGTATTCAACATTTACATCCACGTCATTATTTGAAAAATGATAATTATTCCCCAATGAAATATTTGTCTTTTTGTTAGCTAATGTTTTGTCATAACTAATACGCAAATTGTAGCCGACATTTTGATTTTCTATAAATTGATTTTGCGAAGAATCAAGCCCATTCGGAGTATAATTTGGATTGAAATATTGTTGGTAAAAATTTCTGTCGTTTTTATTTACAGAAAAATTAACTCCAGAAATAATGCGCAATTGATCATTATGTTTTTTGCCGCGAAGTGTATAAGTAAAATTCAAATTCGAATTTGAATTTTTTCCAAAACTAAGAATTGATCTTTCACTTAAACCATAAATTCCGGTTAACAGATTTAGTTGCGTGTAGGTTGTAAAATTGTGATTGTCAAAATTATTTTGATTGTATTGGAAAACAAAATTCAGCGTTTGATTTTTTGCAATTTCATAATCCATGTTTATTCTTAAACTTGGTCGATTATTTTCATTTTGATAATTGTTTTTTGTATTAAAAAAATTAGAGGAATCGTATAATAAAATTCTTCGAACAGAATTTCCATTACCTTCAAATCTATTAAAACCGGTTCCCACATTTACATTAAATGCAATCTTGTTTTTTCGATAATTGAAATTGCTATTTAATGTTGCCTCTCCTCTACTACCCGCAGAAACACTCACTCTTCCGCCAATTCCCAATTTTCCTTTTCGGGTTACAATATTGATAACGCCTCCTTGTTCATTGGCATATTCCGGTGGAGGATTGGTCATAATTTCAATTTTTTCTATCGAACTTCCCGGCAACGATTCCAACATATCTTGTAATTGCTGAAGATTTAATTCAACTGGTTTTGAATCAATCAAAATTTTTGGCTCTTTGCCACGAAGTAGAATTTTCCCGTTCGGATCTTTCGTAACCAATGGAACATTATTTAGCAATTCGCTGGCATTACTTCCGGATGCTAAAGCCGATTCAGCTGCATTGAAAACAATATTACCTTCTTTACTTTCAATCAATGGTTTTTCGGCATAAATAATTATTTCATTCAAATTTTGATTGGATTTTGGTTTTAACGCTAAATCATTCAAACTAAAATCAAACCGCTCTGATCTAAAATGAATACTGTCTATTTTTAAATTGTTGAAGTTAACATGTGAAATAATAAGTTGATAATATCCAAAATCAATTTTAGAAAAACTAAAAAAACCATTTTTATCCGAAATAGCAGAAAATGAAAGTGAAGAATCCTTATAGCTTTTTAGTTGAATAGTTGCTTGTTCAATTCCATTTTTTTGTTCATCAACAACATTTCCAATCAAAACACCAATTTGTTTATTTTGGGTTATTCCTTGAAAACCAAGAAACAAAAAAAGAAATAAAATATTTATTTTGGCTTTTATTCTCATTTTAAGATTGAACAAAACTAATTGTAAAGCTTCGCTTTTTAATCAAAAAAGTATGGACGGTTTAATTCTACTTTGTATGCCATCCTGACATAATTAATTTGAAAAAGTTTATATTTGCACTTTAAAAAATTATTTAATGCTTGACTACGTGTCAGAAAAGGTTCAGAATGAAAAGCGTCAAGGCGAAGCATTTGCTCCTAGTTTTGGAGAGGTAGAAACTTGTGGTAAGCGATTTTATATTGAAAGTTATGGCTGCGCCATGAATTTTGCTGATAGCGAAATTGTTGCCTCCATTTTAAATAAAGAAGGATTTGGCGCAACCCGAAATATTGAAGAAGCAGATTTGATTTTGGTAAACACTTGTTCCATTCGAGAAAAAGCCGAACAAACTATTCGTAAAAGAATTACGGAATTTAGAAAACTCAAAAAAGCAAAACCTGGAACTTTAGTTGGCATATTGGGTTGTATGGCGGAAAGGTTAAAATCTCAACTTTTAGAGGAAGAAAAATTGGTTGATATTGTAGTAGGGCCCGATGCTTATCGTTACTTACCAAATCTAATTGATGAAGCTGAATCAGGACAAAAAGCTGTCAATGTACTTTTAAGCCGAGAAGAAACTTATGCTGATATTTCGCCAATTCGATTGAATAGTAATGGCGTAACTGCTTTTGTAAGCATCATGCGCGGTTGTAATAATATGTGCACATTTTGTGTTGTACCGTTTACAAGAGGCCGCGAAAGAAGTAGAAATGCAACAAGCATTGTAAATGAAGCCAAAGAACTTTTTGAAAATGGATACCGAGAAGTTACTTTGTTAGGACAAAATGTGGATAGCTACAATTATTTTGATTCTGCAAAAAATGAAACGATAAGTTTTGCAAACTTGTTGAAAAACGTTGCATCAATATCGCCATTGCTTCGTGTGCGGTTTTCTACTTCGCATCCAAAGGACATTACAGACGATGTTTTATTTGCAATAAAAGAATACGAAAACATCTGCCGATATATTCATTTACCGGTTCAAAGTGGAAGTACAAGAATTCTGCAATTGATGAATCGCACTTACACAAAAGAATGGTATAAAGCAAAAATTGATCGTATCAGAGAATTAATTCCTGAATGTGGAATATCCTCCGATGTAATTGCCGGATTTTGTACGGAAGAAGAAATAGATCATCAGGAAACTTTACAAATAATGGAGTACAGTAAATACGATTTGAGTTACATGTATTTTTATAGTGAACGCCCCGGAACCCTTGCTGAAAAAAGATATGAAGATGATGTTCCAGAAGAAATTAAGAAAAAAAGATTACAAGAAATTGTAGCACTTCAATACAAATTATCGTTAGAAAGTAATCAAAAAGATGTCGGAAAAACTTTTACCGTTTTGATAGAAAACGATAGTAAAAAAAGTGATGCAGATTGGATGGGAAGAAGTTCACAAAACAAAGCAATTATTTTTCCGAAAGAGAACTTTAAATTCAAAAAAGGAGATTATGTGGATGTGAAAGTTAATGCTTGTACAAAAGCAACTTTATTTGGAAAAATAAAATTATTATAAGCAAAGAACAACAAATGGATATTCAAAGTGTAAAAAATAGATTTGGTATAATTGGAAACTCGGCATTGCTCAATTATGCACTTCAAGTTACAGAGCAGGTTGCAGCAACAGATCTAACCGTGTTAATCATGGGAGAAAGTGGAGTGGGTAAAGAAATTTTTTCTCAAATTATTCACTCACTCAGCACTAGAAAACACAATTCATTTATTGCGGTAAACTGTGGTGCTATTCCCGAAGGAACAATAGATTCCGAATTGTTTGGTCACGAGAAAGGGGCTTTCACCGGTGCAATTGATGCAAGAAAAGGATATTTTGAAACAGCAAATGGTGGCAGTATTTTTTTAGATGAAATCGGCGAACTTCCTTTAGGAACGCAAGCAAGATTGCTTCGTGTTTTGGAAGCCGGAGAATATATTCGAGTGGGATCTTCAAAAGTTCAAAAAACAGATGTACGCGTAATTGCTGCGAGTAATAAAGATTTATTGCAACAAGTTCAACATGCAAAATTTCGAGAAGATTTGTATTATCGTTTAAGCACGGTTCCAATTCGTGTACCTGCTTTGCACGACAGAAAAGAAGACATTCATTTATTATTTAGAAAATTTGCAGTTGATTTTGCTGAAAAATATAAAACCTCTCCAGTTCAACTTTCTGAAGACGCAATTTCACTTTTAATAAATTATCCTTGGCCTGGAAATGTGCGTGAATTAAAAAATATTGCAGAACAGATTTCTGTCCTTTCAAAAGAAAAACAAATTGAAGAAAAAGATTTAAGTAAATTTCTTCAACCGCAAAACAGTAATCGTTTACCAGCTTTATTACATTCACATGGAGCAAGCGAAAATTTTTCTAACGAAAGAGAAATTTTGTACAAACTTTTTTTCGACATGAAAAAGGATGTAAACGAATTGAAAAAAATGTTTTTGGAGATACTTCAAAATCCAAGTATCACACAAAACCAAGAAATATTGAATGAATTGAAAGAAGTAAAAGCGCATGATTTGACGCAAACTGCACCGATGACGATTGGAGTTCATTCAAATCCTACTCACCATTCAATGCCGATTCCTTTTTCTTCGCATAATGTTTTTCAAGAAAATGTAGTTGTGGAAGAAAGTCTTAATATTATGGAGAAAGAAAAAGAATTAATTATTAAATCTTTGAAAAAACATAAAGGAAAAAGAAAAGATGCATCACTCGAATTAGGAATAAGTGAGCGCACACTTTATCGCAAATTAAAAGAATATGATATTGAAGAATAATTCATTGTTGATAAGAATTTTTATTTTCAGTTGCATTTTATTAGCAACTACTGCTTGTGGTGTTTATAAATTAATGGATGTTTCAATTGCAGACAATGTAAAAACATTTCGTGTAAACTTTATTGAAAATAAAGCCCGTTATATTAATCCGCAGTTAAGCCAACAACTTACAGATAAACTTCGTCAAAAAATAATTGGTCAAACGCGGCTATCACAAGTAAACACAGGTGATTCGCATTATGAAATTTCCGGAACTATTACCGATTATTCAATTTCAACTTCCGCAATTTCTGCGCAGCAAACAACTGCAAATCGATTAAGTGTAACCGTTCACATTATTCTTTTCAAACGCAATGAAAATAAAACAGAAGAATTTGATGTAAGCAGAAATTATGAATTTGATGCACGCCAAAGTTTGACTCAAGCTGAAGCTGCTTTGAAAGATGAAATGGTTCGTACGTTGGTTGATGAAATTTTTACCAAAATTTTTTCTAACTGGTAACTTTACTTTTTAAAATACCCATGTTTACAAATCAAATAGTAGAATCTGTCTTCCAGAAAAACAATATTTCGGAATTTTCCGTTGAAGAATTAAGTCAATTAAATAATCAATTTCCTTTTTTTGCAACAACTCATTTCTTATTGGCTAAAAAATTAAAAGAAACAGAAAGCAATGCATTTGAAAATCAATTGCAAAAAACTTCTCTTTTTTTTCAAAATACTGAATGGTTACACTTTTTACTTTCAACCAAAACTGAAACACAAGTAGAAACGAAAACTTCAACACCTTTTATAAAAATAGCCGAACAAGAAATAAATGAATCTGATTTAATTTTTGAACCCTATCACAGCATTGATTATTTTGCTTCGCAAGGAATAAAATATCAACCGGAAAACAAACCGACTGATCGCTTTTCACAACAATTGAAAAGTTTCACCGGCTGGTTAAAAAGTTTGAAAGAGAACCCAATTCAAAATATTCCTCAAGCAACAGAATCCGAATCGGAAAAAAATGTAATTCAATTAGCTGGGCAATCAATTTTTAATAGCAATGTAACAACAGAAGCAATGGCTGAAGTTTGGATAAAACAAAATGATCCTGAAAAAGCAATCGCTGTTTACAAGAAATTAAGTTTGCTCGATCCCGCTAAAAGCACTTATTTTGCAAACCTTATAGACAATTTAAAGCGCAATTGATATGACTATTTTATTTCTTATTTTAATCATTTTGGCAAGTGTAGTTTTAGGACTAATTGTTTTAGTTCAAAACCCGAAAGGTGGCGGATTAGCCGGTAATGTAGCAGGATTTAGCAACCAACTAATGGGCGTAAAACAAACCACGGATGTATTGGAAAAAGGCACGTGGATTTTCGCTGCCGTTATTGGTATACTTTGTCTTTTATCAACTTTTTTTATTTCAACAAATAGTGCAAGCAATACCGATAAATTGGATAATATCAGTACAGCACCGGTTCAAACTGCTCCAGCAAACACTGGAATTGCACCTCAAAACAATACGACTCCTCCCCCAGCATTGACTAAATAATTTTTTAAAAATATATTTTTAAACCCTGTCCAAACGACAGGGTTTTTTATTTATTTTGAGTTATTATTTATTTATGAAAAAAATCTTCTATTTAATTCTTCTGCTTTTAATAGTTTTTTCAACTGTTGTTTTATGGAGAATTTTTGGACCGACAATTTCCAATCCAACGGAAAAATATTTATATATAAAAACGGAAAGTGATTTTAATTCTTTGACACAAAAATTGGCTGACGAAGAATTTACAAATAATATTTTCGGATTTAAACAAGTAAGCAAACATTTCAAATTCACAACAGTAAAGCCAGGCAAGTATTTGATAAAAAATGGAACCAGCATTTTCAATTTAGTTAGAATGTTGAAAAATGGAACACAAGATCCTGTAAGATTGGTTATTCCCAAACTAAGAACAAAAGAAGCATTGGCTCAATTAATCAGCAAACATTTTGAAATAGATTCAATTGCAATGATTCAATTTTTAATTGACGAATCGAATGCACAAACAAACTATGGAACGAAGCAGGAACTATTGCTTACCTATGTTTTACCAAATACTTATTTTGTTTATTGGAATGAATCACCAAAAATTATTTTCGATAAATTTTATGCCCACTCACAAAAATTTTGGAATGAAGAACGAAGAAACAAAGCTGCTGCAATCAATCTCAGCCAGCAGCAGGTCTATATTTTAGCATCTATAATTGATGAAGAAAGTAATTTTGAAAAAGAAAAAGGAATGATTGCAAGTGTTTACTTAAATCGATTAAAATTAAAAATGCCTTTGCAAGCAGACCCAACAATAAAATACGCTTTGAACAATTTTTTATTAAAAAGAATTATGCAAAAACATTTAACGGTTAATTCTCCATACAATACTTATAAAAACAAAGGACTTCCACCGGGACCAATTTGTATCGCACAAGCAAGCACAATTAATGCTATTTTGAATGCCCCAAAAACCAACTATCTTTATTTTGTTGCCAATGTTGATTTTTCACAAACACATTTATTTTCGTCTAACTATCAAGCTCATATTGTTAAAGCAAAAAAATACCAGCAAGCTTTAAATAAGTTAATGAATAATGACAAATAATTTTAAGAATTGAAACAAAAATTAACAAACATAAAGAGAAAGTTTTTAGTTTCAACCCCTATAAGTTTACTAATTCGAAAAAGTAAAAAAATCTCCATTTTTGGATTTAACGGAGTCTCTGTATTTGATGTTGTTAGTTTTTTTATACAGCAACTTCAAAAGAGCAGTTTAAATGAAAGAGCTGCTGCTATTGCCTTTAACATGTTGATGGCAATTCCTCCTGCTTGTATTTTTCTTTTTACATTGATCCCGTTTCTTCCCGTTGAAGGATTTATGAATCAACTGTATGAACTAATTAAAAATGTAATTCCTGAAGAAAAAATACACACCCCACTTATTTCTTTTTTCAATGATTTTACAACTCATCAAAGAAACGAACTTCTTTCATTTGGTTTTATTCTTGCATTGTTTTTTTCTTCCAATGCGATGCTTGGTATATCTAGATCTTTTAATAAAAATTATGAAGGATTTGTAAAACGAACCGCATTGCACCAAAGATGGGTGGCCATTAAACTTACCCTTCTACTTTATATCTTAATTATTCTTTCAATAACTGCTTTACTTACAAGAGAAGTTGTTTTAAATTGGTTTGGAATTAAAAATGAAATTCTTGTTTCAGCAATTATCAACGCAAGATGGGTAGTTGTTGTTTTGTTGTACTTTTTCACCATTTCATTTATTTATAGATACGCTCCTGCTGTACAAAAGAAATGGAAACTAATAAATGCTGGTTCGATTTTAGCAACATTTGTTATGCTATTATTTACTTTAATTTTTACTTGGTGGACGGTTCAATTCGGCAACTACAATAAATTATACGGCTCCATTGGAACAGTATTAATTTCAATGTTATTACTATTCTTCAATTCACTTGTTTTACTAATCGGATTTGAATTAAATGTCAGTATAAATAGTTTGCAAAAAATAAACCCTACTAAATAATTAGCAGGGTTTACTTGTGAAATTTAATTTAACCAGAGGTCCCGAGCGGATTCGAACCGCTGTAAGAGCTTTTGCAGAGCTCGGCCTAGCCACTCGGCCACAGGACCAATTTGATTTTTTAGCGCAGCGAAAATAAGATATTTTTGTTTATCATTTTTCTAATTAAGCATTTAAAATATGAATCGAATTGCAGAATCAGAATTAATTTTTAATGAAAGAGGTGCTATTTATCATCTCAATTTATTACCGGAGGAAATCGCAGAAACCGTGTTGCTTGTTGGGGATCCAGACCGTGTGCAACAAATAAGTAAACATTTTGATTCCATAGAATTTCAATTGCAACACCGTGAATTCATTACCCATACTGGCTATTTAGGTAAAAAAAGAATTTCTGTAACTTCTACAGGAATTGGAACCGACAATATTGACATTACTTTAAACGAGTTGGATGCGTTGGTAAATATTGATTTCGAATCAAGAGAAATTAAATCAAATCTTAAGTCGTTGAATTTAATTCGAGTAGGAACTTCTGGCGCTTTGCAAGATGATATTCCTGTTGATAGTTTTGTCGCTTCTACGCACGGACTTGGAATTGACAACTTGCTTAATTTTTATAGGTTAAATCAAAATGAAGAAGAAAAACAATTGTTGCACTCCTTCGTTACGTTCGCTCAGTTGCAGGGCAGCATTGGTTATCCTTATATCTCCGGCGCAAGTTCTTCTTTACTAAAATATTTTGTGAATGATTTTCATCAAGGTATAACCGCTACCTGTCCTGGATTTTATGGACCGCAAGGTAGAATTTTACGTATGGGAATTAGTAATCCGGAGTTAATAAATCGACTTTCTCATTTTCGTTTTGGCCCGCACCGAATTACAAATTTTGAAATGGAAACTTCTGCAATTTACGGCCTCAGCAAATTGCTTGGGCATAATTGTCTTTCCTTAAATGCTGTAATTGCAAATCGAGTTAGAAAAGAATTTTCGAAAAATGGAAAAGAAACTGTTGAAAAACTAATTCAAAAAGTTTTGGAAACAATTTCTAATATTTAAATAAAATGGAAATCAGTTTTAATAAATATCAAGCAACAGGTAACGATTTTGTTATTCTTGATAACAGAAAAAACAGTTACGATGCACTTACACAAGCCGATATAAAAAAATTGTGCAATCGCAAATTTGGAATTGGTGCAGATGGGTTAATGCTGTTAAATGAAAAACCGGATTTCGATTTTGAAATGATTTATTTTAATGCTGATGGAAATAAAGGAAGTTTGTGTGGAAACGGAAGCAGGTGTATTGTTCGCTTTTTTCATTCATTGGGCTTTTATAAAGATTCTTTTAAATTTTTAGCATCCGATGGAACGCATTATGCGGAAATAAATAGTGACGGTTCCATTTCTTTAAAAATGAACGACATCGACCGCATTGATTCTTACCGAAACGATTTTTTAGTCAATACAGGTTCTCCGCATTATATAAAAATTGTATCCAATCTCGAAAAATTAGATGTTTATAATGCAGGTCGTGAAATTCGCTACAGTAAAACCTTTGAAAAGGAAGGTGTGAATGTAAATTTTGTTGAACAATTATTTAATCCCGAACAAATTGCAGTGCGCACTTATGAAAGAGGTGTAGAAAATGAAACACTAAGTTGCGGTACGGGTGTTACTGCTGCGGCGCTTGTTTGTTATCACAATGAAACAGGTTTCAATGAAGTTAAAGTAAAAACTTCCGGAGGAATTCTCAAAGTAGAATTTGATCGTGTTGCTGAGGGAATTTATAAAAATATTTGGCTTTGTGGAAATGCAGAAAAAGTGTTTAATGGAATTTTTATTCTTTAATTACTATAGTTTTTTTTCTTCCATTGCTGCTTTTTTCATCTCCATTGCCATTGCAACTCCTAAATAATTTTCAATTTTTTTATGAACCCAATATAAAAACGGAGTTAATAAAATTGCTACTAAAAACTTGTAACAATAATTCACAATCCCAATTGCAATAACTTGACTAAACGGCCAAGCTGCTCCTTGGTTTGGAAATATTTTAGGAAAAAAATAAAAAGCAAATACCAAAACAATAAAACTATCAACAAGCTGAGAAACAAGTGTAGAGCCGGTTGCACGCAACCATATTGATTTTTCTCCTGTCTTTTTTTTGATGCGATGAAATACAAACACATCTACAAACTGTCCAACTAAAAAAGCAACCATAGATGCAATAATTATTCCTAATCCTTGTCCAAAAACGGCATTAAAAGCAACATTCATATTTTCAACCCCTGCCGATTTTTTACTTGTAATCCACCAAGAATTAGGCGCAGTTTGCATTGCTCCAAACAACATTACAAATGCGTAAATAATTACAATTACGGAAAACAAACTAATAAATTTCACTCCTTTTTTTCCGTAATATTCATTGATGATATCCGTCATCACAAAAACTATAGGCCATAATAAGACACCACAAGTAAGATTGAATCCATACGCCTCTCCAAACAAATTAAGATTGATTGGTTTCCAACCAAAAGTTTCTTCCAATGAAAATATTTTCACGCCAATAAATTCTGCCGTTAATGCATTTACAATAAAAAAACTACAGAGAATTATAAATAATCTGGCTGGCTTATTTGAAAGAATATTTTTCAACATAAATAAGTTTTATACTTTTTATTAAACTAATTCCAAGAAGAAATAAAATAATGATAATCTCCACTATGAAATTGGTGTAAAATAGCATTATTTTGTTGTTTACAATTTTACCCACATGAATACATTGATAAAAAAACTAATTCCGCACTTTGCCGCAGTTGCAATTTTTCTACTTATAGCAGTCATTTATTGCCAACCAGCATTAGAAGGAAAAGTAGTTGCACAGCAAGATATCACTCATTGGAAAGGATCGGTGCAACAGTCGGTGAATTTTAATAAAACTTATGGCCACTACCCACTTTGGACAAATAGCGTGTTTAGTGGAATGCCGACTTTTCAAATTGGCTATCCCGCAAATAATATTGTACCATGGAATGCTCATCAAATTTTTACAATTGGTTTGCCTAAACCAATTCAATTTTTCTTTTTGGCATCTATTTGTTTTTATTTTTTAAGTGTTGTATTAGGAATGCGAACACTTATTGGCATTATCGGTTCGTTAGCTTTTGCTTATGCAACTTATAATCCTGTAATCATTGCTGCAGGCCACGACACCAAAATGCTTTCCATTGCATACATGCCGGCTTTACTCGCATCTATTTTATTAATTTATAATAAAAAATATATTGTAGGTGCAGGAGCTACCGCACTTTTTAGTTCGGTATTAATTTCAATGAATCACCCGCAGATAGCTTATTATTTTTTTATTACCGCAGCAATTTTAACTATCTTCTTTTCCATTGACTGCATTATAAAAAAAGAGTTTCGACATTTAATTATTGCTTTATCTATTGTACTGGCAGCGGGTTCTATTGGTTTGTTGACGAATGCAGTTAGTATTCTTTCCAATTTTGAATACCAAAAAGAAACCATTCGAGGTGGTGCAACTTTAATAAAAGATGCGGACAAAGAAAATAAATCTACAAAAGGATTAAGTAAAGATTATGCGTTCAATTACAGTATGGGTATCACAGAACCTCTTGTAATGCTGGTACCTCGTATGTTTGGTGGTAGCAACGACCATTTGCAAATTGAGGAAGAAAAATCAAAAGCTATTGAAACAGTTCGTGCAATGCCGCAAGAAGCACAACAATTTCTATTTCAAAATCTTCCTTACTTTTTCGGACAAACCGAATCAAGTGAATTATACGCAAGAACTTATTGGGGTGGACTTGGCGGTACTTCCGGGCCTCCGTACTTAGGTGCTGTAATTTTCTTTTTAGCACTTTTCGTTTTTTTTATAATAGACAAAAAACACAAATGGTGGATGCTGACAACACTTGGACTAACCATCACCATGTCGTGGGGGGGATATTTTGTGCAATTCAACGGATTACTTTACGAACATCTTCCACTCTACAATAAATTTAGAGCCCCATCAATGATTTTAGTAATTCCGCAATTATTGATTCCAATATTGGCAATGCTTGGATTGGAAAAAATTATAAACTATGCTGATAAAACAGAATTACTCAAACAATACAAAAAAACATTATTTGTACTTTTCGGATTTTTTGTTTTATTAATTGCACTTTATTTCAGTTTTGATTTTAGTACTGCTGAAACGAATGAATTATTAAAAAATGAACAATTAACCAGTCAACCACAAGCATTTGAAATTGTAAAACAGTTTGTTAATTCATTGAAAGAAGATAGACGAGCCATGATGCTAAACGACATATTTCGTTCATTTGCTTTTATATCAATTGCTGCAATTTTTATTTTATTATTTATTAAAAAATTAATTACCCCAGTTTTTTTAACAATAGGAATTGGGTTGTTGGTTTTAATTGATTTGATGCCAATCGATCGAATTTATTTGAACCAATCAAACTTTAAAGACAAATTGGAAAACGATGAAATTTTTCAATTGACTGAAGTTGATAAAACAATTCTTGCCGACACTTCTTTTTACAGAGTTTACAATATGAGTGGTGATCAATTTACCGAAAACATTACATCGTATAATTACAATTCCATTGGCGGTTATCATGCAGCAAAACTCAGCATCTACATGGATTTGATTGAAAATCAATTGGCGAAAGGAAATGAAAAAGTGTTGGACATGTTGAATGCAAAATACTTTATTCGTAAAAATGAAAAAGGACAAACAGATGCTTATCAACAACGAGCAACTGCACTTGGGAATTGTTGGTTTGTCAATGAGGTTAAATTTGTTAAAGATGCAAATGAAGAAATGCTTGCATTGGATAATTTCAACCCTAAAGAAACAGCAATTGTTCAGGAATCATTTAGTAATTTAATACAACTTCCTTTTAAAGTTGATTCAAATGCAAGCATTCAACTTTTAAAAAATGAAACTGATTTAATAACTTATAAGTCAAATTCTAATGAAATGCAATTCGCTGTTTTTAGTGAAATATATTATAACGGAGGTTGGAAAGCTTTTATTGACGGGATAGAAACGAAAATTGTAAAAACAAATTATGTGTTAAGAGGAGTTTCAATTCCCGCAGGTGCACACACTATTGAATTTAAGTTTGAACCTCAGGGCTATCAAAAAGGGAAAAAAATTACCCGTATATTTTCAATTGTTTTATTAATTCTTTTGGTTGGGGGAATAGCTTTTGAAATAAAAAAAAGACCAAAAATGAAAGCAAATTAATTGTTGAATTAAATTGAAATTCTATTCATGAACAGTCCCACAATTAGTGTTTTGCTGCCAATTTATAATAGCGCCGCCTATTTAAAAACTGCTTTACAATCTTTGACAGATCAGCATTTCAGCGATTTTGAATTAATAATTATTAACGATGGAAGCACAGATAATTGCGAACAAATCATAAACTCATTTAATGATTCGAGAATTGTTTATCATAAAAATAAAACAAACAAAGGCTTAATTTTTTCTTTGAATTTTGGCATTAATATAGCCAAAGGAAAATACATTGCTCGAATGGATGCAGATGACATTTGTCATCCTGAAAGGTTTTTAAAACAAGTTCAATTTTTAAGCGCAAATGAAAATATTGCAGTCGTTGCCACAACTGTAAATTTTATAAATAAAAATGGTGAAATAGCAGAAAATTGGGAGCTCGATTTAAAAACTATTTTGCCAACTGACATAAAAAATACAATGCCATTTCAAAACTGTATTGCGCATCCTTCAATTATGATTCGAACAGAAATTGCAAAAGAAAATCTTTATAATTACAATTGTAAAAACCGGGAAGATTACGATTTATGGTTACGTTTATTAAATAAAAATTATTCTATTGCAAAATTGAATGAAAAACTCTTGTATTACCGCGTACATAATCATTCCATCACAAATCTTTATATAAAAAATTCATCTCTTTTCTTATCCCATTTTCGAATGAAAATTGAATTTTTGCGAACTGAATTTTATTCCAGAAGAATTAATTATTTTACCACAATGGTTCTTGTGGGAGCAATCATAGATCTTACAAAAGGTTGTTTTAAATGGATTAAATCTTTATTTTCAAAGCATGTATAATTTTCTAATCATAAAAAGAATTGTTGAAAATGTTTTCATTTTCCCATTTATTTTATTGGGAAAAATTATTGCATATTTTAATCCTTTAGAAAAAGAATATCGAATTTTCTTTTGTTTTCCTTTTTACCATACTGGTGGAGCTGAAAATGTACATGCACAAATAACACAAACAACCGGCAGTTCGGATTGTATCATTTTTTTTACAAGAAAATCTATTGACAAACGTTTCCTATTTCAATTCCAAAATTCAAATTGTAAAATTTTAGATATTTCTAAATTCACCGACCATAAAGAATTTTATTTTCTAAACTTGATTTTTAGAGGGATTGTTTCCGGTTATATAAATAAACAAAAAGAAAAGCCAATTGTTTTTAACGGTCAATGCAATTTTGGTTATAAAATAAGTCCGTGGATAAAAAAAAATATCGCTCAAATAGAACTTATTCATTCGTTGAATAGTTTTTCTTTTATTCGAATTCCGTTTTTACCTTTTATTACAAAGACAATAATGATTAGTAAAAAAAGGATTGAAGATCACCAACAATTATATTTTGAAAAAGGAATTCCTGCAAAATTTTTTGAAAGAATAATTTATATTCCAAATGGAATTTCCATTTCAGAAACTGAAAAAACAAAATCTTCCAATTCTTTTACTGTCCTCTATTCTGGAAGAGGAAGTAAAGAAAAAAGAATTTATTTATTAGGTCAGATTGCTAAAGAATTACAAAAAACAAACAAAGATATTCAATTTGTGTTCATGGGTGACGTTTCTGAATTTATTGCCGAAGTTGAATTTCCATTTATTAAATTTCTGGGCAATTTGAATGACGAAAAATCAATAAATGAACAATATGTAAATGCAGCTATTTTGCTATTGACTTCAGACACAGAAGGTTTTCCAATGGTAGTGATGGAGGCCATGGCAAAAGGTTGCGCAATCGTTGCAACACCAGTTGGCGATGTACAACTTCATATCATAAATTCAGAAAATGGTTTTTTGTTTACTTCAATTAAAGATGAAAAACAAATTGTAAAAGAAGCGGTTCTGTTTATTGAAAAATTATACAATGAACGTAATTTATTACATCAAATTTCAATCAACAATATTAAATATGCAAATACTAATTTCGGTTTAGAAAAATTTCAAAATAGTTATAGAACTTTGTTTGCAAGTTTAAAATAAATTACCAATGAAACTTTTTGGATTTATAATCATAACCTATAATAGGCCGGCTGAATTATTAGATTTGCTTACCTCCATTTGTGCATTAGAAAAAAAAGAAGAATTTTTAGAAGAAGTAATCATTGTCAACAATAAATCAACCGTTGATTATTCATCGGTTCAAGAATTAATCGACAAAAATTTACAAGTTCCAATTAAATACATTGTTGCGAATGAAAATTTGGGAGTTTCGAAAGGAAGAAATTTTGCAATCCAACAATCCACTGCCCCGATTTTATTAGTTGTTGACGATGACACTACAATTCAAACAAAAGATTGTTTTGAAAAATTGGAACAATTTTTCTATGCTAAAAATTCTGATCGAGAAACAGCAATTGTGTCGTTCAAAGTTTTATACGAAGAAACAAAGTTGATTCAGAAAAATGCTTTTCCACATAAATGTTTTCACGCATATAAAAATAAATCTTTCTTTGAAACCTACTACTACCCTGGCTGTGCGCATGCAATTAAAAAAGAGGTTTTAAATAAAACAGGTTTTTACCCAGATGATTTTTTTTATGGAATGGAAGAATACGATCTCTCCTATCGCATTTTGAATGAAGGTTATTCGATCAGTTACACCAATTCAATTGTACTTCATCACAAAGAATCTCCATTGGGAAGAAGTCCCAAAAAAGAAAAATTGCAAATGCTTTGGGTGAACAAATCAAAAGTTGCTTGGCGATATTTGCCAAAAATTTATTTTTATTCAACATCTTTTTTATGGTCACTTTATTTTTTAAGAAAAACTAATTTTGATTTTATCAGCTTTATAAAAATTTGGAAAACCATTTTAAAAATTCCACAAACTGAAAATCGAAAATTAATAAACGAAGATTCTTTAGCATATTTAAAAAAAGTAAATGCCCGACTTTCATACTAAACCATAAATACAATGTTTCTTAAAGATAAATGCATTCAACTAGCGAAAGATATGCTCATTCGTTTTCCCAAAAAAATATTTCATCTTTTTTATTTTTATGTTGATTTACAAAAATTTAAAAACAAAAATGATGGAAGATTTTCTGTAACTATGAAAGATATTCATCCCTGCATTACAGATAAAATAAAATCAACGCCTTTTGACCAACACTATATTTATCACCCGGCTTGGGCGGCTCGAATTTTAGCCAAAACTAAGCCAGTAGTGCATGTTGACATCTCTTCCATCTTAAGTTTTAGCACTATTGTATCGGCATTTATTCCTGTAAAATTTTACGATTACCGTCCGGCTTCTTTGCAATTAAATAATTTGGAATCTCATTTTGAAGATTTGAAAACACTTTCTTTCCTAAATGATTCAATCGCATCTCTTTCTTGCATGCACACAATTGAACATATCGGGTTGGGTCGTTATGGCGATGCACTTGATCCGCTTGGAGATATCAAAGCAATGAAAGAATTAATACGAGTTTTAAAACCAGGTGGCGATTTATTAATTGTTGTTCCTGTTGGTAAACCAAGAATTGAATTTAATGCACACAGAATTTATAGTTTCGAACAAATTAAAGATTACTTTTCTTCATTAAGTTTATTTGAATTTTCTTTGATCCCTGATTCCGGTGGATTAATTTCAAACGCAAATAGTGAATTAGTAAAAAAACAAAATTATGGTTGTGGTTGTTTTTGGTTTAAAAAAAATAGAGAATAATGTTTACAGTAGGAACCCAAAACGAAGAAGTAAGAATCAAATGGATTGAATCCAGCTTATTAAAAATACCAAAAGGATTAACCGTACTGGATGCAGGTGCTGGTGAAAGTCAGTTTAAAAAATATTGTAGTCATCTCAACTATATTGCACAAGATTTTGGTCAATACCAAGGCGATGGCGAAGTGGGTTTGCAAACCGGCAAATGGGATAATTCAAAATTGGATATTGTTTCCGACATTACTGCTATTCCACTTACTGACAATTCTGTAGATGCAATTCTTTGTACAGAAGTGTTGGAACATATTCCGGATCCTGTTGCTGCCATTAAAGAATTTGGAAGATTAATAAAGCCGGGTGGATATTTACTAATAACTGCGCCATTCACCAGTCTTACACATTTTGCTCCATATCATTTTTCATCAGGGCTTAGTCGATTTTTTTACGAAAAACATTTACCCAATAACAATTTTGAAATCGCAGAAATGCAATTCAATGGAAATTTTTTTGAATTTATTGCACAAGAAAACAGACGAATAAAGTCGGTTGCTAAAAAATATGCAAATCAAAACTTAACTATTTTTAAACGATTAGTAATTCATTTAAACCTTTGGCTTTTGCAAAAACTTTCAACAAAAGATAATGGATCTTCCGAACTTGTTTGTTTTGGAATTCATGTATTCGCAAGAAAAAAATGATAATTGTAAAACTCACAGGAGGACTTGGTAATTAACTTTTCCAATATGCAACTGGAAAAGCAATTGCTGTTAAAAATAACACAACAATAAAGTTTGACACTTCGGATTATACAAAAACTAATTTGCGACAAATTGATTTGGATAATTTTAATTTGGAAATAAACAGTGAGACCCGAAGAAAGAAATATAAGAATCAAATCTTTGCTTAATAATTTTAAGAAAGAAAATGCTGCTATCCGTAAGATTGGTCTCCCTACAGCAGATGGTTTTCAATTTGAAGATATTAATAACATCATGCATATACAAGCAGAGGGAAGCTATACAAATGTATTTATTGAAGGGAAAAAGAAAGAACTGGTCTCAAAAAGTTTGAAAGAATTTGAAGATATATTACCTACGATCATTTTTTGTCGAATTCATCACTCGCATATTGTCAATATTAATTTTATTAAAAAATATTATAAAGGTCGAGGAGGATATGTAGAGATGGTTGATAAAACTACTATTGAAGTGTCAATACGAAAGAAAAATGATTTCTTTGAAAAATTTAGACATTAACAATACGCAGTTAAAGTCATTATTGTTCATCAATAATTATTATAGCACAGATATAAACCTGATATTGATATGAAATAGCAAGAAACTTAGTTTTAATTAAAATTCTAATTTTAACAATAAAACTATTTTTTTATGGCTAAGTCTAACTACATCATTTGGTGTTTGGGATTATTTTTGTTTGTCAACGTACAAACTTTTTCACAAGGATGGGTAGGTAACAGCGGTAATAACCTTAATGCAGTTAACTCTTCACTAACTCCAACTCCAATAAATATTGGTATAGGTACTAATTTACCAACAGCGCAATTACACACAAATGGTACATTACGACACGAAAACCTTACAAACGCAAACCTACTAACCCAAATTTTAGTAACTGATCCTTCAGGAAATGTATTTTGGAGAGATGCCTCTACTTTTGGTACGTCTAATACATGGTTAATTAATGGCAATAATAATATTGTTGATGGTACAAATTTCATAGGTACTACAAATAATCAATCTGTCATATTTAAAGTTAATAACAAAAGAAGGTTTTCAATTAGTAAAGAGTTCACTCCAGTTGGTTTTACAAGAAATGTAAGCCCTGTAGAAGTTGGCGTATCTTCTGACACAACAAATTTGACCAATTTTTTTGTTTGGAGCAGAGATGTAGTGGGGCTTTCTCTACCAGTCTTCATTAACAGCGATATTTCTGGTATGATTTTTTCCAATAATTCAGGTAATAATAATACACTGGGAAGGCTTATAAGGTTAAACCAAGGAAACACAAATTCGGATGGAGGAAACAATTTTTATGACATAGGAATTTCCAACACTCAGTCTCTGTTTATCACTCCACGTCTGATTCCTAAAAATATTGGTTTCCCAATGAAAATGTTTACAATATCAACCGCTGATAGAGTAGGTTTTCGTTTAGCTTGGGGGGAAGAGCCTACTGCTGATTTTCATACAGTTGGATCAGTAAGGCATGAAAATCTCCCTGGTGGAAAGGGTTCTCTTCTTGTAATTGATGCAGCAGGAAACATTTTTAGAGACAATTCATTCTTTGTACAAAATAAAGTATTAGATAAAGAAATTGAAAATTTGAAAAAAGAATTGGAAATCTTAAAAAAAATGATTTACCGCCAGGATATTGGATTAAAAAAAACTGAGCAAGCAATCCTTTATCAAAACATCCCAAACCCTTTCAATGTAAATACAGAAATAAAATTTTACTTGCCAAAAGAAGTTAAGTCTGCGACTATACAAATTACTGATGTTTCAGGAAGATCAATAAAAGAAATTCCGATCCCATCTAATGGGAAAGGATCAGTCATTGTCCAAAAAGGTATTTTATCTGCCGGCACATATATTTATTCACTTCTTATTGATCATGAAGTCATTGAATCAAAGAAAATGGTATTATTAAGATAAAATGCACGTATCAACTGAAATTCAATATACCTGAGTGAGTTAATTATCAATTTCCCCACACAACATATTTCTCACTTGAATCAGTAAGCACTGTGCCAAGTTTTTCTTTTGATTCACTTAGTTTTTTAAGATTTGAAACCCATGAATAATTTTTCAAAAAAATTTCATCATTCAATTCTATTGGCTCTGTTGTTGTTTTTGAATGATAATGTACATGCATCCGAAACCTGCCATCGGATTTAAGAATTCGTTTTATTTCTTGTGCTGTTTTTTCAAAATCATCAACATGGTCAATTGCGTTTGCTGAGATAACCGTGTCAAAAAATGAATCCTCAAAAGGAACATTTTCTGCTTTTGCTTGTACAAATCTTGCTCTATTTTCATAGCAATGAAGCGGAAATCCTGCAGCAATATATCTGTCAAATAAAGGATCAAGACAATACACATCACAATTTTCAAAACACAGTGCACTTGGAAAAGGCCCGGATCCAATATCTATAACTTTTTGACCGGAAAATTCATTTCTTTCAAGACAAAGATCCCCTAAATATTTTTGCTTTTGATGGACTTCAAAAAAAGTTAATATAGCCGACAACTCCGGTGTATATGCTTTTGTTTTGTTAACAGTTGGTGAAATATGGTTGTACAATTCTTTAATTTCTCCATTGTACCATTTCAAATATTTATGAATCTCTTTTTGCCAAAACCTAACTTCTGCATTTTGTTTTTCTTTCCCGGTAAGCAATCCGGTAAGTTTTTCAAGTTTCTCAACTATTCCATTTTTTATTCCCATGACTTTTACAGGATATAATATTTTTGTACTTAATCAATAAGCACGAAGATATGATTCTGGTTGAATTGAATGGCGGAATTGGCAATCAAATGTTTCAATATGCAGCTGCAAAAAGTTTATCGCTTTACCATAAAGTAGAACTAAAACTTGATATTACTTCTGCAGAAAATAAATCTTTACCAACAGAATTAAACAAAAGACCATTTGATTTACATTATTTCAATATATCGGATAAAACCGCAGAAGAATATTTAATTAATTCCTACACAAAAATTTCTATATTTTCAAAAATAATTAATAGAGTTAAGTCCAATTATAAACGAAAAATTTATAGAGAACCTTTTTTCCATTACGACCCCAACTTTTTTAAAGCTGGACCAAATAATTATCTGAAAGGTTTATGGCAATCAGAAAAATATTTTAACTTATATCGAAAAGAAATTCGTAATGGTTTTTCAATTGACAAAAATTTTGAAATAAAATTTTCCGCTTTTCTTTCAGAATTAAAGAAACAAAATTCTATTTCAATCCACATAAGAAGAGGTGACTACCTTGCTAAAGTTTCACTTGACGTTTTAGGTGTTTTGCCCATAACCTACTACCACCAAGCAATCGAACTCATCAAATCAAAAACTCAAAACCCTAAATTCTATTTTTTCTCAGACGATATTAATTGGATAAAAGAAAATCTAATTTTACCGGAAGCTACTTATGTTTCCGATGAAATTACGAATCATCAATTTGAAGATTTGTACTTAATGAGTTGTTGTCAACACAATATAATTGCAAACAGTAGTTTTAGCTGGTGGGGCGCTTGGTTAAATAACAACCCAAATAAAATTATAATCGCGCCAAAAAAATGGTTTAATAAAGGGCCGAAGGATACGCAAGATCTTATTCCAGAAAGTTGGATAACAATTTAAAATATTTTTATTTTTCAATTTCACTTAAAAAATAATTCATCGCTTTTCGTTTTTCTTCATCCAAATTATAGCAAATGTTTTCTGTAAAATATTTTTTCAAATCATACAATTCATACGGATTGTTGGCAACAATTTCATCCAATTGGTTCAAACCAAATGCATTTGCCGTATCAAATTCTTTAATAAATTCAGGCGACAAATTATTCTTGCTAACCCAAACAGCAAATACAAAAGAAAAGCCGGTTGCTTTTTTCCATTCACTTCCTAAATCGAAAGTGTATTTTGAAATTTTTCGTTGTTCAAAAGCCCTGTCTCCAATAATTAATCCGGCTGTTGTTCCGTTTATTTTCTCACGAAAAGAATCATCGGTAGCAGCAATTAATTTTGGATTTATTTTCCAATAATTTTTCAAAAGCCATTTCAACAATTCAACAGATGTTCTACTTTGATAATCGAGATAAATGGTTGTTATATCTTCTAAATTTACATCACTAAATAAACAAACCGTTCCAACAGTTCCATCAGTAGCTATGCAATAATTCCCAACTAAATGATACGTTTCCAAATCTTTTAAAGCCGCTACAGGCAACAATCCAAGTTCAATTTCATTATTTTTAAAAAGTTCAACTAATTGCTTTGGAAAACTTTCTATCAATTCTATTTTTTTATTTATTGAAAGTTTTTGCAACCCATAAATTAATGGCAACGTATTGAGGTAACTTACAATTCCTACTTTAATCTTGTTCAATTGAGTTATTTTTGTTGGTAAAGATAATTGCAGCAAAACGCAAAATCAAAATATGAAATTAAATTCTCTGACAGCTATTTCACCGATTGATGGCCGCTACAGGCAGCAAGTAAATCAATTGGAAGAATATTTTTCCGAATATGCTTTAATTAAGTATAGAGTTCATGTTGAAATTCAATACCTTTTGTTTTTGCATGAAAGTAAAATTTTTAACCTAACAACAAAAGCAAAAAAAACACTTCTAAAAATTGATTCGGAATTCGACAATAGCAAAGCGCAAATAATTAAAGACCTTGAAGCAACTACAAATCACGATGTAAAAGCTGTTGAGTATTTTATAAAAGATGAATTGAAAAAATCAGGCGATAGCGCAATTGCTGAATGGGTACATTTTGCGCTCACTTCGCAAGACATTAACAACACAGCTATCCCACTTTCTTGGAAACATGCAATTGAATTTAATTATTTACCTGCGGTTCTAAATCTTTCTACGCAATTATTATTATTAGCTAAACGATGGGGAAATATTCCTGTATTAGCGCATACACACGGCCAGCCTGCTTCTCCAACTCGTTTGGGGAAAGAAATGATGGTTTTTGTTGAACGCATCCAAAATCAAATTGACCTTTTAGTAACGATTCCTTTCACTGCAAAATTTGGTGGCGCAACAGGAAATTTCAATGCACATCATGTTTCATTTCCAAAAACAAACTGGATAAAATTTGCCAATAATTTTGTAAATAAAAAATTAGGATTATCTCGAATTCAATATTCTACTCAAATAGAACATTACGATAATTTGGCTGCGCATTTTGACGGAATGAAAAGAATCAACACGGTTTTAATTGATTTATGTAGAGATTTTTGGACCTACATCTCCATGAATTATTTTAACCAAAAAATCAACGAAAAAGAAGTTGGTTCATCGGCAATGCCGCATAAAGTAAATCCAATTGATTTTGAAAATGCCGAAGGAAATTTAGGAATTGCAAATGCACTGTTTGAACATTTTTCAGCAAAACTTCCGGTATCGCGGCTTCAGCGCGATTTAACGGATTCCACCGTGTTGCGCAATATTGGCGTTCCTTTTGCACACACCGTTCTCGCCATTCGATCCATTGAAAAAGGTATTGGAAAATTAGTTGTAAACGATTCAGCAATTTATGAAGATTTGGAAAATAATTGGGCTGTTGTTTCCGAAGCCATTCAAACTATTCTAAGAAGAGAAAAATTTCCTAATCCGTATGAAGCCTTAAAAAAATTAACAAGAGGAAATAAAAAAATAGACAAACAATTGCTTCACAATTTTATTGATTCACTTTCTATTAGTAATAAAATAAAACAAGAATTGAAAAAAATTACACCGCATAATTACACAGGTATTACGCCAAAGTATTGATGAAATTTTCGTTTGTGATTTTTAAAAGCAATACTTCTTTTTCATCTTCCCTATAAAGTTTTTCTTTTACAAACCCTGTTTTTTGCAACACTTTTAAGGAAGCTGAATTTTCAACTTCACAAGTTGCAAATAATGTTGAAAGTTTGACTACATTAAAAGCATGTTTTATTCCAAGATTGGCTATTTCAGTAGCATAACCCCTTCCCCAATATTTTGGAATCAATGAATAACCCAATTGAATATTTGTAGATTTTTCAATTGGAAAAACGGCCATCATTCCAATAAAAATATCTGTTGATTTTAATTCCACTGCCCATCCGCCAAGCAACGGAGTTTTATCGTAAGTTTCTATAATTTCCTGTAATCGCTGATTGCTTTCATCAAAAGTTTTAACTGGTCTAATATAGCGAACTACCTGCTCATCCCCATTTAATTGAAAAAAATTATTTTGATCGTTCGTAGTAAATTGCCTTATTAATAATCGCTCCGTTTCGTAAATCATTATTTTGAATTTTTATGCACTTCATTCGTAAAATTAAATTCAATATCAGGATTATTATTTCTTTCTGTATTTAAAAACCATTCGCTGTTTGCCAAATAAACCAAATAACCATCTTTATCAACACCAACATGGCCGGGCTTGAAGCGAATGAACTCGTTTAATTTATTTGCATCTTTACTCGAAATCCAACAAGCTTTGTAAAATGGTAAACTATTAAATTGCACGGATGCACCGTATTCGTGCAAAAGACGGTATTGAATTACTTCAAATTGAAGTTCGCCAACGCAACCAATTATTTTTTTATTCCCACCATGTTGTGTAAACAATTGGGCAACTCCTTCATCCGTTAATTGCAATAACCCTTTTTCCAATTGTTTTGTTTTCATTGGATCTTTATTGACAACTTCTTTAAATATTTCGGGAGAAAAAGTTGGAATTCCGGTAAAGAAAAAACTTTCCCCTTCGGTAAGTGTATCTCCAATTTTGAAATTTCCGGTATCAAACAAACCCACCACATCGCCGGGGAAAGCGTCTTCCAACATACTTTTTTCTCTTGCCATAAAAGAATACGGATTGCTAAATCGAATATCTTTATCTAATCGAACATGATGATAATATTTATTTCTTTCAAACTTTCCACTGCAAACACGCATAAAAGCAATTCGATCTCTGTGTTTCGGATCTAAGTTGGCATGAATTTTAAAAACAAAACCACTAAATTTTTCTTCGTGAACATTTATTTCTCTTACAGAAGTTTCTCTATTACTTGGAGTTGGCGCAATCCGAATAAATGTATCCAACATTTCTTTTACACCAAAATTGTTAATTGCGCTTCCAAAGAAAACCGGCGCCACATTTGCCGCTAAATATTCTTTATTATTTAATTCGCCGTGAACCGTATCCACCAATTCAATATCTTCTTTTAAAGTAGCAGCATCTTTTTCTCCTAATTTTTCTGTTAGAATTTTATCGCCGCTATTTTCAACAGAAATCAATTCTTCTTCAACTCCTTTCGTATTTGCAGCAAATAATCTTAAATTTTTATCGTGTAAATTATAAACGCCTTTAAATTCTTTTCCACTATTTATTGGCCAAGTCATCGGATGTAATTGAATTGCTAATTCCTTTTCAATTTCTTCGAGCAAATCAAATCGGTTCTTTCCATCTCTATCCATTTTATTAATAAAAACAATAACAGGAGTTGCACGCATTCTACATACTTGCATCAATCTTTTGGTTTGCGCTTCTACACCGTTTACACTATCAATTACTAAAATAACACTATCAACCGCAGTCAATGTTCGGTAAGTATCTTCTGCAAAATCTTTGTGACCAGGAGTATCTAAAAGATTAATGAAAATATCTTGATACATAAATGTCATTACGGAAGTAGCTACAGAAATTCCACGCTGTCTTTCTATTTCCATAAAATCGCTGGTAGCAAACTTTTTAATTTTGTTGCTTTTCACCGCACCGGCAACTTGAATAGCTCCTCCGAACAAAAGCAGTTTCTCCGTTAAAGTTGTTTTTCCCGCATCCGGGTGACTAATAATGGCAAAAGTTCTTCGTTTGCGAATTTCTTTCTGGTATTTCATAAAGTTCGCAAAGGTAGGTTAGGATTTTTTATTTCTTTGACTGATAATTCTACCGTTTAGCTTTTTAAGTTACCATTGACATAAATAAGTTTCTTAAAAAAGCGCACAGTAATTAAATTTGCTTATGCTTCTTCGAAACATTGAAATCATTACCAGTAGTTTAAAAATGGCTTTGCAGGAATTGTGGAAAAATAAACTCCGCACCTTCCTTTCACTATTCGGAATAACAATTGGAATTTTTTGCATTATCAGCGTAATGGCAACGCTAAATAGTCTTGAACAAAATATTCAAAACGAAATCAAATCCTTTGGCACCAATACGATTTATGTTGACAAATGGGATTATAGCCAAGGCGGTGGAGGCGAATTCCCTTGGTGGAAATATATAAAGCGACCTGCCATAAAACATGCAGAAGTTGAAGCAATATTAGAAAGAACTCATTCTGCTAAAAATGCTGCATTCAAAATAAACATTCAAGCGGATGCAGAATTTCAAGGTAGTATTTTGAAATCAGTTTTGATGTATGGCTTTACAAAAGATTTCAATAAAATACAAGCAGTGGATATTCAATTAGGTAGGTATTTTTCTGATGTAGAATTTCAAGAAGGGAATAATTCTTTTGTAATTGGAAACGAAGTTGCCGAAGAACTTTTTTTAACAATAGAAAGAGCATTGGGAAAATTAATAGAAGTAAAAGGGAAAAAAGGAATTGTAATTGGAGTAATTAAAAAACAGGGAAATCAACTTTTAGGAGGTTGGCAATTTGATAAATGTATCATTATGCCATACCGATTTGCTAGAACAATTATGGATGAAAGAGGTGCCGACCCACTTATTCTTGTTCAAGGTAAAGATGGATTTGCAAGTGCTGCTTTAAAAGATGATTTAAAAGGGACAATGCGTGCAGTAAGAAAATTGAGCCCTAGACAGGAAGATGATTTTACATTAAACGATGTAAATGATTGGAGTGCAGCTTTTAGCGATGCTTTTGCTGGTATAAATATGGGAGGAGCAATCATTGGAGGAATTAGCTTGATCGTTGGTTTATTTGGCGTCGCAAATATTATGTTTGTAAGTGTAAAAGAAAGAACAGGTCAAATTGGTTTAAAAAAAGCTATCGGCGCAAAGAGTCGTATAATCCTCACTGAATTTCTAATTGAAGCAGCTTTTCTTTGTTTAATTGGTGGGATTATTGGAATACTACTCGTTTTTATATTGACAAAAATATTATCAAATGTTTTCGATTTTCCCATTTTTATTTCGATAAGTAATCTTATTTCTGCAGTTAGCATTTGTTTTGCTGTTGGAATTTTAGCAGGAATCATTCCCGCTTCAATGGCAGCAAGAATGAACCCTGTAGTAGCTATTAGAAGTAAATAAAAAATTGAAATTGCATCTTTCCTACCTTTGAAAAAAATTGATAAATGCCGCTAACCATCCTTGCAATCGAATCGAGTTGTGATGAAACTTCCGTTTCTATTTGTAAAGACGGTCAGATCCTTTCAAACATTATTGCCACCCAAAAAGTGCATGAAAAATACGGAGGCGTAGTTCCTGAACTTGCAAGCAGAGCACATATTCAAAATATTGTTCCAGTAATGAGCGAAGCAATGAAAGTTGCAGATTGCGAATTACATCAGATCGATGGTATTGCTTATACCGCTTCTCCCGGATTAATTGGATCTTTATTAATTGGTTCTCAATTTGCAAAATCATTAGCGCTTTCACTCAACAAACCTTTAATTGCAGTTAATCATTTAGAAGCACATGTTTTAGCAAATTTAATTCCGGAAAAAAAACCATCGTTTCCTTTTTTATGTTTGATTGTAAGTGGCGGACATACACAAATTGTACTTTGCGAATCACCCATTTCAATGAAAGTAATTGGCGAAACGATTGATGATGCTGCCGGTGAAGCATATGATAAATCGGCAAAACTTTTGGGACTTCCCTACCCCGGTGGACCATTAATTGATAAATATGCGCAACTTGGAAATGCAAATCGATTTTTATTTCCTGAACCGCAAATTCCGGAATTAAACTTTAGTTTTAGTGGTGTAAAAACTTCCATTCTTTATTTTCTTCAAAATGCTGGAAAGAGTACAATTTATAAAAAAGAATTTTTAGCAACAGAAGAGGAGAAAAAACAATTTATCGAAGAAAATAGAAATGATATTTGTGCTTCTATTCAAAATAGAATTGTTACTATTTTATTGAACAAATTAAATAAAGCTGCTTCAATTACTAATTGTAAAAATATTTGCATTGCTGGCGGAGTAGCTGCCAATAGTGGACTTCGAAAGAATTTTGAAGAAATGGGAATTGCCAAAAACTGGAATACTTTTATCCCTCCAATGGAATTTTGTACAGATAATGCTGGCATGATTGCCATTACAGGTTATTATAAATTTCTTCACAAACAATTCAATGAACTTTCTTTTCCCACAAATGCAAAAACAGTTGCTTGAAATTATTTACTAGTAAAAGCATAAGTCTGTTTAATGTCAAACTCTTTTTTTAGATTCAAACAATTCACTGTGCATCAGCAAAACTGTGCAATGAAAATAACAACAGATGCTTGTTTGTTCGGAGCTTGGACTGCAATGCAATTAAAGCAATTGCCAGAAAAAACTAAGACTATTTTAGATATTGGAACAGGAACAGGTTTGTTGAGCCTAATGTTGATTCAAAAAAATCAAACACATTCAATCAATGCAATTGAAATTGATAAAAATGCTGCAATGCAAGCTGCTACAAATTTTGCAGCAACTCCATGGAAAGAAAAATTGAATGTAATAAATGAAAATGTTATAAATTTTTCATTCCCGAAATTATTTGATTTTATCATTTGCAATCCACCATTTTATGAAAATGATTTAAAATCGAACAACATAAAAAAAAATATAGCACACCATGACGAAGGATTGAATTTGAAAAATTTGTTTCAAATTATAAAAACTAATCTATCTAATGATGGAACTTTTTGTATGTTACTTCCTTACAAAAGGGATATAGAAATTCATCCAATTTTTCATCAGTATCATTTCAAAATCATTACGAAAACATATGTTCGCCAATCAACAAAACACGATTTTTTCAGAATACTAATTCACGGTAAAATTGAGAATGATGCCGACAACAGAGAACCTATAATTAATGAAATTTCAATTTGTGATGAAGAAAAACTATACACAAGAGAATTCATTTCTTTATTGAAAGATTATTACCTGAAATTATAATTTGCCTGCAGCAAAATTGCTCAGATATTGAAAGTGTGGCGTTAGCTTTCCATTCTTTGTAATCGTTGCTCTATCGAGGATTGGCGATCCATTCGTAACTAAATCTTCCAAAATATATTTAATAAACTGCTCACCAAAATATCGGCTTGCATCTCGCGGCAATTCATTAGGCAAATTGCCCACCGCCATAATATCGACTGATGAATTGAGATAAGGATTAGTCTTTTCAAAACTTATTTTATCTACACCGTAAATAGGATTTTCAATTGTTTGATCGCCTAAATTTATTGGCACTGAACCACCAGCATCATCCGTAATATCTGCAATTGTTTGAATTGCAAAATCGTTCGAAGCAACGATGTCCTTTTCAAAAAGACGCGGAACATTTTTATCCCAATAAATTCCATTGAGTAAAATATCTGTTTGTTTTATGTAGGGCATAAATTTACATCGATACAGTTCTGGTTTTTCGTGAAATTCCTGCCGATTGTATTTTTTAGAGATGGAATTCTCATACAAATCAGCACCTTTCAATTGTGTATAAATGGGATAAGTAAATGTTTTACTTAAATAATCATATGGTTCAACTTCTGTAATTCCCATTAAATTCATAATCTCTAAAATCCCATGTGCCACTCTTCCCGATCCGGTTACAGCAATTTTTACATTCGGAATTTTCAACCCAAAATAAGTGTGTATTAATTCCTGTAAATTTTTCTGTTTGTAAACTCTATCCAACTTAAACTTTTCAGTTCTGTTTCCGTAAGCCATCATTGCATTGTGTGCGCCTACGACTCCTGCAAAAAAACCAAACCCAATTACTCGCTGACCATCTTCGTGTTCAAAACATTCATAGTCAATTAAAGAAATATTTTTTTCAAGTACTGTTTGTAGTAATTTTTGATTACTCTTCTGCTGCTTTTTAGTATGTGAAAAAAATAAGTAAGTTTTTTTCGGTAATAATAGATTTACAGGAACTTCTTTAATCCCCAATAGAATATCACAATCACTTAAATCTTCTCTAAGTTCCACTCCCGCTGCTTTGTATTCCTTATCTGAAAAACATCTATTTTCTGAAGGCTGTGCAATAATTTGTACATCATCTCTGTTTTTATGAACCCATTTGCATTGATCCGGCGTTAATGCAACACGATTATCTGCTGGAATTTTTCCTTCTTTTATAAGCCCTATTTTTTTCATAAGCGTACATTTGCAGACAGACAAATATAATTTTAAAAAAATCTATAAAGTATAAAATGAATTATTTTGAACTTTTCGAAATTCCTATTCAATTACAAATAGAGCAAAAATTTCTTCCACATAAATATTTTGAATTAAGTAAAAAATTTCATCCTGATTACTTTATCAATCAATCATCAGAAATCCAAGAATCTATTTTAGAAAAATCAGCCGCTTTAAATAAAGGATTTAATATTTTCAAAAACCCATTAGAAACCATTAAATATCTCTTACAACTGAAAGGGTTATTGGTTGAAGAAGAAAAATATGAACTCCCTCCTATTTTTTTATTGCAAGTAATGGACATAAATGAACAAATTGAAATAGCAGCCAATGAGGATAATAATTGGCAAATAGCACTCCATAATTTAGAAAATGAAATTTATAACCCTGTTAAAGAAATTATAGAAAATTATAAAGATGGTATTTCTACCGAAAAAGAATTGTTGCAAGTGAAAGATTATTATTTCAAAAAAAAATACTTACAACGAATTCAACAACAATTAAACAGATTGCTGTAATATTGCACCCCTTTAGCCCGGGTGGCGGAATTGGTAGACGCAGCAGACTCAAAATCTGCCGTTCGCAAGGATGTGCTGGTTCGATTCCAGTCTCGGGCACTTTGTAATATTTTAGACAATTCTTCGAAGAATTGTCTTTTTTATTTTCCGTTGAAGTACTTATCAGTAAAGGGATTGCAGAGAAAATATATTAACATCTTGTTTCATCCAACAATTTCATCTCTCTCAGTTGTAGCTGTCGCATCGTATTTTATTCTTTTTTTGAGGATAATACAATCCCTTCTTTTGCTGTTTCCTTTACCAAATCAGCGATAGTCCTGTTTTCAAACATGGAAATTAATTTTGGTTTTATATGCTTGTATTGTGAATGCAAAGGGCATGGCCTCTTTTCCGAACAATCACTTAATCCTAAAATGCAAGTATTTAACCACTCGCATCCTCCAATTGCATTGAGAATGCTGCTAATTGGAAACATCTTAGCTTCATCTGTTATATAAAAGCCTCCATTAGGCCCCCTGACTGATTGAACAATACCGACTCCCGTAGTAAGTTGTTGAAGAATTTTTGCTGTATAGGCTTGAGGAGACCCTATTGCTTTTGCAATTTCTTTTAAACTCATTTTCTTTTTCTCAGTACTTTTTTGTGCAATTAACATTACTGCCCTCAAAGCATATTCTGCAGATTTAGATAACATATACTACTTATATTTTTATACAAGTTAAACCAAAGAATTGGAATACCACTCTGCATATGAATCGTGTGTTTCGAAAATTTTTAGGTTTTCTAATTTAATATACTCAGGTAGCGTAGCTATCAGTTTATTTTTTATAAAAATTAAAATATTTTCTGCAGTTGGTTCTATTTCCCAAATTATCAGGTTTTCTATTGTTTGTATTTCTGAATGTTCGGAAAGAAAACGAGATGATAAAATTATTTTATGATCAAGCAATTCTGTTATAGAAGCGTAAATCAGCTTCTTTAATTCTTTGAAGTCTACCTCAAAGCCTGGATAAAGAAGAAAGTCATCGACAGTTACATTTCGACCTGTTACTGTAACATGTAATTCATAGGAATGCCCATGAATGTTTCTGCAGTCCCCTGGATAATCAGCAATAGCATGAGCCATTTCAAATCGAACAACTTTAGTTATATGAATCATTTTTTTCTGTTAATTTGCAAAAAAAGACAAATATATCCACAATCTATTACCTTCACAAAAAACAATTCCACACTATGTCTACACACAATGTACTTAGCTATCTTCTTAATCCAAAAAAATGGTGGCTTCCTCTGCTAATAATATTTTTGATTAGCTTATTTGGTGTATCTATGATAGGAATTCATACATATACAGAGGCTCCACCCATTGCAACATTTGTAGACAATAAAAACAAAATTGTATTTTCTAAAGAAGATATTTTAAAAGGGCAAGCAACATTCCAACAATCTGCATTAATGGAGTATGGCAGTTTCTTTGGCGATGGTGCCTATCGTGGCCCAGATTTTACAGCCGAAGCATTACACCAAGTTGCATTATATATGAATTCTTTTTATGAACAAGGAATAGTAACGAGCGATAGTGAGAAAGATTTGAAACAAAAAGGTGTTGCAGAAAAAGTAAAAAATGAACTCAAAAGAAATCTTTATAACAAAAAAAACAATCAGGTTTTATTAAGTGAGGGTCAGTCCTATGCAGCAAATTCATTGATACACTACTACAATACTAAGTTTACACAAAGCGACTCCGCTTCTTCTTACCAATCAATTAGATACATCAAGGATAGTGCTCAAATTAGAGCACTATCCGCTTTTTTTTTCTGGGGAGCTTGGGTTTGCGGCGTGGAAAGACCAGGAGAAAGCTACAGCTATACGCATAACTGGCCCTTTGATCCGCAAGCTGGTAATACCCCAACTTCTGCTATTATTTTATGGAGTATTTTGGGAATGTTTGGTTTAATATTAGGGCTCGGACTCGTGCTTTACTATCACGGTAAATTAGAAAAGCTGAATAATGAAACTTACACAAGTAATGCACAGTCCTTTATGACAACCGAAGAGGTCTCCAATTTTACACCCTCTGCTATACAAAAAGCAACATTTAAATATTTTTTTACTGCCATTTGGCTTTTTGCACTTCAAGTATTGTCAGGCATTTTGACGGTACATGATTTTGTTGGAATTGTTAATTGGTTTGGATATGACCTATCGGAATTATTACCCATTACCATCACTAGAAGCTGGCATGTGCAACTTTCCATTATCTGGATTTCGGCTTGTTGGATTGGAGGCTCTTTTTTCATGATGTCCTTAGTTTCTCCGAAACAGTCAGCAGCTCAATTAAAATTAGTAAACACTATCTATTGGCTAACCGTTTTATTGGTGGCAGGCTCCTTAGCTGGAATTCTATTAGGCCCCCTTGGCTATTTAGGTAAATATTGGTATTGGGCCGGGCATCAAGGTTGGGAATTTGTTGAGCCTGGTAAAATTTGGCAGATTTTGCTTGGCTTTATTTTCATTTTATGGGCGATTACTCTATACAGAGGAGTGAAACCAATTTTGAAACTTAACCAACCATGGGCTTTGCCTAACTGGCTTATCTATTCTACTTTTAGCATCATCCTATTACTTTCCTCGGGATTTGCTTTTACACCAACTACAAACTTTGTCATTGCCGATTTTTGGAGATGGATGGTAGTTCATATGTGGGCAGAAGCATTTTTTGAAGTCTTTACTACTGTGCTTATTGGATTCTTCATGGTGATGATGGGATTGGTAAATAAACAGGCGGCTATTCGAGTAATTTATTTGGCAACATTATTGTTTTTAGGATCTGGATTATTGGGTATTTCGCATAATTTTTATTGGAATGCAAAACCTGTTTTTACCATGGCATTAGGAAGCGTCTTTTCTACCTTGCAGGTTGTTCCCTTAGTGTTGCTCACTTTGGAAGCTTGGAGATTCAGTAAATTACCTAAAGCATTGGAATCTGCAAATGAGCATGTAACTCCCAAAAGTAAATTTGGATTTAAAGAGGTTTTCCTTTTTTTAATTGCAGTCAATTTTTGGAATTTCTTTGGTGCGGGAGTGCTGGGCTTTATTATTAACCTCCCTATTGCAAACTATTTTGAACATGGCACTTATTTAACAGTTAACCATGGACATGCTGCATTGATGGGTGTATACGGAAATCTTGCAATTGCAGCAGCTTTATTTTGTAGTCAACTACTAATCAAGAAAGCATGGTGGCATTCGCAAGTTGTCAAAATTGTATTTTGGTCTATTAATTTAGGTTTATTGCTTATGATATTTCTTGACCTTTTCCCTGTCGGAGTATATCAATTTCAACAAACAGCTGAAAAGGGACTGTGGTATTCTAGAAGCAGCGCATTTACTGACAGTATTGAATTTCAATCTTTGACTTGGCTTAGAATAATTGGAGGTTCAATTTTTACCATTGGAGGAGTAGTTCTTCTTACTTGGTTTTTTACAAGTAGGGCCAACAAATTAAAAAACTAATATTATTCTCAAAATTGATGATTTTTAAAAATTACTACAGCTATTTAGGGATCTATGACAATTTTTCCCAACAATAATTTAGTCAAAAAAGTATAGTTGAAAAATCTATTTTTGCGAGAGTAATTAAATACGCAATGAAAAATTTGATAGTAATTCGTCAACAACGACTCGAAAAAATATTTGAAGGTGGCGGTAAAAAAGCAGCAACAAAACAAAAAGAAAAAAACAAACTAACTCCAAGAGAAAGAATTGCTTATTTAATTGACAAAAACAAACCCTTCGTTGAAATTGGCGCATTCGCTGGCTTTGAAATGTATGCAGAAGAAGGTGGTTGCCCGGCCGGAGGAACCGTGGGTGGTATTGGTTATATTTCTGACAGGCAATGCATGATTGTTGCAAACGACCAAACCGTAAAAGCAGGTGCTTGGTTTCCTATAACCGGAAAGAAAAATTTACGGCTACAAGAAATTGCAATGGAAAATAATTTACCAGTAATTTATTTAGTTGACAGTGCCGGCGTTTATCTTCCACTGCAAGATGAAATTTTTCCAGATAAAGAACATTTTGGTCGTGTGTTTCGCAACAATGCAAAAATGAGTGCCATGGGAATTACGCAAATTGCAGCGGTGATGGGCCCCTGTGTTGCAGGTGGAGCATACTTACCAATAATGAGCGACGAAACATTAATGGTTGAAGGAAATGGATCTATTTTTTTAGCCGGTCCCTATCTTGTAAAAGCTGCAATTGGCGAAGATGCAACTATTGAAACATTGGGTGGTGCAGAAACACACACTGAAATTTCTGGCATTGCCGATTATAAATTTAAGACCGAACAAGAATGTATGGATCATATTAAAAAAATGATTTCTTTGTTAGGAAAAAATGAAAAAGCAGGATTTAATCGGATTGATTCAATTGCTCCAAAAAAAGAGGAGAAAGATCTACTTCATCTTTTACCGCAAGATGGAAAACCTTACGATGTAATGGAAATTATTGAACGCATTGTAGACAATTCTGAATTTGAAGAATTTAAAAAAGAGTATGGCAAAACTATTGTTTGCGGCTACGGACGAATTGATGGTTGGGCAGTTGGGATTGTTGCCAATCAACGAAAATTGGTAAAATCGAAAAAAGGGGAATTACAAATGGGCGGCGTCATTTATAATGACAGTGCTGATAAATCTGCTCGCTTTATATTAAACTGTAATCAGAAAAAAATTCCTTTGATTTTTTTACAAGATGTAACAGGCTTTATGGTTGGCAGTAGAAGTGAACATTCGGGAATTATTAAAGATGGCGCAAAAATGGTAAATGCAGTTGCTAACTCAATCGTTCCAAAGATTACAATTATTTTGGGTAATTCCTATGGTGCAGGCAATTATGCTATGTGTGGTAAAGCATACGACCCTCGATTTATTTATGCTTGGCCCACAGCAAAAATTGCTGTAATGGGTGGCGATCAAGCGGCAAAAACACTTTTGCAAATTCAAGTAAGTTCAATGAAAAATAAAGGACAAGAACTAAATAAAGAAGAAGAAAAAAAATTATTGAAATCAATTCAGGACAAATATAATTCGCAATCATCACCCTACTATGCAGCCGCTCGTTTATGGATTGATGACATCATAAATCCTTTAAAAACTCGAACATTAATTAGTGAAGCAATTGCAGCTTCAGACAATAATCCATTTTTCAAAAAAATGCAAGTAGGTGTCTTTCAAGTTTAATCAAAAAAAATGTTTAAAAAAAATATACGCTGATTAAAAAAAAATACTTATTTTCACTTTGTAATCAACACTATCTAAAAGCTTATGAAAAAATACACGTTTTTTAATTTTATTTTAGTTGCTTTTTGTTCGTTTATATTGCTTCAATCTTGTAAAGATGATAGCTACTTACTAACACCTGCACCTATTCCCGATCAATCATTTGCAGAAGAATTTGACACTGCAACTTCTGCTTATAGTAGAGGATGGAGATGGATAAACAGAAGCGATGTTATTGGACGTCGTAATTGGCAAAACCCAACTACAATTCCTTTTGCTCCTTATTCTGGTGTAACGGGTAATGGTTACCTTTATGCAGACTATCAATCTACTGCATCTGGAGCTGGTGTTATTAGTAATTGGGCAGTGTCTCCTTCTTTGATTTTGCAAAATGGAGATAAAATTATTTTTTACACTCGTTCTCAATTAGACGGGAATACCGATTGGGTAAATCGTATGCAAGTAAGAATAAATAAATACAATACCCTTAATTGCGGTGATGGTGTAGATCCTGGAGATTTTACAATACCTCTTTTGGATATAAACCCTTTCTATTATGAATTCTTATTGAATGTATTTAATAACCCTGCAAGTCCACAATATGCACAAGTGCGTCAAGCATATCCGCATGTTTGGACAAGATTTGAGGCAACGGTTCAAGGGTTAACAGAACCAACCCGTGGTCGTTTTGCATTCCGTTATTTTGTAGAAGAAGCTGGAAACAACGGCAGAGCAAATGCAATTGCAATTGACCAAGTAGTTTATGCAGGTAAAAAATAATTGAGAACTGAAAAATTAAAAATTTTTGTTTATAATAAAAAGGCCTTATGAAAAATAAAACTTTACTTTCTTCGAGTTTTGTACTTTTTTTAACTTCTCTTTTTCTATTACAATCTTGTAAAGAAGAAAAATTAGCAGAAGCACCACAGCAGCCAGCAAGCTTATCTTACCACACAGAGTTCGATTCAATTGGTAAAGTAATTGCTGATGGTTGGAGAGCAGTAAACAAAAGTCAACCTGCAAGTGGAGATTCTTGGCAACAAGGATCTTATATTGCTGATAATATAAAAGGAGGACCATTTCGATCGGCAATACCTGCCCATTCTTATGTTGCAAGTGCAAACGAATATGCACTTTGCCCTTACACTGTAGGACGTAATTTATCTTTTATTAATTGTTGGTTGCTAACACCAGCATTGTCTATGAAAAATGGAGATCGATTTTCTTTTTGGACAAGAACAAAAACTTCTGTTTCTTACCCCGATCGGATGCAAGTTTGGATGAACACAACAAATGACGGTACAAATGTGGGAGAAAATCAAAATGAAACAGGCGATTTTACAAAATTAATTGTTGATATAAATCCTTCTCAATCTAGAACTGGCTATCCAACAGCTTGGACAAAATATGAATTTGTAGTTTCTGGTTTACCTTATAGTGTACCTAAAAAATTGCGCATTGGATTCCGCTATTATGTTCAAGCTGGCGGTCCAAGTGGTGCAAATTCCGACGAAATTGGAATTGACGATTTTGAATTTATTAGCAATTAATTAATAGCAACAAATCTTTTAATCCAGCTTTGATAACTTCATCGCTGGATTTTTTATTTTTACATTTTTATGAAACAAACACCTCTTTTCATTTTCCTACTTGTATTTTTTTCTTCTTGTTTTAACTTCGACAAAGAATATAAAAAAACAATTGTAAACAATTCTACAATAAATGATCGGTGGAAAATTATTACTCCTGTAATAGATTCTATCCAAGATGGCGACTTGATACTACGCTGTGGAGACGACAACACAAGTTACACTTTAAAAGATTTCAGCCATACTGAAAAACTATACTCTCACAGTGGAATTGCTTTAAAAACAGACAGTGGAATTTATGTTTATCACAATATGGCCGGAGATTTTAATCCCGATGAAATAATGCGCCACGACAGAATTGATTCTTTTCTAACTCCTGCAACTAATATTGCTTTTGGGATTTATCGTTACAATCTTTCTGATAATGAAAAGGGGAAATTAAAAGAAATAATTTTCGCACACTATAAAAACAAATTACCTTTTGACATGAACTTTGACTTGCGTGAAGATGAAAAAATGTATTGTGCCGAAATGATTTATAAATCAATTGAAAAAGCAACGAATAGTAGAATTGTTTTTGATAAAAGTGGAGTAACTAATGAACTAAAAAGAAAATATATTAAACTTGCCTTGGCTAATAAAGTTATCTACTCTACAAAAGGAGTTGATCAGCGTGAATTTGTTGCAATTGATAATCTTTATTTGAACGCAAATTGTAAACAAGTATTCAAACATATTTTCAAAGAAAATACAGGAACTGTAAAAATCCCAGAACCTGAAAAATAAATTCATTGACAAGTCCTGAAATTTTAATTTATACAGATGGTTCTTCTCGTGGAAACCCAGGCCCGGGTGGCTATGGAGCAATACTGATTTACGATCATCGACAAAAAGAATTATCAAAAGGATTTCGATTTACAACCAACAATCGAATGGAATTAATGGCTGTAATTGCAGGACTTGAAGCCTTGAAAAAAAACAATTTACATATTGCCGTTTATTCCGATAGCAAATATGTTGTAGATGCGGTAGAAAAAGGATGGTTAAAAAAATGGATCGCTACTGATTTTAAAGGAGGAAAAAAAAACAAAGATCTCTGGTTTTACTTTTACGAACTTTCTCAAAAAAATAAAATTCGATTTGTTTGGGTAAAAGGACATTCAACGAATGTACTAAATAATCGTTGCGATGAATTGGCAACCTCTGCAGCTGATGGGAAAAATTTATACCACGATACAGCTTATGAAAAATTAAGCGGAATGTAACTCTACACTGAAAATTTTATTTTTCAATAAATAAAACCCTCCAAAAAATATTCCAGAAAATAGTAAAGTTGAAATCAAACTCCATTTTAGAAATGGAATTGCGGCAACATAGCAAGCAATAAATCCAGTTAAATTTTTTGGATAAGGAACATTATTAATATCAAGACCACTAAGCCAAACTGAAAAATTAGATAAAATGAAATAGCCAATCGTTCCGATCAACGAACCAACAACAACCGGTTTGATTTTGTTTGTCTTAATAAAAAATCCTACGATAGAAATTGCAGCTATTATTAAATAATTCACCAATTGTCCACCATAAAATCCTTTGATTACTGTTAACCCTTGTAAATACAATATTTGATACAATGCATCGGAAACAAACATGGATAACAGTGGAAATAAAAAAGCGATTTTTTTATTCTGAATTACAGAACCTGCAAAAATTGCCATCGCAATTTGCGGGGCAAAACCAAATGGTCTTCCGTCCCAAACTCTATAAAGTGCTGCAACAACAATTAACAATATAATAACTAACAGGTTTGATTTCGTTGATTTCATAAAAAATTATTTCAACACAAAGATAATAGAAAGCAAAAAATAAATTAATTAATTCATAGTTTAGTTTGAACCAGAAGCCTTATAAATTTCTGCATCTTGCAATGCAGTCATTTTAACTTCATTCTCCAAAAATAAAACTGCTGATTGCCCTTGCTTCAACTCAATTTTTGAACTTTCATTTTCAAGCCGAACAGAGCCTTTTTTAACAAATAGTATTTCAGTCGTTTTTGGAAAAACAACAACTTCCTGTCCTATTTTTTGTTTAAATAAGCTTATTTGAAAATCGTTTACTTCAATTGGAAAAGTAGTTTCAAATCCTAATTGAACACCTTTTATGATTGCCGGAATTGTTGGTTCAATTTTCACAATTTTCATCAATTCCAAAATATCAATATGCTTGGATGTAAGTCCGGCGCGAATTACATTATCTGAACTGGCCATAATTTCTATACACTGCCCTTCCAAATATGCATGCGGCAAACCTGCCAATTGAACAATTCCTTCTTCTTTTTGCAAGCAAACTAAATTAAAAAAATAGATAGAAAAAATTCCGCGATCGCAGTTTCCGTTTTTGTTAAACGACTGTGCTGCTTTTGCAGCCCAATAATTTTCATCTGATTTTTTTAACTCATTCAATTCATATATTGGAATAATTTTCGCAAGCAATGGATTTAAAATTTCGTTTACTTTTTCTTGAGAACAGGTCATTACAAAATTGTACAATCCTTTTATTCCTTCATTTTCAAAAACAGAAAGCAAAGAAAAAAATTCCAGAACAGATTTAAGAACCTTTAAAATTTTCTCCTCCGTTTTAAATCCATGAAGCAACCAAAATTCTCCAAGCGCAATCGCCATTTCAGGTTTATGATTACAATCTTTATAGTTTCTGTTTGCGGCATCGATTGAAATATTTGCAAGTGTTTCTATTTCAAATCCAATGGCAGCCAATTCTTTGGAAGGATGCACTTGAATGGAAAGCATTTTTTGAACATCTAAAATTTTCAACAAATAAGAAATGGTTGTTTTTTGATTAAGTAAAACTGGTTCTCCATTATCATAAAAAATAGAAACAGCTTTTGGGTGAGTTCCCAACCAATATTCCGCAAAAGGAATCGCATTTTCATTTTTAATCCCCAATAAACTTGGTAAAAAAGAAGTTCCGCCCCAAGCATATTGTTGTACATTCCCTGAAAGTTGAAAAATAGTTTGTTCTTTCATCCGTTCTTATTAGTAATTTGAAGTAAAGATAAAGCATGGCATCACATAATCAGCTTGGTAAAAAAGCAGAAATATTGGCTTGTGATTACTTGAAAAAACAAGAATATAAAATCCTTTTTTGTAACTGGCGATTTGCACATTTGGAAATTGATATCATTTGCATAAAAAACAATTTACTGCATTTTGTTGAAGTAAAAGCGAGAAATGAAAGCGAGCAAGTTCACCCAGAAGAAGCTGTAACGAAAAGAAAGTTTAAATTTCTGAAAACCGCTGCTGAAGCATTTTTATATCAAAATTCCGAATACAAAAATGTACAATTCGATGTGTTGGCCATCAATTTTACAAATGAAACTGATGTAAATTATTTTTTAATTGAGGATGTTTTTCTATAAATTTTATTTGCCTTCAAAGTGTATTTTCATTTTTTCAACCATCTTAAAAGTAGCCGGACAATATTCAATATTTTGTTTGTGAACATGAATATATTCAACCATTCGTTTTTTTGGCAAATGTGGGAATCCGGCACAATCTCTTGGCCGAACTTCATAAATATTACACATATTTGTTTTAAGATTCAAAAATTGACAAGGCATTTTTTTATTCATCCAATCTCCTGTCCCTCTTTCCTTTTTCAGCCATTTCTTTTTGAAAGCAGCAACCGATAAATTCAAATGATTGGCAATCCTGCGCATGTCTTTTTGTGTAAAAGTGGGCGACATGGTTTTGCAACAATTTGCACAGGCAAGACAATCCATTTCAGCCCAAACTTCTTTATCAATTTTAGCAGAAACCAAATCAAGATTGCGTGGTGTTTTTTTCTCAATCCGAGATAGAAAAAGTTTTAACCCTCTTTTTTCTTTTTTAACTTTTACTCCAAAACGTCGAATACTAAATTTTTTCATACGGGTTGCAAAGCTAAAAGAAAATACTTGTTCAAATTAATCGAATCTTAAATTTGCAAATAAAAACAACCCGATGACTAACCTTGTTTCGATAATTGTTCTTGTTGTATTACTGGCAAGTTGCAATGGTTCATCCGATGGCCAAAAACCGCTATGCGACACCAGTTGCCAAAATGATACTGTTGTGTTTCGTTCCAATAACATATCAGAACCTTATGTAAAAATTATTTTGGAAAACTGCGATGCAAAGCGAATTATTTGGAGCAATTCCAACAGTACTAATCACCGAAGAATTGAAGTTTCGGATTACATAAAAAAACCGGTGCGAATTAATCCTATTGCAAGCAATTCATTTTTCAAAGATGCCGATTATTTATGGTTAACTTTTAATGATTGTATTAGTAGACGTGGTTATGCGCTAAAACTTCCATTCAACAAAAAAGATGATATACTTTGTTACAGTAGTGTTCTTAATTATTTTGATCCAAAATTTATTGTCGCCAATGGTTTGATTTGTTATTCTAATTACAGATATATTTATGTGGAAGATGTAGCAACTGGTAAAGCTGCAAAACTTGAATTAAGCAAAACACCATTGAATATTGATTTTAATTCAATGCACGAAACTTTCGATTCTGTAAACATTAGTCGCAATCGCATTTTTGTAAAAATGAATGATAAAGACCCATTGGAAAAAAATATTAGTTTATAAACTTATGTGGGAGTCGTATAAAAAAGGATTTAAGAATTATTTGGAATTGGAAAAATCACTTTCGAATAATTCGGTACAATCCTATTTATACGATATTGAAAAATTAATCAGTTATCTGCAAGATGCAAATCAATTAAAAACACCATCGGAAATTAACTTAACAGATCTAAAATTATTTTTAAAATGGATTGCATCATTTGAAATAACAGCATCCACACAAGCACGCATCATTTCAGGAATCAAAACGTTTTACAAATATTGTTTGTTGGAAAATATTTGCATAATTGATCCGACAACATTGTTGGAAGCACCAAAATTAAAACGCAAATTACCCGACACACTTAGTTTTGAAGAAATTGAAACGATTATTGCTCAGATAGATTTGAGCAAACCCGAAGGGCAACGAAACAAAGCTGTGCTAGAACTTTTATACAGTTGCGGATTACGTGTGAGTGAATTAATAAATTTAAAAATTTCGCAACTTTATCTTGATATAGAATTTATTAAAGTAACCGGAAAAGGAAATAAACAACGTTTAATTCCCATTGGAAGTAGCGCCATCAAACAATTGAATATTTATCTCCATCAACTGCGCAATCAAATTGAAATTCGACAAGGAAATGAAGATGTTGTTTTTTTAAATCGACGTGGTAGTAAATTATCGAGAGTCATGATTTTTTTAATTATAAAAGAATTGGTAAAAAAAACAGGAATTCGTAAAAAAATATCTCCACACACTTTTCGACATTCCTTCGCAACACACTTGGTTGAAGGTGGTGCAGATCTAAGAGCCGTACAGGAAATGCTTGGTCACGAAAGCATTACAACTACAGAAATATACACCCACTTAGATCGGGAGTTTCTGCGAAAAACCTTGGAACAATTTCATCCTTCTTTTAAAAATTACTGACCAACAAAAAATACTGAATTGCACAACATTAATTTTCCATTTTCCCAAAAACTTCTGAAAATAATATCGTCTCCAAAAAACACAATAGCCCCCGCTCCCATATCTTGCACACCAAACACCACAGCGTCTTTTAACTTGTTGGTTAGTTTTGAACCAACAAATCCTGCAACTTGATTATCTTTTTTTATTACACCAACATTCCAACCTCCATCTTTTAAAAATTCAAATGTATTGTCATCTTGTTTCAATGTATAATAAATATTGGGATAACCGAAAGCCAACGGATGTGTATTATCTAATTCCACTTTAAAAATTGACCCTGGAATATTTCCAGCAAGAAAATCCTTTTCACGATTTTCAAAAACTTGTAATGCATCGTATGAATTTTTCTTTTCATCAGCTGCACTGTCTTTTTTAATTTTTATTCCCCATTCTAATTTTGCTAATTGAATAACTGCATTTTCAAAAGCAACTAATCTTCCTCCTTTGTTTATCCAATCTTTCAATTGATCAGCACTTGCTTTATCATTCAAAAATTTATAATTCCCAGATGGCATGATGATAACATCCGTTTCTGAAAAATTTAATCTTCCAAAATCAGTTGCATTAACTATCGTGATTGGGTAATTAATTACTTGATCGAAAAAATGCCAAATTTCGCCAGCTCCATTTGCATTTACACCTTCGCCAGAAAGCAATACAATTTTTGGTGCCAACAATGGATGCACTTTGGAACTACCGAAATCTGCGCCTTTGTCCACAAAACCGGTTGTGATTGTATTGGCCTTTACATTATTTTCATTACAAATTTCATTTACAACTGTATTTAATTTATTCCCGAATTTTTCATTGCCTTTTTTGATAATGATTAATGAACCTCTTTCAAATTTTTGTCCATTTAACTCAAAAGCTTGTTCGCTTACACGAACCTTAACTGTTTTATTCATCAATTGTGCCAATGCTTTTGCACTTTGAATTCCTTGCCAACGAATAACATATCCATACGCATCTTCTACATTATTTACAATTGAATTATATCTTGTTGTTCCAGCATTTTGAATTTTATTTTTTGAAGCATACGCATGTAATCCATAAACATAAGGCAAGGACCAAGCCGTAATATCATAAGTTGCTGAATCAACTAATTTACTTTTTGGTTCAAACAAAACTTTTGCCATTGCAGATCTTGGCTGTTGAGATGGCACAATTAAATCCCCCGATTTTAACACAAAGGATTCATCTTTTCCTGTTTCATAATTATACCCACTAAAATTTCCTTTGCCATCGTTTACAGAAATTTCAAACTGAATTCCATTTTTTGTAAGTAAATCAACAAGCGAATTCAACTGCTCGCGATCTTCTTCATTGTATTTTACAACATAAGATTTGTATTCGCCAACTCCATTTGTTACCGCGTCACTAAAATATTTTTTAAACTCATTTACTAAATCAGCAGCATGATTGGAAGAAACTTCAATTGTACTTAATGAAGTTGTGTAATGATGAATTGCACGATCGTAAAGTGAAAGCGTGTCCATTTCATCGGTTAATACTCCAAGTCCTCCAGCACCTCCACCGGCTTGTTCGTATGTCATTCCAATTGCTCCATTGTAAGTTGGATAAGTATCTCCATAACTTGGATAAAAAAGATCAAACACTTCTTTGGTAAAATACAACCAACCATTTTTATCAAAATACTTCGCATGATTTTTTCCCAATTTTACTTGAAAATCATTTTGCCACTTTGTAATCACTTCGTGATAAGGTTGTGCAGCTGGTGCAAAATAATACGGGTTGTTAATTCCTTGCTCATGAAAATCAACATGTACATGCGGCATCCATTGATTATATTTTTTTATTCTTTGTTGACTTTCTACTTGCGATTGCCAAGCCCAGTCTCTATTCAAATCAAAATTATAATGATTCGTTCTTCCGCCCGGCCAAGGTTCACGGTGCTCACGAGCAACTAATGCAGGATTGTATTTTGTACCTACAACGGAGTTGAACCAATTTACATATCTATCTCTTCCATCAGGATTTATACATGGATCAATTATGACTACTGTATTTTTCAACCACTCTTTTGTTTTAGGATTTAAAGGATCAACCAATGAATATAAAGTAAGCATAGCTGCTTCCGTAGATGATGTTTCATTTCCGTGTACATTATAACTCAACCAAACAATCGCCGTCGCATTTTGATTCGACGTTTTATCATCTGAAAGTTTTGCTAACGATAAATTATTTTTTCGAATCGCTTCAAGCTGTTTCATATTTTCATTACTGCTGATGAAAGTCAGCAATAGCGGACGACCTTCATTGGTTTGTCCATAGCTTTCGAGTTTTACATTTTCTTTTGCCGCAGCAGCTACTGCATTAAAATAATTTACAACTTTATAATGCGGCGTGTAGCTCGTTCCTATTTTATATCCCAAAAATTCTTCGGGAGAAAGTAGCTGTGCATGAGATACAATAGTTAATAATGAAAATAGAAATAAATTGATTTTTTTGTACATGGTTACAATAATTTAAGTAAGCAATTTAAGAAAGAGAAAAGGAATTGCAATATCGTAAAAATAAAAGTCCTCCAATTGGAGGACTTTAGAAGTTATAAAAATTAGTTTGATTTTATTATTTACCAGATTTTTTACTTTGTAAATCAAAAGTAATTGATAGATAACCATAACCACCATTAAAGCCAAATTGTGTTGCATTTCTGCTATACACAAATCGTCCGTCACTAGTATTCCCAAAATTTTTCATACGGTCTGGATAGGTGTCTCCGATATTATTACCACCAAGTGTTAATGTCGCACATTTTGAAACTTTGCAAGAAATACTTGCATCTGTTATTATTTTAGGTGTAAACACTTCATCCAATAAAGAATTACTTGCATGTCTTGTAGCAACTTTACCAAAACGAGTTGATCTTAAATTCACAACCCAATTACCCGTTCTGTAATTTAAATTCAACGACACTTTATCTCTTGGTTGTCCTTCTTCAAATCTTCCTAATTCTGATCTATCAAAAAGAGTATTTTGAACACTTTGGTTGTTCGGCAAATTGGCAGCTACTTTTGGTGTACTTTCTAAAGTTGATTTATTGTAATTACCAGCTAATGTTGCAGCTAAAGTACCTTTTCCCATTTGTAAAGAATAAGCAACAACTACATCAATCCCTTCTGTGCGTGTATCAATTGCATTCGAAAAGAAAACAGCCGAAGCAACATCATTTAGATTTGGATCTGCATCTAATATTGCATCAATAACTGAGTTGGGTGTTCCATTGCTATTGTAGCGAAGGAATGATCCGCTGAGTACAATCCTATCTTTAATATTTATTACATAGCCATCAACTGTAATTGAAAGATTTTTAATTGGCTTTGCAGTTAATCCAATACTAAAGTTTGTAGAAGTTTCCGGAGTTAATGCCGGAACTCCGAAAGCTGTAGCCACTGCGCTATTGTTTCTAAAAGTTCCTTGTTGTACGGGAATTAAAGAACCTCCAGGGCCTGCAGGAATAAATACTGTACTAATTGCACTAAAAAAACTTTGTTGCATAGAAGGTGCTCTGAACCCATTACTAAATGAACTGCGCAATGCTAATTGTTTTACAATTTGCCAATGTGCTGCCAATTTTCCTGCAATACTTGAACCATAATCGTTATTAGATTCATACCGCCCAGCAGCATTTACTAAAAATTTATCTGTAATGTCTGTTTCAATATCCAAATAACCTGCAACTACACTTCTACTTTCATCCACTTCGTTTGCCGGTTGAAAACCTGGGAAAACTTGTGCTCCTCCCACTCTTCCAGATGTTGGTGCATAGTTATAATAAGATGCTAATTCTCCTGCTTCAATATTATAATTATCAATCCGATATTCTCCACCAATTGCTACGTTAAAAGATTTCACTCCAATTTGCTTCCCAAAATCTTTTGATAAATTCAAATTAGAAGTCTTTTGGTTGAATCCTAATTTACCTGCATAAAATTCAGTTTGTGCCATTTCCTTTAATGCATATTGTGATGCATTGTTCGAATTTTTTACATCAAATTGAAAACTATTACCACCAACAGTTTGGCTCAAATCCCAATTCCAATCGCCACCTAATTTTCCTTCGAGTGCAGCAATCACATAATTATCTTTTACGATAGAATGAATTTCTGGTAAAAATCCTTTTGGATAAAGTTCAGCAATAACTTGTGCTGTTTGTTTTGGATAACGATAAAACCCTGCTGCTTTACCATTACGATAATTTCTTCCTGCAGTTACAGTAAATTTTAAATTACTCCTTATTGGAAATCCAATGTTTACAAGCACTCCTTTATTGGTAACTTCCGAATTTCCAATATGCATATTATTTTTACGATCAAATCCGCCGTTTTCTTGAATTAATACTTGATCTAATACAGCATTACTCGAAAAAACTGTTCCGGTGAAATCTCCACAACGATTGGTTGCTTCGCGATGACGATAATCAGTAGATATATTTAAATACCCACCTTTATTTCCAAGTGCAACTCCTTTATTAAATCCAAATTGTTTTACCATTCCATCTCCTTCGTATTGTTGTCCTAAATGTGTAGTTAAAGTAGAACCTGCCGAACTCTTTTTGGTAACCACATTTATTACACCTGCAATTGCATCCGATCCGTATTGAGAAGATGCACCATCGCGCAATACTTCAATTTTTTCAATAGCTGCTACCGGAATAGAATTCAAATCTGTTCCAACTGAACCGCGACCTATTGTTCCATTTACATTTAACAAAGCTGTATTATAACGACGACGACCATTTACCAATACCAAAACCTGATCGGGACCAAGGCCTCGAAGTGTAGCAGGATCGATATGATCGGTACCGTCGGCAATTGTTTGACGACTTGAGTTAAATGAAGGAGCAACAAAATTGATCATTTGAGTTGGCTCTACTTGTCCGGTTGCAACAAGTTCTTTTGCACTCACAACATCAATCGGAACAGGAGTTTGCGTACTTGTACGAATCAAGTTTGAACGAGAACCTACAACAACCACCCGATTAAGGTCGGCTGAATTTTGCATATCGAATTGTTCGGACAATATTGCACCGCTGATTACTGAAACATTTTTTTTCTGTGTTTGTACACCGACATAACTGATAACAATAGTATAATTTCCCGATTCAACTTTTAATGAGAAAAAGCCATTGGCATCGGTAGCTGCACCTTGTTTTGTTCCTTCAATTACAACAGATGCACCTGCTAAAGGATTACCCATTGCATCTTTTACAGTACCGGAAATAGTACCAGTACTTTGTGCCATCGCATTCAAAGCAATGAATACAAAGGCTATTGCAAAGCTAAAAGCACGCAACAGAAAGTTTCGATTTGAAATAAGCATATTACTTTTTTTTTGGTTTTACAAAATTATCAGACACTAAAATAAAGGAAAATCAATCTTTATTAAAATAAATTTATTCTTTTGAAAAATTAGAACTTCTTAAATTGCCTGTTCAAATTTGAAACACCATGAAAACATTTTTAAAAATTATTGGTTTTTTGTTTTTAGGAATAGTTTATACTTCCCTCAATTGTCAAGCACAATCAACAATAAATCCCTTCCAATTCGAAATAAAAAAGAAGCTGATTTGTAAAAACGGAGCTGTTGTTTCGGCTCATGCATTGGCAAGCCAAGCCGGAGTAGAAATTTTAAAAATGGGTGGAAATGCCATTGATGCTGCCATTGCAACGCAACTTGCCCTTGCTGTGGTTCACCCAAGTGCTGGCAATTTAGGCGGTGGTGGGTTTTTGGTGATGCAATTGCAAAACGGTTCTTCCAAAACAATTGACTACCGCGAAATGGCACCAGCAAGTTCACATCGAAATATGTATTTGGATGAAAATGGAAATGCACAATTTGATAAAAGCCAAAGTGGACATCTTTCTTCCGGTGTTCCGGGAACAGTTGCCGGCTTGTTTGCATCGCATAAATATGCGCGACTTTCTTTTGAAAAATTAATTCAACCTGCAATTGAATTGGCAGAAAAAGGTTTTGTTATTTCCGAAAGGGAAGCCAGTTCGCTTAATGGATTGAAACAAGAATTTTTAAAATTCAATACCGTAACTCCTGATTTTGTAAAAGAAACAAAATGGAAAGCTGGCGATACATTGATTCAAAAAGATCTTGCAAATACATTGAAACGAATTTCGAAAAATGGCGCTGCCGGTTTTTACGAAGGAGAAACTGCGAAATTAATTGTAGAAGAAATGCAAAGAGGCGGTGGAATTATTTCATTAAATGATTTAAAAAATTATCGCGCCATAGAACGCGAACCGCACATTTTTAATTACAAAGGATTTACAATCCTCGGCATGCCAATGCCAAGTAGCGGTGGACTTTTACTTCATCAAATGATGAAAATGATAGAAAAAAAACCAATTGCTACTTATGGGTTTCAATCGCCACAAGCTGTACAACTAATGGTGGAAGCTGAAAGACGTGCTTTTGCCGACCGTGCAGCATTTATGGGTGATGCAGATTTTTATAAAGTTCCTGTTGCTGAAATTTCTTCTGATAAATATTTAACTAAAAGAATGGAAGATTTCGTTCCCGGCAAAGCCGGCAACAGTCAATTAATTCAGCCCGGGATTTTACCTGCAAAAGAAAGCGAAGAAACAACCCATTTGAATGTAATTGACAAAGACGGAAATGCAGTTTCTGTAACTACAACGCTCAACAATTCCTACGGAAGCAGAACAATTGTTGGTGGAGCGGGATTTTTAATGAATGACGAAATGGACGATTTTAGTATAAAACCGGGAACGCCAAATATGTACGGAGCATTGGGTGGCGAAGCAAATGCCATTGAACCTGGAAAAAGAATGTTGAGTTCCATGACACCAACCATTGTTTTAAAAAACAATAAACCATATTTATTAGTTGGCACACCCGGCGGAACCACCATTCCTACTTCAGTTTTTCAAACCATTGTAAATATTCTTGATTTTGAAATGAGTACGGAAGATGCAGTATGGAAACCAAAATTTCACCATCAATGGATGCCCGACCGCGTTGATTTGGAAAGAGGATTTTTGCCCACAACCAGAAAAGAATTGGAAACAATGGGTTATAAAATTGTAGAGCGCGGTAGCATTGGAAGAACGGAAGTAATAAAAAAATTACGCAATGGTAAATTTGAAGTGATTGCCGACAACCGTGGCGACGATGCTGCTGAAGGTTGGTAGGAATTTTAGTATTTATTTATTTATTTTTTCTACTTCACTTTCAAATAAAGAATAGCGACTTTATTATACTGCAGAAAATTTTCTACAAGGTAGCAGATTTTAAAAATACAAAACAATACCAATTATCGTGGGACATAAAAACAGAAACTATTAAATTATCTTTCTACTTCACTTTTAGCATAGCACGAACTTGCTGAACTGCGCCATTTTGTAGTCGTGCATAATAAACCCCAGTTGCATATCTTTCGGCATTAAAAGTAATAGTATGCTGCCCGGCTGTTGCATATTCTTGATCAACCAAAGTTTGAATGACCCTACCAAGTGTATCAATTATCATAATGGAAGTATGCCCCCCTTCGGTTTTAAAAGTAATGGAAGTACTATTTACAAATGGGTTTGGAAAGTTTTTAATAATTAAATTATCTTCCAAATCTGGATAAGCCGAATTGCAAGAATTGGATTTTACAACAGGCAAAGATTGAAAATTTCTCAACAATACGGTTTGCAAAGTTGCATTGTCAACACAAAACCATTTTTCGAGAATGGATGCATAAATACTTCTAAAGTCGTATTGAAAAGGAACATTATCATTTACAGTTGCCGATGCAGGGATATCTGGATTATTACCCACTACACCCGGATTTACATATTCTCCGAAAAGAATACAAGGAGCGGCTGCGCCATGATCCGTTCCAGTACTTGAATTTGATTTTATTCTTCTACCAAATTCAGAAAATGTCATTCCTAGTACACGGCGGTGAATTCCCAAGAATTTACAATCATCCATAAATGCTTTTATTGCATCAGAAACGCGTTGCAATAAAACAGCATGCGATCCGGTTGTAGTGTCTGCTTGCACTTGTCCGGCATGGGTATCAAAACCACCAATACTCACCATGTAAACTCTTGTCTTTAATCCTCCTTTTATAAGGCGTGCTACAATTTTCAATTGATCAGCCAAACTGTTTCCTGTTGGGTAAGTAACTTGTTGTGTAACGCGAAGTGCAGCTGCTTTAATTACATCGGCATATTGTTGTGTTTGTCTTGCAACCGTACGGATATAACTCAATTCAAAACCGGCAGGTGTGCTTGGAGCAGGATCTTGAACACCATTAATTAAATTATAAAAATTGTTTGGATCAGTCATGCTTATCCCCATACTAACAGCAGGCCCTTGAAAAGCAAGAGAAGTTACAGATCCAATTTGAATTCCTAAAGGATCGGGCATATTGCTTGTTGGATAACCAATTGGAAATCCCGGAAATTCTTGTTCCAAATAACGACCCAACCAACCGCTATTTACGAATTGGTTTGAATTGGAAGCACTCATCCAAATATCTGTTGCACGAAAATGTGAAAAATTTGGTTGTGGATAACCGACGGCCTGAACAACGGTTGCTTTTCCATCATTAAAAAGTTTTTGAATCCCCGTCATTGCAGGATGTAGTCCTGTTTTATTTATTCCAGTTAATGACAAAATATTGTTTTGCGGAATGGCAATATTTGATCTTGCAGCTTGGTAAGCTCCATATGTATCAATTGGAATAACCATATTCAACCCATCATTTCCTCCATTCATTTGCACCAATACCAACACGTGATCCGTGTCCGTACTCATTCCCATTAGCGCTTGTATCAATGGCGATTCCATTCCCATCGTGTTGATTGGAATACCATTTATAGCAGTTGCTGCAACCGGAGGAATCGTATTTTTAAGAAAATCTCTTCTTTTCATTTGAGTATTTTTTATTTAGCACAAATGGAATTCGGCAAGGTTCATAAAATATTTATATAAATCCCGAAGGCGGGTGAAAACAACCTGATAATTCGCTGCTGTTGGACTTGCCACGTAAGCATTCCAAGCGTTCGTCCAATAATAATCCTGCACTTGATTGCTTAACAAAATTTGCCTTTTGAGCATATCTTTTGTTGCTGCAGTTAAATCAATTCGGTATAAAATTTTCAATGCTTGATCAATCAATGCATTCGGATCGGAAGGGTTGTTCAACCTTCTTGTAAAAGCAACCGGATCAATTACAATTTTTACACCATTGCGTGTATAACCGGAATTGATCATTGTATCGGTAAATAAATTTCTCCGCGGATAGGTATCTGTGTTAATCCAAATTTCATGAAACTGCGGTTCTTGGTAATATGCTTTCCAACCTGCAACATCGGGTGGATCTCCAATATTTTGTTGCATTAATGCTGCATAATTTTGTAAATAACCCCACATATTGTACGCATTTATGTAATCGCTTCCGTCTGGAATTACAATTCCAAATTCGCGGCAAGCCCCTACTACCAAGTCTATCGGTGTTTTAATAAAACATCCTTGGTTGAGCACATCAAAAAAATGTTCGCTTTTGAAAAGTGCTTCCAACACTGGTTTTATTTCCCAATTATTGGTTACTAAAATTTGAGCTAACGGCGTTATTACATTTGCCTCCGATGCGGAATCAATTTTATAGTAAACAAAATAGCGGTATAATTTTCTTACTAAAAATTTTGAAACTTCAACATCTTTTCGAAAAATCATATTCAGCAAATCATCCAACTCCAAATCTCCTGCTGTTGCCCCCGTTCTTCCTACAATTGTGTAATTATTGTAAAATGAAGAAAATGTTTTGTTTTGTGTATCGTGTTGTGCCGAATTGAAATAAGAAGTATTGGTAGTTGTATTTATTTTCCAACCCGTCAATACTCTTGCAGCAGTTTTTACATCTGTTTCAGAATAACTTGGACTGGTTGCGTTTCCTAAAGTGAAAAGTTCTTGTAACTCTCGTGCAAAATTTTCATCGGGCGCTGCATTAATGTTTACATAACCATTTAAATAACGCAACATTCCAACATCAAGTGTCATCAATTTTGTAAACCTTTTGAAATTTCCCAATGCGAACTCTCTACACAATACATTGTTTTGATAGGCATAAATTGCACGACCTAAATCAACTGATTCCGTTGCAAAATGATTGTGCCAAAACAAGGTCATTTTTTCTCGAATATTTTTTTCTTGATTAATCATCAATCCTGTCCACCAAGATTTGAAAGATCCTCTTCGTTGACTATCAGCATTCCCTGTATTCGAATTAATATTAACCCAAGTTTCACCCATTGGAATATTAAAGTCGGCATCGGTTGTTGGAATATTTGTATTTGTATAATTTTTTACAGGCGGAGCTGGCGGTGCTGCAGGAATAGAAAGCAATTCATCAACTGCGCTATTCATACTCATTCCTAAAAAATAATTGACATCTTCTGGTTTAGCACCAAACATTGTTCTCTTTAATAAATGGGCAGCTTCGTTGTATGTCCAAGGACCATTATAAGGATTTAAACCCGAATAAGTGCGGACGGCTATTTTTTCTTCTGTTGCCTTGCTGTTTTCTAAAATTTTAGTTTGTGTCTGTAAATCAATTCTCTCCATTTTATAAATTTTGGAAGTTGACAGATAATATAACAGACACCGAATATAACATATAGTTTAATTTACTAATGGAATATTCGTAAAAATTTTTAGCCAAACTTTAAGCTTGAAAACTCTTTATTGAATATTTTCTATAATTCCGGCTATACCTTGACCACCTCCAACACAAGCAGTCACCATACCGTATTTTTTATTCAATCGTTTTAAATCGTGTAAATTTTGAATAGTTAATTTACAACCTGTGCAACCGAGCGGATGACCAAGTGCAATTGCCCCCCCATTGATATTTACTTTTTGTGTATCTAATTCCAACTCTCTAATTACCGCTAACGCCTGCGATGCAAATGCTTCATTTAATTCAATCAAATCAATTTGAGATAGATTCATTCCTGCTTGTTTCATCACTTTTGGGATTGCCATTACAGGACCAATTCCCATAATTCGGGGATGTACGCCTGCAACTGCACAATGAACCAATCTTCCAATTGGTTTCAGTCCAAGTTCGTTAATCATTTTTTCACTCATCACTATTACAAAAGCTGCACCATCACTTGTTTGAGAGGAATTTCCTGCAGTAACAGAACCTCCAACTGCGAATGCCGGTTTTAATTTTGCCAATGCTTCAATTGAAGTATCTGCACGAGGTCCTTCATCCGTATCCACAATAAAATTTCTTTTATCTTTTTTACCTTTTGCATTTACAAAAATTTCTTCAACAGTTATGGGAAGAATACCATCTTTAAAATATCCTTCTTTAATTGCATGAATTGCTTTTTGATGAGAATGAAAAGAAAATTCATCTTGATCTTGGCGATTAATTTTATATTCTTTTGCAACAGCTTCGGCTGTTAATCCCATACTTAAATAATAATCCGGTTCGTCTTTTGCAATTGAAAAGGAAGGAACAGTTTTCCATCCGGCAGTGGGAACCAAACTCATACTTTCTGTTCCTCCAGCAATGATACAGTCGGCCATTCCCATTCTAATTTTTGCAGTTGCCATTGCAATTGTTTCTAATCCCGATGCACAATATCTGTTTACAGTTATTCCCGGCACTTCAAATCCTAATGCTTTTGCAGAAATAATTCTACCGAATTGTAATCCTTGTTCCGCTTCGGGAACTGCATTTCCAACAATTACATCATCCACTCTTTTTCCTTCCAATTGTGGCACAGTAGCCATCAATCCTTTAATTACTTCAATTGCCAAATCATCGGATCTTGTAAATCGAAATCCTCCTTTTTTTGATTTTGTAATCGCCGTTCTAAACCCTGCTACTATAAATGCTTCTTGCATTTTATTATTTTTTAGTGTTTGTAAACTTCAATAGTTGTTTATGCAACTTTGTAAATCAAAGATAAAGTTTTCATTTCATCTACTCTAAATTGCCCCCTTATCTTTGCAAGAATTTTATGTACAGAATATTTCGAAAAATCTTTTTTCTTTTCCCTCCAGAAAAAGTACATCATTTCTCAATGACTTTTTTGCAAATTTTATGCAGCAATTCATTTATTCGAAAATTAATTTCATGGATTTTTCAACCAAAAGAAACGAATAATTCAGACTTGTCATTCAAAAATATTTTATTTAAAAATCGAGTTGGACTTGCAGCCGGTTTCGATAAAAACGCAATTTATTTAAGAGAGTTGGAAACACTTGGTTTTGGTTTTGTAGAAATTGGAACGGTCACCCCGCTTCCTCAAAAAGGAAATCCTGCACCTCGTATTTTTCGATTACCAAAAGACAAAGCGCTTATCAACCGAATGGGTTTTAATAATGACGGAGTGGAAGTAATAAAAAACAGGTTGAAAAAATGGAAGAAAAAAAATGAAACAAATTCGAAAAGTAAATTAATTATTGGCGGCAATATTGGGAAAAATAAAGAAACGCCAAACGAAGATGCTTGGAAAGATTATGAAATTTGTTTTCGTCAATTACATCCTTTTGTTGATTATTTTGTTGTAAATGTGAGTAGCCCTAATACGCCAGGGTTAAGAGAATTACAAGAAAAAGATTTTTTACTAAAAATTTTAACCGGGTTACAATCAATTAATCAAACCCAAGAATTTTCCAAACCTATTTTTTTGAAAATAGCGCCAGATTTGAGTTTGCAACAAATTGACGATATCGCTGAATTAGCATTACAAATAAATTTAGATGGATTAGTTGCAACAAACACAACTTTAAGTAGAACATTTTTACAAACGCCCATTTCTCAGATTCAAAAAATTGGATTGGGCGGATTAAGTGGCGCTCCACTAAAACAAAGAAGCACGGAAATAATCAATCATATTCATCAAAAAACAAAAGGACAAATTTTTATTATTGCTTCAGGTGGTATTTTTTCCGGAAAAGATGCAAAAGAAAAATTAGATGCCGGCGCATCGCTTGTACAAATTTGGACGGGTTTTATTTACGAAGGACCGGGAATTATTAAAAATATTTGCAAATCAATTAATGTATAAATATGGGACATCTTTTTACCAGCGAAAGTTTGATTAGTTTTTTAGTGCTTGTTGTACTCGAAATAGTTTTGGGAATTGACAATGTAATTTTCGTGAGCATTGTAATGAATCGTCTCAAAAAATTAAGCGATCTAAAAAAAGCACGCCGAATTTGGATGGTTACCGGAATTTTATCGCGAAGTTTTTTATTATTGGGACTTGGATGGCTTTTAGCTCAAAAAGGGAATTACATCATTTCTGAAAATTGGTTTGGAAAAGGATTTGACCTTGCCAGTTTAGTAATGCTTGTCGGAGGATTGTTTTTGATTTATAAATCAGTCAGAGAAATTCATGAAAAATTAGAAGGAGAAAATCCAAATATTAATTCACAAAACAAAAAATCAATTCCATTTGCACAAGCAATTGCTCAAATCATGTTGATTGACGCTGTATTTTCTTTCGACAGTATTATTACCGCCGGCGGAACTGCTAAACATGTAGAAATAATGATTGCAGCAGTAATTGTCGCTATGTTTGTGATGTTTCTTTTTAGTGCAAAAATTGCTTCGTTTATTCATTTACATCCCACATTAAAAATGTTGGCGCTTTCTTTTTTAGTGATGATTGGACTTAGTTTGGTAATTGAAGGCTGGGATGGCGAAGCAGCACATCAATTGCATTTGAAAAACTATATTTATTTTGGGATGGCTTTTTCTTTTATTGTTGAAGTGTTGAATATGATTATGCGCAAACGAATGAACAAGCAACATTTGGTTGAATTAAATGAACCAATTTTGCCGCAAAAAGAAGCCAATTAAATACACAATAAAGTTGCAGCTACAACTGCTGCAGTTTCTGTTCGCAATCTATTTTCGCCAAGCGAAACAGGAATAAATTTGTTTTGAATTGCCAACTCAATTTCATTTTTAGAAAAATCTCCTTCGGGCCCAATAAGAATAATTTGATTGGAAGATTTTGAAATTTGTTGTTGGCTCAATCGTTGCTTTTCTGTTTCAGAGCAGTACGCTATTAATTTTTGACAGTTATCAAATTTTTCAACAATCAAACTATTAAACTTTGTTGGCTCACGCAAAACAGGTAAGTAATATTGTTGTGATTGCAACATTGCACTGATGCAAATAGTTTTCATTCTTTCGTAACGAAATTTTTGCACTTCTGTTCTATCGCAAATCAATGGGATAATTTCGGAAACGCCAATCTCCGTTGCTTTTTCCAAAAACCATTCAAAACGATTTGTATTTTTTAGCAATGAAATTGCAATGCTTACTTTTTGCGTTTTTTTATTTACCAATTTTATTTCAACTACTTCAACTTCGCAGTGTTTTTTATGAATCATCGAAATTTGACAAGAAAATAAATTTCCTCCTCCGTCAGTAAGATGTAAGCCTGAGCCGGTTTTCATTCGAAGTACTTGCACAATATGTCGCGAAGTGTTTTCATCTAACAAAACTGTTTTTTGTTTTGAATTAATCGCTGCGTTATAAAAAATTGGAATTGACATGATTCGTAAAAATAAAAAAGTCCAATTGAAATTGGACTTTAAACTAATTTTTTGTTTTATAAATTAATCAACTTCTGTCGGCAGTTCATTCATTTTACTTCCTGTTTGAATGTACAATTTGGAACCACTTTCATCAGTTACGGGTTTCCAATTATCTGGTAATCCAATGCCTGTGTAACTATCGCCGCTTCCTTCAAAAAATTTCTGAATATCCAATAATGCTTTGAATTTAATTCTATCGAGTGAGCCATTTCTATGTTTAGCAATATTTAGTGTCACTTCGCCTTTGGTATCTTCTCCCATTTCATTAGTTGTTACTTCATAATAATCGGGGCGATAAAGAAACATTACCATATCTGCATCTTGTTCAATTGCACCCGATTCGCGCAAATCGCTCAGTTGCGGCATTTTCATACCTTCTTTCGCACCTCGTTTTTCCACTTCACGACTTAATTGCGAAAGCGCAATAATTGGAATATCTAATTCTTTGGCAAGTGCTTTCAAATTTCTAGAAATAGTGCTGATATCTTGTTCGCGATTACTGTTTCTATTATCTCCTGTTCCACTCATTAATTGTAAATAGTCAAGCACAATCATTCCTATATTGTGTTTATTTCTTAACCGTCTACATTTTGCTCTTAGCTCAAAAATATTAAGAGCTGGAGTATCGTCAATAAAAATTGGAGCTTCTGATAATCTTCTAATTCCCCGGTCATACAATTGCTTCATTTCATATTCTTCCATTTTACCACGAGCAATTTTTTCTAATTTAATCTCACTTTCTGCTGTAAGCAATCGCTGTACTAATTGACCAGCACTCATTTCCAATGAAAAAAATCCGACCGCTGTTGGTCTTGTTGGATGCATTGCTGCATTGCGAGCTAAATTGAGTGCAAATGCAGTTTTACCAACACCCGGTCTTGCGGCAAGAATTATCAAATCTGAATTTTGCCAACCGTGGGTTATTTTATCTAAACTAGAAAATCCACTCGTCACTCCCGAAATATCGCCTTGTTGGTTACGCAAATAATTAATTCGTTCAATTGTTTTTATTAAAATCGAATCAATGGGAGTTACATTATTGTGTAAATGTTTATTCGTAATTTCAAACAATTTAGTTTCAGCGTCGTCTAATAAATCAAAAACATCAGTTGTGTCTTCGTATGCTTCTCCAATAATTTCTCCGCTAATTTTAATTAATTCCCGTTGAATAAATTTTTGTAAAATAATTCTAGTATGTGCTGCCACATGTGCTGCAGAAACTACAGAATTGGTTAATTTAGTAATGTAATAAGCTCCCCCAACAATTTCCAGTTCTTCTGTTTTTTTCAACGCTTCCACAACAGTTAAAATATCAATTGGCTGCGTTTTGTTACTAAGAGCTTGCATTGCACTAAAAATACGTGTATGCGCATCTACATAAAAACAATTTGGCTTTAATGTTTCAGCAACAATATCGAAAGCATTTTTATCTAATAAAATAGCGCCCAAAACTGCTTCTTCCAAATCTTTTGCTTGCGGAGGCAGTTTTCCAAAAACCATTGTGCTTAAATCCAACGATGTTTTTTTTCTTTGTGTTCTTTCTTTATTAAAATTTTTAAGTTCCATTTTTTATTTTTCAGATAGTTTTTTCATCCCATTGATTTTCGATCAATGACTTTCGGGTTACAAGTAAAAATAAAATTTGAAAAAATTTATTAATTCGATTCGTTCTCCTAAAGTCAGCCACGAAAATAAAGGTCAATGGCAGAAGAAAACAAATTTTTCTTTCTTCACTTCTATTCCACAAGTTTTTCCACATTTTGATTAAATACAATGTTTCTAATTTACAAAAAATGTTAAAAAAAACTTTCGCATTTTTCAGCACATTCTTTCTAACTCTATACACGGTTCTTTCAGAAGCTGGAATCTAAAAATTAGTTTTTATGTTTTTTGTCATATTTTATTTGACGAATTAAAATTAAATTTGCAGCCGTTTATTTGTTTGTCATTCAAATTATAAAAAATACAAACAAAAACAAATACGTTTAAAGAAATCATAACCTATATTATTAAATACAATTGAACACGAAATTTTGGTTGAAACTTTCCTTATTGAACTTGTGTATTGTTACTGCTATTGGCGTATTGATGCGCTTTAAAATAGGTTTTGAATTCCCTTATTTTGATCAAAAACATCTTCAACACTCGCACTCTCATTTTGCTTTTGTCGGCTGGATTAGCCACACTTTAATGGTATTGATGATTAATTATCTTCAAACAAAAATTGATGACTTTCGCGGGAACAAATACAGAAAAATAATTATAGCTAATTTAATATGTTCTTATGGGATGCTTGTTTTCTTTATTATAGAAGGGTACGGATTATATTCCATATTTTTTGAAACTGCAGCCATATTTGTAGCCTATTATTTTGGGTATCAATTCATCAAAGATTTGAAATTGTTGGACGATGATTTACTGGCAAAAAACTGGTTTAAAGCAGCTATACTTTTTAATATCATGTCGTCTGTCGGTACATTTTATTTGGCTTATTTGATGACTACTAAAAACTTTATACAGGATTTATATTTATCTTCTGTGTATTATTATTTGCATTTTCAGTACAATGGTTGGTTTTTCTTTGCTTGTATGGGTTTATTTTTTGGGCTTTTAAATCTTAGAAAATCTGAACATCCTTTTTATGAGACAACGTTTAAATTGTTTGCAATAGCTTGTATTCCTGCATATCTTTTGTCAATGCTTTGGGTAGATTTACCCTTATGGCTTTACGTAATTACAGTACTGGCCGCATTAATTCAGGTTTTTGTCTGGTTTAAATTTCTATTAGTTTTATGGAAAACCAGAAAAAAATTATTGAAAAATTATTCAAATTTGTTAAGATATATTTTACTATTTGTAGGCCTTGCTTTGAGTATAAAATTATTACTTCAACTTGGCTCCACCATTCCCATCGTTAGCAAATTAGTTTTTGGATTTAGACCCATTGTCATTGCATATTTACACCTTATTCTACTAGCAATAATCACCTTATTTTTATTGTTTTATATCTATACCAATCAATTATTTTTTATTTCAAAAAAAATAAAAAATGGAATACTTTTATTCTCAATTGGAGTTATTTTAAACGAGCTAGTCTTAGCTATTCAAGGTGTTGCCTCATTTAGCTATACCATTATTCCTTATGTAAATGAAATTCTTTTTGGAGCTTCAATTATTTTATTATTGGGAATCGTTTTAACTGCTTATTTTTCTTTTAAAGAAGTAAAACAATAATCTTCCTTTATGATTAAAATCATATAAGGAGTGTTTGAAAATAAATAACTTTGTTCTATAAAAATTTTTTATGAAAAAATCAATTCAATTATTGCTACTCGCTTGTTTGTTTGCATTTTTTGGATGCAAAAACAATAGCGAAACCACAAAAAATTCTACAAACGAAAACACAGAGACAACATCAACAGGACAGGAAGGAGTCGTAGATGAGAACTCTGCTCCAAACATTGTTCAAGTTGCTTCTGGAAGCAAAGATCACACCACATTAGTTGCCGCTGTAAAGGCTGCTGAACTTGTTAGAGCTCTGAGTAATGCTGGGCCATTTACCGTTTTTGCTCCAACAAATGCAGCTTTTGACAAACTGCCTGCTGGAACTGTAGAAGGTTTATTGAAACCAGAGAAAAAAGGAGATTTGCAAAACATTCTTGGTTACCATACTTATGTAGGTAACTTGAAAGCAGAATATATGCAAGATGGTCAAGAGTTTGATATGGTTTTTGGTGGGAAAGTAAAAATCACCAAAAAAGATGACAAAACTTATGTTAATGGTTCAGAATTAGTGGCATCAATCCAAACATCAAATGGAATTATTCATGTTATTGGAGATGTACTATTACCAAAATAGTATTATTTGAACTTTGTTTTTCTTGTTAAATTAAACTAAAAAGCGTGAACTATAACAGTTCGCGCTTTTTTATTTCATTGACTAATTAAAATCTCAAACGATTTTTTCTAACTCTTTAGCTTTCTTAAAAAGAATATTGTTTTCTAAATGAATATGTTTGTGTAAATCTTGTTCAAATTCTTTAAGCATAGCAAAAGCCACTTTATACGTCTCACAGGCATCAGCTGGAGGGTTATATCCATTAGTCAATTCAGAAATTTTTACAAATAAATTCCCTTCAGCCTCATGCTCATCTTTAAGCATCTCAATTGGATTATCAACTGTTTCAAAATTTGGTTTTTGAATAGATTCATTATTTTTTAATGCTGAAATCATTAATTTAATAAATGGAAACAAAATTTCTTCTTCTTTTTGTAAATGCTGAAATAAATTTGTTGCACTAACTTTAAACAAATTATTAATTTCAAATAATTCTGGATGTCTTTCCCCATGAACTTTACATAATTTATCTAAATAAGTTAATATCACTGGTGTTTTAGATAAAATATATTTATGATGTGTTTCTATAATATAATCAATTAATAAATTAGGAGAAAATGATTTAAACTCTATTTCAGAAGAAGAGTTTGAATTTAAAATCATATTGATTTCATCTTCAATTTGATTACTATCCAACCCTTTTACCTGACAAACCTCATCAAGTGTTTTATTGCCTTTACAGCAAAAATCAATTTTGTATTTTGAAAAAAGAGCTGCTGTTCTGAAGTCTTTCGCTACATATTCTCCAATGGTTGCATTTTTAATTTTGTTCATAATTTTTAAATTTTAATCGAAGGTATTTCAAAGAAAAAATAAAATATATGAGCTAAATCATAAAAAAAAATAATCTCATCCAACTCTCACTAAACCATATAAAATCAACATTATTTTTTTATTACAAATCTTTACTCTTAAACTTATTAAGAGAAATATAAAAAGGAAAGAAAAACCAAAAACACAAAAACAAAAACGACATTATCAATCCAGTTGTTGTGCCAAAAAAATCTTTGAAAATCGCACCTGTATATCCCAACATTGCTGAAACATCAAGGTGTAATAGAATTTGAATTCTAGCCAAATCTATTGGACTTAACGCGGTAACTGCCACCATCGCTTTTTCGATAGGATAATCGGATAATTGGTATAATAAAAACAAAACCATCCCGTCAAAAAGTAAGGCAAAATACAGCCAGTTCATAATCGCAATTCCAATTCCTTTTGCTTTATCTCTGGTGAGTATAGAACTTAAAAATGCTAAGGATACAAAAATCACCGAAATTAAACAACCTACAATAATCATCATTATTCCAACAATGCCTGGAGCATTAATTAGTAGTGGAATCCCTGCCCCAATAAAAAAAGCTAACACCATTGACAGCGATAGCCCTATAAATAAACTCAACCAAATCTTTTTTCGTTTTATGGGCTGGCTTAATAACAATTCAATGAATTCTGAAGAATTATACAAATAAATAGTTGCAAAAAGGATAGAAACTAATGGAACTGTAAACAAAATCACGTTCAATATTGTGAGCAACCCTTTGGCAGCATTGTCTTCTAACCCAAAAGAACTCCAAGACAGCAAAGCTAAAATTAATGTATAAGCCAAAACAATCTTGTTTTTTAGAATATCGAAAAATATGATTTTAATGATTCTGTACATACTCAAAAATTATTTTTTATTATTTTGATTTCAAAACATTTGCAATTGCTTTTGCTATTTTTTGTTCGTTTGTAGATAGTAATAAATCGTCAATAGTTTTAAAAAAATATACTTGCCCTTCTTGCATAAAAATAATATTACTAACCATATCGTCTAGTTCACTCAAAAGATGGGAAGTAATCAAAATCAATTTCCCTTTTTCTCTCTCCTTGATTATTTTTTCCTTTAATATTTCGGATGCTAAAGGATCTAATCCCGCAGTTGGTTCATCTAAAATCAACACATCGGGATTGAATAAGAATGCTAATGTGGCACTTACTTTCTGAGTTGTTCCACCGGAAAGCGTTCGCATTTGCTTATTGAATATTTTTTCGAGTTTAAATGCTTTTACTAAATCCTCATCTAAATCTTGATTAGCATTCCGAATTTTTTTAACCATTTCGATAATTTGACCAACAGTCATATAATCTGGATAACGTCCTATTTGTGGCATATAACCAATTTGTTCTCGATACTTGTATTTTTTAAGTATTGATTTTTGGTTAAATAAAATATCTCCTTTTGTAGGAATTATCATTCCGAGAATGCTTTTTATCAAAGTCGTTTTTCCGCATCCATTTGGGCCAATCAATGCGATGCATTCTCCCTTATTGAAAGTAAGATTGATATTGTTTAAAACTTCAACCTTCCCAAACTTTTTGTATATATTTTTTATTTCTATCATAAAGTCAATGAGTGCATTAATGGCGTTTTATCAATAAAATTATCTGGCGTAATACTTGGTAATATTTTTTCTGATTTATCTAAAAGTGTTATCATAAAACTTCTGAAAAGTAACATTGCTGATGGATTATTTTCGGTAATAACAGCAAACAAACTCAATGGATGGAATGGCACATCACCTATTCCATTTTTATCTAAATCGTAACCTTCGTATTTATCCCAGTAATTACTATTGAAAGTATTGAGCACTAAATTCCCATTAGTAGCAATGTCAAAAGTATTTCCAATAAAATTATTATTCTTAATCTCGTTATCCATACAACTTGCTTGAATTTTCATGCCCCAGCCGTTAGCTTTAAACCCATTTTTTTCTACTAATATTCTACTTGTTCCTTCCATATGAATGCCGGTAGTATTTTTATCAAACTTATTCCCAATAATATAACTATCCGAAATTTCTTTGAGCAATAATCCATAAGCCGAATCTCCCCAGTTTTCTTCAAAAAAATTGTTGAACATCTTAACCCTTTTGGTAAACATAACAGCAACTCCAGCGCCATTGTTTTTAAAAATATTAGAAATATAAGCATCATCATTGGAGAACATAAAATGCAACCCGTAACGGACATTCATGATAGATATATTTCTCCAAATCACTGAATTAGTGACAAATTCGAAATAGATTCCATCGCGATGACCAGAAATTGTATTAGCTGAAATTTGAAGACTGTCACTTTTCCAACAATGAATTCCATTGCCAATAAGCTGTTCCTGTTTTCCATAAGCCCTAATTTTATTCTCTTTTACAATACAGTTCTTTCCATTTTGAATATAAATTCCAAAGAAATTATTTTCGAGAATATTATTTTGAATAACAATATTTTTTCTATTATATACTTTGATTCCACAAGGATCTTCCAGTGTACCATATCCTGAATTTATTATTTTTAACCCTTCTACAATTACACTATCTGCCTTTATTGAAAGTACTTCATATTTTTTTTGCCCATCTAAAATTGGAAAATCTTTACCAATGAAAACTATTTTTTTGTCAATAACAATATTCCCTTCTTTGTATAGCCCATTGTGTACCAAAATTGTATCGTCAACTTTTGCAATTGCTATAGCTTTCTTTATTGACTGTACAGGCTTACTAGCTCCAACTTCAATCACATTGGCTTGAATATATAAAGGGGAAAATAGAAATAGAAAGAGAAATAGAAAGAGAGTGTTTTTCATTTTTTATAAAAATATAGCAGCCTAAAACTAAAACATAATTTTGGTATCTCGACGAAGGAAATATTACACTTGTTACTCATGCTTCAAATTCACTTTTGCCAAAATAAAATACTTCTCCCCCAGCTTATTCCTTTGTAATAATCGCTTTCCAAGTAATCGATTTTGCATTTAGTCTTGATTCAAATTCTTTTGCGTCCTTTTCTTTTAAAAATGCTATAATTCCGCCTTTCATTGGACTTTGTATTGTACCGCCAGATAGGAAAAATGCAGTTTCAGCTGAAATTAAATTATTGTCTTGTGTAAAATCATTTACATAATACGCTTCAATTTTTGTTGTAGCATTTTCTTTACAATAATTAATCATACATATAAAATCGTCAAATTTATATACTCTTCCTTTTTGAGTAATTACTTCGGAAGCATATTTCCCATCTGCAATGCTCATTTTACAAAAATCGCAATTATCAACATTTAATTTTATGGGATCTACTTTATACGAACTACAAGAAAATGATGCTAACAAGATTATTATTGAAATAATATATTTCATATTAAATTATTTTTTTTCAACAGTAAGTTTAGTCAATTCAACACGACAATTATCAGAGCTCGTGTAAATTTTTATACCCTTGCCGATATGCAGAAGGATAAGTGATTGTTTGGAGTAAATTTCAATTTATAAAAAAGAGTATTATTGTTATTTTTTTCTAAAAAATTTATACTCATTAACAACAACAAATCCAAGCAATATACACGCAAAAATAAGCAACCACCCTCCAGTATCTGGAATAGAAAAAGCACCAAAATTGAGTAATTGTTTGTACCCTATTAACGGCGGTTGATATGCCATTCCGGGGACAACTATCGCAGCATTAGGATCAAGGTTATGACCATATTCATAATTCCATCTATAAAAATCTACAGCTGCTAAAAGTATAAATAAAGCATAAGAAATTAAAAACACTAAAACTGCTTTTCTACGAGCAATAAAAATCAACAATAATGAAATTGCAGCAAAACCTCCAAAAATGTATGGCAATAGAGTAAATTCAAAAAAATTTTCGGTATGCAGTGTTGCCATACCTATATAGTGATTTAATCCATTAATGATTTCAACATCGCCACCAATTTTATCAGCATACAAGCGTAACACTAATCCTTCAGGATATTGTGGAGCTTCTAAGTCTATTTTCCACAAGGGTACAAATAAGGATCCTGCAAACAATAAAAATGTTATAAAGAGTAAGCCTTTTGATAATTTTGAAATTTTCAAAATATTTTATTATTAAATAATGTTATAAATAAATGAGCCATTAAGAAATTTAAGCAGTTTAAAATGTGTAACTAAACATTCTTAATACCTTAATGGCTCAAAAAAGATTACCTCAATTTATTTATTTCGTAGCAGGAATATTTGTACCTAAACTAAAAGTTAATGGCACATTGCTTCCTGCAGGAGATACTCTCACATATCCTTGCATTTCTTGGTGCAAAGCACTACAAAAGTCAGTACAATACATTGGATAAATACCTGCTTTTTTGGGCAGCCATTTCAGTGTTGTAGTCTCTCCTGGCATAATTAATAACTCACCATTATCGGCACCTTTAATTGCAAATCCATGCGGCACATCCCAATCTTGTTCTAAGTTCGTTACGTGGAAATACACCTCATCCCCAACTTTAACTCCTTCAATATTATCAGGAGCAAAGTGAGAGCGGATGGATGTCATATAAACGTGAACTTTATTACCTTCTCTAACCACTTTTGATTCCTTTTCTCCTTTTGCCGCATAGGGATGCTTGTTTTCTTCAATTTTATAGAATTTCACCTGCCCGTTATTTCTAATCACATCAGCAGGGGCTGCTTGTGCATAATGTGGTTCACCAATAGTTGGAAAATCTAAAACAAGTTGCATTTTATCCCCACTAATATCAAAAATTTGAGCTGACTGTGCTAATTCTGGTCCTGTTGGTAAATATCTGTCTTTTGTAATTTTGTTATAAGCAATCAAATATTTTCCAAAAGGCTTTTTACTATCTCCTCCAGGAATACACAAGTGACCAACTGAATAATATGTAGGAACTCTATCCAATACTTTCAAAGATTTAATATCCCATTTCACAACTTCTGAAGAAACGAAGAAAGTAGTGTATGCATTGCCTTTTCCATCAAACTCTGTATGTAAAGGGCCTAATCCTGGTTTTTGAACTTCTCCGTAAAGTGCTGCTTCGTATTTAATAACGTTGATTCCGCCATAATCACCATCAAATTTTTTATCCTTAATAGCTGTTTGCAATTTATCAAAACTAAATACTGGGATTAACGCCGCTAATTTACCAGAACCCACAATATATTCCCCTGTAGGGTCAACATCACATCCATGTGGAGATTTAGGACAAGGCAGCATGTAACAGATGTCTTTTAATTCAGAAGCATCTAATACATACACTTCTTTTTTTATCACCGATTTAGCTGAATGTGTTTTTTCATCCCATTTGTTATGAGCATAATTAACACTTTGTTTTTTCCCTTTGCCTGCTTTAATGTATTCTTCTGCTTTTTTCCAGTTAACCGCCATGATAAAATCTTTATCTCTTTGAGAAGCATTGACTTCTAATAAAGTATTAGCTTGTTCAGTGTTGTAGCATGAAAAGAAGAACCAACCATGTGATTTTCCTTTTCCAGCATGCGATAGGTCAAAATTTACTCCTGGGGTTACAATTTGGAAAGCCAAATCCATTTCTCCTTCTTTTCCTACTTTCACAAAACTGATGTGTCCTTTGAAATTTTCTTTGTACGAACTAATTGGAACGTCTCCATTTGAATAATCACTAGGGACACTAAAACGAGTACCAGCAACCACATATTCTGTATTTTCTGTAATAAATGGTGAAGAATGGTTACCTCCACTATTTGGAAGTTCAATGATTTCTGCTGTTTTAAATGTTTTTAAGTCAATACGAGCAATACGAGGTGTATTGTTTGCATTTCCAAAAACCCAACGTCCATCAACTTCTCCGTTTGTTTGAGATAACTCTGTGTGGTGTAAATCATCCCAAGGAACAAACCCATGAGAAGTATTTAACATTGGTTTTGTTTCTTCACTGTACCCCCAGCCTTTTTCAGGATCTACCGAGAATACCGGAATAACTCTAAATAATCTTCCACTAGGTAATCCATAAACACTCATTTGTCCACTAAATCCCCCTGAAACGAAATTATAGAATTCGTCATATTTACCTGGTGCTACATATGCTTTTTGAGCTGCATCACCATTCACAACGTCTCCTGAATTTTTTGGTTTACAGGAATTAAAAAATGCGCTAACCAATATTATGGTTAAAGTCGCTTTTAAAAAATTATTGCTCATGATATTATAGTTTTTAAATAAAAAAATTATTTTACGCCATCATTCTTACGCATATACTCGAGAATATTTCTAGCTTCATCATCAGAAAGACTTTGATTTGGCATACGAACTAGGCAGATTTCAAATTGTGCTTGTACTTCAGGATCTTTATCTATCATTGGATCAGGATTGGTTATGAAATTCATAATCCATTCAGGTCTTCTTCTTTCAGTTACACCTTTCCAACCTGGCCCAACTAATTTTTCGTCAGTCATTTTATGACAAGAAGTACATTTTACACCTGCAACATCCTCGCCTTTAGTTGCCATAGTTTGATTTAACGATGCGCCGAGTTCTACAGTAGAATACTTTCCTTCTCCTCTTTTTGGGTCATAATCAGAAGGATTGGATGAACGTTCTTCAGTTGTAGCTTCAGCTGAAGACCCTGTAGTAGTATTTTCATTCTGACCACAAGAAGTAAACATTGTTAATGCAAGAATAAATAAAGATAGTTTATACATAAAAATTGATTTTAAAATTTCTTATGCAAAACTCCGAATAATTTTATTAACCTTTTATGATTTTGGTCATATTTAATACTTTTTTATTTATGATCCTAAAAAAATGGCATTAGAACTTGACCTTCATGTGAAACAATTATATAAAAAAAACCGATCGTTACTAAATAAAATTCAAAAAGGGGCGCTATAAAAGCTCAACGAATAGTAAGAAAAAAACATTGAAGAGTATAGTCAACAAACAATCTGCAATAAAAACTAAAATATTATAATACAAATTGCTGTGCAAAATAAAAACAAATAAATTTTATCTCTACCAGAAGTAAACAAATACCTTTGTTAGAATTACCCATCATTAACGCGCTATATGACGATATCTTATAAATGGCTTTGCGAATATTTACCAGTTAAAGTTGAACCAGAAAGGTTGGAAAAGATATTTACTTCAATTGGACTTGAAGTTGAAGGCATTGAAAAATTTGAATCAATAAAAGGAAGTTTAGAAAATCTTGTAATTGGGGAAATTTTAGCGACAGAAAAACATCAAAACGCAGATAAACTTACCATTACTCGTGTAAATATTGGATTGGATGAACCGCTTCAAATCGTATGTGGTGCTCCCAATGTAGCAGCGGGACAAAAAGTGGTTGTTGCACCAATTGGCACTACAATTTTTCCTACAAATGCAGCACCCATCACAATGAAGTTGGCAAAAATTAGAAACTGCGAAAGCTATGGAATGATTTGTGCCGAAGATGAAATCGGACTTGGAGTTGCACATAATGGAATTTTAGTTTTAGATGAAACAGCAATCGTAGGAAGCAAAGTTTCGGATTATTTTCAACCGTATCAAGATATTGTTTTTGAATTAGGAATTACCCCAAACCGAATGGAAGCAATGAGCCATTGGGGAATTGCAAGAGATGTTTGTGCTTATTTGAACCATCACGACAACACAGTTTTGAAACCAAAACTGCCCATTACAAACGGATTTAAAACAGATAATCAATCTTTAACAATTAATGTAATTATTGAAAACAAAGAAGATTGTCAGCGTTACACTGGAATAAGCATTGAAGGAATTGAAGTAAAAGAATCTCCGAAATGGATGCAGGAAAAATTAAAATCAATTGGCGTTCGATCCATTAATAATATTGTTGACATTACAAATTTTATTCAACACGAAACAGGCCAACCCTTGCACGCATTTGATTGCGATGCAATAAAAGGGAAAAATATTATTGTCAAAAATTTACCCGAAGCAACTTCTTTTATCACCCTCGATGAAAAAGAAAGAAAATTAAACCGGGAAGATTTGATGATTTGCAATAGTGACGAGCCAATGTGTATTGCCGGTGTTTTTGGCGGTTTGCATTCCGGTGTTACCGCTAAAACAAAAAATATTTTTTTAGAAAGTGCTTGGTTCAATCCGGTAACAACGCGTAAAACAAGTTTTCGTCACGGGCTTAGAACCGATGCTGCTACACGTTTTGAAAAAAATGTTGACATTTCGAATGTAGTGAATGTATTAAAAAGAGCTGCATTGTTGATTAAAGAATTGGGAGGTGGAAAAATTGCTTCGGATATTATTGATGTGTACCCAAATCCTATTTCAAAAAAAGAAGTTGGATTGAAATTTCATTATTTAAAAAAATTAAGTGGCAAAAATTACCACCCCGATTCTGTAAAAATTATTTTAACAAGTCTTGGTTTTGAAATAATAAAGGAAAGCATTGATGAGCTACGCGTTGCAGTTCCTTTTCACAAACCGGATGTTTCGCTACCTGCAGATTTGGTAGAGGAAATATTACGAATTGACGGACTCGACAATATTGAAATTCCTTCCACAATTAATAGTTCACCTGCAATTGATGCTAATTTTTCGACACAACAACTAAAAGAAAAAACAGCTAATTATTTGACTGGGCTTGGTTTTTGCGAAATGATGACTAATTCCATTACGAATGCTGCGTATTACGATAAAGAAGATTTACAAGATGCCGTAAAAATGCTAAATAGTTTGAGTGCTGAATTAAATATCATGCGCCCATCCATGTTGGAAACCGGTTTGGAATCCATTGCTTGGAATTTGAATAGAAAAAATAACAACTTAAAATTATTCGAATTCGGTAGAACTTATAAAGTTTTGCCTGATGGAAAATACGAAGAGCAAGAACATTTGTGGCTTTATCTTACAGGAAATGTGGCAGAAACTGGATGGAGAAATAAAACAGTTGCGGTTGACTTTCATTTTGTAAAAGGTGCGACAGTGGCTGTTTTGAACTTGTTGGGAATTGCAGTTGAAAAATTTGAAATTGTTGAAAACAAAAAATTGAATCCGCAACTTGTTTGCAAAATCAATGGATTTTCAATTGCAACAATTGCTGAAGTAAAGAAAACTATTTTGTCAACTTTCGACATTAAACAAGCGGTGTTTATTGTTGATTTTAATTGGGAAAATCTATTACATTTATTGCCGATGTTAAAAACGAAAGTTGTTGAAATACCTAAATTTCCTGCTGTTCATCGCGATCTTGCAATGGTTGTTTCGAAACAATTAAACTACGAAGAAGTTGAAACTGTTGTTCAAAAATTAAAATTGTCCAAGTTGCGAAAGCAATCACTTTTTGATATTTTCGAAAGTGAAAAATTAGGAGTCAATAAAAAATCATTGGCTGTTAGTTTTACATTTTTAGATGAAGAAAAAACATTAACAGATAGTGAAATAGACGGCTGGATGAATAAAATTAGAACTTCGTTGGAAAAAGAATTGCAAGTTGAAATTCGAAAATAAAATGAACGAATTAGAACTAAAACTAAAACGAATTCAGGAAAAACTTCAGTTATTATTGAAGCAGCATAACTCTTTACAAAAAGAAAACCAACGGCTCATTGCCGAGTTGGACGAAAAAAAATCTACTTCAATAAAAAATCTTCAACAAGTAGATGCGCTGAAACAACAAGTGGAAGTTTTAAAAATCACATCCGGGAATTGGAACGAAGCCGATAAAATAGAATTTGAAAAACGAATTACGAATTATATAAAAGAAATTGATAATTGTATTGATTATTTAAGTCAACCCTAATGACAGACCAATTCATCGCCATCACCATTGTTATTGCCGATAGAAATTATCGGATAAAAATTCAACCTAAGGATGAAGAAGTGGTGCGAAAAACCATAAAATTGATTAACGAAAAAATTATTGAGTTTAAAACAAAATTTGCCGGAAAAGATATTCAAGATTATATCGCCATGGTTTTGGTGTGGTTTGCCACAGAAAAAAATATGATTACTTCTTCTCAATTAGATTCAGAAGCAATCAATGATAAATTAACTCAATTGGAAAAATTGCTGGATAATCAACTTGGAATTCCTAAATAAAATTAGAGACTAAGTTAAGCATATTTTGCATAGAAAAAAGTAAAGCAGTATTTTTAAGGACAATTTTATACTTGATGTATGATTTTTACATCCGTAAATTTTGAGTGCATACATTGCGGAGGACAGTCTAACATCTATTTTGAAAATGATTTTGATCCAAGCGAAGTAATAGAGCGAGCCGGCGATACGCTGTTCTGAATTGCAGCATCGATTTGTGCGATGTCGAAAAGCACTTTTCCTTTTGAACCAATTCGATAGACGATGAAGATTCCTTGCTTCAACAAATAACAATAGTTTGTCATACAACTCACCTGTTTTTTGTGCTTCTAATTTGAATAAAAACATCTTGGTTTGATGTTAAGATTTTATATATGCAATAAGTACTTATGGTAATGACAACCCAATAGACAATGGTTGGCCAAATACATGAATGACGAAATAAATCTGTATGTAATAATAAAAAAAGACCTGAAAAAAATTGATTTTCAAGTCTTTAAGTATACAATTAGTGATCCCGCTGGGACTCGAACCCAGGGCCCCAACATTAAAAGTGTTGTGCTCTACCAACTGAGCTACGAGATCATCCTTCCGCATTTTCAAAACGGGACGCAAAAATAAGGTCTCCACGCTTATATGCCAAATAAAAAGTCATACTAATTCATATAAATTTTTCCGTTGGTATTTCGAATTGAAAATTTCTGTTTTTTAAATTAGGTTTGCTCAATATTTTTTATGACAAACTTTTTTAAAAACAAAGTAGTAATTGTAACCGGTGGTAGCGATGGAATTGGCAAAGCGCTAATTCAAGAACTTCTATTAGCTGGAGCAAAGGTTTCTACCTGTGCAAGAAATCACGATAAATTATACCAATTGCAAATTCAAAACCCTGCAGCATCGTTGCTTACTACTATTGCAGATGTAAGTAAAGAAAATGATTGCTGTCGATTAATTGAACTGACTGTTAAAATGTTTGGCACAATTGATATATTAATAAACAATGCCGGAATTTCCATGCGTGCAGAATTGCAAGACGCAACTTATGACGTTTTTAAAAAAGTAATGGATATCAATTTCTTTGGTTCGCTTTATTGCACCAAAGAAGCACTGCCAATTATTTTGGAAAAAAAAGGAACAATAGTTGGTGTTTCATCCATTGCGGGTTATCGCGGCTTGCCAGGTCGTGGTGCTTATTCCGCTTCCAAATATGCAATGCAAGGATGGTTGGAAGCGTTGCGTACCGAATTACTTGACAGTGGTGTAAATGTAATGTGGGTTTGTCCCGGATTTACAGCTTCAAATATTCGAAACGTTGCTTTAAATAAAGATGGAAATGCACACGGCGAAAGCCCAATGGATGAAAGCAAAATGATGAGTGCAAATGAATGTGCGCTTGAAATTTTATCTGCTATTGAAAAAAGAAAGAGAACATTGGTATTGACTTTTACGGGGAAACTAACCGTTTTATTGAATAAACTTTTCCCATCATTGACAGATAAAATGGTAAGAAAATTTTTCTATAAAAATGGCAAGCTTGTCAAATAACAGAAATTTACAGTTTACTTTTACGCATTAACCTTCTATTTTAATTCAACAATGCCTTTATTAACTTTTAGTTCCGATTTTGGTAACAACGATTTTCTCGTTGGGGCGGTTAAAGGTCAGCTGTTGCAAATTAATCCTGAATTTTCAATCGTTGATATTTCGCATTCCATTTCCCCTTTCAATTATACGCATGCAGCTTATGTTTGCCGAAATGCAATTAAGAATTTCCCCGATCATACTTACCATCTTATTTTAGTAAATCTATTCGATAAGAATCCCGATCAACTTTTATTGGCTTTTCACAACAACCAATATTTTCTTTGTGTCGATAATGGTTTGTTGACAATGGTATTGGAAGAAAAACCCCAAATGGTTACAGGTATTCATTTAAAAAAAGAGGATGCAAAAAACCCAATTGCTTTTGCAAAAATTTTAGGCCAAGTAATCAATCAATTGATCCGAGGCGATTCTATTTTAAAAATTGGCGAACCCGATGTGAGTTATATTGAAAAAAAACCGTTACATCCAATAATCAGTGACACTTGGATTGAAGGTCAAATAATTTTCATTGATAATTTTGAAAATGTAATTGTAAATATTACACAAAAACAATTTGAAGAAAATAGAAAAGGACGAAAGTTTAAAATAGTTTTTAAACACGATAAAATAATTGAAACAATCAGCGAAACTTATGCGGATGTTCACGAAGGAGAAAAATTGGCAATCTTCAACAGTGCAGGCTATCTCGAAATTGCAATCAATAAAGCAAATGCTGCCGGCTTATTGGGATTAAAAGGTTATTCAGAAAAAAATATTCAATCAAAACAATTAGTACAAAATCAATTATTTTATCAAACCGTACGAATTCGATTTGAATAAAACAAACAGTTGATACTTTCTTAAATTTTGCAAATGCTTAAACTTGTTTTAACGCTTATCCCCTATTTTTGTTACCCTCAAAATAATGATTTATGAATTTCAGAAAAGTAAACAATATCACAGGTTGGTTGATTTGTTTAATCGCATGTTCAACTTATATTTTAACCGCAGAAGCAACTGCAAGTTTGTGGGATACCGGCGAGTTTATCGCCAGTGCTTATAAAATTCAATTACCCCATCCACCGGGTGCGCCGTTATTTGTTTTACTTGGTCGGTTTTTCATTATTTTATTTGGAGATAATCCTGCCAATGCTGCTTTTGCAGTAAACACAATGAGTGCGTTGGTAAGTGGTTTTACCATCTTATTTCTTTTTTGGACCATTACTCATTTTGCTCGCAAGATGTTTGTGAATACAGGCGAAGAACTTACTCGTTCTCAAACATTTACAGTAATGACTGCGGGTGTAGTTGGTGCGCTTGCTTATACTTTTAGCGATTCGTTTTGGTTCAGCGCAGTAGAAGGAGAAGTTTACGCATTGTCTTCTTTTTTTACAGCAATAGTTTTTTGGGCAATGCTAAAATGGGAACATGCCGATGAGCGTGCCGGTAAAAATTTAATGGAGAAAAACCATGCCGACCGATGGATTGTTTTTATCTTTTTTATGATGGGACTTTCGGTTGCTGTTCACTTATTAAATCTACTTACGATTCCTGCTATTGTAATGATTTATTATTTCCGCCGCTATACAAATAGTTTAAAAGGAGCTACTTGGGCTTTTTTAATTGGTTGTATTCTTACCGGACTTGTTCAGGTTGTGGTAATAAAATCATCGGTACAAATTGCCGGTAAATTTGACATTCTTTTTACCAACAGTTTTAACCTTCCGTTTTTTACGGGATTCATTCTTTTCTTTTTATTACTTGCTGTTTTATTTTGGTTTGGTTTTCGTTGGGCTAGAAAAAATAATTTCACTTCACTTGTACTCGGTTTGTGGTGTGTAGTCTTCATGTTGCTTGGATATTCTACTTATGTTACAACGCTTATCCGTTCCAATGCAAATCCATCCATTGATATGAATAATGTGGAAGACCCAATGAGTTTGGTTTATTATTTGGGCCGCGACCAATACGGATCTCAACCACTTTTATATGGACCGCATTTTACAGCAAATCAAGTTGACGAAGATGGGAATGGCTATTATGATTATAACGAAGAGGCAATGAAATACGGCAAGGGCGATTCAAAATATATTGAATTGGGAAAAGGATTTGATCCCATTTATGAAAAAGAAGATATGATGATTTTCCCAAGAATTTGGGATGTTACGGATCAACAAGATCATGTTCGTTTTTATGCACAATGGCTTGGGAAAGGACAATCGCAAGATCCGCAAACGGGAAGAATGAAATACGAAGACCCAACTTATGCTGATAATATAAATTGGTTTTTCAGTTATCAAATGGGGCAAATGTATTGGCGCTATTTTATGTGGAATTTTTCTGGTAAACAAAACGATTTACAAGGTTTTGGAAATAAACGAGATGGAAATTGGGTTTCAGGAATTCCGATTATTGATAATAAAATTCTTGGAGACCAATCGAAACTTCCCGATGAATTGAAAAATGATAAAGCACACAACACATTATTTTTAATTCCATTCCTTTTGGGAATCGTTGGATGTGTTTATCAATTTATTAAAAACAAAAAAGATTGGTTTGTTAATTTTTTACTTTTCTTTTTTACAGGAATTGCAATTGTACTGTATTTGAACCAAGCAGGAAATCAACCACGCGAAAGGGATTATGCGTATGTGGGATCTTTTTATGCTTTTGCAGTGTGGATTGGAATGGCAGTGGTTTCTTTTGTAAAATTAGTTAGAGAAGATAAAACAACTTTTATCAATACACTTTGTTTTGGTTCACTTTTAACTTTTATAATTACGGCATTTAGTTTAAGCAATTTTTCCGGTGGAGATATGCTTCAAAGTGCATTATTGGTTACTGCTGTTTTTGCAATTGGATTAACGACCATTCGTTTTATATTGAAATTAATTTCAAGCAATGGAGAAAAAGAATCGCTTTTAAATATTGCAACATTGGTTGTTTGTTTTGCTGCACCTTTTCTAATGGCAAATCAAGAATGGGACGATCATGATCGCAGCAAAAAAACGTTGGCAAGAGACAATGCAAAAAATTATTTAGAAAGTTGTGCTCCTAACGCTCTCCTTTTCACTTTTGGAGATAATGATACTTATCCACTTTGGTACGCGCAAGAAGTAGAAAATGTGCGTCCGGATATTCGCATCATCAATACAAGTTTACTCGGAATTGATTGGTATATCAATCAACTTCGATATAAAGTAAATCAAAGCGATTCAGTTGATGTATTGTGGACGCCGGATCAAATTAGAGGAAATAATAGAGCGTACATTCGATATGCACCGCCAGAAAATGTTTCTAAAGAAAATTTTTACGACTTGTACGATGTAATGAAAAATGTAGTTGGTGCTGGAGAAAATACTGAATCGTATCCTGTAAAACGATTTTTAATCCCAATAAATAAAGAAACTTTACTTGCAAACGGAACAGTAAATTCAACTGATTCTATATTAAGTGATTTTCTTTTCGAACTTCCCGAACAACAAAATGGAATGGATCGTTCTCAATTAATTATGTTGAATATTCTTGCATCAAACAATTGGAAGCGTCCAATTTATTTTACTGCTCCATACGGCGAATTAGGGTTTGCACATTTTTTAAGAAAAGATGGATTGAGCTATCGATTGGTTCCGATAAAACTGGAATTTCCACAACAAAACTGGATTGTTGACAATACACTTCAGCAAGTAATGATGGGCGGTTCTAGCATTCGCGATAATAATTTAGACTTCATGTACAAAAACTTGTTGGAAAAATTTACATCGGGTTCGGCAAATAAAAACGGAGTTTATTTTGATGAAGAAAATCGCCGGCATTTATTAAATATACGTGGGGCATTTGGCGAACTTGCAGGAAACATGGCTGACAAAGGAAGAAAAGAAGATGCAAAAAAATTAATTGAACGAAGTGAAGAATTGATAAGTATAAAAAATCTTCCATTTGCAAGACCAAGTAGAGATAATTCGCACAATATTTATTCATTAATTTATCTGGAAGCAGCATATAAAACAGGTATGATTGAGTTAGCAGAAAAAATAAGAATTGCACTTAAAAAAGATATGGACCAACAAAAAGTATATTATGATTACTTAAAAGCAGAAAAAGAAAAACTTTACGAAACAATACTTCAAGAAGAAGATGTGAACAACCGGTTACAAGTAGTTTTGGAAGCGGTTGTAAAAAAATACAACCCGTCAAAAGCAGTTCCGCTTTCCATCCCAAGTAAATAATAAAACATTTATTTCTAAATATTAAATCCTCACTTGTTGGGGATTTTTTTTTAGAGGTTTTAGAAAATATTTACTTCTCGCTCAAGCGTTATTCCGAATTTTTGATACACAGTTTCTAAAACCGCTTCGCTTAAATTGTAAATTTCTTTCCCATTCGAATTGCCGTGATTAACCAAGACTAATGCTTGTTTTTCGTGACAACCCGCATCGCCTACTCGATAGCCTTTCCAAGTCACACCGGCATTGGGACCGCATTGTTCGACCAACCAACCCGCAGCTAATTTTTTATTGCCGTTTGCTAATTCGTACGAAACAATTGTTGGAAATAATACTTTTAATTTTTCAAATTCCTCGGAACTTATTTCTGGGTTTTTAAAAAAACTTCCGGCGTTTCCAATTATTTCAGGATCGGGAAGTTTTGATTTTCTGATATTAATTACGGCTTGACAAATTGTTTTAACTGACAATTTTTTCTCAGCATTTTTTTCAAGTTCTTGCTGAATTGCTCCATATTCAATATTAAAAATTGGAAACTTTCGCAATCGAAAACTCGTACTAAGAATTACAAATTGATTTTTAAATTTATTTTTGAAAACACTATCACGATAGCCAAATGCACAATCGTTCAGTGAAAAATTATGAACAACTTTTTCATTGATTTCAAATGCTTCTAAACTAAAAAAAACATTTTTTAATTCAACGCCGTATGCACCAATATTTTGAATTGGAGCTGCACCAACTGTACCCGGAATCAATGCAAGATTTTCTACACCTCCCCAATTGTGTTCGATGCAATGCAGCACAAAACTGTGCCAATTCACTCCTGCGCCCACTTTCACATAAATATATTCTGCATCTTCTTTAATCGTTTCTATTCCCGCAATTTCATTTTTTATAACAAGTCCATTATAATTTTTAGTAAAAAGAATATTACTTCCGCCTCCCAAAACAAGTTTTGTTTCCTTGCGCATTGATTGTAAAAACAACAACTCTTTCAACCCTTCTACTGATTTTATTGCAACAAAAAATTTGGCAATAGAATCAATCCCAAAAGTGTTAAACGATTTTAATGATATATTTTCTTGAACTTTCATTTATTAAAAAAATAATTAAACAGGATCTACATCCATGACAATTGTTACGCTACTAAATCTTTTTTCATTGTGCAACAATTGCACTTGTTGTAATAATTCATTTTTACACTGTGAAATTATTGACGAATCTTTTGGCAATTTTAATAATAGCTCCATCAAATATTGGTCACGAACACGATTAACAACCGGTTCTGCCGGCCCCAACAAATAATTGCTGTACAGCGTATTCATTGCTTTTGCAAAATATTCCGCAGCTGCAACAACTGTTGTTTTTATTTTATGTTTAAATTTTACTTGTATAAATCGCGAAAAAGGCGGATAGAAAAATTGTTTTCGTTTTGCTATTTCAACTAAATAAAAATCAAGATAATTGTGCTGTTTTACAAATTGCAAAATGGGATGATTTGGTTGCATTGTTTGCAACATTACTTTGCCCGTTGCTTCTTTTCTGCCGGCTCTTCCACTCACTTGTTGCATTAATTGAAATCCACGTTCGTGTACTCTAAAATCTGCAAAGCTTAGTAAAGCATCTGCATCCAAAATTCCAACCAAATCTACATTGTCAAAGTCAAGTCCTTTCACCACCATTTGTGTTCCAACTAAAATATCAATTTTACGTTGTTCAAATTGTTGAATTAAAATGTCGTGCGCATTTTTTCCTTTAATCGTATCTACATCCATTCGTGCAATTCGTGCATTTGGAAATTGTTCCACCAAAATTTCTTCAATTTTTTCTGTCCCAAAATTTTTCTGTATAAACTTATAGCTTCCGCAAGCAGCACAAGTTTGAATTGGTGGATAATTGGTTCCACAATAATGACAAATTAATTTGTTGTTTAATTTATGAAATGTAAGCGATACATCGCAATGCTTACATTGCGGTATCCATCCGCAAACAGAACAAATTTGATATGGTGTGTGCCCACGACGATTCTGGAAAAGTAAAACCTGTTTCCCTTTTTGAAGCACTTCATTTATTGCATCCACAAGTGGCGGTGAAATAATAGTTTTTTCTTTCGCCTTTTGAACATTTTTTTTAGTATCAATAAATTCAATCGGCGGAAGTTGAACATCACCAAATCGTTGCAACAATTCAACCAAACCAAATTTATTTGTTGTTGCATTTTGATAAGTCTCCAATGACGGCGTTGCACTTCCCAATAAAGTTTTTGCAGCAAATAACGAAGAAAGATAAACTCCGGCATCGCGGCCATGGTAGCGAGGTGCAGGATCTTGTTGCTTAAAAGAACTATCGTGCTCTTCGTCACAAATAAGCAACCCTAAATTCATAAAAGGTAAAAAAATAGAAGAACGTGCACCTAATACAATTTTCAATTCACCGCTTTTTACTTTGTTCCAAATTTCTACTCTTTCATTTTGTGAAAATTTTGAATGATAAATTCCCACGTTACCGCCAAAATGTTTTTGTAAACGACGAATGATTTGCGAAGTCAATGCAATTTCGGGTAAGAGATATAAAACTTGTTTCCCTTCTCGAATATATTCTTCAATAAGTTTGATATAAACCAATGTTTTTCCACTTCCTGTAACTCCGTGTAATAAACAAACAGATTTTTCGGAGAAAGATTGTTTTATTTTTTCAACAACTTGCAGTTGTAATTTTGATAAATTAAAATCAAGATTGATATCTTTTGGTAAATAAAAAATTCTATCAACAGTTCTTTTTTCTAAATAAAAAATATTTTTTTCAACCAACCCTTTTACTTGTGCATCCGTTGCTTTTGCTTTTTTTAGCAATTCTGTTTTTGAAACACTCCCTTCTGTTTTTGATAAATGCAAAAAACTCAATAATAATTCCATTTGCTTTTCAGCACGTTGTAATCGTTTATCTTCATTCAACAATTTAGACAATTGTTCTTCCTTATTATATTCGGAATTCAACAAAACAAACGTTTCTTTTTTGGGAGTGTAAGTTTGTTTTAAAGTTTCCCAAACAAAACAAACTCTTTTTTGAATTAGCTGATTTGTAACAGGATAAGAGTGTAAAGAATCAAGAATTTGCTGTACTTCCGAAAGTTTCAATTCTTTTTTAATTAACAAAGCTTCTGCAACTAAATATTCATCGTGGCTTAAAGTAGAAAAATCATCGCCAAATTCATCATTAAAAACCAAAATAGTTTCGCTTGATAATTTAAAATGCGATGGCAATGCAGCCGCCATCAGCTCACCTTCCGTGCACATATAATAATTTGCCATCCACTCCCACAATGCCAATTGCTGTTCGAAAACAACGGGCGATTCATCCAACAAATTCAATATTTCTTTTGGTTCAAATTCTGTTGGTTTATTGTGATGAATTCGTTTTACAATTCCTGCATATCTTTTATTTTTTCCAAGATTTACTTCCACTCTGCAACCTGGTTTTAATACATTTTTCATCTTGTCAGGAACTGACCATGTATAATTTTTAGGAAGTGCAAGCGGTATTATTATTTCAGCAAACATTATTTTTAAAAATGCTTTTTATTCAATTAAAATGATACAATTAATTTTTAATCCAACTGGCTTTGTATTCAATTAATTTCTTTCCCATTATGGAATAAACTTTTTGTTTCAAAGTTGCAATATCTTCCAATCCATAACCTTCAACAGAAATTTCTTCCAAAAAAATGGAACGACTTTTTCCTGGATTAAGTGTAAAAAGATTTCGATAGTGCATTCGATCAAATGCATCGAGCAATAAAAATGGTTTGATTGGTGTTTGTGTTTCAATCGCTACGCGAAAAGCGCCGTCATAAAAATCTTTCAGCGGTTTATTACTCATATTAAAAGTTCCTTCGGGCATTACTAAAATAGAAACACCTTTACTAATAATTGACACTAAATTTCGAACACTTTTAGCACGATGTTCCGCGTCGCTTCTATCCACAACTACAACTACCGTGCGATAAATAAATCCGAAAACGGGTAAATTGCTTAACTCAATTCTTCCTAAAACCCGAATGGGATTACGAATTGTTTTTATAAATAGTATAGCATCCAAATAAGAAATATGATTACCAACAAAAATGTATTGTCGCCCTTTTACAAGCGGTTGTTCGTAGCTATTTTTATGACGAATAAATGTCAACAAAAACATCAGATCCACACAAATCACACATATCCGATAAATAAAATTGCCCCCATTAATTCTTCCAAAAATAGAAGCAATTAAAGCAAATGGAAAAATCAACAACAGAAAAAACACAAAAAGAAGTAGTGCATAAATACAATACACTATTTGAAATATTTTTTGAATCAATTTCATCTTTTATAAATTAAATGTTCAACAAATCTAATTCTGGAATAGTACAATTATAGATTTAAGTTGAAAATTATTTTAGCATTTCGGATGGGTAAATCTTAATTTTGTACGCTAATGGCAGTAGCAAAAACAGTGGCATTCCACACGTTGGGTTGCAAACTCAATTTTTCAGAAACTTCTACCCTTTCCCGCATGTTGGGAAATGACGGGTTTGAAAAAAAAGATTTTACTGACAAAGCCGATGTGTATGTAATAAATACTTGCTCCGTTACCGAAAACGCCGACAAAGAATGCCGTCAATTGGTTCGCAGAATTCAACGAAAATCGCCAGAAAGTTTGGTAGTAATTACGGGTTGTTATGCACAATTAAAACCAAAAGAAATTGCAGCTATTCCCGGAGTAGATTTAGTATTAGGTGCTTCAGAAAAATTTAATCTTACAAAACATATTCATGAAATTGCAAAAGGAGATTCTACTAAAATTTGCAGTTGCGATGTAGAAGAAATTAAAGAATTTAAATCCTCTTTTTCTTTAAATAAACGAACCCGCACTTTTTTGAAAGTTCAAGATGGGTGCGATTATAATTGTTCTTTTTGCACCATCCCGCAAGCAAGAGGAAAAAGTAGAAGCAACTCCATCGAAAATGTTTTAAAAGAGGTTGCACAAATTGCAGAAAATGGCGTAAAAGAAATTGTGTTAACGGGAGTTAATTTAGGCGATTTTGGAAACGTAAAAGAAGGCGACTTTTTTAAATTGATAAATGAATTAAATACAAATTCAGAAATAAAACGATACCGCATTTCTTCCATTGAACCTAATTTGTTGACGAATGAAATTATAGAATTGGTTGCCAATAGCGATAAGTTTATGCCCCATTTTCATATCCCGTTGCAAAGTGGAAGCAATGAAATTTTAGGATTAATGCGCCGTCGCTATAAAAAAGAATTGTACGAAGAAAAAGTAAATCAAATCAAATCGCTAATGCCGCATTGCTGTATTGGCGTAGATGTGATTGTTGGATTTCCGGGCGAAACGAAAACTCATTTTAAAGAAACGTTTGATTTTTTACATAAATTGGATATTTCCTATTTGCATGTTTTTACCTACTCCGAAAGAGATAACACCCATGCACTTCAACTTCCAAAAATTGTTCCATTGCAAATCAGACACGAACGAAATAAAACGCTCCGAAATCTTTCGTATATGAAAATGCAATACTTTACCGAGCAACACCAAGGGCAAATTCGTAAAGTACTTTTTGAAGGAGTTGATAAATCGAATATGATGGAGGGCTACACCGACAACTACATAAAAATTTCTGCGCCTTACAAAAAAGAATGGGTAAATGAAATTATAGATTGGAAAATTTGATGAATCTAACTAAAAAAATAGCAAATCAATTTAGAGAAGCCTTTTTTGGGAATAACTGGACTGACTCAAATTTGAAAGATAATTTAGCGAATGTAACTTGGCAACAAGCCATTACAAAAGTTCACAATTTCTATACCATTGCTGCGTTGGTTTTTCACATTAATTATTATGTAACTGCGGTTTTGAAAGTATTAGAAGGAAATCAACTAAATGCAAGCGATAAATACAGTTTCGATCTTCCGCCAATTCAGTCGCAGAAAGATTGGGGAAATTTTTTAAACGAAATTTGGACTAATATTGAAAATTTTTGCAAACTAATTGAACAAATGCCCGAAAGTAAACTTTGGGAAAATGTTGCAGTTGAAAAATATGGAAACTACTACAGAAATATACATGGCATTGTTGAACATTTACACTACCACCTAGGGCAAATTGTATTGATTAAAAAATTATTTTGAGAAATTTATTGCTAACTATCCGATTGTTTATTTTTACAATCTAAATTTTTGTTCTGTACACATTAAAAAAAATAGCGATTGTAATTGGACTAAGTTTTTTATTTCTATTGCTTGCTATTACGCTTTTCGTAAATAGTCCGAAAGGACAAAATATTTTAGGGCAATTAGTCACAAAGCGACTGTCCAACAATTTAGGCGTAACCATTCAAATAAAGCATGTCGGTTTTTCGATTTTTAATAAAATAAATTTAAACGATTTATTGCTAAAAGATAAAAAAAACGACACCTTGCTTTTTGCTGGGCAAGTTAATTTTCGCATTACAGATTGGTTTTTTGTAAAAGAGAAAATTGTTTTGTCATATATCGGAATTGAAAATGCAATATTCAATTTAAACCGAACTGATTCGATTTGGAATTACAATTTTTTGGAAGATTATTTTTTTTCTGCTAAAAAAAATGCAACGAATAAAAATGCATTGGATCTCGATTTTAAAAAAATAGAGTTACGAAATATCACATTTAACCAGAGCGATAAATGGAAAGGACAAGAATTGAAATTTTCGTTAAAAGCGTTGAATTTAAACGCTGACGAAATAAATTTTTCAAAAAAAAATATTGCTATTCAATCGCTCGAATTAGAGCAACCGGAACTTTTCGTAGTTAATTATCCTGGCAATCAAAAAATAAACCCTTCACAAAAAAAACTCAATTTATTTTTTAAAAATCAAGATTGGACGGCAACAATTGCTAAAATAAAAATTGACGCCGGTTCTTTTAAATTGAACAATGGTTTTGAGAAAAAAACAACGCCACATTTCGACGCTAACCATATTTCATTCAATCCCATTTTCGGCAGAATTGAAAATATTTTTTTTATAAAAAACAAACTCACTGCTGATCTTTTTTTGAAAACGAAAGAACAAAGTGGATTGGAAATAAAATCATTTTTTACAAAAATTATTTTCACCCCACAAAATTTACAACTAATAAAATTTGAATTAGAAACAAAAAAAAGTAAAATTCGAAATTCCATTCAAGTAGATTTTTCAAAACAAAATCCAAAATTTAATACCGAATTTGCAGATTCAGAAATTGACAGCGATGAGCTTGTTTTTTTTATTCCGTCTTTTAAAAACTGGAATCAAAAATTTAAAATAAAAGGCAAATTAAATTACAATGCAGATGAATTAATTGGAACTGATTTTTTTGTAAAAACAAGCAATAACACTTTCCTGATTGCTGATTTTAATAAAACAAAAAAACTTATTTCAATTGCAGTAAAAAACCTTTCTACAACTTATTCCGATTTGGTGCGATTTTTTCCTTCACTTTCAAAATCCTCATTCACAAAACTGAGTAACTTTTCTCAAATTCGTTTTAGTGGAAATGTAAAAAGCAATTCTAATGATTTAGAAACCGACGGAATTTTTTATACGAATTTGGGTACGATTCACAGCTCCTTGAAATTAGAATTAGAATTTGAAAAAGAAAAAACGCCAATATTTTCAGCAATTATTGAATCAGAGAATTTTGATATTGGCAAATTTATTGGCAATGTTAATTTTGGGAACACTTCATTCAAATCAATAATAAACGGGAGAGGATTAACTGCTAAACCCTTCTCTGCAACGATTTCTTCCACAGTATCTCAACTTTTTTACAAAAATTATACTTATAAAAAAATTGAATTTAATGGCACGGGCAATAAAGAAAATATTGTTGGAAATTTATCAATCGATGACGAAAATGCTTCTGCTGATTTGGGAGGATCAATTAATTTCAAAAATGAAATCCCAATAGTTGATTTTAATGCACAAGTAAAAAAAATAAATTTTAAACCACTTAATTTTTACAAAGAAGATTTATCATTAAAAGGAAATTTTCGTGCTAATTTTTCAGGGAATAATTTTTCTGATTTTTTGGGTTATGCAAAAATTTCAAATGCAACTTTTAAGAAAAAAAACAAAGTGGTTGCAATAGATTCTATTCTGTTGAAATCTCAATTTCACAATCAAAAAAAATCTATTTCATTAAACTCGGATGAATTTGATGGCGACATTACAGGCGATTTTTCGATTGAAGAATTGCCGTCAGTTTTTCACAATTTGCTTCAACAATATTACCCTTCGTTAATAACTACAACAAAACCAAAAACGAAACCACAAGACTTTTCTTTTAATTTCAAAACGAATTATGTTGATGATTTACTTAATTTTTTCGACAGCAGTTTGCATGGTTTTAACGGGGCGAGTGTTGACGGTTTTTTAAATTCTACAACAAATCAAAGTAATATTAAAATTGATTTACCCGCTGCTTCGTATAAAAATTATCAACTACAAAATCTCCAACTTTTAGGAAGAACAAATTTTCAAAAATTGGAATTAACCGGCAGTGTTGACCAATTAGATTTTAATGAAAAAATACATATTCCGTTTACAAAAATTGAACTAAACACGGAAAATGATCTTTCGAAACTAAAAATTGAAACACAATCAACAAATAAAAATATTCCATCAGGTTCCATTCAAACTCAAATACAATCCTTTGCAGACGGAGTTTCTATTCGTTTCGACTCGTCTCGTTTTGTAATCAATGGAAAAACTTGGCGAATTGAAAAAGAAGGAAAGTTGGAACTCCGATCCAACTCAACCCTTCCAAGTGAAATTGTATTAAAAGAAAGTAATCAGGAAATTAATATTAAAACTAACCACTCTTCTCGCGGAAATTGGAACGATGTTTTTGTAGAATTGAAAAAAATAAATTTGGGAGACATTGCACCCTATTTAATTAAATCGAACCAAATAGAAGGGTTGGCAACGGGAAGTTTTATCATAGAAAATCCGACAAATGAATTTGATGTTTCCGGAAAATTTTTAACAGAAGAACTGCAATTTGAAAATGATTCAATCGGGAAAGTAGAATCACAACTTAGTTATAATGGTGAAACCGGAAAATTGATTGTAACCGGGAAAAACTCGAACCCTTCTCAAAAAATAAATTACAACATCGATTGGTTTTTAAACGATTCTGCGCAACAAAAAGAAAACAGCATCAGCATTTTTCCTGAAAACTATCCGATAAAAATTGTTGAAAAATTTATTGGTAACTTATTTTCAGATTTGACCGGCTACGCATCCGGAAATTTAAAAATTATTAGCAAAGGAAGAAATCAACAATACATTGGTAAATTGCGAACACACGATGCCGGATTGAAAATATTATTTACGAACTGTACCTACAATATTCAAGACTCCGAAATTGAATTTCGAGAAGATGCATTGGATTTAGGAACATTAAAATTGATTGACCCAATTACAAAACAAACTGCAACGCTGAGCAAAGGAATTATAAAACACGATGCGTGGCGAAAGCTGGAATTTGATATTCGTGCTGCTGTTGACAACCTTCCAATTCAAGTTTTAAATACAACTGAAAAAGACAACAAAGATTTTTTTGGAAATGCAAAAGGAATTGGAACTTTTACACTAAAAGGAACCGAGTCGAATTTATTGATGAAAGTGGTTGCAGCGGCTTCTTCGCGAGATAGTTCGTACATAACCATTCCAAACATCAGTGGTAGAGAAACTGGCGTTGCCGACTTTTTAATTGAAAAAAAATATGGGAGGGAAATGCGTGCTGAAATTGCAAATAAATCATATAATAATTTTAAATACGATATTGATGTTACGGGCAATCCGATGGTGAATGTAAAAATCATTCCTGATGAAATAACCGGAGATGAAATTAGGGGACGAGGAGAAGGGAATTTAAGACTAGTTTCGAGCACAACCGAACCATTAAGTATTCATGGTCGTTATTTAATAAACGAAGGGAATTATCTTTTTACTTTTCAATCTTTTTTCAAAAAACCATTTGAACTTAAAAAGAATGCAGGCAATTATATTGAATGGAACGGTGATCCATACAAAGCAAAAATCAATATAGACGCTGTTTACAAAACAGATAAAAAAGTAGATTTTTCTCCCCTTACAAATAACACTTCTTCAAATTCAATTGTTTCTGGATTTCGTGATTTTGTATTTGTAGTTGCCAAACTAAGAGGCGATCTTTTTAACCCAACAATTTCATTCGAATTGGATTTACCCCCAGAAAGTGCTGCAAAAAAAGATATGGCAATTTCGTTTTTACTCAACCAAATTCAAAACAACGAAAATGAATTGAATAAGCAAGTAGCATTTCTTGTAGTGTTTAATAGTTTTGCACCAAACCTTGCTACAACACCCATTACGAATATTGATTTGGTTGTAAATAGTATTTCTGGTCTTTTATCGGGTCAAATAAATGCGGTGTTAAATAATTTATTATCGCAAAAATTAAAAATACCCGGATTGTTTGTCAATTTCTCTGGTTCTTTGTATAACCCAAATCCTTTTAAAAATTCAACTACAGCGCTAAACTACGACCGAACCAATTTGAATGTAAATATTGCTAAAACACTTTTCGATGATCGAGTTGTTTTAACTTATGAAGGAAATTTTGATTTACCTGTTCAATCTACAACCCAAATCAAAACCGAGCTACTTACTAATTTTTCTATTGAATATCTCATCAATAAATCGGGAAGCATTCGCGCAACAATCTTTCACAAAGAAAATGCTGATTTTTTATCAACAAATACAACATCTGGAAATAAATCAAAACGATTTGGAGGAAGCTTAACATTCAGACGAGAATTTAATAAACTGCGAGATTTTTTCAAAAAGCCAACCAAATAATGATTTGCAAAAATATGTACTTGATTAACCCTATCCAGTTTGTCCAAACAGCATTTTTTGTGGAAAAATTGTCAAAATAATTGATATTGATTTAAGGTTACAATTTGTTAACATTGCCCTAAATTTCTTTTAATTATTTCCGACTATCTTTACACCCAAAATTAATAATATATGCTAAAGAGAATTTTACTCTTCTTTGTTACGCTATTCATAGCTAACAATTTTTTAACAGCCCAAATTACAACTAGTAGTTTAACTGGAACTGTAAAGGACCCTTCTTCAAAAGAAGCCCTTGTTGGAGCCACTGTAAGTGCAACGCACATACCTTCTGGCACTAAATTTTCTACAGTAACTCGTGCTGGAGGACAATACACGATTTTCAACATGCAAGTTGGAGGTCCGTACACTGTAGAAATTTCGTTTGTAGGTTTTGAGAAACAAACAAGCGATGGACTTTATCTAAGATTAGCAGAAACATTTTTGTTAAATGCAGATCTTGTTAAAACCGGTGCAGTTCTTGAGCAAGTTGTAGTAACTACGCAAAGAAAAAATTCGATTATGAATTCGCACAGAACAGGATCGACTACTAACATTAGTAGCCGTGAACTTCAGCGTTTACCAAGCATTAGCAGAAATATTAACGACTTCACACGTTTGACTCCTCAAGCCAATGGATCTTCTGTTGCTGGTGGTAACTATCGTCAAAATAACTTTACAATTGATGGAGCAGACTTCAATAACAGTTTCGGAATTGGAACTAATTTGCCTGCAAATGGTTCACCAATTTCTATTGATGCACTTGAAGAAATTTCTGTGAATGTTACTCCATTCGACGTTCGCCAATCTGGTTTTATTGGAAGTTCAATAAATGCTGTTACCCGTTCTGGTAAAAACAAAAGAGAAATTTCTGTTTATAATTACTTTAGAACAGAAAAACAACAAGGCGATAAAGTAGGAAAAGTTGCAATCGTTCCTACTCCATTTGAGTACAAACAATGGGGTGTAAGCATAGGCGGTGCAATTGCCAAAAACAAATTGTTCTACTTTGTAAACTATGAAACAGAAAATCAGCCGAAGCAAATTCAAACCCGTGTTGCCGCATCTGCAAGCAATCCTTTTGGAAGCTCTTCAAACGTAGCAAGACCAACTGAAACCGAATTGAACACAATTAGCCAATATTTAAAAACTACATACAATTACGAAACTGGTCCTTATCAAGGCTATTCTACACAAACAGAAAGAAAGAAATTAATGATTCGTATGGATTGGAATATTAATTCTAATCACAGAATGAATGTACGTTATAGTGATGTTCAAGGTGGTGAACCAAATCCTCCAAGTACATCAAGATCTCCTCTTACTGCTTATACTTCAGGAGCAGGCCGTACAGATATTAATGCTTTATGGTTCAAAAATTCACATTATTTTCAAGAGGCAAATTTCACTTCGCTTGCTGCTGAATTAAACTCAAAATTTGGCAAGGTTTCAAATTCATTAAGAGCTTCTAGTACTTTACAAGACGACGTTCGCACAACAGGAAGCACAGTTTTTCCTTTTGTTGATATCTTAAAAGATGGATCTCCTTTCACTTCTTTTGGATATGAACCTTTTTCTTTTGGAAACTTAAGAAGAGTAAAAATGTCTTCCATTGTTGATAACCTAAGTTGGAGATCGGGTAAACACGATTGGACACTTGGTGTTCAGTTTGATATGAGTGTAACCAAAAACGGATTTCAACGCTTCGGAGCAAGTTATTACACTTTCAACTCTTGGGATGATTTTGTAAATGGGGTTAAACCAAGAGACTTTGCATTGACATATTCTTTAATGCCAGATTTTGCACAAGCATATCCAAAGTTTGAGTTTAAACAAAACTCATTCTATGTTCAAGATGAAATTTCTGTAACAGATAGACTTAAAGTTACACTTGGTTTACGTTTTGACAAACCTACTTTCCCAACCGATATCCCTGAAATAAAAACGCATGCATTAGTAGCTGCTTTATCTTTTGCTAATGGCGAACAGTTAAATACTGGAATTATGCCTAAAGCAAGAACTTTGGTATCTCCTCGTCTTGGTTTCAATTGGGATTTTTATGGAGATCGTTCTTTACAAATTCGTGGAGGAACAGGAATTTTTACTGGGAAAATTCCATTTGTTTGGATAGTTAGCCAAGTTGGCGATGCTGGAATGTTGCAAGTAACTCAAACTTTTGTTGGACAAACAAATACTCCTGGACCATTCAATCCAAATATTGGAGCATACAGACCAGCTACTGTTCCTGCAGCAGGTACTGTTATTCCAAGTACAATTACAATAATCGATCCGGACTTTAGAATTCCACAAACAATGAAAACTAGCCTTGCAATTGATGCAAGACTTCCATGGGATATGACTTTTTCTTTGGAAGGAATTTACAATAAAGACATGCATACTGCTGTTTTCAGAAATCCAAACTTAGTGGCTCCTACTCCACTTGCAGTTGCAGGTTATGTTGATAACAGAATGATCTATCCAGCTACAGTCCCTCAACGATTTATTAATCCATTAACAACTGCAGGCTTAGCTAGTCCATTAGGAACACAAGCTTTCAATACAATCGTGCTTGATAACGGAGACAAAGGAATGTATGCTTCTTTGACTGCTAAAATTGACAAACAATTTAGAAATGGAGTGTTTGCATCTTTAGCTTATACTAAATCAGTAGCTAACAATTTGTTTGATGGTAGTGGTGACCAACCTTTATCTGCATTCCAAAGTACTGCAACGGTAAATGGATCTAATTCTCCAGTTTTAGGATATGCTGGTTTTGTAGTTCCTGATAGACTAGTTGGTACATTCTCTTTCAAGAAAGAATATATTAAGCATCTTGCAACTACGTTCTCCGTAATGTATTCAGGATCTATTGACGGAAGATTCTCATATACATATTCTGCTGATTTTAACAGAGATGGTACAAATTTCGATTTGATTTATATTCCTAAAGATCCTTCCGAAATTACTTTTGTTTCTTCTACAATTGGAACAACAACATTCACAGCAGATCAGCAAAGTGCTATGTTCTTCAATTATATTGAACAAGACAAATATCTAAGAGCACACAAAGGACAATATGCAGAAAGAAATGGTGCTCAGATTCCTTGGAGAAATCAATTTGATGTTAAGATTGTTCAAGACTTGTTTGCAAATATTGGTAAACATAGAAACACACTTCAAGTAAGTCTTGATATTATGAATTTTGGCAACTTATTGAATTCAGAATATGGAATTCAAAAATCTATTAATGCTCCATCAATATTAGTTCCAACAAACGTTTCTTCTTTAGTACCTGGTGGAACTGTAAAACCAACTTTCAGACTTGCTACTTTTGGAACTGCCCCTGTTACTAAAACTTTCAGAGACAACCTAAGTATTTTCTCAACTTACTACATGCAGTTTGGAATTCGTTACTTGATGAATTAATATCAAAACTTCATTTATACAAAACCTCCGATTATAAGTCGGAGGTTTTTTTATGATTAGATTTTTAAAGTAAAAATTAAAAATAAGTAGAAACGCCAATTTGAATTCCACCCAACTTAGTTGTGGGATTACCTAAAATATCTTTTTGCCAATTGTAACGATAGTTAATTCTAAAAACAGTTTCGGAAGTTGGGCGCCAACTGATTCCGGAAACAATTGAAAAAACATCTTCTGCAATATTTTCATTTATAGATTTAAATTTCCCTTTGTTCCAATCAACATATTCAATTCTCAATACAACATTGACAATTGATTTTTCGACTCCAAAAATTTTGGTTCTAAAAATTGGTTTTACGAAATCAATAAATCCACCTTGTTGATTTTTACCAAATTGTTCAGTATAAGTTTCAGGCACACCTACTTTTACCCAAGCCCATTCTGCGGTAATTGCTGTATTTATTTTCGAAATTTTAGTATTGAAATCAATAGCAAAAACATCGGCTCTTCTTTTTTTGTCAAGTATAAATCCATCGTCTTGAAATTTATTATAAACTCCTCCCATCCAAGACAGACCTAATTCTCCAACGTTGTTCTTTTTTGCAGTAATTTTTGCGGTTGTTAAAAAACTTCCATTAAAACTTTCTTCGAAACGATCGATGTCTTTTTTTACAGCAGGTAAAAATGTCTTACTTTCTTCATTTTCAATAATTCGATTATTCAATCCATTTGTTAAATAAAATTCATAACCGTACACCCAAACTTTATTCCCAGTTTTTCCATAAATACCAAATCCAACATTACTGAAAGTTGCCGGCAATAATTGTGTTGCAGAAATTGGACGATCCACAAAATCCCATTTTGGTCCATCATGATTTTGATTGAAAGCACCAATTGGATTCATCACAATTCCTGAACGAATATTTAATAAAGATGAAATTTCAAAATCCAACGCAGCAAATTCAATATTGATTTCTTTTGTACCATCTTCAAATTCAATTTCAGAAAGAAAAGAAAACCGATTGGCAATGGAAGAGGAGAAAAACAGAGTTGTTCTGCGCATTTGAAACTGATGCCCTTCGCTTATTCCATCTTCTTTTATATATTGATAATTTGCTTCTGCATATCCGCCCAATGCAATAGGCAACTTATCCGATTTTAAAAAAGGACGATTATATGTTGCGTCCATATTCAAATGAATACTAGCTGTATCCTTCGCTTCGCGTCGAAGAAAATTTGAATTAATCTGTGCAGAAACTTGCAAGATTAAAAAGCAACTCAGAAAACTAGTTATGTTTTTTTTCATTATTTTCTTAAATCGATAAATAATTCATTTTTATTAATTGTTACAGGAAATGTTTGTAAATCCTTTGCAGCGGGTCCATTTATCACTTTTCCGTTATGAGCAAATTCACTCCCATGAGCCGAGCAATATAAATGCTGACCAGAAATTTTCAATTCCGTTCCTTGATGCGAACAGCGCATCCAAACAGCATTATACTCATTTTCGTTAATTCGAAAAATACAGATTGGATATTGCAATGTTTCATTTCTGAGAATGATTGAACTACGAAATTGTTGCTTCTTATTTTTAGTAAAAATAAATTCAGACGCATCAACAATCAATCCATCCTTATTCATTTTACCATTTATAATTGCTAATGGAGTGCAGGATGGAATTAAATTTCCGGACACCGTGGCAATTAAACAAACCATACATCCACTTTTAATAAATGCTCTCCTATCCATAATTATTAAAGAGATTCTAAAAATTTAATTAATTTATTTTTATCTGAAGTAGTAAGCCCTTGGTATTTATTTTTTACTTGTTCTCCTTCCCCTTTGTGTAGTAAAATTGCTTGCTCAATACTTCTTGCTCTTCCGTCATGCATTAAAAAATATTGACCGCCTTGTGCATTTTTAGACAAACCCAAACCCCAAAGTGGTGGAGTTCTCCACTCATTTGTATTTGCAGATCCTTCGGTATAGCCATCATCAAACTCAGCTCCCATATCATGTAATAAAAGATCGGTGTACGGAAAAATATTTTTATTCGACAACACATTAATTGTAGATGGGCCAGTTTTTAATTGTGGTGTATGGCATTTGCCACAACCAATTTCTATAAAAACTCTTTTGCCAATAAATACATCCGGATTATTCTGCTCTCGTTGAATTGGTGCTTTCAACGTTTGTAAATAAAACACAAGGTCATTGATTGTTTGATTCGACACTTCTGGATCAACAATTTGTCCTGAGTAGGTATCAACAAGTTCAAAATTGGAACAAATTCCCATATCTTGATTATATGCATTTGCTGTTTGTTGTTGCAAATCATACACGCTTGCTTTTTTACCAAATCGTCCAATATATTTTGAATTTTGTTGAATCGCATTCACACGTAGTTTTGTATAGCTTGGAATGGTAATCCAATTTGGACGACCGGAAATTCCATCATTATTCAAATCATTTTCATCTGCAAGTGCTAAAATTGTCGCATCAGTTACAGCTTCTAAAAAACCCAATCCCGTATTTGCCGGCGGTATAAATTTTGAAAATAAAGCACCTGCCGGAATTTGCTCGGGTTGAAATCCTGGAATGGCTCGATGCTGCAACTGTGGCCCACCTTGGTTTAAGAATTGATTTCCTAAAGTGTTTGTTTGTCCAAATCGAATTAGTGTGCTGAATGCATGCCCTTTTCCATCTCCGGCATGACAGCTTTTACAGGAATTAGAAATAAATAAAGGACCCAATCCTTTTTCCGGTGTAAACACTTCACTAAAAAGTGCATCACCGCTTAAAAATATTTTTAATTGTTCGGTTGATAATCCCAATATTGGCCCATCCAATGTTTCATCATCTTCTGGTGCTTTTGGGAATAATTTTGCACACCCAATTAAACCGATTAAACAAAATAAAAAACCAACTACAAATCTAAACTTCTTGCTCATTTCCAAAATTACACAAATAATTGGTATTACATTTATTTTTTATTTGGTTAACCAAATTTTTAAATATTAGCATTCCTTCGTATTTTTACTTGATGGCTCACTTTACACACCACTCAGAAGAAAATTACCTGAAAACACTTTATAAGTTGCGTTCAAATCAGGTAAAAAAAATGAACAACACAACTCTTGCCAAAGAATTGGACTTAAATCCTGCGACTGTATTAGAAATGGTGCGCAAATTGGCAGTTAAAAAATTGGTTCAGATTTTATCAGATAAATCAATTCGACTTACAGAAAAAGGCGAAAAGAAAGCGCTACTTATTATTAGAAAACATCGACTTTGGGAAGTTTTTCTCACAGAAAAATTACAATACAACTGGAATGAAGTTCATGTATTGGCTGAACAATTGGAGCATATTGAAAGTGTAGACTTGGTTGACCGATTAGATGCATTTCTAAAATTCCCAACTGTTGATCCTCACGGTGATCCTATTCCCGACAAAAATGGAAATCTAAAAATCAAAACAACCATTTCTCTCGATAAAGCTTTAATTAAAAAAAATTATACCATCGTAAATCTTGCAGATACAAATGATATTTTTCTTCAATATCTTGGAGAATTAAAAATTAAACCGGGAATAAAACTTAAACTTTTAAATCGGAATGAATACGACGCTACTGTTTCTGTAATCATTTCAAAAAAAACACTTCAACTAAGCAATAAAGTTGCTAAAAATATTTTGTTGGAGTTGGTTAATTAAGTTCTAATAGTTGCTTAATCATTTTTTCAAGATTACTATAAGTTAAATCTGACGCAACAACATTCCCATTTTTATCAATTAAAAAAGAAGAGGGAATTGCTTCAATATTCCATTTCATTGCAGCAATGGCATCCCAACCGTTTTTATCTATTACTTGTAGCCAAGTTATTTTATCTTTTGCAATAGCTTTTTTCCAATCTATACTATTTTCATCTAAAGAAACGCCCAATATTTCAAAACCTGCATCTTTATATTTTGCATACAATTTTAGCAACTGCTTATTGGCAGCGCGACAAGGCGCACACCAAGATGCCCAAAAATCAAGTAAAAAAACTTTCCCTTTTAAAGAAGATAATTGAATAGTTGAATCTTTTTGCAATGACGGCAAACTAAAATCCAGCGAAGGATTTGTAATATTCGGCAGATTTATTTGTGCATTTGCAACTTGTCCAAACAGTAAAATTGCAGCGATTATTATTTTTGCTTTCATTGAATTTTAATTTACAAAACTCCAATAAATTCCTAACCGTAAATTAAGCCCGGGATAAGGATAATTTGGCGCGGCTAAACTATTATTCAAAAATCCAAAACCATTTTTTGTAGAAACTGAATTCAAATTTTCGGCTCTCACAAAAGCGCTAAAACTCCTTATTCGAAAATGAAAATATCCAGAAACATCAGGAAGATTGCTGACAGTTACCGTGTTTTGATAAAAATATTTTCCAAAAATTGGCGAATAACTATCTGCTTTATACGCAGTGTGGTAGCGAGATTCAACGCCAAACGAAACATTCAAATTTTTAATCCCAAGCGTTCCTTCGTATCCCATTCGATTTTTTAAAAAAAGCACAGGAACATTTATTGGAGCCTGAGCTGATTTTTGTTGCAAATGAATTTCTGCATTCCAAATCCAATTTTTTTTGATGTGAATTTTTTTCTCGATGGAAACATGCAGCAAATTAAATAAAGTTGCTTCTTGCATTAATTTGTAATAATCTCGGACATAAGTATAATTACTTATAACATAATAATTTCCGGAAACTTTTACATCAAACTTGGGCACAAAAAAAGAAACCAAAAATTGGGTGGTGAATTCTTTTTTAAATTCTTTTACTGCATCCAAATAAAAACTGCTTCGATTGTTAAATAAAAAAGAAGGAGTTTGAATTGCATTGCTAAATCCTAATTCCAAATAGGATTTATTTTTTCCTGTAAATCTTTTTAAATTAATGGAAGAATGATAATCACCAGCATTTAATCCCGTTAAATAAAAAGCACCAGCAACAGCCATATCCCACTTTTTATTTTTTGTTTTATTTAGATAAGCTCCGTGAACAGAAAGATTGTAATAAGAATGAGCATTTTTTCCCAATGTTGCCTGAAGATTTTGAATTCGAATTCCTGCTTTTAAAAACTGCAATAAATTTTTCGCATCGGGATATTGATAGATGGAAAATTCATTCATTACTTCTTTCCATTCATCTCGTTTGGAAACTGAATCGAATGCAGAAGAAATACTAAATCCGTATTTTGATTTATAGTACAAAGAATCAGCTGCAAAATCAAAAAAATTAAATCGGTAACTGTTGTATTGAAAATTATGTTCAAATCGAAGTCGTGGATAAAACAGCGGAATAACCGTACTATCACTCACCAAAGAATCTTTTTTACCAAAATCGTATTGTTGACGAATGGAAAAGCTAAAATCATTGTAACGATTACCTGTACTCATTTTTGGAGCAATAAAATTTCGACTGTAAGGTGCATCAATTCCCAATTGCGTTGGAATCGTAAATCGATCTTTGGAATAAATAGGATCATCTAAATAATTTTTATCGTCTTTTATTCCGCCGTTTTCCTCTGCTTGTAATCGATTGGAAAGAATTACCAAATAATTATTATAGCGTTTATTTACAGATTGAAACCAGGAAGTCAACAAGTAATTATTGTGATTTGTTTTTTGATTTTTAAATGTTCCGGGTGAACTAATTAACCGATATTGAAAAAGTACATTCCAATTTGGTTTAATATTTTGTGTATGTTGAACTTCAATTATTTGTTCCGTACTTCCACCTAAATGGTAGGCCAACTCCGTGTAAGGTCGTGTAGAATTAAAGAAACGAACATCTTGCAGTTTCCAACGATAAACATCAAAAGCGTGAAAACCAAAATCTAACCCACTATTAATTTCTGGAGAAAATAAAATTGATTTTGTAGCCGTTCCAAGATTTCCTAAAAAAATATGATGCGCTGGTATGGGAAATCTTTTTGTAAAATCAGAAATAGATGAATCCAGTTTGAATGATTGTATCGACGATGCAAATTGGTAAGTGATGGTAATTGAATCTTCCAAATAATTTCTTCGTTCCAAACTATCTGTACTTTGCCCCCCACTCAGTGCATTTCTCAAACCATTTGCTACGTTACTACCTGGGAAAGAAGGCATTCCTCCGCCTACTGACTTTGGCATATTTCTTGGTCTTTCCTGTGCAGCAAGTAGCGTTGAAAATATGATTGCCAAAAAAAGAAAATATGATTTGATTTTTTTCAGAAGACTCGTAATTATTTTTTTGCCGACTGCAATTTAATTGAATGGCAGAAATGAAAATGTTAAAGTGTCGCTATCAGTTCCTTAAAAATAGAAGCAAGTTTTGGTTCTGCAGCTTTTGCAAAATGCAGTACTTCCTCATGAGTTATAATATTTTCATCTTCACGAATTCCCAAATCGGTAATTACACTTGCTGCAAAAACAGCAATTCCCATGTGATTTGCAGCAATACATTCTTGAACTGTACTCATTCCCACTGCATCGGCGCCCATAATTTTTATCATTTTATATTCTGCTCGCGTTTCGTAAGAAGGTCCGGTAACCCCAAAATATACACCTTCATGAACATCAATATTTAAACGAGCTGCAATTGCTTTTGCTTTTTGCAACAAGTCTTTTTTATACGGTTCACTCATGTCCGGAAAACGAACCCCAAGTTCATCAATATTTTTTCCGATTAATGGGTTTACCATTTGAGTAGAAATATGATCGTTAATCAACATGATATCCCCCACATTAAATTTTGAATTTACGCCACCCGCAGCATTTGTAAGCAAAAGTGTTTTTACACCCAACATTCCCAATACACGAATCGGGAAAATGATGTCTTGCGCAGAATAGCCTTCGTAATAATGAAAGCGCCCAGCCATACAGATCACATTTTTACCGGCTAATTTTCCAAAAATTAATTTCCCATGGTGACCCTCAACTGTAGAAACTGGGAAATGCGGAATTTCTTGGTACTTAATTTCAAATTCAACTTCAATTTCGTGAATGAAATTTCCCAATCCACTTCCAAGAACTACACCAATTTCGGAATGATTGCTATTTTTTTCTTTCAAAAATGAAACCGCTTCCTTTAATTTTTTCAAAATATCATTCGACATAAATACAAATATAGCTTTTAACACTTAAAAATTATTCCGCAAAGTTGGCTGAGGTTCTAGTCACTGAACTTGCCGAAGTGTCGAATGGTCGGAAAATGATGCTAAAGCAAAAACTATTTTAAGAAATATTATTTTATCTGTTTGCTAAAGCAAACAGCAATGGATGTATGAATAAATGAAGCATCAATTTATTGCTGTCAGTTTCAACTGACTGATAAGAAAAGAAATAATTGTTTTTGGCTTTAGCCTCATAAAAAAATAAACTTGATTTGCTAAAGCATACTGTGCTGCCATAAACTGCACCGCGCTGATGTCGAATTGAACAATAAAAATTCCCAAAACAAATTTTAAAAGTAAAAACTATCTTCGCGAAAATTTCTAACAAATGAACCTTCACGAATACCAAGCCAAAGAACTTTTAAAGAAATTCAATGTTCCTGTTCAAGAAGGCGTTGCATGCAGTTCGGTGCACGAAGCAGAAGAAGCATATCGCCAAATCAAGACGCAATTTGGAAGTCCATTTGCAGTTGTAAAAGCGCAAATTCATGCTGGTGGTCGCGGAAAAGGAACAATTAAAGAAACAGGAATTAATGGGGTGAAAGTGGGGAAATCAATTGACGACATTACTGAATTTTCTCAAAAAATACTTGGAGGTACTTTAGTAACAATACAAACTGGTGCAGCTGGAAAAGTTGTAAATAAAATATTGGTAACACAAGACATGTATTACGATGGTCCAAGTGAAAGAAAAGAATTTTATTTATCTATTTTGCTCGATCGAAGCAAAGGACAGAATGTTATCATTTACAGTACAGAAGGCGGAATGAATATTGAAGAAATTGCACACAATACTCCCGAAAAAATTTTTAAAGAATGGGTTAATCCTTCCGGAGGTTTACTCTCTTTTCAAGCAAGAAAAATTGCATTTAATCTTGGTTTGAGTGGAGAAGCTTTTAAAAACTGTGTGAAATTTGTTACCAATCTTTACAAAGCTTATGTAAATCTTGATTGTGGAATGTTGGAAATAAACCCACTTTTCAAAGCAGCCGATGATAAAATAGTTGCGGTAGATTGCAAAATGAATATTGACGACAATGCGTTGATTCGCCATTCAGATTTAGCAAGTATGAGCGATACGAATGAAGAAGATCCAACGGAAGTTGAAGCAGGAAAATACAATTTGAATTTTGTAAAATTGGATGGCAATGTGGGTTGTATGGTAAACGGCGCTGGATTAGCAATGGCTACGATGGACATGATAAAATTGAGTGGTGGCGAACCGGCAAATTTTTTAGACGTTGGCGGTTCTGCAAATGCGCAAACAGTTGAAGCTGGTTTTAAAATTATTTTAAAAGACCCTGCAGTAAAAGCAATTCTAATAAATATTTTTGGTGGAATTGTCCGTTGCGATCGCGTTGCACAAGGTGTAATTGACGCTTATAAAAATATGGGAAATATTAATGTACCCATCATCGTTCGTTTGCAAGGAACAAATGCTGATCAAGCAAAAAAAATAATTGACGAAAGCGGATTGAAAGTACAAAGCGCAATTTTACTAAGCGAAGCTGCAGACTTAGTAAAAAAAGCTGTTGCTTAAATTCAAAATAAGAATGGCAGAAGATTTACAAATTGCAAAAGGAACAAAACAAGCACAATACGAATCTTTAATTCCACAAATAACAGGATTGCTTGCCGGCGAAACTGACTTAATTGCAAATTTGGCAAATGTTGCTGCTGCATTAAAAGTACAATTTTCCTGGTTTTGGGTTGGATTTTATTTAGTTAAAAACGACGAATTGGTGCTTGGGCCATTTCAAGGTCCGGTTGCGTGCACACGTATAAAAAAAGGAAGAGGCGTTTGCGGAGCAAGTTGGGAAAAAGCCAAAACGTTGATTGTTCCCGATGTTGAAAAATTTCCAGGACATATTGCTTGCAGTAGTTTATCAAAATCTGAAATTGTTGTTCCTGTTTTTCTCAATGAGAAAGTAATTGCAATTTTGGATGTGGATAGTGAACTGCTCAATCAATTCGATGAAACGGATCAACATTATTTAGAAAAAATAATTGCACTTGTAAATTTTAATTGAAATAAAAATGAGCAACGCTCCTATTTCCGAAATTAAAATTCGAAATATTCAATCAAGCGATAATGCTGCATTGGCAAAAATTGTACGCGATACTTTGGTTGAATTTGGTGCTAATCATCCAAACACAGTTTATTACGATTCAAGAACTGATTTTTTATACGAAAGTTTTCAAACGCCGCGCTCTACTTATTTTGTAGCAGAAAAAAACGAAAAAATACTTGGTGGTGGCGGCATTTACCCTACTTTGAATTTGCCGGAAAATACTTGCGAGTTAGTAAAAATGTATTTATTGCCAGAAGCAAGAGGAATCGGTCTTGGAAGAATTTTGATTGAAAAATGTTTACAAGCAGCCGAAGAAAACGGTTACAAATATGTTTATTTAGAAACAATGCCAGAACTGAAACAAGCATTAACTATTTATGCAAAATTTGGTTTCAATTATTTAAAAGCACCAATGGGAAATAGTGGACATTCGGGATGTAGTATGTGGATGATACGGAACCTGTAAATTACTTAAGCCTACTCAATAAAATAGTAATCAAACTTGCCGATTTTCATAAAATTCGAAAATCATTTAAACAGTTTTATTTCATTATTTACATAACCCTGTTAACACTTTTTACCACATACTCTCGTTTTAGAAAGCCCTACACTAACTTGCACAGTGGCACAAGTGTAAGGCCCAGGAAGATTAGCACTTAAATAAGCTGCTACAGCCGCTGTAACACAAGCTTGTGGATTGTTTGAATTATCGCAAACTGCTAATTCTGTATAGCCAGCTGGGTAAGCAGCAGCATCACCATCACCACCTTCCTCTTCTACTCTTACATAGGTTTTAGTACCCTTATCCCAAACAAAGCCATAAGATAACTCCGTATTTTTTTCATTAAAAAAGTAATAACTGGTTATAACTGCTTTATTTTTTGAAAAATTAATTGTAATTGCAACATTTGAAATACTCGGTGTATCCACAATTATTTCTCTAAATTCACTAATCATTAGATTAACCGGATTATTCAGTTTACTACTCATATCTTTCATATTGTCATACTCAAGAAATAGTAGTTCATTGCCAGGTCTACCATATTTCAAATCAAGATCAAACTTCATAGTGCTAAAATCAACAACTACAGCAGTTTCATCTCTCTTATAACAAGTAAAAAACAAAATACTCGAAACAGCAATTACGCTTACTGTGATAAATATTTTTTTCATAGGATATAATTTTGTAATATGAAGTTACACCCCCCCCCTAACACTAATCCAAATAATTTATCTGACTTAATTATTTCTTTTTTGCTTATTCTCTTTCATTAAAGCAGCTACTTCTAATCCTGTATAAATCAAATAAAATACCATGCAAGAAATTAATGCCGGAATATTTACATTTTTCTTTTCCAATAAAATATAAACAAGCGCTGCTCCTGCAATGAGCAAAAGTTTTAACATAAAACTTCCATAAACCATTCTAAAAAAAGCGTGGTTATTTTTTGAATGCAATCCTCTTACACAAAGTTCAAAAGATGCAAAACAAATAGCGAAAAGTAAAATATTTCCCCACAATAAAATTTTAACTTCCATATTCCACTCAGCTAATTTTATTTTTCCAAAATAGCAAGCCAACAGAATTAAGATGTTAAAAATGAATGCCGGTAAAAAAAAACTTTTTTTCATCAATTATTTAGTTGAAGTGTCTTTGAAAACTCTATAAAAAAAGACCATTAAAATAAGTAACGGTACGAGAATAACAAATATTGGATATTTCAATTTTAACCAAAAGTCTATTTTAAATCCAATATAAAAAGCTACACACAAAGCAGTGATTAAGTAGGTCGCCATTCCTGTGTAGCGTTTCAAATCCATTTTATTACCCAACTGAAGTGGCAAGTTCATTTGTATTTAGCATATCCACTACGTTTGCACCCATTTGGCATTGCCCGTTGAATGTAGCCGAGGGTTCTACTTGTAATTTTCCTGCATAAATATTTCCGTTAACAACACAATCATCGCGAAGATGCAACAGTTCTTTAACGCGAATATTTCCAGAAACCTTACCTACAACATCTGCGCTATCTCCATTCAAATCACCTTCCACAACACCACTACTTCCAATTACAATTTTAGCCGTGCTGCTGATGTTGCCAACTAAGGTTCCATCAATTCGCAAATCACCACTGCTGCTGATGTTTCCTTTTAGTACTGTTCCAGCACCAATTAAAGTTGTTGCTGTTGTTTTTTCTTTGCTCATTTCAGTTGTTGAATTTCTACTTGTAAACATTAGATATATTTTTTAATTGCCAATTATTTCTTCTTGTGGTACAACAATCGAGGTTGTATCTATTTTGAATGCAACTTCACCTTTCAAAACCTTTTGCAACCCATCAATGTACTGTGCTTGATATTGAGTTTGCAATTCTAAAGAATCTGTTCTAAATTTCAACTGTTTATATTCTCTTCCTATTTTCAATTCGTCGTACCCCGGAATATAATACTTTAATGGAGTGAAAATAATTAAACTTACCGTAACTCCTATCAATAAAACAAAAACCATACTAAGTACAACATACACACTTAGCCGAGTCAATTTGAATGTTACCACTTCTTCGTAAGTATCATCGTTCATTACAAGTAACCGATAACGATTTCTTAATCGCTTAAATGTTGCAGCCGTATCCAATTTCACTTTCATCAATTTAGAAACTTAAATATAAAGAAATCACAGCTTTATTACCCTATTTTTTGTAAAATATTACTTCCATTTGAAATAAAATATTTGATTTTCAGTTATTAAGACTTTAGTTTGCGAGATAAATGCGATACAGAAGTAACTTAATTTTCGCCTTACTGATTACAATCCTTTGTCAGATTGGGATACCCTCATTTTCGCAATTGGGATTTTCTTTCGATATTAAAAAACCAACCCAATACGATGACCGAGTTTTGGAATCGGAAAAATCGGAACAGAAAAAATTTACTTTACCGCGTCGCATTGCACAAAACACATTTACGCATTACAACTATTTTTTCAACGCAAGTAATAAACTGAATTCCGTAATTGAAAAAGCAAAATCAACACACGAAGATGATTTTTCTCAACTTCTTTCTTTTTACAATTACAGTCTCGATGAAACTGCCGAAAACGTTTTAGAGCTCGATTCAATAATAACAAAAACTACAACCGGAATTGTACTTCACGACCTCCGCAACGATTGGGTTGACAATATGTATTTATTAATGGGCGCTGCCTATTATTTTCGAAAACAATTCGATTCGGCTGCGCTAACTTTTCAGTTTATCAACTATGCATTTGCTGCTAAAGAAAAAGATGGTTATGCTAAACCAATTGGTGCCAATTTAAATGATAACATTCCTTTTTCAATTTCCACAAATGAAAAAAGAGGTGTTGTAAATAAAGTATTAAAAGTCCCTCCAAGTAGAAATGATGCTATTATTTGGTTGACACGCACTTTTCTTGCAGAAAATAATTTTGCAGAAGCAGCCAGCTTAATTGCAACCTTAAAAAATGATCCATTTTTTCCCAAACGACTTACTGAACAATTGGAAGAAGTACAAGCATTTTTGTTTTATAAAAACAATATGAACGATAGTGCTGCCCTGCATCTTAGCAAAGCATTAAAAAGTGCACCCACAAAAAATGAAAGAGCAAGATGGGAATTTTTAACTGCACAACTTTATGAAAAAAGTGGCGACTACATCAATTCAAAACTTTTTTTTGAAAGAGCAATAAATAATACAACAAATCCTGTTCTTGAAATTTATGCGCGGCTTCATTCCATTCGCAGCAACAAAGCCGAAACGGAAAATTATATTGATCGCAATATTGGCGATCTTGTAAAAATGGTAAAGCTTGAAAAATATGCAGCTTATCGTGATATCATTTATTTCACCATTGCACAAATTGAATTGGAAAAAAATAATGTATATGAAGCAACTAATTATTTAAATAAGTCGATTGCTTTTAATACGGATAATTTGAAATTGAAAAATCAAGCATTTTTACAATTAGCTGAACTTTCATTTGCAGAAAAAGATTATACAATTTCTCGGGATAACTATGACAGCATAAAATTGAATGACCCGAATTTAAAAACTTCTTACTCATTAATTGAACGAAAAGAAACCGTTTCTTCAATTGCAGCACAAATTGAAATTATTGAACGCCAATATAATTTATTGAAGATTGCAGCAATGCCCGAAGAGGAAAGAATTACATATATAAAAAATTTAGTAAAAGAAATTCGAAAACAACAAGGGTTGCAAGATGAGACTCCAACTTTGATCCCCATTGGCGAACCAACTTCGCAAACAGATTTATTTACTTTATCTTCCGGTAAAACTGAATGGTATTTTTATAACAGCAGTTTGCGAACGAAAGGATTTTCAGAATTTAAAACCCGTTGGGGGAACCGCTCAAATGTTGATGGATGGAGGCGTTTAAGCAGTATTACTTCTTTTCAAAACAATATAAATTCCAATCCAATTGGATCGGAAAATATTTCTTCCACAAATACCGTTCAAGAAATTTCTTTTGATGCGTTAATGGAAACGATCCCTTTGAATGAAGCGAAACAAAAAATAACAAACGATTCAATTGCAAATGCGTTTTTTATTTTGGGCAAAAAATTAATAGAAGAAATAAGTGATTATTCGACTGCAATATTTGCATTGGAAAATTTAAAAACTCGTTCTCCTTTTTACGAAAAAATAGATGAAGCAACCTTTCTCCTTTTTTATTGTTATAAAAAAACTGACAACCTTTCGAAAACAAATGAAATGCAAACATTTCTTCAAACAAATTTTCCAAATAGCAATTTCACTGCAATTGTTACCACCGGTAAAAATCCAATCGCAAAAAGCAGTAACAATGAAGCAACAAGACTTTACGAAAATATTTATTCGCTTTTTATTGAAGGAAATTATTCACAAGCATTTTTGGAAAAAGCAATTGCTGACAGCCTTTATGGTTCGCATTATTGGACTCCCCAACTTTTATACATCGAAGCAGTTTATTTCATCAAACAAAAACAAGATGGAAATGCGTTGAGAGCATTGGCTGAAATTATTGCGCTATTTCCCAATTCTCCATTGGCAGAAAAAGCAGCTCAACTTTCAGACATTCTTAAAAATAGAACACAAATTGAATATGAAATCAATGCAATAAAAATTCAAGAAGAAAAAAAAATAGAAACTGTTGAAACAAAAACTCCGGTAAAAAATGAATTGCCAAAAATTATTAAAACAGAACCAATTGCGCTAAAGAAAATAGATAGCCTTGCTGAAAAAATAATAACTCCGAATTTTTCTTTAGTTGAAATCGACAAAAATTCAGTGCTCATTTTATTGCACAATGTAGATCCTGTTTGGGTAACGGAAGCCAAAAATGCTTTCTTCCTTTTCAACAGAAGTAAATTTAATAGTCAACTTTTCGACTTGAGCATTATTGAAATCAACAAAGAATACAAAGCAATCGTGATAAGTAATTTTAATAAATTAGAACTTGCTGCAGATTATGTACGCACAATAAAACCAGTAAGCCAAACACAGATTATTCCTTGGTTGAAAGCAGATAAATATAGTTACACAATTATTTCAGCTACCAATCTTGAATTATTAAAACAAAAAAAGGAACCGCTGAGTTATCAAAAATTTGCAGAAGAACAATTTTCAGGAAAATTTTAAGTTTTTGTTCTGTTTAAATTTCTTTTCATTCTTTAGTTTTGAAGCAAAGAATACTATTTTTATATATGCAAAAATCTAAAAACAAAAATAGCATGACAGGTCTAGTAAGATTTTGGTGGAAGTTATTTTTTTATGGTTTCATTGCATTTGTACTAATTGTACTTTTAGCTTCATTGGGTGTTTTTGGTTCGATGCCTTCTCTGAAAAAATTAGAAAACCCTTCCATCCTTTCCGCAACGGAAGTATATGCCGACGATGGAACATTGATGGGAAAATATTATGTTGATAAAGGAAATAGAAGCAATGTAAAATATCAGGACATTTCGCAATACTTAATTGATGCGTTGGTTGCAACAGAAGATGAGCGATTTTACGATCATTCCGGAATAGATTTTAAATCTACCATTCGCGCCATCGTATTATTGGGTAGAGAAGGTGGTGGAAGTACCATTACGCAACAATTGGCAAAAGTGCTTTTAGACCATGAAAGTAAAAACAAAGCATTTCGCGTAATTCAAAAATTGAAAGAATGGATTATTGCAATAAAACTAGAAAGAAATTTTACAAAAGATGAAATAATTGCACTTTACTTAAATGCAGTTCCCTTTGGCGGAAATATGTACGGAATAAGAAATGCAACACTAACTTTTTTTCAAAAAGAACCAGACAGATTAAATGTAGAAGAAGCTGCAATGCTGATAGGAATGCTAAAAGGAAATACACTTTACAATCCGCTGCGCAACCCAAAAGCATCGTTGGACAGAAGAAATGTAGTTATCAATCAAATGGTAAAAAACGATAAAATTGATAAAACAGAAGCTGCATTATTAAAAGTTCAACCAATAAAACTTAATTATAAAAAACAAGACGAGAACAATGGTTATGCCCCTTATTTCAGAGAAATTTTAAGAGAAGAACTAAAAACTTTATTGAAAGACATCAAAAAACCAAATGGGGATAGTTACAATCTTTACGACGATGGATTAAAAATATACACTACCATAAATCCGAGAATGCAAGAATATGCAGAAGAAGCAATGGCGGAATGGATGCCCAACATGCAAAAAGCATTAAATGCAACCGGAAATATAAAAAACGGAAAAGTGTGGAAAGGATTTGAAAATGTGATTGAAGTTGCAATGAAACAAAGCGATCGTTGGCACGGAATGGCAGACGAAGGATTTTCGGAAGAAGAAATTCGCGAATCATTTACACAAAAAGTAAAAATGAAAGTTTTTGCTTGGAATGCAAATCGCGAAAAAGATACAGTGATGACGCCAATCGATTCCATAAAATACCACAAACAAGTCATGCAAGCTTCTTTCATGGCGATGGATCCTGTAACAGGAGAAGTAAAAGCTTGGGTTGGTGGTGTAAATTTTAAAACTTATAAATACGATCACGTTAATTTAAAAACAAAACGTCAAGTTGGATCTTCCATTAAACCGCTTTTATATACACAAGCAATGGAGGAAAGAGGATTTTCCGAAGAAACTATTTGCACACGCGAAGCACAATTTTTTGAAGGGAAAGGTTGGGTTCCTGCTCAAAAAAATTGTGAAGGTGGAACAATAAGTATGGCAGGTGCATTAGCCCATTCCGATAACTGTGCAAGTGCTTTTATAATGAAATCTGTTGGGCCCGAATCCTTTGCTGAATTTGTAAACAGAATTGGCATCCCCACAAAAATTGGCCCGCATCCTTCCAATGCATTAGGTGCATGTGATCTTTCATTATACGAAATGCTTTGGGGTTATACAATGTTTGCCGGCCGTGGCTTTACAACTCGTCCTTGGTATATTTCGAGAATAGAAGACCGCAATGGAAATATTATAAAACGATTTGACTATAGTGTAAATAGAAAAGAAGCCATCAGCGAAGCAACAGCTTACCGCATGGTAAATATAATGCAAGGAACAGTAGATCGCGGAACTGCAGCAGGGCTACGTTCAAGATTAGGCGCTGCCGAAATGGGTGGCAAAACAGGTACTACAAATGAAAATAGTGATGCATGGTTTATGGGTTATACGCCGCAATTAATGGCTGGTGTTTGGGTTGGTTGCGATGATCGTTTTATCCGACTAAACAAAAACAATGCAATGGGTTATGGCGGATATGCTGCAATGCCAATTTGGGAACGCTTTTACCAAAAAGTTTATGCTGATAAAAAATTAGGAATTGAAAGAGATGCAAAATTTTCTAAACCATCCGAACTTTCCATGCAAATTCACAGCTCAGATTTAACGGAATTAATTGATGAGTTGCCACCACCCGGTGCTGAAGGAGAAGATCAGGGTGCAGGGAATGAATCTGATTTTAATGTCTTGAAAAACACGGAATATATTGGTCCGGAAAGTAAACCAATTAAAGAAGATGACACGCAATCAACAGTTAAAAAAGATACGATTTCAAACCTGGTTTCAACCACTCCAAAAATTGGTTCTCCAATAATTTCAAACGATAAAGAAAAAAAGAAAGGACTGAAGAATTTGTTTAATAAAAAAAAGAATTAATTTAATTCTTAAAAGTAAAATAATGTTCAACGATACTACAACTGAAGAAATAAATAAGTTGATGGAGGAAGCATGGAATGCTTTTCATGTTTATCGTAAAATGAGTTTGAAAAGTCGCGCCAATCTTATGCGTACAATTGGAGAAGAGATTGAAAATTGTAGAGATATCTTAATAAAAACAGCAATGCTGGAAACAAATTTACCGGAAGTAAGATTGTGAATGTATTAAATAATGAGTTAGACTATAAAATTTTGAAATTGCTTCAAAAAGATGGAAGGATGTCTTTTACAGAAATTTCGAAAGAAATAGATGTTGCAGTAAGCACTATCCGACTTCGGTATATGAATTTAATTGAAGATGGAACACTAAGAATAATTGGCCGCGCCGAACCCAATAAAAGAGGCTTCAATGCGTATGCAAGTGTTTTAATTTCTGTAAAACCAAAAGCACATATGAATGCCATTTTAAAAACTTTAAAATATTTGCCCGAAATTAGTTTTCTGGCATTAGTTTCCGGCGATTTTGATATCGAAGCAAATGTAATGTGTAGAGATATGAATCATTTGAATAAATTATTGTCGGAAAAAATTCATGTTTTGGAGGGAGTGTTTGATACCAAAACAAATATGTGTATGCAAATTTATAAATTTGCGCAACCCGATTTGGAATTAGCAAAATCATCAACTGAATAATATGAATAAAACGGAAAGTTTATATGAAAGAAGAAAAAAGAGTGTTCCAAATGCATTAGGAATTATTTGTTCTTCAAGTATTCAATCTGCCAAAGGTGCCATTATCATTGACGCTGACGGAAGAGAATTGATTGATTTTGCAGGTGGAATTGGCGTGAATAATGCTGGCCATGGCGTAAATGAAATAATTACAGCAATACAACAGCAAGCAGAAAAATTTATACATGCTTCTTTTAATGTCTCCATTTATGAAGCGTATTTAGATTTAACCGAAAAATTGTGTTCATTACTTCCACATGGGAATGCAACGAAAACAATGCTTACTTTATCTGGTGCAGAATCAGTTGAAAATGCAATTAAAATTGCAAAAGCAGTAACTGGAAAACCAGGAATCATATGTTACAGTGGTGCATTTCATGGTAGATCAATGATGGCATTGACTTTAACTTCCAATACAAGATACAAAGAAGGTGTAGGACCTTATGCTCCAGAAGTGTATCGATTGGAATTTCCCTATTATGGTCCGAAAGAAAAAAAACTATTTAAGAATGAAGAAGACTTTGCAGCATTTCATATTAATAAATTAAATATTTTTTTTAGTACCTATGTTTCTGCTTCACAAATTGCAGCAGTAATAATGGAACTCGTACAAGGAGAAGGGGGGTTTACTGTTGCATCTAAAATTTATGTAACAGAATTAAGAAAAATATGCACAGAAAAAAATATTTTATTGATTTTAGATGAAGTGCAAACGGGATTTGGTCGAACAGGAAAATGGGCTGCATTTGAACATTATTACATTACCCCCGATTTATCAACTTGGGCAAAATCAATGGGTGGAGGAATGCCAATTGGAGCTGTTATTGGGAGGCAAGAAATTATGGATGCGGTAAAACCCGGATTAATTGGAGGTACCTATTTGGGAAATGCATTGTGTTGTGTTGCCTCTTTGGCAAGCATAAATTATATGCAAAAAAATAATATAAATGCGGCAGCTGAAATAGTTGGAAAAATAGTGCTCGAAAAATTTATGCAATTGCAAAAATTATATCCCAATAATATCAGTGATGTTCGAGGGCTTGGTGCCATGTTGGCAATTGAATTTGTAAAACCAAACACCAACGAAGCTGATAGTGAAACTGCTAAAGCAATTGTAAATAAGTGTTTCGTAAATGGATTAATAACCATCACTTCCGGGACAAGTGGAAATTGTATTCGAATTTTGAGTCCTTTGTTTATTGAAAACGAAATTTTACAAAAGGGGCTTTCAATTTTAGAAAAATCAATTCAAGAAATAATACAATGAGAAAATTATATATCAATGGCAATGGTGCGATGCAATTGAATCAGCAACTTGGGATTTGCAAAATCCTGCAACCGAAAAAATCATTGATAAAGTTCCGTTTGTAAATGATTTCGATTGTAAACTTGCCATCGAAGCAGCCAATGCTGTTTTAAACCATGGAAAAATACAACCCCCTATTATAGAGCTGAAATTTTAAAAAAGATAGCCAATTGGACTTCCTAAATAAAACTAGAGAGTAAGTTAAACATATTTTTACTGTAATTCCTTTTCTGGTGGGCAATTCAGCCGAAAATAAAAAAGCCAATTCTACAACGAATTGGCTAAAATCCTACAAAGTGCCCGAGACTGGATTCGAACCAGCACACCGTTTCCAGTACTACCACCTCAAGGGAGTGCGTCTACCAATTTCGCCACCCGGGCAAGTCGCAAATGTAATTGAAAAACCAAATGATTAAACAACTTATGATTTCAACACAATACGAAAAGTGGTTCCTTTTCCTATTTCAGAATTTTTTACAAATATTTCTCCATTGTGAATTTGTTCGATGATTCTTTTCGAAAGACTTAACCCCAACCCCCACCCTCTTTTTTTAGTTGTAAATCCAGGTTTAAATATTTTATCCAATTGAAATCTTTCAATGCCTTTTCCTGTATCGGAAATATCAATAAAGATTGAGTTGGATTTCTGTTTAACATCCACCACAATTTTTCCGCTTGCTTCAATTGCGTCGAGTGCATTTTTCAAAAGATTTTCAATTACCCAATCAAAAAGTGTTGCCGAAATAGCTGTTTTAATTTCTGTTGTGTCGTGTGTTGTTATCAAAAAACTAACTTTTTCTGTTGCTCTTTTTTTCATGTATTCAACTACCGAAGAAATTTGTGTAATCAAATTCCTTTCTTCTAATTGTGGCCTGCTTCCTATTTTTCCAAAACGATCAGAAATCAGTCGCAATCTTGATACATCTTTTTTTAATTCTTCTACTATTTTTTCATTCGCAGTATTTTGCCCAAGCAATTCTATCCAACCTTCGAGCGAAGAAACAGGTGTGCCCAATTGATGCGCAGTTTCCTTTGCCATCCCCGCCCACACTTGGTTTTGCAAGGAACGATAATTACTTCTTAGTGCAAAAAATGTAATAAAAATAAATAATGCAACAATGATTAATTGAACAATTGGATAATAACGAACTTCATTTTGCAATGTTGATTCACCATAAAAATATTTATTAATAAGAAGTGGTTGTTTTGCAATTTCCACTTCCACAGGTTCATTAATTGTTCCAAATTGAAAAACCATTTTTGATAAATAATTTGCATCGCTTTTCACTTTTGTAGAATCGAGATTACTGTAAATGCCGGTTGGAATATTGTTTTCATTTGTTTCAATAATTGGAATATCCTTATTGTCCACCGCAATTTGGTTGGTAAATGAAAGCACATTGAGATCATTGCTACCTGCTTTCATTTTTAAAGATTCACCAAAAGCAACAACCCGTGCTCTCTCCTCTTTTGCAATTTTTTCAGCAACATATTTCGAATAAAAAATTGTACTCATTGCAATTGCTATTGCAATGAGTGCAACAACAGTTCTCCAATTAAATATTTGTTGAAACATATTTCGAATTTAACAAGGAATTACCGCATCCCTTATTTTTGATAAAATATTTTATAAATAATTGAACAATTTACCCAAAATTTCGATTGTAATCCTCAGTTGGAACAGCCAAAAATATTTGGAAAAATTTTTACCATCTGTTCTTGCATCTACTTACGAAAACTTTGAAGTTATCGTTATTGATAATGCATCAACGGATGCAACACTTTCGTTTCTTTCTGAAAATTATCCGCAAATAAAAATAGTTGTTCATGAAACTAATTTAGGATTTACAGGTGGATACAATAATGTGTTAAAAGAAATTAATTCACCTTATTATGTACTTCTCAATTCTGATGTAGAAGTTGATGCTAACTGGTTGCAACCCATGGTTGAACTTTTGGAAAATGATAAAACAATTGCTGCTTGCCAACCAAAACTTCTTTCATTTAATAATAAAAAATATTTCGAATATGCCGGTGCTGCCGGTGGATGGATTGACGGATTTGGTTACCCTTTTGCAAAAGGTAGAATTTTTGATGTGTGCGAAGAAAATAGAAATCAATACAACCAAACCGAAGAAATTTTTTGGGCATCGGGGGCATCGTTTTTTATAAGAAGTGCCGCCTTTCATGAAATGAATGGATTTGATTCGTATTTTTTTGCGCATCAGGAAGAAATTGATTTATGTTGGAGATTACAACATGCCGGATATAAAATTTTTTCTTGCCCATCTGCAATCGTATATCATGTTGGAGGCGGTACTTTACCACGAGGCAATTCACTTAAAACTTATCTGAATTTTCGCAACAACTTGATTATGCTTTTTAAAAATATGCCATGGAAAGAAAAAATAGGTAAAATCCCTTTTCGTATTTTATTGGATTTACTTTCTGGCTTCAAAGGTTTGCTGAAAGCTGATTTCGGCTATTTTAAAGCAATTGTAAAAGCTCATTTTTCTTTTTACAAATGGATTTTATTTCATCAAAAGAAAAGTTTATTCCCCTTTCAAAAGAAAAAAAACTTAGTTGGCCGCTTCTCAGGAAATATCGTTTGGCAACATTTTGTAAATAAAAAAAACTATTTTAATGAAATTATTGATTAATCTAATTTTAAAGTTAGATTACTTATTTTTGCAATTCAAATCACCAATATGAATCAGCAGCAGGAATACCAAAATGAAGTTCAGAAAAATCAAAAAAAAGATTTTACACACAATTGGGTTACCTCTTCGGCCTTTTTATTTTATTTAAAAATTGCTTGCCTTATCGCTTTCTTGTTTGGTGCCAGTTATATGCTTTCAACTAAGCGTTTTTCAAAACCAGAAGTGGAAGTACAAGAGAGTACACTATATACACCAAAGTATAAATAAACTCGTTTTAATTTTTTTCAAAAGCCTTGTTTTCTTATTTTTGCACCCCAAAAGTTCTTTGTTTCATCGCTTTTCTATAAAAAGAAAAGTAACACAATTGCGGAAGTAGCTCATTTGGTAGAGCACGACCTTGCCAAGGTCGGGGTGGCCGGTTCGAGCCCGGTCTTCCGCTCAGTTTCCATCAATTTTTTGTTGATGGATTTTTTTTCTTTGCCCCGGTGGTGGAATTGGTAGACACGCAGGACTTAAAATCCTGTGACCCGCAACGGTCGTAACGGTTCAACTCCGTTCCGGGGCACTTTTTAGAAATAAAGAATCGATTTGAATTTTCAGTTAATTACAAGTTGACTACATCCTCTCAACTCACTTGCATCTAACCTTCCCAATACTTCAAAATTTTCGTTGGAATAAAGTCTTCCGATATCTTCCGATGCAATAAAAGAACAACTGTGCACATTTGCCAAATCAATAATATTTAATGCCCCTTGTAGTGGTTTTTTATGAATATTATTTTGAACATTCATCGGATCTTCTTCATCTCGAATAAATACTTTCATCCAAAGTGGCGAACAAAATATTCCATTTTCAACTGAATAAGACTGGGACAAAAGTTCGGTCATCCCGTATTCTGAATGAATTGCATCTACGCCAAAAGCAAGTTTTAATTTTTGATGAACCTCCTCTCGGGTTATTTCCACTCTCCTTCCTTTCATACCGCCGGTTTCCATAATTATTGCATTACTTAGCGAAAGTTGGTGCATTTCGGCAAAATCGAGCAAGGCAAAACTTACACCAACCAAGAGTACTTTTTGTTTGTTTTCTTCCAACAACTTTAGTTTTTCAAACAGATTGTCATTTTTACAAAATGCATTTTGAGAATGATTGCTAATTTTCATCAACTCGTTAACCATAAAAATCAATGAAGAGTTTTCATTTTCCTGATAAGAAGGAAGCAAACCTAAAATGCAATATTCTGTGATTGGCCCATAAAATTTTTCAAAACCAATTTTTAAACTTTTAATGTAAAGAGAAATATCCTTTACAAAATGTTTGCTTCGTGTAAGCGAACCTGTGCCACTACTTTCAAAAACAGTCGTTGTTTCAAATTTTCCCGTAATTACTTGGAGCGATTTAAAAAAATTAATCGGTAAAAATGGGATTTTGATAACCGTGTTTATTGTGGAAACATCAATCTTTAATGCATCTACATATTGTTTATAGATTGCATTATTGGCATATTGATATTGAAAAATCTCCAAAGCCAAACTTTCGAAACTTTCTGCAGTTACAGAAAATATTTTATCATTCCATTCACAATCCATAGTAGGAAAATACACGATTTAATCTTAAATTTGTTTATAGTAAAGAACAAAATATGAAAAGCAAGCTATTAATATTCACCATACTTGTTTCACTATTTTTCGCCTGTAGCAAAGATAAGTTTCAAACGAAACCTCAATTAAAATTAAAATCGTTGAGTACAAATGTTGTAGCACCGGCTGGCAACTTGCGTGTACTTTTGGAATGCACCGACAAAGAAGGTGATGTTGACGATTCAATTCTTGTCGTTCGTCAACGGCTTAATAAAAAAGGTCTTTTAACATTGCCGCCAAGTCCATATAAAATTCCTGAATTCCCAAATACTTCAACTGCAGAATTTGAAATCACATTAAATTATCAGTTCGGACTCGTGTTTGGAATTCCACCAATTCGAATTCCCGGTACAATTGGTAATTTAAACGAACCAGATACACTCAACTTAAAAATTGTTGCAAGAGATAAAGCCGGAAACAAGAGCGACACATTACTAATTTCCAATATCGTTGTCATTCGATAAGTTTTAATTCTACTTTTCATTGCTGCTGCAGTTTTAACTACTTTTGAAGTTCTAAAATTAATTTTCTCTTATGGCAAAATCTGTAAAAAGCAAATCAATTCTAACGGAAAATTCCTACTTGTTTTTAAAAAATTATATCAACAATGCAGCTCCTGTTGGTTTTGAAATTAACGGACAAAAACTTTGGTTAGATTATTTAAAACCATTTGTAGAAACCCATTATATAGATGCTTATGGAACTGCTGTTGGTGTGATTAATCCGAATGAAAAATTTAAAGTTGTAATAGAAGCGCATGCCGATGAAATAAGTTGGTATGTTAATTATTTAAATCCGGATGGATTACTTTATCTAAAAAGAAATGGTGGAGTTGATCATCAAATTGCACCGGGACAAAGAGTATTAATTCACGGAAAAAATGGAACTGTAAAAGCTGTTTTTGGTTGGCCAGCAATTCATACGCGTTTAAGCAATCCGGAACAAAAAGAACCACTACCAAAAGTGGATAATCTTTTTTTGGATTGCGGTGCAAAAAATAAAAAAGAAGTAGAAAAATTAGGAATTCACATTGGTGCCGTGGTTACTTATCAAGATGGTTTTGATGAATTGCCTTTTAATCATTTGGTTGGTCGTGCATTCGACAATCGCATCGGCGGATTTATGATTGCAGAAGTTGCACGCTTATTAAAACAAAACAATAAAAAATTACCCTTCGGACTTTATGTTGTAAATGCCGTGCAAGAAGAAATTGGTTTGCGTGGCGCAGAAATGATTGCGCGAAAAATAAAACCAAATATTGCAATTGTAACGGATGTAACACACGATACCACTACGCCAATGATTAGTAAAATTATTGAAGGAGATATTGCTTGCGGAAAAGGTCCATCACTCGCATACGCTCCTGCCATTCACAATAAATTATTACATTTTGTAGAAAAAGTTGCAGCAGATAAAAAAATAAAAGTACAATGGAGAACATTGAGCCGTAGTACGGGAACTGATACAGATTCTTTTGCTTATGCCAACGAAGGTTGTCCTTCGGTTTTAATTTCAATTCCATTGCGTTATATGCATACGCCAGTTGAAGTTTTGCATAAAGATGATATTGAAAATACAATTAAATTGATTTACGAAACGCTTTTGAAATTGACACCGAAAACAAATTTGAGTTACCTGTAAATTTACCAAGCAATTCGTTCGCCGAATTTTCCCAATCCAAAATATTCGTTCAATTGCAAGCTTAGTCCAAATTGGCTGTAAGTCATATTATTTTGATAATAAGCTTGTGCAAATCGGACATGAATTTTCTTTAATAAAAATCCAGTACCGATAGAAAATCCATTTAAACCATTTTTATTATTAACGATATTCAATTCTTTTCGGCGCAAATAATTGTAGCCTGCAGAAATCTCCAAATTTGAAATGGGGAACAACTGAACTGCAATTATAAAATGCCGAAAAAAATTATCGAAAAAAGAAGATTTGGTTATTAACCCATTATTTGCATTAAATATTGAATCATCATAGCTAATATTAAAATGATGCAAACGCTGTGCAGTCAACGAAAATGAAAGCGGTGCATCTTTCATTTTTTTGGTAACCCCAACTTGTAAATCAAATGGCAACTCTTCGGTTCCGGAATATTTTTTTAATTGAACACCGATATTTTTTACAACAGCAGCAGCAGAAAAAAGTGAATCTTTAAAAACCAATCCAAAATCAATTGCCATTCCTGTCGATTGGTAATTGCCATAATTGGATGAAATGAATTTCAATGATGAACCGTAATTCCATTTTTGCAAATACTTGCGCGAAGCAGTTAATTGCATTACAAAATCTTTTGGATGAAGCAACCCCAAAATATTTCCACTTGCATCTGTTTCAGTCATTTTTCCATAATCAAAATATTGGATTCCGCCGGCAATATTTGTTTTCAATTTATCAATTTTATATCCCATCGATAAATGAAAAATGGATGTGCCAGAAAAAAAATTATTAAACACAGAATTTAATTGTGTGTGCATCGTTTCATTCAGCAATGCCGGATTGTTAAAAGCAAGCCCGACATCAGAAGATTGAATGGAAATATTTGAACCACCTAATGCCGTAAGCTGTGGTGTATGTGAAAATTTAAGAAAATTATAAACCGCATTTCCGCCAAGCGTTTGAGCAGTAGCCGCTTTACCGAAAACAAAAAACAGAATTAATAAATAAATTTTTTTTCGCAATGATTTGAAAATAATTTTCAAGTTAGTATTAAACAATTATTTCACTAATGCCAAATCCAATACTTGACTCATTGTTTTTACAAAAGTGAACGAAAGACCTTTTATGAAAACGGATTCAATTTCAGCAACATCTTTTTCATTTTGTGCACAAAGAATTACCTCTTTCATTCCAGCTCTTTTTGCAGCTAATACTTTTTCTTTAATCCCACCCACTGGTAATACTTGTCCTCTCAATGTAATTTCACCTGTCATGGCAAGAAATGGTTTTACTTTTTTCCCAGTTAATGCAGAAGTTAATGCGGTCATCATAGTAATGCCTGCACTCGGCCCATCTTTTGGCACTGCCCCTTCCGGCACGTGAATATGAATATTTTTTTTCTCAAAAAGTTTTGAATCTATCCCGTATTTTTTTGCATTGGCTTGCAAATAACTTAATGCAGTTGTTGCACTTTCTTTCATCACATTTCCCAAATTTCCGGTTATTTTCAATTCTCCTTTTCCTTCACTCAAACTTGTTTCGATAAATAATATTTCGCCGCCAACATAAGTCCAAGCCAAGCCAATTGCCACTCCTGGCATATTTGCAATTTTATAGATATCGTTGCTATATTTTAGCTTACCTAATATTTTTTCAATATCAGTTGCAGTTAAACTGGGTTTAATTTTTTGGTGAAGTGAAAATTCTTTTGCTTGATTTCGCATGATTGCAGCAAGTAAACGATCCAATTCCCGAACGCCACTTTCTCGTGAATATTCTTGAATTATTTTTTCAATCAGTTTATCATTTATAGAAAAATTAGAATCTTTCAACCCATGTGCTTCTTTTTGTTTTGGAATCAAATGACGCTTTGCAATTTCAATTTTTTCTTCAATTGCATAACCACTTAAATCTACAATTTCCAATCGATCGCGTAAAGCCGGTTGAATATTTTGAACATTATTTGCTGTTGCTATAAAAAGGACTTTACTTAAATCGTATTCTGTTTCCAAGTAATTATCGTAAAAACTATTATTTTGTTCGGGGTCCAAAACTTCCAATAATGCCGAAGATGGATCGCCACGAAAATCATTCCCCACTTTATCTATTTCATCTAAAATAATTACAGGGTTAGAAGATTTTGCTTTTCGAATTGATTGAATGATTCGGCCCGGCATCGCACCAATATAGGATTTTCGATGTCCACGAATTTCGCTTTCATCGTGTAATCCACCCAAGCTTTGTCGAATGTACTTTCTTCCAATTGCTGTAGCAATACTTTTTCCCAAAGAAGTTTTACCAATTCCGGGAGGGCCAATAAAACAAAGAATGGGACTTTTCATATCACCTTTCAATTTCAACACAGCGATGTATTCCAAAATTCTTTCTTTTATTTTATCCATCCCATAATGATCATTATCTAAAATTTTCTTAGCTTTTTTTAAATCATATTTATCAACTGTAATTTCATCCCATGGTAAATCGAGCATTAAATCGAGATGATTGTAAACAACAGAATAATCGGGAGTGCTCGTATGCATCCGCTCGAGTTTTTCGATTCCTTTTTTAAATAACAATTTTGCAGAATCAGGCCATTTTTTTGCTTCTGCTTTTTTTTGCATCTCTTTAATTTCTCGATCGTTTGAGTCGCCACCAAGTTCATCTTTGATGCTTTTCATTTGCTGTTGCAAAAAATAATCGCGTTGCTGTTTGTCTAATTCTGTTCTAGTTTTAGTGGTTACTTTATTTTTCAATTCTGCAAATTGCAATTCGCGCTGCAAAATCTTCATTAGCATATCAGCTCTTTCTCGGATATTATTTGTTTCAAGCAGTTGCTGTTTTTCTTTTAAATCTGCATTTAGATTACTTGAAATAAAATGAATTAAAAAAGAGGGCTTTTCGATATTGCGCAAAATAATTGCTGCCTCTGCCGGAATATTTGGCGAAAGTTGAATAATGTTTGCAGCCATATCTTTAATTGTTGCAACATAAGCGGCAAAGTCATCTTCTTTTGGAGCTTGTACTTCTGGTAATACAAGTACACTAGCTTTGAAATAAGGTGTATCTGTTAGCACTTTTGTTATCTGCATTCTACTTCTACCTTGAATGATAACAGTAGTACCTCCATCAGGCATTTTAATTAGTTTAATTATTTTAGCAAGCGTACCTAACGCTTCTATGTCCGTTATTTCTGGATCTTCAATATTGCTGTCTTTTTGTGCTACCACGCCAACCAACTTGTCAGTTTTGTACGCGTCGTGAACAGCTTTTATACTTTTATCACGACCAACCGTAATTGGCAATACTATGCCCGGGAATAAAACTGTATTGCGCAATGGAAGAATTGGTAACTCTTTTGGAAGATCAGTAATATCAACTGTTTCACCCTCCTGCTCACCAATCGGTATCATTGAAATAAAATCCAATTCATCTTCTTGCTGGGTAAATAATTTTGAATACTCCATAGTTTAATTAAATGTTTGACAACATGACAACAAGTTACAGAAAATGCAAAAAATAGTTAGAAACTTATTTAGTCAACTTTCGTGCCTGAATTTAGGCTAAACTCAAAAAAAATCCTCCAGCATAGGAGGATTAAAAATTGAAAGAAATATTAAAGAGTAATACCCATTGAAATTTGAATCAACTGACTTTTCCATTTGTCTTTATTATCAATATCATTAATATTACTTAACCCAACGATATATCTTCCAGTAAGATAAATTTTTGTTAGCCGTATTTCGGCGCCACCAACCATCGAAAATTCGCCTTTTTTAAACGCATTCTGACCATTTTGAAGCAAGGTTTTTGTTTGATCACTCAAAATGCCATATTGCGGTCCTGCTTGCAAATGCAATGGCCCAATAAATTTATAATTCAAAAGAACCGGAAAAGTTAGATAATTCAACTTTACTTTTAGTTGACTTGAAGAAATTACGTTTTGATAAACAGTTGTGTAATCATTGGAAACAGTTGTTGTATATTGGCTCAAAAGCACTTCGGGTTGCAAGGATAATTTTTTTGGAATTAGATCCACATCTAAAAATGCACCAGCATGATAGCCGTAACTAAATTGATCTTGAAAAGATATCGCATTAATTTTTACAATATTGGCACCTGCCTTTACTCCAATTCTAAATTGTGCAGTTGCAATTGTACTAACTAAAATTGTTGACAGTAAAAAGAAAATTTTATTTTTCATATCTATATTTTTTTTATTTAAAGTAAAGCTAAGTCGTAAGTAATGTAAGTGAAAATTAGATTATATAATTATTTCCTAAAATTTAAAAAGCAACCCCCATATTTAACGAAAATAAAAAGTTTAAATTCTTTTCAGTTGCAGGGAAATAATATTCACAAGCAAGCTGTGGTTGTATGAAAATTTTACCAAATGAATATCCCCCTTTTAATAAAAGCGTAAAAGAAAGTGGTTGAAAAAGTAATTGATCATCAAGATAAATATTTTCTGAATTATACAACATATTAGCTCCGTTACGTTTTGCAGTTCCATAGATGTTTGTGGATTGGTTAAATCCAAAACTCTGAGTGCCACTTGAAAATACAAGTTGAGGAGAAAAATGAACATAATCTTTTTCAGAAAAAATATCTAACCAATAAAAATCGTGACGCACAGATGCAGTTACCGAAAAATCGTTAATTGATTCTGTCGAATTTATTTTTATAATTCCATCTCGGCGAAGCCGTAAATCTTGAATTAATATTTCTCGTTCGATATAATCCGTTCGATTTCCCCAACCGTAGCTCAAAGCAACAGAAGGTCTTAGCCAATACTTACGAAGAGTAAAATAGGCATACAATTCATTTTGCAATGGTGTTGTATAAAATGGGGTTGTATTTTTGGTGAAAAATTTTGTGTAAGCAATCCCAGATATCCAATCATGGTTTTTTAAATAATCGTAGCCCGGGCTTATTGCAAATTGATATAAATCAGTTTTGTTATCGTGCTTCAGCATATTTCCTGCTGCACTCATACTAAACCCTGATTTATGAAAATAGCTTACAGAAGGTGTATATGTATATTTCTTTTCCGTTTGTAACAAAGATTCTGAATTGTGTAAGAAATTAAAAGCCCCTTTACCAAGCCCCAGATTGCCTACAAGATAACTGCGAGGACTATAGATTGAATCAAGAAACTCATCCATCTCTTCCATTAAAGAGTAAAGATCTAAAGTTGTATCAATTGACGTATAAACATACTTTTCCACAATAGGCTTTTCATTTTGAGAATAAGAACTATTCCCAATAACAAATAGAATGAATACGAAAGCAATTTTTTTCAACATTAGTTAAGATATTAAATACTTAATATGTCAAATACAATAATATCACTAATTGGACAAACGATTGTTTTTTTTAGTTTAAAACTTAGTTAAAAGAAAAAAATCTTCCCTTTTCACAATTAACGAACCCCTATTTTTGTTCATTAGCAAAGAAAAAATGATTAATTGCAACTTATTCCCAATTGGGCAAAACTAAATTTTGCAGTTTTACTGATTGGATACAATTTTACGAGTCAGCAAAATAACTGCTAAACGATTATTAATAAATTATGGGAAGAATAATAGGGATAGCAAATCAAAAAGGAGGTGTTGGAAAAACAACAACTGCAATTAATCTGGCTGCAAGCCTGTCTGTGCTTGAGTATAAAACACTTTTGGTTGATGCTGACCCTCAAGCTAATAGCACTACGGGTGTTGGTTTTGATTTACACAACATTACACAAAGTCTTTATAATTGTATGTTGAACCAAGCAAAACTGAAAGATGTTTTGTTAAAAACCGAAATTCCAAATCTTGATTTAATTCCATCACATATTGATTTGGTAGGTGCCGAAATTGAAATGATTAATTACCCAAATCGCGAAACTGTTTTAAAAAATATTTTAGACCAAATTAAAAATGAATACGATTTCATCATCATCGATTGTTCGCCATCGCTTGGTTTAGTTACGGTAAATGCCCTCACCGCCGCAGACAGTGTGATTGTTCCAGTTCAATGCGAATTTTTTGCCTTAGAAGGGTTAGGAAAATTATTGAATACCATAAAAATTATTCAAGCCCGATTAAATACGGAATTAGTCATCGAAGGAATTTTAATGACGATGTACGATGGGCGTCTTCGACTTTGCAACCAAGTGGTTAGCGAAGTAAGAAAACATTTTGAAGAAACAGTTTTCAATACAATTATTCATCGCAATTCGAAACTAAGCGAAGCTCCAAGTGTAGGGAAACCAGTGGTTTTGTACGATGGAAATTGTAAAGGTTCAATGAATTATTTGAACCTTGCAAAAGAAATATTGCAAAAAAATAATCTCACCAAACTTTTACAAGAAGAAAGAGTATTGGAACTTTAACTTTGCGTGAAAATGAATCCTTCTTTTAATAATTTCTAATTCTCTCGAAATATTTTATGACAGTTCCCAAACAAAATAAAGAAGCACTTGGAAAAGGAATTCGTTCCTTATTGCAAAGTATTGATGCTGATTTAAAAACTGGAAGTGGAAATTTAAAACCTCACGTGGTGCAAACTGCAACAGGAATTTTACGCATTCCTCTTGATGAAATAGATCCAAACCCAAAACAACCGCGCCGTGATTTTGACGAGCTGGCTTTAAATGAATTAGCCGCTTCTTTAAAAATGCACGACATTATTCAACCCATTACAGTTTCTACGCTTTCGGCCGGTAGGTATCGACTTATTTCCGGAGAGCGCCGATTGAGAGCTGCAAAAATTGCAGGATTAAAAGATATCCCCGCTTATATCCGTCAATCAAATGATCAAGAATTATTAGAATTGGCTTTGTTGGAAAATCTTAACCGCGAAGATTTAAATGCAATTGAAATCTCACTAAGTTACAAGCGAATGATGGAGGAATTAAATTTTACACAAGAGCAGGTTGCCGAAAGAATGCAAAAAGATAGAAGTACGATTGCAAATTTTATTCGTTTATTAAAACTTCCACCTGATATACAAGTTGCTGTTCGAAAAGGAGAAATTAGTATGGGCCATGCTCGTGCATTAATTAATGTGGATGTAATTGATAAGCAAATTTTTATTTTCGAAGCAATTAAAGAAAAAGAATTATCCGTTCGTCAAACAGAAGCACTTGTTCGCAATTTGTATAAACAAAATGGGATTGTTAAACAAAATAGAAATTCTTCACTTCCAACAAATTTTCAACGAATTGAAGATAAATTAGCATCGCATTTTTCGACGAGAGTAAAATTGAAACACCACAGAGACGGCGGCGGTTCTGTTTTATTTGAATATTATTCTTTAGAAGAATTCAACAAATTACTTGGACAATTAAATGTCCATTTAGATTAAATATGTTGCGATACTATTTACTAAATTTTATTTTTTTGTATTTCGTTTCCACTACTTGCCAATCGCAAGAAGTATTACCTATTTTAGATTCTGCAACTGTTTCTTCAAAAAGTGAAACTAAGTTTACAGATAGTCTTCAAAAAAAAAATAGCCCTCAAAAAATTGCAGCACTTCGATCAGCAATTTTGCCCGGACTTGGCCAAATTTATAATAAAAAATATTGGAAACTACCCTTTGTTTACGGAGCTTTGGGAACAACTGCTGTTGTGTTTATTTATAATTTAAATAATTATAAAGATTTAAGACTTGCTTATAAAGTGAAATATAATATTCGTGTTTTTCGCGACTCCGCAGATTATCATAAAGTAAGTCCAAACTTATTACCATTAAGCGAAGAATCACTTCGTTTTAATCGCGATCAATTTCGTCAAAGTCTTGATTACACAGTTCTTCTTTTTGTTGCGTTTTGGGGACTAAATGTAATTGATGCAGCAGTTGATGCTCATCTTAAATCATTCGACATTTCTCCCAATTTGGGTTTGAAAATTAGAGTTGGTCATAGCGAAATGGCAGGCACAAATGGACTTAATCTTGCATTGACGTTTCGTTGAAATCTACACTTCGTTAATTACCTTTGCGCAAAGATTTGATTGCAATGAAAATAGCCTTGATTGGATATGGAAAAATGGGAAAATCGATAGAAGAAATTGCTATTGCAAGAGGTCACGAAATCATTTTAATAATTGACCTTGCCAATAGTGTTGAATTTACTAAAGAAAATATATTGTTGGCCGATGTCGTAATTGAATTTACCGGTCCCGAAAGTGCTTATCAAAATGTAAAAAAATGCATCAACTTTGGAGCTTCGGTAGTTTGCGGTTCTACTGGTTGGTCAGAAAAATTGAATGAGTTGCAGGAGTTATGTTTTGCAAAAAAAGCTGCTTTGCTTTATGCAAGTAATTTTAGTATTGGAGTAAATATTTTTTTCGAATTGAATAAAAAACTTGCTAAGTTAATGAAAGACCAAAGCGATTATGATATTCAAATAGAAGAAATACATCACACGCAAAAAAAGGATAGTCCAAGTGGAACTGCCATTACAATTGCTGAACAAATTTTAGAACATATTCCAAGAAAAAAGGAATGGATAAATTCAATAAGTGACAATCCAAATCATTTGGAAATACTTAGCGAAAGAATAGATTCCGTAGCAGGAACGCATAAAATAACTTATTCATCGCCCATAGATGCAATTGAAATTACACACACAGCACACTCCCGAAAAGGATTTGCGCTCGGAGCCATTCTTGCAGCAGAATTTATCGTTGATAAAAAAGGCTGCTTCACAATGAAAGATGTTCTTCGCTTTTAATAAATACACTTTTTTACTAAAAATTTAAAACAAAAATGACTTCTTTAGAGAAATTAAAAATCGACATTGAACCTTTTCGTCAACAACTTATTCAACATCCCGTTTATACTTCATTAAACAGTTTGGAAGGTTTGCAACATTTTATGGAACATCATGTGTATGCAGTTTGGGACTTCATGTCGCTGCTTAAAGCTTTGCAAAGAGAGTTGACATGCATTGAAGTTCCTTGGATTCCAAAAGGAGATTCAAACACACGATTTTTGATTAACGAAATTGTAGCAGGAGAAGAAAGTGATGTGGACGCATTTGGAAAAAGAACCAGTCATTTCGAATTGTATTTAGAAGCAATGTCACAGGCTGGATGTTCTACTAAAAGTATTGTTGAATTAATTCAAAAAATTACCACTGGAAATAAGTTGCAAACTGCACTTGAAGAAAATAACATTTCAGTTGCAGCAAAATTATTTGTTGAAAACACCTTTGCTACAATTGAAACTAATCAGCCACATATTGTTGCAGCTGTTTTTACTTTTGGTCGCGAAGATTTAATTCCAGATATGTTTTTATCTATAATTACAGAACTTAAAAAACAATTCCCGGACAAATTAAATATTCTACATTATTACATAGAAAGACATATTGAAGTTGATGGTGGACACCATTCTCATTTAGCACACCAAATGACGGAAATATTGTGTGGTACTGATTTACAAAAATGGCAAGAAGCAACAAACGCAACCATTACAGCATTAAAAAGTAGAATTGCATTATGGGATGCTATTTTTTTATGTATAAATAAATAAGAAGTTGAAATCATTTCAACACTTCAGTTATTACATTTCCTGTTGCACCATTTGGCATTTGAATATGAAGCAACGCGGCTAAAGTTGGCGCAATATCATTCATGTAATATTTCGAATTCGATTTACCTTTTTTTATACCCCAACCGTACCACAACAATGGAATATGAGAATCGTAATTGTACCAAGATCCATGTGTAGTACCAGTTACCCAACCATTAAAATAACTCGGTTTTAATACAACTTGAATATCACCACCAAGCTTAGTATTAAACCCATTGATGAACATTTCTTTTACAGTACTAGGAAGATTAACTTCACTTATTTCATCTGTATCAAACGCAATTAATGTATTTGAATTTTTATTGAGTTTGTTTATAATAAACTCTTTTACAGCTGCTTTCTCTACTCCGACACTATCAATCAAATTATCATTTAAATAAATTTGATAATTAGCAGTTGATAGAATGCTATTTTTAATTTTAAATTTTGCTTCAACGGCATTAGCGATTTCTGTGGTTAAAGAAGTTAATGAAAGTGCCGCTATTTTATGATTGCTCAAATATTCTGGAATATGTGCTACGCCATGATCTGCAGATAAAAAAGTAGTATAATTCCCTTTACCAATTTTAGCATCTAAGTGAGAAAAGAAAGATGCCAAATCTCTATCCAAACGCAAATAAGTATCTTCAATTTCTATTGAGTTTGGACCAAATTGATGCCCAATATAATCAGGAGAGGAAAGACTGATTGCTATAAAATCAGTAACACTATCCTTACCCATTTGTTCATTTTCAATTGCTGCTTTTGCAAATGAAAGTGAAATAGTATTACCGAATGGTGTTACTGAAATCAATCCATAATTTTTACCAATTTGAGACGAAAGTTCATGAGGGAAAACAGGTTTTGTTTCATGTGCATATTTTCCTTCATATTTTACATCATCGTTATCGCTTTGTATATAACTTGAAATCGGATAAAGTGTATTCCAATTTGATTTATACAAAGAATCAGTCATCTTTCGCGCATTAAAACGATTGACCCACAATGGCAGTTCTTGCATATAATAAGTGCTTGAAATCCAATTTCCAGATTTACTATCGTACCAATAAGCAGCATTTGCAGCATGTCCTGCGGGCAAAATACCTCCCCTATCTTTTAAGGAAATGCCAATTACTTTTGATCTAAAATTAGTTGCCAATTTTAACTCATCGCAAATGGAACTTGCCCATAAATTTCGAGGTGATTGCGGCAAAGCATTTTCCGCCCCAATAATTTTTACATTTTCATCTTCTGTACAGTAAACCAACTTTCCAAGTGTTTTATCATACCACTCATTTCCCATTATTCCATGAATGGCTGGTACAGATCCGGTATAAATACTGGCATGCCCAGCTGCTGTAACCGTTTGCGCGTAAGGGATAAATGTATTTTCACAGTTAAACCCCTCATTCAAAAATCGGTTGAAACCATTGGAACTATAGCGATTAGCATATCGGTATAAAAAATCCCACCTCATTTGATCTATCACAATCCCAACTACAAGTTTTGGTCGCTGAACTTCTTTTTTTATTGGTTGCCCAATCAAAACTTGAAAACAAAATACTGAAAGAAGAAGTGTAAAAATGTACCTCATAAAATTGATTTAAAATATTTTACGAAATTAATAACAACACAACTAATTGGGTTATTAATTTTTACTTGATTTATTCAAATTTCATTTAGCTACATAGCTTAACTTAGCGACAATTTATTACTTTAATTTAGAAAACAATGGCAGACATTTTTGAACGATTGATTAAAAATTACGGACCGCTTGGGCAGTACCGTCAAAGAGCACATGGTTATTTTTCATTTCCAAAGTTGGAAGGGGAAATTGATAGTAGAATGAAATTTAGAGGAAAAGAAATGATTGTTTGGAGTTTAAATAATTATTTAGGACTTGCAAATCATCCCGAAGTGCGAAAAGCAGATTCAGAAGCAGTTTCAACTTTTGGATTGGCACTTCCAATGGGAGCTAGAATGATGAGTGGCAATAGTAATTTTCACGAACAATTGGAAACAGAACTTGCAAATTTTGTTTCAAAAGAAGATTGTATTTTACTCAATTACGGTTACCAAGGAATGGTAAGTCTTATTGATACACTTTGCAGCCGACACGATATTATTGTTTATGATGCAGAAAGCCACGCATGTATAATTGATGGATTGCGTTTACATCCAGGCCATCGTTACGTTTTTAAACATAATGACTTAGAAGATTTTGAAAAACAAATTCAGCGAGCAACAGCACTTATCGAAAAACAAAAAACAGGTGGCATTCTAGTTATTACGGAAGGGGTTTTTGGAATGGCTGGCGACCAAGGCAAACTAAAAGAGATTACTGCATTAAAAAGTAAATATGAGTTTCGATTATTGGTAGATGATGCACACGGATTTGGAACTTTAGGAAATACAGGTGCCGGTGCAGGAGAAGAACAAGGTTGCCAAAATCAAATTGATTTATATTTTTCTACGTTTGCAAAATCTATGGCTTCCATTGGTGCATTTGTTGCCGGACCAAAAGAAATTATTGATTATATCCGCTATAATATTCGAAGTCAAATTTTTGCAAAAAGTCTTCCCATGCCGTTAGTAATTGGAAATTTGAAACGACTCGAACTTTTGCGTAATCATCCAGAGTATAAAGAAAAATTATGGAGTAATGCATTAAAACTGCAAAAGGGATTAAAAATTCGTGGGTTTGATATTGGAAAAACTGATTCAGTAGTTACACCTGTTTATATGATGGGGGGTGTAGAAGAAGCAACAGCAATGGTTGTGGATTTGAGAGAAAATTATAGCATTTTTGCTTCCATCATTGTTTACCCAGTTATTCCAAAAGGACATATTATTTTCAGATTAATTCCCTCTTCAATTCATACCGATGAAGATATTGAGCAAACATTACTCGCATTTGAAGAAACAAAGAAAAAATTAGATCGTGGAGAATACAAATCAGCGCTAATTCCTGATATGGCTTCTTAAAATTAATTGGCTTAAAAAATGAACCCCCAGTAGAAACTGGGGGACCCTAATCAAAAACCATTAACCATTAAACCTTATCCTATGAAAATTCAATGCAATATAACATATACTTTTTAATTATTAATCTATTTTTTACAAAAAATTAATATAAATTTTTAAAATATTTTGATTTCTATGAATAAGGTTATCGTTGCAATTACGGGAGCAAGTGGTTCTATTTATGCTAAAACACTGATAGAAAAGCTGTTAACAATTAAAAATCAATTGGATGAACTTGATATTATAATGACGGAAAACGCAAAAGAGGTTTGGCAAACAGAACTTTCTAATTCATCTTATGAAAAGTTCGGAACATCTGTTTTTTCATACAACGATTTTTCTGCTCCATTTGCATCTGGCTCTGGCCAATTTAACACGATGATAATTATTCCATGTTCAATGGGAACGCTTGGCAGAATTGCATCGGGTGTTTCCAACGATCTCATCACACGTGCAGCTGATGTAATTTTAAAAGAAAGAAGAAAATTGATACTGGTTGTTCGCGAAATGCCTTATAACCTCATTCATATTCGAAACATGGAAACTATTACACTTGCCGGTGGAATTATTTGCCCCGCTACTCCATCTTTTTATAGCAAACCAAAAACGATGGAAGAAATAGCAACTACAGTTGTAGATCGTGTACTTGATTTAGCGGGATTTAATCTAAAATCATTTCGCTGGGGAGCAAAGAATTAACGAAGATCAATTACTTCCACTCCGGGAAATTTCTTTACATCAAAAATAAAATAACTTTCAGCAATTACCGGATTTGCAGTCAAAGTTGTAATGGAATAAATATAGCGGCTTCCGGTCTTTTCCAACACTTTCGTTCCGTTGAGTGTTTTTGTTAATTTATCAATGTAGATATAAACTTTATGAAATGGTTTTGATTTATCAATCGGCGTCATTTCAATCTCTTGGATTGTTTTCGTTCCTTGTTTTTTTTCGCCGTTTAGTTTATAAATAAATTCAGCATCATAAAAATTCGTAAACAGTTTTTGAGGAGTGAGTGTATTACTTTCTGCATCAAATTTTGTAACTGAAACTTCATTCGCAACTTTATCAAAAGTCCAAACATTTATTCCATCACAAAATATTTCTTGCCCCAAAATACTCACGCGGTATTTTACACCTTTCATGTAAATCGTCCCTGTTTTTGCAGATAGCACTTTGGCTGCTGCATTTTCAACCTTATAAGTAAAAGTTGCTTTTAGCGTTTTATATGTTTTGAATTTAACACTTACCGCATCTAAAATTTTCTTTGCTGCCGCATCATTTATTGCAACAGATTGCGCACTTACTGAAAACAGAATTAGTGTTTGTAAAACCAATAAAGAAATCTTCTTCATAAATCGAATTAAATTGCAAAAAATATGTCGGCGAAGATAAGCGAATTAAATTTCAGGCTTTGTAAGTGAATGGAACCCTTCAAAAATTTTAACTTAACTATTATATATTATGATTGGCAAGATGATTATTTAACTCTGACTCAGTTTTAATTAATACTTCTCTTGCTTTACTTCCTTGGTTTTGCCCAACTATTCCTGCTGCTTCCAATTGATCCATTAATCTACCGGCACGATTGTATCCTAATTTCATTCTTCGCTGCAAAAGAGAAGTTGAGCCAACTTGGTTTTGTACAATTAATCGCGCAGCATCGTCAAATAATGAATCGCGTTCGTTTAAATCAAATTCTTTGTTTTCAAATTCCTTTTCATCAATGTATTCAGGTAATAAAAATGCTTGTGGATAGCCTCTTTGTTTTTCAATAAAGCTCACTAATCTTTCAACTTCTGGCGTGTCAACAAATACACATTGAAGTCGTGTAATTTCTCCATGATGAGAAATTAACATATCCCCTTTTCCTATTAATTGTTCTGCACCACCGGCGTCTAAAATTGTTCGAGAATCTATTCTTGATGAAACTTTAAATGCAATTCGAGAAGGGAAATTTGCTTTTATGGTTCCGGTAATAATATTTACAGAAGGGCGTTGTGTGGCTATTATCAGATGAATCCCAACTGCTCTTGCTAATTGTGCTAAACGTGCAATTGGCATTTCAATTTCTTTGCCGGCTGTCATTATCAAATCGGCAAACTCATCTATTACGAGTACAATAAACGGAAGAAATTGATGCCCTTTTTGAGGATTCAATCTTCTCTTAATAAATTTTTCGTTGTACTCTTTAATATTTCTCGCACCTGCTTCTTTTAAAAGATCGTAGCGATTATCCATTTCAATACAAAGTGCATTCAGTGTATGAACCACTTTTTTCGTATCGGTTATTATCGCATCATTTTCTCCCGGAAGTTTTGCTAAAAAATGTTTTTCGATTACGCGATATAAACTCAATTCAACTTTCTTCGGATCAATTAAAACAAATTTTAATTGCGATGGATGTTTTTTATATAAAAGCGAAACCAATATTGCATTCACACCAACTGATTTTCCTTGACCAGTTGCTCCCGCCATCAACAAATGCGGCATACTTGTTAAATCAACTATAAAATTATCATTATCAATTTTTTTGCCAATGGCAATGGGTAAACTGTAATTATTGTTTTGAAATTTTTCTGATGAGAGTAAGGTTTTCATTCCCACCAATGTTTTTTTCACATTGGGAACTTCAATTCCAATTGTTCCTTTTCCTGGAATGGGTGCTATTATACGAATGCCCAATGCGGCAAGGCTTAATGCAATATCATCTTCAAGATTTTTTATTTTCGAAATTCGAATACCAGCTGCAGGAACAATTTCGTATAAAGTAACTGTTGGCCCAACAGTTGCCATTATTTTTTGAATCTCAATATCATAATTACGAAGTGTAGAAATAATTTGATTTTTATTATTCTCCAATTCATTAGAATCCTGAACAATTTTATCACTTCCGTAAGTTTCCAATAAATTGAGTGTGGGATATTTGTAATCTCTTAAATCAAGTGTTGGTTCATACGGCGGTAATTGATCATATATTTTTTCGTCTTCAACTTCCACTTCGGATGAATCGCGAATTTCCAATGTTAAATCTGAAACTTCAACTTCTGAAACCGGGGATAAATTTTTGGCGTCTGAAAAATTTTCAACCGCTTCATTAGTTGGATTAAGTTCAACAGAAATTGGTTCAGGTTTTTCAACTAATATTAAATCGGATTCTTCATCTGCGTTAATAATTGGAAATTTATTTTCTTCGTTGGTATTTCCATTTTTTGATTCTGCATATAAATCATTTATAGATTTACCTGTTATTTGATCTGATTCATCATCGATTTGTACAACCAAATCAGCATGTTCTTTTTTAGCAAATTTTGGAATTTTAAATACAGGATTGAATTGCCAAATAACATAAGCTAACCCAACAACAGCAAGCACAGTTCCCGTTCCAACCGAACCTAAAAAGTTAACAAGCCATGCCGCACTCATTTTACCCACAGCTCCACCATAAGAAAAATTTGCACTTTCAAAAAAGTAGGATAATGAAACAGATAAAAATAAGGTGCCAATTAATACATAGCGAACATTTCTCCAAACAGACCAAATTTTTTCATTGAACAATAAATTTACACCTACTACGAAAAAATAAGTGCAAAGTAAAATAGAAGATATACCAAATCCTTGATAAACAAAAAAATGAGCTGTAACTGCTCCTAATCTTCCTAATAAATTTGAAACTACAACTGTATCATCAAATAAAATTCCGAATCCTCCTTGAAGCACTTGGTCTTGATCTTCTTTCCAAGTAAAAAAATAAGATATGAGTGAAATAAATAAAAAAAATGTAGTTAATAAAGAAACTGCACCAATTATTTTCCAAGTACGTTCGTCTTTTAATAAGTCTTTCAAACTTAATTTATCTTCCTTTTCAGTTTTTAATTGTTCAACTTTGCCGCTATTTTCTTTTCCCCCATTATTTAACTTATTGCCCATATTGACAAAGATAATAATTAGGAAATGTTCTTAATGAAAACTTTAATGAATCCATTTACCACTTTTATTAATAATTTAATCATAATTATTTATCTTTAAACTAAATCATAGGAGATTTTTTATGCAACTCAAAAATACTTTTCTAATATTTATTACTGGAGTTCTATTTCTCTTCAATACTGCAACTTTTGGACAAGTCACTGATATAAATTTTACGCCTATTGATCAAATAATTCAAAATGGAAAAATTGCGTTTGTAACTCCTGCTTTTGATATTCAAAAAAATAATTCACAAATAAAGTACACAGACAAATTTGAAATCCCCTTATATATTTTATCCGAAGATGTTACAAAAAAAATAATTTTTCAATTTGCATTAACTAATAAAACTAATAACCCAACATCTTATTATTTTTTTCCTGGAAAATATTTTACAAATACTATTCTTTATAAACGTTCTGGAGAGCAACTCGTTTCATTACCATCTATTTCTCCAAATCTTGCAAATAGTATTTCATTTCGACAGTTTACAATAGGAGCTAATGACTCTCTTATTATTGTTGCCGAAATATTTCAGTTAAAATCTTACACCAATTTTTTTAAGCCTACATTGATTAACAGTCAATATGTTTCAACTTATCTCGAAAAATTACAAAACGAAAAAAAAGGGGAAGGAATCATTACCTATTTTTTTTGTGGGATGTTACTGATGATGATTATATATTCATCTCTTGTTTTATGGAGAGGTGGAAGTAAAGCATATATTTATTATTCTACTTATGCATTATTACTTTGCATCATGCTTTTTACAAAGCATTTTTATTTTGGACAAATTTCTAAAACGAATTTTATTTTTGAATCCTATCTCGACTTTTTACTGCAAGGAATTGGCATGTGTTTCTATTTAATTTTCATGAATGAATTTTTGGAATGTAAAATCAAATACCCTTTTTTAAACAAATTGCTTTTCTTCTTCACAGTTTGCTTAGTTCTTATTTTGATTGGATTTTCTTATCGACACTTTTATTCGAATGATTTTTACATTGAAAATTTACTTGAAAATACAATTGGGAAAGGCCTTTTATTGCTGGTTGGTTTTATCATGCTCGTTTACGGCTACTTCAATTGGGCCGATATTTTCCTTCGGTATGTAGCAGTTGGAACTTTTTTATACCTATTACTTTCATCTGTATCGTTGATAATGATTTGGGGGAACCCTTATTTTTCAAGCAACCACATTTTAAGAAGTGGTTTATTTTGGTACGAATTAGGACTTTTCTGTGAATTACTATTTTTTTTAATGGGACTTGTTTATAAAAACAGAAAAGAATTAATTCAGTACATAAAAGAAGGTGAGAGTTTAAAAATGGAAAAGGCCAAACAGGAATTAGAAAAAGAAAAAGCTATCATCAACGCAAAGCAAATGACGCGAAATAAAATAGCAGCTGATGTGCATGATGAATTAGGAGCTGGCGTAACACATATTCGCTTGCTGAGTGAAATATTAAAATCCAAATCAAATAAAGATATTTCAAAAGAGATAGACAAAATTTCTATTGCTGCTGCCGATTTACTAAAGAAAATGAGCATGCTTGCCTGGAGCATAAACAACAAAAACGATTCGCTTCAAAATTTAATTAGTTATATTCAAAAATATACAAATGAATACTTTGAAGGAACCAATTTCAAACATCATGTTAATATTCCGAAGCAAATTCCAGATAAAGAATTAGCTGGTGAAGCCAGAAGGAATGTTGTGCTGTGCATTAAGGAAATTTTAAACAATATTGTAAAACATGCAAACGCAACAACAATTACAATTAAGATTGAAACAAACTCAAGTTTAAAAATTAAATTTATTGATGATGGAATTGGTTTTGAAAGGAATCCAAAAAATGAATTTGGAAGTGGTTTAAAAAATATGGAACAAAGAATGGAAGAAATTGGCGGCACTATTTCCGTTGAAAGTAATGGAAACGGAACTGCTGTAATTTTAGAATTAATTTTATAATTACATCTTCTTAAAAATTGCAACCAACAAAGTTACCCAACCCAATAAAAAAGCAAACCCACCGATTGGCGTTAGTACTGCAACAATCGGTAAAACCGAAACATCCATCACTTTCATTATTGTAATTGTATAAAGCGAGCCAGAAAAAAGAAATACTCCAATTACAAAAAACAAACCTGCGAATTTTAAATTTTTCTGATTAAATTTTTCAAATAATATTCCTACAAAAATGAGTCCGAATGCGTGATAAATCTGATATTGAACTCCTGTTTTAAAAACTTCCAATTCTTCTGCAGAAACTAATTTCTTTAGCCCGTGCGCACCAAATGCACCTAATAAAATTGCGAAAACAGTTAAAAAAATTCCAAGTGCTAAAATATTCTTATTCATTACAAATTAGTTTTACAATTTTTTCAAAATCAATATCACTTTCGTTTATCACATAGTTCGCTTTTTCATATACCAACTTTCTTTCAGCAATTTTGGAATTTATAAACACCTTCAATTGACTCGGTGTTAAATTTTTTATTAAAGGTCTTTTTGATTTCCCTTTTGAAAGTCTATCAAATAAAATATCAGTTGGTGTATTTATCCAAATTGAAATACCACAAAGATTCATGTAATTTATACTATCAAAAAAACAAGGAGTGCCGCCGCCGGTAGAAAGTACAAACGATTCATTTGCTTCGGCAAAATCGTGTAAAATATTTTTTTCAATAGTCCGAAAATAATTTTCTCCTTTGGAATCAAATAATTCAACAATACTTTTTTGTTCGTGTTGTTCGATAAGTTCATCCAAATCAAAAAAGGGAAGATTAATTTTTTGACTTAATTTTTTTCCAAAATAAGTTTTTCCGGAACCCATGAAACCGATAAGAAATATTTTCATGTTATAGCCAATTCGCTATTTATTGAAATGCATTTATTCCCGTTACATCCATTCCTGTAATTAGCAAATGAATGTCGTGTGTGCCTTCGTAAGTAATTACACTTTCCAAATTCATCATGTGACGCATAATTGGATATTCTCCCGTAATGCCCATTCCGCCGAGCATTTGACGTGCATCTCTACAAATATTAGTTGCCACTTCGCAAGCATTTCTTTTAGCCATACTTACTTGTTGCGGTGTTACTTTTCCTTCGTTCATCAAAACGCCCAAACGCCAATTTAATAATTGGGCTTTGGTAATTTCTGTAACCATTTCAGCCAACTTTTTTTGTTGCAATTGAAATGCACCAATTGGTTTTCCAAATTGTTCCCGTTCTTTCGAATAGCGCAATGCTGTGTCATAACAATCCATTGCTGCACCAATTGCTCCCCATGCAATTCCATATCTTGCTTTTGTTAAACAACTCAATGGGCCTTTCAATCCTTTTATTATTGGAAAAATATTTTCTTTCGGAACTTTTACATTATCAAAAACTAATTCGCCTGTTGCGGATGCACGCAAGCTCCACTTGCCATGTGTGGTAGGAGTTGAAAACCCTTCCATTCCTCTTTCTACAATTAATCCGTGAATGATTCCTGCTTCATCTTTTGCCCAAACCACAGCAACTTGAGAAAACGGAGCATTGCTAATCCACATTTTAGTTCCGTTTAAAATAACATGATCTCCTGCATCTTTGAAATTTGTCAACATACTTGATGGATCGCTGCCATGATTTGGTTCTGTTAATCCAAAACAACCCAACCATTCACCACTTGCTAATTTGGGTAAATATTTTTTTCGTTGAGTTTCGCTTCCATAAGCATAAATAGGAAACATAACTAATGAACCTTGTACAGAAGCTGTTGAACGAACTCCACTGTCTCCCCTTTCCAATTCTTGCATCATTAATCCATAAGAAATATAATCTAATCCGCCACCTCCATATTCAACTGGTACGGTTGGTCCAAAACATCCGAGATCTCCTAACTGTTTTACGATATGTTGCGGAAAATTTGCTTGTTGTGCGTAGTCTTCAATAATAGGTGAAATTTCTTTTTTTACATAATTTCTAACCGACTCACGAATCAGTTTTTGTTCATCCGAAAGCAGTTCATCTAAATTAAAATAATCAGGACTTTGAAATAAATCTGTTCGTGCTGCCATTTAATTATAGTTTAAGATTTCGCCAAAGTTAATGTTAAAAAATGGCTAATTAATTCGATTTGCTTTTATCTGTATCTCTGTTTATTTCTTCGATGTCAACACTTCTATCTGAATTATCATTTAACAAATAACGCGAAAAATGATCGGCTGTTTTCCAAAACCAATATTCAGTCATATCGCCAAAACTATGTCGCTGTGTTGGAAGAATCAACATTTCAAATCTTTTGTTTGCTCTAATTAATGCATTTACAACTCGAATGGTATTTCCCGGTAATACATTATTGTCAATTTCTCCGTGAATTAATAATAATCTTCCTTTTAAATTTTTTGCTAAATCTTGATTTCTTTCAATCGCATAAACAAAAGTTGTATCACCTTTTTCGCTAATTTCTTCTTTTACGCCATTATGTTTTTCACTCCACCAACGATTGTAAATTGTATTGTCGTGATTACCTGCATTGCTAACTGCTACTTTAAAAAAATCGGGATAGACTAACATAGCTGCAGTACTCATAAATCCACCACCACTGTGTCCGTGAATTCCGACACGATTGATATCAATAAAAGAAAATCGAGAAGCTAATTGTTCAGCAGCTGTTTTTTTATCTGCTAAACCATAATCGCGCAAATCGCCATATCCATAATTGTGGTACCATTTACTTCTACCAGGATGACCTCCGCGATTTCCAACAGTAATTACAACAAATCCTAATTGCGCCAATCGATCAATTCTATCCATCCCTTTCCCCCACGATTTATTTACGGATTCTGTTTGTGGACCCGGATACACATATTCAATCAACGGATATTTTTTAGAAGGATCAAAATCAAACGGTTTGTACATAACTCCATAGAGATCCGTAATTCCGTCATCGGCTTTTACTTTAAATATTTCTGGGAATTGATATCCTGTTTCTAAAATTCTGGAAAAATCTGCGGTCTCTAATTTTAAAATCGTCTTTCCCATATTGTCTATCAACACAGATTCTGGTGTTGTATTAACTCTAGAAAAATTATTTACGAAATACATTTCGTCATCATCAATGTTGAAATTATTATCAAAATTCCCTTCATTCAACAACTTTAATCCAGTGCCATCAAAATTCACTTTGTAAAAATGTAAATAATAAGGATCCTCTTTTTCCATTGTTGCTCCTACTTTTTTATATGTAGGAATCATCTCTTTTCCATTTGCAGAAAAATATAAAATTCTTTTTTTCTCGTCAATCCCAACTATTGCTTCACAATGATAAGCTCCAGATGTAATTTGATTTTTTAACTTCCCATTCTCATCATAAAGATAAAAATGACCCCAGCCATCTCTTTCGCTCCATTGAATTATTTCCTTACTTTCATTTACTAATCCGGGCGGAACAATTTCTAAATAAGTATTCATTCTTTCTTCAATAACAATTGTTACCTGTGCAGTTGCAATATCAACTCGGCAAATATCAATTCTTTTAAGATCACGACTAGTGCGACTGAAAAAGAAATGACTATTATTCCCTAACCAAATTTGCGGTGAGAAATCATCGTCTCTATTTTTTTTCAAAAGAGGTTTACGAAAAACACCGAGTGATTGATCTTTAAATAAATTGACAGCTATTTTTTTTGATTTTTTAGATACAACATCAAACAAATACAATTCTTCAACAGGTGATTCTTTTTCACCTGGCATCCAATATTTATACGTTTCCAAAGTTGGTCGCGGATCTGCAATACTATTTATTACCCATAAATCTTTTACTTTCCTTTCATCTGTTCTGTTTAAAATAAAGTTTTTAGAATCGGGCGACCAAAGAATGGATACTGCTTTTCTGTTGTTTTTATTTTTTTCATTATCAACATTTGTTTCACCCATATTTCTAAAATGATAACTGTAATTTTCCATACCATCGGCTGTAATTGCATTTTCAACGATTGTTGAATCTTTATCATTTTTCTGTGCTTTTTTATAATTTTCAAAATCCATCCAAAATAGATTATAATTTTTTCCAAAAATCACAATCGAACTATCAGGCGAAACGGAAGCCCATTGTGCTTTTCGCAATGGTCGTTTAAAATCGGTAAGATTTACAATCACACCTGTATTTAAATTGTATTCAAAATAAAAAGTTTTTTTTTCTTTTTTTGCAGGTGTTCCTTTTTTTGCAGTTGTGTCTTTAATAATTACTTCCAAAGTGCTTTTTACTTGGAAACGAATATTGTTTTCATCTTCTAAAAATTGCAAACTATCTATTTCTAAATGTTGCCCATCAAATGGATCTTTGATAATTCCTGTAAGCAATGCCGCCATTTTATCGTTATCAAACAAAGGTTTTTTCTCTGCTTTTATTGGATCTACGATATACCAATTTTTTCCTTCTGTTGTTTGATACGAATACCAAAAGCGTGTCGTTTTTTTTAACCAATGCGGATCAACATTTGTTGAAAAAACCATTTTATCCAACTTCGCAGGGGAAAATTTTGAGGCCAATAAATAATTCGGCTTTACTTCTTTATTTTCTTGCTGCGCATTTAAATTAAAAAATGTAAATGCAAAAAATAACACAAAAATTATTCTACTCATAAACTGTTTTTTAAAATGGTAAATAGTTTTTCATTTCTTGTTGATAAGTAAAAGCAACATCACGAGCTGCTGCTGCAAAATTTTCATTATCCGATGCATAAATAATTGCTCGACTTGCATTTACAAGAATACCACAATCTTGATTCATTGCCATTTCAGAAACTTCTTTCAAACTTCCACCTTGTGCTCCCACGCCGGGAATCAGATAAAAATGATTGGGCGTCAACTTTCTAATTTTAGATAATTCATTTATTTGAGTTGCTCCAACTACAAACATTAAATTTTCCGTAGTTCCCCAATTAGATGATTTTCTTAATACTGTTTCATACAAATAATATGGGCGATCATTTATTTCATATTCTTGACGGGGTTCGTTAATAAAGCCAGCATAGAAATTACCTACGATCGTTTCCAATTCAAAATCTTTTGCTCCTTCATTTGAAGTCAATCCCAAAACAATCGCCCATTTTCCATCATATTTCAGAAATGGCTTTACACTGTCTTCTCCCATATAAGGTGCAACTGTTACTGCATCAAAAGGTAATGTTTCGAAAAATGCTTTTGCATATTGATCGGAAGTATTTCCAATATCTCCACGTTTTGCATCTGCAATTTTGAAATGTTCGTTGCCAATATAACGAACTGTTTTTTCCATCGACTCCCAACCTTTTACACCCAACGCTTCGTAAAAAGCAGTATTAATTTTATAGCTTACACATAAATCTTTTGTAGAATCAATAATCGCTTTGTTGAAAGAAAATAGTGGATCTGTTTCCGTTAAAAGATGTTTGGGGATTTTTGTAATATCCGAATCTAATCCAATGCAGAGGTAAGATTTCTTTTCCTGAATTTGTGCAATTAATTCTTGGCGCGTCATACTTACGAAGATAAAAGAATGTTCGGGAAAAGAGAGTTTATTTAGTTCGAAAACAAGTTGGGATAATCTGTAATAATTCCATCAACTCCCATTTTTTTCAATTGAATAATTTTCTTTTTATCATTCACAGTCCAGGGAATAATTTTTATGTTTTTGGCATGACAGTTCGTTATCAATTCTTTATTCACCAATGAAAAATGCGGGCTATAAATGGTTGGAACAAATCCCAAATCAGCAAGCTGATTAGCCAATGATCTATTGTCGAAATCTTCAATCAGCATCGCCGTTTTTATGGAAGGATAGTTTACGTGTAAATATTTCAATGTTCTAAAATCAAAGGATTGAATAATAACTCGCTCTTCTATTTTTTTTTCGTGAATAAGTTTCATCAGCAATTCAACAATCACATCTGGCTTTGGATGATAAATTGCATCTCCCGATGGAGAACATTTAGTTTCAATGTTAAATTTTACACTTGGTTTATTATTTTGTATTAAATAATTTTCTACACTATCCAACAAATCACCCAATAATGGTTTGAAACAATTTATTTTCTGCTGTTGTGGAAACCGTGGATGCAATTTTTTACCAACATCAAATTTCTTTACTTCATCGTAATTCATTTTGTAAATGGAAAATTGTTTCTCTTCCGATTCTTGAATTTCCGATCCATTTGGTTTTGTTGAAATTTCGTGGCTAAACCACGGCTCGTGCGAAAGAACAAGCTGATTATCTTTTGTTACAACAACATCCATTTCCAGTGTATTTACACCCAAATCAATCGCTTTGTACATTCCGATAATTGTATTTTCTGGTAGTAATCCTCTGCATCCTCGATGGCCTTGTATATCAAATTCGAGAGGAGTTAAATTTTCTTTCGCAATTTTTTTCGAATTCGAACAACTCATATTTAAAATTAAAACCACAATCAGAAATTTCCATTTCATGTTTTAAATACTTTTGATTTTCTTTCTTCCATAATCTCTCCAACTCTTTTTGCATCGTCTCCTTTTTCTTTTAACTTTTTAATGATGTTGTCATAACTCGCTTCGTTTCTATTTTGACTCATTTTAAAAACATGTTGCAAATCTGTTACTTCAATTTCAAAAGCAACAATCGCTTTCATCATTTGCCCAACATATTCAGGTGATAGATTGTCAAATACAGTTGAAGATTCTGTATTGCCATTTTCATAATGCAATGAAAGTCTTTTTAGAATTTCAATTAATTCAGATTCATCGCCGAAACGAATTTTTCCTTTTGCATGCACGCTCATATAATTCCAAGTGCTTGCTTGTTCCTTTTGAGTTTCATCATACCATGTTGCGCTAACATAAGTATGTGGTCCGGTAAATACAACCAACGCATTTGAATTTTGTAAAAACGCTTTGTGATGGTCCGTTTGTTTCATTATATGGCCATTAATGAAAAGTTTCCCTTCTCTTTCATCAATAAAAACGGGAACTTGCGTTGTAATTGGATTATTATCAACATCGCATCCAGAAAGAAATACAAATGGATACGATTTCATAAAAGCAAGAATTTCCGACTGATCAGTTCCTTTAAAATAGGGAAGATTGTACATCTAATTATTTATTTTAAATCATTCAATATTGGCATTCCATTTTGCAATATTTCTAACTGCTGTTGCAGTAAATTCTGCAAATGCATTTTTAGTAATTTCATCATCGCTCATCATCACCGGCACACCTTTGTCTCCACCTTCGCGAATACTTTGCACAATAGGTATTTGTCCAAGAAAAGAAATATCATATTCCTCTGCTAATCTTTTTCCACCTTCTTTTCCAAATAAATAGTATTTATTATTCGGCAATTCTGCAGGAGTGAAATAGCTCATATTTTCAACCAACCCAATTATAGGAACATTTAATTGTGCTTGTCCAAACATAGCAATCCCTTTTTTTGCATCAGCAAGTGCTACATCTTGCGGCGTTGTAACAATTATTGCACCCGTTACAGGAACTGTTTGCATCAATGTTAAATGAATATCTCCGGTGCCCGGCGGCATATCTACAATTAAATAATCTAATTCATCCCAAAAAACATCAGTTACAAATTGACGAATAGCGCTGCTTACCATTGGTCCACGCCAAACCACAGCTGTCTTTTCATCAACGAGCAAACCAATACTCATCAATTTAATTCCAAATTTTTCCAAAGGAACAATCTTTCCATTTTCTTCGCCGGTGTCCATCATCATTGGGCGTTCCCCTCTCACTCCAAACATAATTGGAACACTTGGTCCATAAATATCAGCGTCCATCAAACCAACTTTTGCATTTCCTTTTGCAAGTGAAAGTGCAAGATTGGCTGCCACAGTTGATTTACCCACTCCACCTTTGCCACTTACAACGGCAATAATATTTTTAACTTTCGGTAAAATAGTTTTTGGATCCATTCTTTTAGAAGTCGTGTTCGCAGTAAAATTTACCGTAATATTTGCTTCTTTGTTTACCAATAACTTGATTGCATTTTTACAAGCATTTCCCATCATGTCTTTCATGGGGCATGCCGGTGTAGTAAGTACAACTGTAAAAGAAACATCGTTGCCCGAAATTTCTAAATCTTTAATCATATTTAATGAAACCAAATCCTTTCCTAAATCGGGTTCTTGCACATTACTGAGCGCTTCTAAAATTTTTTCTTTCGTCATTTTACAACAAATTGTTAAAACATTAAAATATCGACAAAGGTAACTCCTACTTTCAGAATTTAGTTTTACGATTTCAGCAACTTGTCTTTATTTTTGAAACTTGATGAAAATTAAAAATTACTTAATTGCTTTTTTGTTCCTTTTTCCAGTTTTTGCAAAAGCGCAATTTGAAACTGTACGCGATTCCGTTGTACAATTGTACGGAATGGTTTTAACTGCTGACAGTCTGGTGGGAATTCCTTCTGTTAGTATTGTTGTAAAAGGACAAAACCGTGGCACAATTACAAATAATCAAGGTGTATTTTCAATCGTTGTTTTAAAGGGTGATATGATTGAATTCACGCATGTAAGCTATCAATCAAAAACGGTTCAAATTCCAAAAAATATAGAAGGAAGCCAATACAGTATGGTTCAACTGATGATTGCCGACACAATTTATTTACCTGCAACCATTATCAAAGCTCGTCCAAGTGCAGCGCAGTTTTCTCGCGATTTTGCAAATACAAAAATAGAAGACGACGATTACGAAACAGCTCGAAAAAACACATCAATTGCTGCAAGAAGATCGCTGATGAAAAGTATGCCAAATGATGGTCGCGAAGCTTCTAATACACAATTGAGAAGTATAGCAACAAAAGCATATTATGCAGGCCAAACTCCCCCTCAAAATATTTTTAATCCGGCTGCTTGGGGAGAGTTTATACAAGCATGGAAAAGAGGTGATTTTAAAAAGAAAAAATAAATTTTCAATGAAAAATATTTCAGTTATTGGTGCAGGAACAATGGGAAACGGGATTGCGCACCTTTTTGCACAAAACGGATTTTTAGTTACGCTTATCGATGTGTCGAGTGAACAATTAGAAAAAGCAATTCAAACTATTTCGAAAAATTTTGACCGACAAATTGCAAAAGGAAATGCAACCGAAGAACAAAAAAAAGAAGCGCTATCTAATATTACTATTCAAACAATTTTAGAAGAAGGAGTAAAAAATGCAGACTTAGTTGTTGAAGCTGCTTCAGAAAATATTGAAATAAAATTGAAAATTTTTGAAACACTTTCAAATTTTACAAAAGAAGATACCATTTTAGCAAGCAACACTTCTTCAATTTCCATTACAAAAATTGCAGCAGTTACTAAATGCCCCGAAAATGTTATTGGCATGCATTTTATGAACCCCGTTCCCGTAATGAAATTAGTAGAAGTAATAAATGGAAAAACAACAAAAAAAGAAATCACCGAAAAAGTGGTTGAATTAAGTAAACAATTAGGAAAAATTCCTTGCGTAGTGAATGATTATCCGGGTTTTATTGCCAATCGAATTTTAATGCCAATGATTAACGAAGCAATTTACTCTTTACACGAAGGAGTTGCCGGTGTTCAAGAAATTGATACGATTATGAAATTAGGAATGGCCCACCCGATGGGACCACTTCAACTCGCCGATTTGATTGGACAAGATGTTTGTCTTTCCATATTAAATGTTTTACATGATGGGTTTGGCAATCCAAAATATGCGCCTTGTCCATTGTTAGTTAAAATGGTTGCCGAAGGAAAATTGGGCGCAAAAACCGGGGAAGGATTTTATATTTACAAACCCGGTTCAAAAGAGTTGGTTGTAAATACTACTTTATTGAATTAAAATTGATTAAATTTTTTCAATTCGCAATCCATTCATTTCATTAAATTTCAAAAGACTAATTTCTAAATTAGATTTCGGAATTCCAATTTGAAGTTTACAAAAAAGTGTTGCTTCGTTTTTTAAAATTGCACAATTGAATTTTTTAATTACCAACATCACTTCATTCATTTTGGTATAATCAAATTCCAAATTGTAATAAACCAAAATATCTTTTTTAATTTTTGCTGTTGTTTGTAAAGCAAGGGCTGTAGAAGTTTTGTAAGCATTTATCAAACCAGGAACTCCTAATAAACTTCCACCAAAAAAACGAATAACAACCACAGCCACATCTGTTAATTCGTTACTATCAATTTGTCCGAGAATTGGTTTGCCAGCACTACCCGATGGTTCACCGGCATCGCTGGAACGAAAAATAGTAGCGTCAGTCCCAATTCGATAAGCAAAGCAATAATGCGTTGCTTTTGGGAAATCTTTTTTAATAGCGGCCAATTGAATTTTAAATTCCGCAATACTATTTATTGGAAATGCACAAGCAATAAATCGACTGCCTCTGTCTTTAAACTCGGCAATTGATTTTTCGAAAATTGTAAAATAATAATTTGAAGACATGAGATTGCATTATCCAAAAGCGATTAGGAAAATCGCAAGTAAAGAAAGTAAAATTCCAGCCCAATTTTTTGCAGATAATTTTTCTTTGAAAAAAAGCCAAGCCATAAGCGTGCTGAACAAAACGATGCCCATATTGTTTATTGGAATTATTGCAGAACTATTTGTTGAATATGTTTTCAACACTTTTATTAAACACCAAATAGAAAAATAATTCGGAATCCCAATTGCCAATCCGGCTATAATACTTCGTCCATCAAATTTTTCTTTGCCAGTTAACAAGCGAATCATTAAAATAATCAAACCAAAAAAACCGGCTATTGCGAATGATGTTATTAAAAATTCATTCTGATTAGTTTCGTTCAAATAAGCTTGCTCGACATATTTAATTATTGTATCTAATAACCCACTGCCAAAAAAAAGTAAAAAAGGTATGACGATTAATATTGTTTTTGATTTGTTTGTTTTTGAAATTTGTTGAGACGGCCAACAAGTTAATATTACTGCCAACACTGCAACTATAACTCCGCCTATTTTTAAAAATGTTGCTTGTTCTTTGTATAAATAAAGTGAAAATAAAAACGGGACAACGAGCGAAAGTTTATTTGCAACTGAGGCAACTGCAACTCCAATTTGTTGAGCAGTGAAAGCAACTGTGTTAAAAATAAAAATAAAGATTGATCCCAATAACAAAGACCACAAAAACCAATTTTCACTAAATGTAGCTTGATAAATTGGAAACGATTCATTCACAAAGGAACCTGTGATGACGCATGTCCAATAATTAAATACGATTGATTGAAAACTTGAAATACGAAATTTTTCCAACAATTTAAATGAAAGCGTTAACCAAGATGTGAAGACAATACTACCTAATAGAAATAACATAAATAATAACTAGTTGAAAATTTTGAAGCAGATAAAAATAGTTTGCAATATACAGTAAGTTTGCGGTTATGACGATCACAGAAGCAAGAATTGGAATAACACAAAAATTAATCAAAATCTATGATGAAAGTGAAGCAAATAATATTGCCGAATTAGTATTGGAACATATCACCCAACTTTCCAAAAAAGAGCAATTCATAAATAAATCTTTGTTACTAAATTCAGTTCAACAAGAATCAATGGTTACATTTTCAGATCGTTTATTGATGCACGAACCTGTTCAATATATTTTAGGAGAAGCTTGGTTTTCAAACATGAAATTTAATGTCGATAAAAATGTGTTGATCCCTCGACCGGAAACTGAAGAATTAGTAGAATGGATTGTGAAGGAAAATAAAAAATTACAATCACCATCTATTATTGATATTGGCACTGGTAGCGGTTGTGTTCCAATTTCACTAAAGAAAAAATTACCAGAAAGTAAAATTTCCGCAATTGATATTTGTAATGCTGCTCTTTCAGTTGCAAAAAAAAATGCAATGGAGTTGCAAGCTGATATTCATTTTCTTTTGTTTGATTTTTTAAAAGAAGAAAACAGAAAACAACTAAATCAATTTGATATAATTGTTAGCAACCCGCCCTACATCCCAATTAGTGACAAAACAACGATGAATAAAAATGTCCTACTTTTTGAACCACAAAAAGCATTATTTGTTTCAAACGAAGATCCTTTTATTTTTTATAAAGCAATTGCAGAATTTGGGAAAAACCATCTTACGGAACAAGGAAAAATATATGTAGAAATTTCAGAAACATTTGCAGACGATATTGCTTCTATTTTCAAAGAAAATGGTTACAAAAATATTGTTGTAAAAAAAGATATGCAGGGTAAAAATAGAATGATACGTGTTAGTAAATTAATAGCTGAATAAACCTGCTTATTCTTTCGTGTCCACTAACAAAGTTGTACGAGCTCCGAGTTTTCTTGCTAACCGCATTACTGCAACTACATTTTCCAATGGAACGGATTTATCTGCATTGATTGCAATCGTAGCTTGTGTGGAATCTTTAAAAATAAATGGTTGAACTATATTTTCAAAATCATGAAGTGCAACTAATTTGCCATTTATTATATACTCGCCAGTTGCTTTAATATTTACAATCACTGTTTGCTTAGCTTTAGTATCACTCTTTGCTTTTGGCACGGAAAGCTTTACCACATTTGGATTTGCCAAAGTGGATACAATCAAAAAAAAGAAAAGTAGAATAAACAAAATGTCATTCAATGCACCAGCGTGCAATTCGGGATGTGATTTTAATCTTCGTTTAAGATTCATTTTTCAATTTTCTTTTTACAAATTTACAATTTCAATTTGTATTGTTTGCATTGCCAAGAATATTCATTACGCTCGTCGCAATTTCTGAAATATTTTGTTGATTCATACAATTAAAATGCGACTTCGGACATTGTTGATGACCAATTTTACTACAAGGTCTGCATTTCAATCCGTGCACTTCAACAATTGTATTTTGAATATTGAAATTTCCGTAATATGGTTTCATTCCAAATTCAGGAACGGTATTTCCCCAAATAGAAATAATTGGTTTTTTTAATGCAGCAGCAATATGCATCAAACCAGTATCGTGTGCAATTATCAATTTAGAATTTTGTACAAGTACCGCACTTTCATTCAAACTAAATTTTCCGCAAGCATTAAATATTTTAATTGAATCAACCGCTGCAACCAATTCACCGATTTCGGCATCTTCTTTCCCTCCCAACAAAATAATTGGATATTTTATTTGATTGCAAAGCTCTTTCATTTTAGCAAGCGGTAATTTTTTGGTGTTGTGTAAAGCACCAATTGCAAAACCAACATAGCCCATTCTGTGCGAAATGGGAATGTCCATCTGTTGCAGTTTTTCATTCTTCGGAAGAAAATAATCCAATCCATCACCATCATTTGAAACGCCAAATTGTTTTACTGTTTTTAAATAGCGATCCACAATATGTTCGTCTGGTAAAAAATTCCATTTTAGTTTGGTGAAAAACCATTTTTGAATATTCAACTTATTAAATGAAAAAGATTTTACACGCAAATCTGACTTAAGTCGGAAAGTTCGAAGATTGTGGTGAAGGTCAATTACATAATCATATTTCTCTAATCGTAATTGTTGCAAAAGCAATTCCCAACTATTTGAAAGCAGTTGTATTTTATCTATGTAAGGATTGTTTTCAACGATTGAAGCAAAAGAACTTTTTGTAAGAAAATGAATTTCGGAATTTGGGACTTGTTTTTTCAAACAGCGTATAACCGGTGTAGTAAGAACAATATCTCCAATAGAAGAAAATCGTATGATAAGAAATTTTGACAAAAAAATATTTTTGTAAATTAATTTTCTACGTAGTTTAAATCTTTATGAAAAGTTTCTTTCACCATCAAAGCTGCTACAATTGTAATTGTCATTAAAATAATTGCCGTAATCCAACCACCCGTTACATAATCGGTAATACTTCGAAATCCTTTAAAAAGCGGAAGAATAAGAACCGTCAACATTCCACGAACCATATTTGGAATTGTAGTAGCGGCAGTTGCACGAAGATTTGTACCAAATTGTTCTGCACCCATAGTTACAAATATTGCCCAAAAACCTGTACCAAAGCCAAGTCCCGCACAAATCCAATACATTCGACTGGCTGTTCCGTTCCATTGTGCAGTAAAGAAAAGTATAATAAATACAATCGTAATTGTATAAAAAATGTACAATGCTTTTTTACGACTTTTTAGCCATTGACTTACAAATCCAATTAAAATATCTCCAATTGAAATTGCCGCATAAGCATACATAATTGCTTTTCCGGGATCAATTTTTTCTTTTATTCCCATGTGTTTTCCAAACTCGCTCGAAAAAGTAACAAGCACACCAATCACAAACCAAGTTGGTAGGCCGATAAATATGCTGAGTAAATATCTTTTCAATCGTTGCGGATTGTTGATTAACATAAAAAAATTTCCTCTTTGTACATTCAATTGTTTTACTTCTTTAAACATTCCGGATTCAAAAACGGAAATGCGTAAAAATAAAAGTAACAATCCCAATCCTCCTCCTATAAAATAACAAGTACGCCAATCAAAATTTTCTTTCATAAAATACGCAACAACTGCCCCTGTCAACCCTACACCTGCAACGAAAGAAGTTGCAATTCCTCGTTTTTCTTTTTTTATTAATTCAGCAACCAACGTAATTCCTGCGCCCAATTCCCCAGCCAATCCAAGCCCTGCGATGAATCGAATCCATTTGAATTGATCAGCGGTTTGAACAAAACCATTTGCAATATTTGCTAAAGAATAAAGAATTATGGATCCAAATAATACACTGAGTCTTCCTTTTTTATCGCCCATCACTCCCCAAATAATTCCTCCAATCAACAAGCCCGCCATTTGCCACATGATTACCGATTCGCCTTGAATGGTTAATTGTTCATCTTGTAATCCCAATGATTTCAAACTTGGAATTCGAGTAATGCTAAATAAAAGCAAATCATAAATATCAACGAAGTAGCCAAGTGCAGCTACAATTACCGGAATAGATAAAATACTGTATTCTTTTATTTTCATGTATTGTTATGAAGTTGAACTTTCTTCTTCTTTTTTATGAAAAAACAGTTTAAACAAAACAGGAAGTGTTGTAATTAAAACAATTATAATCGTAATTACTTCAATGTGATCTTTCAAACTATAATTCCATTGTAATTGTACCCAACTCTCAAGATAATAACCGCTCAGCATCATAGAAGAAACCCAGCAAATACTTCCAACAATATTATAAAACATAAAAACTGGTTTATCCATTTTTACAATCCCTGCTACAATTGGTGCGAATGTTCTTAAAAAAGGTAAAAATTTTGCTAAAAAAATTGTTGACTTTCCATAATTTTCATAGAATTTTTTTGCACGAATAAGATGCTTTTTTTTAAACAACCATGTATCTCTTCTTTCATAAAGTAATGGACCTGCTTTTTGTCCAAACCAATACCCTATAATATTCCCCAATATAGATGCAAGCATTACCATTATTAAAATAATAAACCAATGAACATTAAAAAATTCCTTGGCGAGATCATCTACATAAATTCCTGCGGCAAACAATAAGGAGTCGCCTGGGAAAAAAAAACCAATAAACAATCCTGTTTCGGCAAAAACTACAAGTAGTAAAACATATAACCCTCCGTAGTTTATAATCCACTCAATAAATACCTGTATAAATCCTTTGTCGTCGTCCATAAATTTATAAATCTGAAATTGTAGAAACTGTTTCTTCCTGTTTTAATTCACCTTCCCATTTAGTTATAACAGCCGTTGCTACGCTGTTTCCTACAACATTTGTTGCGGAACGAAACATATCGCAAAAATGATCGATTGGTAAGATCAATGCAATCCCTTCGGGCGGTATGCCGAACATGGCGCATGTTGCAGTAACTACAACTAATGATGCTCTTGGAACACCTGCAATGCCTTTACTGGTAAACATTAAAACGATTAACATTGTTAGTTGCGTTCCAAAATCGAGATGAATGCCATAAGCTTGTGCAATTGCTAAACTCGCAAAAGTCATGTACATCATACTTCCATCCAAATTGAAACTATAGCCAAGTGGTAAAACAAATGAAACAATTTTGTTTTTGCAGCCAAATTTTTCTAACTCTTCGGTAAGTTTTGGAAAAACAGCTTCGCTGCTTGTTGTACTAAATGCAATTAAAATCGGTTGCGAAATTCTTTTTAATAATTGTGGAACTCTTTCGCGTAAAATTAAAAAACCAGCCCCAAGCAAAATAATCCAAAGACAAATTATTCCAACCAAAAAATACAGCAAATACAATCCATAAAAATTAAAAACTTGTAATCCTTTTGCTGCAATAACAGCGGCAATTGCTCCAAAAACACCAATGGGCGCAAAGTTCATCACATAGCCAACCATCTTTAAAATAATATGCGCAGCAATATCCAACGCTTTAATAAGTGGTTTTGTAAAATCACCCAACGCAGTAGAAGCTACACCGAAAAAAATACTGAATACAACTAATTGCAATATTTCGTTCGTAGCCATTGCTTCAAAAACGCTTTTTGGAAACACATGCTCAATAAATTTTTGTAACGAAAATTCCTGTGTTTTTCCCATCAAATCTTTAGCGCCTTCTGTATCTGCATTACTTAAATTAATAACTGCACCCGGTTGAAAAAAATTGACTAACACCATTCCAATTAACAAACTGATTAACGATGCAGACAAAAACCAAAGAATTGATTTTCCGCCAACACGACCAACTGTTTTTAAATCGCCGAGTTTTGCAATCCCCACAACTAATGTACAAAACACCAATGGAGCAATAATCATTTGTACCAAACGAAGAAATATTACTGTCAGTAACTTACTATTTTTTGAAAAGGTTGCAATGCTTTCTTGTGACGAATTGTTATGAATAATATATCCAACAAGAACGCCCAACAGCATTGAAATAATAATATAAAATGTAAGCCTATTTCCCTTCTTCATTTATAAAAATTTAGAATGTCCGAAAATCGGGAAAAATACTGAGATTAAATTTTTTAGTTGTTTAATTTTTATTCGCATAAAAAATCACCTCCAATTTCTTTTTTTTACCTATTTTACAAACCTTATTTATTCAATTATAAAAAATACAACCATCGTATGAGTTTATTTGTAAAAAAATCTTTAGACCAACTACTTTCTCAAGCAGAGAATAATAGTAGTGGGCTAAAACGAACCCTTGGTGCTGGTAACTTAATTGCATTAGGAATTGGTGCAATTATTGGTGCAGGACTTTTTGTAAGAACTGCAGCAGCAGCGGGTCAAGCCGCAGGGCCTGCCGTAACTATTTCATTTATTGTTGCAGCAATCGGATGTGCTTTTGCAGGACTTTGCTATGCAGAATTTGCAGCAATGATTCCCATTGCCGGTAGTGCTTACACATACAGTTATACAACAATGGGTGAATTAGTTGCTTGGATAATTGGTTGGGCTTTGATAATGGAATATGCGCTTGGTGCAGCTACAGTTTCTATTGCATGGAGCGAATATTTAAATAAACTCTTTGGTGGGCGAATCCCCTACGAATGGTGCCATTCTCCATTTGAAAGTTTTACCGATTCGATGGGAGTACTTCATTCAGGAATTATAAATGCCCCAGCTTTGATTATTTTATTGTTGTTGACTTTGTTATTAATAAAAGGAACACAAGAGTCTGCAATTGTAAATATGATCATCGTAATAGTTAAAGTATCAATTGTCGTTTTATTTATTGTATTAGGTTGGCAGTTTATCAATTCCGCAAATCATACTCCATACTTTATTCCGGAAGGAACAGCTCCACTTGTAGATTCGGCAGGAAAAGTAGTCGCAGATTATAGTGGTGTATTTAAACATGGATGGGGCGGTGTATTAGGTGGTGCAGCAATTGTTTTCTTTGCGTTTATTGGTTTTGATGCTGTTTCTACTGCAGCACAAGAAGCAAAAAATCCAAAAAGAGATATGCCAATTGGAATATTGGGATCACTTTTAGTTTGTACTGTTTTGTATATTTTATTTGCGCATGTGTTAACAGGTGTTGCTCCTTGGCAAGATTTTGTAGATCCAGAAAAAGGCCGCGAAGCATCTGTTGCTTATGCAATTTCTACTTATATGACAGGATACGGCTGGCTTGCAAAAGCAGTAACAGTAGCAATTCTTGCAGGATTTTCTTCTGTTATTCTTGTAATGTTGATGGGACAAAGTCGTATTTTTTACACCATGAGTAACGATGGATTGATTCCTAAAGCATTTGGAGAAATTCATCCAAAATATAAAACACCGTATAAAGCAAATTGGATTTTATTTGTTTTTGTTGGCTTATTTGCAGCTTTTGTTCCCGGAAATGTTGCGGGAGATTTAACCTCTTTTGGAACTTTATTTGCATTTGTTTTGGTAAGTATTGGCGTTTGGATTTTACGCGTAAAAAATCCAACAATCAACCGTCCGTTCAGAGCACCATTGGTTCCAATTGTTTCCACTTTAGGTGCATTGGTTTGTGCAGGAATGATTATTGCGCTGGACAAACAAACCTTAAAAGTTGCATTTGCATGGATGTTATTGGGATTGGTAATTTACTTTTTATACAGTCGTCATAATAGTAAATTACGAGTGCCAAGTGACATTTTACCCAAAGCATCGGATTTCGAAAAACAATAAATTGTTTAAAATTTTTAATAAACCGTTTCGCTTTCTGCGAAACGGTTTTTCTTTTGCAGCCATCTTCCTTAATTTCGCAACCTTAAAATAAGTGAAATGGGTAGAATTTTTGAAGTTCGAAAATCCAGCATGTTTGCCCGCTGGGATAAGATGGCAAAGAATTTTACAAGAATTGGTAAAGAAATTGTGATTGCCGTAAAAGCTGGTGGTCCCGATCCGGGAACCAATGCTGCGCTTCGTCGTTGTTTTCAAAATGCAAGAAGCGTTGGCATGCCAAAAGACAGAGTGGAAGCAGCTATAAAAAGAGCGCAAGGAAAAGAATTAATCAATTACGATGAAATTTTATACGAAGGATATGGACAAGCCGGTGTGGCAATTCTTGTTGAAACTGCAACCGATAACCATGTACGAACAGTGGCAAATGTAAAATCACATTTCAATAAAGGCGGTGGCGTTTTGGGAAATAGCGGAAGTGTAAGTTTTCAGTTTAAAAAAATGGGCGTTTTTAAATTAACACTTTCCGAATTAAAAGCCGACGAATTAGAATTAGAATTGATTGATTTTGGATTGGAAGAATTGGGCGAAAGTAATGCAGAAAATGGCGATGAAATATTAGTCATTCGTTGCGGCTTTTCTGATTTTGGCAAAATGCAAAAAGCATTGGAAGAAAAAAACATTTCTCCCATAAGTGCAGAATTAGAATGGATTCCCAATATTACAGTTCCCGTAACGGACGAACAAGCTGAAGCCGTAAGTAAATTAATTGAAAGACTTGAACAAGATGAAGATGTTCAAAAAGTTTTTCATAATATGGGATAGCATCCCACATATTTGAAAAATTATTCTGACATCATTGCTTTTACAATCGTTTCTATTTGTTCGGCATTGGGCTTGCTAAAATAGTCGCCATCGCTTCCATAGCTTGGCCGGTGCGCTTTTGCAGTTAATGTTCTTGGTGCAACATCTAAATATTTATACCCATTTTGTTCTTCCATTAAATGATTAAACATAAAAGCAGCTGCTCCGCCGGGAACATCTTCATCAACAAATAAAATTCGATTTGTTTTTTTCAACGAGGCTACAATTTGGTGATGAATATCAAATGGCAATAAAGTTTGTACATCTACAATTTCGCAACTGATATTTTGTTTTTCCAATTGTTGAGCAGCTTCTTGAATAATTCTTAAAGTTGAACCATAACTTACAATTGTAATATCATTTCCTTCTTTTACAATTTCTGGAACGCCAAGCGGAACACGATACTCTAAAAGATTATTGGGTAATTTTTCTTTTAACCGATAACCGTTCAAACATTCAATTACAATTCCCGGATCATTTCCTTTCAATAATGTATTGTACATGCCAACTGCTTGAAGCATATTTCTTGGAACACAAACATGAATTCCTCTCAACGCATTTATAACAACTCCCATTGGCGATCCGCTGTGCCAAATTCCTTCTAACCGATGACCTCGCGTACGAATGATTAATGGGCAACTTTGTTGACCTTTTGTTCTAAAATGTGTGGTTGCCACATCATCACTCAACGGTTGCAACCCATATAATAAATAATCTAAATACTGTATTTCTGCAATTGGTCTTAATCCACGTAATGCAAGGCCAATACCTTGCCCTATGATTGTTAGTTCACGAATTCCTGTATCAAAAATTCTATCTTCTCCATGTTTAGCTTGCAAACCGCCAAAACCCTGGTTCACATCTCCAATAAAACCAAGGTCTTCTCCAAATGCAATCACTCGCGGATCAGCTGCGAATCTTTCATCAAAATATTTGTTCAAAATTTCAAAGCCGTTAATCATTGGTGCATTTGTGTCGAACTCAGCTTTTATTGCAGTTACATTAAAAATACTTTTCTCCCCTTCGCAAAAAAGGTGTGAATTAAAAATGGTTGAATTTTCTTTTTGTAATTCTTCGAAATAATTATTCAAATCAGCACTTGTTTTGGAATTACTTACAACACTAATTGCAGTGCGAATGGTTTTTAAAACATCGCGACGCAGCGGTTCCCTTTTTTCTAAAAGCGATTCCGAAAGTTCATTTAATTCTTTTGCATAAGTTGGGCTTTGTGCTGCAATTAAATTATTTTTTTCAACTACATTTTTGATTTGATTTTTTATTGGCTCTTGGTATAATTCCCAAGCAGTTTCTTTTGCAGCTTTTACATTTATTTTAGCATCAACTTCTATTTGATTTAACTCCTCTTCTGTTGCCAATGCATTGGAAAGAATCCATAACCGCATTTTTTTTATCGCATCCCACTCTTTTTCCCACTGCAATCGTTCTACTGGTTTATAGCGCTCATGGCTACCAGAAGTAGAATGTCCTTGTTGCTGTGTTAATTCCTCTACATGAAATAATACGGGGATATGTTTTTCTCTTGCCAATTGAATTCCTTCTTCAAATACTTCGCACATCCCTGCATAATCCCACCCTTTCACTTTATAAATATTAAACCCATTTGTAGTTTCTTGTTTCTGAATACCGCTTAACATTTCAGAAACGGAAAGTTTTATTGTTTGATATTTTTTTGGAACAGAAATTCCATAGCCATTGTCCCAAACAAATACTACTAACGGAACCTGAAGAACGCCAGCTGCATTAATGGTTTCCCAAAAATGTCCTTCGGAAGTTGCCGAATCGCCAATAGTTGTAAAACAAACTTCGTTCCCGTTTTCAGATAAATGAGGAAATTGTTTCAGTTGATTAATATTCCGAAAACTTTTTGATGCAAATGCAAGCCCAAGTCCTCTCGGCATTTGCCCTGCAGTTGGCGCAATATCTGAAGAACTGTTTTTTAGCTTAGCTAAATCAAGCCAATTCCCTTTTTCATCTACAAATTTGGTAGCAAAATGTGAATTCATTTGACGCCCTGCACTAAAAGGGTCATTGTGAATATCAGGATCTGCAAATAGTTGAGAAAAAAATTGTTCAACAGTTGCCATTTCAGTAGCAAATGCAAATGTTTGATCTCGATAATAGCCACTTCTAAAATCGCCCGGTTTAAAAAATTTAGCCATTGCAACTTGTGCAACTTCAACCCCGTCGCCAAAAATTCCAAATTTTGCTTTCCCGTTTAGAACTTCTTTTCTACCCAATAAACTAGCTTCCCTGCTTATACACGCAATTTGATAATCGCGAACAACTTCTTGTTTAAAATTATTAAAAGAAAGTTCGCTATCAACCAGCAAGTTAGGATCAGAATTTTCCATCGAACAAAGATAAAGAAAGGTGTTTTGAAATTCCATTTGTTAAAAATTAGTAAAGCAGTTACAAAATATTATTTTTTAACCTTAATTTTGAGTGCAATATTTATAAAAAATAAAACAAATAGCAAAATGAAAAAAATACTTTTACTCTGCGCAACTTTCGCAATTGCAACAATTTCTTTTTCACAAACAAAAACGGAAGAAGCGGTAAAATACAATGCCGAAAAATTTGATTTTGGTAAAATAAAACAAGGAGTTCCGGCAATTTGTTTTTTCGAAATCACAAACAATACAAAAAAACCTTTAGTTATTGAAAGTGCAACAGCAAGTTGTGGTTGCACGGTTCCGGAATATCCAAAAGAACCTGTTATGCCAGGTAAATCAGCTAAAATTAAAGTTCAATATAACGCAGCAAGTGTCGGCATTTTTAATAAAGATGTTTATATAAAAATTGCCGGAATTGATGCAATTAAAACATTGAAAATTACAGGTGAAGTAGAAGTTACTGCCACGAAATAATTTTCGATTGCAAAAATTTTCATCCTCACAATAGTGGGGATTTTTTTTATCCTTCAACAAATTCATCTCTATCTTTGGCGCATGTTGAAAATTTCTGAGAGAGGCATACAAATGCCCGCATCCCCTATTCGCAAGTTGGTTCCCTTTGCAGAAACCGCAAAGAAAAAAGGAATCAATGTTTTTCATCTCAATATTGGTCAGCCCGATATTGAAACACCAACGGAAATGTTGGATGCCATAAAAAATTCTGAAATAAAAGTGTTGGAATACAGCCATAGTGCCGGCAATGAAAGTTATCGTCGTAAGTTGGTAACTTATTACAAAAAAGTTGGAATTAATATTACCCCCGAAGAAATAATTGTAACAACCGGTGGTAGCGAAGCCATCATGTTTGGATTTTTTAGTTGTTTAAACCCCGGCGACGAAGTAATTATTCCGGAACCATTTTATGCAAATTACAACAGCTTTGCAGTGGCTGCCGGTGTAATTGTAAAACCTGTTACTTCACATATCGAAACCGGATTTTCATTGCCACCCATTGCAGAATTTGAAAAATTAATTTCGTCAAAAACAAAAGCCATCGTCATTTGCAGTCCAAATAATCCTACCGGTTATTTATACAGTAAAAATGAAATGGAAGAATTGAAAAACATTTGTATTGCGCATAATTTATACTTGTTTAGCGATGAAGCCTATCGAGAATTTTGTTACGATGGCGAACATTTTAGTGCAATGCATCTCACCGAAATGGATGAACATGTAATTTTAATGGACACTATTTCGAAACGCTACAGTGCTTGTGGCGCAAGGCTGGGCGCATTTGTTACAAAAAATAAAGCAGTGTACAATGCTGCCATGAAATTTGCACAAGCAAGGTTGAGCCCACCCGGTCTTGCACAAATTATGGGTGAAGCGGCAATAGATTTACCAGACTCTTATTTTGAAAAACCGAAGTCGGAATATTTATCGAGGAGAAATTTATTGTTGAAAAGATTGAATGCAATACCTGGAGTTTTTTGCCCAAATCCCGGAGGTGCATTTTATGCAATTGCAAAACTACCAATTGACGATTGCGATAAATTTTGCCAATGGCTTTTAGAAAAATTTAGTTATAAAAACCAAACGATAATGCTTGCGCCTGCAACCGGATTTTATGGAACATCGGGATTAGGAAAAAACGAAGTACGAATTGCGTATGTTTTAAATTTAGAATCAATAAATGCGGCAATGGATTGCTTGGAAAAAGCATTAGAAGAATATCCGGGGAGAGTTTAAAAAAATTTGATTGTGTTACTTATTTTTCAATGAGGAAACAGTTCCGCGAAAGTTTTCCTACAAAGTCGAAAGAAATAGTTTGTGCTGTAATGTCTTTTATTTTTTTAGAATTTATTTTTTGATTCTCTAAAATAAATTTTCTGTAATTCGTACTAAAATACAAAACTCCACCAGTTTTCATAATTCGCAAACATTGATTAATCAAAAAAACATGATCGCGCTGTATGTCTAAAATGTCGTTCATTTTTTTGCTATTGCTAAAAGTTGGCGGGTCCATTACTATAATGTCAAACCTTTCTGAAGCCACTTCTTGTAAATATTGCAACACATCTGCTTGTACAAATTGAAATTTTGCATCATTTACAAATTCATTCAACTGCATATTTTTTTTTGCCCAGTTCAAATACGTATTCGATAAATCAACCGTAACTACTTCTGCTGCATTGCCGGCTGCAGCATACACCGAAAACGATCCCGTATATGCAAACAGATTGAGCAGTTTTTTATTTTCAGCAATATGTCGAACTTTTTCTCTTGTTACTCGATGATCTAAAAACAACCCCGTATCCAAATAATCAGTCAAGTTTATAATAAACTTCAATCCATTTTCTTCAACAATAAGTTCTTGATTGCTGTTTTCTAGTTTTTGATACTGACCTTGTCTCCCCATTTTTCGTTGCCGAAGTTTTGTAAAAATATTTTCTTGCTCCACTTGCAATACTTCTCCAATTACCTGCAAACTTTCGGTCAACCAATCATCATAAATCCAATCGGCAAACTGGTGATTTCGTTTGTACTCCGCTACATATAAATAAGCCCCGTAAAATTCAATACAAAAAGGAAATTCAGGAATATCGTGATCATAAACGCGATAGCAGGAAAGTTTCAAACGCTTTGCATGTTTCGCAAGGTGTTTGTTGTTTTTTGCTAATCGATTTCGAAACATATCAAATTTATCGTCTCGCATTTTCAACCTTTATTTAAAATGTAAATTATGCACCAAATTATAAAGAATAAAAGAAATAGACATTTAAACGAATCAACTATATTTGAAACCAATTATTACAAAATGAAAAAACATATTCTTTTTTTAAGCCTGATTAGTTTTTTTACAATTACTAGTTTTTCTCAAGCAACCAAACCAAAACCAGTTGTAAAGCCAACAATTCCTGCGGTTGTTTTAAAAACCGCAAAAGATTCTGCAAGTTATGCAATGGGCGTTTTTATTGTAAGTGTTTATATACAACAAGGAATCACCAACATCAATAGCAACTTGGTTGCAAGGGCAATTGATGATATTCAAAATAAGCAGCCAAGGAAGTTAGATGATGCACAAGCAAACACTGCTGTGATGAACTATTTAACAAAAATTCAATCAGAAAAATCGCAGCCAACAATTTCAGCCGGAGAAAAATTTCTTGCAGAAAATAAAAAAAGACCAGGAGTTCAAACTACAGCAAGTGGTTTGCAATATGAAATTATTGCAGCAGGAACTGGTATAATACCTGTTAATGGCGACACGGTTGTATGCGATTACAAAGGAACTTTATTAGATGGGACAGAAGTGGACAATTCTTATACAAAAGGAGTTCCATTAACAATTTCTGTGAACAGATTAATTACCGGATGGACCGAAGCACTTTTAATGATGCCTGTTGGATCGAAATGGAAACTTTATATTCCTTACAATCTTGGATACGGACCGGCAGATTATTATGCAATTCCCGGAGGTTCGTTGTTAATTTTTGAAATGGAACTGTTGAATGTGCTTAAAAAATAAGTTCATTTAAAATTGAATTTATTTTTTCGTGATTAATTCATCAGCCCACTCCATCACCAAAGCAAGTTGTTGTTTTTGAGAAAGATTTGAATTATCGAGTATTCGAGCATCGGCTGCTTTTCTTAGCGGACTAATTGCACGATTACTATCTACAAAGTCGCGCATTTCAATATTCTTTTTAACTTCTTCCAAATTTGTTTCTGGATTTTTTTCTACCATTTCTTTAAACCTTCTTTGTACGCGAACTGCATTATCCGCAGTCATAAATATTTTTAATTCAGCTTTGGGAAAAACCACCGTACCAATATCTCTTCCGTCCATTACAATTCCTTTTTTCTTTCCCATTTCCTGCTGTTGCAAAACTGCAAATTCACGCACTTCTTTATTTGCTGCTACTTCACTCACTTTATCTGCCACAGCAATTTCTCGAATATATTGTTCAACGTTTTCGCCATTCAAATGAATAGCCGTGTGATGATTATCAGTATCGTTAACAAATTTTAGATTAATTTTTTTCAACGCATCCACAACTTCATCTAAGACTTTGCAATCTATTTTATTCCTTAAAAAATAAAGTGTAATGGCGCGATACATTGCGCCACTATCCACGTATATATAATCCAATTTTTTTGCTAATTGCTTTGCTAAAGTGCTTTTTCCACAACTACTCCATCCATCAATTGTTATTATTATTTTTCTTGCCATTTCATTACAAAGATAGAGTGAGCTTATTTAATTACTTTTTTAAACGAAAACATAAATAGTAATAGATCTATGAACTGTTAATTTAACAATGCGTATTTTCGTGTTCTAAACAAGCGATTGATAATTTTAAAATTTATACTTACTATTATTAATAAATATGAGTACTAAAATTTCGAAAATAGGAATATTGACTTCTGGTGGCGATGCCCCTGGAATGAATGCTGCAATTCGTGCCGTTGTTCGAACAGGATTATTTCACGGATTAGAAGTTTATGGAATTATGCGTGGCTATCAAGGATTAATTGAAGATGAAATTTCTGTTCTCAATTCGCGTTCAGTAGCCAATATCATTCAGCGAGGAGGAACTATTTTAAAAACAGCAAGGTGTAAAGATTTTTTTGAATATGAAGGAAGAAAAAAAGCATACGAAAATTTAAAAAAAAGAGGTATAGGAGGGTTAGTTGTTATTGGTGGCGATGGCTCGTTCAGAGGTGCTGCACAATTTGCAAAAGAATTTAAAATTTCATGTATCGGAATTGCAGGAACAATTGACAAAGATATTCAAGGAACAGACTACACTATTGGATTTGACACGGCCGTAAATACTGCAGTAGAAGCTATTGACAAAGTACGCGATACAATGGAAGCTCATGATAGAATTTTCATAATTGAAGTAATGGGAAGAGATGCTGGATACATTGCATTACACAGTGGAATAGCAACAGGTGCTGAAAATATTCTAATCCCAGAAATTAAAACAAATATTGACGATATTGCTACTTCACTTCAAAAAAAAGGGAAAAGAAAAAAACTGGTAAATCTCATAGTAGTTGCTGAAGGAGATGATTTTGGTGGAGCCGAGGAAATTCAAAAAATATTAATAAAGAAATTGCCGAAAGCTGAAATTAGAGTCTGCATATTAGGTCATATTCAGAGAGGAGGCGCACCAAGTTGCCTAGATCGATTGATTGCAAGTAGGATGGGATATTATGCTATACAATGTTTTCTTGAAGGAAGAAAAAATGTATTCGTTGGTATTCATAACGATAAAATGAATTATACCCCACTTGAAAGTGCAATAAAATCAAAAGGACATATATGTGACGAATGGCTTAAAATTGTTAAAGTTCTTGCAAGTTAATTTTACTTTATTATTTAAAAAAAATCGATTAAATTTTGAAATAAGATGGATGACAATAACAATTATCACAGAACAAAAATTGTAGCAACTGTAGGGCCTGCCTGCGATTCCCATGAAAAATTATTGCAACTTGTACAAGCAGGAGTTAATGTTTTTAGATTAAATTTTTCGCACGGAAAACACGAGGATAAAAGAAAAATCATTACTTCGATCCGACAAATAAATGAAATAGAAAATAATAATGTAGCCATCCTTGGAGATTTGCAAGGTCCTAAACTACGTGTAGGTGAAATTCAAAACAATGAATTAATAATTAAACCAGGAGATATTTTAACTTTCACTAATAAAAAAATAATTGGCACAAAAGAAAAAATTTATGTTTCCTACCCAAACCTTTATAAGGATGTAAAAATTGGGAATACGATACTTATTGATGATGGTAAATTGGAAGTGAGAGTAAACACAATATTAGACAATAATGATGTACAAGTAAGTGTAACACTTGGTGGAATTTTAACCTCCAACAAAGGAATTAATCTTCCAAACACTACTATTTCTTTGCCTGCGCTTACCGAAAAAGATTTAATTGATTTGGATTTTATCATCAATCAAAAATTGGATTGGGTTGCACTTTCTTTTGTTCGAAGTGTTGATGACATTGAAATTCTACGAAGCAAATTGAATGAGAAAGGAAGTAAAACAAAAATAATTGCGAAAATTGAAAAACCGGAAGCTCTTGAAAATATTCGCGACATCATTGTAGCGTCTGATGGGATAATGATTGCTCGAGGTGATTTGGGTGTAGAATTACCAGTTGAAAAAGTTCCGTTAATTCAAAAACAAATTATTCGCAAATGCATTCATCGTGCAAAGCCGGTTATTGTTGCAACACAAATGATGGAAAGCATGATTGAAAGAACCAAACCCAATAGAAGTGAAATTACAGATGTAGCAAATGCAGTTTATGAAGGAGCTGATGCGGTAATGCTAAGTGGAGAAACCGCAACAGGTCAACATCCGGTTTTAGTGGTGGAAACAATGAAGAAAATAATAATGGAAGTAGAAAAAACCGATTACAATTACAATCTTGAAGAAGAGCTAACTCCACAAGAACATTCCCCATCTTTTCTTAGCGATGCCATTTGTTACAACGCTTGTAAATTGGCAAAAGATATTAATGCAAAAGCGTTGATAGGAATGACACAAAGTGGCTACACTGCATTTATGCTGAGTAGTTACAGACCAAAATCACCCTTGTTTATTTTTACAAAAGAAAAATCTTTAGTAAACCAATTAAGTTTGAGCTGGGGGATTCGTGCACTTTTTTATGACAAAGAAGAAAGTTTTGATAAAATTGTAAATGACCAAATAGCTATTTTAAAAAATAAAGGATTTATAAACTCGAGTGAGATTGTTGTAAACACAGGAAGCACTCCTATACATTTACACTTGCCAACGAATGCGATAAAAATTACTACGGTCGAAGATTAATCAACTACAATCTTCTTATTTTAATATTGCGATACCAAACAGGATCTCCATGATCTTGTAATCCTATTTTTCCTTTTTGATATGTACCAAACCCCGGCATACTTTTAAATTTACTATTTGCTATCATTGTCTTCCATGCTTCATCCCAAAGGTTTGTAGTAACAACATTTTTTCCATTTAACCAAAATTCTAATTTCCCATTTAAGGATTTTATTTCCACTTGGTTCCATTCGCCAAATGGTCGAACAGTTTCTGGAACTGCAGAAATCAAATCGTATAAATCCCCTGCACGATGTTTTTTTATTTTCGAATCCGGATGGCCGTTATTGTCCAACACTTGCATTTCCGGTCCTGTCATCCACGGTGTTTTATATTTGTTTTCTTCTTTAATGAATAAGATTATCCCACTGTTACCATTTTGTCCAATTTTCCATTCCAATTTCAAATGAAAATTACTATACTCTTCATCGCTTACAATATCTCCACCACCAACTATCTGTCCATTTTCTTTTTTAGAAGCATCCAAAAAAATGGCTCCATCATCTATTTTCCAAGCAGCACCTAAATTATTTTTTCCATAATTATGCCACCCCTTTATTTCTTTCCCATCAAATAACAATTGCCAACCTGCTTTACTTTCTTTTTTAGTAAGCGATTGGGCAAACGAATTATTAAAACTTAATAGAATCAAAATAAAAAACGAAACGCTAAATATTTTTTGCATGTGTTTTTATTCTTTCATTAATAATATATAACGAACAATGGTTTTTGCTTCTTCCTCAGAAAAATTTGCATGCGATGCCATCGGAATTTCGCCCCAATTGCCACTTCCTCCTTCAATTATTTTTTTTGCAAGTATTTCTTCCGCATCGTCTGTGTTTGCATATTTATTGGCAACATCTCTCCAAGCCGGACCAATATTTTTTTCATCAATTTTGTGGCAAGTAAAGCAGTCGCTTTTCGATGTAAGTTCAAGCCCCTTTTGGTAATCGGGTATTTCCGTAATATCTACAATTTTTGTTTTGTCTTCCACGTTTTGCTTTTCATCTCCAGATTTGCAAGCAATAAAAACTGAAATAATAGAAATAAAAAATAATACTTTTTTCAAAAAAAATAATTTTAATTGAGGTAAAGTGAATTAGTCCAATCCTAAAATAGTACGGTTCCTTTTTTCATTTGTTTCTGTTCCGGCAAAATCATCAAATGTTATTTTTCCGGCATCGCGAATAATATGTTTTTTAATAAATGCTGCTCCTTCTTTAGCTCCGTCTTCCGGATGTTTTAAACAACATTCCCATTCCATTACAGCCCATCCTTTGTAATTGTATTGTGTGAGTTTACTAAAAATACTTTTGAAATCAATTTGTCCATCGCCCGGCGAACGATAACGCCCTGCACGATTTATCCAATTTTGATACCCTCCAAAAGTTCCTTGTTTTCCTGTTGGGTTGAACTCTGCATCTTTTACATGAAACGCTTTTATTCGTTCGTGATAAAAATCGATATAATCTAAATAATTTAATTGTTGTAAAACAAAATGAGATGGATCGTACAACAGACAAGCTCTTGGATGATTATTTACTTTTTCTAAAAATAGTTCATAAGTAATGCCATCAAACAAATCTTCTCCGGGATGAATCTCATAACAAACATCAACGCCGCATTCATCAAAATAATTTAAGATGGGAAGCCAACGCTTTGCTAACTCTTTAAAACCGGCTTCCACCAAGCCTTCAGGCCGTTGCGGCCAAGGATGAAAAGTATGCCAAAGCAACGATCCGCTAAAAGTTGGATGAGCGGTTAATCCTAAATTTTGAGATGCTTTTGCACCATACATCAATTGTTGAACTGCCCAAGCGGTTCTCGCTTTTGGATTGTTTCGATATTGTTCCGGTGCAAATCCGTCAAATAATAAATCGTATGCAGGATTTACTGCAATCAATTGCCCTTGTAAATGCGTAGATAGTTCGCTAATTTCTAATCCGCAATTATTAATTAATCCTTTCAATTCATCGGCATAAGTTTTGCTTTCTGCTGCTTTTTGTAAATCAATGCTACGCGAATCCCAAGTTGGAATTTGTACAGCAGTAAATCCTAAATTTTTTGCCCATTCGCAAATTGATTTTAAATTATTGAATGGAGCTTTGTCGCTTAAAAATTGAGCCAAAAAAATTCCGGGTCCTTTAATTGTATTCATTGATAAATAATTAAACGATAAAATCAGTCCACTTTTGATTTGATTTGGAAGAAGCAACAACCGTTTCAATAAAAGCCATTCCTCGTACACCTTCATCCACACCGGGAAAATCTAGCCATTCTTCTTTTGGTTTTTCGTTATTCATTTTTGCACGAATGGTAAAGATAAAATTTCGATAATGATTTGCAAATGCTTCCAAATATCCTTCCGGATGCCCTGCCGGTGTACGGCAATTACTTGTTGCAAATGAACTGAGATAGCTACTTCCTGCACGATAAATCTCTGTCGGTTTATTCATCCATTTTACTAAAAGCGAATTCGCATCTTCTTGTTTCCATTCTAATCCACCTTTTTCGCCATACACCCGAATCTTTAAATTGTTTTCTTCACCTGCTGCAATTTGTGTCGCCATCAAAACGCCGGTTGAGCCGTTATCAAATTTTAAAAATGCAGCACCATCATCATCCAATTTGCGACCTTCAACTACCGTATTCAAATTTGAAGAAACCTGAATCGTTTTTAAATCAGTTACATATTCTGCCAAATTAAAAGCATGAGTACCGATATCGCCCATTGCGCCAGCAATACCACTTTTAGTTGGATCAGTCCTCCAAGCAGCTTGTGCGCTGCTTCCTTCAATAAAATTACTGAGCCATCCTTGCGGATATTCTACATATACTTTTCTTATTTTTCCAAGCAATCCATTTTTAACCATTTGCCGCGCTTGTTTTATCATTGGATAACCGGTGTAAGTATGCGTAAGTAAAAGTTGCAAACCCGTTTCTTCAACTTTTGTTTTTAATTGCTTTGCTTGATCTAATGAAAAAGTTATTGGTTTTTCAATTGCAACATGAAATCCTTTTTCTAAAGCCATCATCGCTGGGTCGAAATGAACAAAATTTGGCGTGACAATACTTATAAAGTCAATTCTTTTATTCGCTGGTATTGCTGCCTCTTTTTCCAACATCAATTTATAATCTGTGAAAATTCTTTCTTCGTCTAAAAACAATTCCCTTCCGGAAACAATGGCAATTTCCGGATTTATACTTAATGCGCCGGTAACCATTTCTGCTTGTCCGTCCATATTAATTGCAATTCGATGTATGGCTCCAATAAATGCATCTTTACCTCCGCCAATCATTCCCATTCGTAATTTTCTGTTCATGATAATATTTTATTTACCAGTAATGATATGAATTACTTATTTTTAAAAGCCACTTCCTAAAAATAGTATATTTAATTTTTATAAAACAGAAATCATAAAACTTAAAATTATGCAACCAACCGTTCGTGTAAAACTTTGGATCATGATGTTTTTAAACTTTTTTGTTTGGGGCATTTGGTTTGTAACAATGGGAACTTATTTAATCAAAGGTAATATTGGTGCAAGTGGCGAACAAACAGGTTTGGCATACGGCACACAATGTTTAGGTGCCATCATTGCACCATTTATAATTGGATTGATTGCAGATAAATTTTTTGCTGCACAAAAAATTCTTGCTGTATTACATCTTGTTGGTGCTGCTGTAATGTATTTTATTTCTTCGCAACAAAATTTCGGTTCGTTTTACAGTTTTCTTTTAATCTATATGATTCTTTATATGCCTACATTGGCATTGGTAAATTCAATTTCACTAAAACAAATTTCAAGTCCTGAAAAAGAATTTGCAGGAATTAGAATGTGGGGAACCATTGGATGGATTGTTGCCGGGTTAATTATTGGTTGGATGGCTTGGGAAAAAAATCCTGAAAATCTAAATGTTACTTTCCGAGTTGCAAGTATTATTTCAACAATGTTTGGTGGCTTTTGTTTCTTCTTGCCCAACACACCACCGCCAAAAGCGGGACAAAAAATTTCTATTTCTGAAATTTTAGGATTGGATGCATTGAAAATTTTACAAAATAGAAACTACCTTATTTTTTTCTTTTCATCCATCCTGATTTGTATTCCATTAGCTTTTTACTACGGACAAACAAATCTTTTTTTAAATGAAATGGGAATGACAAAAGCAGCAGCAAAAATGACGATGGGGCAAATTGCCGAAACTATTTTTCTCTTTTTAATGCCCTGGTTTTTTGGAAAATTTGGAACCAAACAAATGCTTTTGATTGGAATGATGGCTTGGATTATTCGCTATGCATTATTTGCTTATGGTGATATTGGAACAAATAGTTGGATGCTTTACAGTGGCATTATTTTACATGGCATTTGTTATGATTTCTTTTTTGTAACCGGGCAGATTTATACCGATAGAATTGCCGGACCAAAAGTTCGTTCCTCCGCGCAAGGGTTGATAACACTTGCCACTTATGGCTTAGGAATGTATATTGGTTTTTATGTTGCTGGCATGTATGTTGATAAATATAAAATCAGCGACACCATGCATGACTGGAAAAATATTTGGATATTCCCTTGTTTATTTGCAGCTGGGGTGGCGTTGTTATTTTTATTTTTCTTTAGAAACAAGAAAAAATGAAACGAAAAGAATTTTTAAAAATTGGTGGAGGCATCGCACTTTCCGGTTTTGTTTCCAATTCTATTTTGGCAACAATTGCAAATTTTGAAGATGCAAAAAAAAATATAAATTTTGGATTACAACTTTATACGCTACGCGATGATTTTCCAAAAGATCCAAAAGGTATTTTAATACTAGTTGCTGGTTTTGGTTATAAACAATTGGAATCGTTTGAAGGAGCAAAAGGAATGTTTTGGGGAATGAAGAATACAGAATTTAAATCTTATGTAAATGAATTGGGAATGAATATCGTTTCAAGCCATTGCGATATTCATAAAAATTTTGAAACTAAAGTTGCTGACGCTGCAGCAATAGAAATGAAGTATCTAATTTCTCCATGGGTGGGGGCACAGAAAAAAATTGATGATTATAAAAAAATTGCAGAAATCTTCAATCAAAAAGGAGAAATATGTAAAAAAAATGGAATCCGTTTTGCATATCACAATCATAATTATTCTTTCGAAAAATTAGAAGGTCAATTTCCACAGGATGTGATGATGATGAATACAGATCCAGATTTGGTTGATTTTGAAATGGATATTTATTGGGTAGTCACAGCAAAAGAAAATCCGGAAGAGTGGTTAAAAAAATACAAAAATCGTTTTCGTCTTTGCCATATAAAAGATAGAATAAAAAATGCAATTGAAAGAGATGCAAGCTGCGATCTTGGAACTGGAAGTATTGATTTCGCAAAAATTTTAAAAACTGCAAAGCAAAACGGAATGGACTATTTTATTGTTGAACAAGAAAAATATGAAGGCACAACACCATTAAAATCTACACAAGCAGGTGCTACATTTTTGAAAAATTTGAAATTGTAAATTTTTATTTTGCAAACAATGCCTCTCTCAGTTTTTTTACTTCGGCTGAATTGATGTGATTGTTGGTATAACTTTCTTCAGAATTTTCGAAAGACGGATGTATGAATTGCATTGGACTTTTTATTTTTTCGCGCAACGAAGTATGAAAATCGAAACAACCCGTTTTTTCAGCAATCAATTTTATGTTGTCACTTCTCACGCCGCTTCCCGGCATAATGACAATTCTATCTTCTGCTTTTTTATTTAATTCATTTATAATGTCCAACGCATCATTCACATTAGGCTTTTGGCCAGAAGTTAAAATTCTTTCACATCCAATTTCAATCAATTCTTCTAAAGCTTCAAAAGGATTTTTACAGCGATCGAAAGCCCGATGAAAAGTTACTCCCATTGGATAAGCTAATTCAACCAACGCAGCTGTCCTGATTGAATCAATTGTTCCATCCATATTTAGCAACCCAATAACAACACCATCACATCCCAATTCTTTTGCAAGTTTGATATCTTTCTGCATCAATTCAAATTCATCTTTGTTGTATAAAAAATCTCCGCCTCGAGGACGAATAATTGGATAAAGTAACACATCAAATGAATTACGACATTGACTTATCAATCCATACGAAGGTGTTGTTCCACCTTCGGCAAGATTTGCACAAAGTTCAATTCTGTCGACACCTCCTTCCACAGCCGATTTGGTAGTATTAAAATCCGAAGTTGCTATTTCAATTTTGTAACTCATTTTCTAAACCCAACTTTTTGAAACAATTAATTTTTCTTCTGTATTATTTTTTATTGCAAAATTAAACCCACTATGAATTGCGAATGAACCGCTATTCCCATTTTTATCCAATGCTATAAATGCAACTTGAATATCTTTTACTTTGTCTCCTTTTATTTTTACAATTCTTTCAATAATTTTTTTGCAAGACAGTTCTGCGGAAAAACCTTGTCGCATCATTTCCACAACAGCATGTGCTCCGGCAACTCTTATCACATCTTCTCCTTGACCAGTTCCAACACAAGCCCCAAATTCATTGTCAACATAAAGACCTGCACCGATAATGGGAGAATCACCAATTCGTCCTCGCATTTTAAAACCCATTCCACTTGTGGTACAACTACCGCTCAAATTTCCATTAGCATCCATTGCAATCATTCCAATTGTATCATGATTCCAATCACCATTATCCAATTTTGCAGGAGCTTGTTGTTGTTTGTTTTCAATATTAATTACACCCGGTTTGTATTCAGCTTTTTTCAACCAATCGTTATATGATTGTTGCGCATCTTTCGATAATTTTTGTTCTTCCAACACAAATCCTTCATTCAATGCAAATTGTTGCGCACCATTTCCTACCAACATTACATGAGGTGTTTTTTCCATTACTCTCCTTGCAACTGAAATTGGATGTTTTATTCTTTCTAAAAATGCAACACTACCACAATTAAAATTTTCATCCATTATACAAGCATCCAATGTTACAAATCCATCTCTGTCTGGATTTGCACCCAGTCCAATGCAACAATTTTTAGATGCTTCTGTTACCATTACTCCTTTTTCAACAGCATCTAAAGCCCGTCCATTTTTACTTAAAATTTGCCACGCAGCTTTATTTGCTTCCAAACCTGCATCCCAAGTAGAAATAACAATTGGTTTATTTTTAAAATTAGAAATTTTTGACGCAAATAAATTTTTATTAATCAATACTGCCAAAGAAGAAATTGTCGAATGCTGAATAAATTTTCTTCGATTAATCATAACATACTATTTAGATTTGCCAAATTATGAAATTCAATTGACTCGTTAAATTTTAATCATGAAAACTATTTTACACAAAGCAGAATCCAGAGGAAGTTTTGATTATGGTTGGTTGAAAACAAATTATAGTTTTAGTTTTTCGTCTTGGCACAATCCGGAAAGAATTCATTTTGGTGCACTCCGTGTATTAAACGACGATACAATTTCCAGCGGAATGGGTTTTGACACACACTCTCACGACAATATGGAAATAATAACTATTCCAACATCTGGTCAATTGGAACACAAAGACAGCATGGGTAATCATGGAATAATTAGCAAAGGCGAAGTGCAAGTAATGAGTGCTGGTTCTGGAATTCAACATTCTGAATTTAACCATAGCAAATCAATTCCCGTTTCACTTTTTCAAATTTGGCTTTTTTCAAATAAAAAAAATGTTACACCGAATTACGAGCAACGATTATTTGATTTTGAAAATCTAAAAAATGAATTCATTGTCATTGTTTCGCCAATGGGTGAAAAAGTGGGATTAAATATTCATCAAAATGCATGGTTTAGTTTAGGAAAAATGGATGCCAATTTCAGCTATAATTATGAATTAAAAGTAAAAAAAAATGGTGTTTATGTATTTGTAATTGAAGGAGAAATTAATATCAACGGAGAAAAATTAAATCGTCGTGATGCGCTGGCAATAACTGAAACAAGCGAATTAAAAATAACTACAACAAGCAAATCAGAAATTTTAATTATGGAAATTCCGGTTTAAACGAATTCATATATTTTCCTACTTGATTAGCCAACAGATGTTTGATAAAAAATATGTTATTTTGCAGATATTGATTTTAAAAATACCTCTAACATTTACGTATGGATCTTACAGATAGCTTTGAACGAATTCCTGTTAAAATTTATCCTAGTATTAAGCAAGCGTCAATTAATATTGCACAACAAATAGCAGCATTAATAAAGGAAAAACAAAAGAAAAAAGAAAACTGTGTATTAGGACTTGCTACTGGATTTACACCAAAAGCACTATATAGCGAATTAGTGCGCATGCATAAAGAAGAAAAATTAAGTTTTAAAAATGTTATCACTTTTAATCTTGATGAATATTACCCGATTAAAAAAAATGCTCAGCAAAGTTTCAATCACTTCATGCATTTGCATTTATTTAACCAGATTGATATTAACCCAAAAAATATTCACCTACTCGATGGAGAGATAAAAAAAGAGGAAATAAAAACGCATTGCCGCGAATTTGAAAATAATATTGAAAAAGCTGGAGGAATTGATTTGCAAATTCTTGGGATTGGCAAAAATGGACATATTGGATTTAATGAACCAGGTTCTAGCATAAACTCAAAAACAAGGTTAATTACACTTAATAACTCAACCCGAATATCAAGTACTTATGAATTTGCAAATATTTCTGAGGTTCCACGCCTTGCACTCACTTTAGGTATTGGTGAAATAATGAAAGCGAAACAAATTATTTTGATGGCATGGGGAAGTGGTAAATCAACTGTTATAAAAAATGCTGTAGAAGATGATGTTACTGAACAAGTGCCCGCATCATTATTACAAAATCATGATGCGGTAGAATTTGTAATTGATGAAGCTGCTGCTTCAGAATTGACAAGAAACAAATCCCCTTGGCTTACGGGAGATTGCGAATGGACTGAATTGCTTGTTAAAAAAGCAGTAGTGAATATGGCAATGAAATTAAAAAAATCCATATTGAGTTTAAATAACAAAGATTATAATGAATTTGGATTGAGTGATTTGTTGATTGAGTTTGGTGATGCCTATGAAATAAATTTGAAAGTGTACTATATGTTAAGGGATTCAATAACGGGCTGGCCAGCAGGAAAACCTAATGTAAGTTTACCTAATCATCCAGAACGTGAAATTCCATTCCCAAAACGATGCCTTATTTTTTCTCCACATCCCGATGACGATATTATTAGTATGGGTGGAACTTTTCAACGATTGCACGACCAAGGGAATGATGTGCAAGTTGCTTATCAAACAAGTGGAAACATTGCCGTAACTGATGAATTTGTAACACGGTATTTAGATTTTTCATTAGGATTTGAAGCAATTGTAAAAATTGATTCTAAAAAAACAGAAAAAATAATTTCAAACACTAGAAAATTTCTATTTGCAAAAAAAATAAATCAAGCCGATACAAAAACAATTCGCAACATTAAAGGTTTAATCCGTCGTTGCGAAGCAAAAGCCACTTGCCACTTTGTAGGTATCAAAGATGAACATATTCATTTCATGAACTTGCCTTTTTATGAAACAGGTAAAATTGAAAAAAAGAAAATAAGTGAAAAAGACATTAAGGCTACAATAATTTTACTTCGAAAAATTAAACCTCATCAAGTCTATTGTGCTGGTGATTTTGCAGACCCTCATGGCACACACATTACTTGTTTTAATATTGTTATTGAATCATTAAAAAGAATAAAAACCGAAGGTGATCTTTGGATTAATGATTGTTGGCTTTGGTTATATAAAGGTGCATGGGACGAATGGAATATCGAAGAAATTAACATGGCAGTTCCTATGAGTCCAGATCAAGTTTTGAAAAAAAGATTTGGAATTTTTATTCACCAATCACAAAAAGACATGGTAACTTTTCAAGGTGCTGATTCAAGAGAATTTTGGCAAAGAGCGGAAGAAAGAAATGCTTCTACGGCTAAACAATTTGCAGATTTGGGACTTACTCATTATGCAGCAATGGAAGCCTTTGTAAGGTGTCACTTTTAAATTATTTACTACTTTAGAGCTCTACATTCTTTGAGCAATTTTTCTTTACTAATTGAAGCAGTTCCTACTTCTTCGCATACCAACCCTCCTGCAATATTTGCAATTGCAGCTGCAATTGCAATATTTTTTGTTACTGCATAAAATAATGTTGCAGTAGCAATAACGGTATCACCAGCTCCTGAAACATCGGCAATATTTCGTAATATACATGGGAGAATTTTGGACTGTTTACCCAATTGCCAAAACACACCATTTTCTGAAAGTGTAATTAAGGAAATTCGATTCCCTAATATTTTATTTATTGATGTATGAATACTTTCTAAAGTAGATAAATCAACCTTGTCACTTTGCAAATGCAAGGCATCTTTAGCTTCTTTAAAATTAGGTTTGAAAATATCAACTCCACCGTAATTGAAAAAATTTTTCCGTTTCGGATCAACAGCTGTAATAACACCGGCTTTTTTACATAGTTCAATTGACGTAGAAATTATTTTCTCCGTTAACACTCCTTTGTTGTAATCTTCAAAAATCAACACATCTGGTTTCTCAATCTGAATAAATTTTTTTACTTTTTCTATTAATTCATTTTCTTCTTTTAAAAAAAGATCGTTAGAGTTTTCCGAATCCAACCGAAGCATTTGCTGATTGCGACTAATGATTCTTGTTTTAGTAGTTGTAATTCTTTTTTTACTTTTTACTAAATACTTCGTATTTATTTTTTGTTCAGTATATAATTTTTCTAAAATTTTTGCTTCGTGATCGGCTCCCAAAACTGTTAAAACAAATACTTGTGCACCCAAACTTGTACAGTTTAAAGCAACATTTCCAGCTCCACCAATTCTATGTTCTTTGCGTTGCAACGACACAATTGGAATCGGCGCTTCCGGCGAAATACGCTCCACTTTTCCCCAGTTGTAAGTATCCAACATTACATCGCCTATCACTCCCACTTTCAATTTATTAATCTGATTAAAGAGTGTGTTTATCTTTTTCATTTTTCTACATCGATTTTATTTTTCTTGAAATGGCGAGATAATAAAATGGCACACCCAATAACACAATTATTAACCCCGGCCATGTAAATTCTGGTTTGTAAATAATCAACAGAATACAAAAAGTTGCGCCCATCAAAATATAAAGAATTGGTAAAACTGGATAACCGAATGCACGATACGGCCTTTCTGCATTCGGCATTTTTTTTCTTAAAATAAAAATTCCAACAATTGTAAGAATATAAAAAAGTACAACTACAAATGAAATCATATCCAACAATTGGCCATAGCGCCCACTCAAACTCCAGATAGAAGCAATAATGCATTGAATCCATAATGCAAATTGTGGCACACCGTTTTTATTTAGTTCGCCAATTTTTTTAAAAAACAAACCATCTTTTGCCATTGTATAATATACTCTTGCACCGGAAAGAATTAATCCGTTGTTACAACCAAATGTTGAAACCATAATTAATAAAGCAATCAAAACAGTTCCGGCCATTGGAAATATTTTATTAGCTGCAGCAACCGCTACTCTGTCGTCAGTAGGAAATGCTAACTCTTGTAAAGGCATTACATTTAAGTACATCAAATTGGCAGAAATATAAATTACGGTTACAATTAATGTTCCTAAAAATAAACTCAATCCAATATTTCGTTTTGGATTTTTCATTTCTCCTGCAATAAATGTTACATTATTCCAAGCATCACTACTAAAAACTGAACCAACCATTGCTGAAGCAATTGCACCCATCAAAACTGTTCCTGATATTGAAGTCCAACTTGGCAGTGGTGTAACTCCCCCCCCTTCCGATTTTTGCCCTAAATTTTGAACTGCAGTAAAACCCGTTTCCCAATTCTGCGACCAAAAACTTTCTTTGGTTAAAACAAAACCAAAAACAATTAATCCAAATAGTGCTAAAAGTTTTGCCGATGTAAATACGGATTGAATTACTTTACCTTCTTTTACTCCTTTCGAATTGACAATAGTCAACAAACAAATTATTGCAATGGAAATTAATTGTCCAGAATAGATTTTAGTAATTTCTATATCAATTAAAAAATAATCGTTGCCCAATTCAGGAACTAAATAAGCAAGGAATTTTGAAAAGGCAACACCTACAGCAGCTATCGTTGCTGTTTGTATCACTGCAAAAAAACTCCACCCATATAAAAAACCAACAAGTGGATTGTACGCTTCTTTTAAATAAACGTATTGCCCGCCTGCTTTAGGAAACATTCCACTTAATTCTCCGTAACTCAATGCAGCAGCAAGTGTCATAAAACCAGTAATTGCCCAAACAGCAATTAGCCAACCAGCACTGCCCACATATCTGGTAATATCTGCACTTACAATAAAAATACCTGAACCAATCATGGAACCTGCAACAAGCATTGTTCCGTCAAAAAGACCAAGTGTTGGCTTAAAAGAAGTTTGATTTGACATTGTATTTTATTAAAGTTCAAGATAAGGAATTCGAATTATATTATCCCAAACTAAAATACACAAATTAATAATTGATGAGAGAACCAAGAAAAATTGAAAAATTATTTTTGAAGTTTATGCTTCGCTTCATTCAACCCTTGCAACAATAATGCAGTAATATTATAAGTGCTGTCTTTGTAATAAATCAGCCCAGGTTCGTTGGCAATAATGAGCGAATACGTTTTATCCTTATTAAATTCTTCACAGAATTTTTTTATCAATGAAATTATTTCTTGTTGTTTGTCAATATAATAACGTTGATAATCTTGATCGAGCTGTGCTTTTCTACTTTTAATGCTTTGTTCCAATTCAAACAATTCGCGCTGCGCTGCTTCTAATTGTGCTTGATTCATCGTTGACCCAATCTCTTGAAATTGCTGATATTTATTTTGAAAACTGCTTTGTAAGCGATTCATTTCAATATTGATTGCTTCTTCTTTTTTGGTAAGTTCTATTTGCATTTCTTTCGCTAACGAAAAATTTGATTCTACAGAATCCATATCAAAGTACGCAATACGAAATGGGTGCTTTAAAGCATTTTTACTAGTGGCATCAGAAGCAAAAAGTAAATTATTAGTTGAATTACTATTTCCAAAATGCAGATAAAACAACACACAAACTGCAATAATTAAACCCACATTAATAATAATAGAAATCTTTTTCATATTGCCTGCAATTTAATATTTGAACAGCAACAAATATAGGCAATGAAACTACTTTATGAAACTGTTAACACAAATACATTTCAATAAAAAAGGAGTAAATTAATTTACTCCTTAAAACATATGATTTTTTACAATTACTTATTCTTCTTCATCAAATGCCATTGCTTCTCTAGCAGTTTGCAACAACTCGTAATCTTCTTTATTTCCTACGATTATGCTTTCAAATTCGCGCAAACCTGTACCTGCAGGAATCAGATGACCAGTGATTACATTTTCCTTCAATCCAAGCATCTCATCTGTTTTACCATGAATGGCTGCTGAAGAAAGTACTTTTGTTGTTTCTTGGAAAGATGCTGCAGATATCCAGCTTTTTACTCCAAGTGACGCCTTAGTAATTCCTAATAAAGTTGGAGAAGAAGTTGCTGGTTTTGCATCGCGATATTCAACTAATTTTTTATCGTTTCTACGCAATACAGAATTCTCATCTCTCACTTCTCTTAAAGTTGCAATTTGTCCAGCGCGCAATTTTTGTGAATCGCCTGCATCGGTAACAACTTTTTTATCGTAAACCCAATCGTTTTCTTTTATGAATTCAAATTTGTCAAGCAAATCATCTTCCAAAAATTTAGTATCACCCGGATCTACAACATTTACTTTGCGCATCATTTGACGAACAATAACTTCAATGTGTTTATCATTAATTTTTACACCTTGTAAACGATAAACTTCTTGAATTTCATTTACAACATATTGTTGTACGGCAAACGGACCTTGAATTGACAAAATATCTTGCGGCGATGTTTGACCATCGGACAAAGATGTCCCTGCTTTTACAAAGTCACCATCTTGTGCAAGAATCTGACGCGTTAATGGAACTAAATATTTTTTTTGAATTCCATCTCTTGCTTCAATGATGATTTCACGATTACCACGCTTAATATTTCCCATTGAAACTACACCATCAATCTCAGAAATTACAGCAGGGTTGCTTGGATTTCTTGCTTCGAAAAGTTCAGTTACACGTGGTAAACCTCCCGTAATATCTCGTAGCTTACCCATAATCCTTGGAATTTTCACGATAACCTGCCCAGCTTTTACATTTTCACCTTCTTCAATTATAATGTGACTTCCTGTTGGTAAGTTATATGTTTTTTTCTCTTTCCCTTCTACAAGCAACGAAGGAATTTTTGTTTTATCTCTAGAATCAATTACCACTTTTTCACGATGCCCAGTTTGTTCGTCGGACTGATCGCGATAAGTAATTCCTTCAATAATATTTTCAAACTTAATGGTACCATTTATCTCTGCCATTACAACATTGTTGAATGGATCCCAAGTACAGATCACATCGCCTTTGCTTACTTTTTGACCATCTTTTACAACAAGTGTAGAGCCGTAAGGAATATTATTAGTGATAAGAATTCGATCATTTTTAATATCCATTATTCTCATTTCTCCTGTACGACCAATTACTACTTGTACTTTATTTCCTTCTTTATTTTCAATATTTACAACTCGTAAACTATCGAATTGAACGGTTCCATCAATTTTTGCAACTAAAGTAGATTCAACAGCAGCAGATCCTGCAACTCCACCCACATGGAAAGTTCTCAAGGTAAGCTGTGTACCTGGTTCTCCAATTGATTGTGCAGCAATAATACCTACGGCATCACCTTTTTGTGTAATGTTTCCGGTTGATAAATTCTTACCGTAACATTTTACACAACATCCTCGTTTGCTTTCGCAAGTTAATACCGATCTGATTTCAACAGTTTCAACTCCACTATCATCAATTCTTTTTGCTAAATCGCTTGTTATTTCTTCCCCTGCTTCTACAATTACGATTGAATCATTTTCTAAATCATAAATATTATGCAAAGAGAAACGACCTTCAATTCTATCAGCTAATGGTTCTATTACATCTTCATTATCTTTTAATGCACTAGTAGAAATCCCACGAAGTGTTCCGCAATCTTCTTCAGTAATAATTACATCTTGAGAAACGTCAACCAAACGACGAGTTAGGTAACCCGCATCAGCTGTTTTCAATGCAGTATCTGCAAGTCCTTTACGAGCACCATGTGTAGAAATAAAGTAATCCAATACATCAAGTCCGTCTTTAAAGTTTGAAAGAATTGGATTTTCAATAATTTCAGATCCTGTTGATCCACTTTTTCTTGGTTTAGCCATCAACCCTCTAATTCCGGCAAGTTGTTTTACTTGTTGTTTGCTACCACGGGCTCCTGAATCCAACATCATGAAAACTGAGTTAAACCCTTGTTTGTCGGAACTCATTTCGCGAATTAGAGTTTCAGTAATTCTTGTATCTACGCGGCTCCAAATATCAACAATTTGATTGTATCGTTCGTTGTTGGTAATTAATCCCATGTTGTAACTCTCCCAAATTTCTTCTACTTCTTCTTTTGCGTTTTCCAACATTTCTTCTTTCGCAACAGGAATTACAAGATCACTAATATTAAACGACAATCCCCCTTCGAATGCGGTACGGAAACCTAATCTTTTAATATCATCCAAAAACTTAACTGTCTTTGGCATATTGGTAATCTTAATTATATCGCCAATGATTTCGCGTAAATTCTTTTTCGTCAACAATGCATTTACAAATCCAACTTCAACGGGGACATGTTGGTTAAAAATAACTCGGCCAACAGTCGTGTCAATTAATTTATTTTTCAACACGCCATTTTCGCGAACATCAGCTTTTACTTTTATCCAAGCATGTAAATCAACACGCCCTTCATTATACGCAATCAATACTTCGCTTGAATTGTAAAATTTCATCCCTTCGCCACGAATTAATTCAGTCGGAATATTTTTCTTCCCCTTAGTAAGGTAGTAAAGTCCAAGAACCATGTCCTGAGAAGGAAGTGTAATTGGTGTACCATTTTGAGGATTCAAAATATTGTGTGAAGCCAACATTAATAATTGTGCTTCCAAAATTGCAGGATGGCTTAGCGGAACGTGAACGGCCATTTGGTCACCGTCAAAGTCGGCATTGAATGCAGCAGTAACCAACGGATGTAATTGAATGGCTTTGCCTTCAATTAATTTTGGTTGAAATGCCTGAATAGAAAGTCGGTGAAGTGTTGGGGCACGATTCAATAATATTGGATGACCTTTTAAAATATTTTCAAGGATATCCCAAACGATTGCTTCTTTTTTGTCTACTAACTTTCTTGCACTTTTTACAGTTTTTACAATCCCTCTTTCAATAAGTTTACGAATAATAAATGGCTTAAATAATTCTGCAGCCATATCTTTTGGCAAACCACATTCGTGTAGTTTCAATTCTGGTCCAACAACAATTACAGAACGTCCAGAATAGTCAACACGCTTTCCTAATAAATTTTGACGGAAGCGACCTTGTTTTCCTTTCAATACATCGCTCAACGATTTCAATGCTCTTCCACCTTCTGCTTTTACTGCATTCGATTTTCTTGAATTATCAAATAAAGAATCGATTGCTTCTTGCAACATCCGCTTTTCATTTCTTAGAATTACTTCGGGTGCTTTAATTTCCAACAAGCGCTTTAAACGATTGTTGCGAATAATTACACGACGATATAAATCATTCAAATCAGAAGAAGCAAAACGGCCACCATCCAATGGAACAAGTGGACGAAGTTCTGGTGGAAGTACAGGAATGTATTGCATAACCATCCACTCAGGACGATTATTAATTCTTGTATTTGCATCACGAAAAGCTTCTACAACACTTAAACGTTTTAATGCATCGGCTTTTCTTTGTTGTGATGTTTCAGTTGCTGCTGCATTGCGCAAATCGAAAGATAGTTGATTCAAGTCGATTCGTTGCAATATATCATGAACAGCCTCTGCTCCCATTTTTGCAATAAACTTGTTTGGGTCTTCATCCGCCAAATGTTGATTGTCTTTTGGCAACGTATCTAAAATATCTAAATACTCTTCCTCAGTTAGTAAATGACCAACTTCTTGCCCTTTTTCTTCGCGAATACCTGGCTGAATTACCAAAAAACGTTCATAATAAATTATAGTTTCCAATTTTTTAGAACTCATCCCAAGTAAATAACCAATTTTATTTGGCAAAGATTTGAAATACCAAATATGAACTATAGGTACTACAAGTTTGATGTGTCCACATCTTTCGCGACGAACTTTTTTCTCCGTTACTTCTACTCCACAACGATCGCATACGATTCCTTTATAACGAATGCGTTTGTATTTACCACAAGCACATTCAAAATCTTTTACAGGCCCAAAAATTCTTTCACAAAACAAACCATCACGTTCTGGTTTGTAAGTACGATAATTAATTGTTTCTGGTTTTAATATTTCACCATGACTTTTTTCAAGAATAGAATCGGGAGATGCAAGTCCGATTGTAATTTTTGAAAATGTAGGCCTTTGACGAGTTTCTCTTTTCATTGCCAAATTGTTGGTTTCTTAAAAAAAATTATTTTATAAAATTGTTAATTAGAACTTAATCAAATTTCATATCAAGTCCCAATCCTCTCAGTTCATGTACCAATACATTAAACGATTCTGGAATACCAGGCTTCGGAATATTATCGCCTTTTACAATACTTTCATAAGCTTTTGCACGGCCAATAATATCATCGGATTTTATAGTGAGTAATTCCTGTAAAATGTTTGCTGCACCATAGGCTTTCAATGCCCAAACTTCCATTTCTCCAAAACGCTGACCTCCAAATTGTGCTTTACCTCCCAACGGCTGTTGGGTAATAAGGCTATATGGTCCGATGGAACGAGCATGCATTTTATCATCCACCATGTGGTGAAGTTTGATAACATAGATAACTCCAACTGTAGCTTTTTGATGAAAGCGAACACCTGTTTCTCCATCATATAAATAAGTATGTCCGTACATTGGAATATCGGCATCCTTGCAATATTGTGCAATTTCATCTACCGAAGCTCCGTCAAAGATTGGCGTAGAGAATTTCATTCCTAATTTTTCTCCTGTCCAACCAAGTACAGTTTCATAAATCTGTCCAAGGTTCATACGACTTGGTACACCCAATGGATTAAGTACAATATCAACCGGTGTTCCATCTTCAAGGAAAGGCATATCTTCTGCACGAACAATTTTTGCAACAATACCTTTGTTTCCGTGACGACCAGCCATTTTATCTCCAACTTTCAACTTACGTTTTACTGCTAAATAAACTTTAGCCAATTTTAAAACACCAGCTGGTAATTCATCCCCAATGCTAATGTTGAATTTTTCGCGTTTGTAACGACCTAATTCTTCATTAAACTTGATGTTGTAATTGTGTAACAAAGTGTTGATTTGTTCATCAACTTTTTTGTCATTCGTCCAATGAAGTGGATTAATATTTTGAATGTCGAGCTGTGCTAAATTTTTTGAATTGAACTTTGTTCCTTTTCCAATTACAATTTCTCCAAAATTATTTTCTACACCAGCACTTGTTTTATCGGAAAGAATTTGTTGCAATTTCTCCAACAATAATTCTTTTACATCAATTTCATTTTTTTCGTGAATTTTTTCAAGTTTTTCCAAAGACGCTCTTTCTTTTACTTTAGAATTTTTGTCTTTTTTTACACGTTGAAAAAGTTTACGATCAATAACAACACCTTCTACCCCATTTGGTGCTTTTAATGAAGCATCTTTTGCTTCACCCGCTTTATCACCGAAGATGGCTCTCAATAATTTTTCTTCAGGAGTAGGATCACTTTCTCCTTTTGGAGTTATTTTTCCGATGATGATATCTCCTTCTTTAATTTGTGCACCAATGCGAATGATACCATTTTCATCCAAATCTTTTGTTGCTTCTTCGGCAACATTTGGAATATCCGGTGTCAATTCTTCTTCGCCCAATTTGGTATCACGAACTTCCAATTCATATTCTGAAATATGAACAGAAGTAAACATATCTTCACGAACTACTCTTTCGCTAATTACAATCGCATCTTCAAAGTTGTATCCTTTCCAAGGCATGAATGCAACTTTCAGATTTTTTCCTAAAGCAAGTTCGCCGTCTTTCACAGCATAACCACCAGTTAGAAAATCTCCCTTCTTAACTTTTTGTCCTTTTTTTACAGCAGGATTTAGATTAATAGAGGTCTCCTGATTGGTTTTAATGAACTTAGTTAATTTATAAATTACTAAATCATCTTCGAAACTAACTATCTTTTCATTTTCGTCGCGGCTGTAACGAATATGAATTTCATTTGCATCTACATATTCTACAACTCCATTTCCTGATGCATGAATTTGAATTCTTGCATCACGTGCTGCTTTTGCTTCCAATCCTGTACCAACAATTGGATCATCAGGACGAATCAAAGGAACAGCTTGACGTTGCATGTTACTTCCCATCAATGCACGGTTAGCATCATCGTGTTCCAAAAAGGGAATCAACGATGCACTTAATCCAACAATTTGGTTAGGTGCTACGTCCATAAACTGAACTTCGTTTTTCTCCAACAAAGGAAAATCGCCAGTTACACGACTTAATACTTTATCATCAACAAAACTTCCATTGCTATTCAATGAAGAATTTGCTTGTGCAATTTTTGCAGAATCTTCTTGCTCCGCATTTAAAAATATTAATTTCGACATATTCACTTTGCCTCCATCAACTTCACGATAAGGAGTTTCGATGAATCCCATCGGGTTAATTTTTGCGTGTACACAAAGTGTAGAAATCAATCCAATATTTGGTCCTTCCGGAGTTTCAATTGTACAAAGACGACCGTAGTGAGAATAGTGAACGTCACGTACTTCAAATCCGGCTCTTTCGCGACTTAAACCACCTGGCCCAAGTGCAGATATACGACGTTTGTGCGTTAATTCACTTAACGGATTTGTTTGATCTAAAAATTGAGAAAGTTGCGATGTTCCAAAGAAAGAATTAATAACAGAAGAAAGTGTTCTTGCATTAATTAAATCTACCGGAGTAAATACTTCATTGTCACGCACATTCATTCTTTCGCGAATTGTTCTCGCCATTCTCGCAAGACCAACACCAAACTGCGCATACAATTGTTCTCCAACTGTTCTAACACGACGGTTACTCAAATGATCAATATCATCAATCTCCGCTTTTCCGTTTGTAAGTCGAACAAGATATTTTACAATTTCTATGATATCTGCTTTTGTAAGTGTTTTGTTCACCTTTGTGCTATCAAAACCAAGCTTTCTATTTATTTTATAACGACCAACTTCTCCTAAATCATAACGCTTATCGCTGAAAAATAATTTGTCGATAATTCCTCTTGCAGTTTCATTATCTGGTGCATCAGTTCCGCGTAATTGACGATAGATGTGTTGAACAGCTTCCAACTCACTGTTTGAAGTATCTTTACTTAGTGTATTGTAAATAATTGCATAATCACCACCAACATTATCCTTTTGAACAAAAATTGTTTTTATGTCCAATTCAACAATTGTACTAATTACTTCTTCATCTAAAACTGTATCGCGTTCATAAATGATTTCATTTCTTTCAATAGAAACAACCTCTCCGGTATCTTCATCTACAAAATCTTCAACCCAACTTCTCAATACACGAGCTGCAAGTCGTCGACCAACATATTTCTGTAAAGATTTATTATCCACTTTTACTTCATCGGCCATTCCAAATAATTCCAAAATTGCTTTATCAGAATCAAAGCCAATTGCACGCAACAAAGTAGTTACAGGAAATTTTTTCTTACGATCAATGTATGCATACATAACATTGTTAATATCTGTCGCAAACTCCATCCAAGCTCCTTTGAAAGGAATTACTCTTGCAGAGTAAATTTTTGTTCCATTTGGATGAGTTGATTGACCAAAGAAAACTCCCGGTGAACGATGCAATTGAGACACGACAACTCTTTCTGCGCCATTGATAACAAAAGTACCACGCGGTGTCATGTAAGGAATGTTTCCAAGAAAAACATCCTGAACGATTGTCTGAAAATCTACGTGCTCTTCGTCATTACAGCTCAAACGAAGTTTGGCTTTTAATGGAAGTGCGTACGTTAATCCACGTTCCATACACTCTTCCATGGTATAACGAGGCGGATCGATAAAATAATCGACAAACTCTAAAACAAATATGTTTCGAGTATCCGTTATCGGAAAATTCTCTTTGAAAACGCGAAACAATCCTTCAATGTTTCTTTTGTCTGGCGTTGTTTCCAATTGAAAAAATTCTCTGAAAGATTGAATTTGAATGTCGAGCAAATCTGGGGCGTTGGTAAGATGTTTTATTTTACCAAAATCTACCCTGCGATTCATTTTTGTAGAAGACATAGGCGTACTTACCGGTTTTTATACATTACGGACAAACAAAACAGACAAAGTAATATCTAATTTTCAAAGTGAAAAACTATGAAAATCAATTACTTAGTCATGATTTGAATTGTCAAAATTAGTTGCACGAAATAAAAGGATTGCAAAGGTAATCCTTTTAGGGTTAAAACCAATAAAAAAATTGTAACAAAAATCTTGCCATTTTTATACTACTTATAGGGTATTTTTTTTACTCCAAAATGACCCTACATTTAAAAAAATATTTTAGTGAGCATCAAAGAATTTATAAGAGATTATTTAAGTTTTACAAGGAAAGAAAGAATTGGAATTTTGAGTCTTATTGCTTTGTTGTTCTTCGTTACTTTTTTACCAAAATTTATTCAAAAAAATGCAAGTGAATCGAAATCACAAATTGATACAAGCTGGATTGCTTTGGCAGAAAATTTGAAAACAACAACTGAAGAGGAAAATTCTTTTCATCAATACGACTACTCGACAAACGCAACGAAAACAGAGTTGAACAATAAATTATTTTTTTTCGACCCAAATACAATTTCAACTGATGAATGGAGAAAACTAAATCTTAGAGAAAGTACAATAAAAACAATTGGCAATTATCTTAACAAAGGAGGACATTTTTACAAACCAGAAGATTTGAAAAAAATTTATGGTTTGCGAATAAATGAATTCGAACGTTTATTGCCTTTTATAAAAATTGAACCGAAAATTATCACTGAAAATTTTTCTCAAGCTTCAACCGAAAAAGTTGAAACCAAAATTTACACAACACCAACTTATTTCTCAATTGATATAAATATTGCAGATTCAACAGCATTCATCAATCTCCCCGGAATTGGCAATAAACTTGCAACACGGATAATTTCATTCAGGGAAAAACTTGGCGGTTTTTATTCTGTTGAACAAATTAGAGAAGTTTATGCTTTGTCCGATTCTACTTTTCAAAAAATAAAGCAATGGTTAAAAATTGAAACAGAAACAATTAAAAAAATCGATATCAACACAGCTTCGTTTGATGAATTAAAACTACACCCCTACATTCGATGGTCACTTGCAAATACAATTATTGCTTACAGAAATCAACACGGGTCATTTCAAAATTTGGAAGAACTTAAAAAAATTTTTTCAATTACAGATGAAGTTTACATTAAAATTTCACCTTATTTAATGGTGAAATAAAAAACCCTTCGCAAATTGCAAAGGGTTTTAAAAATAAGTTTAATACGAATTAAACGATTTCAACATCTGCACCCGCCTCTTTCAATTTGTTTGCAATGTCATCCGCTTCTGCTTTAGAAACTCCTTCCTTTACAGGTTTTGGAGCACCATCAACAAGCTCTTTTGATTCTTTCAAACCAAGGCCAGTTAAATCTTTTACAACTTTAACAACACCAAGTTTAGAAGCACCACCGCTTTTCAATATTACATTGAAAGAAGTTTTTTCTTCTACTGCTGCTGCGCCACCGTCGCCACCACTTACAACAACTGCTGCTGCTGCTGCTGGTTCAATTCCGTATTCTGATTTTAAGAAGCTCGCTAATTCTTGAACTTCTTTTACTGATAAGCCTACAAGGCTTTCTGCTAATGCTTTTACGTCTGCCATTTGATTTAAATTTTTACCGCCTTCATTGCCTTTTTTTATTAAGGTCTCCAGCGGAGTGATTAAAAAAATTTGCCTTTATTTTCCCTCAGGCCTGGGTTTTTATTTTATCCCAATTATCAATTGGAAAATATTTTTTTATTCTGCAACTACTTCTGCTTTCGATTCTGCATTTTGCAACAATGCAGCAATCACACGCTTAGCAGGTGATTGTAACAACCCAATAACCTCGCCAATCAACTCGTTCTTTGTTTTAATTTTAACAAGAACAGCCAATTGATTATCGCCAACATAAACATCGCCATTAATAAATGCAGCTTTCAATACAGGCTTTTCACTTTTTGCTTCTTTACGAAAACTACTTAAAATAAGTGCCGGCTCTTTTGGATTTTCTGAAAACATTAATGCGGTTACATTATTCAAAGAATCATAAACACCAGTAAATCTTTCAGCATCTATCGATTCCAATGCTTTTTTGATAAGTGTATTTTTTGCCACTTTCATTTCCACTTGCTTATTAAAACAAGCACGACGCAATTGCCCAGCTTGTACTACAGTAAGTGATTCTGTATCTGTAATATAAAAATTGTTGTATTGAGAAAATTTCCCTTTCAACAATTCAATTACTTCGTTTTTTTGATCTTTAGTCATAATACTATTTTTTAAGGATGGCCTTTAAATTTTAATGAATAAACCCTTTTGTATCAATTGCAATTCCTGGACTCATTGTACTAGCCATGCTAATACCTTTTAGATAAATTCCTTTTGCAGTTGACGGTTTTGATTTGATAATAATATTCAAAAGCTCTTGGCTATTTTCTGCAATTTTATCTGCCGAAAAACTTACTCTACCAACTGAAGCATGAATGATTGCATTCTTATCAATCTTAAATGCAATCTTTCCTTTTTTTACTTCGTTTACTGCACCAGCAACATCATTGCTAACAGTTCCTGTTTTAGGATTTGGCATCAAATTGCGTGGGCCAAGTACTTTACCAAGTTTACCAATTTTTGGCATTACACTTGGGGTTGCAATTATTACATCCACATCAACCCAACCACCTTCAATCTTTGTAACATATTCGTCAAGCCCAACAAAATCAGCACCTGCAGCTTTTGCATCAGCTTCTTTATCTGGAGTACAAAGTACCAGTACCGTTTTTGTTTTACCTGTTCCGTGAGGAAGTGTAACGGTACCACGAATAGCTTGATCCGCTTTTTTTGGATCAACACCTAATCGAATATGCAAATCAACTGAAGCATCAAATTTGCAAGTTGTAACTTCTTTTACAAGTGAAGACGCCTCTTTAAGTGAGTACATTTTATTAATCTCAACTTTAGATGCAATTTTTTTTCTTTTCTTACTAATGAAAGCCATTGTAATTCGTTTTTTAAAAATGAAGCAATCAATTATCCCAAGGCGCTTTGCCTTCAACGGTAATTCCCATACTGCGGGCAGTTCCTGCAACCATTTTCATGGCGCTTTCAACTGTAAAACAGTTTAAGTCGGGCATTTTATCTTTTGCAATTACCTCAACTTGTGACCAAGTTACTTTTCCAACTTTATCACGGTTAGATTCCTTTGAACCACTTTGCAACTTTGCAGCTTCTAATAGCTGAACCGGAGCTGGAGGGGTTTTGATAATAAAATCAAAACTTTTGTCGGAATAAACGGTAATTAAAACTGGTAGTACTTTCCCAATTTTATCTTGAGTACGTGCATTGAACTGCTTACAAAATTCCATGATGTTAATACCCTTGGAACCTAATGCAGGTCCAATCGGAGGTGCTGGATTGGCTTGCCCTCCCTTACACTGAAGCTTTACATAGCCTGAGATTTCTTTTGCCATTTTTTTGTGATTTATTGGTTTTAGCGTCGCGATAAATCGTGACTCCCAAATTCCTCATTCCCGAATAAACGGGTTGCTAAAGAACTAATTTGGGCGGCGAAGATAAGGGAAAAGTATAAACTGTTGGATTATTTTTTTAAAAAATAAAACCCGAACGCTATCTCTTTAAAAAATCTGAATAATACGATTGCAATATTGCTTTTGCAATTTCGGTTTGACTTTTGTTTGTTTTCCCTTCTTCTAAAATATTTTTATTTGAAATATGGTCAAACACAATTCTGCTGCTGTCGGTTACAAAACCAATCCCTTCATTAAAAGTAAAAGCACTCCAACTTTTTGATGAAGCATCAAATAAATTTTTAGAAAAAGAAAATTGCTGTGTGTTGAATCCCAATTGCTGCACCATCGTATTTGCTACATCCAATTGACTCACTGTTTTTTTAATCAGTTTATTTTGATTATTCAAAGCCCCACCCAATAGTAATAGTGGGATTCTAAATGCATCAGCTTTGTTTTCACTTATTGGCAAATAATGTCCGTGATCTGCAACAATTACCACAACTGTATTTTTCCATAATTCCATTTTTTTCAATTCGGCAATAAATGCGCCCACACATGAATCGGTATAAAATAATGAATTAAAAAATTGAATTGAATCATCGTTCCCTTTAAATACCGGATTGGTAGGTATTTCGAAAGGTTCGTGGCTGCTTAATGTCAACCAAGTTGTAAAAAATGGTTGCTTCATTTTTGGAATATCGTCAACTAATTTTTTAGCAATTACATCATCGTGTACTCCCCATTTTGAAATCATTTGTGAAGAAAGAAAATCATTTTTTGTTATTAATTTTTCAAACTTTTGAGCGAATAAATAACTTTTAATATTTGCGAATTCGGCTTCGCCGCCATAATAAAAATTTGTTGAAAACCCATTTTCAAAAAGCGTTTTTCCAAGCCCGGGCAAGTGCGTTGTTTTTTCGGGATGATTTACGATTGAAGTTTTCGGCATAGCTGGATAGCCACTCAAAACTGCACTAATTCCTTTGTCAGTTCTATCTCCGGAAGCATAGCAATTTTCAAAATAGATTCCTTCCTTAATTAAGTTTTGAAAATTCGGCACAATGAATTTTCCCTGAACCATTTTATTTACAACTTTTTCTGTAAAACTTTCCCAAACAATAAAAAGCAAATTCGGCTTTGTTCCATCTTTAACTTCTATAATTTGCTCTACTTTATTTTCATTATTGAACAAATCATTTACATATTTGTTTGCTTCATCTTCCTTCATGTATTGATAAAAATTCTGACTAAGCCGATTCATTCGCATTACCGAATACATAAAATTCCAAGATGCATTAATGGCAACATTATTTGCATAATTATTATTACAGAAATAAACACTGCTTTGGTTTATTGGCGCCAATTGAACCCCACCTCTTATTGGAATTATTAAACTAATTGAAATAAGTAAAACTAAAAATAGTTGTAAAACTTTTTTTTCATTTGAATGCAATAAATAATTAAAATTTGAAAATACTTTTATTGTAATTTTCAACAACAGAAAATAACAAATAACAAAAATGAATCCAATCCAAAAAAGCGGTAAATAGCTGATTGAAGCCCACAATTCTGCTGGAGACGATAAATATTTTAATGAAGTTGCATCAATTTTACTTCCCCAAACCTTATACATTTCCGCATCTCCAATAATTATGAATAGTTCAAAAAAAAGAAGAGTGGCTGTGTAAGTAATATAAAGAAACCTCTTACGCAAAGAATTAAAATACAAGCTTACAATTACAAAACAACTTGGAATTATAGAAAAATAAGCAGCCATTGAAGCATCCATTTTTGCTCCATTTAGCAATGCTTTTATTATTAAAGAAAAGGAAAGTGATTTTGTTAACGGCCATTCATAAAGCAGAAAAAAAACACGAGCAGTTTCAAAAAAAACTACCCAGCAACTAAAATAAATTACTATAAAAAAAAGACGCTTAAACATGTCCTAAAATTAAAAGCAATTCTTAATCGAATTGCTTTTAAGAAAATTATTTATTCTTTTTGAACTAATTTAATTTTTCAACCTGCATATAATTTAATTCAACCGGAGTTGCACGTCCAAATATTTTTACTGTTACTTTCAACTTTTTCTTTTCTTCATTTACTTCTTCAATTGTACCATTAAAGTCGTTGAAAGGTCCTTCAATAATTTTAATTGTTTCGCCCACAATGAATGGCTCATTAAGTCTCAATCCGCCAACCTCAGCCATTTCATCCATCTTGCCCAACATTTTATTTACTTCCGACTTACGTAATGCAATCGGATGTTCTTTCCCTAAAAAATGAATAACATTAGATGCATGTTTTATTGTATCTCGTAAATCATCGGAAAATTTTCCACTTTCAATTTCCACCATTACATAACCGGGGTAATAGTTGCGTTCCCGCATTACTTTTTTACCACCTTGTACTTTGTAAACTTTTTCAACCGGTAAAAAAATTTGTTTTACAATTTGGTCCCAACCATTTCTTGCTATTTCTTTATCGAGATATTCCTTTACTTTTTTTTCTTTACCGCTAACAACACGCAAAACATACCATTTCGTTTCTACAGTTGCGCTCCCTTGTACATTTGTTGTTTCCATTATTAAAAAATATTATAAATGAATTTCAAACCACCATTGGTTAATGTATCCATTACCCACACTAATGCTGTTATAACAAGAGTCGCAACTATTACAATCATAGTTGATTGTTGCAATTGCGCCCAAGTTGGCCAGGTTACTTTTTCAAGTAATTCTCTATAAGATTCCTTGAAGTAGTTTGAAATTTTATTCATTGTCATTCTTGTTTTATACTCAAAAAAATTTTCAATTTCTTTTAACTCCGAAAGCACGGGCAGAGAGACTCGAACTCCCATCAACGGTTTTGGAGACCGCTATTCTGCCATTGAACTATGCCCGTAAGTACAATTAGCTAATCAGCAAATTTGCCAATTAGCTAATTGCAAAATTACTATAGTAGTTTCTTACTTCAGAATTTCAGTTACCTGTCCTGCTCCTACTGTGCGTCCACCTTCGCGAATCGCAAACTTCAACCCTTTTTCCATCGCAATTGGTTGAATCAATTTGATGGTTAAAGAAGTATTATCGCCAGGCATTACCATTTCTGTTCCTGCTGCCAATTCTACTTCACCTGTTACGTCAGTTGTACGGAAGTAAAATTGTGGACGATATTTATTGAAGAATGGAGTATGACGACCACCCTCTTCTTTGCTTAATACGTAAACTTCAGCTTTGAATTCTGTATGTGGCGTAATTGAACCTGGTTTACAAATAACCATTCCACGACGGATATCTTTTTTATCAATACCGCGAAGTAATAATCCAGCATTATCGCCAGCCTCCCCTTCGTCAAGTATTTTACGGAACATCTCAACACCAGTTACAGTTGATGATAAAGGTTTCTCAATTAGACCTACCAATTCAACGTTTTCACCAGTTTTTACTCTACCTCTTTCAATACGACCAGTTGCAACTGTACCACGACCGGTAATTGAAAATACGTCTTCAACACTCATCAAGAATGCCTGATCAACTGGACGAGGAGGCAATGGAATATATGTATCAACCGCATCCATCAGATCCCCAATTGCTTTAAGTGATTTTTCGTCACTTGCCAATGCACCTGTTGCAGAACCTTGAATAACTGGTGTATTTGCACCATCAAAACCATAGAAAGTTAAAAGGTCACGAATTTCCATTTCAACTAATTCTATCAATTCAGGATCATCAACTAAATCAACTTTATTCATAAATACAACAATCTTCGGAACGCCAACTTGACGAGCCAAAAGAATGTGTTCTTTTGTTTGTGGCATAGGGCCATCTGTTGCTGCAACTACAAGAATAGCTCCATCCATCTGTGCAGCTCCTGTAATCATATTTTTTACATAGTCAGCGTGACCTGGACAGTCAACGTGTGCATAGTGCCTGTTAGCTGTTTGGTATTCTACGTGTGCTGTGTTGATGGTGATACCACGCTCTTTTTCTTCGGGAGCAGCATCAATATCTCCATACGATTTTGCAGTCGCCAACCCTCTTTCTGCAAGATAAGTTGTAATGGCTGCGGTTAGTGTTGTTTTACCATGGTCGATATGACCAATAGTTCCGACGTTTACATGGGGTTTATCCCGCTTAAAGACTTCTTTTGACATGTTATCCTTTTTTAAGTTGTGTTTACAAATTTAATTTATCCTGCAATTGCACCGAATTTATTTTTATAAATTTCAATGCTTTAACATTCATTGTTTAATAATCAATTTCAATTTTAAAATTGAAATTGATTATTAAACAATGAATGTTAAAGCATTGAAATTTATAAAAATAAATTCGGTGCAATTGCAGGATAAATTAAATTTGTAAACACAACTTAAAAAAGGATAACATGTCAAAAGAAGTCTTTAAGCGGGATAAACCCCATGTAAACGTCGGAACTATTGGTCATATCGACCATGGTAAAACAACACTAACCGCAGCCATTACAACTTATCTTGCAGAAAGAGGGTTGGCGACTGCAAAATCGTATGGAGATATTGATGCTGCTCCCGAAGAAAAAGAGCGTGGTATCACCATCAACACAGCACACGTAGAATACCAAACAGCTAACAGGCACTATGCACACGTTGACTGTCCAGGTCACGCTGACTATGTAAAAAATATGATTACAGGAGCTGCACAGATGGATGGAGCTATTCTTGTAGTTGCAGCAACAGATGGCCCTATGCCACAAACAAAAGAACACATTCTTTTGGCTCGTCAAGTTGGCGTTCCGAAGATTGTTGTATTTATGAATAAAGTTGATTTAGTTGATGATCCTGAATTGATAGAATTAGTTGAAATGGAAATTCGTGACCTTTTAACTTTCTATGGTTTTGATGGTGCAAATACACCAGTTATTCAAGGTTCTGCAACAGGTGCATTGGCAAGTGACGAAAAATCACTTAAAGCAATTGGGGATCTGATGGATGCGGTTGATACATATATTCCATTGCCTCCTCGTCCAGTTGATCAGGCATTCTTGATGAGTGTTGAAGACGTATTTTCAATTACCGGTCGTGGTACAGTTGCAACTGGTCGTATTGAAAGAGGTAGAGTAAAAACTGGTGAAAACGTTGAATTGGTAGGTCTAATTGAGAAACCTTTATCATCAACTGTAACTGGTGTTGAGATGTTCCGTAAAATACTTGACGAAGGGGAGGCTGGCGATAATGCTGGATTATTACTTCGCGGTATTGATAAAAAAGATATCCGTCGTGGAATGGTTATTTGTAAACCAGGTTCAATTACGCCACATACAGAATTCAAAGCTGAAGTTTACGTATTAAGCAAAGAAGAGGGTGGTCGTCATACTCCATTCTTCAATAAATATCGTCCACAATTTTACTTCCGTACAACTGACGTAACAGGTGAAGTAGAATTGGCAGCAGGAACAGAAATGGTAATGCCTGGCGATAATACTTCTTTAACCATCAAATTGATTCAACCAATTGCGATGGAAAAAGGGTTGAAGTTTGCGATTCGCGAAGGTGGACGCACAGTAGGAGCAGGACAGGTAACTGAAATTCTGAAGTAAGAAACTACTATAGTAATTTTGCAATTAGCTAATTGGCAAATTTGCTGATTAGCTAATTGTACTTACGGGCATAGTTCAATGGCAGAATAGCGGTCTCCAAAACCGTTGATGGGAGTTCGAGTCTCTCTGCCCGTGCTTTCGGAGTTAAAAGAAATTGAAAATTTTTTTGAGTATAAAACAAGAATGACAATGAATAAAATTTCAAACTACTTCAAGGAATCTTATAGAGAATTACTTGAAAAAGTAACCTGGCCAACTTGGGCGCAATTGCAACAATCAACTATGATTGTAATAGTTGCGACTCTTGTTATAACAGCATTAGTGTGGGTAATGGATACATTAACCAATGGTGGTTTGAAATTCATTTATAATATTTTTTAATAATGGAAACAACAAATGTACAAGGGAGCGCAACTGTAGAAACGAAATGGTATGTTTTGCGTGTTGTTAGCGGTAAAGAAAAAAAAGTAAAGGAATATCTCGATAAAGAAATAGCAAGAAATGGTTGGGACCAAATTGTAAAACAAATTTTTTTACCGGTTGAAAAAGTTTACAAAGTACAAGGTGGTAAAAAAGTAATGCGGGAACGCAACTATTACCCCGGTTATGTAATGGTGGAAATTGAAAGTGGAAAATTTTCCGATGATTTACGAGATACAATAAAACATGCATCTAATGTTATTCATTTTTTAGGGAAAGAACATCCGATTGCATTACGTAAGTCGGAAGTAAATAAAATGTTGGGCAAGATGGATGAAATGGCTGAGGTTGGCGGATTGAGACTTAATGAGCCATTCATTGTGGGCGAAACAATTAAAATTATTGAAGGACCTTTCAACGACTTTAATGGTACAATTGAAGAAGTAAATGAAGAAAAGAAAAAGTTGAAAGTAACAGTAAAAATATTTGGACGTGCAACTCCGGTTGAATTAAATTATATGCAGGTTGAAAAATTAAATTAGTTCAAAAAGAATAAATAATTTTCTTAAAAGCAATTCGATTAAGAATTGCTTTTAATTTTAGGACATGTTTAAGCGTCTTTTTTTTATAGTAATTTATTTTAGTTGCTGGGTAGTTTTTTTTGAAACTGCTCGTGTTTTTTTTCTGCTTTATGAATGGCCGTTAACAAAATCACTTTCCTTTTCTTTAATAATAAAAGCATTGCTAAATGGAGCAAAAATGGATGCTTCAATGGCTGCTTATTTTTCTATAATTCCAAGTTGTTTTGTAATTGTAAGCTTGTATTTTAATTCTTTGCGTAAGAGGTTTCTTTATATTACTTACACAGCCACTCTTCTTTTTTTTGAACTATTCATAATTATTGGAGATGCGGAAATGTATAAGGTTTGGGGAAGTAAAATTGATGCAACTTCATTAAAATATTTATCGTCTCCAGCAGAATTGTGGGCTTCAATCAGCTATTTACCGCTTTTTTGGATTGGATTCATTTTTGTTATTTGTTATTTTCTGTTGTTGAAAATTACAATAAAAGTATTTTCAAATTTTAATTATTTATTGCATTCAAATGAAAAAAAAGTTTTACAACTATTTTTAGTTTTACTTATTTCAATTAGTTTAATAATTCCAATAAGAGGTGGGGTTCAATTGGCGCCAATAAACCAAAGCAGTGTTTATTTCTGTAATAATAATTATGCAAATAATGTTGCCATTAATGCATCTTGGAATTTTATGTATTCGGTAATGCGAATGAATCGGCTTAGTCAGAATTTTTATCAATACATGAAGGAAGATGAAGCAAACAAATATGTAAATGATTTGTTCAATAATGAAAATAAAGTAGAGCAAATTATAGAAGTTAAAGATGGAACAAAGCCGAATTTGCTTTTTATTGTTTGGGAAAGTTTTACAGAAAAAGTTGTAAATAAAATGGTTCAGGGAAAATTCATTGTGCCGAATTTTCAAAACTTAATTAAGGAAGGAATCTATTTTGAAAATTGCTATGCTTCCGGAGATAGAACTGACAAAGGAATTAGTGCAGTTTTGAGTGGCTATCCAGCTATGCCGAAAACTTCAATCGTAAATCATCCCGAAAAAACAACGCACTTGCCCGGGCTTGGAAAAACGCTTTTTGAAAATGGGTTTTCAACAAATTTTTATTATGGCGGCGAAGCCGAATTCGCAAATATTAAAAGTTATTTATTCGCTCAAAAGTTTGAAAAATTAATAACAAAAAATGATTTTCTTTCTTCACAAATGATTTCAAAATGGGGAGTACACGATGATGTAATTGCTAAAAAATTAGTTGACGATATTCCAAAAATGAAGCAACCATTTTTTACAACTTGGTTGACATTAAGCAGCCACGAACCTTTCGAAATACCTACCAATCCGGTATTTAAAGGGAACGATGATTCAATTCAATTTTTTAATTCATTATTTTATACCGATTCATGTGTGGGCGCATTTATTGCCGAATTGAAAAAAATGGAATTATGGAAAAATACAGTTGTGGTAATTGTTGCAGATCACGGACATTATTTGCCAATAAGTGAAAACAAAGCTGATGCATTTAGAATCCCACTATTACTATTGGGTGGGGCTTTGAATAATCAAAATAAACTGATTAAAAAAACAGTGAGTCAATTGGATGTAGCAAATACGATGGTGCAGCAATTGGGATTCAACACACAGCAATTTTCTTTTTCTAAAAATTTATTTGATGCTTCATCAAAAAGTTGGAGTGCTTTTACTTTTAATGAAGGGATTGGTTTTGTAACCGACAGCAGCAGAATTGTGTTTGACCATATTTCAAATAAAAATATTTTAGAAGAAGGGAAAACAAACAAAAGTCAAACCGAAATTGCAAAAGCAATATTGCAATCGTATTATTCAGATTTTTTAAAGAGATAGCGTTCGGGTTTTATTTTTTAAAAAAATAATCCAACAGTTTATACTTTTCCCTTATCTTCGCCGCCCAAATTAGTTCTTTAGCAACCCGTTTATTCGGGAATGAGGAATTTGGGAGTCACGATTTATCGCGACGCTAAAACCAATAAATCACAAAAAAATGGCAAAAGAAATCTCAGGCTATGTAAAGCTTCAGTGTAAGGGAGGGCAAGCCAATCCAGCACCTCCGATTGGACCTGCATTAGGTTCCAAGGGTATTAACATCATGGAATTTTGTAAGCAGTTCAATGCACGTACTCAAGATAAAATTGGGAAAGTACTACCAGTTTTAATTACCGTTTATTCCGACAAAAGTTTTGATTTTATTATCAAAACCCCTCCAGCTCCGGTTCAGCTATTAGAAGCTGCAAAGTTGCAAAGTGGTTCAAAGGAATCTAACCGTGATAAAGTTGGAAAAGTAACTTGGTCACAAGTTGAGGTAATTGCAAAAGATAAAATGCCCGACTTAAACTGTTTTACAGTTGAAAGCGCCATGAAAATGGTTGCAGGAACTGCCCGCAGTATGGGAATTACCGTTGAAGGCAAAGCGCCTTGGGATAATTGATTGCTTCATTTTTAAAAAACGAATTACAATGGCTTTCATTAGTAAGAAAAGAAAAAAAATTGCATCTAAAGTTGAGATTAATAAAATGTACTCACTTAAAGAGGCGTCTTCACTTGTAAAAGAAGTTACAACTTGCAAATTTGATGCTTCAGTTGATTTGCATATTCGATTAGGTGTTGATCCAAAAAAAGCGGATCAAGCTATTCGTGGTACCGTTACACTTCCTCACGGAACAGGTAAAACAAAAACGGTACTGGTACTTTGTACTCCAGATAAAGAAGCTGATGCAAAAGCTGCAGGTGCTGATTTTGTTGGGCTTGACGAATATGTTACAAAGATTGAAGGTGGTTGGGTTGATGTGGATGTAATAATTGCAACCCCAAGTGTAATGCCAAAAATTGGTAAACTTGGTAAAGTACTTGGCCCACGCAATTTGATGCCAAATCCTAAAACAGGAACTGTTAGCAATGATGTTGCTGGTGCAGTAAACGAAGTAAAAAAAGGAAAGATTGCATTTAAGATTGATAAGAATGCAATCATTCATGCTTCAGTTGGTAGAGTAAGTTTTTCGGCAGATAAAATTGCAGAAAATAGCCAAGAGCTTTTGAATATTATTATCAAATCAAAACCGTCAACTGCAAAAGGAATTTATCTAAAAGGTATTAGCATGGCTAGTACAATGAGTCCAGGAATTGCAATTGATACAAAAGGGTTTATTCATTAAAATTTAAAGGCCATCCTTAAAAAATAGTATTATGACTAAAGATCAAAAAAACGAAGTAATTGAATTGTTGAAAGGGAAATTTTCTCAATACAACAATTTTTATATTACAGATACAGAATCACTTACTGTAGTACAAGCTGGGCAATTGCGTCGTGCTTGTTTTAATAAGCAAGTGGAAATGAAAGTGGCAAAAAATACACTTATCAAAAAAGCATTGGAATCGATAGATGCTGAAAGATTTACTGGTGTTTATGATTCTTTGAATAATGTAACCGCATTAATGTTTTCAGAAAATCCAAAAGAGCCGGCACTTATTTTAAGTAGTTTTCGTAAAGAAGCAAAAAGTGAAAAGCCTGTATTGAAAGCTGCATTTATTAATGGCGATGTTTATGTTGGCGATAATCAATTGGCTGTTCTTGTTAAAATTAAAACAAAGAACGAGTTGATTGGCGAGGTTATTGGGTTGTTACAATCACCTGCTAAGCGTGTGATTGCTGCATTGTTGCAAAATGCAGAATCGAAAGCAGAAGTAGTTGCAGAATAAAAAAATATTTTCCAATTGATAATTGGGATAAAATAAAAACCCAGGCCTGAGGGAAAATAAAGGCAAATTTTTTTAATCACTCCGCTGGAGACCTTAATAAAAAAAGGCAATGAAGGCGGTAAAAATTTAAATCAAATGGCAGACGTAAAAGCATTAGCAGAAAGCCTTGTAGGCTTATCAGTAAAAGAAGTTCAAGAATTAGCGAGCTTCTTAAAATCAGAATACGGAATTGAACCAGCAGCAGCAGCAGCAGTTGTTGTAAGTGGTGGCGACGGTGGCGCAGCAGCAGTAGAAGAAAAAACTTCTTTCAATGTAATATTGAAAAGCGGTGGTGCTTCTAAACTTGGTGTTGTTAAAGTTGTAAAAGATTTAACTGGCCTTGGTTTGAAAGAATCAAAAGAGCTTGTTGATGGTGCTCCAAAACCTGTAAAGGAAGGAGTTTCTAAAGCAGAAGCGGATGACATTGCAAACAAATTGAAAGAGGCGGGTGCAGATGTTGAAATCGTTTAATTCGTATTAAACTTATTTTTAAAACCCTTTGCAATTTGCGAAGGGTTTTTTATTTCACCATTAAATAAGGTGAAATTTTAATGTAAACTTCATCTGTAATTGAAAAAATTTTTTTAAGTTCTTCCAAATTTTGAAATGACCCGTGTTGATTTCTGTAAGCAATAATTGTATTTGCAAGTGACCATCGAATGTAGGGGTGTAGTTTTAATTCATCAAACGAAGCTGTGTTGATATCGATTTTTTTAATTGTTTCTGTTTCAATTTTTAACCATTGCTTTATTTTTTGAAAAGTAGAATCGGACAAAGCATAAACTTCTCTAATTTGTTCAACAGAATAAAAACCGCCAAGTTTTTCCCTGAATGAAATTATCCGTGTTGCAAGTTTATTGCCAATTCCGGGGAGATTGATGAATGCTGTTGAATCTGCAATATTTATATCAATTGAGAAATAAGTTGGTGTTGTGTAAATTTTGGTTTCAACTTTTTCGGTTGAAGCTTGAGAAAAATTTTCAGTGATAATTTTCGGTTCAATTTTTATAAAAGGCAATAAACGTTCGAATTCATTTATTCGCAAACCATAAATTTTTTTCAAATCTTCTGGTTTGTAAAAATGTCCTCCTTTGTTAAGATAATTGCCAATTGTTTTTATTGTACTTTCTCTAAGATTTAGTTTTCTCCATTCATCAGTTGAAATTGTATTTGGGTCGAAAAAAAATAATTTATTGTTCAACTCTGTTTTCGTTGCGTTTGTCGAGTAGTCGTATTGATGAAAAGAATTTTCCTCTTCAGTTGTTGTTTTCAAATTTTCTGCCAAAGCAATCCAGCTTGTATCAATTTGTGATTTCGATTCACTTGCATTTTTTTGAATAAATTTTGGTAAAAAAGTAACGAAGAACAACAAAGCAATAAGACTCAAAATTCCAATTCTTTCTTTCCTTGTAAAACTTAAATAATCTCTTATAAATTCTTTGATGCTCACTAAAATATTTTTTTAAATGTAGGGTCATTTTGGAGTAAAAAAAATACCCTATAAGTAGTATAAAAATGGCAAGATTTTTGTTACAATTTTTTTATTGGTTTTAACCCTAAAAGGATTACCTTTGCAATCCTTTTATTTCGTGCAACTAATTTTGACAATTCAAATCATGACTAAGTAATTGATTTTCATAGTTTTTCACTTTGAAAATTAGATATTACTTTGTCTGTTTTGTTTGTCCGTAATGTATAAAAACCGGTAAGTACGCCTATGTCTTCTACAAAAATGAATCGCAGGGTAGATTTTGGTAAAATAAAACATCTTACCAACGCCCCAGATTTGCTCGACATTCAAATTCAATCTTTCAGAGAATTTTTTCAATTGGAAACAACGCCAGACAAAAGAAACATTGAAGGATTGTTTCGCGTTTTCAAAGAGAATTTTCCGATAACGGATACTCGAAACATATTTGTTTTAGAGTTTGTCGATTATTTTATCGATCCGCCTCGTTATACCATGGAAGAGTGTATGGAACGTGGATTAACGTACGCACTTCCATTAAAAGCCAAACTTCGTTTGAGCTGTAATGACGAAGAGCACGTAGATTTTCAGACAATCGTTCAGGATGTTTTTCTTGGAAACATTCCTTACATGACACCGCGTGGTACTTTTGTTATCAATGGCGCAGAAAGAGTTGTCGTGTCTCAATTGCATCGTTCACCGGGAGTTTTCTTTGGTCAATCAACTCATCCAAATGGAACAAAAATTTACTCTGCAAGAGTAATTCCTTTCAAAGGAGCTTGGATGGAGTTTGCGACAGATATTAACAATGTTATGTATGCATACATTGATCGTAAGAAAAAATTTCCTGTAACTACTTTGTTGCGTGCAATTGGCTTTGATTCTGATAAAGCAATTTTGGAATTATTTGGAATGGCCGATGAAGTAAAAGTGGATAATAAATCTTTACAGAAATATGTTGGTCGACGACTTGCAGCTCGTGTATTGAGAAGTTGGGTTGAAGATTTTGTAGATGAAGATACCGGAGAGGTTGTTTCTATTGAAAGAAATGAAATCATTTATGAACGCGATACAGTTTTAGATGAAGAAGTAATTAGTACAATTGTTGAATTGGACATAAAAACAATTTTTGTTCAAAAGGATAATGTTGGTGGTGATTATGCAATTATTTACAATACACTAAGTAAAGATACTTCAAACAGTGAGTTGGAAGCTGTTCAACACATCTATCGTCAATTACGCGGAACTGATGCACCAGATAATGAAACTGCAAGAGGAATTATCGACAAATTATTTTTCAGCGATAAGCGTTATGATTTAGGAGAAGTTGGTCGTTATAAAATAAATAGAAAGCTTGGTTTTGATAGCACAAAGGTGAACAAAACACTTACAAAAGCAGATATCATAGAAATTGTAAAATATCTTGTTCGACTTACAAACGGAAAAGCGGAGATTGATGATATTGATCATTTGAGTAACCGTCGTGTTAGAACAGTTGGAGAACAATTGTATGCGCAGTTTGGTGTTGGTCTTGCGAGAATGGCGAGAACAATTCGCGAAAGAATGAATGTGCGTGACAATGAAGTATTTACTCCGGTAGATTTAATTAATGCAAGAACACTTTCTTCTGTTATTAATTCTTTCTTTGGAACATCGCAACTTTCTCAATTTTTAGATCAAACAAATCCGTTAAGTGAATTAACGCACAAACGTCGTATATCTGCACTTGGGCCAGGTGGTTTAAGTCGCGAAAGAGCCGGATTTGAAGTACGTGACGTTCACTATTCTCACTACGGTCGTCTTTGTACAATTGAAACTCCGGAAGGACCAAATATTGGATTGATTTCTACACTTTGTGTACACGCAAAAATTAACCCGATGGGATTCATCGAAACTCCTTATCGTGAAGTTGATGGAGGCAAAGTGAATATGTCGAAATTAATATTTTTAAATGCGGAGCAAGAAGATTCTGCAAAAATTGCACAAGCAAATTCTTCATTGAATAGCAATGGAAGTTTTGTTGATGATAAAGTATTAAGTCGTGTAACTGGCGATTTTCCTTTGTTGGAGAAAAACGAAGTTCAGTTTATGGACGTAGCACCTAACCAAATTGTTGGATTAAGTGCATCGTTGATTCCCTTTTTGGAACACGATGATGCTAACCGTGCATTGATGGGAAGTAACATGCAACGTCAAGCTGTTCCTTTGATTCGTCCTGATGATCCAATTGTTGGTACAGGATTGGAAGCAAAAGCAGCACGTGATGCAAGAATTCAAATTCATGCATCAGGAAATGGAGTTGTAGAATATGTAGATGCAAATGAAATTCATATTCGTTACAGCCGCGACGAAAATGAAAAGATAGTTAGTTTCGAAGATGATTTAGTAATTTATAAATTAACTAAGTTCATTAAAACCAATCAGGAGACCTCTATTAATCTAAATCCTGCTGTAAAAAAAGGACAAAAAGTTAAGAAGGGAGATTTTCTAACTGGTGGTTATGCTGTGAAAGACGGCGAACTTGCTTTAGGAAAAAATCTGAAAGTTGCATTCATGCCTTGGAAAGGATACAACTTTGAAGATGCGATTGTAATTAGCGAAAGAGTAGTTCGTGAAGATATGTTTACTTCTGTTCATATTTCAGAATATGAATTGGAAGTTCGTGATACCAAATTGGGCGAAGAAGAATTGACACCGGATATTCCAAATGTTGCCGAAGAAGCAACAAAAGATTTGGATGAAAATGGTATCATTCGCATTGGTGCACAAATTAAAGAAGGAGATATCATCATCGGAAAAATAACTCCAAAAGGAGAAAGTGATCCTACTCCTGAAGAAAAATTATTGAGAGCCATCTTCGGTGATAAAGCGGGTGAAGCAAAAGATGCTTCATTAAAAGCACCAAATGGGGTAGAAGGTGTTGTTATTGATCGTAAACTTTTTCAACGTGTAAAAAAAGACAAAAATTCTAAAGTAAAAGAAAGAGCGTCTTTGGAAAAACTTGAAAAAATTCACGAAAAAAATGAAATTGATGTAAAAGAATTATTGTTGGAGAAATTGCAACAAATTCTTTCCGATAAAACAAGTGCTGGTGTAGAAAATAATTTTGGAGAAATTGTAATTGGAAAAGGAACAAAGTTCAATTCAAAAAATTTAGCACAGCTCGACATTCAAAATATTAATCCACTTCATTGGACGAATGACAAAAAAGTTGATGAACAAATCAACACTTTGTTACACAATTACAACATCAAGTTTAATGAAGAATTAGGTCGTTACAAACGCGAAAAATTCAACATTAGCATTGGGGATGAATTACCAGCTGGTGTTTTAAAATTGGCTAAAGTTTATTTAGCAGTAAAACGTAAGTTGAAAGTTGGAGATAAAATGGCTGGTCGTCACGGAAACAAAGGTATTGTTGCAAAAATTGTTCGTGCAGAAGATATGCCTTTCCTTGAAGATGGAACACCGGTTGATATTGTACTTAATCCATTGGGTGTACCAAGTCGTATGAACCTTGGACAGATTTATGAAACTGTACTTGGTTGGACAGGAGAAAAATTAGGAATGAAATTCTCTACGCCAATCTTTGACGGAGCTTCGGTAGATGAAATTGCACAATATTGCAAGGATGCCGATATTCCAATGTACGGACATACTTATTTATATGATGGAGAAACAGGTGTTCGCTTTCATCAAAAAGCTACAGTTGGAGTTATCTATGTTATCAAACTTCACCACATGGTGGATGATAAAATGCATGCTCGTTCCATCGGACCATATAGCCTTATTACCCAACAGCCGTTGGGAGGTAAAGCACAATTTGGAGGTCAGCGTTTTGGAGAAATGGAAGTTTGGGCATTGAAAGCCTATGGTGCAGCAAACATTTTACAGGAATTACTCACTATAAAATCCGATGATATTATTGGCCGTGCAAAAGCTTATGAAAGTATTGTAAAAGGCGATAATATTCCGAAGCCTGGTATTCCAGAATCGTTTAATGTATTGGTACATGAACTGAGAGGATTGGGACTTGATATGAAATTTGATTAAGTTCTAATTAACAATTTTATAAAATAATTTTTTTTAAGAAACCAACAATTTGGCAATGAAAAGAGAAACTCGTCAAAGGCCTACATTTTCAAAAATTACAATCGGACTTGCATCTCCCGATTCTATTCTTGAAAAAAGTCATGGTGAAATATTAAAACCAGAAACAATTAATTATCGTACTTACAAACCAGAACGTGATGGTTTGTTTTGTGAAAGAATTTTTGGGCCTGTAAAAGATTTTGAATGTGCTTGTGGTAAATACAAACGCATTCGTTATAAAGGAATCGTATGCGATCGTTGTGGAGTAGAAGTAACGGAGAAAAAAGTTCGTCGCGAAAGATGTGGACACATCAAACTTGTAGTACCTATAGTTCATATTTGGTATTTCAAATCTTTGCCAAATAAAATTGGTTATTTACTTGGGATGAGTTCTAAAAAATTGGAAACTATAATTTATTATGAACGTTTTTTGGTAATTCAGCCAGGTATTCGCGAAGAAAAAGGGCAAGAAGTTGGTCATTTACTAACTGAGGAAGAGTATTTAGATATTTTAGATACGTTGCCAAAAGACAATCAACATTTGGCGGATGAAGACCCAAACAAGTTTATTGCAAAAATGGGAGCAGAGGCTGTTCATGATATATTGCAACGAATCGACTTGAATCAACTATCTTTCGATTTGCGCAATGCAGCAGCAACTGAAACATCACAACAAAGAAAAGCCGATGCATTAAAACGTTTAAGTGTTGTAGAAGCTTTTCGTGATGCAAATACAAGAATTAATAATCGTCCTGAGTGGATGGTTATGCAATACATTCCTGTACTTCCACCAGAACTTCGTCCACTTGTTCCATTGGATGGTGGCCGTTTTGCTTCTTCTGATTTGAATGATTTATATCGTCGTGTAATTATTCGCAACAATCGTTTAAAGCGCTTGTTGGAAATTAAAGCACCCGAAGTAATTCTAAGAAATGAAAAGCGGATGTTGCAAGAAGCAATCGATTCTTTATTTGATAATTCAAGAAAATCGAATGCAGTAAAAGCAGAAGGTGGAAGAGCATTGAAATCGTTGAGCGATGTATTGAAAGGAAAACAAGGTCGCTTCCGTCAAAATTTATTAGGAAAGCGTGTTGACTATTCTGGACGTTCTGTAATTGTTGTTGGACCAGAATTGAAACTACACGAATGTGGTTTGCCAAAAGATATGGCTGCAGAATTATTTAAGCCATTTATTATTCGTAAACTTATTGAAAGAGGGATTGTAAAAACTGTAAAAAGTGCAAGAAAGTTAGTAGACAAAAAAGAAGCAATCGTTTGGGATATCCTTGAAAATATTTTAAAAGGTCATCCAATATTATTGAATCGTGCCCCAACACTTCACCGACTTTCTATTCAGGCATTTCAACCAAAATTAATTGAAGGCAAAGCCATTCAATTACATCCGTTGGTTACTGCTGCATTCAATGCCGACTTTGACGGTGACCAAATGGCCGTTCACGTTCCGCTAAGCCATCCTGCAATTTTGGAAGCACAATTATTAATGTTGGCTTCACACAATATTTTGAATCCTCAAAATGGTACACCAATTACACTTCCTTCTCAGGACATGGTTCTTGGACTTTACTACCTTACTAAGGGGAAGAAAAATATTCCGACTGAATTAATTCGTGGCGAAGGGATGAAATTTTACAATTCAAGCGAAGTATTGATTGCGTATAATGAAGGGCGTGTTGATTTACATGCTTGGATAAAAGTAAAAGCTGATGTTCGCGAAAATGGCGTGTTGAAAAATAAATTAATTGACACGACTGTTGGCCGAGTTATTTTTAACCAACATGTCCCCGTTGAAGTTGGATTTGTAAATGCATTGTTGACGAAAAAGAATTTACGCGAAATCATTGGCGATATAATTAAGATTACCAATATGCCAAAGACAGTTAAGTTTTTGGATGATATTAAAAGATTAGGTTTCCGTACCGCATTCGAAGGGGGATTGTCGTTTAATATTAGTGATCTTGTAATTCCTGTTGCGAAAGAAGAAATGTTGGAAAACGCAAAAGAAGAAGTAGAAGAAATTTGGGAGAGTTACAACATGGGATTAATTACCAACAACGAACGATACAATCAAATTGTTGATATTTGGAGCCGCGTAGATACAAGAATTACTGAAACTCTAATTCGCGAAATGAGTTCCGACAAACAAGGGTTTAACTCAGTTTTCATGATGTTGGATTCAGGAGCCCGTGGTAGCAAACAACAAGTAAAACAACTTGCCGGAATTAGAGGGTTGATGGCTAAACCAAGAAAAAGTGGATCAACAGGATCTGAAATTATTGAAAATCCAATTCTTTCAAACTTTAAAGACGGACTTGATGTATTGGATTACTTTATTTCTACACATGGTGCTCGTAAAGGACTTGCAGATACTGCATTGAAAACAGCTGATGCGGGTTACCTAACTCGTCGTTTGGTTGACGTTTCTCAAGATGTAATTATTACTGAAGAAGATTGCGGAACACTTCGTGGGATTTCTACTAGTGCATTAAAAGATAATGAAGATGTAATAGAACCATTAGCTGATAGAATTGAAGGTCGTTTCTCTTTGCATAATATTTATGATTTAGAAAATGATTCAATCGTAATTGTAGAAGCAGGGGAAGAAATAACAAGCGATTTAGCAAAAAGAATTGATGATAGTGGAGTTGAAACTGTTGAAATCAGATCGGTATTAACTTGCGAAAGCAAACGAGGATGTTGTGTAAAATGTTACGGTAAGAATTTATCAACCGGAAACATTACACAAAAAGGTGATGCCGTAGGTATTATTGCTGCACAATCAATTGGAGAACCAGGTACACAGCTTACCTTGAGAACTTTCCATGTGGGTGGAGTTGCAGGATCTGCTGCTGTTGAATCTACTTTAGTTGCAAAAATTGATGGAACCGTTCAATTCGATAGTTTACGAGTTGTAAATATTGAAAATAAAGAAGGAAATAAAGTACAAGTAGTAATTGGTCGTACAGGAGAAATGAGAATAATGGATATTAAAAATGATCGAATTCTTATCACTAATAATATTCCTTACGGCTCTACACTTGTTGTAAAAGATGGTCAAAAAGTAAGCAAAGGCGATGTGATCTGTACTTGGGATCCATTCAACAATGTTGTAATGGCAGAGATAAATGGTACCATTAAGTTTGAAAATATTATTGAAGGAATTACTTATCGCGATCAGTCCGACGAACAAACTGGGCATCGTGAAAAAGTGGTAATTGATTCTAGAGATAAAACAAAAATTCCTTCGTTGCTTGTAGAAGGGAAAGAGAAAAAAACATATAACTTACCAACAGGAAGTCACATTATAATTGAAGAAGGTGAAAATGTAAAAGCTGGGCAGGTTATCGTGAAAATTCCAAGGATTATGGGTAAGCTACGAGATATTACGGGAGGTTTACCACGTGTAACTGAACTTTTCGAAGCAAGAAATCCAAGCAACCCTGCTGTAATTTCTGAGATTGATGGTGTAGTTTCAATGGGAAATATTAAGCGTGGTAATCGTGAAATCATCATTGAAGCAAGAGATGGAATTCAAAAAAAATATTTAGTTCCATTAACGCGTCAGATTCTTGCACAAGATGGTGACTTTGTAAAAGCAGGGACATCTTTGTCCGATGGTCAAACATCGCCGCAAGATATTTTGTCAATTCAAGGTCCGTTTGCCGTACAACAATATGTTGTAAATGAAATTCAAGAAGTTTATCGTTTACAAGGTGTAAAAATTAATGATAAACACATTGAAGTTATTGTTCGTCAAATGATGCGCAAAGTAAATGTTGTAGATCCGGGTGATACTAAATTTTTGGAAGATGATTTGCTTGACAAATTTGAATTCATAAAAGAAAACGATTGGGTTTACGATAAAAAAGTTGTTACCGATGCAGGCGATTCACAAAAATTGCGCGCTGGACAAATTGCAACTTTAAGAGAAGTGAGAGATGAGAATTCTGTATTGCGTAGAAACGATAAAAAATTAGTTGAATATCGCGATGCAAAACCAGCAACTTCTTCTCCAACTTTATTAGGAATTACTAAGGCGTCACTTGGAGTAAAAAGCTGGATATCTGCAGCATCTTTCCAAGAAACAACAAAAGTACTTTCTTCAGCAGCCATTCATGGTAAAACAGATGAGATGCTTGGATTGAAGGAAAATGTAATCACTGGTCATCTGATTCCTGCAGGTACAGGTTTGCGCGAATTTGAAAGCATAATCGTAGGAAATAAAGAAGATTACGAGTTGTTGCAAACTGCTAGAGAAGCAATGGCATTTGATGAAGAAGAATAAGTAATTGTAAAAAATCATATGTTTTAAGGAGTAAATTAATTTACTCCTTTTTTATTGAAATGTATTTGTGTTAACAGTTTCATAAAGTAGTTTCATTGCCTATATTTGTTGCTGTTCAAATATTAAATTGCAGGCAATATGAAAAAGATTTCTATTATTATTAATGTGGGTTTAATTATTGCAGTTTGTGTGTTGTTTTATCTGCATTTTGGAAATAGTAATTCAACTAATAATTTACTTTTTGCTTCTGATGCCACTAGTAAAAATGCTTTAAAGCACCCATTTCGTATTGCGTACTTTGATATGGATTCTGTAGAATCAAATTTTTCGTTAGCGAAAGAAATGCAAATAGAACTTACCAAAAAAGAAGAAGCAATCAATATTGAAATGAATCGCTTACAAAGCAGTTTTCAAAATAAATATCAGCAATTTCAAGAGATTGGGTCAACGATGAATCAAGCACAATTAGAAGCAGCGCAGCGCGAATTGTTTGAATTGGAACAAAGCATTAAAAGTAGAAAAGCACAGCTCGATCAAGATTATCAACGTTATTATATTGACAAACAACAAGAAATAATTTCATTGATAAAAAAATTCTGTGAAGAATTTAATAAGGATAAAACGTATTCGCTCATTATTGCCAACGAACCTGGGCTGATTTATTACAAAGACAGCACTTATAATATTACTGCATTATTGTTGCAAGGGTTGAATGAAGCGAAGCATAAACTTCAAAAATAATTTTTCAATTTTTCTTGGTTCTCTCATCAATTATTAATTTGTGTATTTTAGTTTGGGATAATATAATTCGAATTCCTTATCTTGAACTTTAATAAAATACAATGTCAAATCAAACTTCTTTTAAGCCAACACTTGGTCTTTTTGACGGAACAATGCTTGTTGCAGGTTCCATGATTGGTTCAGGTATTTTTATTGTAAGTGCAGATATTACCAGATATGTGGGCAGTGCTGGTTGGCTAATTGCTGTTTGGGCAATTACTGGTTTTATGACACTTGCTGCTGCATTGAGTTACGGAGAATTAAGTGGAATGTTTCCTAAAGCAGGCGGGCAATACGTTTATTTAAAAGAAGCGTACAATCCACTTGTTGGTTTTTTATATGGGTGGAGTTTTTTTGCAGTGATACAAACAGCAACGATAGCTGCTGTAGGTGTTGCCTTTTCAAAATTCCTTGCTTATTTAGTTCCTGAATTGGGCAACGATTATTTTTTAATTGATATAGAAATTACTAAAATCTATTCTGGACAATTAATTTCCATTGCAATAATTTGTTTGTTGACTATTGTCAATTCGAAAGGAGTAAAAGAAGGTAAAGTAATTCAATCCGTATTTACATCGGCAAAACTTTTAGCACTATTTGGATTAATTGTTTTTGGTTTTGTTTTAACCAAAGAAAGTTTTTGGTCGCAGAATTGGGAAACGGGTTTTACTGCAGTTCAAAATTTAGGGCAAAAATCGGAAGGGGGGGGAGTTACACCACTGCCAAGTTGGACTTCAATATCAGGAACAGTTTTGATGGGTGCAATTGCTTCAGCAATGGTTGGTTCAGTTTTTAGTAGTGATGCTTGGAATAATGTAACATTTATTGCAGGAGAAATGAAAAATCCAAAACGAAATATTGGATTGAGTTTATTTTTAGGAACATTAATTGTAACCGTAATTTATATTTCTGCCAATTTGATGTACTTAAATGTAATGCCTTTACAAGAGTTAGCATTTCCTACTGACGACAGAGTAGCGGTTGCTGCAGCTAATAAAATATTTCCAATGGCCGGAACTGTTTTGATTGCTTTATTAATTATGGTTTCAACATTTGGTTGTAACAACGGATTAATTCTTTCCGGTGCAAGAGTATATTATACAATGGCAAAAGATGGTTTGTTTTTTAAAAAAATTGGCGAACTAAATAAAAACGGTGTGCCACAATTTGCATTATGGATTCAATGCATTATTGCTTCTATCTGGAGTTTGAGTGGGCGCTATGGCCAATTGTTGGATATGATTTCATTTGTAGTTGTACTTTTTTATATTCTTACAATTGTTGGAATTTTTATTTTAAGAAAAAAAATGCCGAATGCAGAAAGGCCGTATCGTGCATTCGGTTATCCAGTTTTACCAATTCTTTATATTTTGATGGGCGCAACTTTTTGTATTCTGTTGATTATTTACAAACCAGAATTTACATGGCCGGGGTTAATAATTGTGTTATTGGGTGTGCCATTTTATTATCTCGCCATTTCAAGAAAAATAAAATCGATGTAGAAAAATGAAAAAGATAAACACACTCTTTAATCAGATTAATAAATTGAAAGTGGGAGTGATAGGCGATGTAATGTTGGATACTTACAACTGGGGAAAAGTGGAGCGTATTTCGCCGGAAGCGCCGATTCCAATTGTGTCGTTGCAACGCAAAGAACATAGAATTGGTGGAGCTGGAAATGTTGCTTTAAACTGTACAAGTTTGGGTGCACAAGTATTTGTTTTAACAGTTTTGGGAGCCGATCACGAAGCAAAAATTTTAGAAAAATTATATACTGAACAAAAAATAAATACGAAGTATTTAGTAAAAAGTAAAAAAAGAATTACAACTACTAAAACAAGAATCATTAGTCGCAATCAGCAAATGCTTCGGTTGGATTCGGAAAACTCTAACGATCTTTTTTTAAAAGAAGAAAATGAATTAATAGAAAAAGTAAAAAAATTTATTCAGATTGAGAAACCAGATGTGTTGATTTTTGAAGATTACAACAAAGGAGTGTTAACGGAGAAAATAATTTCTACGTCAATTGAACTATGTAAAAAAGCCGGTGTTATTACAGCTGTTGATCCGAAACGGAAAAATTTTTTCAATTACGGTGGAGTTGATATTTTCAAACCTAATTTTAAAGAAGCTAAAGATGCCTTGCATTTGCAAAGTGACAAGGTTGATTTATCTACTTTAGAAAGTATTCATACATCAATAAATAAAATATTAGGGAATCGAATTTCCTTAATTACACTTTCAGAAAATGGTGTGTTTTGGCAATTGGGTAAACAGTCCAAAATTCTCCCATGTATATTACGAAATATTGCCGATGTTTCAGGAGCTGGTGATACCGTTATTGCTACTGCAACATTATTTTATGCAGTAACAAAAAATATTGCAATTGCAGCTGCAATTGCAAATATTGCAGGAGGGTTGGTATGCGAAGAAGTAGGAACTGCTTCAATTAGTAAAGAAAAATTGCTCAAAGAATGTAGAGCTCTAAAGTAGTAAATAATTTAAAAGTGACACCTTACAAAGGCTTCCATTGCTGCATAATGAGTAAGTCCCAAATCTGCAAATTGTTTAGCCGTAGAAGCATTTCTTTCTTCCGCTCTTTGCCAAAATTCTCTTGAATCAGCACCTTGAAAAGTTACCATGTCTTTTTGTGATTGGTGAATAAAAATTCCAAATCTTTTTTTCAAAACTTGATCTGGACTCATAGGAACTGCCATGTTAATTTCTTCGATATTCCATTCGTCCCATGCACCTTTATATAACCAAAGCCAACAATCATTAATCCAAAGATCACCTTCGGTTTTTATTCTTTTTAATGATTCAATAACAATATTAAAACAAGTAATGTGTGTGCCATGAGGGTCTGCAAAATCACCAGCACAATAGACTTGATGAGGTTTAATTTTTCGAAGTAAAATTATTGTAGCCTTAATGTCTTTTTCACTTATTTTCTTTTTTTCAATTTTACCTGTTTCATAAAAAGGCAAGTTCATGAAATGAATATGTTCATCTTTGATACCTACAAAGTGGCAAGTGGCTTTTGCTTCGCAACGACGGATTAAACCTTTAATGTTGCGAATTGTTTTTGTATCGGCTTGATTTATTTTTTTTGCAAATAGAAATTTTCTAGTGTTTGAAATTATTTTTTCTGTTTTTTTAGAATCAATTTTTACAATTGCTTCAAATCCTAATGAAAAATCTAAATACCGTGTTACAAATTCATCAGTTACGGCAATGTTTCCACTTGTTTGATAAGCAACTTGCACATCATTCCCTTGGTCGTGCAATCGTTGAAAAGTTCCACCCATACTAATAATATCGTCATCGGGATGTGGAGAAAAAATAAGGCATCGTTTTGGGAATGGAATTTCACGTTCTGGATGATTAGGTAAACTTACATTAGGTTTTCCTGCTGGCCAGCCCGTTATTGAATCCCTTAACATATAGTACACTTTCAAATTTATTTCATAGGCATCACCAAACTCAATCAACAAATCACTCAATCCAAATTCATTATAATCTTTGTTATTTAAACTCAATATGGATTTTTTTAATTTCATTGCCATATTCACTACTGCTTTTTTAACAAGCAATTCAGTCCATTCGCAATCTCCCGTAAGCCAAGGGGATTTGTTTCTTGTCAATTCTGAAGCAGCAGCTTCATCAATTACAAATTCTACCGCATCATGATTTTGTAATAATGATGCGGGCACTTGTTCAGTAACATCATCTTCTACAGCATTTTTTATAACAGTTGATTTACCACTTCCCCATGCCATCAAAATAATTTGTTTCGCTTTCATTATTTCACCAATACCTAAAGTGAGTGCAAGGCGTGGAACCTCAGAAATATTTGCAAATTCATAAGTACTTGATATTCGGGTTGAGTTATTAAGTGTAATTAACCTTGTTTTTGAGTTTATGCTAGAACCTGGTTCATTAAATCCAATATGTCCATTTTTGCCAATCCCAAGAATTTGCAAATCAATTCCTCCAGCTTTTTCAATATTATTTTCAAATTCGCGGCAATGCGTTTTTATTTCCTCTTTTTTTATCTCTCCATCGAGTAGGTGAATATTTTTTGGGTTAATATCAATCTGGTTAAATAAATGCAAATGCATGAAGTGATTGAAACTTTGCTGAGCATTTTTTTTAATCGGGTAATATTCATCAAGATTAAAAGTGATAACATTTTTAAAACTTAATTTTTCTTCTTTATGCATGCGCACTAATTCGCTATATAGTGCTTTTGGTGTAAATCCAGTAGCAAGTCCTAATACACAGTTTTCTTTTTTCTTTTGTTTTTCCTTTATTAATGCTGCTATTTGTTGTGCAATATTAATTGACGCTTGCTTAATACTAGGATAAATTTTAACAGGAATTCGTTCAAAGCTATCTGTAAGATCCATACGTAAATGTTAGAGGTATTTTTAAAATCAATATCTGCAAAATAACATATTTTTTATCAAACATCTGTTGGCTAATCAAGTAGGAAAATATATGAATTCGTTTAAACCGGAATTTCCATAATTAAAATTTCTGATTTGCTTGTTGTAGTTATTTTTAATTCGCTTGTTTCAGTTATTGCCAGCGCATCACGACGATTTAATTTTTCTCCGTTGATATTAATTTCTCCTTCAATTACAAATACATAAACACCATTTTTTTTTACTTTTAATTCATAATTATAGCTGAAATTGGCATCCATTTTTCCTAAACTAAACCATGCATTTTGATGAATATTTAATCCCACTTTTTCACCCATTGGCGAAACAATGACAATGAATTCATTTTTTAGATTTTCAAAATCAAATAATCGTTGCTCGTAATTCGGTGTAACATTTTTTTTATTTGAAAAAAGCCAAATTTGAAAAAGTGAAACGGGAATTGATTTGCTATGGTTAAATTCAGAATGTTGAATTCCAGAACCAGCACTCATTACTTGCACTTCGCCTTTGCTAATTATTCCATGATTACCCATGCTGTCTTTGTGTTCCAATTGACCAGATGTTGGAATAGTTATTATTTCCATATTGTCGTGAGAGTGTGTGTCAAAACCCATTCCGCTGGAAATTGTATCGTCGTTTAATACACGGAGTGCACCAAAATGAATTCTTTCCGGATTGTGCCAAGACGAAAAACTAAAACTATAATTTGTTTTCAACCAACCATAATCAAAACTTCCTCTGGATTCTGCTTTGTGTAAAATAGTTTTCATGATTAAAATTTAACGAGTCAATTGAATTTCATAATTTGGCAAATCTAAATAGTATGTTATGATTAATCGAAGAAAATTTATTCAGCATTCGACAATTTCTTCTTTGGCAGTATTGATTAATAAAAATTTATTTGCGTCAAAAATTTCTAATTTTAAAAATAAACCAATTGTTATTTCTACTTGGGATGCAGGTTTGGAAGCAAATAAAGCTGCGTGGCAAATTTTAAGTAAAAATGGACGGGCTTTAGATGCTGTTGAAAAAGGAGTAATGGTAACAGAAGCATCTAAAAATTGTTGCATTGGACTGGGTGCAAATCCAGACAGAGATGGATTTGTAACATTGGATGCTTGTATAATGGATGAAAATTTTAATTGTGGTAGTGTTGCATTTTTAGAAAGAATAAAACATCCAATTTCAGTTGCAAGGAGAGTAATGGAAAAAACACCTCATGTAATGTTGGTAGGAAATGGTGCGCAACAATTTGCATTGAATGAAGGATTTGTGTTGGAAGAACAAAAATTATCGAAAGATGCGCAACAATCATATAACGATTGGTTGAAAAAAGCTGAATACAAACCGGGTGTAATTAATATTGAAAACAAACAACAACAAGCTCCTGCAAAATTGGATAATGGTGATTGGAATCATGATACAATTGGAATGATTGCAATGGATGCTAATGGAAATTTGAGCGGTAGTTGTACCACAAGTGGAATGGGTTTTAAAATGCGAGGACGAATTGGTGATTCTCCCATTATCGGTGCAGGTCTTTATGTTGACAATGAATTTGGGGCTTGTGTTGGAACTGGTCAAGGAGAAGATGTGATAAGAGTTGCCGGAGCACATGCTGTTGTGGAAATGATGCGACAAGGTTTTTCCGCAGAACTGTCTTGCAAAAAAATTATTGAAAGAATTGTAAAAATAAAAGGAGACAAAGTAAAAGATATTCAAGTTGCATTTATAGCATTGGATAAAAATGGGAATAGCGGTTCATTCGCAATTCATAGTGGGTTTAATTTTGCAATAAAAAATAATACAGAAGAAAAATTAATTGTTTCAAAAAGTTGGGTTTAGAAAATGAGTTACAAAATTGAAATAGCAACTTCGGATTTTAATACTACCAAATCGGCTGTGGAAGGAGGTGTCGACAGAATTGAACTTTGTGCAAATCTTGCCGAAGGTGGAACAACACCTTCGTATGGATTGATAAGTCAATGTCGTAATTCATTTGATGTGTTACTTTATCCAATTATTCGTCCTCGAGGCGGAGATTTTTTATACAACAAAGATGAATTTGAATTGATGCAGAAAGATATCAAACTTGCAAAAGAATTGGGATGTGATGGTGTTGTTATTGGGTTGCTAAATATGGATGGAACAATTGATTCAATCAGGACAGCTGCGTTGGTTGAATTAGCTTATCCAATGGGAGTAACTTTTCATCGGGCTTTCGATCGCTGTAAAAATCCTTTTGAAGCTTTAGAAGAATTGATTGAAATTGGATGTGAAAGAATTTTAACTTCTGGCCAAAAGCCTAATGTGAATGATGCGTTGGACATTATAAATGAATTAAATAAAAAAGCAGAAGATAGAATTGTCATTATGCCGGGAAGCGGCGTGAGAAGTGACAACATAAAATTGATTGCTGAAAAAACGGGTTGTTTCGATTTTCATACTTCGTTGCGCGAAAAAATAAAAAGTCCAATGCAATTCATACATCCGTCTTTCGAAAATTCTGAAGAAAGTTATACCAACAATCACATCAATTCAGCCGAAGTAAAAAAACTGAGAGAGGCATTGTTTGCAAAATAAAAATTTACAATTTCAAATTTTTCAAAAATGTAGCACCTGCTTGTGTAGATTTTAATGGTGTTGTGCCTTCATATTTTTCTTGTTCAACAATAAAATAGTCCATTCCGTTTTGCTTTGCAGTTTTTAAAATTTTTGCGAAATCAATACTTCCAGTTCCAAGATCGCAGCTTGCATCTCTTTCAATTGCATTTTTTATTCTATCTTTTATATGGCAAAGACGAAAACGATTTTTGTATTTTTTTAACCACTCTTCCGGATTTTCTTTTGCTGTGACTACCCAATAAATATCCATTTCAAAATCAACCAAATCTGGATCTGTATTCATCATCATCACATCCTGTGGAAATTGACCTTCTAATTTTTCGAAAGAATAATTATGATTGTGATATGCAAAACGGATTCCATTTTTTTTACATATTTCTCCTTTTTGATTGAAGATTTCTGCAATTTTTTTATAATCATCAATTTTTTTCTGTGCCCCCACCCATGGAGAAATTAGATACTTCATTTCTATTGCTGCAGCGTCAGCAACTTTAGTTTCAAAATTTTTATGAATATCGCAATGGCTTGAAACGATATTCATTCCCAATTCATTTACATAAGATTTAAATTCTGTATTCTTCATTCCCCAAAACATTCCTTTTGCTCCTTCAAACGATTCCAATTGTTTATAACCAAAACCAGCAACTAGTATTAAAATACCTTTTGGATCTTTTGGAAAATCATCGCGTAGCGTATAAAGTTGTAATCCAAAATTTATATTTTTTTTTGCATCTTCAAAATTTGCAATTGTTGCCAAAATAGAATTGGAAACAAAACCGGAAAGTGCGATGCCTCCACCAATTTTTAAAAATTCTTTTCGTTTCATTTTTTCTTGTTTCTAAAGAAAAATAAAAATAACAACGCCACCCCAGCTGCAAATAAACAAGGGAATATCCAAATATTTTTCCAGTCATGCATGGTGTCGCTGATTTTATATTTATCAACATACATGCCAGCAACATAAAAACCAATATACATTCCTAAGCCATAAGTGGCAAGTGTTATCAACCCTTGCGCGGAGGAACGAACTTTTGGTCCGGCAATTCTATCGGTATAAATCTGCCCGGTTACAAAAAAGAAATCATAACAAATGCCATGTAAAATAATGCCACTGTAAAGCATCCAACTATTTGTTCCAATATCACCATAAGCAAATAATGCATAGCGAATAATCCAAGCCATCATTCCAATCAAAAGCATTTGTTTGGTTCCAAATTTTCCAAAAAACCAGGGCATTAAAAAGAGAAAAATAGTTTCGGCAATTTGCCCCATCGTCATTTTTGCTGCTGCTTTTGTCATTCCCATTTCATTTAAAAAAAGATTTGTTTGTCCGTAGTAAAAAGCTAATGGAATACAAATCAGGATGGATGAAAAGAAAAAAATAAGGTAGTTTCTATTTTGTAAAATTTTCAATGCATCCAATCCTAAAATTTCAGAAATAGAAATTTTTTGTCCCGCTTTTGGCGGTGGTGTGTTGGGCAAGAAGAAACAAAAGCCACCAAACATTGTTGAAATAATACTTGCAACTCGGAAAGTAACATTTAGATTTTCAGGATTTTTTTCCCAAGCCATCCAACCAATAATTAACCCGGCAACAATCCATCCAATGGTTCCCCACATTCTAATTCCTGCAAATTCTTTTTCAGGACTTGAAATTTGTTTTAGTGAAATTGAATTTACCAATGCCAATGTAGGCATATAAAGAATCATATAGATTAAAAGAAAACTGTAAAACGAACCGAAATTTTGTTGCGAAGAAATAAAATACATTACAGCAGCACCAACAAGATGTAATACAGCAAGAATTTTTTGTGCAGCAAAAAATTTATCTGCAATCAATCCAATTATAAATGGTGCAATGATGGCACCTAAACATTGTGTGCCGTATGCCAAACCTGTTTGTTCGCCACTTGCACCAATATTACCTTTGATTAAATAAGTTCCCATTGTTACAAACCAAATGCCCCAAACAAAAAAGTTTAAAAACATCATGATCCAAAGTTTTACACGAACGGTTGGTTGCATAATTTTAAGTTTTATGATTTCTGTTTTATAAAAATTAAATATACTATTTTTAGGAAGTGGCTTTTAAAAATAAGTAATTCATATCATTACTGGTAAATAAAATATTATCATGAACAGAAAATTACGAATGGGAATGATTGGCGGAGGTAAAGATGCATTTATTGGAGCCATACATCGAATTGCAATTAATATGGACGGACAAGCAGAAATGGTTACCGGCGCATTAAGTATAAATCCGGAAATTGCCATTGTTTCCGGAAGGGAATTGTTTTTAGACGAAGAAAGAATTTTCACAGATTATAAATTGATGTTGGAAAAAGAGGCAGCAATACCAGCGAATAAAAGAATTGACTTTATAAGTATTGTCACGCCAAATTTTGTTCATTTCGACCCAGCGATGATGGCTTTAGAAAAAGGATTTCATGTTGCAATTGAAAAACCAATAACTTTTTCATTAGATCAAGCAAAGCAATTAAAAACAAAAGTTGAAGAAACGGGTTTGCAACTTTTACTTACGCATACTTACACCGGTTATCCAATGATAAAACAAGCGCGGCAAATGGTTAAAAATGGATTGCTTGGAAAAATAAGAAAAGTATATGTAGAATATCCGCAAGGATGGCTCAGTAATTTTATTGAAGGAAGCAGCGCACAAGCTGCTTGGAGGACTGATCCAACTAAAAGTGGTATTGCTGGCGCAATGGGCGATATCGGTACTCATGCTTTTAATTTGGCAGAATATGTAACTGATTTAAAAACGATTCAGGTTTCTTCAAATTTGAATACGGTAGTTGAAGGTCGCAAATTGGATGATGATGGTGCTGCATTTTTAAAATTTGATAACGGCTCAACCGGCGTTTTGATGGCGACACAAATTGCAGCAGGTGAAGAAAACAATTTAAAGATTCGGGTGTATGGCGAAAAAGGTGGATTAGAATGGAAACAAGAAGATGCGAATTCGCTTTTAGTAAAATGGATGAATAAACCGACAGAGATTTATCGTGCAGGAAGTAGCTATCTCAGTTCATTTGCAACAAGTAATTGCCGTACACCGGCAGGGCATCCGGAAGGATATTTGGAAGCATTTGCAAATCATTATCGAAATTTTATCTTTACCATTCGTGCAAAAATGAATAACGAAAAACCAAAAGAAGAATGGCTAGATTTTCCCGGTGTGGATGAAGGTGTACGAGGAATGGCTTTTATTGAAACGGTTGTTGCTTCTTCCAAATCAAATCAAAAGTGGACTGATTTTATCGTTTAATTATTTATCAATGAATACAATTAAAGGACCCGGAATTTTTTTGGCTCAATTTTTAAGCGACAAAGCTCCATTCAATAATTTAAAATCAATTTGCGAATGGGCAAAAAATTTAGGATTTACTGCTGTACAAATTCCAACTTGGGATTCGCGTAGCATTGATTTACAAAAAGCAGCAGAAAGCAAAACTTATGCCGATGAATTGAAAGGATTAATTAATAATTGCGGATTAGAAATTAGCGAACTATCTACGCATTTACAAGGGCAATTGATTGCAGTAAATCCTGCATACGATTTATTATTTGACGGATTTGCACCGGAACAATATCGAAACAATCCAAAAGCGAGAACCGCTTGGGCAGTTCAACAATTGATGTATGGTGCAAAAGCATCTCAAAATTTAGGATTAACCGCTCATCCAACTTTTAGCGGATCGTTGCTTTGGCATACTTTTCATCCTTGGCCGCAACGGCCTGAAGGCTTGGTGGAAGCCGGTTTTAAAGAGTTAGCAAAGCGTTGGCTTCCCATCTTAAATTATTTTGATGAATGCGGCGTTGATGTTTGTTATGAGATTCATCCCGGAGAAGATTTGTTTGATGGCATTACTTATGAACTATTTTTAGAAAAAGTAAATAATCATCCAAGAGCTTGTCTGTTGTACGATCCATCTCATTTTGTTTTACAACAATTAAATTATTTAGATTATATCGATTTTTATCACGAACGAATAAAAGCGTTTCATGTAAAAGATGCAGAGTTCAACCCAACAGGAAAACAAGGAACTTTTGGAGGGTATCAAAATTGGATAAATCGTGCAGGGCGTTATCGTTCGCCGGGCGATGGACAAATTGATTTCAAAAGTATTTTTAGTAAACTCACACAATACAATTACAAAGGATGGGCTGTAATGGAATGGGAATGTTGTTTAAAACATCCGGAAGACGGAGCTAAAGAAGGAGCAGCATTTATTAAAAAACATATTATTCGCGATGCCGGAAAAATAACATTTGATGATTTTGCCGGAACAGAAACAAATGAAAAAAGGAACCGTACTATTTTAGGATTGGACTAATTCACTTTACCTCAATTAAAATTATTTTTTTTGAAAAAAGTATTATTTTTTATTTCTATTATTTCAGTTTTTATTGCTTGCAAATCTGGAGATGAAAAGCAAAACGTGGAAGACAAAACAAAAATTGTAGATATTACGGAAATACCCGATTACCAAAAGGGGCTTGAACTTACATCGAAAAGCGACTGCTTTACTTGCCACAAAATTGATGAAAAAAATATTGGTCCGGCTTGGAGAGATGTTGCCAATAAATATGCAAACACAGACGATGCGGAAGAAATACTTGCAAAAAAAATAATTGAAGGAGGAAGTGGCAATTGGGGCGAAATTCCGATGGCATCGCATGCAAATTTTTCTGAGGAAGAAGCAAAAACCATTGTTCGTTATATATTATTAATGAAAGAATAAAAACACATGCAAAAAATATTTAGCGTTTCGTTTTTTATTTTGATTCTATTAAGTTTTAATAATTCGTTTGCCCAATCGCTTACTAAAAAAGAAAGTAAAGCAGGTTGGCAATTGTTATTTGATGGGAAAGAAATAAAGGGGTGGCATAATTATGGAAAAAATAATTTAGGTGCTGCTTGGAAAATAGATGATGGAGCCATTTTTTTGGATGCTTCTAAAAAAGAAAATGGACAGATAGTTGGTGGTGGAGATATTGTAAGCGATGAAGAGTATAGTAATTTTCATTTGAAATTGGAATGGAAAATTGGACAAAATGGTAACAGTGGGATAATCTTATTCATTAAAGAAGAAAACAAATATAAAACACCGTGGATGACAGGACCGGAAATGCAAGTGTTGGACAATAACGGCCATCCGGATTCGAAAATAAAAAAACATCGTGCAGGGGATTTATACGATTTGATTTCTGCAGTTCCAGAAACTGTTCGACCATTTGGCGAATGGAACCAAGTGGAAATAAAATCCTTAAATGGGAAATTAGAATTTTGGTTAAATGGAAAAAATGTTGTTACTACAAACCTTTGGGATGAAGCATGGAAGACAATGATAGCAAATAGTAAATTTAAAAGTATGCCGGGGTTTGGTACATATCAAAAAGGAAAAATAGGATTACAAGATCATGGAGATCCTGTTTGGTATCGCAATATTAAAATAAGAAGATTGTAGTTGATTAATCTTCGACCGTAGTAATTTTTATCGCATTCGTTGGCAAGTGTAAATGTATAGGAGTGCTTCCTGTGTTTACAACAATCTCACTCGAGTTTATAAATCCTTTATTTTTTAAAATAGCTATTTGGTCATTTACAATTTTATCAAAACTTTCTTCTTTGTCATAAAAAAGTGCACGAATCCCCCAGCTCAAACTTAATTGGTTTACTAAAGATTTTTCTTTTGTAAAAATAAACAAGGGTGATTTTGGTCTGTAACTACTCAGCATAAATGCAGTGTAGCCACTTTGTGTCATTCCTATCAACGCTTTTGCATTAATATCTTTTGCCAATTTACAAGCGTTGTAACAAATGGCATCGCTAAGAAAAGATGGGGAATGTTCTTGTGGAGTTAGCTCTTCTTCAAGATTGTAATTGTAATCGGTTTTTTCTACTTCCATTATTATTTTCTTCATTGTTTCCACCACTAAAACCGGATGTTGACCTGTTGCGGTTTCTCCACTTAGCATTACCGCATCAGCTCCTTCATAAACTGCATTTGCTACATCTGTAATTTCACTTCTATTGGGTTTGGTTCTTTCAATCATGCTTTCCATCATTTGTGTTGCAACAATAACCGGCTTTGCACGATGAATGCATTTGCGAATAATTTGTTTTTGAATTAACGGAACTTTTTCAACTGGTAATTCTACACCCAAATCACCTCGAGCAATCATTATCCCATCAGACGCTACAATGATGTCGCGAATATTTTCAAGAGCTTCCGGTTTTTCAATTTTCGCAATTATTTTTGTTTTACTTCCTTTCTCATTCAATTTGCTTCGTAGAATTTCAATGTCATCAACACTTCGAACAAAAGAAAGTGCAACCCAATCCAATTTTTGATTGATGATAAAATCCAAATCAATTAAATCTTTTTCGGTAAGCGCAGGCAAAGAAATAGTAGTGTTTGGAAGATTAATTCCTTTGTTGGAGGTTAAAATTCCACCAAGTGTTACACTTACTTGTACATCATTATTGTCTAATATTGTGTTTACTCTCACTTCCAATTTACCATCATCAATAAGTATCGTATTCCCAATTTTTACATCCTTATAAAGGTTTGGGTAGGAAACATAAATTTTTTCTTTTGTGCCAATTATTTTTTTATTAGTGAAAGTTAAAATATCTCCTGGTTTAATTATTAATTCATTGTTTTGAATTTCACCTACACGTAGTTTAGGACCTTGCAAATCTCCAAGGATGGCTACATTATTATTTTCTATTTCATTTATTTGTCGGATCGAAGTAATGATTTTTCTTTTATCCTCGTGTTTTCCGTGCGAAAAATTTAATCTAAAAACATTAACTCCTGCTTGTACAAGTTGCAATAATTTTTCATGGGAATCGCAGGCAGGCCCTACAGTTGCTACAATTTTTGTTCTGTGATAATTGTTATTGTCATCCATCTTATTTCAAAATTTAATCGATTTTTTTTAAATAATAAAGTAAAATTAACTTGCAAGAACTTTAACAATTTTAAGCCATTCGTCACATATATGTCCTTTTGATTTTATTGCACTTTCAAGTGGGGTATAATTCATTTTATCGTTATGAATACCAACGAATACATTTTTTCTTCCTTCAAGAAAACATTGTATAGCATAATATCCCATCCTACTTGCAATCAATCGATCTAGGCAACTTGGTGCGCCTCCTCTCTGAATATGACCTAATATGCAGACTCTAATTTCAGCTTTCGGCAATTTCTTTATTAATATTTTTTGAATTTCCTCGGCTCCACCAAAATCATCTCCTTCAGCAACTACTATGAGATTTACCAGTTTTTTTCTTTTCCCTTTTTTTTGAAGTGAAGTAGCAATATCGTCAATATTTGTTTTAATTTCTGGGATTAGAATATTTTCAGCACCTGTTGCTATTCCACTGTGTAATGCAATGTATCCAGCATCTCTTCCCATTACTTCAATTATGAAAATTCTATCATGAGCTTCCATTGTATCGCGTACTTTGTCAATAGCTTCTACTGCAGTATTTACGGCCGTGTCAAATCCAATAGTGTAGTCTGTTCCTTGAATATCTTTGTCAATTGTTCCTGCAATTCCGATACATGAAATTTTAAATTCTTTTGCAAATTGTGCAGCACCTCTGAACGAGCCATCGCCACCAATAACAACTAACCCTCCTATACCTCTTTTTTTTAAATTTTCGTATGCTTTTTTTCTTCCTTCATATTCAAAAAAATCTTTACACCTTGCTGTTTTTAAAATAGTTCCTCCTCGCTGAATGATATTGGCTACTGAACGCGAATTGAGAACAGAAATTTCATCTTCAATTAATCCTTGATAGCCACGCATAATTCCATAAACTTCTAATCCGTGAAATAATCCTGTTCGAACAACGGCACGAATTGCAGCATTCATTCCAGGGGCATCGCCACCAGAAGTCAATATTCCTATTTTCGAAATTTTAGTACTCATATTTATTAATAATAGTAAGTATAAATTTTAAAATTATCAATCGCTTGTTTAGAACACGAAAATACGCATTGTTAAATTAACAGTTCATAGATCTATTACTATTTATGTTTTCGTTTAAAAAAGTAATTAAATAAGCTCACTCTATCTTTGTAATGAAATGGCAAGAAAAATAATAATAACAATTGATGGATGGAGTAGTTGTGGAAAAAGCACTTTAGCAAAGCAATTAGCAAAAAAATTGGATTATATATACGTGGATAGTGGCGCAATGTATCGCGCCATTACACTTTATTTTTTAAGGAATAAAATAGATTGCAAAGTCTTAGATGAAGTTGTGGATGCGTTGAAAAAAATTAATCTAAAATTTGTTAACGATACTGATAATCATCACACGGCTATTCATTTGAATGGCGAAAACGTTGAACAATATATTCGAGAAATTGCTGTGGCAGATAAAGTGAGTGAAGTAGCAGCAAATAAAGAAGTGCGTGAATTTGCAGTTTTGCAACAGCAGGAAATGGGAAAGAAAAAAGGAATTGTAATGGACGGAAGAGATATTGGTACGGTGGTTTTTCCCAAAGCTGAATTAAAAATATTTATGACTGCGGATAATGCAGTTCGCGTACAAAGAAGGTTTAAAGAAATGGTAGAAAAAAATCCAGAAACAAATTTGGAAGAAGTTAAAAAGAATATTGAAATGCGCGACTTTGTAGATAGTAATCGTGCAATTAGTCCGCTAAGAAAAGCAGCCGATGCTCGAATACTCGATAATTCAAATCTTTCTCAAAAACAACAACTTGCTTTGGTGATGGAGTGGGCTGATGAATTAATCACGAAAAAATAAATTCAATTTTAAATGAACTTATTTTTTAAGCACATTCAACAGTTCCATTTCAAAAATTAACAACGAACCTCCGGGAATTGCATAATAATCTGCCGGTCCGTATCCAAGATTGTAAGGAATATAAAGTTTCCATTTCGATCCAACAGGCATCATTAAAAGTGCTTCGGTCCATCCGGTAATTAATCTGTTCACAGAAATTGTTAATGGAACTCCTTTTGTATAAGAATTGTCCACTTCTGTCCCATCTAATAAAGTTCCTTTGTAATCGCATACAACCGTGTCGCCATTAACAGGTATTATACCAGTTCCTGCTGCAATAATTTCATATTGCAAACCACTTGCTGTAGTTTGAACTCCTGGTCTTTTTTTATTTTCTGCAAGAAATTTTTCTCCGGCTGAAATTGTTGGCTGCGATTTTTCTGATTGAATTTTTGTTAAATAGTTCATCACAGCAGTGTTTGCTTGTGCATCATCTAACTTCCTTGGCTGCTTATTTTGAATATCATCAATTGCCCTTGCAACCAAGTTGCTATTGATGTTGGTGATTCCTTGTTGTATATAAACACTTACAATAAAAACGCCCATTGCATAACTTGCAGAATCTTTTGCGGTTTTTAAAACAACCGCAGGAATTGTTGGCTTTACAACTGGTTTTGGTTTGGTTGCTTGAGAAAAACTAGTAATTGTAAAAAAACTAATCAGGCTTAAAAAAAGAATATGTTTTTTCATTTTGTAATAATTGGTTTCAAATATAGTTGATTCGTTTAAATGTCTATTTCTTTTATTCTTTATAATTTGGTGCATAATTTACATTTTAAATAAAGGTTGAAAATGCGAGACGATAAATTTGATATGTTTCGAAATCGATTAGCAAAAAACAACAAACACCTTGCGAAACATGCAAAGCGTTTGAAACTTTCCTGCTATCGCGTTTATGATCACGATATTCCTGAATTTCCTTTTTGTATTGAATTTTACGGGGCTTATTTATATGTAGCGGAGTACAAACGAAATCACCAGTTTGCCGATTGGATTTATGATGATTGGTTGACCGAAAGTTTGCAGGTAATTGGAGAAGTATTGCAAGTGGAGCAAGAAAATATTTTTACAAAACTTCGGCAACGAAAAATGGGGAGACAAGGTCAGTATCAAAAACTAGAAAACAGCAATCAAGAACTTATTGTTGAAGAAAATGGATTGAAGTTTATTATAAACTTGACTGATTATTTGGATACGGGGTTGTTTTTAGATCATCGAGTAACAAGAGAAAAAGTTCGACATATTGCTGAAAATAAAAAACTGCTCAATCTGTTTGCATATACGGGATCGTTTTCGGTGTATGCTGCAGCCGGCAATGCAGCAGAAGTAGTTACGGTTGATTTATCGAATACGTATTTGAACTGGGCAAAAAAAAATATGCAGTTGAATGAATTTGTAAATGATGCAAAATTTCAATTTGTACAAGCAGATGTGTTGCAATATTTACAAGAAGTGGCTTCAGAAAGGTTTGACATTATAGTAATGGACCCGCCAACTTTTAGCAATAGCAAAAAAATGAACGACATTTTAGACATACAGCGCGATCATGTTTTTTTGATTAATCAATGTTTGCGAATTATGAAAACTGGTGGAGTTTTGTATTTTAGTACGAATTACAGAAAATTTATTTTAGAGAATCAAAAAATAAATTCTAAAAAAATAAAAGACATTACAGCACAAACTATTTCTTTCGACTTTGTAGGAAAACTTTCGCGGAACTGTTTCCTCATTGAAAAATAAGTAACACAATCAAATTTTTTTAAACTCTCCCCGGATATTCTTCTAATGCTTTTTCCAAGCAATCCATTGCCGCATTTATTGATTCTAAATTTAAAACATACGCAATTCGTACTTCGTTTTTTCCTAATCCCGATGTTCCATAAAATCCGGTTGCAGGCGCAAGCATTATCGTTTGGTTTTTATAACTAAATTTTTCTAAAAGCCATTGGCAAAATTTATCGCAATCGTCAATTGGTAGTTTTGCAATTGCATAAAATGCACCTCCGGGATTTGGGCAAAAAACTCCAGGTATTGCATTCAATCTTTTCAACAATAAATTTCTCCTCGATAAATATTCCGACTTCGGTTTTTCAAAATAAGAGTCTGGTAAATCTATTGCCGCTTCACCCATAATTTGTGCAAGACCGGGTGGGCTCAACCTTGCTTGTGCAAATTTCATGGCAGCATTGTACACTGCTTTATTTTTTGTAACAAATGCGCCCAGCCTTGCGCCACAAGCACTGTAGCGTTTCGAAATAGTGTCCATTAAAATTACATGTTCATCCATTTCGGTGAGATGCATTGCACTAAAATGTTCGCCATCGTAACAAAATTCTCGATAGGCTTCATCGCTAAACAAGTATAAATTATGCGCAATACAAATGTTTTTCAATTCTTCCATTTCATTTTTACTGTATAAATAACCGGTAGGATTATTTGGACTGCAAATGACGATGGCTTTTGTTTTTGACGAAATTAATTTTTCAAATTCTGCAATGGGTGGCAATGAAAATCCGGTTTCGATATGTGAAGTAACAGGTTTTACAATTACACCGGCAGCCACTGCAAAGCTGTTGTAATTTGCATAAAATGGTTCCGGAATAATTACTTCGTCGCCGGGGTTTAAACAACTAAAAAATCCAAACATGATGGCTTCGCTACCACCGGTTGTTACAATTATTTCTTCGGGGGTAATATTAATTCCAACTTTTTTGTAATAAGTTACCAACTTACGACGATAACTTTCATTGCCGGCACTATGGCTGTATTCCAACACTTTTATTTCAGAATTTTTTATGGCATCCAACATTTCCGTTGGTGTTTCAATATCGGGCTGACCAATATTGAGATGAAAAACATTGATTCCTTTTTTCTTTGCGGTTTCTGCAAAGGGAACCAACTTGCGAATAGGGGATGCGGGCATTTGTATGCCTCTCTCAGAAATTTTCAACATGCGCCAAAGATAGAGATGAATTTGTTGAAGGATAAAAAAAATCCCCACTATTGTGAGGATGAAAATTTTTGCAATCGAAAATTATTTCGTGGCAGTAACTTCTACTTCACCTGTAATTTTCAATGTTTTAATTGCATCAATTCCGGCAATTTTTATATAAACATCTTTATTAAAAATGCCGACACTTGCTGCGTTATATTGAACTTTAATTTTAGCTGATTTACCTGGCATAACAGGTTCTTTTGGATATTCCGGAACCGTGCAACCACAACTTGCTGTTGCACTTTCAATAACTAAAGGTTTTTTTGTATTGTTTGTGATTTCGAAAAAACAAATTGCCGGAACTCCTTGTTTTATTTTACCAAAATCAAATTTTTCGGCATTGTATTTTACCGCTTCTTCCGTTTTTGTTTGTGAAAAAGAAATTGTTGCAATTGCGAAAGTTGCGCAGAGTAAAAGTATTTTTTTCATTTTGCTATTTGTTTTATTTTTTATAAATATTGCACTCAAAATTAAGGTTAAAAAATAATATTTTGTAACTGCTTTACTAATTTTTAACAAATGGAATTTCAAAACACCTTTCTTTATCTTTGTTCGATGGAAAATTCTGATCCTAACTTGCTGGTTGATAGCGAACTTTCTTTTAATAATTTTAAACAAGAAGTTGTTCGCGATTATCAAATTGCGTGTATAAGCAGGGAAGCTAGTTTATTGGGTAGAAAAGAAGTTCTAAACGGGAAAGCAAAATTTGGAATTTTTGGCGACGGGGTTGAAGTTGCACAAGTTGCAATGGCTAAATTTTTTAAACCGGGCGATTTTAGAAGTGGCTATTATCGAGATCAAACATTTGCATTTGCTACTGAAATGGCAACTGTTGAACAATTTTTTTCTCAACTATTTGCAGATCCTGATATTCACAATGACCCTTTTAGTGCAGGGCGTCAAATGAATTCACATTTTGCTACCAAATTTGTAGATGAAAAAGGGAATTGGCTTGATTTAGCTAAGCTAAAAAACAGTTCTTCAGATATTGCGCCAACTGCAGGGCAAATGCCGAGAGGACTTGGGCTTGCATTTGCATCAAAAAGTTTTCGGAATATTAATCAACTGAAACAATTTCCTCATTTATCTGAAAACGGGAACGAAGTTTGTTTTACAACTATTGGCGATTCGGCAACTTCCGAAGGACATTTTTGGGAAACCATTAATGCAGCTGGCGTTCTTCAGGTTCCGTTAGTAGTATTTGTTTGGGACAATGGCTATGGAATTTCTGTTCCAAAAAAATATCAAACAATAAAACTTTCCGTTTCTGAAATGTTAAGCGGTATTCAGAAACAAGAAACTACAAATGGGTTTAATATTTATAAAGTGAAAGGGTGGGATTATGCAGGGATGTGCGAAGTATTTGAAGAAGGAATTCAATTGGCAAGAGAAAAACATATCCCCGTATTATTTCATGTAGAGGAATTAACACAGCAACAAGGACATTCTACTTCTGGTAGCCATGAGCGCTATAAACCAGTAGAACGATTGCAGTGGGAAAAAGAGTGGGATGCGATAAAAAAAATGCGGTTATGGATTCTTTCCAATGCATTGGCAACAGAAGAGGAGTTAAATCAAATAGAAGTTGATGCTAAAATAAATGTAAAAGCTGCAAAAGAAACTGCTTGGGAATTATACCAAGAGCCAATAAAAAATCAAATCAAAAATGTAGTTGAAAAAAATAATTTAATTGCAGCACAAAGCCCAACTTATGCAAAAGAATTAAATGAACTTTCGGAATCGCTTTTAGAAAAAAGGGAACCGCTGCGTCGCGATGTTTTAAAAACCATTCGCACTGCAATTAGTGTTGTAAGTAATTCCAAAACAAGTGCTGATTTGAATAATTATTTCGAAGAATTACAAAAAGAAAATTCAACCATTTTTAATTCACACCTTTTTTGCGAAGGGGAGAAAAGTATTTTTAATGTAACTGCAATAAAAGCTGAGTTCGACACAAATGCACCAATGATTAACGGCTTTGAAATTTTGAACAAATATTTTGATGAAAGATTCGCAGCTGATCCGCGAGTGATTGCATTTGGAGAAGACCTTGGTTTTATTGGAGATGTGAACCAGGGTTTTGGCGGTTTGCAAGCTAAACATGGAGAAGATAGAATTTTTGATACAGGAATTCGTGAACTAACAATCATAGGGCAAGGTATTGGCCTTGCATTACGTGGATTAAGACCAATTGCAGAAATACAGTATTTAGATTATTTATTATATGGGTTGCAACCGTTGAGTGATGATGTGGCAACCACACATTTTAGAACAAAAGGTCAACAAAGTTGCCCATTAATCATTCGTACGCGAGGTCATCGGTTAGAAGGAATTTGGCACAGCGGATCGCCAATGGGAGTTGTTATAAATGCGTTGAGAGGAATTCATGTTTGTGTTCCAAGAAATATGCTTCAAGCAGTTGGCATGTACAATACATTATTGAAAGGAAATGATCCGGGAATTGTAATTGAATGTTTGAACGGTTATCGGTTAAAAGAAAAATTACCCAATAATCTTTTAGAGTATCGTGTTCCGCTTGGCGTTCCAGAAATTGTAAAAGAAGGAAATGATATTACAATTGTAAGTTATGGTTCAACTTTAAGAATTATTCAAGAAGCTGCTCAACAATTGGAAAAACAAAATATCAGTTGCGAAATTGTAGATGTACAAACTTTATTGCCATTTGATATTCATCACCAAATTGTAGCCTCGTTGAAAAAAACAAATCGAATTTTATTTGTTGATGAAGATGTTCCCGGCGGAGCAGCTGCTTTTATGTTTAATCATTTAATGGAAGAACAAAATGGGTATAAATATTTAGATGTTGCACCAAGAACATTAACTGCAAAAGCGCACCGGCCAAGCTATGGAAGCGATGGCGACTATTTTAGCAAGCCCAATGCCGAACAAATAGAAACGATTGTAAAAGCAATGATGTCAGAATAATTTTTCAAATATGTGGGATGCTATCCCATATTATGAAAAACTTTTTGAACATCTTCATCTTGTTCAAGTCTTTCAATTAATTTACTTACGGCTTCAGCTTGTTCGTCCGTTACGGGAACTGTAATATTGGGAATCCATTCTAATTCTGCACTTATGGGAGAAATGTTTTTTTCTTCCAATGCTTTTTGCATTTTGCCAAAATCAGAAAAGCCGCAACGAATGACTAATATTTCATCGCCATTTTCTGCATTACTTTCGCCCAATTCTTCCAATCCAAAATCAATCAATTCTAATTCTAATTCGTCGGCTTTTAATTCGGAAAGTGTTAATTTAAAAACGCCCATTTTTTTAAACTGAAAACTTACACTTCCGCTATTTCCCAAAACGCCACCGCCTTTATTGAAATGTGATTTTACATTTGCCACTGTTCGTACATGGTTATCGGTTGCAGTTTCAACAAGAATTGCCACACCGGCTTGTCCATATCCTTCGTATAAAATTTCATCGTAATTGATTAATTCTTTTCCTTGCGCTCTTTTTATAGCTGCTTCCACTCTGTCTTTTGGCATGCCAACGCTTCTTGCATTTTGAAAACAACGACGAAGCGCAGCATTGGTTCCCGGATCGGGACCACCAGCTTTTACGGCAATCACAATTTCTTTACCAATTCTTGTAAAATTCTTTGCCATCTTATCCCAGCGGGCAAACATGCTGGATTTTCGAACTTCAAAAATTCTACCCATTTCACTTATTTTAAGGTTGCGAAATTAAGGAAGATGGCTGCAAAAGAAAAACCGTTTCGCAGAAAGCGAAACGGTTTATTAAAAATTTTAAACAATTTATTGTTTTTCGAAATCCGATGCTTTGGGTAAAATGTCACTTGGCACTCGTAATTTACTATTATGACGACTGTATAAAAAGTAAATTACCAATCCCAATAACATCCATGCAAATGCAACTTTTAAGGTTTGTTTGTCCAGCGCAATAATCATTCCTGCACAAACCAATGCACCTAAAGTGGAAACAATTGGAACCAATGGTGCTCTGAACGGACGGTTGATTGTTGGATTTTTTACGCGTAAAATCCAAACGCCAATACTTACCAAAACAAATGCAAATAAAGTTCCAAAAGAGGTTAAATCTCCCGCAACATTTCCGGGAACAAAAGCTGCAAATAAGCCAACAAAAACAAATAAAATCCAATTTGCTTTATACGGTGTTTTATATTTTGGATGAATTTCTCCAAATGCTTTAGGAATCAATCCATCGTTACTCATGGTGTAAAAAATACGACTTTGTCCCATCAACATTACAAGAATAACAGAAGAAAATCCTGCAAGAATTGCTACTGTTACTGCTTTTGCAAGCCAGCCGTATCCTGTCATATAAGTAGAAATTGCATAAGCAACAGATGCTTCGCGGCCTTTTTCTGGATCTACAAAATCTTGCCAAGGAGCAACACCTGTTAACACATGCGCAAATAAAATATACAAAACAGTACAAACTAAAAGTGATCCCAATATTCCAATTGGCATATCTCTTTTTGGATTTTTTGCTTCTTGTGCTGCAGTAGAAACAGCATCAAAACCAATAAACGCAAAGAAAACAATTGCTGCACCACCTAATACACCGCCCCATCCATGTTTAAATACACCACTATAATCTGCGACTACTTTTCCTGCCGAATCTACAAGTGGAGCTGTTCCTTCCGGAATAAAGTATGGAGTATGATTTGCGGAATTGATAAACTGCCAACCTAATACAATAAATAAAACGACAATTGATACTTTAACTATTACGATGATCATATTTACAATTGCAGACTCTTGTGTTCCTTTTATTAATAACAAAGTCAACAACAATAAAATAATCAAAGCTGGGGCATTTATAATTCCTGAATGAAGTACTCCCATCGAATCGGTAAAACTTTCAAATGGAGAATGGCACCATTCGTAGGGGATTCGCCCACCAAAGAGTTTATTTAAATATTCGCTCCATGCAATAGAAACTGTAGCTGCACCAAGCGCATATTCCATTATCAAAGCCCAACCAATTATCCAAGCAACTAATTCACCCATTGTTGTATAACTGTATGTGTAAGCACTACCGGCAATGGGAATCATTGCTGCAAATTCTGCATAGCAAAGTCCTGCAAAAGCACATCCGATTGCTGCAACAATAAATGAAATAGTTACGGCAGGCCCTGCGGCTTGACCCGCTGCTGCTGCAGTTCTTACAAAAAGTCCTGCACCAATAATTGCACCAATTCCTAATGCAATTAAGTTACCAGCACCAAGGGTTCGTTTTAGCCCACTACTATTATTCTCTGCTTGAGAAAGTAGTTGGTCTAAAGATTTTTTTACAAATAAACTCATACGATGGTTGTATTTTTTATAATTGAATAAATAAGGTTTGTAAAATAGGTAAAAAAAAGAAATTGGAGGTGATTTTTTATGCGAATAAAAATTAAACAACTAAAAAATTTAATCTCAGTATTTTTCCCGATTTTCGGACATTCTAAATTTTTATAAATGAAGAAGGGAAATAGGCTTACATTTTATATTATTATTTCAATGCTGTTGGGCGTTCTTGTTGGATATATTATTCATAACAATTCGTCACAAGAAAGCATTGCAACCTTTTCAAAAAATAGTAAGTTACTGACAGTAATATTTCTTCGTTTGGTACAAATGATTATTGCTCCATTGGTGTTTTGTACATTAGTTGTGGGGATTGCAAAACTCGGCGATTTAAAAACAGTTGGTCGTGTTGGCGGAAAATCAATTCTTTGGTTTTTGTCTGCATCGTTAATCAGTTTGTTAATTGGAATGGTGTTAGTCAATTTTTTTCAACCGGGTGCAGTTATTAATTTAAGTAATGCAGATACAGAAGGCGCTAAAGATTTGATGGGAAAAACACAGGAATTTTCGTTACAAAAATTTATTGAGCATGTGTTTCCAAAAAGCGTTTTTGAAGCAATGGCTACGAACGAAATATTGCAATTAGTTGTATTCAGTATTTTTTTCGGTGTAGCTTCTACTGCGTTGGGTGATTTTACAAAACCACTTATTAAAGCGTTGGATATTGCTGCGCATATTATTTTAAAGATGGTTGGCTATGTGATGAACTTTGCGCCCATTGGTGTTTTTGGAGCAATTGCCGCTGTTATTGCAGCAAAAGGATTACAAGTTTTTAATTTTTATGGATTGTATTTGCTGTATTTTTTGGTTGGAATAATTTGTCTTTGGATTATTTTGCTTGGGGCTGGTTTTTTAATTTTACGCGAAAGAGTTCCACAATTATTAAAAAGAATTTCGCAACCGATTTTAATTGCATTTAGTACAACAAGCAGCGAAGCTGTTTTTCCAAAACTTACCGAAGAGTTAGAAAAATTTGGCTGCAAAAACAAAATTGTTTCATTTGTTTTACCACTTGGCTATAGTTTCAATTTGGATGGAAGTATGATGTACATGACTTTTGCGAGTTTAGCAATTGCACAAGCTTATGGCATTCATCTCGATTTTGGAACGCAACTAACAATGTTAATCGTTTTAATGTTTACCAGTAAAGGCATTGCAGGTGTTCCAAGAGCATCATTAGTTGTAGTTACTGCAACATGCGCCATGTTCGGCATACCGCCCGAAGGGATTGCATTGATCTTACCAATCGATCATTTTTGCGATATGTTTCGTTCCGCAACAAATGTTGTAGGAAACAGCGTAGCAACGGCTGTTATAACTAAATGGGAAGGTGAATTAAAACAGGAAGAAACAGTTTCTACAATTTCAGATTTATAAATTTATGGACGACGACAAAGGATTTATACAGGTATTTATTGAGTGGATTATAAACTACGGAGGGTTATATGTTTTACTACTTGTAGTTTTTGCCGAAACAGGATTGTTTATTGGTTTTTTTTTCCCAGGCGACTCCTTATTGTTTGCCGCAGGAATTTATGTAGATGATCTCGCCAAGGAATTTTTTAATGTTCATTGGTTTATTATTTTAATAATGGTAATGCTTGCATCTATATTGGGGAATATTATAGGGTATTGGTTTGGACAAAAAGCAGGTCCATTACTTTATGAAAGAAGAGATACATGGTTGTTTAAAAAAAAGCATCTTATTCGTGCAAAAAAATTCTATGAAAATTATGGAAAGTCAACAATTTTTTTAGCAAAATTTTTACCTTTTTTAAGAACATTCGCACCAATTGTAGCAGGGATTGTAAAAATGGATAAACCAGTTTTTATGTTTTATAATATTGTTGGAAGTATTTGCTGGGTTTCTTCTATGATGCTGAGCGGTTATTATCTTGAGAGTTGGGTACAATTACAATGGAATTATAGTTTGAAAGATCACATTGAAGTAATTACGATTATAATTGTTTTAATTACAACACTTCCTGTTTTGTTTAAACTGTTTTTTCATAAAAAAGAAGAAGAAAGTTCAACTTCATAACAATACATGAAAATAAAAGAATACAGTATTTTATCTATTCCGGTAATTGTAGCTGCACTTGGCTACTTCGTTGATATTTATGATTTGCTTTTATTTAGCATTACTCGAATTCCAAGTTTGAAATCATTGGGATTACAAGATGAACAATTAACCATTCAAGGCGAATCGGTAATCATGTGGCAAATGGCGGGCTTGTTGATTGGAGGAATTATTTGGGGAGTGATGGGCGATAAAAAAGGAAGACTCAGTGTATTATTTGGATCCATAATTCTTTATTCTTTAGCAAATATTGCAAATGGTTTTGTTCAAACCGCTGATCAATTCAAATGGATTCGATTCATCGCAGGGCTTGGATTGGCTGGGGAATTGGGCGCAGGAATTACGTTGGTTGCTGAATTAATAAAAAAAGAAAAACGAGGAATTGCAACTTCTTTCGTTGCAGGTGTAGGGTTGACAGGGGCAGTTGTTGCGTATTTTATGAAAGAAAATTTTGATTGGCGTACTTGTTATTTTATAGGAGGAGGATTGGGATTGTTACTTTTATTTTTACGCATTTCCGTTTTTGAATCCGGAATGTTTAAAGAAGTAAAACAATTGAATGTACAAAGAGGAAATTTTTTTATGTTAATCAACAATCCGCAACGATTGAAAAGATATTTACTCAGCATATTTATCGGCCTACCAACTTGGTTTGTGATTGGTGTGCTTGTTACTTTTTCGAGCGAGTTTGGAAAACACATGGGAATAAAAGAAAAAATTGATCCCGGAAAAGCAATTATGTATGCTTATGCGGCAATTTCAATTGGAGATATTTTAATTGGATTTGTAAGTCAATGGCTAAAAAGTCGTAAAAAAGCATTGTACATTTTTTATACAATTACGATTGTATTTATTATACTTTTCTTTACTGCACAATGGAACGGAACAGCCAGTCGAATGTATTGGATTTGTGCGGGACTTGGCTTTGGTACAGGTTTTTGGGCAATATTTGTAACTATGGGTGCAGAACAATTTGGTACAAATCTTCGTGCAACTGCCGCTACTACAATTCCAAATATGGTTCGTGGAATGTTGACGGTTCTTATTCTTCCGCTTTTTAAAGGATTTCGAAGTATTACCGATTATGTAACGGGTGGTTGGATTACGGCAATTATTTTAATGACAATTACAATTGTAGCAGCTTTGATGGTGAAAGAAACTTTTCATAAAGATTTAAACTACGTAGAAAATTAATTTACAAAAATATTTTTTTGTCAAAATTTCTTATCATACGATTTTCTTCTATTGGAGATATTGTTCTTACTACACCGGTTATACGCTGTTTGAAAAAACAAGTCCCAAATTCCGAAATTCATTTTCTTACAAAAAGTTCTTTTGCTTCAATCGTTGAAAACAATCCTTACATAGATAAAATACAACTGCTTTCAAATAGTTGGGAATTGCTTTTGCAACAATTACGATTAGAGAAATATGATTATGTAATTGACCTTCACCACAATCTTCGAACTTTCCGACTTAAGTCAGATTTGCGTGTAAAATCTTTTTCATTTAATAAGTTGAATATTCAAAAATGGTTTTTCACCAAACTAAAATGGAATTTTTTACCAGACGAACATATTGTGGATCGCTATTTAAAAACAGTAAAACAATTTGGCGTTTCAAATGATGGTGATGGATTGGATTATTTTCTTCCGAAGAATGAAAAACTGCAACAGATGGACATTCCCATTTCGCACAGAATGGGCTATGTTGGTTTTGCAATTGGTGCTTTACACAACACCAAAAAATTACCGCTTGCTAAAATGAAAGAGCTTTGCAATCAAATAAAATATCCAATTATTTTGTTGGGAGGGAAAGAAGATGCCGAAATCGGTGAATTGGTTGCAGCGGTTGATTCAATTAAAATATTTAATGCTTGCGGAAAATTTAGTTTGAATGAAAGTGCGGTACTTGTACAAAATTCTAAATTGATAATTGCACACGATACTGGTTTGATGCATATTGCTGCTGCATTAAAAAAACCAATTATTTCTATTTGGGGAAATACCGTTCCTGAATTTGGAATGAAACCATATTACGGAAATTTCAATATTCAAAATACAATTGTTGAAGTGCACGGATTGAAATGCAGACCTTGTAGTAAAATTGGTCATCAACAATGTCCGAAGTCGCATTTTAATTGTATGAATCAACAAAATATTTCAGAAATTGCGACGAGCGTAATGAATATTCTTGGCAATGCAAACAATACAAATTGAAATTGTAAATTTGTAAAAAGAAAATTGAAAAATGAATCTTAAACGAAGATTAAAATCACATCCCGAATTGCACGCTGGTGCATTGAATGACATTTTGTTTATTCTACTTTTCTTTTTTTTGATTGTATCCACTTTGGCAAATCCAAATGTGGTAAAGCTTTCCGTGCCAAAAGCAAAGAGTGATACTAAAGCTAAGCAAACAGTGATTGTAAATATTAAAGCAACTGGCGAGTATATAATAAATGGCAAATTAGTTGCACTTCATGATTTTGAAAATATAGTTCAACCATTTATTTTTAAAGATTCCACACAAGCTACGATTGCAATCAATGCAGATAAATCCGTTCCATTGGAAAATGTAGTTGCAGTAATGCGGTTAGCAAGAAAACTCGGAGCTCGTACAACTTTGTTAGTGGACACGAAAGAATAAGCAGGTTTATTCAGCTATTAATTTACTAACACGTATCATTCTATTTTTACCCTGCATATCTTTTTTTACAACAATATTTTTGTAACCATTTTCTTTGAAAATAGAAGCAATATCGTCTGCAAATGTTTCTGAAATTTCTACATATATTTTTCCTTGTTCCGTAAGATGGTTTTTCCCAAATTCTGCAATTGCTTTATAAAAAATAAAAGGATCTTCGTTTGAAACAAATAATGCTTTTTGTGGTTCAAAAAGTAGGACATTTTTATTCATCGTTGTTTTGTCACTAATTGGGATGTAGGGCGGGTTGCTAACAATTATATCAAATTGATTTAGTTGTTTTCTGTTTTCTTCTTTTAAAAAATCAAACAAAAGAAAATGAATATCAGCTTGCAACTCCATTGCATTTTTTTTTGCAACTGAAAGAGCAGCATTACAAATATCAATTGCGGAAATTTTACTTTCTGGTAATTTTTTCTTTAGTGAAATTGGAACACAACCGCTACCAGTGCCAATATCAATAATAGATGGTGATTGTAATTTTTTATTTTCCTTCACAATCCATTCTACTAATTCTTCAGTTTCCGGTCGAGGGATCAACACATTTTTATCGACATTAAATTTCATGTTTGAAAACCAAGCTTCTCCTAAAATATATTGAACAGGTTCGTGCATCAATAAACGATCTGAAAATGTAACCATTGATTCTTGTTGAACTGAATTTAGTAACAAAGATTTATTTATGAATTGCTCTTTTTTGGAAAGTTGGGTGATATGTTCCAATACTAATTCGGCAATATTATTTGCTTCACTTTCATCATAGATTTTGATTAATTTTTGTGTTATTCCAATTCTTGCTTCTGTGATCGTCATAACCGCAAACTTACTGTATATTGCAAACTATTTTTATCTGCTTCAAAATTTTCAACTAGTTATTATTTATGTTATTTCTATTAGGTAGTATTGTCTTCACATCTTGGTTAACGCTTTCATTTAAATTGTTGGAAAAATTTCGTATTTCAAGTTTTCAATCAATCGTATTTAATTATTGGACATGCGTCATCACAGGTTCCTTTGTGAATGAATCGTTTCCAATTTATCAAGCTACATTTAGTGAAAATTGGTTTTTGTGGTCTTTGTTATTGGGATCAATCTTTATTTTTATTTTTAACACAGTTGCTTTCACTGCTCAACAAATTGGAGTTGCAGTTGCCTCAGTTGCAAATAAACTTTCGCTCGTTGTCCCGTTTTTATTTTCACTTTATTTATACAAAGAACAAGCAACATTTTTAAAAATAGGCGGAGTTATAGTTGCAGTGTTGGCAGTAATATTAACTTGTTGGCCGTCTCAACAAATTTCAAAAACAAACAAATCAAAAACAATATTAATCGTCATACCTTTTTTACTTTTTTTTGGCAGTGGGTTATTAGATACAATAATTAAATATGTCGAGCAAGCTTATTTGAACGAAACTAATCAGAATGAATTTTTAATAACATCATTCGCAATAGCCGGTTTTTTTGGTTTGATTATTTTAATGATTCGCTTGTTAACTGGCAAAGAAAAATTTGATGGACGAAGTATTATAGCCGGATTGGCAATTGGGATTCCGAATTATTTTTCTATTTGGTGTTTAATAAAAGTGTTGAAAACATATTCAACAAATAGTTCTGCAATAATTCCAATAAACAATATGGGCATCGTTTTGTTCAGCACGCTTATGGCTTGGCTTTTTTTCAAAGAAAAATTATCTGCAAAAAATTGGGCTGGAATTTTACTTTCTTTACTTGCGATTTTCCTAATCGCTTTTGGATAATGCAATCTCATGTCTTCAAATTATTATTTTACAATTTTCGAAAAATCAATTGCCGAGTTTAAAGACAGAGGCAGTCGATTTATTGCTTGTGCATTTCCAATAAATAGTATTGCGGAATTTAAAATTCAATTGGCCGCTATTAAAAAAGATTTCCCAAAAGCAACGCATTATTGCTTTGCTTATCGAATTGGGACTGACGCTACTATTTTTCGTTCCAGCGATGCCGGTGAACCATCGGGTAGTGCTGGCAAACCAATTCTCGGACAAATTGATAGTAACGAATTAACAGATGTGGCTGTGGTTGTTATTCGTTTTTTTGGTGGAAGTTTATTAGGAGTTCCTGGTTTGATAAATGCTTACAAAACTTCTACAGCCCTTGCTTTACAAACAACAGCAAAAATTAAAAAAGATATTTTGGTTTATTACAATTTGGAATTTGATTATACCAAAATGAATGAAGTGATGTTGGTAATTAAAAAATTCAATTGTGCAATTTTAAAAAACGAAGCAACACTTTTTTGTAAACTTCAAATTGGAATTCCGAAATCTAATTTAGAAATTAGTCTTTTGAAATTTAATGAAATGAATGGATTGCGAATTGAAAAAATTTAATCAATTTTAATTCAATAAAGTAGTATTTACAACCAACTCTTTTGAACCGGGTTTGTAAATATAAAATCCTTCCCCGGTTTTTGCGCCCAATTTTCCTTCGGCAACCATTTTAACTAACAATGGACAAGGCGCATATTTTGGATTGCCAAACCCATCATGTAAAACATTTAATATGGAAAGACAAACATCTTGTCCAATCAAATCGGCGAGTTGAAGTGGTCCCATCGGGTGGGCCATTCCTAATTTCATAATCGTATCAATTTCTTGAACACCGGCAACTCCTTCGTGTAAAGAGTAAATTGCTTCGTTAATCATTGGCATTAAAATTCGATTGGCAATAAAACCCGGATAATCATTCACTACGCAAGGAATTTTTCCTAATTGTTTACTTAATTCAACCACTTTTTCGGTGATTTCTTTTTTTGTTGTTTTTCCATTTATTACTTCTACTAATTTCATTACGGGAACGGGGTTCATAAAATGCATGCCAATAACATTTTCGGGGCATTTAGTAACTGCTGCAATTTTTGTAATGGAAATTGAAGAAGTGTTGCTTGCTAAAATGGTATCTTCTTTTGTAAAATTTGAAAGTGTTTCAAAAATTTTCAATTTTATTTCAATATTTTCTGAAGCAGCTTCAACAACTAAGTCTGCATTTTTTACTCCTTCTTCTAAAATTGTTTGAATAGTAATATTAGATAGCGCTTCTTTTTTTTGTTCTTCGGTTGCATTTCCTTTTGCAATTTGTCGGTCAAAATTTTTCGAAATAGTTTGAATTGCTTTTTCTAATTGTTCACTCGACACATCGATAAGCGTAACTAAAAATCCGTTTTGTGCAAAAAGGTGCGCAATCCCGTTTCCCATTGTTCCTGCACCAATAACTGAAATATTTTTCATTGAAAATTTATTTTTTCTTTTTAAAATCACCTCTTTTCCATGCTTGTATAAACTCTCCCCAAGCAGCCGGATTAAAAATATTTTGAGGGGGAGTTTGGCCTGCATAATATGCTTTTGTTGCTATACTTCTCAATTGTGTATTAGAAGCTTCGCGACCATCATTTGGCATACTTTTCATCAGCGATCTTCTTGCAGCAATTGATGTGTTTTTTCGAGCTGTTTCGTAATCGTCGTCTTCTATTTTTGTATTTGCAAAATCGCGAGAAAACTGCGCTGCACTTGGACGAGCTTTGATAATGGTTGCAGGTAAATAAATTGTGTCGGCAATCATCAGTTGAACCATACTGTATTGGCTTCCTTCTATATTTTTTGGAATTTGAACCGTTTTTGATTGATAGCTTACATGCGTGAATTCAATCATATCACCCTTTAAAACAACGATTGAAAATACACCTTGATTATTTGTAATTGTGCCACGGTTTTGTCCTTTTACAACAATACTAACAGAAGGAATTCCCACCAGACTGTCAGCAGTTAAAACCATTCCGTACAATTGTACAACGGAATCGCGTACAGTTTCAAATTGCGCTTTTGCAAAAACTGGAAAAAGGAACAAAAAAGCAATTAAGTAATTTTTAATTTTCATCAAGTTTCAAAAATAAAGACAAGTTGCTGAAATCGTAAAACTAAATTCTGAAAGTAGGAGTTACCTTTGTCGATATTTTAATGTTTTAACAATTTGTTGTAAAATGACGAAAGAAAAAATTTTAGAAGCGCTCAGTAATGTGCAAGAACCCGATTTAGGAAAGGATTTGGTTTCATTAAATATGATTAAAGATTTAGAAATTTCGGGCAACGATGTTTCTTTTACAGTTGTACTTACTACACCGGCATGCCCCATGAAAGACATGATGGGAAATGCTTGTAAAAATGCAATCAAGTTATTGGTAAACAAAGAAGCAAATATTACGGTAAATTTTACTGCGAACACGACTTCTAAAAGAATGGATCCAAAAACTATTTTACCGAAAGTTAAAAATATTATTGCCGTTGTAAGTGGCAAAGGTGGAGTGGGTAAATCAACTGTGGCAGCCAATCTTGCACTTTCACTTGCAAAAGGAAATGCAAAAGTTGGTTTGATGGACGCTGATATTTATGGACCAAGTGTTCCAATTATGTTTGGAGTGAGAGGGGAACGCCCAATGATGATGGACACCGGCGAAGAAAATGGAAAGATTGTTCCTTTGGAAAAATTTGGAATTAAATTGATGAGTATTGGTTTGCTCGTTGATGAAAAGACAGCTGTGGTTTGGCGTGGACCAATGGTAAGCAGCGCTATTCGTCAATTTGTAACTGATGTTTTTTGGGATGAATTAGATTATTTAATTGTAGATATGCCGCCGGGCACCGGAGATATTCATTTAACATTGATGCAAACAGTTCCTGTAACGGGTGCAATAATTGTTACAACGCCGCAAGATGTAGCACTTGCTGATGCAAAAAAAGGGATTGCTATGTTTGGACAAGCACAATTAAATGTTCCTATAATTGGGTTGGTTGAAAATATGAGCTATTTCACTCCTGCAGAATTGCCGAATAATAAATACTATTTATTTGGAAAAGAAGGTGGAAAAAGATTAGCAGAGGAATATGATATTTCTTTTCTTGGACAAATACCTATTGTGCAAAGTATTCGCGAAGGTGGAGACAAAGGTGTGCCGGTGATGATGAGCGATGATGAAATTACTAAAAATGCATTTGCAGAATTTACTGCAACAGCAGTTAGAAATATTGCAAAATGGAATGCCAATATTGAATGATTTAAAATAAATAATTAGATGTACAATCTTCCCTATTTTAAAGGAACTGATCAGTCGGAAATTCTTGCTTTTATGAAATCGTATCCATTTGTATTTCTTTCTGGATGCGATGTTGATAATAATCCAATTACAACGCAAGTTCCCGTTTTTATTGATGAAAGAGAAGGGAAACTTTTCATTAATGGCCATATAATGAAACAAACGGACCATCACAAAGCGTTTTTACAAAATTCAAATGCGTTGGTTGTATTTACCGGACCACATACTTATGTTAGCGCAACATGGTATGATGAAACTCAAAAGGAACAAGCAAGCACTTGGAATTATATGAGCGTGCATGCAAAAGGAAAAATTCGTTTCGGCGATGAATCTGAATTAATTGAAATTCTAAAAAGACTTTCATTGCATTATGAAAATGGCAATACAGAATCTTCAACTGTATTTGACAATCTATCACCTGAATATGTTGGGCAAATGATGAAAGCGATTGTTGCTTTTGAAATTGAAGTAACAGATTTGCAACATGTTTTTAAAATGAGTCAAAATAGAAACGAAGCGAGTTATGACAACATCATTAAAAAGTTAAAAGAAAAAGGAGACGATGCAAAAAGAGTTGGAGAGATTATGGAAGAAAGAAAATCAAAAGTATTTAAAACATGAAATGGAAATTTCTGATTGTGGTTTTAATTTTAAATATGAGTTGTTCGAATTCGAAAAAAATTGCGAAAGAAAATTTAACTCCTCTCGAATTTGATATACAAGGCCATCGAGGATGCAGAGGATTACTACCAGAAAATACAATTATCGGAATGTACAAAGCGATTGATTTGGGTGTAAATACACTGGAAATGGATGTTGTTGTAACAAAAGATAATCAGCTTGTTCTTTCGCACGAGCCGTGGTTTAGCCACGAAATTTCAACAAAACCAAATGGATCGGAAATTCAAGAATCGGAAGAGAAACAATTTTCCATTTACAAAATGAATTACGATGAAGTAAAGAAATTTGATGTTGGTAAAAAATTGCATCCACGGTTTCCACAACAGCAGAAAATAAATTGTTTCAAACCATTATTGGGTGATTTGTTGGATAGTGTAGAAAATTATTTAATACAAAATAATAAACCAAGTGTAAAATTTAACATTGAAACTAAATGTTCTCCATCGGGAGATGCAATTTATCATCCAAAGCCAGATGTGATTGTTGAATTGCTGATGAAACTTATTCACGAAAAAAAAATAGAAGAGCGAGTTATTATTCAATCCTTTGATTTTAGAACATTGAAATATTTACACGTAAACTATCCTTCCATAAAAACGGCGATGCTGATTGAAGATTTCGACAATAGATCATTGGCTAATCAGCTTGCTGATTTGGGATTTGTTCCAACCATTTATAGCCCGCATTTTTCATTGGTGAATAAAGAATTGATAACGAACTGTCATGCCAAAAACATAAAAATTATTCCCTGGACTGTGAATGATAAAAAGAAAATTATTCAATTGAAAAAAATGGGAGTTGATGGAATTATTACAGATTATCCCAACTTGTTTTCGAACTAAATAAACTCTCTTTTCCCGAACATTCTTTTATCTTCGTAAGTATGACGCGCCAAGAATTAATTGCACAAATTCAGGAAAAGAAATCTTACCTCTGCATTGGATTAGATTCGGATATTACAAAAATCCCCAAACATCTTTTAACGGAAACAGATCCACTATTTTCTTTCAACAAAGCGATTATTGATTCTACAAAAGATTTATGTGTAAGCTATAAAATTAATACTGCTTTTTACGAAGCGTTGGGTGTAAAAGGTTGGGAGTCGATGGAAAAAACAGTTCGTTATATTGGCAACGAACATTTCAAAATTGCAGATGCAAAACGTGGAGATATTGGAAATACTTCCGATCAATATGCAAAAGCATTTTTCGAAACATTACCTTTTGATGCAGTAACAGTTGCACCTTATATGGGAGAAGACAGTGTAAAGCCATTTCTGAAATATGATGGAAAATGGGCGATTGTTTTGGGATTGACTTCAAATGAAGGAGCAAAAGATTTTGAATTGGAAACGATCGTAGGTAATTTCTATGCTGGCTTTATTAACGAACCCCGTCAAGAATATGAAATAAATGATCGCCCATATTATTTGTATGAAACAGTATTAAGAAAATCATCTAATTGGGGAACTACGGAAAATTTAATGTTTGTAGTTGGAGCAACTCAAATAAATGAATTATCTAAAATTAGAAAGTTGACGCCCAATCATTTTTATCTGATTCCCGGCGTGGGAGCACAAGGTGGAAGTTTGAAAGAAGTTTCTGAAATGGCAATGAATCAAGATTGTGGTATTCTTGTAAATGCAAGTCGAGCAATTATTTATGCATCGGATAATGAAAATTTTGCAGCAGCAGCTCGTGATGTTGCTTTTACTTATCAACAAGAAATGAAAAACTATTTACCATTTTAAAAAACAGTTTATGAGTAGAATAATTTTTGTGTTATTTTTTGCATTTACATTTTTTAATTTAAATGCGCAGCAAGAAAATAAAGAAGTAAAGCCGAATTATTTATTGGCCTCAAAATTTTCCCCTGCGAAGTTGGATAAAATGGTTTTTTCAACAAATGTTGATCCGCATTGGTTAAAAAAAACGACACGCTTTTGGTATTCGTATCAAACAACAGAAGGAAAAAATTGGTATATCGTAGATCCAATAAAAGCAGAGAAAAAACCTTTGTTTGATAACGATAAAATGGCGGCATTGCTTACAGGAATTATCAAAGATCCATTTGATGGGCAACATTTAGAAATAGATAGTTTGCAATTTTTAGAAGATGAAAACAATATTCGTTTCCAAGTAAAAAGCACTTTGGAAGTAATTATTAAAGACACAACTGCAAAAAAAGGAACACCTGCAAAAAAAGAAAAAAAAACTTTTTATTTTGAATACAATTTAAATACAGGTGTGATTGTAAATCTTACCGATTTTAAACGACCATTGCGAAAAGCACAATGGGCTTCCGTTTCGCCTGATAGTTCGATTGTGATTTTTGGAAAAAATTATAATCTATTTTGGATGGATTTTGAAAATTATAAAAAAGCACAGAAAAATGATAAAGATTCAACAATCGTTGAAAATGCAATTACAGCCGATGGTATGGAAAATTACAGTTATCATTTTAGAAATATGGGTGAAACAAATGTTGATAATGAAAAAAATAAAAACAACAGAAAAGCAGTATCCATTCTTTGGTCGCCCGATTCTAAAAACTTTATTTTAAACAGAACAGATGAAAGGAAAGTAAAAGATTTATGGGTAATAAATAGTATTGCAGATCCGCGACCAACTTTGGAAACGTATAAATATTGGATGCCAGGTGAAAAAGAATCACCTGTTGAAGAATTGTATTTGTTTGATGTTGTATCTAAAAAATCAAAAAAAATAGCTGTCAATTTATTTAAAGATCAATCACTCGGTGTTTTTCGTAAACCTCTTTTGAAAAAAAATAGAGACGATGATTTCTCACCGCAAATTTGGTTAGGGAATAATAGTCATTTCTTTTTCAGTCGCACTAGTCGTGATCTTAAAAGAATTGATATTTGCCGAGTTGATATTGCAACTGCACAGGTAACAATTGTTATTGAAGAAAGAATGAATACTTATTTAGAAATTGTTCCGCCCGGATTAGTAAATGAAAGTAAGGAAATAATTCAATGGAGCGAAAGAGATGGCTGGGGTCATTTTTATCTTTATGATGAGAATGGGAAGTTAAAAAATCAAATTACATCTGGAGCTTATCATTGTGAAGCAATAGTTGGGATTGACGAGAAAAAAAGAATTTTATATTTTTCTGCAAATGGAAAAGAGATGATTCCTACATATAAAAAAGTAGGAGCAACAATGGAAAAAGAGGATCCTTATTATTTACATTTTTACAAAGTGAATTTTGATGGCACTGGATTAAAGTTGTTGAATGAAGGGAATTTTGATAATAATTTCAACATTGATGATGACGAAATGTATTTCGTAAATAATTTTTCTAGAGTTAATACAACACCAGAATCTGTGTTGATAGACAATATGGGAAAGACGATTTTAAAATTAGAGACCGCAGATTTTTCCAGAATTTTAGAAACAGGATATCAATTCCCAGAAATATTTAAAGTAAAAGCCGATGACGGAATTACGGATCTCTATGGAGTTATGTACAAACCGTTTGATTTTGATCCTTCTAAAAAATATCCGTTGATTGAATATGTGTATCCGGGTCCACAAACAGAATCCGTAAATAAATCGTGGGGGAAAGGGATGGATAGAATTGATCGATTGGCGCAATTAGGATTTGTTGTAATTACTGTTGGAAATCGCGGAGGTCATCCTGGTAGAAGTAAATGGTACCACAATTATGGATATGGCGATTTGCGCGATTATGGTTTAGCAGATAAAAAAACAGCTGCTGAACAATTAGCTTCTCGATTTTCTTTTATTGATATCAATCGTGTCGGAATTCACGGACACAGTGGTGGTGGATTTATGAGTACTGCAGCTATGTTAGTCTATCCCGATTTTTTTAAAGTAGCAGTTAGCAATGCAGGTAATCACGACAATACAATTTACAATCGTTGGTGGAGTGAAAAACATAATGGCGTAAAAGAAGAAATTAGCGAAAAAGGTGATACAACTTTTGTTTATGCGATTGAAAGAAATCAAGATTTAGCAAAAAATTTAAAAGGAAGATTATTATTAATTCACGGAGAAATTGACAATAATGTATTACCGGGAAATACCATTCGAGTTGTAAATGCATTAATTAGAGCAAACAAAAGATTTGAAATGTTGATTCTTCCAACACAGCGACATAGTTTTGGCGATATGACTGAATATTGGTTTTGGAAAACAGCCGATCATTTTTCGCGTTATTTGTTAAATGATAATTCAGATAGAAGTGTTGACATCGAAGAAATAAACAGAGATACAGATAAAAGCAAATCGAATTAATTAGCCATTTTTTAACATTAACTTTGGCGAAATCTTAAACTATAATTAAATGGCAGCACGAACAGATTTATTTCAAAGTCCTGATTATTTTAATTTAGATGAACTGCTTTCGGATGAACAAAAACTGATTCGTGAGTCGGTTAGAAATTATGTAAAAAAAGAAATTTCACCTATTATTGAAGACTACGCACAACAAGCAAATTTTCCGCAACATATCGTAAAACAGTTAGGAGATCTCGGATGTTTTGGACCAACCGTACCAGTTGAATATGGAGGTGGCGGATTAGATTATATTTCTTATGGATTAATGATGCAAGAATTGGAAAGGGGAGACAGTGGAGTTCGTTCAACAGCTTCTGTACAAGGTTCATTAGTTATGTTTCCTATTTATGCTTATGGAAGCGAAACTCAACGAAAAAAATATTTACCCAAATTAGCAAGTGGTGAATGGTTGGGTTGTTTTGGATTAACAGAACCAAATCATGGCAGCGATCCATCAAGTATGTTGACAAATTTCAAAGATGCAGGAGATCATGTTATTTTAAACGGAACTAAAATGTGGATTAGCAATGCTCCGTTTTCTCAAGTTGCTGTGGTTTGGGCAAAAGATGAAGCAGGAATCATTCACGGATTAATTGTAGAAAGAGGAATGGAAGGGTTTTCAACTCCTACCACACATGGCAAGTGGAGCTTGCGTGCATCCGCAACAGGCGAATTAGTTTTTGATAATGTAAAAGTTCCGAAAGAAAATATTTTTCCAATAATAAAAGGATTGAAAGGCCCATTGAGTTGTTTAACAAAAGCAAGATATGGAATTGCATGGGGAGCAATTGGTGCAGCAATGGATTGTTATGACACAGCATTGCGCTATTCGAAAGAACGGGAACAATTTGGAAAACCAATTGGTGCATTTCAATTGCAACAAAAAAAGTTGGCTGAAATGGTTACAGAAATTACCAAAGCCCAATTATTAAATTGGCGTTTGGGCGTTTTGATGAACGAAGGAAAAGTAACACCGCAACAAGTAAGTATGGCTAAAAGAAATGCTTGCGAAGTGGCAACTAATATTTGTAGAGATGCACGTCAAATGCTCGGCGGAATGGGCATTACGGGAGAATATCCAATTATGCGTCACATGATGAATTTGGAAAGTGTAATTACTTACGAAGGCACACACGACATTCATTTGCTAATTACAGGAATGGATGTAACGGGAATAAATGCATTTCAATAAATAGCGAATTGGCTATAACATGAAAATATTTCTTATCGGTTTCATGGGTTCCGGAAAAACTTATTTTGGAAAAAAATTAAGTCAAAAAATTAATCTTCCCTTTTTTGATTTGGATGAACTTATCGAACAACACGAACAAAAAAGTATTGTTGAATTATTTGATTCCAAAGGAGAAAATTATTTTCGGACTATTGAAAAAAATATTTTACACGATTTTGCCGAAGCAAATGAATCGTTTGTACTTTCTACCGGCGGCGGCACTCCTTGTTTTTTTGATAGTATAAATTACATGAATCTTTGTGGTATTTCAATTTGGATAAATACACCAACTGATATTTTATTTGATAGACTTTCAAAAGGGAAATCAAAAAGACCTTTAATAAAAAATTTAACACCGAGTCAATTGAAGGTGTTTATAAATTCCAAAATTGCTGAAAGAAAGTTGGTATATGAAAAAGCGAACTATGTGATAAACGAAAGTGATATTGATTTTGAAAAAATTGTAAAACTAATTTGTAATGAATAAGAATATTTTAGCACTTGGAATTTTTTTAACTGTTTTCGCAATTTTATTAGGTGCATTTGGTGCGCACGGGCTAAAGAAATTAGTTTCTGCAGAAGAATTGGAAGTTTTTAAAACAGGAGTTCAATATCAGATTTATCACGCATTCGGACTCATTTTTGTAGGAATATTATTTGAAAAATTTAATCAGAAAAATTTAAAATTCGCAGGTTTGTTTTTTGTAATTGGAGTATTTCTTTTTTCTGGCTCGCTTTATACAATTACAATAATGAAAGTGATGGATGTTTCGGTTTTACCGATTGTTGCAGTACTAACGCCAATCGGTGGGTTTGCTTTTTTATTGGGTTGGGTAACTTTGTTGGTTGCAATTTTTAAGAAGATGTAATTATAAAATTAATTCTAAAATTACAGCAGTTCCGTTTCCATTACTTTCAACGGAAATAGTGCCGCCAATTTCTTCCATTCTTTGTTCCATATTTTTTAAACCACTTCCAAATTCATTTTTTGGATTCCTTTCAAAACCAATTCCATCATCAATAAATTTAATTTTTAAACTTGAGTTTGTTTCAATCTTAATTGTAATTGTTGTTGCGTTTGCATGTTTTACAATATTGTTTAAAATTTCCTTAATGCACAGCACAACATTCCTTCTGGCTTCACCAGCTAATTCTTTATCTGGAATTTGCTTCGGAATATTAACATGATGTTTGAAATTGGTTCCTTCAAAGTATTCATTTGTATATTTTTGAATATAACTAATTAAATTTTGAAGCGAATCGTTTTTGTTGTTTATGCTCCAGGCAAGCATGCTCATTTTCTTTAGTAAATCGGCAGCAGCAATAGAAATTTTGTCTATCTCTTTTGAAATATCTTTATTTGATTTGGATTTTAATATTTCACTCAGCAAGCGAATATGTGTTACGCCAGCTCCTAATTCATCATGCACATCAGCTGCTATTTTATTTCGCGTCATTTGCTTTGCGTTGATGATAGCTTTTTCTTTTTCTAATTCCTGTTTGGCCTTTTCCATTTTTAAACTCTCACCTTCTTTTATGTACTGAATTAATTCTTTTCTGTTTTTATAAACAAGTCCCATTAAAAAAAATAGTAATTCACAGAAAAGTCCTAATTCGTACCAAAATAAACCACTTCTTAAAATGTGGTTGCTTGAAAAATAAGGGTTCCCCCAAATCATTATCAACGATACAGATGAAAGTAATAGGTATAAAAAAGTTCCAACTGCTACATACCGAAGGAAAATATCGGCCCAATTGAAGTAGCCGTAAACGAGCATGATAAAACCAACCAGCAATAAAAGGCCTTTCCCAATTGTATTTTCAAGTAAATTTTCAATGTAAAAATCATTCGAATAAAAGTGTCGATAAGAAAATCCAATCAAAATAAGAACTAAGCAAACTGTGAAGAAGAAAAGCAATTTGTTTAAAAAAGGGTATTTGATTTTACATTCCAAAAATTCATTCATGAAAATTAAATAGAAACACATGCCAATTCCTTGCAGTAAAAAGTCGAGATAGGATTCAAAAATAAAATTCGTTTTAGAAATTTGTCCAAAATAAAAATGCTTTGTAAAAAGCATGATGCAAAGTAATAATGCATAAGTAGAATAATAAATATATGCTTTACTTCCACCTCTCCATAAAACAAGAGATGAATATATAATCATCATCAGTAACATCCCACAAAAAAAATAGGTAATGATTCCTTCCCCTTTTTTTTCGTTTTGTAATTTTTCGAGATAAGTTGAAACATATTGACTGTTAATCAATGTAGGCTTAAAAAAATTGGTGTAAGATTTTAACTGAAATATTTCGGCAACAATAATAAGAGAGTCATTAGCTCCTATTGTAAACTGTCGAAATGAAATACTATTTGCAAGATTTGGAGAAATAGATGGTAATGAAACGAGTTGCTCTCCAGAACGTTTATAAAGAATAGTATTTGTAAAATATTTTCCAGGAAAAAAATAATAAGATGTTGGGTTATTAGTTTTATTAGTTAATGCAAATTGAAAAATTATTTTTTTTGTAACATCTTCGGATAAAATATATAAGGGGATTTCAAATTTGTCTGTGTACTTTATTTGTGAATTATTTTTTTGAATATCAAAAGCAGGAGTTACAAACGCAATTTTTCCATTTTGAATTATTTGATCAATAGGCGTAAAATTTATATCAGTGACTTGTCCAAAAGTTGCAGTATTGAAGAGAAATAGAACTCCAGTAATAAATATTAGAAAAGTATTTTTGAGTTGCATAAAAAATCTCCTATGATTTAGTTTAAAGATAAATAATTATGATTAAATTATTAATAAAAGTGGTAAATGGATTCATTAAAGTTTTCATTAAGAACATTTCCTAATTATTATCTTTGTCAATATGGGCAATAAGTTAAATAATGGGGGAAAAGAAAATAGCGGCAAAGTTGAACAATTAAAAACTGAAAAGGAAGATAAATTAAGTTTGAAAGACTTATTAAAAGACGAACGTACTTGGAAAATAATTGGTGCAGTTTCTTTATTAACTACATTTTTTTTATTTATTTCACTCATATCTTATTTTTTTACTTGGAAAGAAGATCAAGACCAAGTGCTTCAAGGAGGATTCGGAATTTTATTTGATGATACAGTTGTAGTTTCAAATTTATTAGGAAGATTAGGAGCAGTTACAGCTCATTTTTTTGTTTATCAAGGATTTGGTATATCTTCTATTTTACTTTGCACTTATTTTTTCGTAGTAGGTGTAAATTTATTGTTCAATGAAAAAATTTGGTCTGTTTGGAGAAATGTTCGCTATGTATTAATTGGCACCTTATTTTTATCTGTTTCATTATCCTACTTTTTTGAAAGTGCAAATTTTTCTTATGGTGGAGCTGTGGGTAAAATGAGTGCGGCATGGCTTGTTAACTTTTTAGGTTCGGTTGGAACGGGAACTGTGCTTGCTGTTGTTGGGTTAGCTTATGTTATTTGGCAATTCAATCCTGTATTTAAAATTCCAAAATTTGCTAAAAAAGAACATGCTGATTTGGTTGTACAAATCGATGATGAATCAGATCAAATAACAGGTAAATCTATAAATGATTTATATGCAGAATCAAAAAATGGAAATACCAACGAAGAAAATAAATTTCCAATTATTAACGCAGATGAAGAATCCGATTTAATATTAGTTGAAAAACCTGAACCAATTTCTGTTGAACTTAATCCAACTAATGAAGCGGTTGAAAATTTTTCAGACGCCAAAAATTTATCCCCGGTTTCAGAAGTTGAAGTTTCAGATTTAACATTGGAAATTCGCGATTCATCCGAAGTGGAAGTTGAAGACGAAAAAATATATGATCAATTACCGCCGTATGAACCAACACTTGATTTAAGAGATTACAAATATCCCACACTCAATTTATTGGAAACTTACGGAAGTGATAAAATTGTTCAGGATTCTAATGAATTGGAGAATAATAAAAATCAAATTATTTCTACACTTCGTAATTATGATATTGAGATTCAAAAAATAATGGCAACTGTTGGGCCAACAGTTACTTTATACGAAATTGTTCCTGCAGCTGGTATTCGAATTTCGAAAATAAAAAATCTTGAAGATGATATTGCATTAAGCCTTGCCGCATTGGGCATTCGTATAATAGCACCCATTCCAGGAAAAGGAACAATTGGAATTGAAGTTCCCAATGTGAAAAAAACATTGGTGGGAATGAAAACCTTACTCTCATCAGAAAAATTTCAAAACAATAATTACAGTTTACCCATTGCCATTGGCAAAAAAATTGATAATGATAATTTTATAGTTGATTTAACAAGTATGCCGCATTTGTTGATGGCGGGAGCAACTGGTCAAGGAAAATCAGTTGGTGTGAATGCAATATTGGTTTCGCTTTTATATAAAAAACATCCATCGCAATTAAAATTTGTTTTAATTGATCCGAAGAAAGTTGAATTGAGTTTATATCGCGTAATCGAAAAACATTTTTTAGCAAAACTTCCGGGAGAAAATGATGCGATAATAACCGATACGAAAAAAGTGGTTCATACACTGAATGCACTTTGTATTGAAATGGATAATCGCTACGATCTTTTAAAAGAAGCAGGTGCGAGAAATATTAAAGAGTACAACGAAAAATTTATTAAGAGAAGATTGAATCCTCAAAAAGGGCATCAATTTCTTCCGTTTATTGTACTCGTAATAGATGAGTTTGCCGATTTGATAATGACAGCCGGCAAAGAAATTGAAATGCCAATTGCACGTTTAGCACAATTAGCAAGAGCAGTTGGGATTCATCTGATAATAGCCACACAACGCCCTTCTGTAAATATTATTACCGGAACCATAAAAGCAAATTTCCCTTCTCGAATTGCATTTAAAGTTTCATCAAGAATAGATTCTCGAACAATTTTAGACGCCGGTGGTGCAGAACAATTAATAGGAAAAGGGGATATGTTAATTTCTCATCATGGAGAAATTACACGACTTCAATGTGTATTTGTTGACACGCCAGAAGTTGAAAGATTAGTGAGCTTTATTGAAAAACAAAGAGGCTATCCACAAGCATTTTTATTACCTGAATACATTGATGAAAAGGAATTTGAAAACAAAGAATTTGATTTAAACGAACGCGATTCATTATTTGACGATGCTGCGCGATTAATTGTACAAAACCAAGTTGGCTCAACTTCTCTTTTGCAGCGAAGAATGAAATTAGGATACAATCGTGCCGGTAGATTAATGGATCAATTGGAAGCAGCAGGAATAGTTGGGCAAAACCAAGGAAGTAAAGCAAGAGAAGTATTAATTAAAACTGAGTCAGAGTTAAATAATCATCTTGCCAATCATAATATATAATAGTTAAGTTAAAATTTTTGAAGGGTTCCATTCACTTACAAAGCCTGAAATTTAATTCGCTTATCTTCGCCGACATATTTTTTGCAATTTAATTCGATTTATGAAGAAGATTTCTTTATTGGTTTTACAAACACTAATTCTGTTTTCAGTAAGTGCGCAATCTGTTGCAATAAATGATGCGGCAGCAAAGAAAATTTTAGATGCGGTAAGTGTTAAATTCAAAACATATAAAACGCTAAAAGCAACTTTTACTTATAAGGTTGAAAATGCAGCAGCCAAAGTGCTATCTGCAAAAACAGGGACGATTTACATGAAAGGTGTAAAATACCGCGTGAGTATTTTGGGGCAAGAAATATTTTGTGATGGAATAAATGTTTGGACTTTTGATAAAGTTGCGAATGAAGTTTCAGTTACAAAATTTGATGCAGAAAGTAATACACTCACTCCTCAAAAACTGTTTACGAATTTTTATGATGCTGAATTTATTTATAAACTAAACGGCGAAAAAAAACAAGGAACGAAAACAATCCAAGAGATTGAAATGACGCCGATTGATAAATCAAAACCATTTCATAAAGTTTATATCTACATTGATAAATTAACAAAAACACTCAACGGAACGAAAGTGTTGGAAAAGACCGGAAGCCGCTATATTTATTCCATTACAACTTTGACTGCAAATCCGGTAATTGCTGAAAGTTATTTTATTTTTGATGTAAAGAAATTTCCCGGAGTGGAAGTAATTGATCTTCGTTAATTCTTTGCTCCCCAGCGAAATGATTTTAGATTAAATCCCGCTAAATCAAGTACACGATCTACAACTGTAGTTGCTATTTCTTCCATCGTTTTTGGTTTGCTATAAAAAGATGGAGTAGCGGGGCAAATAATTCCACCGGCAAGTGTAATAGTTTCCATGTTTCGAATATGAATGAGGTTATAAGGCATTTCGCGAACAACCAGTATCAATTTTCTTCTTTCTTTTAAAATTACATCAGCTGCACGTGTGATGAGATCGTTGGAAACACCCGATGCAATTCTGCCAAGCGTTCCCATTGAACATGGAATAATTATCATCGTGTTAAATTGGCCAGAGCCAGATGCAAATGGAGCAGAAAAATCGTTGTATGAAAAAACAGATGTTCCGAACTTTTCATAAGATGAATTAGAAAGTTCTGTTTGCCAAACCTCTTTTGCGTTTTCCGTCATTATAATATCAAGTTCATCCAATTGATTTTTAATTGTTAACAGCTTTTCTATCAGTGTTTTAGCATAAATAGAACCACTTGCTCCCGTAATTGCAACGATAACCTTATTCATAGAAATCAAAATATTTTAAAAATTTATATTAATTTTTTGTAAAAAATAGATTAATAATTAAAAAGTATATGTTATATTGCATTGAATTTTCATAGGATAAGGTTTAATGGTTAATGGTTTTTGATTAGGGTCCCCCAGTTTCTACTGGGGGTTCATTTTTTAAGCCAATTAATTTTAAGAAGCCATATCAGGAATTAGCGCTGATTTGTATTCTCCACGATCTAATTTTTTCTTTGTTTCTTCAAATGCGAGTAATGTTTGCTCAATATCTTCATCGGTATGAATTGAAGAGGGAATTAATCTGAAAATAATATGTCCTTTTGGAATAACTGGGTAAACAATGATGGAAGCAAAAATGCTATAATTTTCTCTCAAATCCACAACCATTGCTGTTGCTTCTTCTACACCCCCCATCATATAAACAGGTGTAACTACTGAATCAGTTTTTCCAATATCAAACCCACGAATTTTTAATCCCTTTTGCAGTTTTAATGCATTACTCCATAATTTTTCTTTATACTCTGGATGATTACGCAAAAGTTCGAGTCGTTTCAAATTTCCAATTACTAACGGCATGGGAAGACTTTTTGCAAAAATTTGACTTCGAATATTATAGCGGATATAATCAATAATTTCTTTTGGTCCGGCAACAAATGCACCAATGGAAGCCATAGATTTTGCAAACGTAGAAAAATATAAATCAATTTGATTTTGGCAACCTTGTTCTTCTCCTGCACCGGCACCTGTATTTCCTAAAGTTCCAAATCCGTGTGCATCATCTACCAATAATCGAAACTCATATTTACTTTTTAATGCAGTAATCTCTTTTAGTTTGCCTTGGTCGCCAGCCATTCCAAAAACCCCTTCCGTAATAACTAGAATGCCACCTGTTTTTTGTTTTTCGATAAGTGCTGTTGCTCGCTGAATTTGTTTTTCAAAATCTTCTAAGTCATTATGTTTAAAAACGTAACGATGGCCTGGATGTAAACGCAATCCATCAATTATACATGCGTGGCTTTCTGCATCATAAACAATAATATCGTGTCGGCTGCAAAGTGTATCAATAAGACTTACCATTCCTTGGTAACCGTAATTGAGTAAAATACAATCTTCTTTTGAAACAAAATTTGCAAGTTCTGTTTCCAATTGTTCGTGAAAATTACTATTGCCACTCATCATTCTAGCTCCCATTGGAAGTGCCAATCCAAAAGTTGAAACTGCTTCTGAATCTGCTTTTCGCACTTCGGGATGATTTGCAAGTCCTAAATAATTATTTAAACTCCAAACAATCATTTCTTTTCCTCTAAATTTCATTCTACTATCAATTTCCCCTTCCAACTTTGGAAATGAAAAATAACCATGTGCTCTTTGACGGTACTGCCCAAGCGGTCCGTAATTTTTAATCAATCGTTCAAAAATGTCTGCCATTGTTTTCTAAATTAAAGTAATAAATTGTCGCTAAGTTAAGCTATGTAGCTAAATGAAATTTGAATAAATCAAGTAAAAATTAATAACCCAATTAGTTGTGTTGTTATTAATTTCGTAAAATATTTTAAATCAATTTTATGAGGTACATTTTTACACTTCTTCTTTCAGTATTTTGTTTTCAAGTTTTGATTGGGCAACCAATAAAAAAAGAAGTTCAGCGACCAAAACTTGTAGTTGGGATTGTGATAGATCAAATGAGGTGGGATTTTTTATACCGATATGCTAATCGCTATAGTTCCAATGGTTTCAACCGATTTTTGAATGAGGGGTTTAACTGTGAAAATACATTTATCCCTTACGCGCAAACGGTTACAGCAGCTGGGCATGCCAGTATTTATACCGGATCTGTACCAGCCATTCATGGAATAATGGGAAATGAGTGGTATGATAAAACACTTGGAAAGTTGGTTTACTGTACAGAAGATGAAAATGTAAAAATTATTGGGGCGGAAAATGCTTTGCCGCAATCACCTCGAAATTTATGGGCAAGTTCCATTTGCGATGAGTTAAAATTGGCAACTAATTTTAGATCAAAAGTAATTGGCATTTCCTTAAAAGATAGGGGAGGTATTTTGCCCGCAGGACATGCTGCAAATGCTGCTTATTGGTACGATAGTAAATCTGGAAATTGGATTTCAAGCACTTATTATATGCAAGAACTGCCATTGTGGGTCAATCGTTTTAATGCGCGAAAGATGACTGATTCTTTGTATAAATCAAATTGGAATACACTTTATCCGATTTCAAGTTATATACAAAGCGATAACGATGATGTAAAATATGAAGGAAAATATGCACATGAAACAAAACCTGTTTTCCCTCATGAACTTTCGTCTCAAATTGGTAAAAATTATGGATTGATTTCAGTAACACCATTCGGTAATACTATTTCACTTTCATTTGCAAAAGCAGCAATTGAAAATGAACAAATGGGTAAGGATAGTGTTACTGATTTTATAGCAATCAGTCTTTCCTCTCCTGATTATATTGGGCATCAATTTGGTCCAAACTCAATAGAAATTGAAGATACTTATTTGCGTTTGGATAGAGATTTGGCATCTTTCTTTTCTCACTTAGATGCTAAAATTGGTAAAGGGAATTATACTACTTTTTTATCTGCAGATCATGGCGTAGCACATATTCCAGAATATTTGAGCAATCATAAAATAGCGGCACTTTCATTAACTTCTTTAACCACAGAAATCGCTAATGCCGTTGAAGCAAAATTTAAAATTAAAAATAGCATTCTATCAACTGCTAATTATCAAATTTATTTAAATGATAATTTGATTGATAGTGTCGGAGTAGAGAAAGCAGCTGTAAAAGAGTTTATTATAAACAAACTCAATAAAAATTCAAATACATTAATTGCGTTTGATACAGATGAAATAAGTGAAGTTAATCTTCCTAGTACTGTAAAAGAAATGTTCATCAATGGGTTTAATACTAAGCTTGGTGGTGATATTCAAGTTGTATTAAAACCGAGTTATTTTAATGGTTGGGTAACTGGTACTACACATGGATCTTGGTACAATTACGATTCTCATATTCCATTGTTGTGGTACGGTTGGGGTATAAAAAAAGGTAAATCGAATTCGAAATATTACATGAATGATATTGCGCCAACTTTAGCCGCGTTGCTTCATATTCAAATGCCAAATGGTGCAACAGGAAATGTAATAACTGAAGTGTTGAAATGATTTCAACTTCTTATTTATTTATACATAAAAAAATAGCATCCCATAATGCAATTCTACTTTTTAATGCTGTAATGGTTGCGTTTGTTGCTTCTTGCCATTTTTGTAAATCAGTACCACACAATATTTCCGTCATTTGGTGTGCTAAATGAGAATGGTGTCCACCATCAACTTCAATATGTCTTTCTATGTAATAATGTAGAATATTTAATTTGTCCGGGAATTGTTTTTTAAGTTCTGTAATTATAGATAAAAACATATCTGGAATTAAATCTTCGCGACCAAAAGTAAAAACAGCTGCAACAATATGTGGCTGATTAGTTTCAATTGTAGCAAAGGTGTTTTCAACAAATAATTTTGCTGCAACTGAAATGTTATTTTCTTCAAGTGCAGTTTGCAACTTATTTCCAGTGGTAATTTTTTGAATTAATTCAACAATACTTTTAGTAGAACATCCAGCCTGTGACATTGCTTCTAAATACAATTCGAAATGACTGGTTCTTTTTCCAAATGCGTCCACATCACTTTCTTCTCCTGCTACAATTTCGTTAATCAAAAATCGTGTGTTTGAATCTCCTTTTGGAATCCAAGGAACTTCAATGCATGTCAACTCTCTTTGCAAAGCTTTAAGCAGCGACATGAAGTCCCAAACTGCATACACATGATGTTCCATAAAATGTTGCAAACCTTCCAAACTGTTTAATGAAGTATAAACGGGATGTTGAATAAGTTGTTGACGAAAAGGTTCAATGTCGATTTTTAATTTCTCTAAAGAAGTCATTTTTGTTTTAAATTTTTAGTAAAAAAGTGTATTTATTAAAAGCGAAGAACATCTTTCATTGTGAAGCAGCCTTTTTTATCAACGATAAATTCTGCTGCAAGAATGGCTCCGAGCGCAAATCCTTTTCGGGAGTGTGCTGTGTGTGTAATTTCAATTGCATCTATGGGCGATGAATAAGTTATTTTATGCGTTCCTGCTACGGAATCTATTCTTTCGCTAAGTATTTCCAAATGATTTGGATTGTCACTTATTGAATTTATCCATTCCTTTTTTCTTGGAATATGTTCTAAAATTTGTTCAGCAATTGTAATGGCAGTTCCACTTGGACTATCCTTTTTTTGCGTGTGATGTATTTCTTCTATTTGAATATCATAATCGCTTTGGTCTTTCATTAACTTAGCAAGTTTTTTATTCAATTCGAAAAAAATATTTACTCCAATACTAAAATTACTTGCATAAAGCAAAGCAGCTTTTTTTGCAAAACATAACTCCTGCAACTCATTCAATTTTTCTGACCAACCAGTAGAACCGCAAACTACCGAAGCTCCAAAGTTGATGCATTTTTTTACATTTTGATAAGCACTTTCGGGACCGGTAAATTCAATTACGACATCGGCCAACAATATATTTTCTTTAGTAAATTCAACACTATTGGCAAGGTCAATTATTAAAATGATTTCGTGACCTCTTGCAATAGCAATTTCTTCTATCGATTTTCCCATTTTTCCATATCCAATCAAGGCTATTTTCATTGCAATCAAATCTTTGCGCAAAGGTAATTAACGAAGTGTAGATTTCAACGAAACGTCAATGCAAGATTAAGTCCATTTGTGCCTGCCATTTCGCTATGACCAACTCTAATTTTCAAACCCAAATTGGGAGAAATGTCGAATGATTTAAGATGAGCATCAACTGCTGCATCAATTACATTTAGTCCCCAAAACGCAACAAAAAGAAGAACTGTGTAATCAAGACTTTGACGAAATTGATCGCGATTAAAACGAAGTGATTCTTCGCTTAATGGTAATAAGTTTGGACTTACTTTATGATAATCTGCGGAGTCGCGAAAAACACGAATATTATATTTCACTTTATAAGCAAGTCTTAAATCTTTATAATTATTTAAATTATAAATAAACACAACAGCAGTTGTTCCCAAAGCTCCGTAAACAAAGGGTAGTTTCCAATATTTTTTATTATAAATTTGGCCAAGTCCGGGCAAAATTGCTGATCGAAGTGCTGCAATTTTTTGAGGGCTATTTTTTTTTTGAAGACTATCTGTAAACTTAGTTTCACTTTTTGAAGAAACAGTTGCAGAATCTAAAATAGGTAATACTTCTTGCGATTGGCAAGTAGTGGAAACGAAATACAAAAAAATAAAATTTAGTAAATAGTATCGCAACATATTTAATCTAAATGGACATTTAATTGTCCAAGTAATTTGTTGAATTCTTCTAAAGAATAATATTCAAATAAAACAGAACCGCCGCCGTCTCTGTGGTGTTTCAATTTTACTCTCGTCGAAAAATGCGATGCTAATTTATCTTCAATTCGTTGAAAATTTGTTGGAAGTGAAGAATTTCTATTTTGTTTAACAATCCCATTTTGTTTATACAAATTGCGAACAAGTGCTTCTGTTTGACGAACGGATAATTCTTTTTCTTTAATTGCTTCGAAAATAAAAATTTGCTTATCAATTACATCCACATTAATTAATGCACGAGCATGGCCCATACTAATTTCTCCTTTTCGAACAGCAACTTGTATATCAGGTGGAAGTTTTAATAAACGAATAAAATTTGCAATCGTACTTCTATCTTTTTGCATTCTTTCGGCAACCTGCTCTTGTGTAAAATTTAATTCCTCCATCATTCGCTTGTAACTTAGTGAGATTTCAATTGCATTTAAATCTTCGCGGTTAAGATTTTCCAACAAAGCCAATTCTAATAATTCTTGATCATTTGATTGACGGATATAAGCGGGGATATCTTTTAATCCTGCAATTTTTGCAGCTCTCAATCGGCGCTCTCCGGAAATAAGTCGATACCTACCGGCCGAAAGCGTAGAAACTGTAATGGGTTGAATAATGTCGTGCATTTTTAAAGAAGCGGCTAATTCATTTAAAGCCAGCTCGTCAAAATCACGGCGCGGTTGTTTTGGGTTTGGATCTATTTCATCAAGAGGAATGCGTAAAATTCCTGTTGCAGTTTGCACCACGTGAGGTTTTAAATTTCCACTTCCAGTTTTTAAATCAGCATCAATACTTTGCAATAAGGAACGAATTCCTTTTCCAAGTGCTTCTTTATTTTGTTTGGGAACTGTCATAAAATATTTCGAGAGAATTAGAAATTATTAAAAGAAGGATTCATTTTCACGCAAAGTTAAAGTTCCAATACTCTTTCTTCTTGTAAAAGTTTGGTGAGATTATTTTTTTGCAATATTTCTTTTGCAAGGTTCAAATAATTCATTGAACCTTTACAATTTCCATCGTACAAAACCACTGGTTTCCCTACACTTGGAGCTTCGCTTAGTTTCGAATTGCGATGAATAATTGTATTGAAAACTGTTTCTTCAAAATGTTTTCTTACTTCGCTAACCACTTGGTTGCAAAGTCGAAGACGCCCATCGTACATCGTCATTAAAATTCCTTCGATGACTAATTCCGTATTTAATCGGGCTTGAATAATTTTTATGGTATTCAATAATTTTCCTAACCCTTCTAAGGCAAAAAATTCGCATTGAACTGGAACAATCACACTGTCTGCGGCGGTGAGGGCATTTACCGTAACTAAACCAAGCGATGGCGAACAATCGATGATGATGAAATCGTATTCATTTTTAATTTGGTCTAAAATATTTTTTAAAACAGTTTCGCGATTTGGGTAATTAATCATTTCAATTTCGGCACCTACCAAATCAATATGTGATGGAATTAAATCAAGATTTGGAATTTCGGTTTTTAACAAAACATCTTTCAGTTTTGCTTGGTTCAACATACAATTATAAAGACTTTGTGTAATGTTGTGTAAATCAAAACCAACACCCGTAGTGCTATTAGCTTGAGGGTCAGCATCAACCAAAAGTGTTTTATACTCAAGCACAGACAGGCTTGCAGCCAGATTAATTGCAGTTGTTGTTTTTCCAACACCTCCTTTTTGATTTGCTATCCCTATTATTCTTCCCATAATTTATTAATAATCGTTTAGCAGTTATTTTGCTGACTCGTAAAATTGTATCCAATCAGTAAAACTGCAAAATTTAGTTTTGCCCAATTGGGAATAAGTTGCAATTAATCATTTTTTCTTTGCTAATGAACAAAAATAGGGGTTCGTTAATTGTGAAAAGGGAAGATTTTTTTCTTTTAACTAAGTTTTAAACTAAAAAAAACAATCGTTTGTCCAATTAGTGATATTATTGTATTTGACATATTAAGTATTTAATATCTTAACTAATGTTGAAAAAAATTGCTTTCGTATTCATTCTATTTGTTATTGGGAATAGTTCTTATTCTCAAAATGAAAAGCCTATTGTGGAAAAGTATGTTTATACGTCAATTGATACAACTTTAGATCTTTACTCTTTAATGGAAGAGATGGATGAGTTTCTTGATTCAATCTATAGTCCTCGCAGTTATCTTGTAGGCAATCTGGGGCTTGGTAAAGGGGCTTTTAATTTCTTACACAATTCAGAATCTTTGTTACAAACGGAAAAGAAATATACATATACACCTTCTGTAAGCTATTTTCATAAATCAGGGTTTAGTATGAGTGCAGCAGGAAATATGCTGAAGCACGATAACAAAACTGATTTATATCAATTTGCAATAAGCCCGGGCTACGATTATTTAAAAAACCATGATTGGATATCTGGGATTGCTTACACAAAATTTTTCACCAAAAATACAACCCCATTTTATACAACACCATTGCAAAATGAATTGTATGCCTATTTTACTCTTCGTAAGTATTGGCTAAGACCTTCTGTTGCTTTGAGCTACGGTTGGGGAAATCGAACGGATTATATCGAACGAGAAATATTAATTCAAGATTTACGGCTTCGCCGAGATGGAATTATAAAAATAAATTCGACAGAATCAATTAACGATTTTTCGGTAACTGCATCTGTGCGTCACGATTTTTATTGGTTAGATATTTTTTCTGAAAAAGATTATGTTCATTTTTCTCCTCAACTTGTATTTTCAAGTGGCACTCAGAGTTTTGGATTTAACCAATCCACAAACATCTATGGAACTGCAAAACGTAACGGAGCTAATATGTTGTATAATTCAGAAAATATTTATCTTGATGATCAATTACTTTTTCAACCACTTTCTTTTACGCTTTTATTAAAAGGGGGATATTCATTTGGTAAAATTTTCATACAACCACAGCTTGCTTGTGAATATTATTTCCCTGCAACTGAAAAGAATTTAAACTTTTTATTTTCGTTAAATATGGGGGTTGCTTTTTAAATTTTAGGAAATAATTATATAATCTAATTTTCACTTACATTACTTACGACTTAGCTTTACTTTAAATAAAAAAAATATAGATATGAAAAATAAAATTTTCTTTTTACTGTCAACAATTTTAGTTAGTACAATTGCAACTGCACAATTTAGAATTGGAGTAAAGGCAGGTGCCAATATTGTAAAAATTAATGCGATATCTTTTCAAGATCAATTTAGTTACGGCTATCATGCTGGTGCATTTTTAGATGTGGATCTAATTCCAAAAAAATTATCCTTGCAACCCGAAGTGCTTTTGAGCCAATATACAACAACTGTTTCCAATGATTACACAACTGTTTATCAAAACGTAATTTCTTCAAGTCAACTAAAAGTAAAGTTGAATTATCTAACTTTTCCGGTTCTTTTGAATTATAAATTTATTGGGCCATTGCATTTGCAAGCAGGACCGCAATATGGCATTTTGAGTGATCAAACAAAAACCTTGCTTCAAAATGGTCAGAATGCGTTTAAAAAAGGCGAATTTTCGATGGTTGGTGGCGCCGAAATACGGCTAACAAAAATTTATCTTACTGGAAGATATATCGTTGGGTTAAGTAATATTAATGATATTGATAATAAAGACAAATGGAAAAGTCAGTTGATTCAAATTTCAATGGGTATTACTCTTTAATATTTCTTTCAATTTTTAATCCTCCTATGCTGGAGGATTTTTTTTGAGTTTAGCCTAAATTCAGGCACGAAAGTTGACTAAATAAGTTTCTAACTATTTTTTGCATTTTCTGTAACTTGTTGTCATGTTGTCAAACATTTAATTAAACTATGGAGTATTCAAAATTATTTACCCAGCAAGAAGATGAATTGGATTTTATTTCAATGATACCGATTGGTGAGCAGGAGGGTGAAACAGTTGATATTACTGATCTTCCAAAAGAGTTACCAATTCTTCCATTGCGCAATACAGTTTTATTCCCGGGCATAGTATTGCCAATTACGGTTGGTCGTGATAAAAGTATAAAAGCTGTTCACGACGCGTACAAAACTGACAAGTTGGTTGGCGTGGTAGCACAAAAAGACAGCAATATTGAAGATCCAGAAATAACGGACATAGAAGCGTTAGGTACGCTTGCTAAAATAATTAAACTAATTAAAATGCCTGATGGAGGTACTACTGTTATCATTCAAGGTAGAAGTAGAATGCAGATAACAAAAGTGCTAACAGATACACCTTATTTCAAAGCTAGTGTACTTGTATTACCAGAAGTACAAGCTCCAAAAGAAGATGACTTTGCCGCTTATGTTGCAACAATTAAAGATATGGCTGCAAACATTATTCAACTTTCGCCAAATATTCCGGCAGAGGCAGCAATTATTTTGCGCAATATCGAAAAGCCCTCTTTTTTAATTCATTTTATTTCAAGTAATCTAAATGCAGATTTAAAAGAAAAACAGCAACTGCTTGAAACAAATAATATCCGAGAAAGAGCTGATATGCTAATGAAGATTTTGCAGCGCGAATTGCAATTTGCAGAATTGAAAAATAAAGTAACCACTAAAACTAGAACAGAATTAGACAAACAGCAACGCGATTATTTTTTGCAACAGCAAATGAAAAGCATCAAAGATGAACTTGGTGGCGACTCAAACGATCGAGAAATTAAAGAGATGCAAAAAAAAGCAGAAGCAAAAAAATGGCCTGATTCTGCAAAATTGTTATTTAAAAAAGGAATCGAAAAACTCGAGCGGATGCATACGAGCACTCCCGATTATTCTGTTGTTTACAATCATCTCGATTTAATGCTCGATTTACCATGGGATGAAATTACAGTTGATAAATATGATTTAAAAAAAGCTAAGAAAATTTTAGATAATGATCATTATGGGATGGATAAAATAAAAGAAAGAATTTTGGAATACATCGCTGTGTTGAAATTGAAAGGTGATATGAAAAGTCCCATTCTTTGTTTTATTGGCCCTCCCGGAATTGGTAAAACTTCTTTGGGAAAAAGTATTGCTACAGCAATTGGAAGAAAGTACATTCGACAAAGCTTGGGTGGATTACACGATGAAAGCGAAATTCGTGGACATCGAAAATCCTATATTGGTGCGATGCCGGGCCGAATCATTCAATCAATTCGAAAAGCAAAATCTTCTAACCCTGTAATTATTTTAGATGAAATAGATAAAGTGGGGAATGATTTTCGTGGCGATCCATCTTCGGCATTATTGGAAGTTTTGGACCCCGAACAAAATAATAGTTTTTACGATAATTACTTGGAAACAGAATACGATTTAAGTAAAGTCCTTTTTATAGCAACAGCAAATAATGTTCAAAATATTCAACCGGCTTTACGCGATCGATTGGAAATTGTAGATTTAAGTGGTTATGCAATTGAAGAAAAAATTGAAATTGCAAAGCGTCATTTGATTCCAAAACAAAAAGAAGCACATGGGTTGAAAGATTCTAATTTTTCTATAAATGATAAACTGATTGAAAAAATAATTCAAGAATATTCACGAGAAAGTGGCGTTCGGGAATTGGATCGTTTACTTGCTGCAATCATGCGAAATCAAGCAAAAGAATTTTCACTTCACCAAAAAATTAAACCCAGTTTAACTGCAACTGATATTGAAAAAATATTAGGTAAGCTAAAATATAGCAACGATATCTATAAAATTGCAAATATGCCAGGAGTGGCAATTGGCTTGGCTTGGACTTATGTTGGCGGCGAAATATTATTTATCGAAACAAGTTTGAGTGAAGGAAAAGGAGAATTGAAAATAACCGGAAATTTGGGAAATGTGATGAAAGAAAGTGCAACAACTGCATTAAGTTATTTGCAAGCCAATGCAAAAAAATACGGGATAGATTCAAAACTTTTTGAGAAAAAAAATATTCATATTCACGTGCCGGAAGGGGCAGTGCCAAAAGATGGGCCGAGTGCAGGCATTACTATGATGACCGCATTAACTTCTGCATTAACTGGGAAAAAAGTAAAACCATTTCTTGCCATGACAGGTGAAATTACATTGAGAGGACAAGTATTACCAGTGGGTGGGATTAAAGAAAAAGTATTAGCTGCAAAAAGAGCTGGAATGAAAGAGGTAATTCTTTGTGCACAAAATGAAAAAGATGTTGCTGAAATTGAATCCGTTTTCATAAAAGGTCTTTCGTTCACTTTTGTAAAAACAATGAGTCAAGTATTGGATTTGGCATTAGTGAAATAATTGTTTAATACTAACTTGAAAATTATTTTCAAATCATTGCGAAAAAAAATTTATTTATTAATTCTGTTTTTTGTTTTCGGTAAAGCGGCTACTGCTCAAACGCTTGGCGGAAATGCGGTTTATAATTTTCTTAAATTTTCACATACACCACAGCTTACGGCATTAGGTGGTTCAAATATTTCCATTCAATCTTCTGATGTCGGGCTTGCTTTTAACAATCCGGCATTGCTGAATGAAACGATGCACACACAATTAAATTCTGTGTTTAATAATTTTTTTTCTGGCACATCCATTTTTCATTTATCGATGGGATATAAAATTGATAAATTGAAAACAAATATTGCCGGCGGAATCCAATATTTTGATTATGGAAAAATGACTGAAACAGATGCAAGTGGAAATATTTTGGGGTTGCTTCATCCAAAAGATTTTGTAATGCAATTAACTGCTTCGCGCAAGTATTTGCAAAAATGGAATTACGGTTCATCATTGAAATTCATTTCATCCAATTATGGCAATTACCAATCGACAGGAATGGCAATTGATTTTGGATTGGTTTTTAAAGATTCACTTTTTTCTGCTGCTGCTGTTGTAAAAAATATCGGTGTTCAATTAAAAAAATATTCCGGAACCGAAGAGTTGCCATTTGATTTACAAGTTGGGGTTACCAAAAAAATGAAAGATGCACCGCTTTCATTTTCGTTGACTGCACAGCGTTTGCATCATTTTAATATTAGCTATGATGATTCAATATTTAATGCAAATAATGGGTTAATAACCAAATCTTCTTTTTTCGATAATTTTTTTCGGCATTTTATAATTGCAGTTCAGTTGTTCCCCATTTCAAATTTGGAGATTTCTGCAGGCTACAATTATTTGCGCCGAAAAGAATTGAATATCGTTAATAATAAAAATGGTTTAAATGGATTTTCTATCGGTACTGGATTTTTATTAAAGAAAATTCATGTCCGATTTGCACAAGCTTATTATCAAAATAATATGACTTACAGCCAATTTGGACTAAGCTTGCAATTGAACGAATATTTTGGATTGGGAAAATTCGGCGAACGAATTGCTTGGTAAATTTACAGGTAACTCAAATTTGTTTTCGGTGTCAATTTCAAAAGCGTTTCGTAAATCAATTTAATTGTATTTTCAATATCATCTTTATGCAAAACTTCAACTGGCGTATGCATATAACGCAATGGAATTGAAATTAAAACCGAAGGACAACCTTCGTTGGCATAAGCAAAAGAATCTGTATCAGTTCCCGTACTACGGCTCAATGTTCTCCATTGTACTTTTATTTTTTTATCTGCTGCAACTTTTTCTACAAAATGTAATAATTTATTGTGAATGGCAGGAGCGTATGCGAGTGATGGACCTTTTCCGCAAGCAATATCTCCTTCAATAATTTTACTAATCATTGGCGTAGTGGTATCGTGTGTTACATCCGTTACAATTGCAATATTTGGTTTTATTTTTCGCGCAATCATTTCTGCGCCACGCAAACCAATTTCTTCTTGCACGGCATTTACAACATAAAGTCCGAAGGGTAATTTTTTATTGTTTTGTTTTAATAAGCGTGCAACTTCTGCAATCATAAATCCGCCGATGCGATTGTCGAATGCACGACCAACCAAATGATTAAAAGGCAATTCATCAAAACCATCTTGATAAGTAACCACGGCACCAATGTGAATTCCTAATTTTTCTACTTCTTTTTTATTTTTTGCACCGCAATCCAAAAAAAGATTATCCACTTTTGGTAGTGGTTCTTTTTGTTCCGGATTGCTTAAACGCGTATGAATTGCTGGCCAACCAAAAACAGCTTTTACAGTTCCATTTTTTCCGTGAATTAATACTCTTTGTCCCGGTGCAATTTGATGATCAACTCCACCATTTCTTTTTAGATAAAGTAATCCATCCGGATTTAAATAATTAACATACCAACTTATTTCATCGGCATGCGCTTCTATTACAACTTTAAATTTTTCATTCGGATTAATCACACCAACAGCAGTTCCATAAGCATCTATATAATGGGTTTCTACAAATGGTTTTAAATAATCTAACCAAAGTTTTTGTCCGTTAATTTCAAAACCAACAGGAGCTGCATTGTTGATATAATTTTTTAAAAACAAGTAGGAATTTTCCGTTAGAATTGATTTGCTTTTTACAGATTTTGCCATAAGAGAAAATTAATTTTAGAACTTCAAAAGTAGTTAAAACTGCAGCAGCAATGAAAAGTAGAATTAAAACTTATCGAATGACAACGATATTGGAAATTAGTAATGTGTCGCTCTTGTTTCCGGCTTTATCTCTTGCAACAATTTTTAAGTTGAGTGTATCTGGTTCGTTTAAATTACCAATTGTACCGGGAATTCGAATTGGTGGAATTCCAAACACGAGTCCGAACTGATAATTTAATGTGATTTCAAATTCTGCAGTTGAAGTATTTGGGAATTCAGGAATTTTATATGGACTTGGCGGCAATGTTAAAAGACCTTTTTTATTAAGCCGTTGACGAACGACAAGAATTGAATCGTCAACATCACCTTCTTTGTCGGTGCATTCCAAAAGTACACGCAAGTTGCCAGCCGGTGCTACAACATTTGTACTCAACGATTTTAATTTTAATTGAGGTTTCGTTTGAAACTTATCTTTGCTACAGGCGAAAAATAGTGAAACAAGTATGGTGAATATTAATAGCTTGCTTTTCATATTTTGTTCTTTACTATAAACAAATTTAAGATTAAATCGTGTATTTTCCTACTATGGATTGTGAATGGAATGATAAAATATTTTCTGTAACTGCAGAAAGTTTCGAAAGTTTGGCTTTGGAGATTTTTCAATATCAATATGCCAATAATGCAATCTATAAACAATATGTAGATGCATTAAAGATTGATGTTTCCACAATAAACACGGTTATCAAAATCCCATTTTTACCGATTAATTTTTTTAAATCGCTCCAAGTAATTACGGGAAAATTTGAAACAACGACTGTTTTTGAAAGTAGTGGCACAGGTTCGCTTACACGAAGCAAACATTTTGTAAAGGATATTTCTCTTTACATTAAAAGTTTAAAAATTGGTTTTGAAAAATTTTATGGGCCAATCACAGAATATTGCATTTTAGGTTTGCTTCCTTCTTATCAGGAAAATGAAAACTCTTCATTGATTTTTATGGTTAACGAGTTGATGAAAATTAGCAATCATTCTCAAAATGCATTTTGTAAAAATGACAATCTGTTTGAAAAACTAAAGTTGTTGGAAGAAAACAAACAAAAAGTACTCTTGGTTGGTGTAAGTTTTGCCTTGCTCGATTTTGCCGAAATGCACCAACTTTCGCTAAGTAATGCAATAATTATGGAAACCGGCGGTATGAAAGGAAGGAGAGTGGAAATAACCCGAGAGGAGGTTCATCAAAAATTAAAACTTGCTTTTGGCGTAGATGCAATTCATTCAGAATACGGGATGACCGAACTTTTGTCCCAGTCTTATTCAGTTGAAAATGGAATATTTTGTTCGCCACTTTGGATGAAAGTATTTATTCGAGATGAAGAAGATCCGATGAATGTTCAAAATAATATTCATAAAAAACCACTACAAGGGGCATTAAATATTATTGATTTGGCAAATGTGCACAGTTGTTCTTTTATTGCATCGGAAGATATCGGAAGACTTTATTCCAACGAAAATTTTGAAGTATTGGGAAGGTTAGATGCAAGTGAGTTGAGAGGATGTAGTCAACTTGTAATTAACTGAAAATTCAAATCGATTCTTTATTTCTAAAAAGTGCCCCGGAACGGAGTTGAACCGTTACGACCGTTGCGGGTCACAGGATTTTAAGTCCTGCGTGTCTACCAATTCCACCACCGGGGCAAAGAAAAAAAATCCATCAACAAAAAATTGATGGAAACTGAGCGGAAGACCGGGCTCGAACCGGCCACCCCGACCTTGGCAAGGTCGTGCTCTACCAAATGAGCTACTTCCGCAATTGTGTTACTTTTCTTTTTATAGAAAAGCGATGAAACAAAGAACTTTTGGGGTGCAAAAATAAGAAAACAAGGCTTTTGAAAAAAATTAAAACGAGTTTATTTATACTTTGGTGTATATAGTGTACTCTCTTGTACTTCCACTTCTGGTTTTGAAAAACGCTTAGTTGAAAGCATATAACTGGCACCAAACAAGAAAGCGATAAGGCAAGCAATTTTTAAATAAAATAAAAAGGCCGAAGAGGTAACCCAATTGTGTGTAAAATCTTTTTTTTGATTTTTCTGAACTTCATTTTGGTATTCCTGCTGCTGATTCATATTGGTGATTTGAATTGCAAAAATAAGTAATCTAACTTTAAAATTAGATTAATCAATAATTTCATTAAAATAGTTTTTTTTATTTACAAAATGTTGCCAAACGATATTTCCTGAGAAGCGGCCAACTAAGTTTTTTTTCTTTTGAAAGGGGAATAAACTTTTCTTTTGATGAAATAAAATCCATTTGTAAAAAGAAAAATGAGCTTTTACAATTGCTTTAAAATAGCCGAAATCAGCTTTCAGCAAACCTTTGAAGCCAGAAAGTAAATCCAATAAAATACGAAAAGGGATTTTACCTATTTTTTCTTTCCATGGCATATTTTTAAAAAGCATAATCAAGTTGTTGCGAAAATTCAGATAAGTTTTAAGTGAATTGCCTCGTGGTAAAGTACCGCCTCCAACATGATATACGATTGCAGATGGGCAAGAAAAAATTTTATATCCGGCATGTTGTAATCTCCAACATAAATCAATTTCTTCCTGATGCGCAAAAAAATACGAATCAAATCCATTCATTTCATGAAAGGCGGCACTTCTTATAAAAAACGATGCCCCCGATGCCCAAAAAATTTCTTCGGTTTGGTTGTATTGATTTCTATTTTCTTCGCACACATCAAAAATTCTACCTTTTGCAAAAGGGTAACCAAATCCGTCAATCCATCCACCGGCAGCACCGGCATATTCGAAATATTTTTTATTATTAAATGAAAGAAGTTTTGGTTGGCAAGCAGCAATTGTTTTATCATTTTCCAAAAGTTCAACCATGGGTTGCAACCAGTTAGCATCAACTTCTACATCAGAATTGAGAAGTACATAATAAGGTGAATTAATTTCTTTTAACACATTATTGTATCCACCTGTAAATCCTAAATTAGTTTCATGAACAACTATTTTTATTTGCGGATAATTTTCAGAAAGAAACGAAAGTGTTGCATCCGTTGATGCATTATCAATAACGATAACTTCAAAGTTTTCGTAAGTAGATGCAAGAACAGATGGTAAAAATTTTTCCAAATATTTTTGGCTGTTCCAACTGAGGATTACAATCGAAATTTTGGGTAAATTGTTCAATTATTTATAAAATATTTTATCAAAAATAAGGGATGCGGTAATTCCTTGTTAAATTCGAAATATGTTTCAACAAATATTTAATTGGAGAACTGTTGTTGCACTCATTGCAATAGCAATTGCAATGAGTACAATTTTTTATTCGAAATATGTTGCTGAAAAAATTGCAAAAGAGGAGAGAGCACGGGTTGTTGCTTTTGGTGAATCTTTAAAAATGAAAGCAGGTAGCAATGATCTCAATGTGCTTTCATTTACCAACCAAATTGCGGTGGACAATAAGGATATTCCAATTATTGAAACAAATGAAAACAATATTCCAACCGGCATTTACAGTAATCTCGATTCTACAAAAGTGAAAAGCGATGCAAATTATTTATCAAAAATGGTTTTTCAATTTGGAACAATTAATGAACCTGTGGAAGTGGAAATTGCAAAACAACCACTTCTTATTAATAAATATTTTTATGGTGAATCAACATTGCAAAATGAAGTTCGTTATTATCCAATTGTTCAATTAATCATTGTTGCATTATTTATTTTTATTACATTTTTTGCACTAAGAAGTAATTATCGTTCCTTGCAAAACCAAGTGTGGGCGGGGATGGCAAAGGAAACTGCGCATCAATTGGGCACACCTGTTTCTTCGCTCGAAGGTTGGATAGAATTGCTTGGGCAAAATACTGCGAATGAAAAAATAGTAGAAGAATTAAAAAAAGATGTATCAAGATTGCGACTGATTTCTGATCGTTTTGGAAAAATAGGAAGCAGGCCACAATTAGAAGAAAGGAATTTGATTACACAAATTTCTTCGGTAGTTGAATACATGAAAAAAAGAGCAACAGAAAAAGTTAGTTTTTTGATAACAACACACGACACAACAGAAATTAAAACAGCTATTTCGGCAACACTTTTTGATTGGGTAATTGAAAATCTTTTGAAAAATGCACTCGACGCAATTGAAGCAAGCGGAAAAATTGTGGTGGATGTTAAACAGAAATCCAACTCAATCTTTATTGATATTTCCGATACAGGAAAAGGCATTGAAAGATTTCAATTGGATAAAATATTTAAACCTGGATTTACAACTAAAAAAAGAGGGTGGGGGTTGGGGTTAAGTCTTTCGAAAAGAATCATCGAACAAATTCACAATGGAGAAATATTTGTAAAAAATTCTGAAATAGGAAAAGGAACCACTTTTCGTATTGTGTTGAAATCATAAGTTGTTTAATCATTTGGTTTTTCAATTACATTTGCGACTTGCCCGGGTGGCGAAATTGGTAGACGCACTCCCTTGAGGTGGTAGTACTGGAAACGGTGTGCTGGTTCGAATCCAGTCTCGGGCACTTTGTAGGATTTTAGCCAATTCGTTGTAGAATTGGCTTTTTTATTTTCGGCTGAATTGCCCACCAGAAAAGGAATTACAGTAAAAATATGTTTAACTTACTCTCTAGTTTTATTTAGGAAGTCCAATTGGCTATCTTTTTTAAAATTTCAGCTCTATAATAGGGGGTTGTATTTTTCCATGGTTTAAAACAGCATTGGCTGCTTCGATGGCAAGTTTACAATCGAAATCATTTACAAACGGAACTTTATCAATGATTTTTTCGGTTGCAGGATTTTGCAAATCCCAAGTTGCTGATTCAATTGCATCGCACCATTGCCATTGATATATAATTTTCTCATTGTATTATTTCTTGAATTGATTTTTCTAAAATTGAAAGCCCCTTTTGTAAAATTTCGTTTTCAATAAACAAAGGACTCAAAATTCGAATACAATTTCCACTTGTCCCGGAAGTGATGGTTATTAATCCATTTACGAAACACTTATTTACAATTGCTTTAGCAGTTTCACTATCAGCTTCGTTGGTGTTTGGTTTTACAAATTCAATTGCCAACATGGCACCAAGCCCTCGAACATCACTGATATTATTGGGATATAATTTTTGCAATTGCATAAATTTTTCGAGCACTATTTTTCCAACTATTTCAGCTGCCGCATTTATATTATTTTTTTGCATATAATTTATGCTTGCCAAAGAGGCAACACAACACAATGCATTTCCCAAATAGGTACCTCCAATTAATCCGGGTTTTACCGCATCCATAATTTCTTGCCTCCCAATAACAGCTCCAATTGGCATTCCTCCACCCATTGATTTTGCCCAAGTTGATAAATCGGGGGTAATGTAATAATGTTCAAATGCAGCCCATTTTCCTGTTCGACCAAATCCCGTTTGCACTTCATCTAAAATCAATAAAATATTTTTTTCTGTGCATATTTTTCTTAATTCTGTTACATAAATTTTAGATGCAACAGTAAACCCCCCTTCTCCTTGTACGAGTTCCATTATTACTGCTGCAATTTGTGAAGCAGAAACATAGGTACTAAAAAAAATATTTAATTTATTAATATGAAATGCTGCAAAGTCTTCTTCATTCTTAAATAGTTTTTTTTCTTTCGGACCATAATAGGGAAATTCCAATCGATACACTTCTGGAGCATAAGGTCCTACACCTTCTTTGTATCTTGTATTGGAAGTTAAAGTCAATGCCATCATTGATCTACCATGAAATGCACCACTGTAACATATGATTCCTGGTTTTCCAGTTACTGCTTTTGCAATTTTAATTGCATTTTCAACTGATTCTGCACCAGATAAAGTAAGCATTGTTTTCGTTGCATTCCCATGTGGAAGTAATGAACACAATTTTTCGGTTAAATCTAAATACGCTTCATAAATGGAGACATTAAAAGAAGCATGTATAAATTTTTCTGCTTGCTGTTGTATTGCTGTAATTATTTCATTTACGCCATGGCCAGCATTATTCACGCCAATTCCACCTGCAAAATCAATCAATTCTCTTCCGTCAGCGTCAATGATAATGGCACCTTTGGCAGATTGAATACTTGAAGAACAAATAATTCCTAATGCATTTGGAACACTCTTTTTTCTTCTTTCATATAAACTTTCCGTTTTATTCATATTATTCAGTTGATGATTTTGCTAATTCCAAATCGGGTTGCGCAAATTTATAAATTTGCATACACATATTTGTTTTGGTATCAAACACTCCCTCCAAAACATGAATTTTTTCCGACAATAATTTATTCAAATGATTCATATCTCTACACATTACATTTGCTTCGATATCAAAATCGCCGGAAACTAATGCCAGAAAACTAATTTCGGGCAAATATTTTAAAGTTTTTAAAATGGCATTCATATGTGCTTTTGGTTTTACAGAAATTAAAACACTTGCATACGCATTGAAGCCTCTTTTATTGGGTTCGGCGCGGCCAATTATTCTTAGTGTTCCATCTTCAATTAAATTCATATACCGAAGTCGGATAGTGCTTACTGCAACATCTATTTCTTTCGAAATTTCTGTAAAAGACATCCTTCCATCTTTTTGAAGCAATTTCAAAATTTTATAGTCTAACTCATTATTTAATACATTCACAATCTTACTTCCGGTAAATTTGTTTCCAGCATTGCTGTTTTTATTAAGATATCTCTACAATTTTCAATCTCTTCTCCAATTGTACGCATAAGATTGGCGCGACTTTTCAAACTCATTTTACGATAAACATGAAAAGCATTCCATGCTTCCTCCATCAACTTATTTATTTCTTCAGTTGTAGTATCGTTGAACATTATTTTACTTTTAAGAATTAAATTAATTCTTTTTTTTATTAAACAAATTCTTCAGTCCTTTCTTTTTTTCTTTATCGTTTGAAATTATTGGAGAACCAATTTTTGGAGTGGTTGAAACCAGGTTTGAAATCGTATCTTTTTTAACTGTTGATTGCGTGTCATCTTCTTTAATTGGTTTACTTTCCGGACCAATATATTCCGTGTTTTTCAAGACATTAAAATCAGATTCATTCCCTGCACCCTGATCTTCTCCTTCAGCACCGGGTGGTGGCAACTCATCAATTAATTCCGTTAAATCTGAGCTGTGAATTTGCATGGAAAGTTCGGATGGTTTAGAAAATTTTGCATCTCTTTCAATTCCTAATTTTTTATCAGCATAAACTTTTTGGTAAAAGCGTTCCCAAATTGGCATTGCAGCATATCCGCCATAACCCATTGCATTGTTTTTGTTTAGTCGGATAAAACGATCATCGCAACCAACCCAAACACCAGCCATTAATTGCGGCGTATAACCCATAAACCATGCATCACTATTTTCATTTGTAGTACCTGTTTTGCCACCCATTTCGGCAGCGCCTAATCTTGAACGTAGCCCTGCTGCAGTTCCGCGATCTACTGTTCCTTGCATTATATTTACCATGCGGTAAGCTGTTGCTTCGCTGATGGCTTCTTTTCTATTTACACTATAGTCAAATCGTTTTATAATATTTCCATTGCGGTCTTCTATTCTCGAAATATACCAAGGACGAGTTGTAAAGCCACGGCCGGCAAACATTGTATAACCCCAAAGCATTTCGTATAATGAAAGATCACATGCACCTAATGCATTGGAAGGATGCGGGCCAATTTTTGTGGGGATGCCAATTCTGTTTACAAATTCAGCAAAGGATTCGGGCCCAACAGATTTCATTATAAAAGCACTTGCACAGTTATCGGAATGGGCTAATGCACCTGCCATACTTATTGTTCCACCTTCACAATTTTTTTGAGCAGGAACCCAACCTTTCCCTTCAAAAAATTGTGCTTCGCGTGTGCAAATAGTTTCTTCGGAAAATCCTCTTTCCTCCATTGCTTGTGTATATAAAAGCGGTTTAATGGAAGATCCAACTTGACGTTTTGTTTTTAAATTAACGTGATCGTATTTATAAGTTTTAAAATTTACACCACCAACCCAAGCTTTTACTTCTCCTGTTACAGGATCCATCGCCATGAAAGAAGCTTGCATGACTTGTTTGTGGTATTTTATGGAATCGATTGGCGTCATCACTGTATCTTTTTCGCGATTTGCATTCCAAGCAAAAACTTTCATTTTTACTTTTTGTGTAAATGATTCGCGAATTTCTTCTTCCGAAAATCCTTCGTCTGCCATTCCGTGCCAACGATCGCTTTGTTTCATTGCAACTTCAATCACATTTTCAAATCCTTTCCACACTTTTCCGTTTTTTATATTTCCGGTTGCATTTAATGCTTTTTGCATGTTGGGCATCCATTCCGCCATTGCTTCTTCTGCATATTCTTGCATTCTCGGATTTATGGTAGTGTATATTTTTAATCCATCGTCGTAAAGATTGTAACTATCCCCATTTGGTTTTTTGATGTCTTTCAATAAAGTTTTTAGTTCTTCTCTTAAAATTTCTCTGAAATAAGGGGCATAACCATTGTTCTCGTCTTGTTTTTTATAATTAAGTTTTATTGGTTGAACTTTTAATAATGCAGCTTCTGTTTTATCAATTTTATCGTTTTTTACCATTTGATTGATAACTACATTTCTTCTGTCCAACGATGCTTTTGGGTTGCGCAGCGGATTGTAAAGTGTATTTCCTTTTAGCATTCCTATCAGCATTGCAGCTTCTTCTACATTTAATCTGTCTGGTTCTTTTTGAAAAAAAGTTAGTGTTGCATTTCTTATTCCGTACATATTTCCGCCAAAGGGAACTGCATTTAAGTAAAGTGCAATTATTTCATCTTTTGTAAAATTTCTTTCTAGTTTTATTGCAATAATCCATTCTTTCAATTTTTGAATTACGCGAAATGCTTTGTTTTTACTTTCATGGTCTAAAAGCACTTTTGCCAATTGTTGCGTAATGGTACTTCCACCACCTTCTCTACCCAATAATACGATGGCGCGAATGGTAGATTTAAAATCTATTCCGGAATGATCGTAAAATCGCTCATCTTCTGTTGCAACCAACGCATCAATTAAGTATTGCGAAATGTCCTGATATTTTACATTGCTTCTATTTCCTTTATCAACATAATATTTTCCCATCAATGTTCCATCGTCGGCATATACTTCCGTTGCGGAAAGGATGGAAGGGTTTTCTAATTTTTTCAGAGAAGGCATCGAACCAAAAACACCCAATGAAGCTAAAAGTACAATTAGTACAAATGCAATGAAACCATAAAAAAATAACTTCCACCAAAATCTTACTAGACCTGTCATGCTATTTTTGTTTTTAGATTTTTGCATATATAAAAATAGTATTCTTTGCTTCAAAACTAAAGAATGAAAAGAAATTTAAACAGAACAAAAACTTAAAATTTTCCTGAAAATTGTTCTTCTGCAAATTTTTGATAACTCAGCGGTTCCTTTTTTTGTTTTAATAATTCAAGATTGGTAGCTGAAATAATTGTGTAACTATATTTATCTGCTTTCAACCAAGGAATAATCTGTGTTTGGCTTACTGGTTTTATTGTGCGTACATAATCTGCAGCAAGTTCTAATTTATTAAAATTACTTATCACGATTGCTTTGTATTCTTTGTTGATTTCAATAATGCTCAAGTCGAAAAGTTGACTATTAAATTTACTTCTGTTGAAAAGGAAGAAAGCATTTTTGGCTTCCGTTACCCAAACAGGATCTACATTGTGCAATAAAATGAGCACTGAATTTTTGTCGATTTCAACTAAAGAAAAATTCGGAGTTATTATTTTTTCAGCAAGGCTATCTATTTTCTTTAGCGCAATTGGTTCTGTTTTAATAATTTTTGGCAATTCATTTTTTACCGGAGTTTTTGTTTCAACAGTTTCTATTTTTTTTTCTTCTTGAATTTTTATTGCATTGATTTCATATTCAATTTGTGTTCTATTTTTAAGAATGTCTGAAAGTTGAGCTGCTTTTTCTGCCAATGGAGAATTGGGAAATAGCGCAATAATTTCAGCCAATGCTCTCAACGCATTTCCATCTTGTTTTTGTTTGATGAAATAAACTGCTTCGATGTATAAAAGTTGGGGAGTCCAATAATGCGAACCATAAAGGCTGTCAGCAATTGCTTTTTCCAAAAATGCTTGTGAATAATTTCCTTCAATAAAAAGCGAATAAATATTTTCGTAAAGTCTTGTTGCTTCATTGTTACTGCTTTTTGCGATTGGATTTTTACCGGTGGTAACAATTGCAGTGAAATTGCTATTTGGAAAATTTGTTTGAAGAAATGTTTGCATTTCATTTGTTTTCGAAAGGTTGTCAGTTTTTTTATAACAATAAAAAAGGAGAAAGGTTGCTTCATCTATTTTTTCGTAAAAAGGAGAACGAGTTTTTAAATTTTCCAATGCAAATATTGCAGTCGAATAATCACTTATTTCTTCTATTAATTTTTTGCCCAAAATAAAAAACGCATTTGCAATTGAATCGTTTGTTATTTTTTGTTTCGCTTCATTCAAAGGGATCGTTTCCATTAACGCATCAAAAGAAATTTCTTGAACGGTATTTGTGGAAGAAATATTTTCCGATCCAATTGGATTGGAATTTATATTGTTTTGAAAAGAAGTAATACTGCTTAAACGCCTCCATCCATCAACATTTGAGCGGTTCCCCCAACGGGTTTTAAATTCTGAAAATCCTTTCGTTCGCAAACTGCTGTTATAAAAATACCATTCAGTTTTACCGGAAGATAAAGTAAATAAATCTGTTTGCGAAGTTGGTTCGCCAATGGGGATCAAAGTTGGAGTCTCATCTTGCAACCCTTGTTGTTTTCGAATTTCTTTTACTAAATTTTTTATATATGTAATTCTTTCCTCTTCGGGCATTGCTGCAATCTTCAATAAATTATATTGGCGTTCAATAATTTCAATTTGTGCTGCAATTGAAGAAACGGTTTCTTTTCGTTCAATTAATGAGTAAGAAGTTTTTAAATTCGGGTCATTCAATTTTATGCTGTCATAGTTATCCCGAGAAATTGTATAATCTTTTTCTGCAAATGAAAGTTCAGCTAATTGTAAAAATGCTTGATTTTTCAATTTCAAATTATCCGTATTAAAAGCAATCGACTTATTTAAATAATTAGTTGCTTCATATACATTATTTTTTTCCAATTCAATTTGTGCAATGGTGAAATAAATGATATCACGATAAGCTGCATATTTTTCAAGCTTTACCATTTTTACAAGATCGCCAATATTGCGATCAATATAATTTTCCGTTTCGGCTTTGTTGCTGCGAATGGAATGAAGCCGCGCATAAATTTCAAGAACAGGATTTGTTGTATTATTTATTGCTCTTTCAAAAAAAAGTTTTGAATTGATGTAGTCGCCACTTTTTTCATAAAGTTGTGCAGTTAAAAATTCCCATCTTGCTCTTTCATTTTTTGTGGGTGCACTTTTTAATGCTTTGCTAAGATGCAGGGCAGCACTATCGTTCATATTGTTTTTATAAAACAAAAATGCTTGTACTTCTTCCAATTGTTCAGTAAGTCGTTTGGGAAAAAATGGATCATTTTTTAAGGTTGCAATTAAGCTGGCTGCTTCTGCAAAATTATTTTCTGCAAGAAAAGTGCGTGTCAACCAAATAATAGCATCATTTCTACTTGGAGGGACTTTTAATACTTTATTTACAACACCTCTTTTTTCATTTGTGGAAATTGAAAAAGGAATGTTATCATTTAAATTGGCACCAATTGGTTTAGCATAACCATCTTTTTCTTTAGCAGCAAATGCATAGTTGATAAACTGAAAAGTTAGCGCAGCCGAATCGAATTGTTTTCGAAAATAATAGGCAGCGCCCATTAATAAATACATATTGTCAACCCAATCGTTGCGGAGGTCGTGAAGTACAATTCCGGTTGTAGTTTTTGTTATTATTGAATCGAGCTCTAAAACGTTTTCGGCAGTTTCATCGAGACTGTAATTGTAAAAAGAAAGAAGTTGAGAAAAATCATCTTCGTGTGTTGATTTTGCTTTTTCAATTACGGAATTCAGTTTATTACTTGCGTTGAAAAAATAGTTGTAATGCGTAAATGTGTTTTGTGCAATGCGACGCGGTAAAGTAAATTTTTTCTGTTCCGATTTTTCCGATTCCAAAACTCGGTCATCGTATTGGGTTGGTTTTTTAATATCGAAAGAAAATCCCAATTGCGAAAATGAGGGTATCCCAATCTGACAAAGGATTGTAATCAGTAAGGCGAAAATTAAGTTACTTCTGTATCGCATTTATCTCGCAAACTAAAGTCTTAATAACTGAAAATCAAATATTTTATTTCAAATGGAAGTAATATTTTACAAAAAATAGGGTAATAAAGCTGTGATTTCTTTATATTTAAGTTTCTAAATTGATGAAAGTGAAATTGGATACGGCTGCAACATTTAAGCGATTAAGAAATCGTTATCGGTTACTTGTAATGAACGATGATACTTACGAAGAAGTGGTAACATTCAAATTGACTCGGCTAAGTGTGTATGTTGTACTTAGTATGGTTTTTGTTTTATTGATAGGAGTTACGGTAAGTTTAATTATTTTCACTCCATTAAAGTATTATATTCCGGGGTACGACGAATTGAAAATAGGAAGAGAATATAAACAGTTGAAATTTAGAACAGATTCTTTAGAATTGCAAACTCAATATCAAGCACAGTACATTGATGGGTTGCAAAAGGTTTTGAAAGGTGAAGTTGCATTCAAAATAGATACAACCTCGATTGTTGTACCACAAGAAGAAATAATTGGCAATTAAAAAATATATCTAATGTTTACAAGTAGAAATTCAACAACTGAAATGAGCAAAGAAAAAACAACAGCAACAACTTTAATTGGTGCTGGAACAGTACTAAAAGGAAACATCAGCAGCAGTGGTGATTTGCGAATTGATGGAACCTTAGTTGGCAACATCAGCAGCACGGCTAAAATTGTAATTGGAAGTAGTGGTGTTGTGGAAGGTGATTTGAATGGAGATAGCGCAGATGTTGTAGGTAAGGTTTCTGGAAATATTCGCGTTAAAGAACTGTTGCATCTTCGCGATGATTGTGTTGTTAACGGAAATATTTATGCAGGAAAATTACAAGTAGAACCCTCGGCTACATTCAACGGGCAATGCCAAATGGGTGCAAACGTAGTGGATATGCTAAATACAAATGAACTTGCCACTTCAGTTGGGTAATAAAATGGATTTGAAACGCTACACAGGAATGGCGACCTACTTAATCACTGCTTTGTGTGTAGCTTTTTATATTGGATTTAAAATAGACTTTTGGTTAAAATTGAAATATCCAATATTTGTTATTCTCGTACCGTTACTTATTTTAATGGTCTTTTTTTATAGAGTTTTCAAAGACACTTCAACTAAATAATTGATGAAAAAAAGTTTTTTTTTACCGGCATTCATTTTTAACATCTTAATTCTGTTGGCTTGCTATTTTGGAAAAATAAAATTAGCTGAGTGGAATATGGAAGTTAAAATTTTATTGTGGGGAAATATTTTACTTTTCGCTATTTGTTTTGCATCTTTTGAACTTTGTGTAAGAGGATTGCATTCAAAAAATAACCACGCTTTTTTTAGAATGGTTTATGGAAGTTTTATGTTAAAACTTTTGCTCATTGCAGGAGCAGCGCTTGTTTATATTTTATTGGAAAAGAAAAATGTAAATATTCCGGCATTAATTTCTTGCATGGTATTTTATTTGATTTATACAGGATTAGAAGTAGCTGCTTTAATGAAAGAGAATAAGCAAAAAAGAAATAATTAAGTCAGATAAATTATTTGGATTAGTGTTAGGGGGGGGGTGTAACTTCATATTACAAAATTATATCCTATGAAAAAAATATTTATCACAGTAAGCGTAATTGCTGTTTCGAGTATTTTGTTTTTTACTTGTTATAAGAGAGATGAAACTGCTGTAGTTGTTGATTTTAGCACTATGAAGTTTGATCTTGATTTGAAATATGGTAGACCTGGCAATGAACTACTATTTCTTGAGTATGACAATATGAAAGATATGAGTAGTAAACTGAATAATCCGGTTAATCTAATGATTAGTGAATTTAGAGAAATAATTGTGGATACACCGAGTATTTCAAATGTTGCAATTACAATTAATTTTTCAAAAAATAAAGCAGTTATAACCAGTTATTACTTTTTTAATGAAAAAAATACGGAGTTATCTTATGGCTTTGTTTGGGATAAGGGTACTAAAACCTATGTAAGAGTAGAAGAGGAAGGTGGTGATGGTGATGCTGCTGCTTACCCAGCTGGCTATACAGAATTAGCAGTTTGCGATAATTCAAACAATCCACAAGCTTGTGTTACAGCGGCTGTAGCAGCTTATTTAAGTGCTAATCTTCCTGGGCCTTACACTTGTGCCACTGTGCAAGTTAGTGTAGGGCTTTCTAAAACGAGAGTATGTGGTAAAAAGTGTTAACAGGGTTATGTAAATAATGAAATAAAACTGTTTAAATGATTTTCGAATTTTATGAAAATCGGCAAGTTTGATTACTATTTTATTGAGTAGGCTTAAGTAATTTACAGGTTCCGTATCATCCACATACTACATCCCGAATGTCCACTATTTCCCATTGGTGCTTTTAAATAATTGAAACCAAATTTTGCATAAATAGTTAATGCTTGTTTCAGTTCTGGCATTGTTTCTAAATAAACATATTTGTAACCGTTTTCTTCGGCTGCTTGTAAACATTTTTCAATCAAAATTCTTCCAAGACCGATTCCTCTTGCTTCTGGCAATAAATACATTTTTACTAACTCGCAAGTATTTTCCGGCAAATTCAAAGTAGGGTAAATGCCGCCACCACCAAGTATTTTTTCGTTTTTTTCTGCTACAAAATAAGTAGAGCGCGGCGTTTGAAAACTTTCGTATAAAAAATCAGTTCTTGAATCGTAATAAACTGTGTTTGGATGATTAGCACCAAATTCAACCAAAGTATCGCGTACAATTTTTGCCAATGCAGCATTATCGCTTGATTGAATATTTCGAATTTTAATTTCGGAAATAGGAGCGTTGCTCATTTTTATTTCAATTAAAATTTACAAGTGCAATTATTTTTTCTAAATAATGTTGATCCGTTTCATCGAATTGATTGAGCAGTTCACTATCCACATCCAAAATTGCAATTACTTTCTCATTGAGAAAAACAGGAACAACAATTTCAGATTTTGATAAACTACTGCAAGCAATATGTCCTGGAAATTTTTCAACATCGGGAACAATCAACGTTTTGGCTTTTTCCCAACTTGCTCCGCAAACGCCTCTTCCTTTTTTTATACGTGTGCACGCAACCGGACCTTGAAATGGCCCAAGCACCAATTCGTCGTTTTTAACTAAATAAAATCCAACCCAAAACCAGGAAAATTGTACTTTTAATGCAGCAGCAACATTTGCCAAATTTGCAATTAAGTCAGTTTCGCCGGCAAGCAATCCTGTTATTTGTGGAATTAAAGATTCGTATTGTGCTTGTTTTGTTCCTTTTGCAATTTGTAAATCTTCTGCCATTCTTATTTTGAATTTAAGCAACAGCTTTTTTTACTAAGTCTGCAGCTTCGCTTAGTAAAATTGCGCTTTGTACTTTCAATCCGCTTTCGTCAATTATTTTTTTTGCTTGATCAGCATTTGTTCCTTGCAAACGAACGATGATGGGTACATTAATATTTCCCATATTTTTATAAGCGTCAATTACACCTTGTGCAACGCGATCGCAACGGACAATTCCACCAAAAATATTTATTAGAATTGCTTTTACTGCAGGGTCTTTTAAAATAATTTTAAAACCAGCTTCAACTGTTTGCGCATTTGCAGAACCGCCAACGTCTAAAAAATTTGCCGGTTCGCCACCACTCAATTTTATCATGTCCATCGTAGCCATTGCTAATCCAGCGCCGTTTACCATACAACCCACATTGCCATCCAATTTTACAAAATTCAAATTGTATTTTCCTGCTTCAACTTCCGTTGGATCTTCTTCATTCGTATCGCTCATACTTGCTAAATCTGAATGGCGAATCAACGCATTGTCGTCAATATTCATTTTGCAATCTACCGCAACTATTTTATCATCGGCTGCTTTGAAAAGTGGGTTTATTTCCAACATTCCACAATCAAGATTTACATAAGCTTTGTAAAGATTGGTAACAAATTTCACACAGTTTTTAAAAGCTTCTCCACTCAAACCAAGATTAAATGCAATTTTTCTTGCTTGAAAAGAGAGTAAACCTCCGGAAGGATTAACCCATTCTTTAAAAATTTTTTCGGGAGTATTGTGTGCAATTTCTTCAATATTCATTCCGCCTTCTGTACTGTAAATGATAACATTCTGTCCTTTGCTTCGATCGAGCAAAATAGATAAATAAAATTCTTTTCTTTCACTTGGACCATCGTAATACATGTCTTGTGTTACCAATATTTTATTTACAACTTTTCCAGCTGCACCAGTTTGTATTGTTACTAAAGTACCTCCAAGTATTTTTTGAGAAAATTCAGTAATGTCGTCAATTGATTTCCCCACTTTCACCCCATTAATTCCTGTTTCTTTAATTGTTCCTTTTCCGCGACCACCAGCATGAATTTGCGCTTTTACAACTGCAAATGGACTTCCAAATTGCGTCTTGATTTGGCGATATGCTTCTTCTGCTTCGTGCACCGAACTGCATGCAACGCCTTCTTGAACAGGAACATTGAATTTCTTTAAAAGTTCTTTGGCTTGGTATTCGTGAAGGTTCATTTGTTAGAAATTTTCGCGAAGATAGTTTTTACTTTTAAAATTTGTTTTGGGAATTTTTATTGTTCAATTCGACATCAGCGCGGTGCAGTTTATGGCAGCACAGTATGCTTTAGCAAATCAAGTTTATTTTTTTATGAGGCTAAAGCCAAAAACAATTATTTCTTTTCTTATCAGTCAGTTGAAACTGACAGCAATAAATTGATGCTTCATTTATTCATACATCCATTGCTGTTTGCTTTAGCAAACAGATAAAATAATATTTCTTAAAATAGTTTTTGCTTTAGCATCATTTTCCGACCATTCGACACTTCGGCAAGTTCAGTGACTAGAACCTCAGCCAACTTTGCGGAATAATTTTTAAGTGTTAAAAGCTATATTTGTATTTATGTCGAATGATATTTTGAAAAAATTAAAGGAAGCGGTTTCATTTTTGAAAGAAAAAAATAGCAATCATTCCGAAATTGGTGTAGTTCTTGGAAGTGGATTGGGAAATTTCATTCACGAAATTGAAGTTGAATTTGAAATTAAGTACCAAGAAATTCCGCATTTCCCAGTTTCTACAGTTGAGGGTCACCATGGGAAATTAATTTTTGGAAAATTAGCCGGTAAAAATGTGATCTGTATGGCTGGGCGCTTTCATTATTACGAAGGCTATTCTGCGCAAGACATCATTTTCCCGATTCGTGTATTGGGAATGTTGGGTGTAAAAACACTTTTGCTTACAAATGCTGCGGGTGGCGTAAATTCAAAATTTAATGTGGGGGATATCATGTTGATTAACGATCATATTTCTACTCAAATGGTAAACCCATTAATCGGAAAAAATATTGATGAACTTGGGGTTCGTTTTCCGGACATGAGTGAACCGTATAAAAAAGACTTGTTGCAAAAAGCAAAAGCAATTGCAGCTCGTTTAAATATTGATGTTCATGAAGGTGTATATTTTGGGGTTACCGGACCTTCTTACGAAACGCGAGCAGAATATAAAATGATAAAAATTATGGGCGCCGATGCAGTGGGAATGAGTACAGTTCAAGAATGTATTGCTGCAAATCACATGGGAATTGCTGTTTTTGCAGCAAGTGTAATTACCGATTTGGGAATTCGTGAAGATGAAAATATTATAACTCATGAGGAAGTACTGCATTTTGCAAAAGCTGCAGAACCAAAACTTGCTTCTATTTTTAAGGAACTGATAGCGACACTTTAACATTTTCATTTCTGCCATTCAATTAAATTGCAGTCGGCAAAAAAATAATTACGAGTCTTCTGAAAAAAATCAAATCATATTTTCTTTTTTTGGCAATCATATTTTCAACGCTACTTGCTGCACAGGAAAGACCAAGAAATATGCCAAAGTCAGTAGGCGGAGGAATGCCTTCTTTCCCAGGTAGTAACGTAGCAAATGGTTTGAGAAATGCACTGAGTGGGGGGCAAAGTACAGATAGTTTGGAACGAAGAAATTATTTGGAAGATTCAATTACCATCACTTACCAATTTGCATCGTCGATACAATCATTCAAACTGGATTCATCTATTTCTGATTTTACAAAAAGATTTCCCATACCAGCGCATCATATTTTTTTAGGAAATCTTGGAACGGCTACAAAATCAATTTTATTTTCTCCAGAAATTAATAGTGGGTTAGATTTTGGTTTTCACGCTTTTGATGTTTATCGTTGGAAACTGCAAGATGTTCGTTTCTTTAATTCTACACGACCTTACACGGAGTTGGCCTACCATTTAGGTGGAAGTACGGAACAAATAATTGAAGTTCAACATACACAAAATATTAAACCAAATTGGAATGTACTTTTTCAATATCGGTTAATTAGTTCACCCGGAACATTTAAAAATCAAAAAACAAATCACAATAATTACTTGTTGACTTCCTGGTTTCAATCTGTAAATAAACGCTATAATAATTATTTGGTAATTCTTTCCAATCGATTACAAGCAGAGGAAAACGGCGGAATAAAAGACGATAAAAATTATTTAGATGATCCTATTTATTCCAAAGATCGATTTACGATTCCAACGCAATTGGGAATTGATGCACCTTACAGTCGAAATTTTATTGCTCCAAAAATGAGTACAGGTAATCGTTACAATGATTTTAGCTTTTCCATTCGTCAACAATACGATTTTGGTAAAAAAGATTCTTTGGTGAGTGATAGTACGGTTATTCCGCTGTTTTATCCACGACTTCGATTTGAACATAATTTTCAATACAACAGTTACCGATTTAATTTTTTTGATTTTGCAGCTGATTCTTTGTACTATAAATCAAAATACGGATTTAGTATTTCTTCTGCATTCGATTCAGTTTCCAAACGAGATGAATGGAAAGAAGTAATGAATGAATTTTCCATCTATCAATATCCCGATGCGAAAAATTTATTGCAGTTTTTAAAAGCAGGAATTCGAATTCAAAATCTTCAGGCAACATTGGGAAAAAATGCTCATTCTTATTACAATCTTTCTGTTCACGGAGCTTATCTAAATAAAACAAAAAATAAAAAGTGGGATATGGCTGTTGCTGGTGCTTTTTATTTAACGGGATTAAATGCTGGTGATTATCATTCTTCCATTAATTTAAAAAGATTTACAGGAAAAAATAAATCCTATTTGGAATTAGGATTTAGCAATGCAATTCAAACTCCTTCTTTTTTATTTAACAATCGAAGCAGTTTTTATTTGGATGCAGTAAAAGAATTTAAAAAAGAATTCACCACCCAATTTTTGGTTTCTTTTTTTGTGCCCAAGTTTGATGTAAAAGTTTCCGGAAATTATTATGTTATAAGTAATTATACTTATGTCCGAGATTATTACAAATTAATGCAAGAAGCAACTTTATTTAATTTGCTGCATGTTTCCATCGAGAAAAAAATTCACATCAAAAAAAATTGGATTTGGAATGCAGAAATTCATTTGCAACAAAAATCAGCTCAGGCTCCAATAAATGTTCCTGTGCTTTTTTTAAAAAATCGAATGGGATACGAAGGAACGCTTGGGATTAAAAATTTGAATGTTTCGTTTGGCGTTGAATCTCGCTACCACACTGCGTATAAAGCAGATAGTTATTCGCCAATTTTTGGAAAATATTTTTATCAAAACACGGTAACTGTCAGCAATCTTCCTGATGTTTCTGGATATTTTCATTTTCGAATAAGGAGTTTTAGCGCTTTTGTGAGAGCCGAAAATTTGAATTCAGTTTCTACAAAAAATGGTTTTGGATTTTTGAATAATAGTTTAGCCGCGCCAAATTATCCTTATCCCGGGCTTAATTTACGGTTAGGAATTTATTGGAGTTTTGTAAATTAAAATTCAATGAAAGCAAAAATAATAATCGCTGCAATTTTACTGTTTGGACAAGTTGCAAATGCACAAATAAATCTGCCGAATATTACAAATCCTTCGCTGGATTTTAGTTTGCCGTCATTGCAAAAAGATTCAACTATTCAATTATCTTCTTTAAAAGGGAAAGTTTTTTTACTTGATTTTTGGGCATCTTGGTGTGCGCCTTGTCGCGCTGCCAATAAGCAGTTGCTAAAATTGTATGCAAAATATAAAGATGCAGGTTTTGAAATATTGGGCGTTTCTTTAGATGAAAATAGTATAGATTGGAAAAAAGCTATTGCAAAAGATAAAATAACTTGGCTACAAGTAATAGATAAAAACGGTTGGGATGCCATTGCTGCAATGAAATGGAATATTGAAGCAATTCCCTCTTCTTTTTTAATTGATAAAAATGGGAATGTTGTTGCGTCAGATTTAACTTATAGTAATCTTGAAAAAATGATTAAGCAACTATTAGAACTTAATTAACCAACTCCAACAAAATATTTTTAGCAACTTTATTGCTTAGTTGAAGTGTTTTTTTTGAAATGATTACAGAAACAGTAGCGTCGTATTCATTCCGATTTAAAAGTTTAAGTTTTATTCCCGGTTTAATTTTTAATTCTCCAAGATATTGAAGAAAAATATCATTTGTATCTGCAAGATTTACGATGGTATAATTTTTTTTAATTAAAGCTTTATCGAGAGAAATGGTTGTTTTGATTTTTAGATTTCCATTTTTGTCGGGAATAGGATCACCGTGAGGATCAACAGTTGGGAATTTTAGAAATGCATCTAATCGGTCAACCAAGTCTACACTTTCAATATGCTCCAATTGTTCAGCCAATACATGAACTTCATTCCAGTTGTATTGTAATTTTTCTGTGAGAAAAACTTCCCAAAGTCGATGTTTTCTAATAATAAGTAGCGCTTTCTTTTCGCCTTTTTCTGTAAGTCGAATTGATTTATCTGATAAAATCTGAACCAATTTTTTAACTGCCAATTTGCGCACCATTTCTAATACAGTCGCAGGATTTAAGTCCAATTCTTTGGCAAGAGTTGTGTTGTTCATTTTTTTTACCTGATTTGAACGCAACTTATAAAGTGTTTTCAGGTAATTTTCTTCTGAGTGGTGTGTAAAGTGAGCCATCAAGTAAAAATACGAAGGAATGCTAATATTTAAAAATTTGGTTAACCAAATAAAAAATAAATGTAATACCAATTATTTGTGTAATTTTGGAAATGAGCAAGAAGTTTAGATTTGTAGTTGGTTTTTTATTTTGTTTAATCGGTTTAATTGGGTGTGCAAAATTATTCCCAAAAGCACCAGAAGATGATGAAACATTGGATGGGCCAATATTGGGATTATCAACCGAACAATTAAAAATATTTTTAAGCGGTGATGCACTTTTTAGTGAAGTGTTTACACCGGAAAAAGGATTGGGTCCTTTATTTATTTCTAATTCCTGTAAAAGCTGTCATGCCGGAGATGGAAAAGGGCATGCATTCAGCACACTAATTCGATTTGGACAAACAAACACTTTAGGAAATCAATTCTTAAACCAAGGTGGGCCACAGTTGCAGCATCGAGCCATTCCAGGATTTCAACCCGAGCAAATTCCGGCAGGTGCTTTATTTTCAAAATTTATACCGCCGGCAAATACGGGATTGGGTTTTTTAGAAGCTGTAACTGATGCGACAATTTTAGCACTTGCAGATGAAAATGATTTGAATAATGATGGAATTTCCGGTCGTCCAAATTGGATTACCATTCCAAGCTATACAAAACTACGTGTGAATGCGATTCAACAAAATTCAAAATATATTGGACGATTTGGTAAAAAAGCAAGCGTGTATGATTTGCAACAACAAACAGCAAATGCATATAATCAAGATATGGGAATTTGTTCCAATTTTGAACTTGTTGATACCTACTCAGGACAAATTGTTGATCCAGAAGTGTCGAATCAAACAATCAATGACCTTGTGTTTTATTTACAAACGTTGAAAGCACCAATTCAACGAGAGCAGAATAATCCGGATGTATTTATTGGCAAAAGAGTTTTTATAGAAATTGGTTGTGGCAAATGCCATACACCACAATTAAAAACTGGCCCATCTACAATTAATGTGTTGTCGAATAAAAATATTTTTCCGTACACCGATCTTTTATTACATGATATGGGAGCTGAGTTTGATGATGGCTATACCGAAGGATCTGCAAATACAAATGAGTGGAGAACTCCACCACTTTGGGGTTTGGGTTTGTCTAAAAATGCACAAGGCGGTCAATATTTTTTAATGCATGACGGAAGAGCAAGAAGTATTGAGCAAGCAATTTTACTACACAAAGGGGAAGGAGAACAAGTAAAAAATAAATACCAAGGGCTTACTACTTCAGATAAAAATAAATTAATTAAATTTTTAGAATCTCTTTAATAATTATGGATAGGAGAGCATTTATTAAAAGTGGATGTATGGTTTGTTTAATTGCCACGGTGTCCGGAAATTTAATTCCATCCTGCACTCCATTAGCAATTATAAATGGTAAAATGAATAAGGATGGATTGATTGTTGATGCGTCTGAATTTATTTTTACTAAAAATAAGAAGCAACAATTTCGTAGTTCAATCATTCTCAGAAATGAAACATTGCAATATCCAATCTGTATTTTTCGAATTAACGAAAATGAGTATAATGCTGTTTGGATGCGCTGTTCGCATCAAGGAACGGAATTGAAAATTTCTGGTCAGCATTTATATTGCTCGGCTCATGGGAGTGAATTTGCTCATAACGGAAAAGTGATAAATGGACCCGCTGCAAAGGATTTACAAACATTTCCTGTAACAATTAATAAAAATGAATTATTTATCGATTTAAGAAAATAATGAAAAAAAACATAACTAGTTTTCTGAGTTGCTTTTTAATCTTGCAAGTTTCTGCACAGATTAATTCAAATTTTCTTCGACGCGAAGCGAAGGATACAGCTAGTATTCATTTGAATATGGACGCAACATATAATCGTCCTTTTTTAAAATCGGATAAGTTGCCTATTGCATTGGGCGGATATGCAGAAGCAAATTATCAATATATAAAAGAAGATGGAATAAGCGAAGGGCATCAGTTTCAAATGCGCAGAACAACTCTGTTTTTCTCCTCTTCCATTGCCAATCGGTTTTCTTTTCTTTCTGAAATTGAATTTGAAGATGGTACAAAAGAAATCAATATTGAATTTGCTGCGTTGGATTTTGAAATTTCATCTTTATTAAATATTCGTTCAGGAATTGTGATGAATCCAATTGGTGCTTTCAATCAAAATCATGATGGACCAAAATGGGATTTTGTGGATCGTCCAATTTCTGCAACACAATTATTGCCGGCAACTTTCAGTAATGTTGGATTTGGTATTTATGGAAAAACTGGGAATAAAGTTTGGGTGTACGGTTATGAATTTTATTTAACAAATGGATTGAATAATCGAATTATTGAAAATGAAGAAAGTAAGACATTTTTACCTGCTGTAAAAAAAGACATCGATCGTTTCGAAGAAAGTTTTAATGGAAGTTTTTTAACAACCGCAAAAATTACTGCAAAAAAGAACAACGTTGGAGAATTAGGTCTGTCTTGGATGGGAGGAGTTTATAATAAATTTCAAGACGATGGATTTATACTTGACAAAAAAAGAAGAGCCGATGTTTTTGCTATTGATTTCAATACTAAAATTTCGAAAATAAATACAGCAATTACCGCAGAATGGGCTTGGGTAAAAGTAGGTGTGCCTGAAACTTATACTGAACAATTTGGTAAAAATCAACAAGGTGGATTTATTGATTTCGTAAAACCAATTTTTAGAACCAAAATTTTTGGAGTCGAAAAATCAATTGTCAATGTTGTATTGAGAATTGAATATGTTGATTGGAACAAAGGGAAATTTAAATCTATAAATGAAAATATTGCAGAAGATGTTTTTTCAATTGTTTCCGGAATCAGTTGGCGCCCAACTTCCGAAACTGTTTTTAGAATTAACTATCGTTACAATTGGCAAAAAGATATTTTAGGTAATCCCACAACTAAGTTGGGTGGAATTCAAATTGGCGTTTCTACTTATTTTTAATTTTTACTTTAAAAATCTAATCATAAAAAAACCTCCGACTTATAATCGGAGGTTTTGTATAAATGAAGTTTTGATATTAATTCATCAAGTAACGAATTCCAAACTGCATGTAGTAAGTTGAGAAAATACTTAGGTTGTCTCTGAAAGTTTTAGTAACAGGGGCAGTTCCAAAAGTAGCAAGTCTGAAAGTTGGTTTTACAGTTCCACCAGGTACTAAAGAAGAAACGTTTGTTGGAACTAATATTGATGGAGCATTAATAGATTTTTGAATTCCATATTCTGAATTCAATAAGTTGCCAAAATTCATAATATCAAGACTTACTTGAAGTGTGTTTCTATGTTTACCAATATTTGCAAACAAGTCTTGAACAATCTTAACATCAAATTGATTTCTCCAAGGAATCTGAGCACCATTTCTTTCTGCATATTGTCCTTTGTGTGCTCTTAGATATTTGTCTTGTTCAATATAATTGAAGAACATAGCACTTTGCTGATCTGCTGTGAATGTTGTTGTTCCAATTGTAGAAGAAACAAAAGTAATTTCGGAAGGATCTTTAGGAATATAAATCAAATCGAAATTTGTACCATCTCTGTTAAAATCAGCAGAATATGTATATGAGAATCTTCCGTCAATAGATCCTGAATACATTACGGAGAACGTAGTTGCAAGATGCTTAATATATTCTTTCTTGAAAGAGAATGTACCAACTAGTCTATCAGGAACTACAAAACCAGCATATCCTAAAACTGGAGAATTAGATCCATTTACCGTTGCAGTACTTTGGAATGCAGATAAAGGTTGGTCACCACTACCATCAAACAAATTGTTAGCTACTGATTTAGTATAAGCTAAAGATGCAAACACTCCATTTCTAAATTGTTTGTCAATTTTAGCAGTCAAAGAAGCATACATTCCTTTGTCTCCGTTATCAAGCACGATTGTATTGAAAGCTTGTGTTCCTAATGGACTAGCTAAGCCTGCAGTTGTTAATGGATTAATAAATCGTTGAGGGACTGTAGCTGGATAGATCATTCTGTTATCAACATAACCTGCAACTGCAAGTGGAGTAGGAGCCACTAAGTTTGGATTTCTGAAAACAGCAGTATGCATGTCTTTATTGTAAATTCCTTCCAAAGAAAAAGTCATATCCCATGGAAGTCTTGCATCAATTGCAAGGCTAGTTTTCATTGTTTGTGGAATTCTAAAGTCCGGATCGATTATTGTAATTGTACTTGGAATAACAGTACCTGCTGCAGGAACAGTAGCTGGTCTGTATGCTCCAATATTTGGATTGAATGGTCCAGGAGTATTTGTTTGTCCAACAAAAGTTTGAGTTACTTGCAACATTCCAGCATCGCCAACTTGGCTAACTATCCAAACAAATGGAATTTTCCCAGTAAAAATTCCTGTTCCTCCACGAATTTGTAAAGAACGATCTCCATAAAAATCCCAATTGAAACCAAGACGAGGAGATACCAAAGTTCTTGCTTTAGGCATAATTCCAGTATTTAACTGTTCGCCATTAGCAAAAGATAAAGCAGCTACTAATGCATGCGTTTTTATTTCAGGGATATCGGTTGGGAAAGTAGGTTTGTCAAAACGTAAACCAAGTGTAACTTTAAGTCTATCTGTTACAGAAATTTCATCTTGAACATAGAATGAGTTTTGTTTAAACTCAAACTTTGGATATGCTTGTGCAAAATCTGGCATTAAAGAATATGTCAATGCAAAGTCTCTTGGTTTAACCCCATTTACAAAATCATCCCAAGAGTTGAAAGTGTAATAACTTGCTCCGAAGCGTTGAAATCCGTTTTTGGTTACACTCATATCAAACTGAACACCAAGTGTCCAATCGTGTTTACCCGATCTCCAACTTAGGTTATCAACAATGGAAGACATTTTTACTCTTCTTAAGTTTCCAAAAGAAAAAGGTTCATATCCAAAAGAAGTGAAAGGAGATCCATCTTTTAAGATATCAACAAAAGGAAAAACTGTGCTTCCTGTTGTGCGAACGTCGTCTTGTAAAGTACTAGAAGCTCTTAATGAATTTGAAACCTTGCCAAATTTTGAGTTTAATTCAGCAGCAAGCGAAGTGAAATTTGCCTCTTGAAAATAATGTGAATTTTTGAACCATAAAGCATTAATATCTGTACGGCCTGCTCCTGAAGTATAAGCAGTAAGAGGAGATCTTGATGTACTTGGAGGATTTGGTTCACCACCTTGAACATCACTATAACGTACATTCATTCTGTGATTAGAATTAATATTCCAATCCATACGAATCATTAATTTCTTTCTTTCTGTTTGTGTAGAATAGCCTTGATAAGGACCAGTTTCGTAATTGTATGTAGTTTTTAAATATTGGCTAATTGTGTTCAATTCGGTTTCAGTTGGTCTTGCTACGTTTGAAGAGCTTCCAAAAGGATTGCTTGCAGATGCGGCAACACGGGTTTGAATTTGCTTCGGCTGATTTTCTGTTTCATAGTTTACAAAGTAGAACAATTTGTTTTTGGCAATTGCACCGCCTATGCTTACACCCCATTGTTTGTACTCAAATGGAGTAGGAACGATTGCAACTTTTCCTACTTTATCGCCTTGTTGTTTTTCTGTTCTAAAGTAATTATAAACAGAAATTTCTCTTTTGTTTTTACCAGAACGGGTAACAGCATTTATTGAACTTCCAATAAAACCAGATTGGCGAACGTCGAATGGAGTAACATTCACAGAAATTTCTTCAAGTGCATCAATAGAAATTGGTGAACCATTTGCAGGCAAATTAGTTCCAATTCCGAAACTGTTATTGAAGTCTGCTCCATCAATTGTAAAGTTATTTTGACGATAGTTACCACCAGCAACAGAAGATCCATTGGCTTGAGGAGTCAAACGTGTGAAGTCGTTAATATTTCTGCTAATGCTTGGTAAACGCTGAAGTTCACGGCTACTAATGTTAGTAGTCGATCCTGTTCTGTGCGAATTCATAATCGAATTTTTTCTTTGCGTAGTTACTACAACTTGCTCAAGAACTGCACCGGTTTTAACAAGATCTGCATTTAACAAAAATGTTTCTGCTAATCTTAGATAAAGTCCATCGCTTGTTTGTTTCTCAAAACCTACAAACGAAATTTCTACAGTGTACGGACCTCCAACTTGCATGTTGAAAATCGTGTATTGTCCTCCAGCACGAGTTACTGTAGAAAATTTAGTGCCAGAAGGTATGTGCGTTGCACTTACAGTGGCTCCAACAAGGGCTTCTTTTGAAGAAGGGTCCTTTACAGTTCCAGTTAAACTACTAGTTGTAATTTGGGCTGTTAAAAAATTGTTAGCTATGAATAGCGTAACAAAGAAGAGTAAAATTCTCTTTAGCATATATTATTAATTTTGGGTGTAAAGATAGTCGGAAATAATTAAAAGAAATTTAGGGCAATGTTAACAAATTGTAACCTTAAATCAATATCAATTATTTTGACAATTTTTCCACAAAAAATGCTGTTTGGACAAACTGGATAGGGTTAATCAAGTACATATTTTTGCAAATCATTATTTGGTTGGCTTTTTGAAAAAATCTCGCAGTTTATTAAATTCTCGTCTGAATGTTAAGCTTCCTCCAAATCGTTTTGATTTATTTCCAGATGTTGTATTTGTTGATAAAAAATCAGCATTTTCTTTGTGAAAGATTGTTGCGCGAATGCTTCCCGATTTATTGATGAGATATTCAATAGAAAAATTAGTAAGTAGCTCGGTTTTGATTTGGGTTGTAGATTGAACAGGTAAATCAAAATTTCCTTCATAAGTTAAAACAACTCGATCATCGAAAAGTGTTTTAGCAATATTTACATTCAAATTGGTTCGGTCGTAGTTTAGCGCTGTAGTTGAATTTTTAAAAGGATTTGGGTTATACAAAGAACCAGAGAAATTGACAAACAATCCGGGTATTTTTAATTTTTGCGATAATAAATTATTTAACACCGCATTTATTTGACCCGATAAAAGACCAGAAATACTATTTACAACCAAATCAATATTCGTAATGGGTGTTGTAGCAAGGTTTGGTGCAAAACTATTAAACACTACAAGAAATGCTACTTGCTTATTCAATTCATTTTCGTTGTTTTGAATTTGGTTGAGTAAAAACGAAATTGCCATATCTTTTTTTGCAGCACTTTCTGGGGGTAAATCCAATTCGAATGAAATTGTTGGGTTAAAAAGATCGCCTCTTAGTTTGGCAACTACAAATACAAAATCACGAAATCCAGAAACAATTGAATTTGAAGAAGTGTTATTTGTAAGGGGAGAAAAATCTACTTTTTTATCTGTTTTGTAAACAGCGTCTATATTGATTTTTGCTTTGTATGGATCACCGTTCCATTCAATATAATTGCCTGCATTCTTTTTAAGTTCAAATGGTTTTTTGAAAAAAGATTGAAAAGTAAAAAGATAATTCCCTTCGTTTATTAAATAACGACCATGAATACTTAATGGTTCGGTTGTGCTCGAAACTAGTCTTAAATTCCCTTCTCCTCGTCCCCTAATTTCATCTCCGGTTATTTCATCAGGAATGATTTTTACATTCACCATCGGATTGCCCGTAACATCAATATCGTATTTAAAATTATTATATGATTTATTTGCAATTTCAGCACGCATTTCCCTCCCATATTTTTTTTCAATTAAAAAGTCGGCAACGCCAGTTTCTCTACCACTGATGTTTGGAATGGTTATGTACGAACTATCTCGCGAAGAAGCCGCTGCAACCACTTTCATCAATAAATTCGACTCGGTTCCTTTTAGTGTAAAAGTTCCAATTCCTTTTGCATTTCCAAAAAAATCTTTGTTGTCTTTTTCAGTTGTATTTAAAACTTGAATTGGAAGGTTGTCAACAGCAGCACGAATATCAAATTCCAGCTTTCGCCACGCATCGTGTTTTATAATTCCTTTGCTCAGCGTTGCAGTTTGTTTTGTAATTGGGTCAATCAATTTTAATGTTCCTAAATCCAATGCATCTTCTCGAAATTCAATTTCGGAGTCTTGAATATTGTAGGTACAGTTCGTAAATAATATTTTCAATCCGGCATCGTGTGTTCGCAATTTACCAATGTATTGTTGATTTCTTCCTTTGCTAATAATTTTTAAATTTCCGGATGCGTAGCCGGTCAAATCTGAAAATAAGTTACCAATAAATTTTTCAACAATTTTTATCGGATAGTTTTCAGGAAAAATGCTGATGCTGTTTTCTTTTTGTTGCGCAGAATCGTTTAAAAACCAATCGATGTTGTAATTTATTTTTTGAGAAGGGTTCGAGTTTTTCCCGGTTACAATCAATTTTCCGGTTTCACCATTATAACTAAGTTGTGATTCTACTTTCCCGATTGAATCATTTTCAAATTGCAGTTCTTCTGTTAAAAATTTTCCGGAAACATCAAATTCATTTGTCGGATTTTCTATGATAAAACTTCCCGTTGCCAACCCTTCTATTTGGTTCGATTTAATTAAATAGGGTGCAATGTCTCCCAAATTTATTTTTTTCAATTCTACAAAAACATCGTTCCAATTTCCGCGAGAAGAGTGGTTAGTTTTAATATTAATTTCCTGATTACTTTCTTTTAATACAATTTCACTTGGAAGGGTTGAGTTGGATCGGAGTTCCAACTTTCCTTCTTTTTCAATTCGCCAAGTTTTTCCATTGATTACAAAACGAGACGAGTCGAAACGAATAGAAACTCCGTCTGCAAAGGATTGTATTTGAGTTTGAATGGAACCTGATGGAATATTTTTATTTGTTGATTGTGTTTCAATTTTTAGTTTCGAAAGATCATTTTCCGTGTTTAGTTCAATTTTTGTAAACGGAATATGTATTTTTTCATTAAAATCTAATTGGTCAACACTGCCGGTTAATTCCAATTTTTGAAAATTTGTTCTTCCTAAAAGTTGGAGATTTTGTAGTTGATAATTTTTATACGAAGCAGCGGGTAAATCAATTTTAATATTACTTTGATTTGTTGTAGAATTTAAAAAACCGTCAACACTCGCCCCGTTAAAACCATGCAAACTGCTGTCGAAAAAATTAAGTAAATCATCAACATAATTCGTTTTGAAATTAAAAGAAAAGTCTTGTGGTTTCGTTTTTGGTTTTGTTGTAGTTATTAACGAAGGGTAATATTGTTGAAGCAAATTGTGAAAAACTGACGGCAATTCTTCAATCGAAAAATCGCCTGTAATGTCGCCATCAAATTCATCCGAGTTTAATGAAATAGATTTTTTTTGATTGTGAAATTGAGATTTCAACAGAATAGAATCTATTGCAACCACTTTGTTTTTTTTCTTAAAAGTTGCATTTGAAATTTTTGCATAACCCAAAAAATCAGAAAAATTATTCCCTGAAAAATTAGCACGAAAATTTCCTTTTAATGATAAATCTTCTTTGTAAAAATTAAGTGGTTTAAAATTTATTTTTTTTACTTGTGCATTAAAATCAACTATTGGGATTTCATTTTTGAAATTAATTGATCCTCCCAAATCAGCAGAAGCATTTTCGTCATCGATTGATAAATTTCCAACAATATTTTCTTTATTGCCCGTGCCATTAAATTCAATTTTTTTATAAGTATAATTTTTGTAAAAAAGTTGAGATACTGTGGAAGAAATCGTTGCAGAGAAGGGTTTAGCAGTTAATCCTCTCCCGTTTATTATTGATTTGAATGAAGTGTTCCCAAAATTAACATTGCCAATAAATTTGCCAATATCAAAATTCTCTGATTCAATAATTGCTGAAAATATTGGCGTTTTTTCTTTTTCAAATTCTAATTCTAATTTCAAGGAGCTGTGAATCGTACCCAAATTCGTATAAAAAATTCCGTCGGTTTCTAAATCATTAGAATTGCTTTTTACATTTCCACTAAAACGAATTTGAGAAAAGTTACTCAGTTTTGTGAATGAGGATTTTGAAAGTGAAGGAAAAAATCGCACCAAATCGGAATAAGTTGTAGAAAGGTTTTTTACTGCAATTGAAATAAGTTTTTTTGTTTTATTAAAATCAGCAATCAGGAAAGTGTTATTGCTTGTTTTTACAAAAAAATCAGTTCCAATTAATTCATCTGCATTGTAATTTAATTTGCCTTTTATTTTAAATTTTTGATTCCAGTTTTTAAAAGACGGAATAAAAAAAACAAGCTCATCGCTGTCAATTTCTGAATCTGCAAATTCGGTATTAAATTTTGGATTTTGTTTTGAAAAATCTACTTGAATGGAATTTCGAATTTTACTTTTTTTTGTTTCTAATTCAAATTTTATTAGTTGTAAATTTTGTGGGGTGAAAATAATTTTTGTAAAAAATGATTTTATTTCCAATCCACTTTGTTCTTTCGTTTTCAAAAAAAGATCAGCAGTGAGTTTGTTTTTTATAAAAAAAATATTTTCAATTCTGCCGAAAATGGGATTGAATGAAATATGGTTAGCGTCGAAATGTGGCGTTGTTTTTTTCTCAAAACCATTGTTCAATTTAAAAGAACCGGCGTCAATTTTTATTTTAGCAATTGTTGCCGTCCAATCTTGATTTTTAAAAAATAAATTGAGTTTTTTTTGTGAAGGGTTTATTTTTTGATTGCCAGGATAATTAACTACGAAAAGTTCCGGTTGCTCTAATTCGAGCGATTGAATAGCAATATTTTTTTTTGAAAAATTTATTTCGTCAGCGTTTAAATTCAACGCTTTTAACGAAAATTTCAATTCTTGTCCTTTCCATTTATCGCTCTGGTTAAATGTGATATTTCGTAACTCTATTTTTTTAAAATCGAGATCCAATGCATTTTTATTCGTTGCATTTTTTTTAGCAGAAAAAAAATAATCTTCCAAAAAATTGTAATTCCAAATCGAATCAGTTCGGTTTAAATTGAATATTGCATTTTCAATTCCGATATATGACAAAACAATTTTCTCTTTTACAAAAAACCAATCTGTAATGCGAAAATTAACTTGCCCAGCAAAAAGCAAGGTGTCGTTTTTTTTATCTTTTAGCAATAAATCGTTTAAATTTATTTTATTAAAAATCGAAAAACCGACATGCTTTATTTGAATGGTTACGCCTAAATTGTTGGACAGTCGCTTTGTGACTAATTGCCCTAAAATATTTTGTCCTTTCGGACTATTTACGAAAAGCGTAATAGCAAGCAATAGAAATAAAAAACTTAGTCCAATTACAATCGCTATTTTTTTTAATGTGTACAGAACAAAAATTTAGATTGTAAAAATAAACAATCGGATAGTTAGCAATAAATTTCTCAAAATAATTTTTTAATCAATACAATTTGCCCTAGGTGGTAGTGTAAATGTTCAACAATGCCATGTATATTTCTGTAGTAGTTTCCATATTTTTCAACTGCAACATTTTCCCAAAGTTTACTTTCGGGCATTTGTTCAATTAGTTTGCAAAAATTTTCAATATTAGTCCAAATTTCGTTTAAAAAATTTCCCCAATCTTTCTGCGACTGAATTGGCGGAAGATCGAAACTGTATTTATCGCTTGCATTTAGTTGATTTCCTTCTAATACTTTCAAAACCGCAGTTACATAATAATTAATGTGAAAAACCAACGCAGCAATGGTATAGAAATTGTGAACTTTTGTAATGGCTTGTTGCCAAGTTACATTCGCTAAATTATCTTTCAAATTTGAGTCAGTCCAGTTATTCCCAAAAAAGGCTTCTCTAAATTGATTTGCTATTTTTTTAGTTAGATTCATCAAATTTTCCAATCTATAATTTCATTTACCCATTCTTTTTTGTAAGGCGCAGAAATTTTTATGTAGTTGTCGGTGTAGCCCTCCATCATATTCGATTTATCAACTCCTTCAAAAAGTACTTTACGAATTTGCCCTTGGTGTTGCTCGGTAAAGTATTGCATTTTCATATACGAAAGATTTCGGAGCGTTTTATTTCGTTCGTGTCTGATTTGCAATGGAACAATTTTTGGAAGTTGAAGTGCATGGGTGTTATCTCTTTCGGAGTAGGTAAAAACATGCAAATAGGAAATATCCAATTTATGTAAAAAATCAAACGTTTCTTTAAAATGAGTTTTCGTTTCGCCCGGAAATCCAACAATCACATCTACGCCAATACAGCAATGCGGCATTAGCGATTTGATTTGATTTACTTTTTCTTCGTACAATTCTTTTTTATAGCGACGGCGCATTAATCCTAAAATTTCATTGCTTCCACTTTGCAACGGGATATGAAAATGGGGCATAAACTTATCGCTATTGGCAACCAATTCTATAATTTCATTCGTCAACAAATTAGGTTCAATGGAAGAAATGCGGTATCGTTTTATTTCTGAATTTGTATTTAATTCATTTATCAATTTAAAAAAGTCGCCTTCTTTTACGTTTCCAAAATCGCCTAAATTAACTCCCGTTAACACAATTTCTTTTACGCCATTTTCTGCAATTTGTGCAACCTCTTTTAAAACATTTTCGATGGAGTTGCTTCTACTTTTTCCTCTTGCTTGCGGGATGGTGCAAAAAGAACAATTATAATCGCACCCATCTTGAACTTTCAAAAAAGTGCGGGTTCGTTTATTTAAAGAAAAAGAGGATTTAAATTCTTTAATTTCTTCTACATCGCAACTGCAAATTTTAGTAGAATCTCCTTTTGCAATTTCATGAATATGTTTTGTAAGATTAAATTTTTCTGAAGCACCTAATACTAAATCTACTCCGGGAATAGCTGCAATTTCTTTTGGTTTTAATTGTGCATAACAACCCGTAATTACTACCAAACTTTCTGGCGATTTTCGTTGAATTCTGCGAACCAATTGACGGCATTCTTTGTCGGCGTTTTCGGTAACGGAGCAAGTATTTATTACATACACATCGGCTTTGTCAGTAAAATCTTTTTTTTCAAACCCGTCATTTCCCAACATGCGGGAAAGGGTAGAAGTTTCTGAAAAATTGAGTTTGCAACCCAACGTGTGGAATGCCACTGTTTTTGCTACTGCCATTAGCGTACAAAATTAAGATTTACCCATCCGAAATGCTAAAATAATTTTCAACTTAAATCTATAATTGTACTATTCCAGAATTAGATTTGTTGAACATTTAATTTATAAAAGATGAAATTGATTCAAAAAATATTTCAAATAGTGTATTGTATTTATGCACTACTTCTTTTTGTGTTTTTTCTGTTGTTGATTTTTCCATTTGCTTTAATTGCTTCTATTTTTGGAAGAATTAATGGGGGCAATTTTATTTATCGGATATGTGTGATTTGTGTGGATCTGATGTTTTTGTTGACATTTATTCGTCATAAAAATAGCTACGAACAACCGCTTGTAAAAGGGCGACAATACATTTTTGTTGGTAATCATATTTCTTATTTGGATGCTATACTATTTATAAAAACAATTCGTAATCCCATTCGGGTTTTAGGAAGAATTGAGTTAAGCAATTTACCCGTTTTCGGATTTATTTATCGCACGGTAGTTGTAGTTGTGGATAGAAGCGACGCGGAACATCGTGCTAAAAGTGTTCGAAATTTAGTGTCAATTATTAGTAAAGGTGTTTCTATTTTAGTAATGCCCGAAGGAACTTTTAATATGAGTAATAAACCGCTGAAAGATTTTTATGACGGCGCTTTTCGCGTAGCGATTGAAACACAAACACCAATCAAACCATTTTTATTGCTCGATGCATTTGATCGAATGCACTATCGAAATCTTTTTACACTTAATCCAGGAAAAAGTCGTTCCATTTTTTTGGAAGAAATTTCTGTTGAAGGTTATGGATTGGAAGATATTGCAACTTTGAAACAAAAAGTTTATTCCATAATGGGAAAGAAATTAATTGAATACAAAGCCAGTTGGATTAAAAATTAATTGTATCATTTTAATTGAATAAAAAGCATTTTTAAAAATAATGTTTGCTGAAATAATAATACCGCTTGCACTTCCTAAAAATTATACATGGTCAGTTCCTGACAAGATGAAAAATGTATTAAAACCAGGTTGCAGAGTGGAAGTAAATCTTGGAAAAAATAAAAGATATGCAGGAATTGTAAAACGAATTCATCACAATAAACCAACAGAATTTGAACCAAAAGAAATATTGAATTTGTTGGATGAATCGCCCGTTGTTTTCGAACAGCAATTGGCATTGTGGGAGTGGATGGCAAATTATTATATGTGCACGGAAGGTGAGCTGATGGCGGCTGCATTGCCATCGCATTTTAAATTATCAAGCGAAACTATTTTGGTTTTTAATGATGAATTTGGCGATGATTTTTCTACTTTAAGCCACGATGAATATTTAGTTGCAGAAGCTTTGTTAATTAAAAAAGAATTGAAACTTTCGGAAGTACAGCAAATTCTTGATTCTTTACACTCTTATCCTGTTACAAATCAGCTAATTCAAAAAAGAGTTTGTTTTGTTTGGGAAACTTTAAAACAAACTTACACTCCCAAAAAAGAAACGTTTGTTTTGTTGAATTCCGAATATAATAAGGAAGAACAATTGTCTAAATTGTTGAATGAAGATAAACGATTACAACGTGCTGAAAAGCAAATGGAATTATTATTGAGTTTTTTGCATTTATCAAAAACAGAAGGGAGTGTTTCAAAAACAGAATTGCTAAAAAAAGCAAAAGCAACGGATGCACAAGTAAAAGGGTTGGTTGAAAAAAATATTTTTTATTTAGAAAAAAGAACTGTTGATAGAATTTTTTATTTACCAAAAGATATCAATCTTGATTTTAATTTATCAAAATTACAACTGCAAGTTGTTGAAAAAATAAAACAATCTTTCTCCGAAAAATCTGTTTGTTTATTACACGGAGTTACAGGAAGTGGAAAAACATTGGTTTATATCAAACTTATTGAAGAATATATTCGAGAAGGGAAACAAGTTTTATATCTCTTACCCGAAATTGCATTGACTTCGCAAATCATTCGTCGTTTACAAAAACATTTTGGCGGTAACGTGGGAATTTATCATTCAAAATTTTCACAAAATGAAAGAGTAGAAATTTGGAACAAAGTAAAAAGCGGTGAATTGAAAATTGTATTAGGTGCACGTTCTTCTATTTTTTTACCTTTTATGAATTTAGGGTTGCTTATTTGTGACGAAGAGCACGATAGTTCTTTTAAGCAACAAGATCCTGCACCTCGCTACCATGGCCGCGATGCCGGAGTTTATCTTTCTTCGTTATTTGCTGCAAAAACTTTATTGGGAAGTGCAACGCCGTCATTGGAGACTTATCAAAATGCAACAACAAATAAATTTGGTTTGGTTGAATTGTTGCAACGATTTGGTGATGTTCAACTTCCGCCGATTGAATTTATTGATACTAAAAAAAATGTTCAAAAGGCGAAAGAAAAAACTATTATTTCACCGCCACTTGTGGATGCAATAAATGAAGTGCTTCAAAAAGGGAAACAGGTTTTACTTTTCCAGAATCGTCGTGGGCACACACCATATCAAATTTGTTCTGTTTGCGGATGGATACCGCAATGTAAGCATTGCGATGTATCGCTTACATTTCATAAATTAAACAACAAATTAATTTGTCATTATTGTGGAACCAATTATCCACCAATTCAAACTTGTGCTGCTTGCGGAAGCTATAAGTTTATACAGAAAAATTTTGGGACAGAAAAAATTGAAGAAATTTTGGTGGAACAATTTCCAAATGCACGAATTGCACGAATGGATGTAGATACGATTAAAGGAAAAAATGCGCACGACATTTTAATTCAACAATTTGAACAACGTAAAATTGATATTTTAGTTGGAACACAAATGGTGGTGAAAGGACTTGACTTTGACAATGTAGATTTGGTTGGAATTTTGGATGCAGATGCTTTACTAAGCTTTGCAGATTTTAGAGTACACGAACGTGGATTTCAATTAATGCAACAAGTGAGTGGAAGAGCCGGCAGAAAAGAAGCAACGGGCAAAGTAATGTTGCAAACAATGCAACCAAATCATCCCATTTTGCAATTTGTAAAACAGCACAATTATCTTGATTTTTATTTAGTTGAAATAGCAAAACGAAAACAATTTTTCTATCCGCCTTTTTCGCGATTTATACAAGTAAAATTTAAACATAAAATAAAAACAACAGTTGTTGCAGCTGCGGAATATTTTGCAAAAGCAATGAATACGCTGTACAGCAATTATTTGTTGGGGCCGGCAGAACCGGTTGTTAATCGTGTTCGTGACCAATATTTGATGGAGCTATTATTAAAATTGCCAAAAGATTCGTCAATAATTTCACAGTGTAAAAATGAATTATTACAACAAGTGCAATTGTTGCACAATGAAAAAAGATTTAGTAGCGTAACAATTGTCATGGATGTAGATCCTGTTTAATTATTTTTTTAATAAATGAAAGTTCAAGAAAATATATCATTAAAATCGTTTAACACTTTTGGGATTGATTCTATTGCCAAATTTTTTGTTGCAATAAAATCAGTAGAAGGGTTGAAAGAGTTGTTGTTTTTACAATCAATGCGCAAGGAAACAAAACTTGTTTTGGGAGGCGGAAGTAATATTCTTTTTACTAAAAATTATAATGGACTTGTTATAAAAAATGAAATTGCGGGAATAGAAACGATTAAAGAAGATGCAGAATATATTTATGTGAAAGTGGGCGCAGGAGTGAATTGGCACAGTTTTGTGCTGCATTGCATCGAACACAATTGGGGAGGTGTAGAAAATCTTGCATTGATTCCGGGTACAGTTGGTGCAGCTCCAATTCAAAATATTGGTGCATACGGCGTTGAATTAAAAAATGTTTTTTTTAGTTTAGAAGCATTTGAAATCAATGAAAAAGTTGTTCATAATTTTTCACTGAACGATTGTGCATTTGGCTATCGTGATAGTGTTTTCAAAAATAAATTTAAAAATCAATTTGTAATTCTTAGTACGAGTTTTCGATTGCGAAAGTTTCCAATTTTTAATATTGAATATGGAGCAATTCAGCAAGAACTTGAAAAAAATGCTGAGAAAAAATTGTCAGTTAAAACAATTTGTCAAGCCGTAATTAATATCAGAAAATCAAAACTTCCCGATCCTGAAATAATTGGAAACGCCGGAAGTTTTTTTAAAAACCCAGAAATAAGTTCCGAGGAATTTGAAAAATTAAAAGTATTATTTCCAACAATTGTTTCGTACGAATTAGCAAACGGCAATAAAAAATTAGCTGCGGGTTGGTTGGTCGAACAATGCGGTCCCAATGCCGGTGTGACTTGGAAAGGCTATCGAGTAGGCGATGCGGGTTGTCACGAAAAACAAGCATTAGTCTTGGTTAATCACGGCAATTCGAATGGGAAAGAAATTTACAATTTAAGCGAAGCGGTTTTAGAAACTGTGTATCAAAAATTCGGAATAACGCTTGAGCGAGAAGTAAATATTTTCTAAAACCTCTAAAAAAAAATCCCCAACAAGTGAGGATTTAATATTTAGAAATAAATGTTTTATTATTTACTTGGGATGGAAAGCGGAACTGCTTTTGACGGGTTGTATTTTTTTACAACCGCTTCCAAAACTACTTGTAACCGGTTGTTCACATCTTCTTCTTGAAGTATTGTTTCGTAAAGTTTTTCTTTTTCTGCTTTTAAGTAATCATAATATACTTTTTGTTGGTCCATATCTTTTTTAAGTGCAATTCTTATTTTTTCTGCTAACTCAATCATACCTGTTTTATATGCTGCTTCCAGATAAATTAATGAATAAATATTGTGCGAATTATCTCTACTTGGTCTTGCAAATGGAAGATTTTTTATACTTATCAATTCTTCACTTCGTTCAATTAATTTTTTTGCATCTTCTTTTCTTCCTTTGTCAGCCATGTTTCCTGCAAGTTCGCCAAATGCCCCACGTATATTTAATAAATGCCGGCGATTTTCTTCATCAAAATAAACTCCGTTTTTATTTGCCGAACCCGATGTAAATTTTTCCAACAAGTTTTTGTACATGAAGTCTAAATTATTATCGCGAATGCTAGAACCGCCCATCATTACTTGCTGAAGTGTATTGTCAACAATCCAGTTTTGTTGTGGAAATTCCAGTTTTATCGGAACCAATCGATAGCTCAATCCATCTTTTCTTAAAAAATGTGCAAACCCTAATTCGCCGTATGGAGCAGTAAAATAAATTGGACGCTTCCAATTGTTTGATGCAAGAATATTCAACATAATTAATTGAGAACGATCCATTCCATTTTGTTGTTCGGGAAGTTCGAAAAGAAAATCACTTAATATAGAATCAGTTGAATTTACTGTTCCGTTTGCAAGTAAAGTTTCTTTATTTATTGGGATTAAAAATCGTTTTACAGGATACGATTCAGTATTTTCTCCAGCACCAACTACATTTTTCATTACATCGTACAAGTCGTAAAAATTTTCTTTAGAAACATTTTCTGGCGGTGCATATCGAATGTACGCTCTATTATTTCCTCTAATTTGATCCGGCGTCCACAATACATCAACTGAATCGCTTTGATTTACTTTATATCGAAGTTGATTGATATACCAATCAATTCCGAGTAAACTTGTATTGATGATGCGAATATCCGGACGCACATTTTCTACTTCTTGCGCGTACCAAAGTGGATAAGTATCATTATCTCCAAAAGTGAAAAGGAGAGCGTTAGGAGCACAACTTTCTAAATAATTTTTTGCATTGTCTCTTGCCAACGTTTTTTTGCTGCGATCATGATCGTCCCATTCTTGATTTGCCATTAGAAAAGGTGCAGCAAAACAAACAACCAATGTTGCAATATTTAAAAGCGATTCTTTTTCTCCATTGCTTGAAATTAATTTCAATATAAAACGAATGGTCGTTAATCCAATTGCAAAAACAGCAGTAACCAATAATGCACTTTGAAGCATATCTCCACCGGAAAAATTGCTTAAACTAAATGCCGTAATTATAAAAGTTAAAAGTGAACCAAAACAAAGTGTATTGATAAAAGTTGTTTTATCTTCTCTAACTAATTTTACAAAAGAAACCACTGCCATTCCAATCCACACTGCAAAAGCATAAAAAGATCCCACATACGCATAATCCCTTTCGCGTGGTTGATTTCCTGCTTGGTTCAAATACAGTACAATTGCAATTCCTGTAAAAAAGAAAAGTAAAAAATTAACAAACCAATCTTTTTTGTTTTTAATAAATTGATAAACACATCCAACGATTCCCAAAAGGAATGGAATTAAAAATAATGTGTTGTGTGCTTTATCATTTTTCAATTCATCGGGAAGTTTCGATTGGTCTCCAAGAATTTTATTATCAATAATCGGAATTCCTGAAACCCAATTTCCATCTCGTTTATTTCCAAAACCTTGTAAATCGTTTTGTTTACCAGAAAAATTCCACATAAAATAGCGCCAATACATTTGCCCCATTTGATAACTGAAAAACCAATTTATATTATCAGCATAAGTTGGGTCTTCGTATTTCATTCTTCCCGTTTGCGGATCTTGCGATTGTCCTTTCCCAAGCCATTGTGCATAAAAACGAACATGATCTTGTTGATCCGTAACATCCCAAATTCTTGGGAAAATCATCATATCTTCTTTTTCATAAATGGGATCAAATCCTTTTCCCAATTCAATATATTTTGAATCGCCCTTGCCGTATTTCATTGCCTCTTCGTTATAATCATAATAGCCATTCCCATCTTCGTCAACTTGATTTGCTGTAAAATGCGGTCCATATAAAAGTGGTTGAGATCCGTATTGGTCGCGGCCCAAATAATAAACCAAACTCATTGGGTCTTCCACATTATTCATATCAATGGATGGATTTGCATTGGAACGGATAAGCGTTGTAACATAAGTAGAATATCCAAGCAACATGAAGACTACACACCACAAACCGAGTACAAGTGAAGTGAAATTATTTTTTCTAGCCCAACGAAAACCAAACCAAAATAAAACAGCAAGTAATAAAAAGAAAAGAATGAATCCCGTAAAAAACGGAAGGTTAAAACTGTTGGTAAAAAGAATGTCAAATTTACCGGCAATTTGTACCGATGATTTTATTACCACAACCTGAACAAGTCCGGTAAGAATACAACCAATTAAAAAAGCCCAAGTAGCTCCTTTTAAACTATTTGTATAGCGGCGGAAATAATAAATCATTACAATAGCAGGAATCGTAAGTAGATTTAATAAGTGAACAGCAACCGAAAGTCCCATCATAAAAAAGATAAAAACAATCCATCGGTCGGCATGGTTTTTCTCCATTAAATTTTTACCGGCACGCTCATCGGCATGTTCCCATTTTAGCATTGCCCAAAAAACTATTGCTGTAAAAAAAGAAGACAATGCGTAAACTTCTCCTTCTACTGCGCTGAACCAAAACGAATCGCTAAAAGTATAAGCAAGCGCACCAACTACACCCGCAGTCATTACTGTAAATGTTTGAGAACGAGTAAGTTCTTCGCCTGTATTCACAAACATCTTGCGAGCAAAATGAGTAATGGTCCAAAAAAGAAATAAGATGGTAAAACCACTTACCAACGCACTCATTGTGTTTACTGCAAAAGCAGCATTGGCAGGATTATCTCCAAATAAAATAATGAAAAACCGACCAAGTAAAACAAATAACGGCGCACCCGGTGGATGGGGTAATTGAATTTTATAAGCACTGGCGATAAACTCGCCGGTATCCCACAAACTTGCAGTTGCTTCTGCGGTTAAAATATAAGTTGAACATGCGATTAAACAAATCAACCAACCTGTGATATTGTTTACTTTTCTGAAATTCATAAATCATTATTTTGAGGGTAACAAAAATAGGGGATAAGCGTTAAAACAAGTTTAAGCATTTGCAAAATTTAAGAAAGTATCAACTGTTTGTTTTATTCAAATCGAATTCGTACGGTTTGATAAAATAATTGATTTTGTACTAATTGTTTTGATTGAATATTTTTTTCTGAATAACCTTTTAATCCCAATAAGCCGGCAGCATTTGCTTTATTGATTGCAATTTCGAGATAGCCTGCACTGTTGAAGATTGCCAATTTTTCTCCTTCGTGAACATCCGCATAAGTTTCGCTGATTGTTTCAATTATTTTATCGTGTTTAAAAACTATTTTAAACTTTCGTCCTTTTCTATTTTCTTCAAATTGTTTTTGTGTAATATTTACAATTACATTTTCAAAATTATCAATGAAAATTATTTGACCTTCAATCCAAGTGTCACTGATTATTGGATGTAACGGTTTTTTTTCAATATAACTCACATCGGGTTCGCCAATTTTTAAAATAGAATCGCCTCGGATCAATTGATTGATTACTTGGCCTAAAATTTTTGCAAAAGCAATTGGGTTTTTTGCATCCTCTTTTTTTAAATGAATACCTGTAACCATTTGGGGTTTTTCTTCCAATACCATTGTCAACAAACCATTATCGACACAAAGAAAATATTGGTTGTTGTGAAAAGCCAATAAAAGTTGATCGGGATTCTTATCGAATAGATTTACTAAAATAAGATGGTAAGTATGATCGGGGAAATTCTTAATTGCATTTCGGCAAACATAAGCTGCATGCGTATAATTGAAAGGGGAAATGGAATGCGAAATATCAACGATTGAAAATTCAGGATTAATTTGCAACAGCTGACCTTTAACCGCCCCAACGAGAAAATCGTTGTTACCAAAATCGGAACTAAAAGTTAATAAAGGCATTGTTGAATTAAAATAGAAGGTTAATGCGTAAAAGTAAACTGTAAATTTCTGTTATTTGACAAGCTTGCCATTTTTATAGAAAAATTTTCTTACCATTTTATCTGTCAATGATGGGAAAAGTTTATTCAATAAAACGGTTAGTTTCCCCGTAAAAGTCAATACCAATGTTCTCTTTCTTTTTTCAATAGCAGATAAAATTTCAAGCGCACATTCATTTGCACTCATCATTTTGCTTTCATCCATTGGGCTTTCGCCGTGTGCATTTCCATCTTTATTTAAAGCAACGTTTCGAATATTTGAAGCTGTAAATCCGGGACAAACCCACATTACATTTACACCACTGTCAAGTAATTCGGTACGCAACGCTTCCAACCATCCTTGCATTGCATATTTGGAAGCGGAATAAGCACCACGACCTGGCAAGCCGCGATAACCCGCAATGGATGAAACACCAACTATTGTTCCTTTTTTTTCCAAAATAATTGGCAGTGCTTCTTTGGTGCAATAAAGCGAACCAAAGAAATTGATATCCATTACTTTTTTAAAAACGTCATAAGTTGCGTCTTGCAATTCTGCACGCATGGAAATTCCGGCATTGTTTATTAATATATCAATTGTGCCAAACATTTTAACAGTCAGTTCAATTAATCGACAGCAATCATTTTCTTTACTTACATCTGCAATAGTAGTAAGCAACGATGCTGCAGGGTTTTGAATTTGCAATTGGTATAATTTATCGTGATTTCTTGCACAGGTAGAAACCTTTGCTCCAGCTAATAGAAGTTCTTGAATTAGCGCTTTGCCAATTCCATCGCTACCACCGGTTACAATTACTACTTTGTTTTTAAAAAAGTTTGTCATAAAAAATATTGAGCAAACCTAATTTAAAAAACAGAAATTTTCAATTCGAAATACCAACGGAAAAATTTATATGAATTAGTATGACTTTTTATTTGGCATATAAGCGTGGAGACCTTATTTTTGCGTCCCGTTTTGAAAATGCGGAAGGATGATCTCGTAGCTCAGTTGGTAGAGCACAACACTTTTAATGTTGGGGCCCTGGGTTCGAGTCCCAGCGGGATCACTAATTGTATACTTAAAGACTTGAAAATCAATTTTTTTCAGGTCTTTTTTTATTATTACATACAGATTTATTTCGTCATTCATGTATTTGGCCAACCATTGTCTATTGGGTTGTCATTACCATAAGTACTTATTGCATATATAAAATCTTAACATCAAACCAAGATGTTTTTATTCAAATTAGAAGCACAAAAAACAGGTGAGTTGTATGACAAACTATTGTTATTTGTTGAAGCAAGGAATCTTCATCGTCTATCGAATTGGTTCAAAAGGAAAAGTGCTTTTCGACATCGCACAAATCGATGCTGCAATTCAGAACAGCGTATCGCCGGCTCGCTCTATTACTTCGCTTGGATCAAAATCATTTTCAAAATAGATGTTAGACTGTCCTCCGCAATGTATGCACTCAAAATTTACGGATGTAAAAATCATACATCAAGTATAAAATTGTCCTTAAAAATACTGCTTTACTTTTTTCTATGCAAAATATGCTTAACTTAGTCTCTAATTTTATTTAGGAATTCCAAGTTGATTATCCAGCAATTTTTCCAATTGAGTTAATTTATCATTGATTGCTTCTGAATCTAATTGAGAAGAAGTAATCATATTTTTTTCTGTGGCAAACCACACCAAAACCATGGCGATATAATCTTGAATATCTTTTCCGGCAAATTTTGTTTTAAACTCAATAATTTTTTCGTTAATCAATTTTATGGTTTTTCGCACCACTTCTTCATCCTTAGGTTGAATTTTTATCCGATAATTTCTATCGGCAATAACAATGGTGATGGCGATGAATTGGTCTGTCATTAGGGTTGACTTAAATAATCAATACAATTATCAATTTCTTTTATATAATTCGTAATTCGTTTTTCAAATTCTATTTTATCGGCTTCGTTCCAATTCCCGGATGTGATTTTTAAAACTTCCACTTGTTGTTTCAGCGCATCTACTTGTTGAAGATTTTTTATTGAAGTAGATTTTTTTTCGTCCAACTCGGCAATGAGCCGTTGGTTTTCTTTTTGTAAAGAGTTATGCTGCTTCAATAATAACTGAAGTTTTTCCTGAATTCGTTTTAGTTTTAGTTCTAATTCGTTCATTTTATTTTCGAATTTCAACTTGCAATTCTTTTTCCAACGAAGTTCTAATTTTATTCATCCAGCCGTCTATTTCACTATCTGTTAATGTTTTTTCTTCATCTAAAAATGTAAAACTAACAGCCAATGATTTTTTATTGACTCCTAATTTTTCACTTTCGAAAATATCAAAAAGTGATTGCTTTCGCAACTTGGACAATTTTAATTTTTGAACAACAGTTTCAACTTCTTCGTAGTTTAATTGTTTCGAAACAACCATTGCAAGATCGCGATGAACAGCAGGAAATTTAGGTATTTCAACAACTTTCGTTTTTAACATCGGCAATAAATGTAATAGATTTTCCCAATTAAAATCAACAATAAACACCGCTTGTTTAATGTCGAAAGTTGACAAAATAGTTTTCTTTACTTCAGCAATTGTTGCAATTGAAAATCCATTGATTTTGCAAACAAGTTGCGGATTCAATTTTTTGTTTTCAACAATTTCAAATTTTTCAACTGCAATTCCCAACAAGTTCAAAACAGCCACTGTCGCACCTTTTACAAAATGAAAGTCAACCGCAACTGTTTTATTTCTCCATCCAGTTTCTGCCACATTTCCTGTAAGATAAAGCCACAAATGTTCTTGCTCTTCGTATTTTCCATCAGGCAAAACTTTATAAGTTCTACCGAATTCGAATAATTTTAAGTTGTTATTTTTTCTATTCAAATTCCAAGCAATGGATTCCAAACCGGTTTCCAACATGGATGGGCGCATGATATTTAATTCAGCACTCAAACTATTTAGCATTTTTACGGCATCTTGTAAATCTTCTTTATCGTAATACGCAGCATTCGTAATGGAATTAGTCATCATTTCGCAAAAACCAAGCCCAGTCAAATAATTAGCTGTTTTTTCTTTTAGTTGTTGTGTCGAAAAATTAGCATCAATTGCAGGTGAACTATTAATTGTGGAAGGAATTTCAATATTGTCGAGTCCGTCAATTCGTAATATTTCCTCTACCAAATCTGCAGGTAGCGAAACATCCGGTTTGTGAAAAGGAACTGCAACGCGTAGCTCATCAATGCTTTCCTTTATTATTTCAAAACCAAGACTTGTTAAAATAATTTTTACAGAATCGGGGTGGTAATTTTTGCCACTTAATTTTTTTAAATAATGAAATTTCAATCCAACTTCTTTTTTTGAAATAGGATTTGGGTACACATCAATAATATCCGAAGCAATTTTTCCACCTCCCAATTCTTTAATCAACAATGCAGCTCTTTTTAATACATTCACTACATTCGAAATGTCAACATTTTTTTCAAAACGTGTAGCAGCATCGGTTCTAAGCCCGTGACGAAAACTTGTTTTACGCGTTGTTACCGGATTGAACCAAGCACTTTCTAAAAAAATATTTTTTGTTTTAGCGGTAACACCGGAATGCAAACCGCCAAAAACACCGGCAATACACATTGGCTCGTCACTATTGCAAATCATCAAATCTTCCCGGTTTAATTTTCTTTCTTTTTCATCGAGGGTGATAAAAGAAGTTGCTTCGGGTAAATTTTTGACAATAATATTTTTCCCTTTTATTGCATCGCAATCAAATGCGTGCAAGGGTTGGCCTGTTTCGTGTTGAATAAAATTTGTAATGTCAACAATATTATTAATGGATCGAACGCCAATTGATTTTAATTTTTCCTGCATCCATTTCGGAGATTCTTTTACTTCAATTCCTTCAATGCTTATTCCAGTGTAACGCTGACAATCTTCTTTGTTTTCAATAATTACATTAATTGTTAAAGATTGATTATCTGTTTTAAATCCGTTTGTAATGGGCAGTTTTGGTTTCAAAACTGTGTTGTCGTGATGGTTCAAATAAGCACAAACATCTCTTGCAATTCCCCAATGGCTCATTGCTTCCATTCGGTTTGGGGTAATTCCTAATTCAAAAACAATATCTTGATACGGTTGAAAATAATCCGAAACTTTGCTTCCTACGATTGCTGTTTCATCTAAAACTAAAATTCCATTATGTGCAACTCCAAGTCCGATTTCATCTTCGGCACAAATCATTCCATAGCTTTCGCAGTTTCTAATTTTTGCCAACTTCATTGTGATGGGTGCTGCATTTGTAGGAAAAATTGTAGTGCCAATTGGTGCAACAACCACTTTTTGTCCCGCTGCTACATTGGGAGCACCACATACGATTTGAAGCGGTTCATCCAATCCAATATTTACACGAGTAATGGTAAGTTTATCTGCGTTTTGATGTTTTTCTGTCGCTAAAATTTCCCCAATTACAAGATTTTCTAAACTTCCTTTTATTGATTCAAATTTTTCAATGCCTTCAACTTCAAGTCCAATTGAAGTAAATATCTTTTCCAACCTTTCTGGTTCAACTTTAACTGGTAAATATTCGCAAAGCCATTTATAAGATATCGTCATATAGCGCGTTAATGATGGGTAATTCTAACAAAGGTATTTGTTTACTTCTGGTAGAGATAAAATTTATTTGTTTTTATTTTGCACAGCAATTTGTATTATAATATTTTAGTTTTTATTGCAGATTGTTTGTTGACTATACTCTTCAATGTTTTTTTCTTACTATTCGTTGAGCTTTTATAGCGCCCCTTTTTGAATTTTATTTAGTAACGATCGGTTTTTTTTATATAATTGTTTCACATGAAGGTCAAGTTCTAATGCCATTTTTTTAGGATCATAAATAAAAAAGTATTAAATATGACCAAAATCATAAAAGGTTAATAAAATTATTCGGAGTTTTGCATAAGAAATTTTAAAATCAATTTTTATGTATAAACTATCTTTATTTATTCTTGCATTAACAATGTTTACTTCTTGTGGTCAGAATGAAAATACTACTACAGGGTCTTCAGCTGAAGCTACAACTGAAGAACGTTCATCCAATCCTTCTGATTATGACCCAAAAAGAGGAGAAGGAAAGTATTCTACTGTAGAACTCGGCGCATCGTTAAATCAAACTATGGCAACTAAAGGCGAGGATGTTGCAGGTGTAAAATGTACTTCTTGTCATAAAATGACTGACGAAAAATTAGTTGGGCCAGGTTGGAAAGGTGTAACTGAAAGAAGAAGACCTGAATGGATTATGAATTTCATAACCAATCCTGATCCAATGATAGATAAAGATCCTGAAGTACAAGCACAATTTGAAATCTGCCTAGTTCGTATGCCAAATCAAAGTCTTTCTGATGATGAAGCTAGAAATATTCTCGAGTATATGCGTAAGAATGATGGCGTAAAATAATTTTTTTATTTAAAAACTATAATATCATGAGCAATAATTTTTTAAAAGCGACTTTAACCATAATATTGGTTAGCGCATTTTTTAATTCCTGTAAACCAAAAAATTCAGGAGACGTTGTGAATGGTGATGCAGCTCAAAAAGCATATGTAGCACCAGGTAAATATGACGAATTCTATAATTTCGTTTCAGGGGGATTTAGTGGACAAATGAGTGTTTATGGATTACCTAGTGGAAGATTATTTAGAGTTATTCCGGTATTCTCGGTAGATCCTGAAAAAGGCTGGGGGTACAGTGAAGAAACAAAACCAATGTTAAATACTTCTCATGGGTTTGTTCCTTGGGATGATTTACACCACACAGAGTTATCTCAAACAAACGGAGAAGTTGATGGACGTTGGGTTTTTGGAAATGCAAACAATACACCTCGTATTGCTCGTATTGACTTAAAAACATTTAAAACAGCAGAAATCATTGAACTTCCAAATAGTGGAGGTAACCATTCTTCACCATTTATTACAGAAAATACAGAATATGTGGTTGCTGGTACTCGTTTTAGTGTCCCTAGTGATTATTCAAATGGAGACGTTCCAATTAGTTCGTACAAAGAAAATTTCAAAGGACACATCAGTTTTGTGAAAGTAGGAAAAGAAGGAGAAATGGATTTGGCTTTCCAAATTGTAACCCCAGGAGTAAATTTTGACCTATCGCATGCTGGAAAAGGAAAATCACATGGTTGGTTCTTCTTTTCATGCTACAACACTGAACAAGCTAATACTTTATTAGAAGTCAATGCTTCTCAAAGAGATAAAGATTTTATCATGGCGGTTAACTGGAAAAAAGCAGAAGAATACATTAAAGCAGGCAAAGGGAAAAAACAAAGTGTTAATTATGCTCATAACAAATGGGATGAAAAAACACATTCAGCTAAATCGGTGATAAAAAAAGAAGTGTATGTATTAGATGCTTCTGAATTAAAAGACATCTGTTACATGCTGCCTTGTCCTAAATCTCCACATGGATGTGATGTTGACCCTACAGGGGAATATATTGTGGGTTCTGGTAAATTAGCGGCGTTAATCCCAGTATTTAGTTTTGATAAATTGCAAACAGCTATTAAGGATAAAAAATTTGATGGTGATTATGGCGGAATCAACGTTATTAAATACGAAGCAGCACTTTACGGAGAAGTTCAAAAACCAGGATTAGGCCCTTTACATACAGAGTTTGATGGAAAAGGCAATGCATACACTACTTTCTTCGTTTCTTCAGAAGTTGTGAAATGGGATATTAAATCTTTGAAAGTATTGGATAGAGTTCCTACATATTATTCAGTTGGTCACTTGTGTATTCCTGGAGGAGATAGTAAAAAGCCTTTTGGAAAATATTTGATTGCTTATAACAAAATTACAAAAGACAGATATTTACCAACAGGACCAGAATTAGCACAGTCAGCTCAAATTTTTGATATTAGTGGGGATAAAATGCAACTTGTTTTAGATTTTCCAACTATTGGTGAACCACATTATGCACAAGCAGCCCCTGCTGATGTGATTAGAAATAACGGGCAGGTGAAATTCTATAAAATTGAAGAAAACAAGCATCCCTATGCGGCAAAAGGAGAAAAGGAATCAAAAGTGGTTAGAGAAGGTAATAAAGTTCACGTTTATATGACATCCATCCGCTCTCACTTTGCTCCTGATAATATTGAAGGAGTTAAAGTTGGGGATGAGGTGTATTTCCACGTAACGAACTTAGAACAAGATTGGGATGTGCCGCATGGATTTGCAATTAAAGGTGCCGATAATGGTGAGTTATTAATTATGCCAGGAGAGACTACAACACTGAAATGGCTGCCCAAAAAAGCAGGTATTTATCCAATGTATTGTACTGACTTTTGTAGTGCTTTGCACCAAGAAATGCAAGGATATGTGAGAGTATCTCCTGCAGGAAGCAATGTGCCATTAACTTTTAGTTTAGGTACAAATATTCCTGCTACGAAATAAATAAATTGAGGTAATCTTTTTTGAGCCATTAAGGTATTAAGAATGTTTAGTTACACATTTTAAACTGCTTAAATTTCTTAATGGCTCATTTATTTATAACATTATTTAATAATAAAATATTTTGAAAATTTCAAAATTATCAAAAGGCTTACTCTTTATAACATTTTTATTGTTTGCAGGATCCTTATTTGTACCCTTGTGGAAAATAGACTTAGAAGCTCCACAATATCCTGAAGGATTAGTGTTACGCTTGTATGCTGATAAAATTGGTGGCGATGTTGAAATCATTAATGGATTAAATCACTATATAGGTATGGCAACACTGCATACCGAAAATTTTTTTGAATTTACTCTATTGCCATACATTTTTGGAGGTTTTGCTGCAATTTCATTATTGTTGATTTTTATTGCTCGTAGAAAAGCAGTTTTAGTGTTTTTAATTTCTTATGCTTTATTTATACTTTTAGCAGCTGTAGATTTTTATAGATGGAATTATGAATATGGTCATAACCTTGATCCTAATGCTGCGATAGTTGTCCCCGGAATGGCATATCAACCGCCGTTAATAGGGTACAAACAATTACTCAATTTTGGTGCTTTTTCTATTCCAGATACTGGAGGGTGGTTGCTTATTTTTGCGTGTATATTGCTTGGATTTGTTGTTGTTAATGAGTATAAATTTTTTAGAAAAAAATAACAATAATACTCTTTTTTATAAATTGAAATTTACTCCAAACAATCACTTATCCTTCTGCATATCGGCAAGGGTATAAAAATTTACACGAGCTCTGATAATTGTCGTGTTGAATTGACTAAACTTACTGTTGAAAAAAAATAATTTAATATGAAATATATTATTTCAATAATAATCTTGTTAGCATCATTTTCTTGTAGTTCGTATAAAGTAGATCCCATAAAATTAAATGTTGATAATTGCGATTTTTGTAAAATGAGCATTGCAGATGGGAAATATGCTTCCGAAGTAATTACTCAAAAAGGAAGAGTATATAAATTTGACGATTTTATATGTATGATTAATTATTGTAAAGAAAATGCTACAACAAAAATTGAAGCGTATTATGTAAATGATTTTACACAAGACAATAATTTAATTTCAGCTGAAACTGCATTTTTCCTATCTGGCGGTACAATACAAAGTCCAATGAAAGGCGGAATTATAGCATTTTTAAAAGAAAAGGACGCAAAAGAATTTGAATCAAGACTAAATGCAAAATCGATTACTTGGAAAGCGATTATTACAAAGGAATAAGCTGGGGGAGAAGTATTTTATTTTGGCAAAAGTGAATTTGAAGCATGAGTAACAAGTGTAATATTTCCTTCGTCGAGATACCAAAATTATGTTTTAGTTTTAGGCTGCTATATTTTTATAAAAAATGAAAAACACTCTCTTTCTATTTCTCTTTCTATTTCTATTTTCCCCTTTATATATTCAAGCCAATGTGATTGAAGTTGGAGCTAGTAAGCCTGTACAGTCAATAAAGAAAGCTATAGCAATTGCAAAAGTTGACGATACAATTTTGGTACACAATGGGCTATACAAAGAAGGGAATATTGTTATTGACAAAAAAATAGTTTTCATTGGTAAAGATTTTCCAATTTTAGATGGGCAAAAAAAATATGAAGTACTTTCAATAAAGGCAGATAGTGTAATTGTAGAAGGGTTAAAAATAATAAATTCAGGATATGGTACACTGGAAGATCCTTGTGGAATCAAAGTATATAATAGAAAAAATATTGTTATTCAAAATAATATTCTCGAAAATAATTTCTTTGGAATTTATATTCAAAATGGAAAGAACTGTATTGTAAAAGAGAATAAAATTAGGGCTTATGGAAAACAGGAACAGCTTATTGGCAATGGAATTCATTGTTGGAAAAGTGACAGTCTTCAAATTTCAGCTAATACAATTTCTGGTCATCGCGATGGAATCTATTTCGAATTTGTCACTAATTCAGTGATTTGGAGAAATATATCTATCATGAATGTCCGTTACGGGTTGCATTTTATGTTCTCCAATGATGATGCTTATATTTCTAATATTTTTAAAAACAATGGCGCTGGAGTTGCTGTTATGTTTACCAAAAGGGTTAAGATGTTCAACAATTTTTTTGAAGAAAACTGGGGAGATTCGGCTTATGGATTATTGCTCAAAGAAATTTCGGATAGTTATATTATTGGGAATAAGTTTGATAAAAATACTACCGGCATTCATATGGAAGGAACAAGTAGAATATTAGTAGAAAAAAATGGGTTTAAAGCTAACGGCTGGGGCATGAAAATTCAAGCAAGTTGTATGGATAACGAGATTAAGAATAATAATTTTATTGGAAATACTTTTGACATTGCTACTAATGGGAATTTAGTGCTCAATACTTTCAATAGTAATTACTGGGATAAATACGAAGGTTACGATTTAGATAAAAATGGAATAGGTGATGTGCCATTCCATCCATTGAGTTTGTTTGCTGTTATTACCGAAAATAATCCATCAGCAATGTTACTTTTCAGAAGTTTTATGATAACACTTTTAGATAAATCAGAAAAAATATTACCAAGTATTACGCCAGATAATTTTATTGATAAAACGCCATTAATGCACTCATTGACTTTATGATAGAAATAAAAAATATATACAAAAAGTTTGGGAAGGTTGAAGTTTTAAACAATATCAATCTTACTTTCAATAAGGGAGAATGCATCGCATTGATTGGCCCAAATGGATGCGGAAAAACGACTTTGATAAAAAGCATTCTCGGAATGATAATTCCTACAAAAGGAGATATTTTATTTAACCAAAAATCAATACTTAAAAAATACAAGTATCGAGAACAAATTGGTTATATGCCACAAATAGGACGTTATCCAGATTATATGACTGTTGGTCAAATTATCGAAATGGTTAAAAAAATTCGGAATGCTAATCAAGATTTAGATGAGGATTTAGTAAAAGCATTTAAACTCGAAAAAATATTCAATAAGCAAATGCGAACGCTTTCCGGTGGAACAACTCAGAAAGTAAGTGCCACATTAGCATTCTTATTCAATCCCGATGTGTTGATTTTAGATGAACCAACTGCGGGATTAGATCCTTTAGCATCCGAAATATTAAAGGAAAAAATAATCAAGGAGAGAGAAAAAGGGAAATTGATTTTGATTACTTCCCATCTTTTGAGTGAACTAGACGATATGGTTAGTAATATTATTTTTATGCAAGAAGGGCAAGTATATTTTTTTAAAACTATTGACGATTTATTACTATCTACAAACGAACAAAAAATAGCAAAAGCAATTGCAAATGTTTTGAAATCAAAATAATAAAAAATAATTTTTGAGTATGTACAGAATCATTAAAATCATATTTTTCGATATTCTAAAAAACAAGATTGTTTTGGCTTATACATTAATTTTAGCTTTGCTGTCTTGGAGTTCTTTTGGGTTAGAAGACAATGCTGCCAAAGGGTTGCTCACAATATTGAACGTGATTTTGTTTACAGTTCCATTAGTTTCTATCCTTTTTGCAACTATTTATTTGTATAATTCTTCAGAATTCATTGAATTGTTATTAAGCCAGCCCATAAAACGAAAAAAGATTTGGTTGAGTTTATTTATAGGGCTATCGCTGTCAATGGTGTTAGCTTTTTTTATTGGGGCAGGGATTCCACTACTAATTAATGCTCCAGGCATTGTTGGAATAATGATGATTATTGTAGGTTGTTTAATTTCGGTGATTTTTGTATCCTTAGCATTTTTAAGTTCTATACTCACCAGAGATAAAGCAAAAGGAATTGGAATTGCGATTATGAACTGGCTGTATTTTGCCTTACTTTTTGACGGGATGGTTTTGTTTTTATTATACCAATTATCCGATTATCCTATCGAAAAAGCGATGGTGGCAGTTACCGCGTTAAGTCCAATAGATTTGGCTAGAATTCAAATTCTATTACACCTTGATGTTTCAGCAATGTTGGGATATACAGGTGCGATTTTCAAAGATTTTTTTGGCACAACAACTGGATTGATAATGTCGTTTTTGTTTTTGTGTTTTTGGTTTTTCTTTCCTTTTTATATTTCTCTTAATAAGTTTAAGAGTAAAGATTTGTAATAAAAAAATAATGTTGATTTTATATGGTTTAGTGAGAGTTGGATGAGATTATTTTTTTTTATGATTTAGCTCATATATTTTATTTTTTCTTTGAAATACCTTCGATTAAAATTTAAAAATTATGAACAAAATTAAAAATGCAACCATTGGAGAATATGTAGCGAAAGACTTCAGAACAGCAGCTCTTTTTTCAAAATACAAAATTGATTTTTGCTGTAAAGGCAATAAAACACTTGATGAGGTTTGTCAGGTAAAAGGGTTGGATAGTAATCAAATTGAAGATGAAATCAATATGATTTTAAATTCAAACTCTTCTTCTGAAATAGAGTTTAAATCATTTTCTCCTAATTTATTAATTGATTATATTATAGAAACACATCATAAATATATTTTATCTAAAACACCAGTGATATTAACTTATTTAGATAAATTATGTAAAGTTCATGGGGAAAGACATCCAGAATTATTTGAAATTAATAATTTGTTTAAAGTTAGTGCAACAAATTTATTTCAGCATTTACAAAAAGAAGAAGAAATTTTGTTTCCATTTATTAAATTAATGATTTCAGCATTAAAAAATAATGAATCTATTCAAAAACCAAATTTTGAAACAGTTGATAATCCAATTGAGATGCTTAAAGATGAGCATGAGGCTGAAGGGAATTTATTTGTAAAAATTTCTGAATTGACTAATGGATATAACCCTCCAGCTGATGCCTGTGAGACGTATAAAGTGGCTTTTGCTATGCTTAAAGAATTTGAACAAGATTTACACAAACATATTCATTTAGAAAACAATATTCTTTTTAAGAAAGCTAAAGAGTTAGAAAAAATCGTTTGAGATTTTAATTAGTCAATGAAATAAAAAAGCGCGAACTGTTATAGTTCACGCTTTTTAGTTTAATTTAACAAGAAAAACAAAGTTCAAATAATACTATTTTGGTAATAGTACATCTCCAATAACATGAATAATTCCATTTGATGTTTGGATTGATGCCACTAATTCTGAACCATTAACATAAGTTTTGTCATCTTTTTTGGTGATTTTTACTTTCCCACCAAAAACCATATCAAACTCTTGACCATCTTGCATATATTCTGCTTTCAAGTTACCTACATAAGTATGGTAACCAAGAATGTTTTGCAAATCTCCTTTTTTCTCTGGTTTCAATAAACCTTCTACAGTTCCAGCAGGCAGTTTGTCAAAAGCTGCATTTGTTGGAGCAAAAACGGTAAATGGCCCAGCATTACTCAGAGCTCTAACAAGTTCAGCAGCCTTTACAGCGGCAACTAATGTGGTGTGATCTTTGCTTCCAGAAGCAACTTGAACAATGTTTGGAGCAGAGTTCTCATCTACGACTCCTTCCTGTCCTGTTGATGTTGTCTCTGTGTTTTCGTTTGTAGAATTTTTTGTGGTTTCGCTATTGTTTTTGCATCCAAAAAATGCAAACAAACAAGCGAGTAGCAATAATTGAATTGATTTTTTCATAAAAAATTTTTATAGAACAAAGTTATTTATTTTCAAACACTCCTTATATGATTTTAATCATAAAGGAAGATTATTGTTTTACTTCTTTAAAAGAAAAATAAGCAGTTAAAACGATTCCCAATAATAAAATAATTGAAGCTCCAAAAAGAATTTCATTTACATAAGGAATAATGGTATAGCTAAATGAGGCAACACCTTGAATAGCTAAGACTAGCTCGTTTAAAATAACTCCAATTGAGAATAAAAGTATTCCATTTTTTATTTTTTTTGAAATAAAAAATAATTGATTGGTATAGATATAAAACAATAAAAATAAGGTGATTATTGCTAGTAGAATAAGGTGTAAATATGCAATGACAATGGGTCTAAATCCAAAAACTAATTTGCTAACGATGGGAATGGTGGAGCCAAGTTGAAGTAATAATTTTATACTCAAAGCAAGGCCTACAAATAGTAAAATATATCTTAACAAATTTGAATAATTTTTCAATAATTTTTTTCTGGTTTTCCATAAAACTAATAGAAATTTAAACCAGACAAAAACCTGAATTAATGCGGCCAGTACTGTAATTACGTAAAGCCATAAGGGTAAATCTACCCAAAGCATTGACAAAAGATATGCAGGAATACAAGCTATTGCAAACAATTTAAACGTTGTCTCATAAAAAGGATGTTCAGATTTTCTAAGATTTAAAAGCCCAAAAAATAAACCCATACAAGCAAAGAAAAACCAACCATTGTACTGAAAATGCAAATAATAATACACAGAAGATAAATATAAATCCTGTATAAAGTTTTTAGTAGTCATCAAATAAGCCAAATAAAATGTACCGACAGACGACATGATATTAAAAAGTATAGCTGCTTTAAACCAGTTTTTTGCCAGTAAATCATCGTCCAACAATTTCAAATCTTTGATGAATTGATACCCAAAATAATAGGCTACAAATATGGCTGCAGTTTCAAAAAATATGGAATATAATCCGTACCCTTCTATAATAAAGAAAACAAGCATCCCATAAGAACATATTAAATTAGCTATAATTATTTTTCTGTATTTGTTCCCGCGAAAGTCATCAATTTTTGTTTGAAGATAATTAATCATCAATACCATTAAAGTGTGGCTAATCCAGCCGACAAAAGCAAAATGAGAGTGCGAGTGTTGAAGATGTTTTTGATCAAAATAAGGGAATTCAAAACCTATTTTAAAGCGCATCAATACGCCAATAGCAGTAACAATACACAAGTTCAATAAGGAAAGTTTCAACCAAAATTTCGTGTTCAATTGTATTTAATAATATAGGTTATGATTTCTTTAAACGTATTTGTTTTTGTTTGTATTTTTTATAATTTGAATGACAAACAAATAAACGGCTGCAAATTTAATTTTAATTCGTCAAATAAAATATGACAAAAAACATAAAAACTAATTTTTAGATTCCAGCTTCTGAAAGAACCGTGTATAGAGTTAGAAAGAATGTGCTGAAAAATGCGAAAGTTTTTTTTAACATTTTTTGTAAATTAGAAACATTGTATTTAATCAAAATGTGGAAAAACTTGTGGAATAGAAGTGAAGAAAGAAAAATTTGTTTTCTTCTGCCATTGACCTTTATTTTCGTGGCTGACTTTAGGAGAACGAATCGAATTAATAAATTTTTTCAAATTTTATTTTTACTTGTAACCCGAAAGTCATTGATCGAAAATCAATGGGATGAAAAAACTATCTGAAAAATAAAAAATGGAACTTAAAAATTTTAATAAAGAAAGAACACAAAGAAAAAAAACATCGTTGGATTTAAGCACAATGGTTTTTGGAAAACTGCCTCCGCAAGCAAAAGATTTGGAAGAAGCAGTTTTGGGCGCTATTTTATTAGATAAAAATGCTTTCGATATTGTTGCTGAAACATTAAAGCCAAATTGTTTTTATGTAGATGCGCATACACGTATTTTTAGTGCAATGCAAGCTCTTAGTAACAAAACGCAGCCAATTGATATTTTAACTGTTGTGGAAGCGTTGAAAAAAACAGAAGAACTGGAAATTGTTGGGGGAGCTTATTACATTACTAAATTAACCAATTCTGTAGTTTCTGCAGCACATGTGGCAGCACATACTAGAATTATTTTACAAAAATTTATTCAACGGGAATTAATTAAAATTAGCGGAGAAATTATTGGAGAAGCATACGAAGACACAACTGATGTTTTTGATTTATTAGACGACGCTGAAACTAAATTGTTTGAAATTACGAATAAACATTTACACAATAATGTAACTCCCATTGATTCGATTTTAATAAAAACAATTGAACGAATTAATTATTTGCGTAACCAACAAGGCGATATTTCGGGAGTGACGAGTGGATTTTCTAGTTTAGATAAAATAACCCACGGTTGGCAAAATTCAGATTTGATAATTCTTGCCGCAAGACCGGGTGTTGGTAAAACTGCATTTGCACTCAATTTAGCTCGCAATGCAGCAATGCATCCAACAAGACCAACAGCGGTCGGATTTTTTTCATTGGAAATGAGTGCTGGTCAATTAGTACAGCGATTGCTTACAGCAGAAAGTGAGATTAAATTAGAAAAAATTGCTCGTGGTAAAATGGAAGAATATGAAATGAAGCAATTGTATGACCGGGGAATTAGAAGATTATCAGAAGCTCCAATTTTTATTGACGATACTCCAGCTCTTAATATTTTTGAGCTAAGAGCAAAATGTAGACGGTTAAGAAATAAACACAATATAGGAATGATTGTGCTTGACTATTTACAATTAATGAGTGGAACAGGAGATAATAGAAACAGTAATCGCGAACAAGATATCAGCACTATTTCTAGAAATTTGAAAGCACTTGCCAAAGAATTAGATATTCCAATTATTGCGCTTTCGCAATTAAGTCGTGAAGTGGAAAAACGAGGTGCGAAAGAAGGTATGAAAATGCCGCAACTGAGCGATTTGCGCGAATCGGGTGCAATTGAACAAGATGCAGATATGGTAATGTTTCTTTATCGCCCCGATTATTATGAAGTAACAACTAATGAAATGGGAGAAGATACCAAAGGCGAAGTGACACTAAATATTGCTAAACATAGAAATGGCTCACTCGATAGAATTAAATTCAAAGCATTATTGGATATTCAGAAATTTTTTGAAGGAAGCGGCGATAGTTACACAGGCATTGGATTACCAGATAATTGGAAACCCGTAACTGATGAAAGTGGTTCCAAATTGTACATTCAAACAGGAAGTAAAATGAATGAACTGCCGACAGAAGTTGATTAATTTATAAAACAAAAAATTAGTTTAAAGTCCAATTTCAATTGGACTTTTTTATTTTTACGAATCATGTCAATTCCAATTTTTTATAACGCAGCGATTAATTCAAAACAAAAAACAGTTTTGTTAGATGAAAACACTTCGCGACATATTGTGCAAGTACTTCGAATGAAAACCGGCTCAGGCTTACATCTTACTGACGGAGGAGGAAATTTATTTTCTTGTCAAATTTCGATGATTCATAAAAAACACTGCGAAGTTGAAGTAGTTGAAATAAAATTGGTAAATAAAAAAACGCAAAAAGTAAGCATTGCAATTTCATTGCTAAAAAATACAAATCGTTTTGAATGGTTTTTGGAAAAAGCAACGGAGATTGGCGTTTCCGAAATTATCCCATTGATTTGCGATAGAACAGAAGTGCAAAAATTTCGTTACGAAAGAATGAAAACTATTTGCATCAGTGCAATGTTGCAATCACAACAATATTACTTACCTGTTTTGCGTGAGCCAACAAAGTTTAATAGTTTGATTGTTGAAAAATTTGATAACTGTCAAAAATTAATAGCGTACTGCTCTGAAACAGAAAAGCAACGATTGAGCCAACAACAAATTTCAAAATCTTCCAATCAAATTATTCTTATTGGGCCCGAAGGAGATTTTTCTAAAAATGAAATTGAGTTGGCAATTCAAAACAAATTTATTCCTGTTTCGCTTGGCGAAAATAGATTGCGAACAGAAACTGCAGCAGTTGTAGCTGCAACTTTATTGTGTATTTAATTGGCTTCTTTTTGCGGCAAAATTGGTTCATTTAATTCAACCAAATGTTGCTTGTTCATTCGTTTGCGCATAATCATATTCAACACTTCAACAATAAAAGAAAAAGCCATCCCAAAATAAATATAGTTTTTCAAATGCAATTGATGTGCTGCTTCGCCATCCCAGCCTTCAATTACCAAACTAAGTCCAATCATCACTAAAAAAGAAAGCGCCAACATTTTTAATGTGGGATGTAAATGAATAAACGAAGCAATTTTTGCACTAAAAAGAAACATCACAAACATAGCGACAATTACTGCTGCAATCATTATTTCTACATGTTTAGCAGTTCCGCCGGCGGTAATAATACTGTCGAAAGAAAATACAGCGTCAATCAACATGATTTGAGCAATTGCTTGTGCAAATGGAATTGATTTTTTGTTTTGTGAATTAATATTTGGATTTTCTCCTTCTAATTTTTCATGAATTTCTCTGACTGATTTATAAATCAAAAACAATCCTCCGACAAGCATTACTAAACTGGCAAGGTCAAATCCTTTTCCAAACCAATTTTCAGAAATGATGTAATTCCCTTTTTGAGCTAAAAGCCATCCAAGTCCCAATAATAAAAAACTTCGCGATAAAATTCCGGTAACCATCCAAATTCGGCGTGCTTTTTTTAGATCGCTTAATTTTTTGAGACGATTCATTACAATGCTCACGAAAATTACATTGTCAATTCCCAAAACTATTTCGAGTACAACAAGCACTAAAAAACTAATCAAACTTTCGCTGGTAAAAAGATGTCCCATATTTATACATTAATTGATTTGCAAATATTTTTAATAATTCCCGGTCCTTCGTAAATAAAACCCGTCCAAATTTGTACAAGCGATGCGCCGGCATCTAATTTTTCTTTTGCATCTTTTCCGGAAAAAATACCACCTGAAGCAATAATAAAAATTTGTCCTTTTGTTTTTTGATGAATATGATTGATTATTTCCGTGCTTCTTTGTTTTAGTGGAGCGCCACTTAATCCGCCCAATCCAATTTTTTGAATCTGAGAAATGGGCGTTTGTAAAAATGTTCTACTTAAAGTTGTGTTTGTTGCAACTAATCCATCTAAATTTATTTGTAATGCTAATTCAGCGATATCGTCAATTTGTTGCAAACTCAAATCTGGCGCTATTTTCAAAAAAATAGGTTTGGAAAATTCTTGGGTTTGATTAATTGATTGTAACCCGGTTAAAATTTTTAGTAAAAAATCTTTTTCTTGTAATTCTCTTAACCCTGGCGTATTAGGGCTACTCACATTTACAACAAAATAATCAACAAAAGGATGTAATTGACGAAAACAAATTTCATAATCTTTCCAAGCATCTTCGTTTGGCGTTTCTTTATTTTTCCCAATATTGCCGCCAATAATTAATTTACTTTTCGAATTTGTTTCATTTTTTTTCTTCCATTTTTTCAACCTGTTTTTTATTACTTCCACTCCGTCATTATTAAAACCCATTCGGTTGATAAGCGCTTTGTCTTTTGGTAATCGAAAAATACGAGGTGCAGGATTTCCTTTTTGAGGAAGCGGGGTGACCGTTCCAATTTCTACAAAACCAAAACCAAGTGTTTCCAACTCTCTTAAATAAATTGCGTTTTTATCGAAACCGGCTGCAAGTCCAACTCGATTTTTAAATAAAATATTTTTGAATGACAAGTCTGAATTATTCGTTTCTTTTGGTTGAAAAATCCATGAAATTAATTTTCGAATAAATGAATTGCTGCATAAAATTTGCAAAAAAGTCATTGAGAAATGATGTACTTTTTCTGGAGGGAAAAGAAAAAAGATTTTTCGAAATATTCTGTACATAAAATTCTTGCAAAGATAAGGGGGCAATTTAGAGTAGATGAAATGAAAACTTTATCTTTGATTTACAAAGTTGCATAAACAACTATTGAAGTTTACAAACACTAAAAAATAATAAAATGCAAGAAGCATTTATAGTAGCAGGGTTTAGAACGGCGATTACAAAATCAAAAAAAGGAGGATTTCGATTTACAAGATCCGATGATTTGGCAATTGAAGTAATTAAAGGATTGATGGCTACTGTGCCACAATTGGAAGGAAAAAGAGTGGATGATGTAATTGTTGGAAATGCAGTTCCCGAAGCGGAACAAGGATTACAATTCGGTAGAATTATTTCTGCAAAAGCATTAGGATTTGAAGTGCCGGGAATAACTGTAAACAGATATTGTGCATCGGGATTAGAAACAATTGCAATGGCAACTGCAAAAATTAGAATGGGAATGGCCGACTGTATCATTGCTGGAGGAACAGAAAGTATGAGTTTGGTTCCCACTGCCGGATGGAAAACTGTTCCTTCCTTTTCAATTGCAAAAGACGAACCGGATTATTATTTAAGTATGGGATTAACAGCCGAAGCTGTTGCAAAAGAATATAAAATTAATCGCCAAGATCAAGATGAATTTTCTTTTCATTCTCATCAAAAAGCAATTCATGCAATTAAAGAAGGATATTTTAAAGATGGTATTCTTCCCATAACTGTTGAAGAAATTTTTGTAAATGCAAAAGGTAAAAAAGATAAAAGAAATTTTATTGTGGATACGGATGAAGGACCTCGTGCAGATACTTCAATTGAAGCATTGGCAAAATTAAAACCGGCATTCGCAGTTGGAGGTTCTGTTACTGCAGGAAATTCCTCTCAAACAAGTGATGGTGCAGCTTTTGTAATAGTGATGAGTGAAAAAATGATTAACGAACTTGGACTGAAACCAATTGGAAGATTGGTTCATTGTGCAGTTGCAGGCGTACATCCCCGAATTATGGGAATTGGTCCTGTAATGGCAATCCCAAAAGTGATGAAACAAGCAGGAATGAATCTATCTCAAATTGATTTGATTGAATTAAATGAAGCATTTGCATCGCAGGCGTTAGCGGTAATTAGAGAGTTGGAATTAGATACACAAAAAGTAAATATCAATGGGGGGGCAATTGCACTTGGTCATCCGCTCGGTTGCACAGGTTGTAAATTAACTATTCAAAATTTACACGATTTAAAACGATTGAATAAAAAATACGGTATGGTGACTGCTTGTGTTGGAGGTGGTCAAGGTATAGCCGGAATTATAGAAAATATTCAATAAAGAGTTTTCAAGCTTAAAGTTTGGCTAAAAATTTTTACGAATATTCCATTAGTAAATTAAACTATATGTTATATTCGGTGTCTGTTATATTATCTGTCAACTTCCAAAATTTATAAAATGGAGAGAATTGATTTACAGACACAAACTAAAATTTTAGAAAACAGCAAGGCAACAGAAGAAAAAATAGCCGTCCGCACTTATTCGGGTTTAAATCCTTATAATGGTCCTTGGACATACAACGAAGCTGCCCATTTATTAAAGAGAACAATGTTTGGTGCTAAACCAGAAGATGTCAATTATTTTTTAGGAATGAGTATGAATAGCGCAGTTGATGAATTGCTTTCTATTCCTGCAGCACCGCCAGCTCCGCCTGTAAAAAATTATACAAATACAAATATTCCAACAACCGATGCCGACTTTAATATTCCAATGGGTGAAACTTGGGTTAATATTAATTCGAATACAGGGAATGCTGATAGTCAACGAAGAGGATCTTTCAAATCTTGGTGGACAGGATTGATGATTAATCAAGAAAAAAATATTCGAGAAAAAATGACCTTGTTTTGGCACAATCATTTTGCAACGGAATCAGTTGATTTAGGTCGTGCAATTTATGCCTATCAAAACAATGTATTGTGTAGAGAGTTCGCATTGGGAAATTTCAAAAGGTTTACAAAATTGATGACACTTGATGTTGGAATGTTGCGTTATTTAAATGGTTATGTAAACATTAATGCAGCGCCCGATGAAAATTTTGCACGAGAGTTACAAGAACTTTTCACTTTAGGAAACGCAACCAGTCCAAGTTATTCTGAAACAGATGTAAAAACTGCTGCAAGAGTATTGACGGGTTGGAAAATAAATACAACTACCAATACTTCTTATTTCAATTCGGCACAACACGATACACAAAACAAAACATTTTCTTCATTTTACAATAATTACACAATTGTAGGAAGAACGGGGGCAACAGCAGGAGATTTGGAGTTGGATGATTTGCTGAATATGATTTTTCGAAAAGATGTTGAAGTTTCAAAATTTTTAGTAAGAAAATTATACCGCTATTTTGTTTACTATAAAATTGATTCCGCATCGGAGGCAAATGTAATAACGCCGTTAGCTCAAATTTTAGTAACCAATAATTGGGAAATAAAACCAGTGTTGGAAGCACTTTTCAAAAGCGAACATTTTTTTGATGTGCTCAACCAAGGATGTTTTATTAAAACACCGATAGACTTGGTAGTAGGGGCTTGCCGCGAATTTGGAATTGTAATTCCAGACGGAAGCGATTACATAAATGCGTACAATATGTGGGGTTATTTACAAAATTATGCAGCATTAATGCAACAAAATATTGGAGATCCACCCGATGTTGCAGGTTGGAAAGCATATTACCAAGAACCGCAGTTTCATGAAATTTGGATTAACACAGATACCTATCCGCGGAGAAATTTATTTACCGATACAATGATCAATTCCGGTTATACACGCAATGGTGTAAAAATTGTAATTGATCCGGTTGCTTTTACAAGAAGGTTGAACAACCCTTCCGATCCGAATGCATTGATTGATCAAGCATTGAAAATTTTATACCGAATTGATTTAACTGCAGCAACAAAAGATATGCTCAAAAGGCAAATTTTGTTAAGCAATCAAGTGCAGGATTATTATTGGACGAACGCTTGGAATGCTTACGTGGCAAGTCCAACAGCAGCGAATTATCAGGTTGTTTTCACCCGCCTTCGGGATTTATATAAATATTTTATGAACCTTGCCGAATTCCATTTGTGCTAAATAAAAAATACTCAAATGAAAAGAAGAGATTTTCTTAAAAATACGATTCCTCCGGTTGCAGCAACTGCTATAAATGGTATTCCAATCAACACGATGGGAATGGAATCGCCATTGATACAAGCGCTAATGGGAATGAGTACGGACACGGATCACGTGTTGGTATTGGTGCAAATGAATGGAGGAAATGATGGGTTGAATATGGTTATTCCAATTGATACATATGGAGCTTACCAAGCTGCAAGATCAAATATTGCCATTCCGCAAAACAATATTTTGTCATTAACTGGAATAAATAAAACAGGACTACATCCTGCAATGACGGGGATTCAAAAACTTTTTAATGATGGAAAAGCAACCGTTGTTCAGGCCGTCGGTTATCCACAACCAAATTTTTCACATTTTCGTGCAACAGATATTTGGATGAGTGCTTCCAATTCAAACCAATTCGTAAATAGCGGTTGGTTGGGTCGTTATTTGGAACAAGAATTTCCGGGATTTCCAATTGGTTATCCAACAAGCAATATGCCCGATCCTTTAGGAATTCAAATTGGATCTGTAACTTCTCTTGCTTTTCAAGGGCCTGCTGTTAGTATGGGGATAAGCATGACTGATCCAAACAATTTTTATAATTTAATTAATGGTGTTCAAGATCCTGCTCCAAGCACACCTGCCGGTTTTGAATTGAGTTATATCCGTACGGTTGCAAGACAAACACAACAATATGCCGATGTAATTAAAGCAGCTGCACTTCGCGTTACACAACAAGTTACTTACCCAACAGGAAACAGTTTGGCTGATCAATTGAAAATTGTAGCACGCCTTATAAAAGGAGGATTAAAGACAAGAGTTTACATGGTGAGTATTGGTGGTTTTGATACCCATGCCGGACAAGTGCAAGCAGACACTACAACCGGATCGCATGCTGTTTTATTGCAACGCGTTTCTGATGCAATAAAAGCATTTATGGATGATTGTAAATTCTTGGGAATTCACCGCCGTGTACTAGGAATGACATTTTCTGAATTTGGTAGAAGAATAAAATCAAATTCAAGTACTGGAACGGATCATGGCGCAGCCGCTCCTTGTATTCTTTTCGGAGAATATGTAAATCCGGGTGTAGTGGGTAATAATCCAGATATCCCTGCATCGGCAACTGTAAATGATAATGTTCCTTTTCAATACGACTTTAGAAGTATTTATGCATCCATTCTCGAAAAATGGTTTTGTGTTGACAATGCAACTTTGCAAACCGTATTGTTGAGAAATTTTCAATCTTTGCCTGTTGTAAAATCCAATTCTTGCAATTCGGCTTATCCAGATTTGGAAGATAATTTAATTATTAAAAACTTTCCAAACCCATTTGTAAATAGTACTTCCATTACTTTTAAAACCGAAGGGGGGCATACTTCCATTATGATAATTGATACACTTGGTAGGGTCATTCAAACTTTGGTTGATCAAGAATATGCAACAGCCGGGCAGCATACTATTACTTTTAATGCCGAAAGATATGCAACTGGGGTTTATTATGCACGACTACAAAATGGCGCAGTTCAGCAAGTTCGTGCTATGCTAAAAGTGAAGTAGAAAGATAATTTAATAGTTTCTGTTTTTATGTCCCACGATAATTGGTATTGTTTTGTATTTTTAAAATCTGCTACCTTGTAGAAAATTTTCTGCAGTATAATAAAGTCGCTATTCTTTATTTGAAAGTGAAGTAGAAAAAATAAATAAATAAATACTAAAATTCCTACCAACCTTCAGCAGCATCGTCGCCACGGTTGTCGGCAATCACTTCAAATTTACCATTGCGTAATTTTTTTATTACTTCCGTTCTTCCAATGCTACCGCGCTCTACAATTTTATAACCCATTGTTTCCAATTCTTTTCTGGTTGTGGGCAAAAATCCTCTTTCCAAATCAACGCGGTCGGGCATCCATTGATGGTGAAATTTTGGTTTCCATACTGCATCTTCCGTACTCATTTCAAAATCAAGAATATTTACAATGGTTTGAAAAACTGAAGTAGGAATGGTGGTTCCGCCGGGTGTGCCAACTAATAAATATGGTTTATTGTTTTTTAAAACAATGGTTGGTGTCATGGAACTCAACATTCTTTTTCCAGGTTCAATGGCATTTGCTTCGCCACCCAATGCTCCGTACATATTTGGCGTTCCCGGTTTTATACTAAAATCGTCCATTTCGTCATTCATTAAAAATCCCGCTCCACCAACAATTGTTCTGCTTCCGTAGGAATTGTTGAGCGTTGTAGTTACAGAAACTGCATTTCCGTCTTTGTCAATTACATTCAAATGGGTTGTTTCTTCGCTTTCTTTTGCAGGTAAAATCCCGGGCTGAATTAATTGACTGTTGCCGGCTTTGCCGGGAACGAAATCTTCCATTCTTTTAGTTAAATATTTATCAGAAGAAATTTCAGCAACAGGAACTTTATAAAAATCTGCATCACCCATAAATGCTGCACGGTCGGCAAAAGCACGTCTTTCAGCTTCCACCATTAGTTGTACAGCTTGTGGCGATTGAAACCCATAAGTAGCAATTGGTTTTTTTTCTATCATTTTCATCATTTGATGAAGTAAAAGTCCACCGCTACTTGGCATTGGCATGCCGAGGATTGTAAATCCTTTGTAATTAAAAATGTGCGGTTCGCGTTCTATGGCGCGATAATTTTTTAAATCATTTAATGAAATAATTCCACCGCCTCTTTGCATTTCTTCTACAATTAATTTCGCAGTTTCTCCTTCGTAAAAACCGGCAGCGCCATTTTTCGAAATTCGTTTCAATGTATTTGCAAGATCTTTTTGAATCAATGTATCGCCAGCTTTCCATTTTGTTTCTTTTACAAAATCAGGAGTTACGGTATTGAATTTTAAAAATTCTTGTTTCAATCCATTAAGCGAACTGGCTTCCCTTTCGGAAATAACAAAACCTTTTTCTGCCAATTCAATTGCAGGTTGAATTAATTTTTCAAAAGAAAGTCGCGCATATTTATGCGATGCAAACAAGCCGGCAACTGTTCCCGGAACACCGGAAGAAAGATGTCCACTTTGGCTTTTATCAAATTGTGCATTTCCATTTTCATCCAAATACATATTTCGATGTGAACTTGCTGGTGCCATTTCGCGGTAGTCAATTGTTTTGGAAGAACCGTTTTGCAATTGCATCACCAAAAACCCACCACCGCCTAAATTGCCAGCACTTGGGTGAACCACAGCAAGGGCAAGTTGCGTTGCAATGGCAGCATCAATGGCATTTCCACCCATTTTTAAAATTTCTACTCCGGCTTGGCTTGCCAATGCATGAGCCGAAACAACAGCTCCGTTTTTACAAATCAGCTTCTTTTTTATTTCGAATTGGAAGGGATTTATTGTTGATTGTGCTTGACAATTGAGGGAAGTATAAACTATTCCTAAAAACAAAAAACCAATAATTTTTAAAAATGTTTTCATGGTGTTTCAAATTTGAACAGGCAATTTAAGAAGTTCTAATTTTTCAAAAGAATAAATTTATTTTAATAAAGATTGATTTTCCTTTATTTTAGTGTCTGATAATTTTGTAAAACCAAAAAAAAAGTAATATGCTTATTTCAAATCGAAACTTTCTGTTGCGTGCTTTTAGCTTTGCAATAGCCTTTGTATTCATTGCTTTGAATGCGATGGCACAAAGTACTGGTACTATTTCCGGTACTGTAAAAGATGCAATGGGTAATCCTTTAGCAGGTGCATCTGTTGTAATTGAAGGAACAAAACAAGGTGCAGCTACCGATGCCAATGGCTTTTTCTCATTAAAAGTTGAATCGGGAAATTATACTATTGTTATCAGTTATGTCGGTGTACAAACACAGAAAAAAAATGTTTCAGTAATCAGCGGTGCAATATTGTCCGAACAATTCGATATGCAAAATTCAGCCGACCTTAATCGGGTGGTTGTTGTAGGTTCTCGTTCAAACTTGATTCGTACAAGTACGCAAACTCCTGTTCCGATTGATGTTGTGAGTGCAAAAGAACTTGTTGCAACCGGACAAGTAGAGCCAACTCAAATGATCAATTTTGTTGCTCCTTCATTTAACTCAAGTCGTCAAACAATTGCCGACGGTACCGATCATATCGATCCTGCTACACTTCGAGGCCTTGGTCCCGATCAGGTTTTGGTATTGGTAAATGGTCGTCGTCGTTATAATACAGCTTTGTTAAATGTAAATGGAACAATAGGTCGCGGTTCAGTTGGAACAGATTTGAATTCTATTCCGGTAGCAGCTATTGAAAAAATTGAAGTATTGCGCGATGGTGCATCTTCTCAATACGGATCGGATGCAATTGCAGGTGTAATAAATGTGGTTACCAAAAAGAGTTCGGCAGGTTCTACTTTAACTACACATTTAGGACAACAATACGAAGGAGATGGAATGGTAAAACAATTTGGATTTAATAAAGGAGTTGCACTTGGAAATAAAGGTGGGTATTTAAATATATCTACTGATTATCGTCATCGCGAAGCAACCAATCGTTGTGGAGATTTCACCGGAACAGTTTTTTCGAGTAATGCTGTATTAGATCAAGTATTAATTCAAGAAAACGGCGGATTTGATCGTAAAAATAATATGCATATTGGAAATTCGGAAGTTACCAATAAAGGAGTGCTTGTAAACATTGGATTTCCAATAAGGAGTAATTTAAAATTTACTGTAACTGCAGGAAGAAATTATCGTAATGGTAAAGCAGCAGGGTTTTATCGTTATCCAAAACAAACAGCACAAGTTATTGCTGAACTTTATCCAAAAGGATTTTTACCAGAAATTCATTCTATCGTAAAAGATAATTATGTGATTGCTGCACTCGAAGGAAAATTAGGTGGCGATTGGAATTGGGATTTGAGCCAAACTGTTGGTGGTAATAGTTTTCAATTTGATGTAAAAAATTCGAACAATGCATCACAATATGCATTAAAGGAAATGGCACAAACTGAATTTTATGCAGGTAAATTAGGATTCAACCAAAAGACTTCTAATTTGAATTTATCAAAAGATTTTGGGAAGCAAATTGGAGTGAAATCTTTTAACGTAGCAATTGGTGGAGAATATCGGATTGATAATTATAATATTGAAGCAGGAGAATTAGCATCTTATTATAACTATGCACCAACATCTGGAAGAGTGGGAGGAGCACAAGTTTTCCCAGGTTTTCAACCGGCAAACGAAGTGGATGAAAGTAGAAGTGTAGTTGCAGGTTATTTGGATATTGAAACAGACATTACAGATAAATTTTTAGTAAATGCTGCTGGGCGGTATGAATCTAATAACGATTATGGTTCAAGTATTGCAGGAAAATTGGCAGCACATTGGCAAATTGTAAAACAATTAGCATTGCGCAGTTCATTTAGTAATGGGTTCAGAGCACCTTCTATGCAACAAAGTTTTTTTAGTGCAATTAGTACAGTATTTATTCCTGCAGGCCCTGGAGGTTCTTTAATTCCCGTACAACAAGGAACTTTTAGAAACAATAGCGCAGTGGCTACAGCTTTCGGAGTTCCGGCATTAACTCCGGAAACTTCTACAAACTTTAGTATTGGATTAACTGCAAAGCCAATTAAAAATCTTTCAATTACAGTTGATGGCTATGTAATAAATATTAAAGATAGGATTGTACTCAGCGGATCATTCCTTCGCTACAATAGCAATGGAACACCCAACTCAGTTATTGATGCAATATTAGATGCAGATCCAAATCTAAATGATGTTGCTTCGGCTGTTTTCTTTTCGAATGCAATTGATACACGCACAGAAGGGATTGATGTAGTTGTTGCTTATTCTTTACAAATGGGAAAAGGTACTTTAGCTGCAACATTAGCTGGTAATTACAATAAATCAACTTTAGAAAGTACACCAAAAGTAGCTGCCAATTTGCCGAACAACCAAAGTGTTCAAAATACTCTTTTTGATAGATCAGAATTAGGAAGATTTGAAGAAGGACAACCAAGAGATAAAGTGTCGTTGAATTTAAATTACAGAACGGGTAATTGGGTTGTGAATTTAAGATCAACTCGTTTTGGTAAAGTTGCTACAAGACATGCAAGTAATTCTTTATTGGATGAAGTGTTTACACCTAAAATAATAACAGATGCAAGTATTTCTTGCAAAGTTTCAAAATGTGCGACATTAACACTTGGTGGTAATAATATCGGAGACACCTATCCAGACCGTATGAAAAATTTTGGGAATACTAGTGACGGACGATTTGTGTATAGCAGAAATGCAACACAATTTGGCTTTAATGGTGGTTATGGTTATCTATCAATTACTTTTGATTTACAAAGTAAAAAATCTGGTAAATAATAAAATCAAACTAATTTTTATAACTTCTAAAGTCCTCCAATTGGAGGACTTTTATTTTTACGATATTGCAATTCCTTTTCTCTTTCTTAAATTGCTTACTTAAATTATTGTAACCATGTACAAAAAAATCAATTTATTTCTATTTTCATTATTAACTATTGTATCTCATGCACAGCTACTTTCTCCCGAAGAATTTTTGGGATATAAAATAGGAACGAGCTACACGCCGCATTATAAAGTTGTAAATTATTTTAATGCAGTAGCTGCTGCGGCAAAAGAAAATGTAAAACTCGAAAGCTATGGACAAACCAATGAAGGTCGTCCGCTATTGCTGACTTTCATCAGCAGTAATGAAAATATGAAACAGCTTGAAGCGATTCGAAAAAATAATTTATCGTTAGCAAAACTTTCAGATGATAAAACGTCGAATCAAAATGCGACGGCGATTGTTTGGTTGAGTTATAATGTACACGGAAATGAAACATCATCTACGGAAGCAGCTATGCTTACTTTATATTCATTGGTTGATCCTTTAAATCCTAAAACAAAAGAGTGGTTGAAAAATACAGTAGTCATAATTGATCCATGTATAAATCCTGATGGAAGAGATAGATATGTAAATTGGTTCAACTCCGTTGTAGGTACAAAATACAATCCTGCATTAGTTGCTCGTGAGCACCGTGAACCTTGGCCGGGCGGAAGAACGAATCATTATAATTTTGATTTGAATAGAGACTGGGCTTGGCAATCGCAAGTAGAAAGTCAACAAAGAATAAAAAAATATAATCAATGGATGCCGCATGTACATGTTGATTTTCATGAGCAAGGAATTAACAACCCGTATTATTTTGCACCAGCTGCACAACCTTATCACGAAGTGATTACAAAGTGGCAAAATGATTTTCAAGTAAAATTGGGAAAAAATCATGCGAAGTATTTTGATAAAAATGGTTGGTTGTATTTTACCAAAGAAGTGTTTGATCTTTTTTATCCAAGTTATGGAGATACTTATCCAACTTACAATGGAGCAATTGGAATGACATACGAACAAGCCGGTGGAGGTGCTGGAGGACTTGGAGTATTAACCGATGAAATGGACACGCTTTCACTTTACGATCGTGCAATTCATCATTACACAACTTCATTAAGTACAATTGAAGTTTCTTCCAATCATGCTGCTGATTTAGTAAATGAGTTTAAAAAATATTTTAGTGACGCGGTAACAAATGGAGTTGGCGAATACAAATCTTATGTTGTAAAATACAATGAAGAAGATCGCGAGCAGTTGAATTCGCTTGTTGATTTACTTACAAAAAATGGAATTCAGTTTGAAATTTCTGTAAACGATGGCAAAGGAAATTTTAGTGGGTATAATTATGAAACAGGAAAAGATGAATCCTTTGTGTTAAAATCGGGGGATTTAATTGTGCCATCTCAACAGCCAAGATCTGCAATGGCAAAAGTTTTGTTTGAACCAAAAAGTAAATTAGTTGATTCAGCAACTTATGATATTACGGCTTGGTCCTTGCCTTATGTTTATGGATTACATGCGTATGCTTCAAAAAATAAAATTCAAAATGCTGGAACAACAAGATATAATTCAATTGTAAATAATGTAGAAGATGCGTATGGATATGTTATTCGTTGGCAAGGAATTCAAAGTGCAAAAGCATTGGCACAATTGATGAATAAAACAGTTAAGGTTCGTGTAAGCGAACAAGCTTTTGAGTTAAATGGACAAAAATTTGAAAGAGGTTCATTAATCATTATCAAAAAAGGCAATGAAAAATTCGGGAATAAATTAAATACAGTTGTAAATGAAATTTGTAATGAAAATAATGTAAAGGCCAATACAATCACAACCGGTTTTGTGGACAAAGGCGCAGATTTCGGTAGTTCCAAAGTGCATCCATTGTTGGCACCAAAAATTGTATTGCTTTCTGGCGAAGGTGTAAATGCAAATGGAGCTGGCGAAATTTGGCATTTTTTCGATCAAGTAATTAATTACCCAATCACGATAGTTAATGCAACTGATTTTGGAAGATTAAATTTTTCAGAAACGGATGTTATCATCATGCCATCTGGGAATTATAAATTTTTGAATGATAAAGCAAGTGCTGATCAATTGAAAGATTGGATAAACAAAGGAGGAAGATTAGTTGCTTTTGAAAATGCAGTTATTCAATTAGCAAAATTAGAATGGGGAATAAAAATTAAAAAAGACAGTGCAGCTGATGAAAAGAAAAATTCATACGATGCATTACAAGTTTTTGAAAATCGTGAAAAGGATTTTCTTGCTGGAAATATTCCAGGGTCAATTTTTAAAGTGGAATTAGATAATACACATCCGTTGGCTTTCGGTTATCCCAATATTTATTATACATTGAAACAAGATGACAATACATTTGAATTTTTAAAAGATGGAGGTTGGAATGTTGGTGTAATAAAAAAAGATAATCAAGTTGCAGGATTTGTTGGTTCAAAACTAACCAACAAGTTAAAAGACGCTGTGGTGTTTGGTGTGCAAGATATGGGAGCGGGGGCTATTGTGTTTTTTGGAGACGATATTATTTTCAGAAGTTTTTGGGAAAATGGAAAATTAATGTTGTGCAATTCAGTATTTTTTGTTGGTCAGTAATTTTTAAAAGAAGGATGAAATTGTTCCAAGGTTTTTCGCAGAAACTCCCGATCTAAGTGGGTGTATATTTCTGTAGTTGTAATGCTTTCGTGACCAAGCATTTCCTGTACGGCTCTTAGATCTGCACCACCTTCAACCAAGTGTGTTGCGAAGGAATGTCGAAAAGTGTGTGGAGATATTTTTTTACGAATTCCTGTTTTTTTTACCAATTCTTTTATAATTAAAAAAATCATGACTCTCGATAATTTACTACCACGTCGATTTAAAAAAACAACATCTTCATTTCCTTGTCGAATTTCAATTTGATTGCGCAGTTGATGGAGATAAATATTCAATTGTTTGATGGCGCTACTTCCAATGGGAATTAAACGTTGTTTATTTCCTTTTCCGGTTACTTTAATAAATTCTATATCAAGATAAAGTTGCGAAATTTTTAAATTTATTAATTCACTCACACGTAATCCGCAACTGTATAAAAGTTCTAGCACAGCTTTGTTTCGTTGCCCTTCGGGTTTGCTCAAATCTATCTGAGCAATAATCGTTTCAATTTCTTCAAAACTAAGTGTGTCGGGTAATTTGCGTTTTAATTTTGGTGCTTCCAACAATGTTGTCGGATCAATTATGCAAATATTTTCCAACAAACAATATTTGTAAAACGTTTTGATTCCTGAAATGATGCGTGCTTGTGTGGATGCTGTTATTTCAAATGATGCAATCCATTTTAAAAATAATTTTAGATCTGTTAAGTTAATTTCCGATGGTGTTTTTAATTGATTTGCATCTTGCAGATAACTGATTAATTTTTCAATATCGTATAAATAGGATTGTACCGAATTATTCGAAAGTGATTTTTCCAATTCCAAATAATTCTTAAATCCTTTTTTATACGACTCCCACATAAGTTTATAAACTAATATTTTTTTCCAATGGGTCTTTATCATTCATTTTTACAAAAATGCGATTGCGACTAATGTTTACAGAATCGAAAGTTTCGTGCATTGAATTAAAATCAATATTCAATGGTGTTTTGCTTAATTCAAGTTTTGCAGCTTTACCAGTTGCTACATCTTCCACATAAATATATCTGTAATTAGAATAACAAATCAAACCATTGGCGACAATAAATTTTGGATCAAAATAATTAAGAACACTACTGTAACAAAGTATATCATCTTTTTTGTTGAATGGAAGTTTTAGCGCATAACCACGTCTACTAATACAATCATTAAAAGTTAACCATAAATAATCGGCATCTTTGAAAAATGAATTGCTTGCAATAGGATTAATTCGCACCGGTTTTTTTATGTAATCCGAAACTTCAATTCTTCGGTGATTAGTACTGTTGGAATTGCTCCAAATAATTCGCTTTGCATCGCAGTTTTCCAAAATAATTTTTACATAAGGTTCTGATATGTTATTGGAACGAAACACAACAGTATCATTTTGGCAACTGGTGTCGCATAGCGGTTTTTGGCCATCGGATGAACCATTGCAACTTGCCAGTAATACAACAAGAACAATTATCGAAACAAGGTTAGTCATCGGGTTGTTTTTATTTGCAAATTTAAGATTCGATTAATTTGAACAAGTATTTTCTTTTAGCTTTGCAACCCGTATGAAAAAATTTAGTATTCGACGTTTTGGAGTAAAAGTTAAAAAAGAAAAAAGAGGGTTAAAACTTTTTCTATCTCGGATTGAGAAAAAAACACCACGCAATCTTGATTTGGTTTCTGCTAAAATTGATAAAGAAGTTTGGGCTGAAATGGATTGTCTTGCCTGTGCAAATTGTTGCAAAACCATGTCGCCCACTTTTACACAAAAAGACATGCGCAGGATTGCCAATCATTTGAATTTATCGGTTGCTGCTTTCAAAAAGAAATGGCTGAAAAAGGAAAGAGGGACAGGAGATTGGATGAATAAAAAAATGCCTTGTCAATTTTTGAATCTTAAAACAAATATGTGTAATATTTATGAAGTTCGGCCAAGAGATTGTGCCGGATTCCCACATTTGCCAAAAAAACGAATGGTTGAATATATTCATGTTCACAAACAAAATATTGAATATTGTCCGGCTACTTTTAAGATGGTTGAAAAAATGAAAATACACTTTGAAGGCAAATAAAATTTATAGAAAAACATCCTCAATTAAAAAATAATTTACATCAGTTTCATTTGTAAAATTGATGGCCAACACATCGAATTGTACATTTTTGTATTCGGAATTTTGATATAAAAATGCTTCAGCAGCGGTTTTCAGAAATTTAAACTTTCTTTTCGTTACAGCTTCTTCTGGGTGAACTTGCTCGCTTTCATTTCTCGCTTTTACTTCAACAAAATGCAGTAAATTGTTTTTTATGCAAATGATATCAATTTCCAAATGTGCAAATCGCCAGTTACAAAAAAGGATTTTATATTCTTGTTTTTTCAAGTAATCACAAGCCAATATTTCTGCTTTTTTACCAAGCTGATTATGTGATGCCATGCTTTATCTTTACTTCAAATTACTAATAAGAACGGATGAAAGAACAAACTATTTTTCAACTTTCAGGGAATGTACAACAATATGCTTGGGGCGGAACTTCTTTTTTACCAAGTTTATTGGGGATTAAAAATGAAAATGCGATTCCTTTTGCGGAATATTGGTTGGGAACTCACCCAAAAGCTGTTTCTATTTTTTATGATAATGGAGAACCAGTTTTACTTAATCAAAAAACAACCATTTCTTATTTGTTGAAAATTTTAGATGTTCAAAAAATGCTTTCCATTCAAGTGCATCCTTCCAAAGAATTGGCTGCCATTGGATTTGAAATAGAAACACTTGCAAATATTTCAATCGATGCCGCAAACAGAAACTATAAAGATTGTAATCATAAACCTGAAATGGCGATTGCGCTTGGAGAATTTTGGTTGCTTCATGGATTTAAAACGGAGGAGAAAATTTTAAAGGTTCTTAAATCTGTTCTGGAATTTTTTTCTTTGCTTTCTGTTTTTGAAAATGAAGGAATAAAAGGATTGTACAATTTTGTAATGACCTGTTCTCAAGAAAAAGTAAACGAAATTTTAAATCCATTGCTTGCGAAAATTATTCCAATATATGAATTGAATGAGTTAAAAAAATCAGATGAAAATTATTGGGCTGCAAAAGCAGCACAGTCGTTTAACAAAAACGGAAACTGCGATCGCGGAATTTTTTCTATCTATTTTTTTAATTTAGTTTGCTTGCAAAAAGAAGAAGGAATTGTTCAATTGGCAGGTTTGCCGCATGCATATTTGGAAGGGCAGTGTATAGAAATTATGGCCAGTTCAGATAATGTAATTCGCGCCGGACTTACATCCAAGCATATTGATATTTTGGAATTGATGAAAATTGTGAAAATTGAACCAACAATTCCGGCAATCATAAAAGGTGTTCAATTAGGATTTGAAACTACTTTTCCAATTGAAGTAAACGATTTTCAAATAAGCTTATTTAAACAAAAAATAGGACAGGAAGTTGTTGTTTTTCCAAAAACGACTGAAATACTATTTGTTAAAAAAGGCTCTGTTCGGCTTGAAAATGAAAGTTCAAAAATTGAGTTGAAGCAAGGGCAATCAGCAGTTTTATTTTTGGAGAATGAAGTTAAAATGACTGCATTGCAAGATGCAGAAATTTATAAGGCTTCTGGTTCAAACTAAACTATGAATTAATTAATTTATTTTTTGCTTTCTATTATCTTTGTGTTGAAATAATTTTTTATGAAATCAACGAAATCAAACCTGTTAGTTATTATATTGTTAATTGTTGTTGCAGCACTTTATAGAGTTTGGGACGGAAGACCATTTGGTTTTGCCCCGCAAATTGCGATGGCAATTTTTGCAGGTTCTGTAATTCAGAATAAAAAAATCGCTTTTTTATTTCCACTGTTATCCATGTTTGTTTCCGATGCATTGTATCAAATATTGTATTTACAAGGGTTAACAGTAATCAAAGGATTTTATGGTGGACAATTGGTGAATTATTTAATAATAGCTGCAATTTCTATCGTAGGATTTTTTATTAAGACAAACAAAATCAAACCGGTTGTTGTTGGTTCGTTGATCGGAACGATTGGCTATTTCATTTTATCTAATTTTTCAGTTTGGCTTAGTGGTCTTGATATTAATAATGTTCCTTATCCAAAAAATTTAACTGGATTTATTGCTTGCTATGTTGCCGCAATTCCATTTCTAAAATGGAGTTTGATTTCAACTTTACTATTTTCTGGAATATTTTTTGGAGGGTTTTATTTATTGAAAAATAAAATTTTCAGTGTAGAGTTACATTCCGCTTAATTTTTCATAAGCTGTATCGTGGTATAAATTTTTCCCATCAGCTGCAGAGGTTGCCAATTCATCGCAACGATTATTTAGTACATTCGTTGAATGTCCTTTTACCCAAACAAATCGAATTTTATTTTTTTGAGAAAGTTCGTAAAAGTAAAACCAGAGATCTTTGTTTTTTTTTCCTCCTTTAAAATCAGTAGCGATCCATTTTTTTAACCATCCTTTTTCTACCGCATCTACAACATATTTGCTATCGGAATAAACGGCAATATGTAAATTGTTTTTTTTCAAGGCTTCAAGTCCTGCAATTACAGCCATTAATTCCATTCGATTGTTGGTTGTAAATCGAAATCCTTTTGATAATTCTTTTTGTCGATGATCGTAAATCAGTATTGCTCCATAGCCACCCGGGCCTGGGTTTCCACGAGAAGAACCATCTGTATAAATTAAAATTTCAGGACTTGTCAATGAATTTATTTTTCAGGTTCTGGGATTTTTACAGTTCCTGTATTTTCTTTGAAAATATGTTTGAATACTTGTTTACAATTTGCGTTCAAATAAAGATTATCAATTGCAACAAATTCACGCTGATCAACTCCTTTTGTAGAGTAGATAACTTTATTAGCCAAGGCAAGTTTAATATATTTTCTTTTTAGTTCATTAGTTACTCCACTTTTATCAAAAACAATTCTACTATTCGTTGCTTTTTCAATTGATTTATAAATCATTTCGGCACAATACATTTTTTCATCTTCACGCAAGTCAAAGTTCATGTCAAAAGGTAATTTGTTTTTATAGTGTGCGAAAATTATTTCTTTTAATTTCCCCTTTTCATTATCAGAAAGATTGTAACGATAAATCCCAAAAGCAATATTAGTTGCAGGAGTTAGAAAAGAATCAATTCTGTCGTGGCGCATTATTTCATCGGGATTAAAATCTCCGGCCATATTGTGATAAACATAAATTCCACTGTCTGTTTTTAAAGCAATTCCACTGTGAGAGTATAGTTTTTCAGTATGGCTGAAATCTTTTAAAGTGTAACTTGTGTTGTCGTCTCCACAGCGTAGTATCAAGTCGCCATCTTGGATAGAATCTATTACAGGAGTAATAATTTTCCACCGATCATTTATTGTAGAATTGTTTACAATTGTTTTTTTATATTCTTTGTCGAAGTTAAAACAAGAAGAAAAAAATACAAGTAGGAAAATGAAAAGAGGTGTTTGTTTCATAAAAATGTAAAAATAAAAAATCCAGCGATGAAGTTATCAAAGCTGGATTAAAAGATTTGTTGCTATTAATTAATTGCTAATAAATTCAAAATCGTCAATTCCAATTTCGTCGGAATTTGCACCACTTGGACCGCCAGCTTGAACATAATAGCGGAATCCAATGCGCAATTTTTTAGGTACACTATAAGGTAAACCAGAAACTACAAATTCATATTTTGTCCAAGCTGTTGGATAGCCAGTTCTAGATTGAGAAGGATTTATATCAACAATTAATTTTGTAAAATCGCCTGTTTCATTTTGATTTTCTCCCACATTTGTACCGTCATTTGTTGTGTTCATCCAAACTTGCATCCGATCGGGGTAAGAAACAGAAGTTTTTGTTCTTGTCCAAAAAGAAAATCGATCTCCATTTTTCATAGACAATGCTGGTGTTAGCAACCAACAATTAATAAAAGATAAATTACGTCCTACAGTGTAAGGGCAAAGTGCATATTCGTTTGCACTTGCAACATAAGAATGGGCAGGTATTGCCGATCGAAATGGTCCTCCTTTTATATTATCAGCAATATAAGATCCTTGTTGCCAAGAATCTCCACTTGCAGGTTGACTTTTGTTTACTGCTCTCCAACCATCAGCAATTACTTTACCAATTGAATCGAACTCTGTGTGGTAAGATAAGCTTGCTGGCTGCTGTGGTGCTTCTGCTAATTTTTCTTCTTTACAAGATTGTAATAGAAAAAGAGAAGTTAAAAAAAGTACAAAACTCGAAGAAAGTAAAGTTTTATTTTTCATAAGGCCTTTTTATTATAAACAAAAATTTTTAATTTTTCAGTTCTCAATTATTTTTTACCTGCATAAACTACTTGGTCAATTGCAATTGCATTTGCTCTGCCGTTGTTTCCAGCTTCTTCTACAAAATAACGGAATGCAAAACGACCACGGGTTGGTTCTGTTAACCCTTGAACCGTTGCCTCAAATCTTGTCCAAACATGCGGATATGCTTGACGCACTTGTGCATATTGTGGACTTGCAGGGTTATTAAATACATTCAATAAGAATTCATAATAGAAAGGGTTTATATCCAAAAGAGGTATTGTAAAATCTCCAGGATCTACACCATCACCGCAATTAAGGGTATTGTATTTATTTATTCTTACTTGCATACGATTTACCCAATCGGTATTCCCGTCTAATTGAGAACGAGTGTAAAAAATAATTTTATCTCCATTTTGCAAAATCAAAGAAGGAGACACTGCCCAATTACTAATAACACCAGCTCCAGATGCAGTAGATTGATAGTCTGCATAAAGGTAACCATTACCCGTTACACCAGAATAAGGAGCAAAAGGAATTGTAGTTGGGTTTTGCCAATTACGACGTCCAATAACATCGCTTCTGTTTATCCATCTCCATCCTCTACTATAAGCAGAAGTTGCAGTGTCAAATTCTTCTGCAAATGATTGATCGGGAATAGGTGCAGGTGTTAGTAAGTAGCTATCATCTTTACAAGATTGAAGCAATATAAACGAACAAAAAGCAACTAAAATAAAATTAAAAAACGTGTATTTTTTCATAAGCTTTTAGATAGTGTTGATTACAAAGTGAAAATAAGTATTTTTTTTTAATCAGCGTATATTTTTTTTAAACATTTTTTTTGATTAAACTTGAAAGACACCTACTTGCATTTTTTTGAAAAATGGATTATTGTCTGAAGCTGCAATTGCTTCACTAATTAATGTTCGAGTTTTTAAAGGATTTATGATGTCATCAATCCATAAACGAGCGGCTGCATAGTAGGGTGATGATTGCGAATTATATTTGTCCTGAATTGATTTCAATAATTTTTTTTCTTCTTCTTTATTTAGTTCTTGTCCTTTATTTTTCATTGAACTTACTTGAATTTGCAAAAGTGTTTTTGCCGCTTGATCGCCACCCATTACAGCAATTTTTGCTGTGGGCCAAGCATAAATAAATCGAGGGTCGTATGCTTTACCACACATAGCATAATTGCCTGCACCATAGGAATTACCCAAAATAATTGTAATCTTTGGAACGATTGAGTTAGCAACTGCATTTACCATTTTTGCGCCATCTTTAATAATTCCCGAATGTTCACTTCTACTGCCAACCATAAAGCCTGTTACATCTTGTAAAAAAATCAAAGGAATTTTTTTCTGATTACAGTTTAATATAAAGCGAGCAGATTTATCAGCACTGTCATTATAAATGACGCCGCCCATTTGTAATTCCCCTTTTTTCGATTTTACCAATTTTCGTTGATTGGCAACAATCCCAACTGCCCAACCATCAATTCGTCCGTAGCCGCAAACAATAGTTTTGCCATACTCTTTTTTAAATTCTTCAAATTCAGAATTGTCTACAATGCGTTCAATAATTTCCATTACATCGTAAGGTTTTCCATCTTGCGGTAAAAGATGAAGTAGATCTTTCTCCTCTTTTTTTGGAGCAATTGAATCAATCCGATTAAATCCTGCTTTTTCATTTTTTCCTAACAAAGAAATCATTTTTTTAATATGATCCATACATTCTTGTTCGGTCTTAAATTTATAATCGGCAATGCCAGAAATTTCAGTGTGTGTTTCTGCACCACCCAATGTTTCAATAGTTGCATCTTCGCCAATTGCAGCTTTTACAAGATAGGGACCGGCTAAAAAAATAGATCCATTTCCTTCAACCATTAATGTTTCGTCGCTCATTATTGGTAAGTATGCTCCACCTGCAACACAGGGGCCCATCACCGCTGCAATTTGCGTAATTCCCATGGCACTCATTTTTGCATTGTTGCGAAACACACGACCAAAATGTTCTTTATCTGGAAAAATTTCATCTTGCAGTGGAAGATAAACGCCGGCACTGTCAACTAAATAAATTACTGGTAAATTATTTTCCATTGCAATTTCTTGTAGCCGTAAATTTTTCTTTCCGGTTATAGGAAACCAAGCACCTGCTTTTACGGTTTGGTCGTTTGCAACAATCATGCATTGCCTGTCAGAAATATAACCAATACCACCCACGGTTCCTCCGGCCGGGCAACCACCTTCTTCTGCATACATTTCAAAGCCAGCGAATGCGCCAATTTCAACGAAGGGTTTGTTTTTGTCAATTAAATAAGCAATTCTTTCTCTTGGAGTTAGTTTGTTTTTTTCTTTTTGTTTTGTTGCTGCTTTTTTACCGCCACCTTCAAATATTTTTTCGAGTCGTTGTTGACGAATTACTATCAAATTTTTCATTGCGTATTTAATTACTCTCGCAAAAATAGATTTTTCAACTATACTTTTTTGACTAAATTATTGTTGGGAAAAATTGTCATAGATCCCTAAATAGCTGTAGTAATTTTTAAAAATCATCAATTTTGAGAATAATATTAGTTTTTTAATTTGTTGGCCCTACTTGTAAAAAACCAAGTAAGAAGAACTACTCCTCCAATGGTAAAAATTGAACCTCCAATTATTCTAAGCCAAGTCAAAGATTGAAATTCAATACTGTCAGTAAATGCGCTGCTTCTAGAATACCACAGTCCCTTTTCAGCTGTTTGTTGAAATTGATATACTCCGACAGGGAAAAGGTCAAGAAATATCATAAGCAATAAACCTAAATTAATAGACCAAAATACAATTTTGACAACTTGCGAATGCCACCATGCTTTCTTGATTAGTAGTTGACTACAAAATAAAGCTGCTGCAATTGCAAGATTTCCGTATACACCCATCAATGCAGCATGTCCATGGTTAACTGTTAAATAAGTGCCATGTTCAAAATAGTTTGCAATAGGGAGGTTAATAATAAAGCCCAGCACTCCCGCACCAAAGAAATTCCAAAAATTGACTGCAATTAAAAAAAGGAAAACCTCTTTAAATCCAAATTTACTTTTGGGAGTTACATGCTCATTTGCAGATTCCAATGCTTTAGGTAATTTACTGAATCTCCAAGCTTCCAAAGTGAGCAACACTAAGGGAACAACCTGCAAGGTAGAAAAGACGCTTCCTAATGCCATGGTAAAAACAGGTTTTGCATTCCAATAAAAATTATGCGAAATACCCAATAATCCAGATCCTAAAAACAATAATGTTGCCAAATAAATTACTCGAATAGCCGCCTGTTTATTTACCAATCCCATCATCACCATGAAGAATCCAATAAGCACAGTAGTAAAGACTTCAAAAAATGCTTCTGCCCACATATGAACTACCATCCATCTCCAAAAATCGGCAATGACAAAGTTTGTAGTTGGTGTAAAAGCAAATCCCGAGGAAAGTAATAGGATGATGCTAAAAGTAGAATAGATAAGCCAGTTAGGCAAAGCCCATGGTTGGTTAAGTTTCAAAATTGGTTTCACTCCTCTGTATAGAGTAATCGCCCATAAAATGAAAATAAAGCCAAGCAAAATCTGCCAAATTTTACCAGGCTCAACAAATTCCCAACCTTGATGCCCGGCCCAATACCAATATTTACCTAAATAGCCAAGGGGGCCTAATAGAATTCCAGCTAAGGAGCCTGCCACCAATAAAACGGTTAGCCAATAGATAGTGTTTACTAATTTTAATTGAGCTGCTGACTGTTTCGGAGAAACTAAGGACATCATGAAAAAAGAGCCTCCAATCCAACAAGCCGAAATCCAGATAATGGAAAGTTGCACATGCCAGCTTCTAGTGATGGTAATGGGTAATAATTCCGATAGGTCATATCCAAACCAATTAACAATTCCAACAAAATCATGTACCGTCAAAATGCCTGACAATACTTGAAGTGCAAAAAGCCAAATGGCAGTAAAAAAATATTTAAATGTTGCTTTTTGTATAGCAGAGGGTGTAAAATTGGAGACCTCTTCGGTTGTCATAAAGGACTGTGCATTACTTGTGTAAGTTTCATTATTCAGCTTTTCTAATTTACCGTGATAGTAAAGCACGAGTCCGAGCCCTAATATTAAACCAAACATTCCCAAAATACTCCATAAAATAATAGCAGAAGTTGGGGTATTACCAGCTTGCGGATCAAAGGGCCAGTTATGCGTATAGCTGTAGCTTTCTCCTGGTCTTTCCACGCCGCAAACCCAAGCTCCCCAGAAAAAAAAAGCGGATAGTGCTCTAATTTGAGCACTATCCTTGATGTATCTAATTGATTGGTAAGAAGAAGCGGAGTCGCTTTGTGTAAACTTAGTATTGTAGTAGTGTATCAATGAATTTGCTGCATAGGACTGACCCTCACTTAATAAAACCTGATTGTTTTTTTTGTTATAAAGATTTCTTTTGAGTTCATTTTTTACTTTTTCTGCAACACCTTTTTGTTTCAAATCTTTCTCACTATCGCTCGTTACTATTCCTTGTTCATAAAAAGAATTCATATATAATGCAACTTGGTGTAATGCTTCGGCTGTAAAATCTGGGCCACGATAGGCACCATCGCCAAAGAAACTGCCATACTCCATTAATGCAGATTGTTGGAATGTTGCTTGCCCTTTTAAAATATCTTCTTTAGAAAATACAATTTTGTTTTTATTGTCTACAAATGTTGCAATGGGTGGAGCCTCTGTATATGTATGAATTCCTATCATAGATACACCAAATAAGCTAATCAAAAATATTATTAGCAGAGGAAGCCACCATTTTTTTGGATTAAGAAGATAGCTAAGTACATTGTGTGTAGACATAGTGTGGAATTGTTTTTTGTGAAGGTAATAGATTGTGGATATATTTGTCTTTTTTTGCAAATTAACAGAAAAAAATGATTCATATAACTAAAGTTGTTCGATTTGAAATGGCTCATGCTATTGCTGATTATCCAGGGGACTGCAGAAACATTCATGGGCATTCCTATGAATTACATGTTACAGTAACAGGTCGAAATGTAACTGTCGATGACTTTCTTCTTTATCCAGGCTTTGAGGTAGACTTCAAAGAATTAAAGAAGCTGATTTACGCTTCTATAACAGAATTGCTTGATCATAAAATAATTTTATCATCTCGTTTTCTTTCCGAACATTCAGAAATACAAACAATAGAAAACCTGATAATTTGGGAAATAGAACCAACTGCAGAAAATATTTTAATTTTTATAAAAAATAAACTGATAGCTACGCTACCTGAGTATATTAAATTAGAAAACCTAAAAATTTTCGAAACACACGATTCATATGCAGAGTGGTATTCCAATTCTTTGGTTTAACTTGTATAAAAATATAAGTAGTATATGTTATCTAAATCTGCAGAATATGCTTTGAGGGCAGTAATGTTAATTGCACAAAAAAGTACTGAGAAAAAGAAAATGAGTTTAAAAGAAATTGCAAAAGCAATAGGGTCTCCTCAAGCCTATACAGCAAAAATTCTTCAACAACTTACTACGGGAGTCGGTATTGTTCAATCAGTCAGGGGGCCTAATGGAGGCTTTTATATAACAGATGAAGCTAAGATGTTTCCAATTAGCAGCATTCTCAATGCAATTGGAGGATGCGAGTGGTTAAATACTTGCATTTTAGGATTAAGTGATTGTTCGGAAAAGAGGCCATGCCCTTTGCATTCACAATACAAGCATATAAAACCAAAATTAATTTCCATGTTTGAAAACAGGACTATCGCTGATTTGGTAAAGGAAACAGCAAAAGAAGGGATTGTATTATCCTCAAAAAAAGAATAAAATACGATGCGACAGCTACAACTGAGAGAGATGAAATTGTTGGATGAAACAAGATGTTAATATATTTTCTCTGCAATCCCTTTACTGATAAGTACTTCAACGGAAAATAAAAAAGACAATTCTTCGAAGAATTGTCTAAAATATTACAAAGTGCCCGAGACTGGAATCGAACCAGCACATCCTTGCGAACGGCAGATTTTGAGTCTGCTGCGTCTACCAATTCCGCCACCCGGGCTAAAGGGGTGCAATATTACAGCAATCTGTTTAATTGTTGTTGAATTCGTTGTAAGTATTTTTTTTTGAAATAATAATCTTTCACTTGCAACAATTCTTTTTCGGTAGAAATACCATCTTTATAATTTTCTATAATTTCTTTAACAGGGTTATAAATTTCATTTTCTAAATTATGGAGTGCTATTTGCCAATTATTATCCTCATTGGCTGCTATTTCAATTTGTTCATTTATGTCCATTACTTGCAATAAAAAAATAGGAGGGAGTTCATATTTTTCTTCTTCAACCAATAACCCTTTCAGTTGTAAGAGATATTTAATGGTTTCTAATGGGTTTTTGAAAATATTAAATCCTTTATTTAAAGCGGCTGATTTTTCTAAAATAGATTCTTGGATTTCTGATGATTGATTGATAAAGTAATCAGGATGAAATTTTTTACTTAATTCAAAATATTTATGTGGAAGAAATTTTTGCTCTATTTGTAATTGAATAGGAATTTCGAAAAGTTCAAAATAATTCATTTTATACTTTATAGATTTTTTTAAAATTATATTTGTCTGTCTGCAAATGTACGCTTATGAAAAAAATAGGGCTTATAAAAGAAGGAAAAATTCCAGCAGATAATCGTGTTGCATTAACGCCGGATCAATGCAAATGGGTTCATAAAAACAGAGATGATGTACAAATTATTGCACAGCCTTCAGAAAATAGATGTTTTTCAGATAAGGAATACAAAGCAGCGGGAGTGGAACTTAGAGAAGATTTAAGTGATTGTGATATTCTATTGGGGATTAAAGAAGTTCCTGTAAATCTATTATTACCGAAAAAAACTTACTTATTTTTTTCACATACTAAAAAGCAGCAGAAGAGTAATCAAAAATTACTACAAACAGTACTTGAAAAAAATATTTCTTTAATTGACTATGAATGTTTTGAACACGAAGATGGTCAGCGAGTAATTGGGTTTGGTTTTTTTGCAGGAGTCGTAGGCGCACACAATGCAATGATGGCTTACGGAAACAGAACTGAAAAGTTTAAGTTGGATAGAGTTTACAAACAGAAAAATTTACAGGAATTAATACACACTTATTTTGGGTTGAAAATTCCGAATGTAAAAATTGCTGTAACCGGATCGGGAAGAGTGGCACATGGGATTTTAGAGATTATGAATTTAATGGGAATTACAGAAGTTGAACCATATGATTATTTAAGTAAAACATTTACTTATCCCATTTATACACAATTGAAAGGTGCTGATTTGTATGAGAATTCCATCTCTAAAAAATACAATCGGCAGGAATTTCACGAAAAACCAGAACTGTATCGATGTAAATTTATGCCCTACATAAAACAAACAGATATTTTACTCAATGGAATTTATTGGGATAAAAATGTTCCGCGTCTTTTTGAAAAGGACATCGTTGCTTCGAACGATTTTGCAATTCAAACAATTGCAGATATTACGGATGATGCTGGTGGTTCAGTGCCAATAAATTTAGGCGATCAAACAATTGAAAATCCTATTTACGGTGTAGATAAAATAAGTTTTGAAAAGACTAATCCTTATCTCAATTCATCAGTCGATATTATGGCGGTGGGCAATTTGCCTAATGAATTGCCGCGAGATGCAAGCCGATATTTTGGTGAGCAGTTTATTAAATATATTTTGGAAGATTTAGTTACGAATGGATCGCCAATCCTCGATAGAGCAACGATTACAAAGAATGGAAAGCTAACGCCACACTTTCAATATCTGAGCAATTTTGCTGCAGGCAAATTATAATTTCAGGTAATAATCTTTCAATAAAGAAATGAATTCTCTTGTGTATAGTTTTTCTTCATCACAAATTGAAATTTCATTAATTATAGGTTCTCTGTTGTCGGCATCATTCTCAATTTTACCGTGAATTAGTATTCTGAAAAAATCGTGTTTTGTTGATTGGCGAACATATGTTTTCGTAATGATTTTGAAATGATACTGATGAAAAATTGGATGAATTTCTATATCCCTTTTGTAAGGAAGTAACATACAAAAAGTTCCATCATTAGATAGATTAGTTTTTATAATTTGAAACAAATTTTTCAAATTCAATCCTTCGTCATGGTGTGCTATATTTTTTTTTATGTTGTTCGATTTTAAATCATTTTCATAAAATGGTGGATTGCAAATGATAAAATCAAATAATTTCGGGAATGAAAAATTTATAACATTTTCATTTATTACATTCAATTTTTCTTTCCATGGAGTTGCTGCAAAATTTGTAGCAGCTTGCATTGCAGCATTTTTATCAATTTCAATTGCATTGATTGAATGTGTTTGATTTTTTTGAATCAACATTAGGCTCAACAAACCTGTTCCTGTTCCAATATCTAAAATAGTCTTAGTTTTTTCTGGCAATTGCTTTAATTGCATTGCAGTCCAAGCTCCGAACAAACAAGCATCTGTTGTTATTTTCATTGCACAGTTTTGCTGATGCACAGTGAATTGTTTGAATCTAAAAAAAGAGTTTGACATTAAACAGACTTATGCTTTTACTAGTAAATAATTTCAAGCAACTGTTTTTGCATTTGTGGGAAAAGAAAGTTCATTGAATTGTTTGTGAAGAAATTTATAATAACCTGTAATGGCAATCATGCCAGCATTATCTGTACAAAATTCCATTGGAGGGATAAAAGTATTCCAGTTTTTGGCAATTCCCATTTCTTCAAAATTCTTTCGAAGTCCACTATTGGCAGCTACTCCGCCAGCAATGCAAATATTTTTACAATTAGTAATTGAAGCAGCTTTATTTAATTTGTTCAATAAAATAGTAACAATTCTATTTTGAATAGAAGCACAAATATCATTTCTATTTTCTTCGATAAATTGTTTTTTCTCCTCTTCTGTTGCTAAAAATTCTTTTTTATAAATTGTACTCTTTCCAGCATTTTGAAGAAAATAAAGAATGGAAGTTTTTACACCACTAAAACTAAAGTTTAATTCCGGAATTTGCGGTTCAGGAAATAAAAATCGATTTGCATTTCCAAGTTGCGCATATTTATCAATTAATGGTCCACCGGGGTAGGGAAGTCCCAAAAGTTTTGCCGATTTATCATATGCTTCACCGGCAGCATCATCAATCGTTTCGCCAATTACTTTCATTGAAATGGGTGATTCGCAAAGTACAATTTGTGTATGTCCGCCACTTACAATCAAACATAAAAAAGGAAACGATGGTTTTTTTTCCGGAATTAAATTTGCTAAAACATGTGCTTCTAAATGATTAACTGCAATTAAAGGTTTGTTGAGTGAAAGCGCTAATGATTTTGCAAATTGAGAACCAATTAATAAAGATCCAATTAATCCGGGAGAAGCGGTATAAGCAATACCATCGATCTGATGTAATTCGCAATCTGCAACTTTCATTGCTTCGCTCATTACTGGAACAATATTTTGAATATGTGCTCTGCTTGCAAGTTCAGGAACTACGCCTCCGTATTTTTCATGCACTTTTTGGGTGGCAATAATGTTTGAAAGGATCTGACCGTCTTTACAAATAGAAACGGAAGTTTCATCACAACTCGATTCGATTGCAAGGATGGTTAGCGGCATTTATCAATTTTTTTCAAAGGTAGGAAAGATGCAATTTCAATTTTTTATTTACTTCTAATAGCTACTACAGGGTTCATTCTTGCTGCCATTGAAGCGGGAATGATTCCTGCTAAAATTCCAACAGCAAAACAAATGCTAACTGCAGAAATAAGATTACTTATCGAAATAAAAATGGGAAAATCGAAAACATTTGATAATATTTTTGTCAATATAAAAACGAGTAGTATTCCAATAATCCCACCAATTAAACAAAGAAAAGCTGCTTCAATTAGAAATTCAGTGAGGATTATACGACTCTTTGCGCCGATAGCTTTTTTTAAACCAATTTGACCTGTTCTTTCTTTTACACTTACAAACATAATATTTGCGACGCCAAATAAACCAACGATCAAGCTAATTCCTCCAATGATTGCTCCTCCCATATTTATACCAGCAAAAGCATCGCTAAAAGCTGCACTCCAATCATTTACATCGTTTAATGTAAAATCATCTTCCTGTCTAGGGCTCAATTTTCTTACTGCACGCATTGTCCCTTTTAAATCATCTTTTAAAGCAGCACTTGCAAATCCATCTTTACCTTGAACAAGAATAAGTGGGTCGGCACCTCTTTCATCCATAATTGTTCTAGCAAATCGGTATGGCATAATGATACATTTATCAAATTGCCAACCTCCTAAAAGTTGATTTCCCTGTTTTTTAATTACTCCAATTACAATTCCTTTTTTCCCTTTTACTTCTATTAATTTTCCCAATGCTCTTTCTATTGTTAAAAAAAGTTCTTCGGCAACTTCGTTTCCAATTACAAAAGAATTATTCCCTTCTTGAAATTCTACATCAGAAAAATACCTACCTAATTGAATATCCACTGCTTGTATTTTATTGAAATCTTTTGTAAAGCCATACATCAAAACTGATTTCAAAATACTACCTTGAAATTCTGCATCCGCTTGAATGTTTATTTTGAATGCAGCATTTTTAGCAGAATGAGTTCTTTCTAATATTGCTTCAACTTCTGCATGTTTTATGGCAGGTCGCTTTATATATTTCCACCAAGGGAATTCGCCTCCACCGCCTTGGCTATAATCCCATTTGTCAACATAAATCGTATTGGTGCCAAAGGATTTGATTTCGTTTTGAATATTTTGTTCAAGACTATTTAGCGTTGCCATTACGCTGATAATGCAAAAAATTCCAATTGTTATTCCGAATAGTGAAAGGAAGGTGCGGAGTTTATTTTTCCACAATTCCTGCAAAGCCATTTTTAAACTACTGGTAATGATTTCAATGTTTCGAAGAAGCATAAGCAAATTTAATTACTGTGCGCTTTTTTAAGAAACTTATTTATGTCAATGGTAACTTAAAAAGCTAAACGGTAGAATTATCAGTCAAAGAAATAAAAAATCCTAACCTACCTTTGCGAACTTTATGAAATACCAGAAAGAAATTCGCAAACGAAGAACTTTTGCCATTATTAGTCACCCGGATGCGGGAAAAACAACTTTAACGGAGAAACTGCTTTTGTTCGGAGGAGCTATTCAAGTTGCCGGTGCGGTGAAAAGCAACAAAATTAAAAAGTTTGCTACCAGCGATTTTATGGAAATAGAAAGACAGCGTGGAATTTCTGTAGCTACTTCCGTAATGACATTTATGTATCAAGATATTTTCATTAATCTTTTAGATACTCCTGGTCACAAAGATTTTGCAGAAGATACTTACCGAACATTGACTGCGGTTGATAGTGTTATTTTAGTAATTGATAGTGTAAACGGTGTAGAAGCGCAAACCAAAAGATTGATGCAAGTATGTAGAATGCGTGCAACTCCTGTTATTGTTTTTATTAATAAAATGGATAGAGATGGAAAGAACCGATTTGATTTGCTCGAAGAAATTGAAAAGGAATTAGCAATTCAATTACATCCGATGACTTGGCCAATAAATAGTGGAAAAGAATTTAAAGGCGTTTATAATTTACACGATAAAAATTTAAGATTATTTGCTGCAAATACGAAAGGAGTTGAAGAAGAATTGATTTCTGTTGAAAATAGCGGCGATAAAATTCTAACAGAAAAATTAGGAGAAAAAGATGCTGCTACTTTAAAAGAAGATATTGAATTGGTGGATACGGTTCACGGCGAATTAAATAATAAAGAATATTTAGCGGCAAATGTGGCGCCGGTTTTCTTTGGAAGCGCAATTAACAATTTTGGTGTAAAAGAAATGTTGGATACATTTATTCGGATTGCGCCAACTCCAAGTAATAGAGAAACTTCTGTAAGAGAAATAAATGTTCACGAAGAAAAATTTAGTGGTTTTGTTTTTAAAATTCATGCCAACTTAGATCCGAAACACAGAGATCGAATTGCTTTTATGCGTGTTTGCAGTGGAAAGTTTGAAAGAAATAAATATTATCATCATGTTCGATTAGATAAAGATATTCGATTTAGCAATCCGTATTCTTTTATGGCAAGAGAAAAAAGTATGTTGGAAGACGCTTTCCCCGGCGATGTGGTGGGTTTGTTTGATACCGGAAATTTCAAAATTGGAGATACACTTACCGAAGGGGAAAGTTTTTTCTTTACCGGAATTCCAACTTTTTCTCCCGAAATATTTAAAGAAGTTGTCAATAAAGATCCAATGAAAACAAAACAATTGGAAAAAGGGTTATTGCAATTAACGGATGAAGGAGTTGCCCAATTGTTTACACAACATGGTGGGAATAAAAAAATAATTGGTTGCGTTGGCGAACTTCAATTTGAAGTAATTCAATACCGTCTTTTGCACGAATACGGTGCATCCGTGCAATTTAATAGTTTACCATTTTACAAAGCTTGTTGGATTTCGAGTAAAGATGCAAATAAATTAAACGAGTTCATTCGCTTCAAGCCCGGCCATGTTGGTGTTGATAAAGATGGTTATTTGGTTTATTTGGCAAACAGCGAATGGTTTTTAAATACAGAAAGAAATAATAATCCTGATATTGAATTTAATTTTACGAATGAAGTGCATAAAAATTCAAAATAATGATTTACGAAACGGAGCGATTATTAATAAGGCAATTTACTACGAACGATCAAAATAATTTTTTTCAATTAAATGGGGATGAGCAGGTAGTTCGCTATATTAGACCAGTTAAAACTTTTGATGAAAGCAATCAGCGATTACAGGAAATTATAGAAACTTACGATAAAACTCCGTTGCTTGGCGGATGGGCAGTGGAATTAAAATCAACAGATATTTTTATTGGAATGATGGCCGTTTTTCCAATTGAAAAATCTACAAATATTCAATTGGGTTATTCATTGATTCCAAAATATTGGGGAAGGGGTTATGCTACTGAAATAGCCAATCTTGGAATAAAACATGCTTTTAATGTAGTCAAACTTTCAACATTATTTGCAACTTGTGAAGTTGAAAATTCAGCTTCCTTAAAAGTGTTGCAAAAAACAGGGTTTGTAAAAGAAAAACTTTATAGGGAAGATGAAAAAGAAGTATTGCTTTTAAAAATCACAAACGAAAATTTCATCAATACTTTGGCGTAATACCTGTGTAATTATGCGGTGTAATTTTTTTCAATTCTTGTTTTATTTTATTACTAATAGAAAGTGAATCAATAAAATTGTGAAGCAATTGTTTGTCTATTTTTTTATTTCCTCTTGTTAATTTTTTTAAGGCTTCATACGGATTAGGAAATTTTTCTCTTCTTAGAATAGTTTGAATGGCTTCGGAAACAACAGCCCAATTATTTTCCAAATCTTCATAAATTGCTGAATCGTTTACAACTAATTTTCCAATACCTTTTTCAATGGATCGAATGGCGAGAACGGTGTGTGCAAAAGGAACGCCAATATTGCGCAACACGGTGGAATCCGTTAAATCGCGCTGAAGCCGCGATACCGGAAGTTTTGCTGAAAAATGTTCAAACAGTGCATTTGCAATTCCTAAATTTCCTTCGGCATTTTCAAAATCAATTGGATTTACTTTATGCGGCATTGCCGATGAACCAACTTCTTTTTCGTTGATTTTTTGGTTAAAATAATTCATGGAGATGTAGGTCCAAAAATCTCTACATAAATCAATTAAAACCGTGTTGATTCTTTTCATTCCGTCAAAATGCGCAGCCAAATTATCGTAATGTTCTATTTGAGTAGAATATTGAATTCGAGATAATCCTAATTTTTTATTTACAAAATTATTGGCAAATTTTATCCAGTTTGTTTTTGGAAATGAAACATGATGTGCATTGAAATTTCCTGTTGCGCCACCAAATTTTGCAGTGAAAGGAATCGTTACTAAAAGGTCAATTTGATTTTGGATGCGTTCAACAAAAACCATCATTTCTTTCCCCAAACGAGTTGGAGAAGCAGGCTGGCCGTGTGTATGCGCTAATACAGGAATATTTCCCCATCGTTTAGCTAATAATAATAATTGCGTAGAAAGATTTAGAACCGCAGGTAAATAATTAAATTCAATTGCATGTTTCCAAGAAAGTGGGATAGCTGTGTTGTTAATGTCTTGCGAAGTGAGCGCAAAATGTACCCATTCAGCAATTGCGCTATCGCCTGATTTTTTCAATTCATCTTTTATAAAATACTCAACAGCTTTTACATCGTGATTTGTAGTTGCTTCAAGGTCTTTAATTATTTGCGCTTTGCTATTGTCGAATTCCGAATCAATTTTTAGAAGTGTTTTTTTTGCTTTTGTTGTTAGGTTAAAAATTTTACTTTCATGCAAAAACAAAAGGTATTGAATTTCAACATGAACTCTATACTTAATTAAAGCATATTCGGAAAAATATTCTTCCAATTGATTTACTTGCTGCCTGTAGCGGCCATCAATCGGTGAAATAGCTGTCAGAGAATTTAATTTCATATTTTGATTTTGCGTTTTGCTGCAATTATCTTTACCAACAAAAATAACTCAATTGAACAAGATTAAAGTAGGAATTGTAAGTTACCTCAATACGTTGCCATTAATTTATGGGTTGCAAAAACTTTCAATAAATAAAAAAATAGAATTGATAGAAAGTTTTCCAAAGCAATTAGTTGAACTTTTTAAAAATAATGAAATTGAACTTGGATTGTTGCCTGTAGCGGCTTTAAAAGATTTGGAAACGTATCATTTAGTTGGGAATTATTGCATAGCTACTGATGGAACTGTTGGAACGGTTTGTTTATTTAGTGATGTAAATTTAGAAGATATAACAACCATTTATCTCGATTATCAAAGTAGAACATCTGTTGAATTGTTGAAATGGCTTTTGAAAAATTATTGGAAAATAAATCCAAAATTAATTGCTGCTACCGATGATTCTTTTCGTGAGAAAATAAACGGAACAACAGCCGGATTAATTATTGGAGACAGGGCTTTTGAACAACGAAAAATTTCAAAATACACTTTCGATTTAGGAAGTGAATGGAAAAAAGCAACCGGCTTTTCTTTTGTATTTGCTGTTTGGGTTAGCAAGAATAATTTGTCGCCTGAATTTATTAAAGAATTTGATACGGCAAATGCATTTGGTTTGAACCAATTGGATGAAATTGTTGCCAACAATCCGTATGAATTGTATGATTTGAAAAAATATTTTACAGAAAACATTTGCTATAATTTGGATGAAGAAAAACGAAAAGCGATGAATTATTTTTTAAGTGAAATTGAAAAATAAAAATATTTTAAATTGTTATCCAACTTTCTGGAATAAGATCTTGCGTATCCTTCGGCCCTTTATTAAACCATTTTTTTGGCGCGATTATAATTTTATTTGGGTTGTTATTTAACCAAGCGCCCCACCAGCTAAAACTACTGTTTGCAATTATATTGTGTTGACAACAACTCATTAAGTACAAATCTTCAAATTGATGATTCGTAATTTCATCGGAAACATAAGTAGCTTCCGGTAAAATTAGATTTTCTTTTATCCAATTAATATCGTCTGAGAAAAAATAGAATTTAGGGTTTTGAGTTTTTGATTTGATGAGTTCGATTGCTTGGTGGTAGTAGGTTATGGGCAAAACACCTAAAACGTCAAGTGAAACTTTAGCAAGGTAGTCACCTCTTCTTATGTGGATTGAAATAGAATTTTGTTTCTTTAATTCTGAAAGAAAAGCGGAAAATTTTATTTCAAAATTTTTGTCAATTGAAAAACCATTACGAATTTCTTTTCGATATAAGTTAAAATATTTTTCTGATTGCCATAAACCTTTCAGATAATTATTTGGTCCAGCTTTAAAAAAGTTGGGGTCGTAATGGAAAAAAGGTTCTCTATAAATTTTTCGTTTATAATTGGACTTAACTCTATTAATTATTTTTGAAAATATAGAAATTTTTGTGTAGGAATTAATTAAATATTCTTCTGCGGTTTTATCCGATATATTGAAATAATGTAAATCAAATGGTCTTTTGTTTAATTCTGTTGGTAAAGATTTATTTTCTGCAGAAGTAATATCAAGTTTTAGTTCTACTTTATGGTAAAGCGATAAACTTTTTGCAGCTGCATATTGAAACATTTGATTGCCAATTCCGCCATTCAATTCAACCAGAATCATATCTTCGTGCTTATTGATTAAGTACAAAAATATTATATCCTGTAAAAGTCATGGGAATAAAAAATGGAATAGTTGAGAAACTTGAAAAACTTACCGGATTGCTTACCGGGAAAGAAAAACAAAATGCAGAAGTTAGGTTTTGGCAAAAAGAGATTCATAAATATTTGAAATGGTACAATGGAGAAATTAAAGAATTGTACAACCATATTTCACCAACTGTTAACAAAACAAAAGCATATACACCGGAGTTGTCGGCTATATTAACTTTTTTTGAAGTCCATCAAAAGCAAAAATATTTAGGGGATCTTTGTCTTGAAAGAAATGAATTTTCCGGTCAAAAAGTTATAGATATTGGATCCGGGCCTTTTCCAAGTGCACTGTGTTTTGAAAATTGTGATGTGTATTGTCTTGATCCTTTATTTGACAGATATATTGCTGCAGGATTTCCGCTTCATTGCTATGAAAATAGAGCAAGATTTGTACAAGCAAAAGCAGAAAATGTTCCTTTTGAGGATTCATTTTTTGACACGGTTATCTCAGCAAACGCAATTGACCATGTTGATGATTTTGAAAAAACAGCACAAGAAATAAAACGAATTCTTAAATCCGATGGCAGGTTTCGGATGCATGTACATTATCATTCAAAAACAACAACAGAGCCAATAGAATTGAATGATGAAATTTTTTTGAAAAATTATTCATGGGTTTCAAATCTTAAAAAACTAAGTGAATCAAAAGAAAAACTTGGCACAGTGCTTACTGATTCAAGTGAGAAATATGTTGTGTGGGGAAATTGATAATTAACTCACTCAGGTATATTGAATTTCAGTTGATACGTGCATTTTATCTTAATAATACCATTTTCTTTGATTCAATGACTTCATGATCAATAAGAAGTGAATAAATATATGTGCCGGCAGATAAAATACCTTTTTGGACAATGACTGATCCTTTCCCATTAGATGGGATCGGAATTTCTTTTATTGATCTTCCTGAAACATCAGTAATTTGTATAGTCGCAGACTTAACTTCTTTTGGCAAGTAAAATTTTATTTCTGTATTTACATTGAAAGGGTTTGGGATGTTTTGATAAAGGATTGCTTGCTCAGTTTTTTTTAATCCAATATCCTGGCGGTAAATCATTTTTTTTAAGATTTCCAATTCTTTTTTCAAATTTTCAATTTCTTTATCTAATACTTTATTTTGTACAAAGAATGAATTGTCTCTAAAAATGTTTCCTGCTGCATCAATTACAAGAAGAGAACCCTTTCCACCAGGGAGATTTTCATGCCTTACTGATCCAACTGTATGAAAATCAGCAGTAGGCTCTTCCCCCCAAGCTAAACGAAAACCTACTCTATCAGCGGTTGATATTGTAAACATTTTCATTGGGAAACCAATATTTTTAGGAATCAGACGTGGAGTGATAAACAGAGACTGAGTGTTGGAAATTCCTATGTCATAAAAATTGTTTCCTCCATCCGAATTTGTGTTTCCTTGGTTTAACCTTATAAGCCTTCCCAGTGTATTATTATTACCTGAATTATTGGAAAAAATCATACCAGAAATATCGCTGTTAATGAAGACTGGTAGAGAAAGCCCCACTACATCTCTGCTCCAAACAAAAAAATTGGTCAAATTTGTTGTGTCAGAAGATACGCCAACTTCTACAGGGCTTACATTTCTTGTAAAACCAACTGGAGTGAACTCTTTACTAATTGAAAACCTTCTTTTGTTATTAACTTTAAATATGACAGATTGATTATTTGTAGTACCTATGAAATTTGTACCATCAACAATATTATTATTGCCATTAATTAACCATGTATTAGACGTACCAAAAGTAGAGGCATCTCTCCAAAATACATTTCCTGAAGGATCAGTTACTAAAATTTGGGTTAGTAGGTTTGCGTTTGTAAGGTTTTCGTGTCGTAATGTACCATTTGTGTGTAATTGCGCTGTTGGTAAATTAGTACCTATACCAATATTTATTGGAGTTGGAGTTAGTGAAGAGTTAACTGCATTAAGGTTATTACCGCTGTTACCTACCCATCCTTGTGAAAAAGTTTGTACGTTGACAAACAAAAATAATCCCAAACACCAAATGATGTAGTTAGACTTAGCCATAAAAAAATAGTTTTATTGTTAAAATTAGAATTTTAATTAAAACTAAGTTTCTTGCTATTTCATATCAATATCAGGTTTATATCTGTGCTATAATAATTATTGATGAACAATAATGACTTTAACTGCGTATTGTTAATGTCTAAATTTTTCAAAGAAATCATTTTTCTTTCGTATTGACACTTCAATAGTAGTTTTATCAACCATCTCTACATATCCTCCTCGACCTTTATAATATTTTTTAATAAAATTAATATTGACAATATGCGAGTGATGAATTCGACAAAAAATGATCGTAGGTAATATATCTTCAAATTCTTTCAAACTTTTTGAGACCAGTTCTTTCTTTTTCCCTTCAATAAATACATTTGTATAGCTTCCCTCTGCTTGTATATGCATGATGTTATTAATATCTTCAAATTGAAAACCATCTGCTGTAGGGAGACCAATCTTACGGATAGCAGCATTTTCTTTCTTAAAATTATTAAGCAAAGATTTGATTCTTATATTTCTTTCTTCGGGTCTCACTGTTTATTTCCAAATTAAAATTATCCAAATCAATTTGTCGCAAATTAGTTTTTGTATAATCCGAAGTGTCAAACTTTATTGTTGTGTTATTTTTAACAGCAATTGCTTTTCCAGTTGCATATTGGAAAAGTTAATTACCAAGTCCTCCTGTGAGTTTTACAATTATCATTTTTTTCTTGCGAATACATGAATTCCAAAACAAACAAGTTCGGAAGATCCATTATCTTTTGTTGAAAGTTTTTGCAAAAGCCAAAGGTTTAAATGAATTACTAATCGTTTAAAAATAGTTAAGTTTTGATTTGCATATTTTTTAGCAACCGACTTTATTCGTCTGTTTTCTTGTGCAATAAATTCAAAAAAATTTCCATTGAATTGCATTTCTGCGATTTCAAAATTGTTATTGGGTAAATGTTTTTCGTAAAAAAATCGACTAAGCCCTGATGAAAAATGATATGGAGCAAAATGTGTAAGACTGGTGAATGGCGCAGTTATTAGTAAATATCCACCCGGCTTTATTAATCTTCCAAATTCTTTAATGGCAGCAACAGGATCCGGAATATGTTCCAACACTTCTGTACAAAGAATTGCATCTACAGAATTGTCAGTAAGTGGAATAGCAGTAATGTCGGAAACAATATCCAATTTTGAATTATCCCATTTGCCGGTTTGCAAACCCACTTCGCCATCGCCTTGGTATTGACCAAAATCTTGTGCAATATAGTTGAGATGACTACAATATTTTTTAAACTGACTTTCACCAGCACCTGCATCCAGTACGGTTAATCCTTTTGGTATTTTTAATAAGCTGGATTCAATCCATTTGATTCTTACTTCTTCGTTTTGGGTTCCTACTGTAAACATTATTCTCTATTTTTTTTAAACCAAAAACAACCACAACCATAATTTTGTTTTTTTACTAATTCACTATTTGCGTTTGAAATTAATCCACCGGAATCAGGGATCAAAGAAAATTCAAATAAACTTAATGAAGAAAAGTAATCTTTAATTTGTTCGAAACTATAAATTCTGTGTGCATTAAATTCAATTCTTGGTTTACCAACAGGAACAACAATTAATAAATCGCCACCTGGTTTTAAAACTCGTATTAATTCTTTCATTGCTTTGATATCTCCAAGCGGATCAAGTGCATCGCCATAACGACCCAACCCGATATGTTCAATTGTGTGCATGCAAGAAAGAGATGCGATTGAATCATTTAGGAAAGAAAGTGTTTTCAAATCTTCAAAATGAGATTCCAAATTATTTAATTGCAAAGAAGCCGGACGGTAATCGTAAAATTTTACAGGAATAAATGCCGATACAATAGTGCTAAAACTTAAGATGGAAGAGATGTCAACATGCACTACTGGCTTAGTTTTGGCTAAAATTCGAGCCGCCCAAGCCGGGTGATAAATATAGTGTTGGTCAAAAGGCGTTGATTTTATTTTATCTGTAATGCAGGGATGAATATCTTTCATAGTTACAGAAAATCTTCCATCATTTTTGTTTTTAAATTTTTGTAAATCAACATAAAAATAAAAAAGATGAAATATTTTTTTGGGAAAACGAATGAGCATATCTTTCGCTAGTTGAATGCATTTATCTTTAAGAAACATTGTATTTATGGTTTAGTATGAAAGTCGGGCATTTACTTTTTTTAAATATGCTAAAGAATCTTCGTTTATTAATTTTCGATTTTCAGTTTGTGGAATTTTTAAAATGGTTTTCCAAATTTTTATAAAGCTGATAAAATCAAAATTAGTTTTTCTTAAAAAATAAAGTGACCATAAAAAAGATGTTGAATAAAAATAAATTTTTGGCAAATATCGCCAAGCAACTTTTGATTTGTTCACCCAAAGCATTTGCAATTTTTCTTTTTTGGGACTTCTTCCCAATGGAGATTCTTTGTGATGAAGTACAATTGAATTGGTGTAACTGATCGAATAACCTTCATTCAAAATGCGATAGGAGAGATCGTATTCTTCCATTCCATAAAAAAAATCATCTGGGTAAAAACCTGTTTTATTTAAAACCTCTTTTTTAATTGCATGCGCACAGCCAGGGTAGTAGTAGGTTTCAAAGAAAGATTTATTTTTATATGCGTGAAAACATTTATGTGGAAAAGCATTTTTCTGAATCAACTTTGTTTCTTCGTATAAAACTTTGAACGACACAATTGCTGTTTCTCGATCAGAATTTTTAGCATAGAAAAATTGTTCCAATTTTTCAAAACAATCTTTTGTTTGAATTGTAGTGTCATCGTCAACAACTAATAAAATCGGGGCAGTGGATTGTTGGATTGCAAAATTTCTTCCTTTCGAAACTCCCAAATTTTCATTCGCAACAATGTATTTAATTGGAACTTGTAAATTTTTGTCGATTAATTCTTGAACCGATGAATAATCAACGGTTGATTTATTGTTGACAATGATTACTTCTTCTAAAAATTCTTCTTTTTTTTCTAATGCACAAATGGAGGTAAGCAAATCTAATAATTCAGCCGGCCTATTATAGGTTATGATTATAAATCCAAAAAGTTTCATTGGTAATTTATTTTAAACTTGCAAACAAAGTTCTATAACTATTTTGAAATTTTTCTAAACCGAAATTAGTATTTGCATATTTAATATTGTTGATTGAAATTTGATGTAATAAATTACGTTCATTGTATAATTTTTCAATAAACAGAACCGCTTCTTTTACAATTTGTTTTTCATCTTTAATTGAAGTAAACAAAAAACCATTTTCTGAATTTATGATATGAAGTTGTACATCGCCAACTGGTGTTGCAACGATTGCGCAACCTTTTGCCATGGCCTCCATCACTACCATTGGAAAACCTTCTGTGTCTGAAGTCAATAGCAAAATAGCTGCATTTACATATTGTTCATTTATTGATTTTTCGTCATTCAAATTGCCCAGAAATTTAATAAATGGAAATTCAACTTCGGCAATAAATTCAGAAACGTCACCCATGAACACAAATTGAATATCTTTGTTTGTTTTTTGTAATTCTTTAGCAATCTGACCTAATAAATAAATTCTTTTTTCTTTACTTCCTCTTCCAGAATAGAGGACAGTAAAAGAATTGGAAGATTTTGTTTTTTCAGTTTCTGAAATGGAAATTCCATTTGGAATATAAATTATTCTTTCAAAAAATTTTGCAGGAATTCCTTTTTCAAAATATAATTGTTGGTGATCTTCAATCCTTTTTTTACTAATCATTATTGTCTTTGTAATAAAAGGTAAAAACGGAATTCGAATAAAAGAAAAACTATTCAACGAATGAATAAGTTCTATTTGAGCGATATTTTTTTTTATCCACGGACTTATTTTATAACCAAAATTGCATTGACCGTTAAAAACAATTGGCTTTTCTTTTTGTTTATTTATATAACCGGAAACAATCCCTCTAAAAATCAAGTTTAGAAAATAAAATTCTTTATGGTCGGTGAATTTAGAAATATCTAAAATTTTACAATTTGAATTTTGGAATTGAAATAGGAAACGTTTGTCAATAGATTTTCTTGTAAAAAAAATGATACAATCCGAACTGCCGGTTGTTTGTGTTATTTGTGCATGTACATTTTCAGCTCCACCAGTATGGTAAAAAGGAAAACAAAAGAAAATTCGATATTCTTTTTCTAAAGGATTAAAATATGCAATAATTTTTCCCAATAAAATAAATGGGAAAATGAAAACATTTTCAACAATTCTTTTTATGATTAGAAAATTATACATGCTTTGAAAATAAAGATTTAATCCATTTAAAACAACCTTTTGTAAGATCTATGATTGCTCCCACAAGAACCATTGTGGTAAAATAATTAATTCTTCTGGAATAAAATTCAGTTCGCAAAAATTCAATTTTCATTCGAAAATGGGATAAGAAAAGAGATGAATTTTTTATATAAAGATTTGTGATGGAATGATTATGTACGCGGTAATACAAGAGTTTTTCATTCAATTTTGCAATAGAATAATTTTTATTTAATAAACGTAACCATAAATCGTAATCTTCCCGGTTTTTACAATTGTAATTATAAAGATTTTCTTTTGCAATTTCTGTTCGAATCATAATTGAAGGATGCGCAATACAGTTTTGAAATGGCATTGTATTTTTTATGTCAGTTGGCAAAATAGTTTTTAAATCGAGCTCCCAATTTTCTGCTATTTCACCATTTTTATTTATAAAATTTACAGTTGTGGCAACGACTGCAATATTTTCATTTGCGCTTAAAAATTGAACTTGTTTTAAAAACCTTTCAGGATGACAAATGTCATCTGCATCCATTCGAGCAATGTATTTTCCTTTGGCTATATTAATGCCAAAATTCAAAGAAAAAATTAAGCCTTTGTTTGTTTTATTTTTATGATAAACAATTCTCGAATCATTAAATGAGTTTATGATTTGTTCGCAATTATCTGTGCTTCCATCGTTAATAATTATTAATTCAAAATCGCTGAAATGCTGATCTGTCAAAGATTGTAAAGCAGTTTTTAAATAGGCGGCGCTATTATAAATTGGCAGCAAAACACTAATTGTGGGACTGTTCATGAATAGAATTTCAATTTAATTCAACAATTAATTTGCTTTCATTTTTGGTCTTTTTTTTATTTCAAAAGCTATTCCCCCAACCAAAAGAATTAATAAAACAATTGAAAATATACGGGTAATTTTTTTCCCTTTTTGATAGCCCTGAGGTTCAAACTTAAATTCAATAGTGTGTGCACCTGCGGGAATTGAAACTCCTCTTAACACATAATTTGTTTTTACAATTTTCGTTTCTATCCCGTCAATAAAAGCTTTCCAACCTCCGTTATAATATATTTCACTAAAAACAGCGAATTGCATTTCATTAGAATTTGACTTATAAGTTATTAAATCAGTTTCATTTTTTAAAAGTTGAATGCTTGCATTTGAATCAACTTTAAAAGGAAGTTGTATTAAATTACTAAATGATTCCTGAACAATTGCTGTTTCTTTAGGGTTGAAATTATCCAATGCAAGCATTTCTTCATTTGCATCTTTAACAAATTTAACCTCATTGACAAACCAACAATTCCCAAGTGCAGTTGCTCGTTGTTGATAAGCATCTGTTTGTCCTTTTTCATTTTTACGAATAAAGTATTTTGCATTCAACATGTCCAACACTTTTTCATTTCCTTTCGCCAATTGATTTTCAATCAAATCCATGTAGATGCTGAGTTTTGCTGCATGATAACCGCCAATGGAATTGTAATTATACGATGTAATGTTTTCGGTAAATTGATCACCACTCATATTGTAAACTCTGTAAAAAGAAGTGTCGGCAAGAATTGTTTTATCAACTTCAGTCAATTGAAAAATTTCATCGTTTTCCAATTTGTCTTTAAAGTTTGATTGGTTCAAATAAATTCGATCGATTGGCATCAAATCAATTAAAACCAACAACCCAATTCCTATTGTTAAAAAAACTGGGGTAATTAATTTTTTAATAAATAATAAAATAAAAATTGCAGCAATTGATATAAAAGCAAATGAACGAAATATGTCGTTTAGCATCATGGCTCGTCTATCTTCTTTCAATGAATTAACAAACTGTTTTACAATTTCAAATGCTTGTGGTTGACTGGTTAATTGTTCATTTTTTAATAATTCATTCGTTTCAGCAGTACTAAAATCAAAACTGAAATAAAGTGCAATTAATAAAACAAAAAATCCGAAAAGTACAAATAATGTTTTTTTGTATTGTTTGAGTAATTCTGTTTTATCAGCATAGTTTATAATTTTTTCCAATCCAAGCATTGCCAATATTGGAATCAATAATTGCGGAATTACTAAAATCATTGATGGGGCTCTAAATTTATTGTAGAGTGGAAGATGTTCGTAAAGTAATCCGTTGAATTGCACAAAATATCCCCCCCACGACATGGTGATGGTTAGTCCAAGTGTTGTCAGCATCCACCATTTGTGTTTTTTGTCTATTATAAAAAAAACGAAAAGTGCTAAAAAGAAAATTACAGCACCTAAGTACGGAGGCCCGGAAGTACCGCCAAGTCCACCCCAATAAGTTCTTGCGTATAATTCACTTGATTCGGTTTGTCCGAAAAAGTAAGGAAGATTTTGAAATAGAAATTGTTGTGCTTCTTGCGGCATTGCACGAACTGTTTCAATAGCTTTTGATTTTTCTTCCTCAATTTGCAAATGGTCGTTGCTACCACCAAACATACGAGGTACCAGCATTACAAGAGGTTCTGTGATACCCATACTGTAATTGAACGCATAATCTTTACTTAATCCTTTTGTAGATTTATTTTCTTTGTCCGCATCTTTTATTAAAGTTGCACCACCTCGAATGGTTTCTTTTTGGTATTCAAAATTGGAAAGAATACTAACTGCATTCGTCAACAAACCAATAGAACCCGCTGCCAGTACAATAGATAAAGCAATAATTAAATGTCGAAACTCTTTTTTTATAATGCAGTCAATGGAAAAGAAGATAGTTAAAATTGCTGCGGTAATAAAAAAATAATAAGCTATCTGCGGGTGATTCATTGAAATTAATACCGAACTAAAAAGTGCGGTAGCTCCTGCACCTACAATATATTTTTTATTATAAATTAATAAAATAGATGCGAGTAAAGCCGGCATGTATGCAATGGAAAGCATTTTGGTGTCGTGGCCTGCAGCAATGATTACAGGATTATAAGTTGCATAAGCAAAAGCTAACGAACCGATAATGCCAATAAGTGTTCGCATTCCTAATACAACACTTAAAAAATAAAAACAAATAGATGCCAAAAAGAAAAATTGAATTGGTTTAGGCAAACCAATTGTAAAAATTTGATGAGCATTCCATGGTACAATATTATTTGCGGGATAGCCAATTTGAAAAGTCGGCATTCCACTAAACACGCTATTTGTCCAAAGTGGGTAGTGGCCATAAGTTTTATTAAAATTCACCGACTGTTGCACCGATCCTTTCCAATGAGTGATATCTTGCTGTGCAACTACTTTTCCTTCTAATGCTGGTTGGCAATAAATGACTGCTATAAGTAGAAAAATTGCAACTGCGGCAAAGTGCGGAATTAGTTTTTTTATCAATGTATTCATGTGGGTAAAATTGTAAACAACAAAATAATGCTATTTTACACCAATTTCATAGTGGAGATTATCATTATTTTATTTCTTCTTGGAATTAGTTTAATAAAAAGTATAAAACTTATTTATGTTGAAAAATATTCTTTCAAATAAGCCAGCCAGATTATTTATAATTCTCTGTAGTTTTTTTATTGTAAATGCATTAACGGCAGAATTTATTGGCGTGAAAATATTTTCATTGGAAGAAACTTTTGGTTGGAAACCAATCAATCTTAATTTGTTTGGAGAGGCGTATGGATTCAATCTTACTTGTGGTGTCTTATTATGGCCTATAGTTTTTGTGATGACGGATATCATCAATGAATATTACGGAAAAAAAGGAGTGAAATTTATTAGTTTGTTTTCCGTAATTGTAATTATTTACGCATTTGTAATGTTGTTTGGAGCAATGCAAACTGCGCCTAATTCTTGGTGGATTACAAGTAAAAAATCGGCAGGGGTTGAAAATATGAATGTTGCTTTTAATGCCGTTTTTGGACAAGGATTAGGAATAATTATTGCATCTATGGTTGCTTTTTTAGTTGGACAGTTTGTAGATGTGTTTGTATTTCATCGCATCAAAAAAAAGACAGGAGAAAAATCAATATGGTTGCGTGCAACCGGCTCTACACTTGTTTCTCAGCTTGTTGATAGTTTTATTGTTTTGGTATTTGCTTTTTATTTTTTTCCTAAAATATTTCCAAACCAAGGAGCAGCTTGGCCGTTTAGTCAAGTTATTGCAATTGGGATTGTGAATTATTGTTACAAGTTTTTAGTAGCAATTTTATTAACTCCGTTTTTATATTGGGTTCATAAAAAAATTGAAAATTATTTAGGAGTTGCAATGGCAATGGAGATGAAAAAAGCAGCAATGGAAGAAAAAAAACTATAGTAATTAAAGAATAAAAATTCCATTAAACACTTTTTCTGCATTTCCACAAAGCCAAATATTTTTATAAATTCCCTCAGCAACACGATCAAATTCTACTTTGAGAATTCCTCCGGAAGTTTTTACTTTAACTTCATTGAAACCTGTTTCATTGTGATAACAAACAAGCGCCGCAGCAGTAACACCCGTACCGCAACTTAGTGTTTCATTTTCTACACCTCTTTCATAAGTGCGCACTGCAATTTGTTCGGGATTAAATAATTGTTCAACAAAATTTACATTCACACCTTCCTTTTCAAAGGTTTTACTGTAGCGAATTTCACGACCTGCATTATAAACATCTAATTTTTCGAGATTGGATACAATTTTTATATAATGCGGAGAACCTGTATTGACTAAAAAATCGTTTCGGTAAGAATCAATGCGGTCGATGTCGTTCATTTTTAAAGAAATGGAACCGTCACTATTTATTTCCGCATAATGCGTTCCATCGGATGCTAAAAATTTAAAAGAATCTTTATAAAAGCCCAATGAATGAAAAAAGCGAACAATACACCTGCTTCCGTTTCCACACAAACTTCCTTTATTTCCATCAGCATTAAAATAAATCATTTCAAAATCGAAATCCGGTTTTTCATTTAACAGCATTAACCCATCTGCACCAATTCCAAATTTGCGATTGCACAATTTTTTTATATCGGCTTGTGTAAGTGCATCGTAACTGTTTTTTCTGTTATCAAGAATAACAAAATCGTTACCTGTTGCTTGATATTTATTAAAACTGATTTCCATTTTATTTAAATATTAGAAATTGTTTCCAAAACTTTTTGAATTAGTTTTTCAACAGTTTCTTTTCCATTTTTCGAAAATTCTTTTCTAACTCGATTTGCAATTACAGCATTTAAGGAAAGACAATTATGCCCAAGCAATTTGCTGAGGCCGTAAATTGCAGAAGTTTCCATTTCAAAATTTGTAATTCGGTGCGGGCCAAAACGAAAATGAGAAAGTCGATTTATTAACTCCGGATTACTAATTCCCATACGTAAAATTCTACCTTGCGGTCCATAAAATCCAGGACAGGTAGCGGTTATACCTTGATGAAAATCATTCACAAAATATTTTAGTAAAGAAGAACTTGCGCCGGAGATATAAGGATAACCAATGCTGCCCTGCAACTGAGCGAACGTAACGAAGGAGTGCAACAATTGTTTTTCTTCTTCATTTTGATTTAACCTATAAAAATTAAGCAAGTTGTCAATTCCAAGTCCGTGCGTAGAAGCGACAAAACTATCAACAGGAATATCATCTTGCAAAGCGCCAGAAGTTCCTACTCGAATTAAATTCAACGACTTAAGATTTGATTTAATTTCTCTTGATTCGAAATCAATATTTACCAACGCATCCAACTCGTTTAAAGTAATGTCAATATTGTCGGTTCCAATTCCTGTAGAAGTTACAGAAATTCTTTTTTTACCTAAATAGCCAGTATGGGTAATGAATTCACGGTGTTGCAATTGAAATTCTATGGAATCAAAATGTTTACTTATTTGTTGCACACGGTCTGGATCCCCAACAAGCAACACGGTTTCTGCGATTTCCTCCGGTAATAAATTGAGATGATAAATAGCACCTCTTTCATTAAAAATTAATTCTGATTCTGCAATTCGATTCATATTTTAAATGCTTAATTAGAAAAATGATAAACAAAAATATCTTATTTTCGCTGCGCTAAAAAATCAAATTGGTCCTGTGGCCGAGTGGCTAGGCCGAGCTCTGCAAAAGCTCTTACAGCGGTTCGAATCCGCTCGGGACCTCTGGTTAAATTAAATTTCACAAGTAAACCCTGCTAATTATTTAGTAGGGTTTATTTTTTGCAAACTATTTATACTGACATTTAATTCAAATCCGATTAGTAAAACAAGTGAATTGAAGAATAGTAATAACATTGAAATTAATACTGTTCCAATGGAGCCGTATAATTTATTGTAGTTGCCGAATTGAACCGTCCACCAAGTAAAAATTAAAGTAAATAATAGCATAACAAATGTTGCTAAAATCGAACCAGCATTTATTAGTTTCCATTTCTTTTGTACAGCAGGAGCGTATCTATAAATAAATGAAATGGTGAAAAAGTACAACAAAACAACAACTACCCATCTTGCGTTGATAATTGCTGAAACAAGAATTTCATTTTTAATTCCAAACCAATTTAAAACAACTTCTCTTGTAAGTAAAGCAGTTATTGAAAGAATAATTAAGATATAAAGTAGAAGGGTAAGTTTAATGGCCACCCATCTTTGGTGCAATGCGGTTCGTTTTACAAATCCTTCATAATTTTTATTAAAAGATCTAGATATACCAAGCATCGCATTGGAAGAAAAAAACAATGCAAGAATAAAACCAAATGAAAGAAGTTCGTTTCTTTGATGAGTTGTAAAATCATTGAAAAAAGAAATAAGTGGGGTGTGTATTTTTTCTTCAGGAATTACATTTTTAATTAGTTCATACAGTTGATTCATAAATCCTTCAACGGGAAGAAACGGGATCAATGTAAAAAGAAAAATACAAGCAGGAGGAATTGCCATCAACATGTTAAAGGCAATAGCAGCAGCTCTTTCATTTAAACTGCTCTTTTGAAGTTGCTGTATAAAAAAACTAACAACATCAAATACAGAGACTCCGTTAAATCCAAAAATGGAGATTTTTTTACTTTTTCGAATTAGTAAACTTATAGGGGTTGAAACTAAAAACTTTCTCTTTATGTTTGTTAATTTTTGTTTCAATTCTTAAAATTATTTGTCATTATTCATTAACTTATTTAAAGCTTGCTGGTATTTTTTTGCTTTAACAATATGAGCTTGATAGTTAGACGAAAATAAATGTGTTTGTGAAAAATCAACATTGGCAACAAAATAAAGATAGTTGGTTTTTGGGGCATTCAAAATAGCATTAATTGTGCTTGCTTGTGCGATACAAATTGGTCCCGGTGGAAGTCCTTTGTTTTTATAAGTATTGTATGGAGAATTAACCGTTAAATGTTTTTGCATAATTCTTTTTAATAAAAAATTGTTCAAAGCGTATTTTATTGTTGGGTCTGCTTGCAAAGGCATTTTTAATTTTAATCGATTTAAGTAAACACTTGCAATCATTCCTTTTTCTTTTTCAAAATTACTTTCTTCATCAATTATAGATGCTAAAATATAGACCTGCTGCTGGCTGAGATTGATTGCAGCAGCTTTGTTTCTTCGTTCTTCATTCCAAAATTTTTGTGAGTGGGCATAAAATTTATCGAAAATAATTTTTGGTGATTCATTCCAATAAACAAAATAAGTATTTGGTAAAACATAGGTAAGCAATAGTTCCTGCTTCGTTCCATAGTTTGTTTGTGCATTCGATTCGTCAATTAAAAATTGAATCATTGCAATTGAATCTATTTCAAAATGTTTGCTGATTAATTGAGCCAATGCTTCTTTTGTTCTTAGTTTGGGAATAACCAATCTTACAGGATCTTGTGTTCCATTTTTCAACATTCTAACTAAATTGAAAATGCTGGTTCCATTTTTTATCAAATACTTGCCTGGCTTTACTGTTGTGAATTTGAAATGTTTGCTTACTTGTTTAAATCCGAAAATATTATTTGTAAATTCTTCGTCAGCCAATTTTTGTGTCAAAGAATTAAAATCACTTTCCGTTTTTATATATAAATATTTTTCCGTTGGATTGGAAATTGTCGGTCCAAAAATTCTCCATAAAACAACAGTTGAAAAAACTATTAAAAGCAGAAGAATTAAATAGAAGATTTTTTTCATAAATAAATAATAACTCAAAATAAATAAAAAACCCTGTCGTTTGGACAGGGTTTAAAAATATATTTTTAAAAAATTATTTAGTCAATGCTGGGGGAGGAGTCGTATTGTTTTGAGGTGCAATTCCAGTGTTTGCTGGAGCAGTTTGAACCGGTGCTGTACTGATATTATCCAATTTATCGGTATTGCTTGCACTATTTGTTGAAATAAAAAAAGTTGATAAAAGACAAAGTATACCAATAACGGCAGCGAAAATCCACGTGCCTTTTTCCAATACATCCGTGGTTTGTTTTACGCCCATTAGTTGGTTGCTAAATCCTGCTACATTACCGGCTAATCCGCCACCTTTCGGGTTTTGAACTAAAACAATTAGTCCTAAAACTACACTTGCCAAAATGATTAAAATAAGAAATAAAATAGTCATATCAATTGCGCTTTAAATTGTCTATAAGGTTTGCAAAATAAGTGCTTTTAGCGGGATCGAGCAAACTTAATTTCTTGTAAACAGCGATTGCTTTTTCAGGATCATTTTGTTTTATCCAAACTTCAGCCATTGCTTCTGTTGTTACATTGCTATTAAAAATTGATTGCCCAGCTAATTGAATTACATTTTTTTCCGATTCGGATTCTGTTGCTTGAGGAATATTTTGAATTGGGTTCTCTTTCAAACTTTTTAACCAGCCGGTGAAACTTTTCAATTGTTGTGAAAAGCGATCAGTCGGTTTGTTTTCCGGTTGATATTTTATTCCTTGCGAAGCAAAATAATCAATGCTGTGATAGGGTTCAAAAATTAAATCAGATTCATTTATTTCTTGTTCGGCTATTTTTATAAAAGGTGTTGAAGTTTTCGTTTCTACTTGTGTTTCAGTTTTGGTTGAAAGTAAAAAGTGTAACCATTCAGTATTTTGAAAAAAAAGAGAAGTTTTTTGCAATTGATTTTCAAATGCATTGCTTTCTGTTTCTTTTAATTTTTTAGCCAATAAGAAATGAGTTGTTGCAAAAAAAGGAAATTGATTATTTAATTGACTTAATTCTTCAACGGAAAATTCCGAAATATTGTTTTTCTGGAAGACAGATTCTACTATTTGATTTGTAAACATGGGTATTTTAAAAAGTAAAGTTACCAGTTAGAAAAAATTTTGGTAAAAATTTCATCAACCAACGTACGAACCATTTCATCTTTCAAAGCAGCTTCAGCTTGAGTCAAACTTTGGCGTGCATCAAATTCATAATTTCTGCTTACATCAAATTCTTCTGTTTTATTTTCATTGCGTTTGAAAAGAATAATGTGAACGGTTACACTTAATCGATTTGCAGTTGTTTGCTGCGCAGAAATTGCGGAAGTTGAAATTGAATAATCGGTAATAGTTCCGGAAATTTCATAATGCGAATCACCTGTGTTTACTTGTGATAGCCGCGTTTGACCAATTATTTTTTGACGAAGTTTATCTGTAAGTTGTTGGCTTAACTGCGGATTAATATAACGGGCTTTATTTTCAATAAAGTTTACACGAAATGTTTTTACATTGTCTGCAATTGAAACATCCATTAATTTATAAACACCACAAGCAGTAGTTGCTAATAAAATGCAACTGAAAATAAAAATTCTTATCAACAATGAATTATTCTTCAATATCATATTCTTTTAATTTGCGATAAAGTGTGCGCTCACTTATTCCTAATTCGAGTGATGCATCTTTTCTTTTTCCTTTATGTTTTTTCAAAGATTTAATAATTAATTCTTTTTCTTTCTCCATAATATTAAGACTTTCTTCCACAACTACATTTTCTTGAAAAACATTATGCGAAGAAAAAGGAATCGGCATTGAATGGTGAGTAGGATTTGAATGAACTCCAATCGTCATCGGTGCAGTTTGCGTCAAATCATGCGCTTTTACTTCTTTCAATTCATTCAATATTTCTTGGTTTTGTGTGATACTTGGATTTTGAAGTATCTCCAAAAACATTTTTTTCAATTCGTTTACATCCTTTTTCATGTCGAAAAAAAGTTTGTACAAAATTTCTCTTTCGTTAGAAAAATTTTCGCTTGCTCCATGTGAATGTAATAAAGCTGGTAAACGATTACTGTTTTGCGGTTGAAGAAATTTACTTAAATCTTTTTCTTCAATTTGTTTTTCTTTTGAAAGGACAGAAATCTGTTCTGCAATATTTTTTAATTCACGCACATTTCCAGGCCAAGGATAATTTATTAAAAGTGAAATTGCGTCTTCAGAAAGTTGAACTGGAGAGGTTTTATATTTTTCAGCAAAATCAACTGCAAATTTTCTAAATAATAAATGAATGTCTTCTTTTCTGTCGTGCAAAGCAGGTACACGAATTGGAACCGTGCTTAAACGATAATACAAATCTTCTCGAAATTTTGCATGTTGAACTTGTTGCAATAAATCTTTATTACTCGCAGCAATTACGCGTACATCTGTTTTTTGAACTTTTGAAGATCCCACTCGAATATATTCTCCGGCTTCCAAAACACGAAGCAATCTTGCTTGCGTTCCTAAAGGAAGTTCGCCGATTTCATCTAAAAAAATACTGCCACCATTTGCTGTTTCAAAATATCCTTTTCTTGCATCAATTGCACCGGTGAAAGCCCCTTTCTCGTGACCAAACAATTCGGAATCTATTGTTCCTTCGGGAATAGCACCACAGTTTACCGCAATAAATGAATTGTGTTTTCTAGTGCTGAGTGAGTGAATAATTTGAGAAAAAATTTCTTTACCCACTCCACTTTCTCCCATGATTAACACGGTTAGATCTGTTGCTGCAACCTGCTCTGTAACTTGAAGTGCATAATTGAGCAATGCCGAGTTTCCAATTATACCAAATCTATTTTTTACACTTTGAATATCCATTTGTTGTTCTTTGCTTATAATAATTTTATTTTTCCAAATAAAGTTGCTTTTGTACAAGCATTAACTTTCACATCCACATAATCTCCTTTTTTGAATTTAAAGTTCTCTTTCGGAAAAATAATTGCTTTGTTTTGTGAACTTCTTCCCATCCAATCTGCATCACTTTTTTTACTATCGTTTTCTATCAAAACGGTAAAAGTTTTTCCGACATCTTTTTGATTACTTTCTAACGATAATTTGTATTGAAGTGCTACAATTTCTTGTAATCTTTTTTTCTTAATTTCTTCTGGAACATCATCTTCATATCTTTTTTCAGCAAGGGTTCCGGGGCGTTCACTATAAAAATACATGTAACTCAAATCGTATTTACTGTACTCCATTATTTGTAAAGTTTCCTGATGATCTATTTCTTCTTCCGTACAAAATCCGGCAATTACATCGGAGGATATTCCACATTCAGGAATTAATTCTCTGATACGATCAATTTTTGCTTTATACCATTCTTTTGTGTAAGTGCGATTCATCAATTGCAGAATTCTTGTACTTCCACTTTGAACCGGTAAATGAATATATCGGCAGATGTTTTCGTATTCTTTTATTGCAAATAAAACATCGTCTGTAATGTCCTTTGGATGCGAAGTAGAAAACCGCACACGAAGCAATGGCGATATTGATGCAACGTTTTTCAACAAGTTTGCAAAACTTATCGTTTCATTTTTTGCAGAATCAAAATAATTGTAGCTATCCACATTTTGTCCTAACAAAGTAACTTCTCGGTATCCATTTTCAAAAAGTTCTTTGGCTTCATTTACAATGCTTGTTGCATTTCTACTTCTTTCGCGGCCTCTTGTAAACGGTACAACACAAAATGTGCACATATTATTACAACCGCGCATGATGCTTACAAAAGCAGTTACGCCATTACTATTCAATCGAATTGGCGAAATATCAGCATAAGTTTCTTCTCGGCTTAAAAGTACATTGACAGCTTTTTGTCCTGATTCAGCTTCATCAATTAGATTTGGTAAGTAACGATAAGCATCGGGCCCTACTACAATATCAACCAATTTTTCTTCCTCTAAAAGTTGAGATTTTAACCTTTCCGCCATACAACCCAATATGCCAACTAAAGTTCCAGGTTTTGCTTTTTTGAGTTTTCTAAATTCCGTAATTCTTTTACGAATAGTTTGTTCGGCTTTTTCTCGAATGGAACAAGTGTTTACCAAAATCAAATCTGCTTCTTCAATATTTCGGGTTGCGCCAAATCCTTCTTTATTTAAAATGGAGGCAACAATTTCGCTATCAGCAAAATTCATGGCGCAGCCATAACTTTCAATATAAAATCGCTTACCACAAGTTTCTACCTCTCCAAAACTAGGAGCAAATGCTTCGCCTTGACGCTTTTCATTCTGAACCTTTTCTGACACGTAGTCAAGCATTAAATAATTTTTTAAAGTGCAAATATAAACTTTTTCAAATTAATTATGTCAGGATGGCATACAAAGTAGAATTAAACCGTCCATACTTTTTTGATTAAAAAGCGAAGCTTTACAATTAGTTTTGTTCAATCTTAAAATGAGAATAAAAGCCAAAATAAATATTTTATTTCTTTTTTTGTTTCTTGGTTTTCAAGGAATAACCCAAAATAAACAAATTGGTGTTTTGATTGGAAATGTTGTTGATGAACAAAAAAATGGAATTGAACAAGCAACTATTCAACTAAAAAGCTATAAGGATTCTTCACTTTCATTTTCTGCTATTTCGGATAAAAATGGTTTTTTTAGTTTTTCTAAAATTGATTTTGGATATTATCAACTTATTATTTCACATGTTAACTTCAACAATTTAAAAATAGACAGTATTCATTTTAGATCAGAGCGGTTTGATTTTAGTTTGAATGATTTAGCGTTAAAACCAAAATCCAATCAAAATTTGAATGAAATAATTATTTATGCCGAAAAACCATTGATTGAAAGTAAAGAAGGTAATATTGTTTTCAATGCAGCTGAATCGGCTTTAGCATCCGGAAGTAATGCCAGCGAATTGCTAAATAATGTTCCATTGGTTACGAAAGATCCGAACGGGAAAATTCTACTTCGTGGCAAAGAGCCAAAAATTTTGATTGATTCAAAACCAGTTGAATTAAATCTTCAGCAATTACAAGATATGTTGGAATCGTTGCCGGGAAGTTCGATAGAAAAAATTGAAATTATGACCAATCCTCCACCGGAATATGCCAATGAACAAGGAGGCGTTATCAATATTGTAACCCGAAAAGGAAAATTGGGAATTGGCGGAAGAGTGAGTGTTTCTGCGGGTAGTAGAGGAGAGGCAACATTAAATAGCAATTTCAATTATCGAAAAAACAAGATTGCATTTAATGTAAATGTGGGAACCGGTTTTAATAGATTTGAAGGTAATGGAAATTCTGTTCGAAGAATTTTATTATACGATTCCTCTAATTTTTTTAATACAAAAAACAATTATCAAAATGAAAATAATCGACCAAGTTTAAGAATAAACATGGATTATGAAATTGCAAAAAATCAAACGCTGAATTTTGTTTTCCAATACAATCAAAATAATTTTGACAATCACAATTTTACAACCTACACGCAACTAAATCTGTTAACCGGAATTTATGGTTTAAGTGAAAGATCAATTCTTAGTTTTGGAAAAAATTCAAATTCGAATTTGAATTTTACTTATACACTTCGCGGCAAAAAACATAATGATCAATTGCGCATTATTTCTGGAGTTAATTTTTCTGTAAATAAAAACGACAGAAATTTTTACCAACAATATTTCAATCCAAATTATACTCCGAATGGGCTTGATTCTTCGCAAAATCAATTTATAGAAAATCAAAATGTCGGCTACAATTTGCGTATTAGTTATGACAAAACATTAGCTAACAAAAAGACAAATATTTCATTGGGGAATAATTATCATTTTTCAAATAATGACGTGGATGTAAATGTTGAATACAAGAAAAAACCGGAAAATGTGTTTATTTACCATCCTTTATTAAGCAATCAGTTTCAATTCAGTCAAAAGCAAATTGGATTCCGAGCCTCTGTAAAACAAAGACTTGCAGAAAATTTAAGCTTGTTGCTAGGAATGAACGTAGAAGTAACTTCTATTTTATTTGATTTAATAAAAGAAAATTCGAGAAAAGAAAATGCTTATTGGAATTTTTTACCATTTGCAAATTTCAATAAAAGTTGGAACGATAAATTAAACCTTACTTTTTCCTATCGACGCACTATTCGCCGTCCGGGAATTCAAGAATTAAATCCAACAATTGATTTTGCAGATCCCTACAATCTACGATTTGGAAACTATCAATTGAAACCTTCTTTAGCACATAATTTCGATTTGGTAATTGGTAAAACCAAACCACTTTATTTCGTAAATTTTGGTGTTGGATTTAATAGTGTTGAAAATATTTTTAGTCATGTTCGAACATTGTTGCCAGATGGACGAACGCAAATAACTTGGGAAAATATCAGTACGCGAAAAGAATTTGAACTAAGTACTTGGAATGGAATTTCAATTACCCCTGCTTTAAAAGTCAATATGAGCGCCAGTTACACTTATAATGCTTATAGCGTATTTGATAAAACAGTACGAAAATTCAGAAATGGTGCTTCGCTTACTTCAAACTTAAATGGAAATTATTCTAAAAAAGATATTTGGAATTTGACAGCAAATTTTACGTTAAATCGTTTTGCGAATCCACAAGGTTCTGTTAATTGGAATTTAAGTATGAATACAGGAATTCAAAGAAAAATTTTAGATAAAAGGTTGATTTTAACATTGAATTTTCTTGATCCTTTCAGAAACCAAAAAATTGAAAATTTTACTTACGGAAAACATTTCGAGTTGAATTCTTTTCAAACTACAAAGACATCAAATTATCGATTAACTGTTGCTTATAATTTTATCAAAAAGCAGAGAAATCCATTGTCAAAAATTAAGAAGTAGAAGTGTTTTTGAAATTTGTCTTTTTATTTAGCCAAGAATTTTTAACTGAGATTATCCAATTTTCTTCCAACTCTTTTTTAGTTTGAATTGTATTATTGAAGTACAAAGTTTCTTCAGTAATAAATTGGTTATTTACAGCATATTGAAATTGGCTAAGTGGTAATAGTTCTATTTTTTCTTTTCTAATGAAAGCCAAACTGGTTCTATCAAATAAATTGACAGAAAATTTTTGTTGTATTTCTTTAATTAGCCGTATCGAACTGTCCGTACTACATCCACCAATTGGATTATTTTTTTCATCAACAATCAAAATAATAAATTGGCCAAATAATAAATATCCTCTCCCACAAACAGGAGCACCATGGTTTTCCCAATTGGATGTAAAATTTTCTAATAATACTTCAATATCTAATGCTTCATCAATTGAGAATTGGCGGTTGCATTGATAAACCCAAACTCTAGAATTGGGTGAAAAATTTTCATTTAAAAGATGTACGTAGGAGAAATTCATTGTGCGAAAATACTTTGCAATTTCGAAATTTAAGTAAGAGAGCTGGCAATAATTTCTGCGATATCCAATACTTGTATTTTTTCTTCTTTTTCGGCAAGTTTTACACCATCGGTAAGCATTGTGTTGCAAAAAGGACAAGCGGAAGCAATTATATTCGCTTCAGTGGAAATAGCTTCATTTGTTCTTTCAATATTAATCCGAGAAAAACCTTTTTCTTCTTCTTTAAACATTTGAGCCCCTCCAGCTCCGCAGCAAAGTCCATTGCTACGACAGCGTTTCATTTCTACTAAATCGGCATCTAATTCTTCAAGTAATTTTCGTGGCGCTTCGTAAATATTATTTGCTCTTCCCAAATAACAACTATCGTGATAAGTGATTTTTTTTCCTGAAAAACTTCCTCCTTCTTTTAATCTAATTTTTCCTTCGTCAATCATTTGTTGTAAAAAAACACTGTGATGAATAACTTCAAAAGTTCCGCCCAACGCAGGGTATTCATTTTTAAAAGTATTAAAACAATGAGGGCAAGCGGTTACAATTTTTTTTATGGAATAACTATTGAGTAATTGAATGTTTTGGTGAGCCATCATCTGAAAAACAAATTCGTTCCCAGCTCGTCGAACAGGATCGCCTGTACACATTTCCTCTTTTCCTAAAATAGCGTAATTAATTTTTGCATGCTTTAGTATTTCAACAAATGCACGTGTTATTTTCTGCGCTCGTTGATCAAAACTGCCGGCACATCCTACCCAAAATAATATTTCTGGAGTTTGACCAGATGCGATTAAATCCGCTAAGACAGGCACTTTCATGCAAGGTGGTTAAAAAATGAAAATACTAAATGGAGAATTCGATATGAAAATAGCATAAATTAATGTAGCAACAACAACTATCCCCAAAGAAAGAATTGAAAGCCCCATTGCTGTTTTTGCTTTCGTGTCTTCTTCGTCTGTTTTTAATGCTTTAGTAGCTGTAACAATTCCTGCAATTGCTAATGGAATAGAGATAATTGGAATAAAAATTGTCGCCAAGCTAACAATACTTAAAGTTAATGCTGTCTTACTTTTTTCCCCATTGCTAACGGATACTTTTTTAAGTTGATTTTTATAATATTTAAATGAAATTTTTTCCTGAATTGTTAACTTTTGACCAGTTACTTTCTGAAAGTCATTCCAAGTCATTTTTTCTAGTTGATCAGCAGGAATATTTTTGATAAGAGTTGCTATACTTTTTTCATTCATTTTTTTGGTAACTGGAATTGAAAGAAAATTTGCCTTTGAATTCGTGCTTAATAAGATAAAAAAAGTAAAAATTGTAAATATTTTTTTCATTCTAAAAATTTTATGTTGTCAAAAATAATTTGTTTGAATTAGAAATTGAAAAAAAATGAAATAAAATCCATAAACGGAAACTGCGTTTCAAATTTGTGAGTAAAGTACAACTAATTAGCATTGGCTTTTTCTATTTTTTCATTTGCTAATACTTAATTTTGAAGATGAATTCTTTGGTGAAAATATTTTTTATCGGGTTGTTGATTAGCCTTTTAAGTTCGCTTCCGTTTGGCACATTAAATGTTGCAGCAATGCAAATTTCAGTTAACAATGGGATTTTTCAAGCTATTTTATTTGCGGTTGGAGCTTTAATAGTAGAGTTGGGGTATGTACAATTATCACTAGTTGCAATAAGTTGGATGCGAAAACAAAAAAATATTTTTAGAGTATTGGAATGGATTACATTGGCACTCGTTATAACTCTTGCTTATTTTAGTTTTCAAGCAGCTTTGAATCCAACACTAAAAGAAAATATATTTTTAAGTAATACTGTTCATCGTTTTTGGTTGGGAGCATTAATGTGCGCTGTTAATCCCATGCAAGTACCTTTTTGGTTTGGATGGAGTACTGTTCTTTTTTCTAAAAAAGTATTGCTTCCAAAAAAAGAATATTATAATTCCTATATTATTGGGATAGGAATTGGTGCTTCAATTGCTTACGCAGTATTTATTTTTGGAGGGCAACTAATTGTGCAAAATTTAGGAAAAAATCCTTCGGTTTTAAATTGGATTGTGGGCACAATTTTTAGCGGTACCGCTATTTATCAAATCTGGAAAATGATACAGAAAAAAGATTCTATTCATCAACTGGAACATCCAGAAGATGTTACGCACGGGTTAGAAAAAAATATTCACTAATTCGATTTCAATTATTGTTCACTCCATTTATCTCTTTCATCTGGATTAAATTTCCAAGGAGCAAAATTGTTTTCAATATTTCCAAACATTACACTCCATTCCTGAGGTGCATTGCTTTCTTCCATAATTAAATAACGGCGCAATTGTATAATTATATCCAACGGGCTGATGCTTACCGGACACTCTTGCACGCAAGCATTGCAAGTTGTGCATGCTCTCAATTCTTCCACTGAAATATAATCGTGAAGTAAAGATTTGTTGATTTCATTTTTTGAGCCAGTTGCTAACTGTTTTCCAACTTCTTCAATTCGATCTCTTGTGTCCATCATTATTTTTCGTGGCGATAATAATTTCCCGGTTTGTGTAGCCGGACAAGCTGCGGAACATCTTCCACATTCTGTACACGTATAAGCGTCCATTAAATTTTTCCAGCTAAGATCTGTTACATCTTTTGCACCAAACCGTTTTTCTGTTTCCGTTAAATTAGCATTTGCCATTTCTGGCTGAAGTGCAAGTAGTACTTCATTTTGAACAGAAGGCATATTTTCCATTTTGCCCATCGGTTCCAATCTTGCATAATATGCATTTGGGAATGCAAGTAAAATATGTAAATGTTTTGAATAGGGTAGATAATTTAAAAATGCAAAAATGCCCACAATATGCAACCACCAAGCACTTCGTTCAATAATTTCTAAACTTGAAATAGAAAATGAATTAAAGGTTGAAGCAATTTGACCAGAAATTAAAAAGCTGCCCGTATCTAAAAAATGAATGTTCCCTTTTAATTGCAAAGCACGGTCAGCTGCATTCATTGTAAAAAAAAGTGACATCAAAAGTATTTCAGCAATCAAGATATAATTTGCATCGCTTCGCGGCCAACCATCTAAATCTTTGCTGATAAATCGTTTCAGTTTGAGTGTATTTCTGCGAATTAAAAAAATTACACAACCCGATAGAACCATTGCTGCTAGTACTTCGAAAGCATTTATTAAGAAAGTATAAAAGCTACCCAATTGGTTTGCAAAAATTCGATGTGTTCCCAAAATGCCATCGAGAAAAATTTCGAATATTTCAATATTGATTATTACAAATCCGGCATAAACAAAAAAATGAAGAATGGCAACTAGTGGATTTCGAAACATTTTTTTTTGTCCAAAAGCAAGCAGCAATACATTTTTCCAACGATTCAATTTACAATCGGAAATTTCTTCTGCTTTTCCCAAATTGATATTTCTGCTTATTTCTCTAATTTTTTTTGAAAAAAGAAAAATAGCAATTGCTGAAAGCGAAATAAAAAGTAGTTGTTGAATTAAGTACATAATCAAAAAATGAAATTACTATTAAAAATAAAATGGATAAAACTTTATTTTGCTCCATTTTTCAAATCGGATTGTTGGCGATGGAAATTTGAATGCATTAAGAATGATAAAACTGGTTTTCAAAAATTTATTTCTGGTTTTGATTTTAGTAAAATCAATATCGGGTGCAAAATAAAATTGTCGTCTGCGAAGAATGTCCATTCGTATAATTTCATTTCCAAATTTGTCTTTCCATTTGTTTTCAAAACCACCCAACATCCCATCTGCTCCATAGCCAATGGCGAAATTTAACCAGCCAGGAAATTTACTTTCTTTGAAAAACGAACGCATATTAAAACTTAGCCAATAGGTTTGCGTATTGTAATCTTTCAGCATTTTTTCTGAGAAAGAATTTCCAAAAAGATTGTTTGCTCTTACTTGCAAAATATCTTCTTTGTATTTTTTTGAATGAAAAGAAAATTTGAATTGAATGCGTTGTTCGTGCCAAGCAATCTCTTGTACTACAAAAAATTCCGAACCTAAAAAGTTTGCTCCCATATCCGCCCAACTCCATCCCCAATTTTGCGAATGTGCATCTAAAATTTCAATTGCAGTTAAAAATCCTGATCCACTTAATCCGCCAATTATGGTTGCTTTTTTGTCGGAAATTCCGGTGGATTTCCATAATTCAGTTTGAGCTTTTCCAATATTGTATGCAGTCCAAGCATGTCCAATTTTATCAACTTGCAACCATTCTTTACTATCATTAAAATTGTGAAACTTACTTTTTGGATAATTTTTATACCAAGTATTATTTAATAAAATAATGGTACTACTGTATGCAGTTAAATTAATTGTAGAAGCTAATCTAATTTTTTGTTTTGAGATGGAAGGCGTAACAATATTTGAAGAGTCTTGCCCAACAGATTTCAAAAAGTAGGTACAAAAAAATATGTAAAAAAATAGTATTCTCAAGTTTGTAATTATTCTTGTTTCAAAAATACATTCAATTGGATTTAGTTAAACAAAGTTAAAATTTGATATTTTTGAATCTTAATATTAAATGATGAATTTGTTGATTGAAGAAAAAATAAATTATTGGTTGCAAGGTAATTTTAATCAAAGCACAAAAGACGAAATAAAAAAATTACAAGCAGAAAATAATGCTCAATTGGAGGATGCGTTTTATAAAAATTTAGAGTTTGGCACCGGAGGCTTAAGAGGACTAATGGGCGCTGGTACTAATAGAATGAACAAGTACACGGTGGGAATGGCGACGCAAGGATTTGCAAATTATTTACGAGCTATTTATGGAACTGATTCAATAAGTGTAGCAATTGCATATGATTGCAGAAACAACAGCAAATTTTTTGCGGAAACGACTGCTGCTGTTTTTGCTGCAAATGGGATAAAAGTTTTTCTTTTCGAAAATTTGCGACCAACTCCCGAATTATCTTTTGCCATTCGACAGCTGAAATGCAAAGCTGGTGTAGTTTGCACTGCTTCGCATAATCCGAAAGAGTACAATGGTTATAAAGCATATTGGAATGATGGCGGGCAATTGGTTCCACCGCACGACAAAAATGTAATTCTCGAAGTAGAAAAAATAAATTCAATTGATAATGTAAAATGGGAGGGGAATGAAGGCAACATTTCAATCCTTGGGGAAAAAATGGATAAGGCCTATATTGAAATGGTAAAAGGGCTAAGCATTTATCCAGAATTAATTCAAAAACATCATTCCATAAAAATTGTTTACACATCCATTCATGGAACAGGAATTACAATTATTCCGGAAGTGCTGAAACAAATGGGGTTTTCCAATGTACATATTGTAGAAGAACAAGCAATACCGGATGGAAATTTTCCGACAGTTGTTTACCCCAATCCGGAAGAAAGCGAAGCCATGCGAATTGGCTTAAACAAAGCAAAAGAATACGATGCCGATATTTTATTGGGAACAGATCCGGATAGTGATCGAGTGGGAATTGGTGTAAAAGATAACAATGGAAATTGGATTTTGTTGAATGGAAATCAAACCGCAGTATTGGCATTTAATTATGTAATTGAAGCAAGAAGAAAAAAAGGAATTGCAAAAGCAAACGACATGGTTGTAAGTACGATTGTAACTACAGATATGATTGATGTTATTGCAAAAGCCAACGAAATCAATTGTTACAACGTACTTACTGGATTTAAATGGATTGCTGAATTAGTAAAAGAAAAAGAAGGTTTTGAAAACTATATCATTGGTGGCGAAGAAAGTTTTGGATTGATGATTGGAGATAAAATTCGCGACAAAGATGCGGTAAGCGCAGTTTCATTATTGTGTGAAATGGTTGCATTCGAAAAAGAAAACGGAAAAAGCATATTTGAAAAATTAGTTCAACTCTATTGTGAATATGGATTTTATAAAGAGCATTTAATTTCCGTTACAAAAAAAGGAATTGAAGGAGCGCAACTGATTTCCGAGATGATGGCAAACTATCGACAACATCCACCAATTACAATTGCTGGTTTGAAAGTTGTTCAAATTTTAGATTATGAAGCACAAGTTGACAAGAATTTACTTACAAGCGAAATGAAAGTTATCAATTTGCCAAAGTCAAATGTGTTGCAATTTGTTTTGGAAGATGGTAGTAAAATTAGCGCAAGACCAAGCGGCACCGAACCTAAAATAAAATTCTATTTCAGTGTAAATGGAATTTTAAACAACGCATTAGATTTCGAAAATGTAAATAACCAATTGCAACAAAAAATTGATGCAATAGTTACAGATTTAAAACTATAACTCTCTTTAAATATTTATATAATAATTATGATTCCGGTTGAAGATACTTACCGACATAAAGGACTTCGAAAAAAATTGGTTGACACAATTCAGCAAAAAGGAATTGAGGATAAAAAATTATTAAATGCAATTAATTCCATTCCACGCCACTATTTTTTAGATTCTGCTTTTGACGATATTGCTTATGAGGATCGTGCTTTTCCAATCGGAGAGGGGCAAACGATTTCTCAACCTTATACTGTTGCATATCAAACGCAGCTATTAGAAATTTCTCCATTTGAAAAAATATTAGAAGTTGGAACCGGAAGTGCTTATCAGGCTTGTGTACTTGCAGAAATGGGGGTTAAAGTTTTTACCATCGAACGACAAAAAAAACTTTTCAATCTCACAAAGAATTTTACTTATTTAAAAAAATATAAAAATATTAAATTTTTTTATGGCGATGGTTACGAAGGACTTCCAACTTTTGCGCCATTCGATAAAATACTTATTACCGCCGCAGCTCCTGAAGTTCCTAAAAAATTATTGCTTCAGTTAAAAGTGGGAGGAATAATGGTTTTGCCATTGGGAGAAGGTAGTGTGCAACAAATGATGCGAATTACCAAACTTGAAAACGATGCTTTGAAAGAAGAAGTTTTTGATAACTTTTCTTTTGTCCCAATGTTGTTAGGAAAAAAAAACTAAGAATTCTAATTCCTAATGTGAACGATGTATAATTGGAATTGTAACTGTTTTTAAAGGCCCAATTCCTGAAATATCCATTGTCGTTTTTTCTGTATACCACTCAAAATGAGGGACACCCGCAGGAATAATTATAAAACTTCCTGGACCGTAAGTAATTACATTTAGCAAAGAATCGTTGCTACTAAAAGCTATATTAATTGAACCATTAATTACTGTAATATTCATATCCCCCTCAGGGTGTGTGTGTGTGTGTGATTTGTAACCAGCTGGCATTATTACACGTTCAACAAAAATTCCCGTCTGATTTCTTCTGCCTACCAAAAAAATATTTTTTCTACCATTTGCTAAAAGTGTGTCTGGCGATTCAGGGATAATCATCGGGGCAACTTCATTTGCGGATGAAGCAGATTCATTGTTGCTCGAAGTCTTTTTGTCATTACAAGAAATCACCAAACCACTTGTAAACAAAAACAAAAAAAGGAGTTGTTTTTTCATAAAAAATTGATTTTGGGTGAGTAATCTATTATTTAAAAAGAGCTATTGGAATAAATTCTGTAGTAAGTTACAACTTTAGTTTAAAAAATCAAATTTTGATTTTGTCTTAAATTACATTTTCATTACCTTACCGCATATTTTACTTCTATGAAAATTTTATCTTTTTTACTTACATCAATTGTAACAATCGGACTTACTTATTTTTTAAATAATTCTTGGGGTAAAATACCTGCATTGGGAAAATTTTTAAGCCCACAACATGGTGTTTGGCAAAATGCTGAACCAGTAGATCAAGATTTTTCTGAAAATATTAAACTTTCGGATTTGCAAGGGAAGGCAAATGTATATTTCGATGATCGGCTTGTACCGCACATTTTTGCTGCTGATGATAGAGATGCCAATTTTGTACAAGGGTATATTCACGCTAAATTTCGATTATGGCAAATGGAGTTTCAAACCCATGCTGCTGCCGGAAGAGTGAGTGAAATAATTGGGGAAAAGGGAGTTGAATTTGATAGAGGAAAACGGAGATTAGGAATGGTTTTTGCCGCAGAAAATTTATTAAATGAATTAGAGTCGAATTCAATTACAAAAATAAATCTTGATCAATATACTGCAGGTGTAAATTATTATATCGCTTCACTAACAAAAGCACAGCTTCCTCTCGAATATAAATTGCTCGGTTATCAACCCGAAAAGTGGACCAATTTAAAAACTGCTTTATTTATGAAGCAAATGGCAGATGTACTTTCTGGCTTTGTTGAAGATTTACCAATGACTGCTGCAAAAGGATTTTTTAATGACGAACAACTCAAATTACTTTTTCCACAAGTTCCCGATTCGCTTTTAGCAATTGTTCTTAATGGAACTCCTTTTTCTAAACCAGGAATAACTCCAATTCCTCCAACCTCGATAGATTCACTTTATTTGAATCCAAAATCTACTTCTCAACCAGTCGATGTCAATCTTCCTCATCCTGCTAATGGAAGTAATAATTGGGCAGTTGCTGGAAGTAAAACAAAAAGTGGGGCTCCTATTTTAGCAAACGATCCTCATCTGGAACTTTCTTTACCATCTATTTGGTATGAAATGCAAATAACCACCTCTACAATGAATGCGTATGGGGTTAGTTTTCCCGGAGTTCCTGGAATTATTATTGGATTCAATGATAGTATTGCATTTGGGTTTACCAATTCTCAAAGAGATGTGAAAGATTTTTATGAAATAAAATTTAAAGAAGATAAACGAGAACAATATTGGTTTAATAACGAATGGAAAGATGCTACTTTAAGAATTGAAAAAATTAACATCAAAGGCAAACAATCTTTTTTAGATACGGTTTCTTACACTGTTTTTGGCCCTGTAATGTATGATGCACGATTTCCTGCTGATAGTGCAAATGTGAAGAACTTGGCAGTTCGGTGGGCAGCACACGATCCTTCCAACGAATTTTTAATGTGGTACGAATTAAATAGAGCTAAAAATTATGATGATTATTACAAAGCAATTCAACACTTTACTTGTCCTGCCCAAAACATGATTTTTGCATCTAAAAAAGGAGATATTGCCATTTGGCAACAAGGACGTTTACCAGCATTGTGGGAAAGACAAGGCATTTATGTAATGCCTGGTTGGGACAGCACTTATATGTGGCAAGGATATATTCCGCAGGAGGAAAATCCGCATTCTGTAAATCCGGAAAGAGGCTATGTGAGTAGTGCTAATCAGCGCCCGGTTGATAAAACTTATCCTTATTTTATTCCGGGAAATTATGATTTGTATCGTGGTAATCTAATAAATAAAATATTAGATACGATGCAAAATATTACTCCGGAAAATATGATGCAACTGCACAATGAAAATTATAATTTATTTGCAGCAACAGCTCTTCCTCTTTTATTAAAAAATACGGATGAATCAAAATTGAATGAATCTGAAAAACAATTTTTAACGATTGTAAAAGCGTGGAATTTTAAAAATAATTACGATGAAATTGGGCCAACTGTTTTTAAAATATGGTTCGATAGTTTGGAAGCGCTTGTTTGGAATGATGAATTTTCGAAAGCCAATTCAAAGAAATTTCGTCCTGGTGAAAAAACATTAATTGAAGCATTATTAAAAGACAGCTCATTTTCTTTTGTTGATAATATCAACACAGAAAGAATTGAAAATTTACAAGAACTGGTAACGGATGCATTGCAAAAATCAACCACCAAATTGCAAGAGTTGGAAAAAGAAGAAAAATTACCATGGAGTAAATTTCAGAACACTACAGTGTATCATTTACTAAAAACTATTCTGCCATTTGCAAGAGCTGGATTACAGGTAGGCGGCGGTCAGCATATTATTAATGCAACGCAACACAGTCACGGACCAAGTTGGAAAATGATTGTCCATTTAACCAGTGAAACTGAAGCTTACGGAGTTTATCCAGGTGGACAAAGTGGAAATCCCGGAAGTAAATTTTATGATTCATTTGTTAATCAATGGACGGCAGGCTTGTATTACAAGCTTTGGTTTATGCACGAAAAAGATATTACAAGTTCGGAAATAAAATGGACAATTAGTTTTGATAAAATCTAACAAAAATCGTATGAAAATTATTACTGCAACTTTATTGACATTTATTCTCAGTTTTATCGCTGGAATTTATATTGAATTTTGGTGGTCATTTGTTATAATTTCTTTTTTAGTAGGATTGTTTATTCATCAAAAACCTTTCAAAGCATTTTTATCCGGATTTTTAGGACTCTTTTTACTTTGGGGAGTTTTATCTTTTTGGATTGATTGGAAAAACAATAGCATTCTATCTACGAAAATTGCAACCTTGCTTCCATTGAGTGGTTCTCCTATTTTATTAATTATTGTTACAGCTTTTGTTGGTGGTTTACTTTCTGGAACTTCAGCACTTAATGGATCTTTATTAAGAAAATCAAATAAAGATTAACATTTAATTGTTTTTTGAAGCCCTATTTTCGTTTCAAGTATGAAAGCTATCTGCATTTTTATTTTTTTTCTCGGATTCTTTCAAAACGTTTTTGCAGCAAAAATCTCTGGAGTTGTAACGGACAATAAAGGCGAATTTCTTCCATTTGCTTCTATAATGATAAAAGGAACAACACAAGGCGTTACAGCAAATAAAGATGGCAATTATTTAATTGAATTATCTCCCGGATCGTACACTTTCATTTGTCAACACGTTGGTTATGCAAGAGAAGAAAAACAAATTATTGTTGCCGTCGAAAACATTGTTTTAAATTTTCAATTACAGTTGCGCGAATTAATTTTAAGTGAATTGGTAGTAGTAAAAGGAGAAGATCCAGCTTGTGAAATTATTCGACAAGCAATTAAAAAAAGAAAATTTTATAACGAGCAGATTGATTCATTTTCAGTTGAAGTTTATATAAAAGGTTTAATCCGTTCGTTAACGATTCCACAAAAAATATTCGGTAAAGAAATTGTTAGAGATAATTTTGTAAAAGAAGGGCTGGATTCTAATGGAAAAGGAATTTTATTTTTATCCGAATCAATTACAAAAGTTTCCAAAGCAAAGCCAAACAAAATAAAGTACGAAGTTGTTTCATCGCGCCAAAGTGGTGGTGGCAAGGGTTTTAGCTTTCCTTTTTTTACAAATATTTATGAAAATAATATTTCTATTTTCAATAATTCATTAAACCCACGGGGTTTTATTTCTCCAATTGCTGACGGCGCTTTTGCTTTTTATAAATATAAATTTGAAGGAAATTTTTTCGAAGATGGGAAAATGATTAGCCGAATAAAAATTTTACCAAAAAGAAAAAACGAACCGCTTTTTTCTGGCTATATTGAAATTGTCGAAGACGATTGGCGAATTGCAAGTTTAGATTTATTGGCTACAAAACAATATGCGTTGGAATTGTTGGATAGTTTTCGAATTACACAAATTCATATTCCAATTGAGCCAGAAATTTGGCAAGTAAAAGATCAAGTAATTTATTTAACCGCCAATCAATTTGGATTTTTGATGAATGGTATTTTTTTGAATGTTTATTCTAATTACAATTTAGATCCTGGATTTGAAAAAAGAAAATTCGATCGAACGTTTATGAAGTATGATTCAATATACAATAAAAAAGATACTTCCATTTGGAATCAATTAAGACCAATTCCATTAGAAAAAGAAGAGAAAGAAAATTTTAATTTTAAAGACAGCGTTTCTAGAGACGAACGAATCAAATCAACTTCTTCTCGAAATATTGATTCGTTAAATAAGCACGAAAAAAAAATGACACTAAAAGGAATTTTTTGGAGCGGTGATCAATTTCGATTTTACGATACAAGTGGCGTTGCTACTTATTCTATCGAACCTATTTTGAGAAAAATTGAATACAATACGGTTGAAGGAGTTGTTTTTAATTTGGAACAAAAATTTGAAGTAAAATCCAAAAAAGGAAAAATAAATTTTGAAACAAATTGGAGCAATAGATACGGAATGAGCAACAAACATTTCAATTCATTTGCTGATTTTACTCTTAGTTTTCGAAAATACAATTATAAGAATCGCTACTTAAAATTTAGTGGAGGGAAAAGAGTGGTTCAGTTCAACGATGAAAATCCAATAAGTGCAAATTCCAATTCGCGGCATACATTATTTGAAAAAGAAAATTATAGTAAACTTTATGAAAACAAGTTTGCAAAAATTGAATACAACAATGCATTCGAAAATAGATTAAAGTGGAATGTGCAAGCATTATTTGAAAACAGAATTCCACTAAATAATACTACTGATTTTTCGTTTTTTAAAAAAGGTATAAATTTTACACCAAATCATCCACCAGAACTTTCAGCTTTTTCATTTGAAAAGCATCAAGCATTTGTCATTCAATTGAAACTGAATTACCAACCTGGAATTCGTTTTATAGAATTCCCTAATTATAAAATACCAATTCCATCGAATCAGCCGAAGTTTGAATTAATCTATACAAAAGGAATAAAAAATATTTTTGGAAGCGATGTTGATTTCGACAAATTGAAATTGACAATGACGGATGAAATGAATTTGAAAATAGGAGGAGAGTTTCGTTATCGAATTGGTGCCAGTGGATTTTTAAATAATAGAAAAGTGGAAATTCCTGATTTGCAACATTTTTATGGAAGTCAAACTAAAATTATTCATCATTATTTAAATAGTTTCTGGTTAGCATCTTATTATCGATACAGCACAAAAGAGCCGCTGTTTTTGTTTGCTCATTTCGAACATCATTTTAATGGATTGCTCACCAATAAAATTCCATTATTTAATAAATTAAAATGGAATTTAGTTGCTGGTTCGAATGCACTTTTTATAAATAAAAATAATTTTTATCAAGATTATTTTATCGGCATAGAAAATATTTTTAAAGTTTTACGAATCGATTTTGTAACAGCTCGGCAATCGTTGGTTGAAAATTCCTACGGAATAAAACTTGGCTTCGGGGGCTTGTTTGGCAAAGGTTTAAGCACAAGCGGCAGGTCTATTTCACTTGCATTGTAAAATAAATTGAGGTAAAATTTCTTTGTGTTAAATTTGTAGCGATTTAGGATTTTGTCCGGCCTGCAACCGGAGTTTATTATTTATTTATTGACAATTCCTCAATTTTCAGAAATACCCTGTATCAATCTTTACAAAAATAGCAAGTTTTTGGTAGAATTTATTTAGCACATGAAGGAATTAATGCGCAAATAAGTGTGCCCGAAAAATTCGTTTCTTCCGTAAAAAATCATTTAACTTCTTTGTTGAATTTATCAACATTGCGATTTAATACTGCCATTAATGATGATGGAAAAAGTTTTTATGTATTGGATATTAAAATGAGAAAAAAAATAGTGGTTGATGGAATTAGCGACACTAGTTTCGGTATGCAACAAAAAGGAAAATATGTAAATGCTGCTGAATTTAATAAGTTGAGCAACGATGAAAAAACAATTGTTATCGACATTCGCAATCATTACGAATATGAAGTCGGTCATTTTGAAAATGCCTTAGAAATTCCTTCCGATACTTTTAGAGATCAATTACCAATGGCAGTGGAAATGTTGAAGGACGACAAGAAAAAAAATATTATCATGTATTGCACAGGTGGCATTCGCTGCGAAAAAGTGTCTGCTTTTATGCTGCACAATGGATTTACAAATGTGTTTCACTTAGAAGGCGGCATTATTAATGAAGTAAAAGAAAAAAACTTACCCAATAAATTTCACGGTAAAAATTTTGTTTTTGATCAACTGTTTGTCAAGATTTTATTCATTTGCCAATTGAAGAACAAAAAACAAAACGAAGTGGAGTGGATAAAGGAAGAAATGTTTTCAACAAAGCAAAAGAAAGATTAAAGCAATTCACTAAGTGATGCTTCAATTTTTAAAAATATTTCTTCATCAGAAATCAATTGAGGTTCAAATTTTTTACCAATCAATATTTCGTATAAATCAATGTATCTTTTTGAAATGGTATCAATCCACAAATCGCTCATTTCTGGAACAGTTTGACCAGCTTTGCCCATAAAATTATTTTCGATAAGCCATTCTCTCACAAATTCTTTGCTTAATTGTTTTTGTTTTTCACCTGTTATTTGGCGGGTTTCAAAACCATCTGCGAAAAAGTAGCGCGACGAATCGGGCGTGTGTACTTCGTCCATCAATAAAATTTCATCACCAATTTTTCCAAACTCATATTTTGTATCGGCAAGTACCAATCCTTTTTCAGTTGCAATTTTTTTACCTCTTTCAAAAAGTGCTAATGCATATTCACAAATTTTTTCCAATTCAATTTTTGTTGCTAATTTTTTTGAAAGAATTTCGTCTATCGAAATATCTTCATCGTGGCCGGCATCAGCTTTGGTGGAAGGCGTTAAAATAGGGGTTGGGAAAAAATCATTTTCTTTTAAATTCTCTGGCATTGTTGCTCCGCACAATTCTCGCTTTCCTGATTTATAAGTTCGCCATGCATGGCCAACCAAATTTCCTCTTACAACCATTTCTATTTTAAACGGAGTACATTTTTTTCCAATAGCAACATTGGGTGCAGGAATACTTGTAAGCCAATTGGGACAAATATCTTTACATGCATCCAACATAAAAGCTGCAACTTGATTTAAAACTTGGCCTTTAAATGGAATTTGTTTTGGAAGAATAACATCAAAGGCAGAAATTCTGTTTGAAGCAATCATTACCAACCATTCATCGGAAATGGTATAAACATCTCTTACTTTTCCACTGTAAAATGCCGTTTGATTCTTGAATTTAAAGTTAGTCATGCCCGAAAATAAAGCCGAAAAAAAGAAACTAATATTGATTCATCTAGAAGATTTCAACAAAATATCCTATTGTAGTAAAAATTAAATTTTTATTTAATAGGTACATTGCTTATTTTTCCATCACAATTTAATAACCAAATTATTTTTTATGAGTAATTGTTTACGCTTTTTATCAGTTTGTTTAATTGCTGCTCTATTTTCAATACCAGCAAATGCGCAAACTACAACTGTGAAAGGAACAGTGAAAAGTTCAACGTCAAAAGAATCAGTACCTGCTGTTTCTGTAACCATCAAGGGTTCAGATCAGGGTACTTTTACAAATGACAATGGTAATTTTTCAATTAGTACTTCCGCAAAACTACCTTTAACGCTAATTTTTAGCTCTGTTGGATTTGAAGCTAAAGAAGTAAATGTAAGCGATGCAGGGAAATCAGTAGATGTAGATCTGACTACTGCTTCTACTCTTGGTCAAGATGTAGTTGTGGCGGCTACAAGAACATCTCAACGAATTTTGGAGTCTCCGGTAACTATCGAACGATTAGGTTCTTTAGCACTTCGAAATGTGGCTGCACCAAACTACTACGAAGCGATTGCCAACTTGAAAGGTGTAGATATGCATACAGCAAGTTTGAACTTTCGTACAGTTACAACACGCGGTTTTCTTGGAAGCGGAAATACCCGATTCAATCAATTAATTGATGGGATGGATAACCAAGCTCCTGGACTTAACTTTTCAGTGGGTAATATGATTGGACTTACAGAATTGGATGTTGACAATATGGAATTATTGCCAGGTGCATCTTCTGCATTGTATGGGTCTGGAGGTATGAATGGAACTTTGTTAATTAACAGCAAAAATCCATTTAAATACCAAGGGCTTAGTTTAAATGTAAAGCAAGGATTTATGCATAGAGGAGTTCCTAATTCAAACGGAAAATCTCCTTATTACGATTGGACTTTCCGTTGGGCAAAAATTTTTAATGATAAGTTCGCTGTAAAAATCAGTGGTCAATTAGTAAAAGCAAATGACTGGGCAGCAAATGATATTTCCAATGTATCAAGAACTGGAGTAATAAGTAAAGTAATTCCAGGAACACCTTCAACGGATCCTAATTACGATGGAGTAAATGTTTACGGAGATGAAACATCTGCAAATATTAATCTGATTACTCAAAGTATTCAAGAGGCTTATCGTGCAGGAATTCAAGCAGCAACTGGTGGTGCCATCCCAAATATTGTAGCGTTGTTAAATGCAATTATTCCTGCAACTGCAACTCCTGCTCAAGTAAACGGAATTTTAGGTGCAGCTATGCCAGCAGCTTTGTTGCCAACAATTAATGCAATGTTTCCATTTTATTGGGGATTAAGAAGTGGTTGGGTTGCTCCAACGCAAAGTGTTGCAAGAACTGGTTACCAAGAAAAGGATTTAGTGGATTATGGTAATACAAGTTTCAAAATGAATGCATCTCTTCATTATAAAATAACTCCAGGAATTGAAGCTTTTTGGACTACTTATTTTGGAAATGGTACAACTGTTTATACTGGAGCAGACCGTTATTCACTTCGCAACTTTAAAATGGCACAACACAAATTAGAATTCAAACACAAAAATTGGTTTGTTCGCGGATATACAACACAAGAGAACGCTGGTGAATCTTATAATGCAACCATTTTAGGTCGTTTAATGCAAGAAGCGTTTAAGCCAAGTACAACTTGGTATCCACAATATATTGGCAACTATCTTGGGTTGAAATATGCTACTTGGTCGGCTACTGGTGGTGCATCTACAGGTGCTGATTTAGCTGCTCATGGCTTTGCTCGTTCCCAAGCCGATTTATTAAGACCTGTCCCAGGTACTCCAGCATTTGATGTAATGAAAACTACTGTAAGAAAAACTGCTATACCTAGAGGAGCTATGTTTTTAGATGAATCTGATTTATATGCATTTGATGGACAACTTAACTTTTCAGATGCATTTGGTTTTTCTGAAACAGTTCAAGTTATTGCTGGTGGAAACTGGAAACAAAATGTCTTGAATTCGCACGGAACAATTTTTTCTGACACTGCAGGAACAATTGCTATTAAAGAAGTTGGTGGATTTGTTCAACTTAAAAAAGACCTTGGTAGCAAGTTTACTCTTTCTGCTGCAGGCCGTTATGACAAACATCAAAATTTTGAAGGTAAATTTACTCCAAGAGTAACTGCTGTTTATCATGCTGGGGTAAATAGTAATTTACGTCTTTCTTATCAAACAGCTTATCGTTTTCCAACAAACCAAAATCAATATATCAATTTGAATGTTGGATCTGGAATTTTGATTGGCTGTGTGGAAGAATTTCAAACTTATTATAACCTAAAAGCAAATCCAGGTTATACCACAGCAAGTGTACTTGCAGCAAGAACAACTTTGGATCCTTCAAAGTTGAAAGCAGGTACGCATAGTGTTGTAAAACCTGAATCAGTTTCTTCAATTGAACTTGGTTATAAAGGACTACTTTCTAAAAAAATATTAGTTGATTTAAGCTATTATGTAAGCACTTATACTGATTTTTTAACTTCTGTAGCAGTTGTTCAATCTGCAACAGGTACTGCTGCTGATGTTTTAAATCCTTTTACTTCTCGTAATTTTTCTTATACGCAAAACAGTACAGCCGAAGTAAAAGCTTCTGGTTGGGCTGTTGGGATGGATATTCAATTAGGAAAAGGTTATTTGTTTAGTGGAAATATATACAGCGATCAACTTTCTAATCTTCCTGATGGTTTTATTAGCTATTTTAATACACCAAAATTGCGTTGGAATACAAGTTTAAGAAACGATAATGTGTACAAAAATATTGGTTTCAATATTGTTGCTAAACACCAAGGAGAAAATAAATACGAAGGCACTTTCATTGCGGGTACTTTGCCTGCGTTTACTTGGGTAGATGCTCAAGTAAGTTACCGTATACCTAAAAATAAAAGTGTATTCAGAATTGGAGGTACCAATATCATGAATAAATTAAATAGAACTGGTTACGGTAGCCCTTATATTGGCCGGTTGGTTTATGTAAGTTATGGTTACAATATTTTCTAAACTGAATTAATTTAGAATTTAAAACCCCACAAATTGTGGGGTTTTTTGTGTAACAAGTTGGCATCAATAACCTAAGTCACCTTGTACTTTCAGAATTCTAATTGTTTACTTCAAGTTCATCAATTAGCAACAAAAAAAGTTGGCTGAGGAACTCGAAGCCAACTTTTTTTAATGAGAAGAGATATATTTATTTCAACAAACTATTTCCTTCTCCAATTTTAAATCCGTTGTGATACACTTGAATTTTGTAATTCCCTTTTTCAAAATCACCTAAATAAAGTGGGAGTTGGATATTTTTTCTTGTGCCTTTTTCGTAATTAATTCCCAGTTTTGAAGTATAAGTTTTTGTACCATCGTTACGAGTTGCTAATGTACCTGAACCAAAAGCTGAACCAGCAATCGTTTTTCCGTCGGGTGCAGTTACCAAAATATAAATATCGGCAGTACCGGAATTTGCAATTCTATTTTCAATATCAAAACTTACAACTAATTTATCCGTTCTTTTAGCAGAAGAAGTGCTGCGTTCTTTTCCACTTTTTCTTTCATTTACTGCGGCAATTTCAATATTACTTGCGCTAAAAGTGGAAGCAATATCAACGGTAGCTTCTAATACTTTTTTCTCAGCTTTAGTTGAGGAAAGATTTGTTTCTAAATCTTTCTTTTCTTCCGAAAGTGTTGTGTTTGCTGAAGCAAGCTGTTGGTTAGCTTCTTTTAATCGGGCAATTTCCGCAACAAATACGGCTATTTCAGAATTCAATTCTGCAATCAACGAATTGGCTTTTGTCAATTCAGCTCTTGTTGCATTTTTGTCGTTCAATATTTTTCTAATTTCAGCTTTTTTACTGTCAATATTTTTTAACAGGGTTGCTTTTTCTGTGGCGAGGTCTGAACTAACTTCCGAAATAGAATCAATTTTCAAAAGTGATTCATTGTAAAGAGAAATAACTGAGTCGCGCTGCGAACCAAGTTGTACTCCTTGTGTTTGTAAAACTTTAATTTCTGTTGTCGTTTTACTGCCATTCCATAAAAGGTAGGCCCAGGTTGCAACTAAGGCAATGCTCAAAAATAAAATGATTATTTTTTTTCTGTCATTGCCAGGTTGCATGTTTTGCGATGAAGTTTCGATGTTTGTCATTTATTTAATTTTTAAAGTAAACAGACGACAAAGATAGTGGGGTTAACGATTTACAATTGTTAAAAATTTGTAATTTAATGTGAAAATATTCGAGCAAATCCATTCAATATTAAAAAATCAAAGCTTGTATCTTAGCGGCTTATGACGATGGAAAAAATTATTAATTCGTGGAGAATTAAAAAATTCAAACCAATTTATTGGCTCGAAGGAGAGGAGTCGTTTTTTATCGATCAACTTTCATCATTTGCCGAAACAAGTATTTTAGAAAAAGAAGAAGCAAATTTTAATCTTACAATTTTTTATGGCAAAGACACACAGTGGGCCGATGTAATAAATGCTTGTCGTCGTTATCCGATGTTTTCCGAGAAACAAGTTGTCATTATAAAAGAAGCGCAGCAACTACGCGAAATCGAAAAATTAGAACCTTATTTTGAAAACCCGTTATTGTCCACCATTTTAATTGTTTGCTTTAAAGATAAAAAGTTGGATGGCAGAACAAAATTTTCAAAATTAGTAAAGGAAAAAGGAGAATTGTTTTCATCAAAAAAATTGTACGATAATCAAATTCCACAATGGGCAAATGAATTTGTAAAATCAAAAGGATTCGAAATAACAAATAAAGCGCTCATGCTTTTGGTGGAGCATATTGGAAATGATTTAAGCAGAATAACAAATGAAATTCAAAAATTAGTTTTGAATTTGGGCAACAGAAAAACGATTGATGAAAATGATATTGAAACATATATTGGCATCAGCAAAGAGTTTAATGTTTTTGAATTTCAAAATGCAGTTGCAGCAAAAAATTTTACACACTGTTTTAAAATTATTCAATACTTTGAACAAAATTCAAAGTCAGCCCCCATTCAACTGATATTGCCTACGTTTTATTCTTTTTTCAGCAAACTCTTTATGATGTACGGGTTGAATTCGCACGACAGTAAAACAGTTGCGACGCTAATTGGAGTAAATCCATTTTTTGTAAATGATTATTTACAAGCAATCAAAAAGTATAGCTTTCGTGAGGTGGAACAAGCTATTTTACTATTGAATCATTATAACCTGCGTTCCGTTGGAGTAAATGGGACTGCCACAGAAGATGCTTCATTGTTGAAAGAAATGATTTATAAGATAGTAAATTATAAATAAATGAAAGCTATTATTACAATACTTTTAAACTCTCCATTTTATCAATTCCAATTTGTGCAACTAGTTCATCAAGCGAATTGAATTTTGCTTCAGGGCGCAAATATTTTTTTACATAAACTCTTAAAGTTTGACCATAAATTTCTTCATCAAAATCAAAAATATTAACTTCAATTACTCTAGATTTTCCATTAATAGTTGGTCTGAAACCAATACTCATCATTCCTTTCATTAACGATTCTTTGTTTTCAATTTCGGAATCATTCTTAGATACGTAGACAGCATAAATTCCATCACCAGGAATTATTTTTTCTTCATTATGTATTTTCAAATTTGCAGTGGGGTAGCCCAATTTTCGTCCCAATTTTTCGCCATGAACTACCTCTCCGCCGAAAAAAAAGCTGTAACCAAGTAGCAAATTCGCAGCTTCAATTTGACAATGCGAAATAGATTCTCGGATCTTTGTAGAGCTGATTGCAATTTGGTTTAGTATGTGTTTTTCAATTTCTTTTACACGAAAATTATAAATTGTTGCTGCATTTTCCAGCAAACGAAAATCGCCTTGCCGATCACGGCCAAAACGATGATCGTAACCAATGATGACGCTTTTGGGGTGAAAATGTTGAATTAAAAAGTGTTGAATATAATCGTCGGCAGGTTGGTTTGCAAATGCATCTGTAAAAGGTATGATAACTAAATGGTCAATTTCATTTTGTTTAAAAAGTTGAATTTTTTCTTCCAATGTATTTATCAAACGAACACCTAAAATTGCCGAAGACACTATTTTTCGTGGATGAGGGTGAAAAGTAATAATGACAGATTCTCCATTAATAGTTGCTGTCTCTTCTTTTAAAGTATTTATGATTTGTTGATGAGCAGTATGAACGCCGTCAAAAGTTCCAATGGTTATTGCTGCATTTTTAAAGGAAGGCAGATTTCCTGTGTCATAATGTATTTGCATAAAATTGTTGCAAATTTAAAGAATCAAGTTGCAATTGGCAATTTGCAATGAATAGAATTAATTAGATTTGCAACAATTAATTTATAAAATGTCATCCTACTCAAAACGTGGTGTTTCAGCCCAAAAAGAAGACGTACATTCAGCTACAAAAAATCTTGATAAAGGGTTATACTCAAATTCATTTTGTAAAATATTTCCTGACCATATCGGTGGCGATGCGAATTGGGTAAACTTAATGCATGCAGATGGGGCAGGTTCTAAAAGTATTCTGGCTTATTTGTATTGGAAAGAAACTGGCGATATTTCTGTTTGGAAAGGAATAGCACAAGATGCGATTGTAATGAATTTGGACGATCTACTTTGTGTAGGTATTTATGATAAAATTTTGTTTTCTTCTACTATCGATCGCAATAAAAATTTAATTTCTGCCGAAGTTTTGGAAGTAATCATTAATTCAACTCAAGAATTTTTCAATGAAATGAAAAATTATGGGATTAACATAACTTTTATGGGAGGCGAAACTGCGGATGTAGGTGATGTAGTTCGCACCATCGCAGTAAATGGAACGATGACTGCACGATGGCCAAAATCAAAATTAATTACGAATGAAAAAATAAAAGCGAATAATGTAATTATTGGGCTTGCAGCTTTTGGAAAATCAACATACGAATCTGAATATAATAGCGGAATTGCAAGTAACGGGTTGACCAGTGCTCGTCACGATATGTTGGATAAATATTATTCCAAGACTTATCCAGAATCTTATGACGAAAGAATTGATGAATCGCTCGTTTATTCAGGATCTTATCGATTAACAGATAAAATAAACATTGAAAACAAAATTTTTGAGGTTGGACAATTATTGCTTTCGCCAACAAGAACTTTTGCACCCATAATAAAAGCTATTATGGAATCACATATTGATAAAATTCAAGGACTAATTCATTGCAGTGGAGGAGGACAAACAAAATGTTTAAAATATATTCCAGAAAATGTTCGAATTGTAAAAGATAATTTATTTGAACCTCCATTTGTTTTCGATTTGATTCAACAAGTAAGCAAATCAAATGACTACGAAATGTATCAGGTTTTTAATATGGGTACGAGGTTGGAAATATATGTAGATGAAAAAGATGCAGATCTTATTATTGCCATAGCAGAAAGTTTTGGCGTAGCTGCACAAATAATTGGAAGAGTGGAACAGAGTGTTAAAAAGGAATTAATTATCAAAACAAAGAATTCAACTATAATATATTAATTGCAATTGCATTAATTTGCATCAAACATCTCAAAGAATGGCTGAAAGTATAATTGATATAAAAAATGCTAATATTTACCAAGGTGATAACCTTGTTTTGCAAGATGTAAATTTAACTGTCAACAAAAGTGAATTTGTTTATTTGGTCGGAAAAACTGGAACAGGGAAATCCAGTTTGTTAAAAACATTGTATGGAGAGTTGCCATTAATTGAAGGGGCAGGAACCGTAGTTGGCTTTGATTTGCGAAAATTGGATTGGAAAAAAGTTCCTTATCTGCGTAGAAATTTAGGAATTGTCTTTCAAGATTTTCAATTGTTGACAGATAGAAATATTTATCAAAATCTTTTATTTGTACTTACGGCTACAGGCTGGAAAGATAAAAAAGTAATGAACGATAAAATAATGGATGTGTTGGATAAAGTTGGATTAATTGCGAAAGGATTTAAAATGCCTTTTGAATTAAGTGGTGGTGAGCAGCAAAGAGTAGATGTGGCTAGGGCATTACTGAATTCTCCTAAATTAATTTTAGCAGATGAACCGACAGGTAATTTAGATCCTGAAACTTCCGATGAAATAATGAATTTGCTTTTTCATATTGCCAAAGATTTTGGAACAGCTGTTGTAATGGCAACACACGATTATATTGTTGTTCAAAAATTTCCTGCTAGAATGATTCGTACAGAAAATGGAAAAGTTTTTGATAATGCTACCATATCGCTTCAATAAGTTTCTGCGTATTTCTTTGGTTAGTATAATTTTTCAATAAAATTTGTTCTCGTTTTTGAATAGATAAATCGTCAAATGGTTCTTTAAATAATTTGATTACAAGTTCAAGTGTTTTATTATTTGAAATATGACAAGCAGATTCTAATCCACTTCCTTTTACAGCCTCATCGTTCACGATACAATGTCTTCCATTAAACAATGCATTTATTAGTTTTAATTTTATTCCCGTTTTATTTAAAGAAATTAAAATATTTATTTGTGCATGTTGAATCAAATTGAATAATTCTTCCTCGGAAGGATTATTTATTAGTTGAATATTTGAGAATTTCGAAATTAATTGTGTCAATTTATTTGAAGGAGATTTTCCTGCAATCACAAAAGGGAAAGCTATTTTTGAAAAAACATTTTCAATTAAATAAATCGAAGCTTCTTCGTTTTCATTAATCGATAAATTGCCGTGATAAAGACAATAAGTTCCAATACCTGCTTTAATTTGTGTTTTAGAAAAAGGAATCAATGCAGGAATCCAATGAGTGAAAATTTGTTGAAAAGAATTTTTATAATAATCAGCATCCGAATTTGACAGTGTAAGTACAATAAGATTTTTGGGTAGTGATTGCTCATAAAATTTCAACAAGCTACTTTCATAAAAGTAAAATGTTTTTCTAAAAATATTTTTCTCTAATCTGAAAAGTTGCTTGTAGTAAATCGTTTCTACATTGTGCAAACGAAGTATTACTTTTCGATTATCTTTCAAAAATTGACGAACAAATCCAGAGCAATGAATGCCTTCCATCAAAATTGGGTTATTGTCTTTTTGAAGGTTCGATAATAAATGTTTGTTCATTCGAGAGCGGACAATATAGGGAATGGAAAAGGAAAAGTTTTCCCAAATTGAAAGTCTTTTGTAATAGAAAATTTCTTTACAATATTTTTTCAATTCATTTTGTTCATTCCTTTCGTAAGTAAAGCAATGAAGCGTTATTTCAATACCAGCTTCACATAAACTTTTGATAGTGTGAAAAACTTCAATTACGCCTCCATAGTCAGCGGGATAGGGAACTGTGTGGCAAATGATGTGAAGTTTTTTCAACTTAGTTTTTTAAAATGTTTTCGTAAAAGTTCAATAATTGTTTTTCTTCATTTTCCCAATTCAAAACTTCTTTTGCTTTAAGGCAATTCTCTTTCAATCTTAAATAGTAAATTTTGTTATCAAGTAATTTATTTACTGCATTTGCAATTGTTTTGGGAGTTAAATCATCAATTAATAAAGCAATTTCAAATTGCTCATTTATTTTTTTATACTCGGGATAATTCATCGTGATTTGTGGGATGCCTGCATTGATATAATCGAAAAATTTATTCGTTAACGACCAATATTGATTCAATCCCAAATTCTCAACTAAGGAAATTCCAATAAAAGCTTGGCTCGTTTTTATTTTAAGTTGATTTGGTTCAAGCATTCCAAGTAGTTCTATTTTATTGATTAGATTATTTGAATTGATTAAATTTTTCAACTGTTCCATAAAATTTCCATCGCCAGCGATAACTAATTTGCATTCCAAATATTTCATAGCAGGGATTAAGTATTCCAAACCCCTTCCTTCATTTACTGCACCTTGATAGAGTATAAAATCTTCAGTGTTTATTTTTGTTGTCGTTGAATTTAAAATCGGAACATTACGAATTGTCTTGTACGAAACATTATATTTTCTTTTAAATTCATCAGCAATACTATCGCAAACTGTATAACCATTTTTGAAATTTTGAATTGAAATATTTTCAATGAATTGTCAGGTTTTTTTGATGTGAGGTCTTGTTACAACTTCTTTCAACTCTGTAAATAGTTCATGAGCATCATAAACTCTCAAACTATTTTTAAGTTTTGAAACTACGAGTACAGGAAGAATAGTGTCTAAATCAATCGCACAAATTAAATCCATTCTTCGAAAAAGTAAATATACAAGTAGTCGAAAATTATATTCTACATAAAATAATTTGCCTGTTTCAAAAAAACAAAACAAACGTTTTTGTTTGTATTTTTTAATTGAAAGAGGGAGAGATGTTTTTAATTTTCTTCCAATTAAAGCAACACTATAGCCGTTTTCAGCGAGGGATGTGCAAATTCTATTCATCCGTTGATCGTAAACGAGATCGTTCGTAACGGTAAAATAAATTTGCTTTGATTTAATGGATTTTGTCAAGAAATTGGGATTGAATTATAAATAGTTTCTATAAAATCAACAGTTTTTAATCCGTCTTCAATTGTTGCAAAAGGAATCGTTTGATCTTGTAAAGTACGAATAAGATTTTCATAAACTTTGTCATGATTGCTCATCGAACCTTTATAAGTTCCATAGTCATTTGGGTTTCCTTTTTCTAAGTTTTTCATTGCAAATCCATCAAGCAATTGGTATTTTATTTCATTCATGAATTCTCCACCAATTTTTAACGTTCCTTTTTCTGCAAGAACAGTTAGTGAAACTTCCATATTTTTTAAAAATGAATTTATCGACCAATTTATTCCACCAAGTATCCCATTTTTCATTTGAACAGATACAATTCCGCAGTCTTCAAACTCAATACTTTTGTTGTGTACTAAATTTTTTCGAAAGCCATTTATTTTTTCTACATCTCCAAAAAGCCAAAGCAGTACATCAATGTAGTGGCTGAATTGAGTAAAAAGTACGCCACCGTCTAAATGCAAAGTTCCTTTCCAATTGCTTTCGTAATAACTGTCGGGACGATTCCAAAAACAATTTAATTGAAAACTATAAATTTTTCCAAGTTGTTTCTTATCTAAAATTTCTTTTAATTGAATGATGGCAGGGTTATAACGAGTAGATTTTACAACGAAAAGTTTACCGCTCGAATTTGCTTCGGCTTGTTGAAGTTGAATTCCCTCTTTTTTTGAAAGACATAAAGGTTTTTCGCAAAGAACAATTTTGTTTGCCTGAAGTGCTTTTATGGAATGTGCTGCATGAAGCCCGTTTGGCGTGCAAATAACAACAATGTCGATTTCTTTTTCGGAAGTTAACAATTCATCAATAGAAAAAAAAGCAGCACAATTATAGTTTGTTGCAAGTTGAATTGCTTTATCATTTTCAATATCGCAAACAGAAATTAGTTTTCCAATTCGAGTAATATTTTCTGCATGACGCGTAGCAATTTTTCCACAGCCAATAATTGCAAAATGATATCCAGATCTTGAGTTACTCATAGTTTAACAAATATAAAAAATGGATTGTTAAACTATGAGCAATTAAAATATTTACAGAATTACATATTGATATCCATGCTATTCATGTTTTCTCTTTCCAATTTTAAATTTTTTCTTTTGAAAAGATTAGCATCGAATTTTCCAAAACGCCAGTTGAAGTTTAGGCGAAATATTTGCGGATCGCGTTGGCGATTTACATCCTGAATAAAATATGGCGATTCGGAATGAATAGCAGATTTTCTTGTTTTAAAAATATCATTAACATTAAGCGAAATAGAAGCTGTCTTTGTTTTTAAAAAATCTAAACGAATAGCAGCATCCATAAAATAATTTGCACGAACAAACCCTTGTGAAGAAGTTGCTTGTCCATACATTCCCATTCCACCCATAAATCCACCACCGCCGCCTTTGTTTCCGCTACCTCCGGGAGGTAAAATGGTTTTTGATTGATATTCTCCCGAAAGTTGAACGGTGAAATTTTTAGGAAGTTTGAAGGTGTTATTAATTTTTCCAAACCAACTTGCAAATTGTTTTTGTTCAGGTTGGTTTAAATCGCTTATATCTATTTTGGAAGTAAAGAGATTGAAATTGGAAGTTAAATCCCACCAAGTTGCCAACTTGTTTTTCAGTGTCATTTCAAGTCCGGTTACATAACTTGAATTTGCATTGATGTAAGTATTTAGAATTTTATCTTTCCCATTATTAGGGTCGGTAAGTTTTTGTTGAAAGCGGGTTATTAATTGGTCAGTGTTTTTGTAATAAATAGAAGCAAGTAAGTTATTATTATTTTTAAATAATTTTTGGTAACTGAGTTCAAACGAGTTTGTAAATTCTGGATTCAATCCGGGGTTTCCTTTATTGATGTTTAAAAAATCGGATGAATCGGTGAATGGACTAAGCTGAAAAAAGTTGGGGCGATTAATTCTTCGTGTATAATTGATTTGTAATTCTTGTTCTGCTTTTAGCTTTTTACTAAGAAAAATACTCGGGAAAAAACTAACCGGAAAATCGTTGTTAAATATTTCATTTGTTTTGATAAGGTTTCCGCGATAGGTGGAACTTTCACTGCGAAGACCTAATTGATAACTAAACAATTTTAGTTGGTTTGAAAATGTAACATATCCAGCATAAATACGCTCTTCACTTTCATAATCAATTGCAGTAGAAGGTTGCAAGATTAGCTCCCCAGTGATTGGTGAAACCATATAAAAAGCATTTGTACTATTAGATGTGTTTAATGCAAATCGACCACCAATTTCTAATTTAGATTTTTCAGTAATTGGGTTTATAAAATCGCTTTGTATAATTATATTTTTACCTTTTCCAGCGCCTTTTTGCTGTTGATTAAAGAAAGGTACAAAACTGCTTAGATGTGTATAATTGATGGTTTCAATATTATTGGTGTTTGAATTGCTGCGCGAGTTGAAAGTAATATCAGCGGTAACTTCTCTTCCTGGTTTTGGAAAATTGTGTTTAAAATTCAATTGACGTCCAATATGATTAAAATTTCCTGATGTGGTTGAATTTCTTTCCGTAAAATTTGATTTTATAATTGGAAAAAGTGAATCGGTTAATAGATCAGTTTCTGTAAGAGGGGAAAATGAACCACCAGCAAAACTAATATTGGCTGATAAAGTACTTCTGTTGTCGATAAAATAATCAAGTCCGGTTCTTCCAAAACGCATTTTGCTCGACATTTCACTATAATCATCTTGGTATAAATGCGTAATTGGGAATCCTGTTGTTGTTAATCGATCTGTATTTCCTGTACTAATTGATTTGCGTTGAAAATAATTTCCACTCGCAAAAAGGTTAATTTTTTGTTGACGAATATTAATGTCGGCACCGCCACCAATTTTTAATCTTGAATCAATATTGGTTCTTACGCTTCCATTGAAGCCTACTTTTTTATTTTTTTTCAAAACAACATTTAAGATTCCGGAAGTTCCACCAGAAGCATCAAATTTTGCAGAAGGGTTAGTGATTATTTCAACCGATTCAATTGCATCTGCAGGAATTTGATCCAATTGCATTGTTGTTGGACGACCATCAACAAATACTTGTGGGGCATTATTTCTCAATGATACATTTCCATCCAAATCAACTGTAAGCGATGGTACATTGCGCATTACATCTACAGCGGTTCCACCAGTTGCTACAATACTCTTATCGACAGAAAATATTTTCCGATCAATTCCTAATTGCAAAAGTGGTTTGGATGAATTAACCGTAACCGTGCTCAACGTTTTTTCTTCAAGTTCGATTTTTATATTTCCTAAATCTTTATCGATTGAGTTTAAAAGTTGGCTCATGTCCGGGCTTCCCGTGTTATTCATTTTAATATCAAAAGCAACTGTTTTTTCTATAGTAACATAACTAATTGCAGAAATTTTCAATTTGAATTGCCCAAAAAGTGGAACATTTTCAAGCGTAAATTCTCCATTTTGTTTTGTCAACATGCCGGCAATAATTACTTCTTTTCTTTTACGAGAAACGGAATCGAATTTATTCTGTAAAAGTTGAATGGATACTGCTTCAACTCCTTTATTGGAAGTGGCATCAACTATTTTACCGTAAAACCTTCCCGCCATTTGCGTGCTACCCATTCTGCTTGCGCCACCAGCATTGGGGAATTGTGCTAAAGAAATTATAAATAAAGACAGTAAGAAAAATAAAGAAATTATTTTTTTCATAGGATTAAAAATGGGTACAAATTTCTACATTTTTAATCTATATCAACTATTAATTATGACAGAAGGTAAGAGGAGTATTATAAATGGAAATTTGAAGACGATTAAAATTTTATTTCAATTATGTGAATTCTATTTTGAAGACTTCTTCAAATTATTTACTTTCGCAAACTACTTTACGGTGGCCATAGCTCAGCTGGTTAGAGCATCAGATTGTGGTTCTGAGGGTCGTGGGTTCGAACCCCATTGGTCACCCTTTAAATGCTTCTCTTTGAGAGGCATTTAGTTTTTATTTAACTTAATAAAAATTGTTTTAGCTTATTTTTATAACTCATAAATGAAACGGAAATAGTATGAATTACATTAAGCGAATTTTTTTAGGTGTTTTATTAATTGTTGGTGGCATTGTTTTTTCAAGTGCTATATTATTTAATAAACAAAGCCAACCCGGCAAGTATGAAAAAATATTACAAAGTATTACCGAAATGCTAACAGCGGGTCATTTTAGTCCTAAAAAAATTGACGATAATTTTTCAAAAAATATTTATCACCGCTATTTTGAAGTGCTAGATCCTAATAAAAATATTTTTCTCCAAAGCGATATTACATCGCTTAAAAAATATGAAACAAGAATTGACGATGAAATGCTTGGCGCTGATGTTGAATTTTTTCTTTCTGTAAGTCAAATTTTTAATAAAAGAATTGAAGAAGCAGGATTGTTGTACGCGCAACTATTAGAGCAACCTTTCGATTTTTCAGTGGATGAACAGATTCAAATTGATGTTAAAAAAAATCAGTTTTCAGTTTCGGAAAACAAACGAAAAGAAAATTGGAGGAAGTGGTTGAAATTTCAAACATTGGAAAGATATGCGGAGGCATTGGAGATCAAAGAAAAAAATAAAGATCGAACTGATTATATTTCAAAAACAAATAATGAATTAGAAAAAGAAGCTCGCGAAAAAGTGCTTAAATCAATGAACAGAACTTTTGATCGTTATCGATTTAAGTTTTCTGAAGACGATAAATTCAATTTATTTGTTAGTGAAATTACAAGCGCAATGGATCCGCACACGGAATTTCTCCCGCCGGTTGATAAAAGATATTTTGATGAACAAATGAGTGGGCGCTATTTTGGAATTGGCGCTGCTTTGATTTATGATGAAGGGAATATTAAAATTAGTTCATTACTTGCAGGCACGCCGGCTTGGAAGTCTGGTGAATTACAAGTAGGCGATATTTTATATAAAGTTTCGCAAGGAAAAGAAGAGGCTGTTGAATTGACTGGTTTTGTTGTTGAAGATGCGGTTAAATTAATTCGTGGAGAAAAAGGAACTGAAGTTACAATTACCGTAAAAAAACAAGATGGATCAATTAAAGCAGTTACGTTGATTAGAGATAGAATTGTACAAGATGAAGTTTTTGCTAAAAGTGCGATTGTAAATAAAGATGGCAAAAAAATTGGATACATTTTTTTACCGGAATTTTATGCCGATTTTAATGATCCAAAAGGAAATCGTTGCTTTATTGATGTTGCAAAAGAAGTAATTAAATTAAAAGAAAATAAAGTTGATGGAATTGTTCTCGATTTAAGAAATAATGGCGGCGGATCACTTTATGATGTAGTTCAAATGGTGGGTTTATTTATCGAAACAGGACCGGTCGTTCAAGTAAAAGATAGGGAAGGGAAACCAATTATTTTAGAAGATAAAGATCGTGCAGTGTTGTACGATGGCCCATTAACCGTTATGGTGAATGAGTTTAGCGCTTCCGCATCTGAAATTTTTGCAGCTGCAATTCAAGATTACAAACGCGGTATTGTGATTGGAAGTACTTCAACTTATGGAAAAGGAACTGTTCAGCGCAATATTGGAATTGATCCAGCTTTGGGTTATCAAACATCAAGTTCTGATATGGGAACTTTAAAACTCACTTTACAAAAATATTATCGAGTTAATGGAGGTTCAACACAATTACGCGGCGTTGTTTCGGATATTGTTCTTCCTGATAATTATGAATATTTGGAGTTGCGAGAAATGAATAATACTGATGCATTGCCTTGGGATGAAATAGAAAAAGTTTTAATAAAAAAATGGAATTCTGGGTATGAATTGGAAGCGATTAAAAATTTAAGTGGTCAACGACTAGATACAAATTCAACATTTAAATTAATTAAAGAAACTACTGAATGGCTTTCCAAGCAAAACAGAAAAGAATTTTTTCTAAAATTGGAAAAATACCAACAAGAACAAAAAACAATTCGCAATGCAATAAAACAATTGGATGATGTGCGAAAAAGTCAACAAGAAATTGACATCTATTCATTGCCACAAGATGCAAATCGATTTACTTATGATAAAGGGAAACAAGATCGTTTTGAGCAATGGTTAAAAAATCTTCGTAAAGATATTTATATTGATCATGTGTCAGCAATTACGGTTGATATGGCTACACAACGAAATTTGGCATTTGCGAAAAAAAACTAATGAATTACAAATAACGTTCCTTAATAATATTGATGTGATGTTTGCAATGTCCAACGCAAACAAATCCAATTGCTAAAACACTTATTTTGTTTTTATTAGCAATTCCTATTTCTGATAGTTGATCATCGTCGAACGAATTGAAAAGAAATTCTGTAGCTTTTCTAACAGTAACTAGTTCATCAATTAAATTTCCCCAATTCTTATTTTCTACTTTCGCATTTTTGGCAAATAAATTTTCGTCAAAACCGGGTAGTGGGGTAGTATCTTTTCTTGCAAATCGAAGTGCACGATAGCTGAAAACTCTTTCTGAATCGATGATGTGTTGAATCACTTCTTTTATCGACCACTTGTTTTCAGCATAGCTATAATTTTGTTTATCGGAAGAAATCGTTGATAAGAAATTTACAATTTCATTGGTGTTATTTCGAAAAGCATCAAATAAATTTTCTTCTTTTACTTGCTGAATATAATTCCGATAAAATTCAGGAACAAGGTTTAAATCTGGCCGTGACATAATAAAATTATTTTAATTAAAAAATGAATTAAAATCCTTTAAGTGGTTTTGAAACTCGCTCACCTTTTAGTTGAGCTGCTAATTTGATGGCTTCGTAAGCATTTATGATACCGCCAGTTTTACTTATTTCATTCAAATTCATTTCTACACCGGTATCTGGTTTTATAATTTTTGTATTTACAACTGATGAAGAATTTTCAATAACATATTTCAATTGTTCGGCACTAAGATTTGGAAAGTACGATAACACAAAAGCAGCTAATCCTGCCACAACAGGCGAAGCCATACTTGTACCTTGTGCATTGCCGTAAGTATTTCCACCAGGAATGGTAGAATAAATTTTTACACCAGGAGCAAAAACATCCACTTCTTGTTTTCCAAAATTGGAAAAATTAGCAACAATTCCTCCTAATTTATTATCTCCACTTGCTCCAACTGTTATCCAGTTAGTTGCTTTTTTATTTTGAATTTGAGAGATAGGGTTGGGAAAATTTGAAACAGAGTCAATATTTTTTGCATCATTACCTGCAGCATGCACCAAAAGAACTCCATTTTTATTTGCATATTCAACGGCTTCATCAACCCAATATTTTTCTGGAGAAAAACTTTTTCCAAAACTCATATTGATTATTTGGGCTCCATTATCTACTGCGTATCGAATAGCCAACGCAATATCTTTATCGTGTTCATCACCATCAGGAACTGCGCGGAGTGTCATGATTTTTACATTGTCTGCAATGCCATCAATTCCTAAATTATTGTTTCTTTTTGCAGCAATAATTCCAGAAACATGCGTGCCATGAAATGCAGATTTGTTATCAACAAAAACATTATTGTTACCATAATTTTTGTCGTTGAAATCGGAATAGTTATCTGCAACTACATCCGAACGGTAAGATTTTGGTGCATTGGTTTTAGATTCCGTTTTTCTTTTTTCAGATTCAATGTATTCTGAAAGCCCATCAACAAATTCTTTGTTGGTTGCTTCCAACGCATTATTCATTTTCATCAAATTCAAAAAAACAGATTGTGCTTTTTTTACAGCGATGTCTTCAGGTTTTAATTGATTCAATTCAACTCCTGTAAAAATTTCTTTTTTGAAAATATTTTTCAATGTGCTATCGCTTTCTTGTAAAGTAGAAAGTAGCATGATTAACATTCCCATATCCACACTATTTGTTTCAGCGGAAAGTTTTTCACTTTCTGCCCTCAACCACATTTCATACAAATATTTTTCATTCTTATTTAATGAATCAATATTTATTTTTTTATTTTCAAATTGGTTTTTAAACTTAAAATAAACTCTATCTCTTTCGTAAGAGTCGACAGTAACATTCGCTCCGTTTTTTCCGCCAATAAAATTCCATCCGAAAATATCGTCCACAAAACCATTCTTGTCGTCGTCTTTATTGTTATTAGGAATTTCCTTTGGATTGCGCCATAGCACAGGTTTTAAATCTTCGTGAAGCGTGTCAATTCCGGAATCGATGACAGCTACTATTACTGTTTTGCTCTTTTTGTTTTTTACAAATTCGTAAGCTTTATCCAAACTAATTCCATAAAAACTATCAGTAACATTATCTTTCAAATGCCAACCATTTGTAGTGGAAGCTTCTGTTTGTGCAAATGAATTAATTGACAGAAAAATTGTAACGGGAATTAAAAATCTCGAAATCATTTTTTATTATTTATTAGTTGAATATTTATTTTGACAAGGAATTAAATATCAAATTTAATTCCTTGTGCAAGTGGCAATGTGTTGCTGTAATTAATTGTATTTGTTTGTCGGCGCATGTAATTTTTCCAAGCATCGCTTCCGCTTTCTCTTCCACCACCGGTTTCTTTTTCTCCGCCAAAAGCACCACCAATTTCTGCGCCACTTGTTCCAATATTTACATTTGCAATTCCGCAATCACTGCCTGAAGAAGATAAAAACTGTTCAGCTTCTTTTAAATCATTTGTAATTATAGAAGATGAAAGCCCCTGTGGTACATTGTTTTGAATAGCCAACGCTTCTTCCGCAGTTGAATATTTTAATAAATAAAGAATTGGAGCAAAAGTTTCTTGTTGTACAATTTTATAATTTGGATTTGCTTCAGCAATACATGGTTTTACATAACAACCACTTTCAAATCCTTCGCCTGTAACAACTCCGCCTTCAACTACAAATTTTCCACCTTCTTTTTTACATGCTTCAATTGCAGCTAAATAAGCTGATACAGCATCTTTATCAATCAAAGGACCAACAAGATTTTTTTCTTCAAGCGGATTTCCGATTGTTATTTGTTTGTAAGCATTCGTTAATTTATTTTTTACAGCATCATAAATTTCTTCATGAATTATTAAACGACGAGTAGTGGTGCATCTTTGTCCAGCTGTTCCAACTGCACCAAAAACGGAACCGCGAATTGCAATATCCAAATCTGCTTTATTAGAAATGATGACTGCATTGTTTCCACCTAATTCCAACAAACTTTTTCCAAGTCTAGCACCCAAAGCTGTTGCAACAGCTTTTCCCATTTTGGAAGATCCGGTGGCGGAAATCAATGGAATTCTTTTATCGTTTGCCATCAATTCGCCGGTGGATTTATCGCCAATAATTAAACTACAAATTCCTTCTGGAAGATTATTTTTTATAAAAATTTCTGAAATAATATTTTGACAAGCAATAGCGCAAAGAGGTGTTTTTTCGGAAGGTTTCCAAACGCAAACATCACCGCAAACTAATGCCAACATTGCATTCCAACTCCAAACAGCAACCGGGAAATTAAATGCTGAAATAATTCCAACAATTCCAAGTGGATGCCACTGTTCGTACATTCTATGTTGCGAACGTTCGCTATGCATACTCAAACCGTAAAGTTGACGCGAAAGCCCAACTGCAAAATCGCAGATGTCAATCATCTCTTGTACTTCGCCGTATCCTTCTTGCAAACTTTTTCCCATTTCGTAGGAAACGAGTTTTCCTAAAAAATCTTTTTTCTGCCGCAACGAATCGCCAATTTGACGAACGATTTCACCTCTTTTTGGAGCAGGAATTTGTCGCCAAACTAAAAATGCATTTGCTGCAGTAATAATTACTTTGTCATAAGTTTCAACTGTTGTAAGTTGAACAGATCCAATTAATTTTCCATCAACCGGCGAAAAAGAATTTAATATTTCTTTTTTTGTATTAATCCAAATTGATCCCGTTGAAACACCTGCATTAATTTCTTTTATTCCAAGATCTTTTAAAAAATTCATAAAAGTTATTTTGACATTTTTTCAATTAATGTTGTAGTAGAAAAACCATTTAAGATAGGATTTATTACTACTTTTCCACCAGCATTTATTACTTCTTTTGCTCCAACAATTTGATCAATTGTATAATCTCCACCCTTAACCAGCACATCGGGTAAAATTGAATCAATTAATTGAAATGGAGTTTCCGCATCAAAAATTATTACTGCATCCACCATCGAAAGCGAAGCAACTTGCAACGCTCTTGTATTTTCATTATTAATTGGTCGATTGGTTCCTTTCAACTTTTTTACAGAATTATCAGAGTTAATCGCAACAATCAAAAAATCTGCTTCTTGCGCTGCTTGCGAAAGAGAATAAGCATGTCCTTCGTGAAGTAAGTCAAAACAACCGTTGGTAAATGCGATTGTTTTTTTATTCAATTTCAATTCAGCAACGTGTTGAAGCATCCTTGATAATTCACAAATCTTAGAAGCAATACTATTTGAAAAGTCCATTTTTCTTTTTATTAATAAAAGGAAGTAGTACAAAACTAAGCAATCCAAAAAATACTACTACAAACGTTTGTGCTATCCATGTAATCATTCCAAATGCCCAACCAATATTTGCATTCAATCCGTAAATCATCAATGTTTGTTGCACCATAAACGGATATCCTCCAAATCCGCCGGGGGTAAGAATTATACCAACACTACCAAAAACTAACACTGCAAGTGCTTCATTAAATCCAAAAAGGCTTGTTTCTTCCAATGCTAAAAATCCAAGGTAAGTACTTGATAAATATAAAAACCAAATTAAAAAAGTATGAATAAAAAATAAACGTTTTTGACTAACATTCCGAATGCTTAAAAATCCTTGCCAAACACCTGATAGTATTTTTTTAAGTTTTACAATTAGAAGATTGTTTGAAAATTTATTTTTAAAAAAAATAAAAGTAATGATGGGAAGTAAAAAAAATAAAAGTAAAAAAACAAATGAATTCACTCCAAATTCAAAAGAATTTTCGTTTTGAAGTAAGAATACTTTTTGTAAAAAGGAATTAATTAAATGTGATTGGGAAAACAAAAGCAATAAAAAAACTAGCAAAAGACAAATAACATCGATTAATCTTTCCAGCAACATCGTTCCTATTAATTTATCAGCCGGAACTTTGTCGTAGCGTGTAATTATTGTACATTTTAATACTTCGCCAAGTCGTGGAATAGCAAGGTTGGCTAAGTAGCCAATCATAACTGCAAAAAATGTATTTGATTTTTTGGGTTGAAAGCCAAGCGGTTCTATTAATAAGCGCCACCGAAGTCCACGTAACCAATGACTACATATTAATAACACAGCTACGGGTAAAAAATACCAAAATTTAATTTTTAAAAGGGAGTTTCTAATTTCAAGCCAGCCTGCTTCGTTGATGTTTTTTGCAGACCACCAAATAAGGAATATGCCAAATCCAAAAAATGCTAAATATTGAAGTAAATTGAAATTTTTTTTTATCATAGAAAGTAGGAAGATGAAAATTTGGGATAAACAAAAATAGGGTAGATGTTACAATTGCTTTTATATAACATAAAATTATTCATAATGTATGTTGAAGAAATGAGTTGTTGATATAGAATTGCAAATTTTGCTTCAAAATTGTTACCTTTGCGGTCGTCTTAAAAATTTGAATTAATTGTTTGGGTGTAAAAACAACCTACATGATATCAAAAAAAAGAATTTTATTTATTGCAAACGAAATGTCGCCCTATTTGGAGTTAACTGAGTTCTGTGAAATCGTTAATCGGCTTGCAATAAAATCCAATGCAGAAGGTTTAGAAGTTCGCTGTATAATGCCTCGCTTTGGAGTTATAAATGAACGACGTCATCGTTTGCACGAAGTCGTGCGTTTATCTGGTATTAATGTCTCAATTGATAACGATGATTTGCCATTGCAAATCAAAGTAGCCTCACTTCCTAATGCTCGGTTACAAATTTATTTTCTAGACAACGAGGATCTTTTTAAAAGACGAACTATTTTTCATGATGAAAATGAAAAATGGCATGCAGATAATGATCTCAGAACAATTTTTTATTGTAAAGGTGCTCTAGAAACCGTTAAAAAATTTGGTTGGCCGCCAGACATAATTCATTGTAGTGGTTGGATGACAGGATTAATACCAGTTTATTTAAAAACTGTTTACAAAAAAGAACCTGTTTTTTCTCAAAGTAAAATTGTATTCACAATTGGCCAAACCTCCTTTAAAGAGAAACTCGGAAATGGGTTTTTGAAAAAAGCACTTATTCATCCAACGATTAAAGAAAAGGATTTAGAAGTTTTTAAGGAGACGAATAATGTGGCTTTATTCCGTGGAGGTGCAACTTACGCAGATGTAATAACTTTTGGTGCCGAAAAAATTGATAAAAAACTACAGGATGAATTTACCAAGGTTCGGGGCAAGAAAACTTTATTATATAATCCTGATTCAGATTTAACAGACTATTTACAATTGTTTAAAGATCTTGCAAATAAATAGAAGAATTACCTAGTTTAATAATGATTTTTTACAACTAATCTTTTTGATCGTGCAGAAATATACACTTACAGTTTCCTCTTTGTTTTTAACATTTATTTTATTTTTTTCTTCTTGTAAAAAGATAAATGAGTATACTGAAATTGGCGATGATATCATTCCAGATGGCGTTACAACATTCGATACTACTTTAACTGTCGAGACTTTTAATGAGTTTTTTACAGCTGCAAATGATTCTCTTGGAATGAATAGGTTTGATAATCATTTTTTAGGAACGATTTCTTCTGATCCTATTTTTGGTAAAACAAATGCTAAAATTTATCTGGAGTTAAAACCGACGTTTTACAAATTCAAATTTTCCGAAATTCTTAATCCTGATAGTCTTCATTTTGATTCCTGCGTTTTGGTATTGGGTTATACCGGAGTTTACGGAGATACGATTACAAAGCAGCGAGTTAAGGTTTTTGAATTGGATCAATCAAATGTTTTTAAGGTTGATTCACTTTATCAAGTTCGTCAGCAGTACTTTACTAATGGGCAATTATTAGCTACTAAAGATGTAAATCCTTACGAACTAAATGATAGTATAAAAGTCTATAAAGATACAACTATAAATCAGTTAAGGATTCGTTTATCCAACAGTTTTGGACAACGGTTACTTACTGGTTATGACACACTTACCGCTTATGCTTCTGATTCTGCATTTAAAACTTATGTAAAAGGATTTGCTGTTGAAACTGATCCAGCATTTGGCGGAAATGCATTAATGTCATTTGGTTTGTCGAATAATCCAAATACCAAATTGGCAATTTATTACCGCTACACTAAAAACGGCAAAAGAGATACAACTGTTGCTTATTTTAATTTCACTAATATTTCATCTAATCACAATTTTATTGATAGAAATATTGCTGGGACGCCCTTGCTAAACTCCCAAGGCGGCTCAACTCCCGACGATTTTGTTTATTTAATAAATGCACCAGGTAGTTATTCCACAATTAAAATTCCAGCTTTAAAAAATCTTACTAATCGAATTGTTCATCGTGCCGATTTAATTATGGAACAAGTTTATGATGTTTCCGATAAAACTTTTACAACACCGCTTGCATTGTATTTAGATGTATTTGATTCTTTGCGCGGTAAACATAAAGTTTTTCCGTACGATTATGTGCCGGACAATACCGGCCTTGGACAACAACTTTTTGGTATGTTCGGTAAAAATGCAGTTGATGCTTCTGGAAACAATATTCGTCAGTGGAAATTCAATATTAGTCGCTATGTACAAAATGTGATGACTAAAAAAGAACCGCTTAATAACTTCCGATTGCTTGCCCATCGATATGTTCAAAATGAAATTAAAATAGATAACGCCAATAATGTTGGCGCAATTATTTCTGATTTTATTCAAATAAATCCTTCCATGGGAATTGGTCGAGTTCGGCTTGGTGGAGGAAATCACGCAACACAAAAAATGAGATTAAGAATTATTTATTCTAAAATCTAATTCCTTAATTTTATTTCCAAAACTTATAACCCATAATTATGTCTTATTTATTTACATCTGAAAGTGTTTCTGAAGGTCATCCGGATAAATTAGCTGACCAAATTAGTGATGCATTAATTGATAATTTTTTAGCGTACGATTCGCAAAGCAAAGTGGCTTGCGAAACTTTAGTTACAACAGGTCAGGTTGTTTTAGCTGGAGAAGTAAAATCAAAAACATACCTTGATGTGCAAGAAATTGCCCGTAAAGTAATTCGCGAAGTTGGTTATACCAAGGCTGAGTACATGTTTGAAGCAAATAGTTGTGGCATACTTTCAGCTATTCACGAGCAAAGCGCAGATATCAATCGCGGCATTGACAGAAGTACAAAAGTTTTAAATTTTGAAGCAAAAGCAAATGCACAAGGAGCTGGCGACCAAGGAATGATGTTTGGCTATGCAACAAAAGAAACAGACAATTACATGCCATTGGCGCTTGATTTAGCGCATAAAATATTGCTTGAATTATCGAAAACAAGACGTGCAGGGAAAGAATTAAAATACTTGCGTCCCGATGCTAAAAGTCAAGTAACGATTGAATATGACGATAATAATAAACCAATTCGCATTGATACAATTGTTGTTTCAACTCAACACGATGAATTTGATACGGACAAAATAATGTTGGCTAAAATTAGAAAAGACATTATTGAAGTAATTATTCCTCGCGTTAAAAAACAATTAAAATCGTCTATTCAAAAATTGTTTAACGATAAAATTACTTATCATATAAATCCAACCGGAAAATTTGTAATTGGTGGCCCACACGGCGATACAGGTTTGACAGGAAGAAAAATAATTGTAGATACTTACGGTGGAAAAGGAGCTCATGGAGGCGGTGCGTTTAGTGGGAAAGATCCAAGTAAAGTAGATCGCAGCGCAGCGTATGCAACAAGACATATTGCAAAAAATTTAGTTGCAGCAGGTTTATGTGACGAAGTGTTGGTTCAGGTTTCTTATGCAATTGGCGTTGCGAAACCTTGCGGATTATTTATTGATACTTATGGAACTGCAAAAGTAAAAATGAGCGATGGTGAAATTGCAAAGAAAGTGGAAAAAATATTTGATATGCGCCCTTATGCAATCGAACAACGACTAAAATTGCGCAATCCTATTTATTCCGAAACTGCAGCATATGGACACATGGGAAGAACTCCAAAAACTGTAACGAAGGTTTTCAATAAAGGAAAAGAAAATGAAAAAACAGTTAAAGTAGAATTGTTTACTTGGGAAAAAGTAGATATGGTGGATAGTGTAAAAAAAGCATTCGGACTTTAATTTTAAATAAATCTAATTTTAAAACCTGCAAGTTTTTCAACTTACAGGTTTTTTTGTTTCTTTGAATATGAAAAATATGAAAAGCCAACAACGTCCCAAAAAAAGTACACTCGTATTCGGAAGAGATGCAATTATAAATGCGTTGCAAAATGGGCAAGCATTTGATAAAATATATTTAGACCCCAAAGCGATTCACCAAGGAATTAATGAAATTAAAAAATTAGCGCAGCAATATTTAGTACCTATCAGTTATGTTCCCAGAGCAAAACTTGATGGATTTAATATTTCTAATCACGAAGGATGTGTTGCCGTTATTTCTAAAGTTCATTATTATCAATTGCAGGATATTATTTCGCAAGTTGTAGAGGAAGGGAAGTCTCCGTTTTTTTTAATTTTAGATGGGATTACGGATATTCGAAATATTGGCGGAATTGCTAGAACGGCTTTCTGCTGTGGCGTTCATGCTATAATTATTCCAGATAAAGGAGTTGGAGCCTTAAATGATGATGCAATTGCAACTTCTGCCGGAGCATTGGAAAAAATACCAATTTGCAGAGTGAACAGTCTTATGAAAACTGTTGATGAACTTCACTTAAATGGTATAAAAGTTTTTGCTAGTGAAATGAAAGCTGAAAACACCATACACGATTGCAGCCTTATCGAGCCATGTGCAATTATAATGGGAAGCGAAGAAAATGGAGTTTATCCTGCATTGCAAAAAATTTGTGATCATAAAATTAAAATTCCAATGGGAAGAGATTTTGATTCATTCAATGTTTCAGTTGCAACCGGAATTATACTTTATGAAGCAATGAAACAACGCAATCAATTATGAACACTTCAATTAAATTAATTGAATGTCCGCGAGATGCAATGCAAGGTTGGAAATCGAATATTCCAACTGAAAAAAAAATCAACTACTTAAATAGTCTTCTTCAAGTTGGCTTTGACACAATTGATTTTGGAAGTTTTGTTTCTCCAAAAGCTATTCCACAAATGGCAGATACAAAACTGATAATTCCTAAATTGAATTTAACTAATTCTTCTTCTAAATTATTGGCAATTGTTGCAAATATTCGCGGAGCGAACGATGCTGCTGCTTTTGATGAAATAACTTATTTGGGTTTTCCTTTTTCTGTTTCTGAAACATTTCAATTACGAAATACAAATTCAACTATTCTTGATTCTTTAAAAACTGTGGACGCAATTCAGAATTGTTGTATTCAAAATAAGAAGCAGCTTGTAGTTTATCTTTCAATGGCTTTTGGAAATCCTTATGGTGATAAGTTTGATGATGAAATTGTTTTTGATTGGGCAAATAAATTTGCATCAATGGGAATTAAAATAATTTCATTGGCAGATACAATTGGTGTTGCAACAACAAATCAAATTAATAAACTAGCAGGTTATTTGATTGCTGAAATGCCGGAAATAGAAATTGGACTTCATCTTCATTCTTCTCTAAATAATTGGGAAGAAAAATTTGATGCGGCATTAAATTCTGGTTGTAAACGATTTGATGGAGCGTTGAAAGGTTTTGGGGGTTGTCCAATGGCGGCTGATAATTTAGTAGGAAATATGCCAACTGAATTAATGATTGCACATCTTGAAACAAATTCATTTTCCAAATCGATAAATAAAAACGCACTTTTAAAAAGTGTGCTTTTGGCAACTGAACTTTTTAATTAAAGAAATTTAATTCTACAATCAATTATGCAATTTCAGTTACCCATTTCTATAAAAAAAAGTGAAAATAAAATTACTTATCGAGATGCAATATTTTTAATTGGATCTTGTTTTACAGAATATATTGGAAATTCTTTGGCAGAAGCAAAAATTTCTGTGTTTCAAAATCCAAGTGGAATTTTATTTAATCCACAAAGTGTTTGCGAAACATTAATTGCAACAATCAAAAACAAAAAAGTTGATGAAAATAATTTATTTCAATTAAATGAAGTATGGCATAGTTGGAATCATCATTCACGCTTTTCGCATGTTGATAAAAAAGCTTGTTTAGAAAATATTAATACTACTCAAACCAATTCTCATCATTTTTTAAAAAATGCTGACTGGTTAATAGTTACATTGGGTTCTGCTTTCTGTTATAAACTTACATCAAATGCGCAATTGGCAAATCTTTCAGTAGGAGGTTGTGTTGCAAATTGTCATCGTGCACCTGCTAATTGGTTTACAAAATCGCTTTTGGAAGTTGATGAAATAAATAATTTGCTAATAAATTTAAATAAAGAATTAAATGCGTTTAATCCAAAACTAAAAATCATTTTCACCATAAGTCCTGTTCGTCATGTTCGCGATGGAGTTGTAGAAAACAACAGAAGCAAAGCGCGGTTAATTGAAAGCGTTCATTCGCTAATTAACAAATATGAAACGATTTCTTATTTTCCATCTTATGAATTATTGATTGATGTTTTGCGCGATTATCGTTTTTATGATATTGATTTGGTTCATCCAAATTTTATGGCAACCGAATTTGTTTTACAGAAATTTGTAGAAACTTATATGAGCCAAGAGCAGTTGGGGTTAATGGAAGAATTAAAAAAAATTGCTATTGCCAAAAAACACAAACCATTTCATCCATCCACCAATTCACACAAAGAGTTTCTAAATAAACAAGTTGAAAATATTAAGTCGATATTGCAGCGGTATTCCTATTTGAACTTACAAGAAGATTTAAACTATTTTAAAGCAGAAGTGGATAAGTAATCATTTATTTTATTTGTTGAGAATAAATAGAATTCCAATTTCTGCAACAATATCAATTGGTTTTTTGCACGATCCCAATTTTGATTTGGATAAGTTGTTCGATAATAAATATCATCATTTAAATAATCAGTTAAAAAACGCATTGCTTGCATGTAAATAATTAACAAGCCAGCATAATGAATATTTTTCAATTCAAGTTGAGATAATTCATTTCCCATTGCTTCCAAATAGCCTGCAACAAGTGAATCATAATATTGACTATTAATATCGATTGAATTAAATTTTATTGAACTTTCCGATTCGGTACATGTCAAAGTTCTTATCAGGTCTCCCAAATCGGAAAAGTAGTAACCAGCTTGTGTTGTATCAAGATCAATTGGTGTTATCACTTTATTAGTTCTTGAATCAAATAACAGATTGCTAAGTTTTGCATCGTGATGCATTAGTCGCTTTTTAAAGGCTTTATTTTTACTAAATGTTTCAAAAAAATGGATGAGTGACTTTCTGTTTTTTAACTCGATGATAATTAAGTCTGAATTCTTTTTTCTTATTGTTGAAGCATTTTCAATAGCAATTTCAAATTCATCAAATCGCAAACTTAGGTCGTGAAATTTCGGAATTGTATCTTTTATTTCTGAAAAAGGGAAATTGGAAAGTGCTTTAGTAAAATTGCCAAAACTATATGCTGCAGAAAAAGCTTGGTCTTTGTTTTCAATTAAATTTATTGTCGTTGAAAAATTAATAAATTCAAAAGCACGCCAAAAATCACCTTGTTCATCAATTGTAAAATATAATTGTTTGTTTGAAAGGAGCGGGGTCGGAATTTCTCTTTGTTGTAAAAAGTTAAAAATTGAAATGTAATTATCAATGACAATTTTGGGAGATGTAAAAACCTTTGAATTAATTTTTTGAAGAACAATTGTTTGTTTGAAATTCGAAATTTGATAAGTTGAATTAATCAATCCGTTTCCCAATTCCGAAATAGAAAATTCGGCAGCATTAAATAAAAATGATTTTAAAATGTAAATGGGAATTTTTTCCATTAGGTTTAAACTAATTAATGAATTCGATCGCATTCAGGATGCAATAAGTGCAAATGGATTAAAAATTTCTTCGAGCGAAATTTCGGCAAGATTTACCCATCGATCCATGATAGGTAAATGAGGTTTGAAAATTGTTTTTGAATTCTCGGAAAATGGCTTGTCAATCATAAAACAGAGTTGCGTTCAAATCTAAAGTAAAAATTGTGAAATTATTTGTTTTTATCGCTTAAAAACGTAACTTTGCGGCCACTTAAATAGGATGTTATTAATCGGATGAATTTAAAAAATTAAAAGATGCCACTATCAAAAGAAAAAATGAAAACTATTTTTACCGAATTTGGCGGTAAAGAATCGAACACCGGATCTATTGAAGGACAAATCGCTTTATTGACTGAAAGACTTAGTCAAATTTCCGGTCATCTTCAAACTAACAAAAAAGACTTTTCTACTCAGCGTGGATTGGTGCAATTAGTAAGTAAGCGTAAGCGATTATTGACTTATATGCAAAAACATAACCTTACAGGTTATCGCCAGTTGATAGAAAAACTTGGTCTAAGAAAATAAATTTAATTTCTCCATTTTCTGGAGGAATTTTTTGTTTCAACCGAATAATTTATAGCATTCTAAATTTAAGTTCTTGCTTAGCAAAATAGCTAAGTTGGATTATAAATTTTCAGAATCTAATTAATAATAACAAAATTTAAAAAATGTTACAACAACCAATTCGTAAAATATTTGATATTGGAGATGGCCGAATGGTCACAATTGAAACTGGACGCTTAGCGCGTCAAGCTCATGGAGCAGTTACTGTTTCAATGGGGAACTGTATGCTGCTTGCAACTGTAGTTGCAAATAAAGAAGCAAAAGAAGGACAGGGTTTCTTTCCATTAACTGTAGATTATCAAGAAAAATTTTCAGCAGCTGGTCGTATACCGGGCTCTTTTTTTAAAAGAGAAGCTAGATTGAATGATTATGAAGTTTTGACAAGTCGATTAATTGACCGCGCACTTCGTCCATTATTTCCGGAAGATTATTTATGTGAAGTGCAAGTTTTAATTAGTCTTATTTCAAGCGATGCAGAAATTATGCCCGATGCAATGGCTTGTTTAGCCGCATCTGCAGCAATTGCTGTTTCTGATATTCCTATTAATGAAATTATTTCTGAAGTAAGAGTTTCAAGAGTTGACGGAAAGTTTATTGTCAATCCAACTCGTTCAGAAATTGAAAAAGCTGATTTGAGTTTTATAATTGCTGCAACCGAAAAAAACCTAATGATGGTGGAAGGTGAAGCAAATGAATGTAGCGAAGCAGATTTAGTTGAAGCATTGAAAATTGCACACGATGCAATTCGAATTCAAATAAAAGCACAGGAAGAATTACGTGCTTCTGTGGGTGTTGCCGGTAAAAGAGAGTATAAAAAAATAGTTCAAGATGATGCACTTCGTGCAAAAGTGGATGCTTTTGCAAAACAAAAAGTTTACGAAGTAGCAAAAGGAAAATTTGCAAAACACGTTAGAAGCGAAAAATTTGATGCGATAAAAACAGAACTTACTGAGTATTTAAAGAAAGATTTGAATTTGGCTGAGGGTGAAAATTTGCCTGATACTACCAAGAAATTCATGAGTACTTATTATAGTGATCTTCAATATTATGTAGTTCGTGATATGATTTTGGATGAAAAAGTAAGATTAGATGGAAGAGAATTAGAAACAGTTCGTCCGTTGGACATGGAGGTTGATGTATTACCTTCTCCTCATGGGTCATCTTTATTTACAAGAGGTGAAACTCAATCGCTTACAACAGTTACTTTGGGAACTAAATTAGATGATTTATTGGTTGAGAGCGCAGCAAAATCTGTTGATTCAAAGTTTTATTTACATTATAATTTTCCTCCATTTTCTACTGGTGAAGTAAAAATGATGCGAGGCCAAAGTCGCCGCGAAATTGGTCACGGAAACTTAGCAATGCGTTCTTTAAAACAAATGATGCCAAAAGGAGATTTCCCTTACACAGTAAGGGTGGTTAGTGATATTTTAGAATCAAATGGTTCTTCATCAATGGCAACTGTTTGTGCTGGGTCTTTGGCATTGATGGATGCAGGAATTCCTGTTCCAAAACACGTTTCAGGCGTAGCAATGGGATTGATTTCTAAAGGAGATAAATACGCCATTCTTACCGATATCCTTGGAGATGAGGATCATTTGGGGGATATGGATTTTAAAGTTACCGGAACAAGAGATGGAATTTGTGGTGTTCAAATGGATATTAAAGTTGACGGATTGAAAATGGAAGTGATGGAACAAGCATTGGCACAAGCTCGTCGGGGTCGTTTACATATTTTAGATGCAATGTATAATTGCATTCCACAAGCAAATAATGAGGTGAAATCGCATGCGCCGCGAATGCTTAAATTATACATTGATCGTGAATTCATTGGTGCTATTATCGGACCTGGTGGAAAAGTAATTCAAGAAATGCAACGTGTTACCGGAACAACTATCAACATCGAAGAAGCTAACAATATGGGCGAAGTGAGCGTGTTTGGTGTAAATAAAGAAGGTGTACAAAAAGCAGAAGCTTGGATTAAAGGAATTGTAGCCGTACCGGTTGTTGGTGATGTTTACGAATCTACCGTAAAATCAATAATGCCTTTTGGTGCTTTCGTAGAATTTCTACCAGGCAAACAAGGTTTAGTTCATATCAGTGAAGTAAGTTGGAAAAGGCTTGAAACTTTAGAAGGAATTTTAAATGAAGGAGATAAAGTAAAAGTGAAATTGATTGGAACAGATCCAAAATCTGGGAAATTTAAACTTTCAAGAAAAGCATTAATTCCAAGGCCTGAAAGAACTGATGGAACAAGTGAAAATTAATAACAACGCCCTGATATTTTCAGGGCGTTTCTTTTATTAAAATGGAGAATTCAATTCAAATAACATTTCCAAATCTTTCTGTTGAAACAAGAGAAATTTTAATTGCACTTTTAGCAAATATTGGATTCAATGGGTTTGAAGAAGATAATTCTGATTTAAAAGCTTTCATCCAAAAATCTGTATTTAATGAAAATGAATTAGTTGGTATTGTAAATCAATTTAAAGTTAAATATCTAATTGAGGAAATTGAAAATATAAACTGGAATAAACAATGGGAGAGCAGCTTTCATCCAATTCGAATTGCTGATTTTCTTGAAATTAGAGCTAATTTTCATGAACCGTCTCAAAATGTAGTTCACGAAATAATAATCACACCAAAAATGAGTTTTGGAACTGGGCATCATGCGACAACTTATATGATGTTGCAACAGATGAAAGAGATTGATTTTGAAAATAAATCAGTGTTAGATTTTGGAACAGGCACCGGAATTCTTGCAATACTCGCAGAAAAGTTAGGCGCAAAAGAAATTCTTGCAATTGATAATGATGAATGCTGCATTGAAAATTCAATAGAAAATGTCCAGTCGAATTGTTGTTCTAAAATATCAATTGAAAAAAAATATACGCCAAAAAGCGATCAGAAATTTGATATAATTTTAGCCAACATAAATAAGAATGTAATTCTTGAAAATATACACTTATTAACTTCTCAACTGAATGAGAAAGGAATTATTTTAATGAGTGGATTATTGGAATCGGATGAAATGGAGCTAACTCAATCTCTATTAAAATTTAATTTTGTTGTAACAAAATCTTTAAAAAAATTAAATTGGATTTGTTTAGTTATTGAAAGTCATATTGTTACAAATTGTAAATTAAATTAATGTTATTGTTTTAATATTCTTGATTACCTTTGCACCTCTAAATCTTTTTGTTTAGAATGAGTGAACTTCTATTGATTGTACTTGCTTATTTATTTGGTAGTATTCCAACATCTGTTTGGGTAAGTAAGTATTTTTTTGGATTTGATATTCGTGATTATGGAAGTGGTAATGCTGGAGCTACAAATACATTCCGATTACTTGGTTCATTTTGGGGAAGTTTCGTAATGGCTGTAGATTCCTTTAAAGGAGTTGTAGCTGTTAAGTTAGTTTATTTACTTCCTTTTTATTTAAATCATGAAACACAGATGACAAATCTTCAAATAGGATTAGGGCTTACTGCTGTTTTAGGTCATATTTTTCCACTTTGGGCCGATTTTAGAGGAGGAAAAGGAGTAGCAACTGTTTTTGGGATGGCTCTTGGAATACAACCGGTCGTTGCACTTTGTTGTGTTGGAGTATTTTTATTAGCACTTTATTTCACAAGGTTTGTATCTTTAAGTTCAATCTTTGCAAGTATTGCTTTCCCCGTATTTATCCTTTTTATTTTTAACGAACCAGAAACGTTATATCGAATTTTTGCTATAGTAGTTGGCTTAATGGTAATCTTGACTCACCAAAAAAATATTGGTCGAATATTAAAAGGAAGTGAAAGCAAAGTTTTAATTCCTAAAAGAAAAAGTCGCAAAAGCCAAGCAGATGATTGAAATTTAGGTTTATAATTTTTTTATTTGAAATTGAAAATTTATGGCACTTACAATTTGTGAAAAGTTGAAATTATCCGACGAAAAAAACTTACTAATTCAAGGATTACCTTCTTCTGTCGAAAAGCAGTTCAGTAAACTTTCTTTTGCAAAAAATGTTACGCCTTTGTTGAAATCACGTAAAATTGATTTTGCATTAATTTTTGTAGTGAATGAAAATCAATTGAACAGTATTTTAAAAGAAGTAATTCCTTCTTTGAATGTGAAATCTAAATTTTGGATAGCATCTCCTAAAAACACCTCAAAAATTGCTACAGATCTTAATAAGATAGGTAGCTGGGATAATCTATTTGCAGAAGGGTTTGAAAACTTGGAACAAGTTGCCTTAGATCATATTTGGGTTGCAACTTTGTATGAAAAAGCTCCTTTAGTAATTCCAATTAGCGAAAAAAAAATACGTAAAGAAGTTGTTATAACAACGATTTAATAATTATTTCTAACGGATAATTACGCTTCCCTGTTTTGCAGAAATTTCCATTTCCATCTTTTTTAAATGTAGATGTATTTTCAAAAGATCTGAAATTTCTAATTCCGAATGTTCTTTTTCTAAATCTTGATGATTTTCGAGCAACATTTTTTTTATTTTTCTAAGTTTAAAAAAAATAACAGCTGACTCTACTTCATTTTTTGTATTATCCTCGCCTAATTTTAAATAACTCATCAAGTTTTCTTCTTGTCCATCGCCGATTAATTTTACAAACTCTTCGTATTCTTTTTCAAATATTTTTTGTTGGTAGCCTGTATTTTTACTGAACGTTTTTTTCCAGTGTTCACTTTCGTCATAAGGGGAATTTATTAATGAAACAGCTAAGGCACTTAATTCGGTATCGATATGATATAGGAATGTATTTTTTGTAATAGATTCTCGACCTTGTTGTAAGATAGCTTTGTAGGTTAAAACAAATTTTAATATTTTTTTATTATCAAAAAGAGTTTCATCTGAAACTTCATCTAACATGTAATCTGCGATTGTATCGGTTTTCCAAATTTTAGTACCATGTTCAATTAATACTCTGGCAAATTCTCTTTCTTGTAGTTCATCTTTAAAAAGTAAACTAAAAGTTGCTTCATCATAATTATTAGAAGCGGCTTTTTGTGCATTTTCTTCGTGGTGTTTTGCTTCGTCAAAAGGAATTGATTTTTCTTGAAACGAAATTCGATTTCGAATAAATTTATTAACCAAAATATGTAAACCAGCTTCATCAATTTTCAACAACTCAGCACATTGTTTTATGTAATCTTGCTGCTTTGTAAAATCTTCAATTTTATTAACCTTCGAAATTGTTTCTGCAACACGGTTTACAACTTCTGCTTTTTTCGCACTATCACTACCTGCTTCTTTTAATGCAACTTCTAATTGAAATAGAACAACATCTTTTTTATTTTTTTGAATAAATGAACTAAAATTTGTTGCGCCAATTTTATTACAATAACTATCCGGATCTTCATTATCCGGAATGAGTACAAGTTTTACATTCAACCCTTCTTCCAATGCAAGATCCAAACCACGCATTGCTGCTTTTATACCGGCCGCATCTCCATCATAAATAATGGTAAGATTGTTGGAGTGTTTTTTTATCAATCGAAGTTGTTCAATCGTAAGTGCCGTACCACCAGAAGCAACTACATTTTCTATACCTGCTTGGTGCAAGGAAATAACATCTGTATAACCTTCTACAAGCAAACATTCACTTGCTTTGTCAATTGCATGTCGAGCAAAATAACTGCCGTATAAAATTTTTCCTTTTACATAAATTTCATTTTCAGAAGTATTGATGTACTTCGGTGCTTTATCGTTTTGTTTTAAAAGACGTGCTCCAAAACCAAGTACTTTCCCACTGTGATTGTGTATGGGAAAAATTATTCTCTCTCGGTAATTGTCTTGAAATTCATTTCCTTTAGCTATGACTAATCCACTTTTTACCAAAATATCCGAACTGTATTGTTTACGAAGCGCTTCCGAAACAAATCCGTCGCGCTGAATGGGTGAAAACCCAAGTTGGAATTTTTTAATAATATCTTCTCGAAACCCACGATCTTTTAAATAGCTTAATCCAATATTTTTTCCATCTTCGGTTTCAAATAAAGTTGAGGAAAAAAACTGCTGTGCAAAACTATTCAAGATAAAAAGACTGTCAGCAACTTGTTGTTGTTGGCGTTGTTCATCTGATTGTTGAATTTCATCAATTTCAATTCCGTATTTATTTGCCAACCACTTTAAGGTTTCGGGGTAACTATATTTTTCATGTTCCATCAAAAAACTGATGGTATTTCCGCTTTTACCGCATCCAAAGCATTTGTAAATTTCTTTAGAAGGTGAAACGGTAAAAGAAGGAGTTCTTTCGTTGTGGAAAGGGCAGAGTCCCAAATAATTAGCACCTCGTTTTTTTAGCTTTATAAACCCACCAATGATATCTACAATATCAAGTCGGTCATGTATTTGTTGTATGGATTGTGGAGTAATCAAAATCTGTTTGCTGTTGGATTTTAATACGAAAGTCGTAAAATTAATGTATCTGATTTAGTTCAGAACAAGATCCTTTTTGATTTTTTTTATAAAAATTTGGATTATTTGTATTTTATAAAAAAAAAAGAGTAGATTTAGTGTAACAATCCACTTCGAATCGAGATTAGATTTTTTATTCTTCACTATAAATTAAAATCCAATGATTCAGACAGATTTTTCACAGCTTACCATGGATTGCGGTTCATGGAGGCATTCATTACGTAGTCATCGTGATGGTATTAACTCTTCTAAACAACAACTTCTACATGTTGCTGGAAACAATTTATCGCGAAATCAATTGAAAGATGTCGAGCATTTTCAAAATCAATTTCTTATTCAATTGATTAATGTTCACGACTTGAAACAGGCAATCAAAGCCCATGAGAGAAGAGTAAGCTTTGAGCATTCTGCCAATAACGGTGATTTGCAAGATGAAACTTTAATCGCACACGAGCATTTATTAGCACAATATCAAATGTTAAATGAAACGCTTTTAAAATTAAAAGAAGCCTTTTCTAATTTTCTTTCGGCTACTTCTTAAAAGTAGTTATTGATTCAATTTCTATTATTCTGTAATAATTTTTTATGCCGGAATTTGATACTTCACATGTGAAAAATATTGTTTTGCTTGGGCATGCAGGTTCAGGTAAAACATCTTTAGCAGAATCTATGCTTTTCGAAGCTGGAATTCTTTCTCGAAAAGGGAATATTGCAGAAAATACCACAACAGGAGATTACCATGAACTGGAGCAAGAGCGTGGTAATTCTATTTTTAGCAAACTACTTCATGCTAAATGGAGAGGGTATAAAATTAATCTTATAGACACACCAGGCTATGATGATTTTTCTGGAGAAGTAATTTCTGCATTGCGTGTTGCCGATACGGGTCTAATGCTCTTGAATGCTATAATGGGAGTAGAAGTAGGAACGGATTTAATTTGGGAATACACCGAAAAGTTTAAAACTCCCATGATTTTTGTTGTCAACAAATTAGATGACGAATCTGCCGATTATGAAAAAACTCTTCGTGAAGCAAAATCGCATTTTGGAAACAAAGTAACGGTAATACAATACCCATTACAAGTTGGTACTGGTTTTAATACAATTGTTGATGTTTTACGAATGACAATGTATCGATTCAACAGCAAAGGCGGAAAACCGGAAAAATTACCCATTCCGGAATCGGAAAAAATAAAAGCAGAAAATTTACACAAAGAACTGATTGAAGCAGTTGCCAGCAACGATGAATCTTTGATGGAGAAATATTTCGAAAAAGGAGAATTAGATGAAGATGAAATTAAAAATGGATTAAAAAGAGCAATGATCAATCACGACCTATTTCCACTCTTTTGTTTGTCTGCAGAAAAAAATATGGGTAGTGGTAGGATCATGGGATTTATCGATAATGTTTGTCCAAGTGCAAATGAAATGCCGCCACAAATAACCCAAAAAGGAGAAAAACTTAATTGCGATGCAACCGGACCTGCTTGTATTTTTATTTATAAAACGGTGAACGAACCGCATGTTGGAGAATTATCTTTTTTCAAGATTTTTTCCGGAACAATCAAAAGTGGTATGGAATTGGAAAATGAAACAACCGGAGTTACAGAAAAACTTACTCAATTATTTTTAGTAGAAGGAAATAAACGAACTGCAACAAATGAAATGTCTGCTGGCGATATGGGAGCTACTTTAAAATTAAAAAACACTCATACCAATAATACCTTGCATCAGCGAGGAAAAAACTACGAGTTGCATCGCATTAAATTTCCCTCTCCAAATATGACTGTTGCTATCGAAGCTATAAAAAAAGGAGAGGAGGAAAAACTCTCACAAGCTCTACATCAATTAAAGGAAGAAGATCCTACAATTTTGGTAGAAGTTTCTTCCGAATTGAAACAAACATTAATTCATTGTCAAGGCGATATGCACTTGGCAGTTGCTAAATGGAAGATTGAACACAACCATAAATTGGAAATTAGATTTCAGAAACCAAAAATTCCTTATCGAGAAACGATTCGCAAAATGGCTGAGTCAAATTACCGCCACAAAAAACAAAGTGGAGGTTCGGGACAATTTGGTGAAGTATTTTTACGAATAGAACCCTGGCAAGATGGAATGCTTGAACCTATAGGTCTAAATGTACGCAGTAGAAATATGCATGAGTTGGATTGGGGTGGAAAATTGGTTTTTTACAATTGCATTGTTGGCGGTGCAATTGATGTTCGTTTTTTACCGTCAATATTAAAAGGTGTAATGGAAAAAATGGCAAATGGGCCATTAACTGGTTCTTATGCTCGAGATATTCGAGTATGTGTTTATGATGGCAAAATGCACCCAGTTGACAGTAATGATATTTCTTTTAAGATAGCTGGGTTACAAGCATTTCGTCAAGCATTTCAACAAGCCGATCCACAGCTATTAGAACCCATAAATCATGTAGAAGCACTTTGTCCGGAAGATATTACTGGAGCAGTTATGGGAGATTTGCAAACTCGTCGAGCAATTGTTGATGGAATAGATATTGAAGGCAATTTTCAAAAAATTATAGCCAGAGTTCCATTGGCTGAAATGGAAGGATATTCTTCCTCTTTGCGTTCAATTACGCAAGGAAGAGCAAAATTTCGTACTTCTTTTTTGGAATATGCACCTGTGCCATCTGAGCTTCAAAGAAAACTCATTGATGAACATGCGAAAACAGTAAAAGAAGAATTGATTTAATTTTTCTTTTACTGTTTATATTTATCAAGAGCAGCAATCCATTAATTTTGTAATTATTTTTAATTAACAAATTGTAATTATGGCATTACAAGAAGAAATGGAAGATCAAGGGAATTGGCTTTTTAAATACCGCGGTTATTTACCAATTGTAATTTTATTTGTTGCGTTAGTTGTTTTTCTTTTTCCAAACTTTTTCAACATTTTTTCATTTTTGGAAAATATTAATAAAGCTATTTTGCAATGGATTTTTTTGTCAATTAGTATGTTTGGTTTATTGATTCGAATTTATACAGTTGGATATACTCCAAAAAATACATCGGGTAGAAATGTGGAAGGTCAACTTGCAGAAACCTTAAATACAAGTGGCATTTATTCCACTGTTCGCCATCCACTTTATTTGGGTAATTTTTTTATGTGGTTAGGGCCGGCTTTGTTGACTGAAAATTTTTGGTTTATTATTTCATTCTGTTTTTTTTATTGTGTTTATTACGAGCGCATCATGTTTTCAGAAGAACAATTTTTGCGTAAAAAATTTGGAGCCACGTATTTGGAATGGGCATCTCGCACACCGGCATTTTCCCCAAAATGTAAAAATTTTACAAAGTCAAATCTTACATTTAGTTGGAAGAAAGTTTTGAAAAAAGAAAAAAACGGACTTGTTGCCGTATTTATAATTTTCTCTCTTTTTGATTTTTTAGGTAAATGGATAAATCAAGAAACTGATTATAATTATTCACTTTACCAGGCTACGATTTTATCCGTAGTTATTTATTTGGTTTTAAAAATTTTGAAAAATAATACCAAATTGCTCGACGAAGCAGGAAGGTAATTGTATAAAAATTATAAAGTTAAATTCCAGCCATTTCTATAATCTCTTTTTACAAATTGATTTGCTTCTTCAAAGTTGGTAACACGCATGTTTGCTGTATCCCAAAGTAATTTTTTGCGTCCCAACCATTTATCTCCCCATCCGGTAAGTTTTGGATTTTTCATAAGAAAACTACGAATGGCAAGATTTCCAATTAAAATACTTTCAGTAAAAGGACCAGCATATTCAAACGGAGAACTAGTTTCTGCATTCCCTTTTCCTGCTATACAAGCATTTACCCATTGTTGATAGTGCCCTTCCGGTACACGTTTAATTGTTTCTTTTGGCATCTTTTTTACTTTCATTAATTTGGTTGGTAAAAGTTGCGGATCTTGTCCATAGCAATCAATTAACATTTTTCCTTTTGTTCCAACAAGTAAAACTCCACCATCCCAATTTCCAAATGCTTCGTCTGGTAAAAGTTCATCGGGACGCTGTGGCAATAATCCACCATCAAACCAAGAAACTTTAATATTCCCATTTCCGTCCGTTCTTGGATAATTAAGATGAATGATAGAAGATGCTGGAAATGCATCTTGGTTTTGAGTATCATTCCACATTTCGCGCCAAGTGGTTGCAATACTGCATTCTACTGAATCTGGATAAACAATTGGAAGAATACGATAAATTGGATCCATAATATGACAGGCCATATCACCCAATGCTCCAGTTCCAAATGCAGTCCAACCGCGCCAATTGAAAGGATGATAAGCAGGATTGTAATCAATTTCTTTAGATGGACCCAACCATAAATTCCAATTTAATTCTTTTGGAATCTCGTGTTTGCCGGAAGGTGTTGAAATTCCTTGTGGCCATACGGGACGATTAGTCCAAGCAAAAGCAGTTGTAACTCTTCCAATCATTCCAGCATCGTACATTTCTTTTGCTTTACGAACTCCATCTCCAGAACCCCCTTGGTTTCCCATTTGCGTAACTACATTATATTTTTTAGCAGCTTCGGTTAAAATTCTTGCTTCGTAAATATCGTGTGTTAGTGGTTTTTGTGTATAAACATGTTTGCCCAACTGCATGGCTGCAAGTGTTGCAACTGCATGTGTGTGATCTGGAGTTGAAATGGAAACTGCGTCAATATTTTTATGTTCCTTTTCAAACATCTCTCTAAAGTCATGGTAATAAGTTGCCGCTGAATAACTTTTACGTGCTGCAGAGGCTTCGCGATCGTCCACGTCACAAAGCGAAACAATATTTACTTTTCCTCCTTTAACAAATTCTGCAAGATCACTTTTCCCTTTTCCACCTACACCAATGCCTGCAATATTAAGTTTATCGCTTGGTGCAATAAATCCACGACCTAAAACATGGCGTGGAATAATAAAAAACCCACTTGCTGCAATTGATGTATTTCTAATAAATTTTCTACGAGAATTATTTTTCATAATGAAAGGCTATTTAATTATTTAATCTCGAAATTGATACACTCTTTTAATTCTTTTTCGGAGTAAGAAAGATTGTATTGTGATAATACTTCATTTGGAACTCCATTCCATTGATTGGGAGTATTGCCTTTGTAGCCAATATCTTTTACACCTATTTGCGTAGTATAAAATCCGGTTGCAGTTAAATCTCTCATCAAATTAAAAAATGAAACGCCTTGGCTCATTTCTGGTTTTGCTTTTTTGGGAAATGCAATGGTATCAACTATTTCCAACTGTTGTTTTTGAGAACAATCCACAAAAGATTTTTCAAATTTTTTAACGCATTGCATATCCAACCAACGCAAACCACCTTTCATTGGCACTTGATGACTTGGCATGTCTTTTACAATAAATGCAATAAATTCTGGAACTTTTGCTTCGCTTGCACTTCCACTTATTTCATCAGCTGGAATAATAATATCGGCGAGAATGGAAATGGTTGTCATTTCATGCGCAGTAAAAAAATCTGGTTCTGCCAATAATTTTTTTTCTCTTTCTAATTCTTCTTTTGCACGATCGAGATTGAATTTTGTTTTCGGAGTTTTAGCATTTTTATCTGAGGTATTACAACCGGCAACTACAGCACCTGAAGCAAAAACACTGGTTACAATAATTTTTAATGATTTCCGACGATCCATAAAAAGTAGTTTACAAATTATTTTTTTTCATTTCAGAAATAATATATTCACTTGCACGCATGCTCAAAGCTAAAATAGTCCAAGTAATATTTTTATCTGCCTGGCTTACAAAAGATGCACCATCTACAACAAATAAATTTTTACAATTGTGTGCTTGATTCCATTTGTTAAGCGCTGATTTTTTAGAATCATTTCCCATTCGCACTGTTCCGGCTTCGTGAATAATTTTTCCTGGAGATTCCAATCCGTAATCATTTTCGGGGCCGTCATTTGCGCCCCAAGTAACCACTGCGCCCATATTGTGCATGATTTCTTTAAATGTTTCTTTCATGTGTTTTGCCTGTTGAATTTCATAATCGCTCCATTTTACATTAAACTTCAACACAGGGATTCCATATTTATCCACCACATTAGAATCTATTTCGCACAAATTATCTTCTCGCGGAATTGCTTCGCCACGCCCCGCCATTCCAACACCTGCTCCATAAAAATAGCGGTAATCTTCTTTTAATGATTTACCATAACCGCCAGCTTCTTTTTTCTCTCCCTTTACTAAAAATTTACCATTCAAATTTTCCATTCCGAAACCAAAACCGTAAGCCGGTTGACTCATTCCTCCCCAATATTCAATATGATATCCGCGTGGAAAATTCAATTTTTTGTTATCCAACCACCAAGGAGAATACACATGTAAACCGCCAACGCCATCTTCATTGTATCTTTTTCTGTCAAATAATTGTGGAAGAATACCACCCATTGCAGCGCCGGTTGAATCATGCAAATATTTTCCAACAACATTACTTTCGTTTGCAAGTCCATTTGGATGTCGAGTCGATTTTGAATTCAATAAAATTCGCGAAGATTCGCAAGCACTTGCGGCAAGAATTACAACTCGGCCGTTCACTTGATATTCTTTCATATCATCTTTGAGAATGTATGAAACACCCGTTGCTAAACCTTCTTTATTTGTAAGCACTTCTCTTACCATTGCATTTGCAACAATATCAATGTTACCTGTTTTTAATGCCGGATAAATTAAAACATTGCTGGAAGAAAAATCTGCTTTTGCTATACTGCAGTTTCTATTACATTGACCGCAATAAAAACAAGCACCTCTTTCGCCGTGTTGTTCTTCTTTTTTTGTAATAATTGAAAGTCGCGAGGGGATGACATTTACACCAGATTGCGTTGCTGCATTTTTTATCATCAATTCGTGCAATCGTGGTTTTGGCGGAGGTAAAAAATAGCCGTCTGGATCGTTAACCAATCCTTCGTTGGTTCCGAAAATGCCAATCATTTTATCAATGCGATCGTAAAATGGTTTTACGTCTTCATAACCAATCGGCCAATCATCTCCCAAGCCATCAATACTTTTTCTTTTAAAATCGTGTGGACCAAAACGAAGTGAAATTCTTCCCCAATGATTTGTTCTTCCTCCCAACATTCTTGCACGCCACCAATCCCATTTTGTTCCTTCAGATTTTGTATAAGGTTCGCCATCAATATCCCAACCATAATAACAAGCATCAAAATCACCAAATGGACGAAACTTTGTACTGGCGCCTCTTCTCGGACTATCCCAAGGATTTTTTAACTGGGTAATATTTTTTTGTGGATCATACATTGCGCCGGCTTCCAACAGACAAATTTTTAATCCTGCATTAGCAAGAACATATGCAGCCATTCCACCGCCTGCACCAGAACCAACTATAACTGCATCGTAAACTTTACTTGATTTTTTTACTTCAAATGTATCCATGAATGATTTCTATGTTTAAATCAAAATTGCTAAAAAAAAAGTTTAAAATCATTCTAATTTTTTTCCAAGTATTCTTCCAACAAATCCACCAACAATTGTTGCACTTGCAAGCAAGTAAATATTTTCACTACCTCCTAAATAAAATAAAAGAAATAGAAGGATGGCTCCAATTATTGTAAAAATAAGTTTAGGATTGCCACTTACTTTGTTATTTGAAGCTTTTCTACTTTCTTGAAATCTATTCAAATGTTCCTTATGTTTTTTGCGATGATGTGATAATGCCATTTTTTTTTGATTTCAAAGTACAAAAAAATAAATAAAAAAAGAGTCTCAATTTTGAGACTCTTAAAAATTAAGTGAAATGGAAACTTATTTAGTTCTGAAAGGTACTGATGGATTGCTTATCCATTTCAATAAAGTGTTACCCAAAGAATATAAATAGCCATAAACAGCAAGAATAACATAGAAAGCTGCGGCTACTTGTATAACCTCAAGATATGATTTTATCATAGTTTCAAGACCTGCTGCATTCCAACCTCCAGCAGTCATTGCTTCAGCTGATGTGTAATCATTAAAGTTTAAAGAAACATCAAGTTTTAAACAACTAAAAACATGCTCTAATATACCATTCATAGCAGTTACTGCCCAGCTATAAGTAGGTGCAATAAAACTATTAACAGCAGAAAGTGCTCCAGAAGCTTCATTGAAAAGACTTGCACCATTTAACAATGTACCTAAAGTAACTACAACAGCAGATACTAAAGCAGTTAATGCAGTAACTTCTCCAACTAAGCGAATATTTGCTTTAACAAAATCGTGCAAAAGAAAATGTACAACTCCATTAGAACCAGATCCCAAAGAATCGCCTCTTGAACGAATAATTTGAGTTAAAGGGAATGCAGCATATAAACAAATAGCTGCAGTAACAACACTGCCTACTTTAGAAAGCATGTCGCCATCTCCACCAAGGAATTCAGCAGCAGCAATGGCTGTCATCCATAAGGAAGATAAAAGAACTAGAAATGCTAACAATTGGTAAACAGATTTAAAATAACATCTGATTCCGTTATTGGAATCGAAGCCATCTGCCATGCCGCTAAGTTTCGCACCTAACACGCGATCGTTAATTTGACCCGGGAAATCGAGAACTTGTTGATAGATTTTTTTCATAAATAGTTTGTTTTAGATACTAAATATAAGATTTTTATATAATATGCTAATTTATTTTCAAAATAAGTAATTAAATTTTTATTCACATTGTGAATAGCTTGTGGATTTCCAATAAACAGAAAATGAAATGCAATTCAAAAATTTAAACACAACATTTCAATTAAATAATAAAAAATAGAATGTACAATTTGTAATTTTGCTATCTTAAAAATTCAATAAAATGAGAGAAGTTTATATAATAGCAGCGGTACGAACAGCAATTGGAAGTTTTGGTGGAGGATTAAAATCTTTTTCGGCTACACAATTAGGTGCGTTTGCAATAAAAGGAGCATTACAAAAGTCAAATATTGATCCGAAATTAATTGACGATGTTTTGATGGGTTGTGTTATTCAGTCCAATTTGGGACAAGCACCCGCAAGGCAAGCAGCTAAGTTTGCCAGTTTGCCCGATAGTGTAAACTGCACCACAATTAATAAAGTTTGTGCAAGTGGAATGAAAGCTATTTCGCAAGCAGCACAAAGTATTTCTTTAGGCGATGCCGATGTAGTTATTGCAGGAGGAATGGAGAGTATGAGTAATGTTCCGTTTTATTCTGAAAACATGCGTTGGGGAAATAAATACGGAAATGTTTCTTTAGTTGACGGATTGGCAAAAGATGGATTAACGGATGTGTACGATGGAAAAGCAATGGGATTTGCCGCCGAACTTTGTGCAAAAGATTGCAATATTAGTCGTAAAGAACAAGATGAGTTTGCAATTGAAAGTTATAAAAGAAGTCAACATGCTTGGGAGGCCGGAAAATTTACTAACGAAATTATTCCAATTGAAATTCCACAACGAAAAGGAGAGCCTATTGTTTTTTCGAAAGACGAAGAACCATTCAATGTAAAGTTTGATAAAATTTCAACTTTAAATCCAGCATTTTTAAAAGAAGGAACAGTAACTGCTGCAAATGCAAGCACAATGAATGACGGCGCTGCGGTTTTACTTTTAATGAGTAAAGAAAAAGCAGTATCATTGAATTTGAAACCTATCGGAAAAATAGTAGGCTATGCCGACGCCGAACAAGCTCCTGAAAAATTTACCACAACTCCATCCATTGCCGTTCCAAAAGCTGTTGCCAAAGCAGGTTTACAAATGGAAGATATTGCTTTTTGGGAATTGAACGAAGCATTTAGCGTTGTAGGAATTGAAAATACACGTCGCATGAAATTGGATGCTTCAAAAGTAAATGTAAATGGAGGAGCTGTTTCAATTGGCCATCCGTTGGGTTGCAGTGGTGCACGAATTATTGTTACTTTATTAAATGTTTTAAAACAAAATAATGCAAAATATGGCGGAGCCGGAATTTGCAACGGTGGAGGTGGAGCAAGTGCAATTGTTATTGAAAATTTATAACCAATTTTCAGTTTAGGTTTTCTCCCGTTGTGAACTTATTTTTGCGACTCAAATTTTTAAAATAAAATGGCAAGATTAATTGCATACAGAGAAGCGTTGCGCGAAGCAATGAGTGAAGAAATGCGCAGAGATGAACGCGTATTTTTGATGGGAGAGGAAGTTGCAGAATACAATGGCGCATATAAAGTAAGCCAAGGAATGTTGGCTGAGTTTGGTCAAAAACGTGTAATTGATACACCGATTTCAGAATTAGGTTTTACCGCAGTTGCAGTTGGTGCTGCTCAAAATGGGTTAAGGCCAATTGTAGAATTTATGACTTGGAATTTTGCTGTTCTTGCCATGGATCAAATTTTAAATACAGCTTCTAAAATGTTGGCAATGAGCGGAGGGCAAATTAATTGTCCGATAGTTTTAAGAGGACCAAATGGTTCTGCAGGTCAATTGGGGGCGCAGCATTCCACAGCTTTTGAAAGTTATTATGCAAATATTCCGGGAATAAAAGTTGTTTCCACAAGTAATGGTTATGATGCTAAAGGACTTTTAAAACAAGCAATCCGTTACGAAAATGACCCGATTATTTTTATGGAAAGCGAAGTGAGCTATGGTGATAAAATGGAAATTCCTGATGAAGAATATTATATTCCTATTGGAAAAGCAGACATTAAAAAAGTAGGAAGAGACGTTACAATTGTATCGTGGAATAAAATGATGAAAGTTGCACTTGATGCAGCTGCTGAATTAGAAAAAGAAAATATAAGTGCAGAAGTTATTGATTTAAGAACGATTCGTCCGTTGGATTGGATGACAATTTTAGAATCCGTTAAAAAAACAAATCGACTTGTAATCATCGAAGAGCAATGGCCATTTGCATCTATCTCCTCAGAAATTTCTTATCGTATTCAAAAAGAAGGATTTGATTATTTAGATGCGCCTATTCGAAGATTAACTGCTGCAGACGCACCTTTACACTATGCTCCCAATTTAATTTCATTGGCATTACCCGATGTTGCCCGAACAGTAAAATTGGTAAAAGAAGTGATGTATCAAAACAAATAGATTTTATTTTTAACATTTTCATTTAGTTCGATATGCTTCATTCGAAATTTTAAATGATATTTTTGAAATACTAAAATTTTTAAAATGCCACTTCAGCATGTTTTTATTGTTTATTTAATAAGTATTCTTATTGTTTTACTTCCTGCTTTTGGATTTTCAAAATTGTTTCAAAAAGCAGGTGTTGCAAATTGGAAAGCATTTGTTCCATTTTATAATACATGGATTATGCAAGAACTTGCTCAAAGGCCTAAGCATTGGGTTTTTTGGCAGTTTATTCCTGTTGTTGGCTGGTTTATAAGTCCCGGAATTTTTATTGAATTTGCAAAACTTTTTGGCCGTCATTCTTTTTTACACCACACGGGAGCTGCTTTGTTGGCTCCAATTTATTTTCCGTTTATTGCCTATTCTTCCGATGTTAAATTTTTGGGAGTAAACGCAGTTAAGAAACATATAAAATCTGGATTTAGAGAATGGGTGGATGCCGGTGTTTTTGCAATAGTAGCTGCAACTTTACTTCGACTTTTTGTTTTTGAAGCATATACCATTCCAACGGGTTCAATGGAAAAATCTTTATTAGTTAATGATTTTCTTTTCGTAAGTAAATTTAGTTACGGGCCAAGAATTCCCAATACGCCATTGTCTATTCCTTTCGTTCACAATTATCTTCCTTACAGTAATTCAAAATCATATTCCGAAGCCATTAAAATTCCATACACTCGTTGGTGGCCGAGTTCGGTAAAAAGAGGCGATGCTACTGTTTTTAATTTTCCAGCAGGTGATACAGTAATTAATCGCGAAGGATTTCAATCGGCACAACCTTATTATGATATTCAACGAGCTGCTGAATACGGAGATGCAGATGCAGCAACTATTTTAAACAATCCAAATGAATTTCCAATTGCAGTCCATCCAATCGACAAAACGGATAATTATATAAAAAGATGTGTTGGATTACCTGGCGAATTTCTTTCAATTCGTGATAATTGTGTTTATATAAATGGAGAAAAACAACCATTGCCGCCCAATTCTCAAATGCACTATTTAGTAACTGTAAATATTCCTTATTTAGATCCAGATATTATGAAAGAAGAATATGATTTGGATGCAGAAAAAGGAGATTATACCATGGGCGATAAACCAAATCAATTTAGAATGTTATTGTCTGCAGTTGCAAAAGATAAAATGCAAGCATCAGGTTTGATAAAAGAAATTTCCGTTGACTATAATTATCAATTTGGCGGAGGACCAACTTTCCCACACGATGAATATCATCAATGGTCGAGAGATAATTTTGGGCCGGTTTGGATTCCTAAAAAAGGAGCTACTATTAAAATTACAAAAGAAAATTATGCTATTTACAGAAGAGCAATTCAATCGTATGAGAAAAATGATTTCTATCAAAAAGAGGGAAAATTTATTTTAAATGGGAAAGAAATTTCGGAATACACTTTTAAAATGGATTACTATTGGATGATGGGTGATAATCGCCAAGATTCACAAGATTCGCGCTACTGGGGCTTTGTGCCCGAAGATAGAATTGTTGGAAAAGCGTGGCTTATTTGGTTTAGTTGGGAAAAAGGCCCACGTTGGAATCGACTATTTCGCCTTGTAAAATAATTAATTTCAAGCCCCTCTTATGAGGGGTTTGTTGTTTATATTTAAACTTCTTAACTTTTCTACATGAAAAAAGAAAAAATTGAAATTGAATTTTCGGTTTATTCAAGCTCCGATGAGTTACAAGAGAATGATAAAATACTTTTAGAAAAAGCGAGGGCAGCAACAGCAATGGCCTATGCGCCATATTCCAACTTTAAAGTAGCAGCAGTTGCTATACTTTCAAATGGAGAAATGGTTGAAGGAACTAATCAAGAAAATGCTTCCACTCCAGCCGGACTTTGTGCTGAGCGAGTTATGCTTGCTTCAGCATCAATGCTTCATCCAAATACAATAATAGAAACAATTGCAATCAGCTATAATAACTTAAATGGTTCTAGTAATGAACCTGCTACACCTTGTGGTATTTGTAGACAATCTTTGCAAGAATATGAAGACAGATTGCAACATCCAATTCGACTTATTTTAGGTGGACAAGAAGGTGCTGTTTATGTATTTGAAAAATCTACTTCGCTGTTGCCACTTGCTTTTAATGGAAAAGATTTGATTAGAAGTTAGAAAAGTTGTTGGACACCATGTGCAAATTTTGCTTCGTGTTCCAGCAGCCATTTTTTTCTCCATAATCCACCGGCATAACCTACTAATTCGTGATTAGAACCAATCACACGATGACAAGGAACAATAATTGCAATATTATTTTTTCCATTCGCTGTTCCCACAGCTCTAACTGCTTTTGCATCTCCAATTCTTTTTGCAATCTCTAAATAACTGAATGTTTTTCCATACGGAATTTGAAGAAGTGCATTCCATACATTTTGCTGAAAATGGGTGCCAGTTTGATTAAGAGGGATTTCAAATTTTCGACTCGCGCCATTAAAATACTGAATCAATTGTTCAACACAATTAATCAAGTTTGGTGGAAGTTTACGCAATTTGGAATCTGTTTTTTGTACTTTATCAAAAAAAGAAATTTCACTAATGTAATTTTCAGTTCCAACAATTTTTAATAAACCAATTGGAGAATGATAGTATGTATTAAAAATTATTTCTGTCATAATATCAACCAACTTTTTGTCCGTTGCTTACTGGAGTTTTTGTCTCCAATAAAATTACTGCATTATTTTCATCATAAACACCGAGCACTAAACATTCACTAATAAAAGTTCCGATTTGTTTTGGAGGAAAATTAACGACAGCAAGAATCGTACGGTTTTGCAAATCTTCTTTAGAATAATGAACGGTAATTTGAGCAGATGATTTTTTAATTCCAATTTCTTTTCCAAAATCAATCCAAAGTTGATAAGCCGGTTTGCGTGCTGCAGGAAAATCTTTTACTTCAATAATTGTTCCAGTTCGAATTTCTATTTTTTCGAAATCATTCCAAGAAATAAAATCCATATTTTTGTGTTTAGCCCAGTAAGTTAGCTAAATCTCTTAATTCTTTCTTTTTAATCTCTTGTTTATCCTCTGCGTAGCATACTATAAGTGCTAACATTAACCTTTGGATGATTTCAACATTTGAAGCTGGTTTTAAAAATGGCGGCTTTGGTAAAAGCGAGACGCGTGTTAAGTAGCTTATCAAATTTTTCTTAGAAAAAATAGTTCCACATTTTGGATCTAAATAAAAATCAAGTTCATATTGAAATGATGAATTGGACTCTAAATTAATATCCGATTTGAAATATGCCAATAAAAACTGATCTGGATTTTGTATAGCTTTTATTGGAAGATCAAGCATTTCAGCAAGTATTAGAATTAATATCCCATTGCTAAGCTGATTCCCTTCTTTTGATTCCAATAACTTGTCTAATAAATAAGTGTTGATTTTTTTGGGATAAATCGAATCGGTCTTTATTTTATAATAATTAAATAATATACTAACTATAATATTCAATTCTTCAAGTGGAGTGAGATAATTATTTAGTTCAAGCCAAATATTTCGTTTCATTTTTTCCAACACTTCAGTTACCGAAGGTTTAGAAATGGAATGGTTTTCATATTTACAAACTAGTAATACACCCGTTAACAGATCTTGTTGGTCTGAATTAACCCACTGTTTAAATTCTTCTGTCAGTTCTGAAAGTTGAAGTCGGTGAATGATTAATTCAATTCGTTGTTGTATTTCTCTGTCTGGAGAAATTTCCCAAAGTGTTTCTAAGCTTGGTAAAATATTACTTCCATAGCCGATAATTTTTTCTGAAACGGTTTCAAAAATTTCATCGTCAGGATCATCAATCAGGGATAAAAGTGCGGATACTTCTTTAGAGGTTTGCATGTAAAATTTATAAAGTAAAACTCTGCTTTTTAAAAAAAAGAATTAATTTCTTTTTTCCACCAATGTGGAGAACAATTATTGAACTTAGTTTTAAAAATGAAATCAACACTTGGTTGCAACAAGCATCCAGTCCCAAGGTTTTGGTTCTTTTAGCCAAATAGGAGGGTTTAAAAATTCTGTACTCCAATCGTATTCAATTTTTTCAATTTTAGAAATTTTAAATTTTTCTTGTTGCAACAACAAATACAATTCTTCTTTTAAAAAATGTTTTGTTGGCAACGAATCAATTTCAACATTTCCTTGTAAAATATTTTCGAATTGAATATTTTTTCTATTCTTAATTATTTGCTTAGCTGCATCTTTATCCGGATTCCATTTTTGACGAATAATGGATGTAAGCATCGAAGATTCCAGCGAAGGAACAACCAATAATAATTGTCCATTTTTTTTTATACAACTAGAAATATTTTTAAGAAAATTTGACCGCTTTTTTTGAGAGTCGGTTAATAAGGCATTGATGCAAATTGCACAATCATAAGTTGAGATTTTTGTTGAAGAATTTGACATATCAACTCGTGCATACGCTACGTTTTTAATCGCTGAATATTTTTGTTTTGCAATTTCAAGATTTTCTTTTGAAATATCAATTGCAAAAACGGTTTTAAAAATAGGAGAGAGAACGGGCAACCATTTTCCGATGGCACAACCAATATCTATTACGGTTTTATTTTTGTTTGCAATTTTTAAAATTACATTTTGGATAATTCTTTTTTTATCATTTTGCAGCACATCAAAAATTTCGACATTGTATTCTGGTGCAATTTTTTCCCAATAATTTCTGTCCATAATTCTTGAAAAATTATTTTTTCTTTGGCTTGGCTTTTTTCTTTAGAGCGGCTTTCTTTTTACCAAATGCATTTGGTAATTCTTGGAGGATAATTTTTTTCACATCTTCCAAACTCATTTCTTTTAATTCGTCTGCAGTGTATTTGCTTTCATCTGCTTTTCTCGGCAGCTTGATAATTTTTTTGGAAAATTTTAAAATAGGTCCCCAGCGCGCATTTTCGATAGAAATTTTTTCTTCTGGCCAGCGCATAATAAACCGATTATCTTCTTTTTTTATTTTAGCTTCTACTAACTCATTAATATCTTCTTGAGATAGTTCCTCAAAATTGTAACGTCTTGGAACGTTGATAAACATTTCATTCCATTTTATAAATGGTCCAAATCTTCCTTTTCCTTTTGTAACTCCCAATTCGTTATAAAAAGCAATAGGTGCATCTGCTGTTTGTTTTTCAGTAATTAATTGAATTGCTTTATCTAAATTCACTGTTTCTAAAACAGTTCCCCGCGGAACGGGAATAAAACTTTCTCCCCATTTAATATAAGGGCCAAAACGACCAACATTAACGGATATTTCTTTTCCTTCGTATTGTCCAAAACTTCCTTGCAATTTGAAAAGATTCATTGCTTCTTCAAAACTTATCGTTTCGATACTTTGCCCAACAGGAATTTTTGCAAAACGAGGTTTTTCTTCTTCGCTTGCTTCACCCATTTGCAACATCGCACCGTATCTTCCAATTCTTGCAACAACTCTTTTTCCACTTTCAGGATCGATACCTAATTCCCTTTCGCCTTTTGCTCTTTCTGCAGTTTCAATTGTTTTTTCAACATCCACTTTAAATGGAACATAGAAATCAGAAATCATATCATTCCACATCATTTTTCCATCAGCTACCTCATCAAACTCTGCTTCGATACGAGCAGTAAATCCGTAATCCATTATATCATCAAAATATTGCTTCAAAAAATCAGTAACAACAAGTCCTAAATCCGAAGGAAATAGTTTTGATTTTTCCGCTCCAGTATTTTCTGATTCGATTACAGTTGTTATTTTTTCGTTTTTGAGTTTCAAAATTTGAAACGATCTTTTTACACCTTCTTTGTCTCTTTTTTCTACATATTCCCTTTTGATAATTGTAGAAATAGTTGGCGCATAAGTAGATGGGCGCCCAATTCCCAACTCTTCCATTTTTTTTACTAAAGATGCTTCGGTAAATCTTGGTTGTGGTCGGCTAAATCTTTCAATGGCTTTCATTTCTATTAAAGGCAATTGTTGTCCAACAGTTAATGGAGGTAACATTCCTTCCTGTTCATCCTCAATTGTATCATCATCATCTCGATCTTCGTGATAAACTTTTAAAAAACCATCAAATTTTAAAACCTCGCCAGAAGCAGTTAGCTCTTCTCCATTTGTAGAGATGTCAATTTTAGCAGTTGTTTTTTCCAATTCAGCATCAGCCATTTGGCAAGCCATTGTTCTTTTCCATATCAATTCATAAAGCCGGTTCCAATCAGCTTCTGGAACGGAAGTGTTTGACATGTAAGTTGGTCGTATTGCTTCGTGTGCTTCTTGTGCACTTTGGTTTTTATTTTTATATTTACGAAACTGATGATACTTTTCTCCGTAAGTTGATTTAATAGTATTCGTAAGATCTCCCAATGCAGTATTACTCAGATTTACACTGTCGGTTCGCATATAAGTGATAAATCCATTTTCATATAATTTTTGCGCAACAAGCATTGTTCTTGAAACGCCGTAACCTAATTTACGCGAAGCTTCTTGTTGTAAAGTAGAAGTTGTAAAAGGTGGAGCAGGAGTTCTTTTTCCAGGAGTTATTTGAATTTTATTTACTGTATAATTTGCATTGATGCAACTTTCTAAAAAATTATTTGCTCCTTCAATATTATTTTGCTTTTTGCCTTCGGCAGAAAACGTAACTGACTTTCCAGAAATTTCATTTGCTTTAAAGAATGCTTCAATTTTATATTGACTTTGCGGTAAAAATGTATTTATAGCTCGTTCTCTTTCTACAATTAATCGAACAGCTACACTTTGTACGCGACCTGCACTGAGGTTGTTGCGCATACTTATTTTTCGCCATAATACGGGACTTAATTCAAATCCAACGATACGATCCAAAATTCTTCTAGCTTGTTGTGCCATCACTAAATTCATATCCACCGTACGTGGATTTTCAACCGCTTCAAATATTGCAGCCTTTGTAATTTCGTGAAAAACGATTCGTTTTGTATTTTTTGGATTTAGGTTCAAAACCTCGCACAAATGCCAACTAATTGCTTCACCTTCTCGGTCCTCATCCGTTGCCAACCAAACTTCATTAGTTTTTTTAGCTAATTTTCTTAACTCATTGACGATCTTTTCTTTTTCTGGAGAAATAATATAGCTTGGTTCGTACTTATTAGTCATATCGATTCCCATCCCAGCTTTCTGTAAATCGCGAATATGCCCAAAGCAACTTTTTACTTGAAAATCTTCTCCGAGAATTTTTTCAATCGTTTTTGCTTTTGCTGGACTCTCAACAATTAAAAGGTTTTTTGCCATATTAATTTTCAATAATGGGTTATGATTTTCAACTTCTGTGACAGTGCAAGTATAGTGCAGTTTTTTTAATTAATAATTTTTTTTGATTTCGGTTACTTAAAAATGAGGTTGGTTTTAACTGTAAAAAAAGAAAAATTTAATCATTGAAATCTGCCTTAAAAATGAATTTATTGAGTAAACCTTTTACAACTATTTTTGTAAAAATTAATTGGTGGCATGTATAATATAAAGATCAATTTCGAACAAAAGGATTTAGCTCCAGTATTACTTCAAAACATATTACCTGGGCAAAGTTTGCTTGAAGTAATATTAAAAGAAGATATTGAACTACATCATAATTGCGGGGGTGTTTGTGCTTGTACAACTTGTCATTTATATATTAATAAAGGGATAGAATTTATAGAAGAGATTAGTGATAAAGAAGAAGACTTCATTGATCGAGCAATAAACCCACGATTAAATTCCCGTTTGGGTTGTCAATCTGTTCTTTTAAATGGAACAGGTGAGTTAGAAATTTTACTTCCCGATCAAACCCAATTTTTAGGAGAATAAAATAGTGTTTATAAATAAAAAATTAGATACGAATGAATCATTTTGAACCGCCTATTAATTGGACCGATTTCGAAGATATTGCCCAAAAACTTTACGAACGATTTGGCGACGAATTTTCCGAAAGCAAAATTTACAGAATAAGATTTACCGAACTTATTGAATGGGTTTTGCAAATTCCACATTTCGAAGGAAAAAGGGAAGATTGCAACGAAGGTTATTTGGAAATGATTCAAAGTGCTTGGGTTTACGAATGGCGCGATTGCCAGAAATGATGAAACTGATTTCCGTATCTTCATTTTCAATTTTTCAAAATGGAACTACTTCCTAAATTTAAAAATATTTCTTGTTTTGTTTTTGACATGGATGGTGTGCTTACTGATGGTACACTTTTGCTTTTGCCGAATGAAGTGCAAGTTCGAAGAATGAACATCAAAGATGGTTTGGCGTTGAAAATGGCCATTCAACAGGGTTATTGTGTTTATATTATTTCTGGAAGTTTTTCAACAGAGGCCAAAAATAGATTTGAAAAACTTGGAGTAACTGAAGTTCATTTTAATATTAATAACAAATTTGAATTTCTTTCTTCCATTATTAAGAAGAATGAATTGAATTGGGATAAAATATTATTTATGGGTGATGATTTGCCCGATATTGAAGCAATGAAAGCGGTCGGTGTTGCTTCTTGTCCGAGTGATGCAATTCACGAAGTCAAATCAATTTCACATTATATTTCGCCCTTAAAGGGTGGTAAAGGTTGCGTTCGAGATGTTATTGAAAAAGTTTTGAAATTAAATGGACATTGGCAACAAGATTCTTCAATTGCATCTCATTTGTAAATCTCAATTATGAAACTGCTTTTTTCTTTTTTGCGGTTGATTCGTTTGAAAAATCTTTTTTTTATTGCAATTACGCAAGTGCTTTTTCAATATTGCGTTGTCAATCCAATTTACTTGTCGGATGTTGTTGTTTTTACAAATAAATTATTAAGCTTGCTTATTCTTTCTTCCGTATTTATTGCAGCAGGAGGTTATATTATTAATGACTATTTCGATATTGATATTGACCAAATAAATAAACCGACAAAAAATGTAATTGACTTAGTTATTTCGCGTCGATGGGCAATGCTACTACATTCATTGTTTTCATTAATTGGCGTTTTAGTTAGTTTTTATATCGGATGGAAATTGGGAATTTGGTGGCTTGGCATCGCTAATTTTTTGACAACAGTTTTACTTTTTTTTTATTCAACTACTTTTAAAAAGAAAGCACTTTCTGGGAATATCATTATATCATTATTGACCGCTTGGTCTGTTGCGCTAATTGGAATAGCTACTTTGTATTATAATTTTACTTTTCAAAAAAATGAATCAATAGAAGCAAACAGTAAATTATTTCGAATAACCTTGCTTTATGCAGCTTTTGCATTTATCATTTCTTTAATTCGCGAAGCACTAAAAGATATGGAAGATGTAAAAGGCGATTCAAAATATGGCGCTAAAACGATGCCGGTAATTTGGGGGATGAAAGCAACAAAAGTTTACATCGCTGTTTGGATTTGGGTTTTAATAGTTGCTGTATTTATTTTAGAAATTTATAGTTTACAATTCAGTTGGTTTTGGATAACTATTTATAGCTTTAGTGTTATAATAATTCCATTACTCAATATTTTAAAATCACTTTTTAAAGCAAGTGAACAAAGTCATTTCCATCGATTAAGTTCTTTAGCAAAATGGGTAATGTTGACTGGAATTTTATCACTTCTATTTTTTGCATATTATTTATAAACTTATGCAATCAATTATTTTAGCATCGCAATCGCCACGAAGAAAACAATTGCTGGAATGGGCCGAAATTCCATTCGAAGTAATGGTTCCGTCATCTGATGAACAGTTTCCTTTTCACTTAAAGCCAGCAGAAGTTGCAATGCATATTGCAAAAAATAAAGCAATGTTGGTTAAAAATAGTTTAGCAGAAAACAAAATCATTTTAGCTGCCGATACGATTGTTGTTTTAAATGAAAAAATAATTGGAAAACCTGCAAATAGAAATGAAGCAATTGAAATTCTTTGTTCATTATCTGGTAAAAAACATGAAGTAATAACAGGAGTTGTACTAATAAAAGAAGAAATAGAAATTGCATTTGCCGATTCAACTATAGTTGAATTTCATCCATTAACATTAGCTGAGATTGAATTTTATGTTGACAAATACAAACCTTATGATAAAGCCGGCGCATACGCAATTCAAGAATGGATTGGCGTTGTTGGAATTAAATCAATAACTGGTGATTTTTACAACGTAATGGGGCTGCCTGTGAGCAGAGTTTTAAAAGCATTGGTTAAATTGGTGTAACAAAGCTTAAATTGTAGTTAGTTTATACAATTAACCGTTAGCTATGACCGAAAAGCTACTGCAATATATTTGGCAATTCAAGTATTTTCAAAAATCGGAATTGAAAACTACAACCGACGAGTCAATTCAAATTCTTTACAACGGAATTTTAAACACAAATCAAGGCCCGGATTTTTTAGAAGCGAAAATAAAAATTGAGAAAACAATTTTAGTTGGATCAATCGAATTGCATCTAAAAACTTCTGATTGGAAAAATCATCATCATTCAAAAGATAAAAATTACAAGAATGTAATTCTTCATGTAGTTTGGGAAAACGATGAAAAGGAAAGTGCAATTCCAGTTTTAGAATTGAATCAAAGAGTTCCAAAAATTTTATTGACGAATATTAATGAGTGGATGAATTCGACCAATTTTATTCCATGCGAAAAAAGTATAAACTTAGTATCACCGCTTGTTTGGTTGGGTTGGAAAGATCGTTTGGTAGCCGAACGGCTTGAACGAAAATCGCTTCAAATAGAAACATATTTGTTGGAAAACAATTTTCATTGGGAAGAAACTTTGTGGTGGATGTTGGCTCGAAATTTTGGATTAAAAACCAATGAAATTGCATTTGAGCAAATTGCACGAAGCATTTCTATAAATCAACTTTATAAACATAAAAACAATATTTTACAATTAGAAGCATTGCTTTTTGGACAAGCGAATTTGTTGGAGAAAAAATTTAAAAATTCTTATGCTTTAAGCTTACAAAAGGAGTTTCATTTTTTAAAAACGAAGTATAAATTAAAACCAATTTTTCAAGCGGTGCATTTTTTGAGAATGCGACCTGCAAATTTTCCAACCATTCGATTAGCGCAATTGGCATCACTTATTTCTAAGTCTTCGCATCTGTTTGAAAAAATAAAGAATGCAAATTCTATTGAAATAATTCAGCAACTATTTACTGTTCAAACAAGTTCTTTTTGGGAAACGCATTACAATTTTGAAGAACCCTCTCTTTCAAAAACTAAAAATTTAGGAACTGCAATGATTAATAATATTTGCATCAACACCGTGATACCGTTGCTGTTTACTTATGGTAATTATCACAAAGATTCACAAATACTTCAAAAACTATCCCTGTTTTTAGGTTCAATAAAGGCAGAGAAAAATTCAATTACGAACGGATTTGAAAAAATCAAAATTGCAAATAAAAATGCATTAGATAGTCAAGCATTTGTAGAACTTCGAAATGAGTATTGCAGCAAAAAACGTTGTTTGGATTGTGTAATTGGAAATAAAATATTAATGAACAAGAATAATTAATTCCATTCAGCCCAATTTATTTTCACAGCAATTTCTGGATGAAGACTTAACAAAACTGGACAGCCCTCTCCAACTTTTTTAAGAATGATTTTCGTTTTTTCATCTGTTTGTTTTAAAGAATCCGGAAAATGAAAATCCAAATCAATGGAGGCAATTCTTCTTGGGTTAGCATTCATTGTTTTCAATACTTCAATTTTTGTTCCGTTTAAATCAAAACCCAAACTACGGGCTTTAATTCCCATTACAGTTAACATGCAAGTTGCTAAACTTGTAGCCATTAAGTCGGTGGGAGAAAATCGTTCTCCTTTTCCATTGTTGTCTATTGGCGCATCTGTTTCAAAATTATTCCCACTTTTTAAATGCGTACAAATAGTTCTTAAATTCCCTTCGTAAATAACAGAAGATGTCATTGTATAATTTTTGTTGTAAATTTACGTTGTAAAACAAAGAAAAATCTTGCAGTGAAAAAACTAATTCTTTTTTTAGCAGTTGTGCTTTTTGGGAATGCAATCAATTCTCAGGTTTCACCCCAAAAAAAACAACAAGAAAATAGGCGAGAGGAAAAAAAGAAAAAAATTAATGATTTAATTCGACAAGACGAAGAAGGTGTTTTAGTTTACAAAAAACAAAGTTTATTGGGGCTTCAGCTTAGAAACAGTGGCTATGGCCTTTTTTATGAGCATGGCAGAATGCGTTCGCAAAGAAATACAACTATTTATCGACTCGATTTTACCGAAACAAAACACCAAAAAGAACAAAAATTACCGGAAGGTGGTTTTTCTTTTTCTAATCCATACATCTATGGAAAAATAAATAATTTTTATCAGTTTCATCTTGGGTTTGGAAAACAAAGAATCTTGGGACAAAAAGGAAATAAAAATGGGATTGCCGTAAGTACGCAATACGGAGGAGGTGTTTTGGTTGGGCTACTTCGTCCTTATTATGTAAATGTTTTAGAAAATGGTGAGAGTAAAACAATAAAATACACATCGCAAGACAGTTCCTTATTTGTAGGTGGGTACATTTTGGGTGGAGGTGGATTGAGCAAAGGTTGGAATGAAATGAAAATAAAACCGGGTGCTTTTTTAAAAACTTCATTGCGATTTGATTTTGGTCGATTTAATGAAGTTGTATCAGCAATAGAATTTGGCGTAAGTGGAGAATTTTACTCAGAAAAAATTCCTATCCTATTATTTCAGCAAGACAAACAATTTTATCTCAACGGACATATTGCGTTAGTATTTGGACACAGAAAATAGTTCAGTATGGTTTATTGAAAACCAATTTTATTTCCTCAAAATTTTTTTGCTATTTAATTTTAGATATACCCAAAATACGCATAACCCTATTTGTAATCCATAGGCATAGAGTTTGAGATCTAAATCAAACATTTTTGTAATATAAGACGCTATCGCTCCCAAGGATATGCAAATCAAAAAAAATACCGGAGCTAATTTTTTATGGTTCATCATTATTGGTTTTATTTGTACATCCAATCAATGTTAAAATTACAAATCTGTATTATGGAATCCAATTTAATTTTCCAAAAACGGAATTATTAATTTTTGAGACAGCTAAAACTTAATAACGCATTCTTTAACCTATAACTCTTGTATTTTTGTGCAATGAATGAGCTTCCAATAATTTCTAAAATTCCCGAGTTGCGAACAAAAAAACCTAATTGGCTTCGTGTAAAATTACCAATTGGAGAAAGTTACAAGCATGTTCGTAGTTTAGTTGATACTCATAAATTACATACAATTTGCGAAAGTGGAAATTGCCCTAATATGGGTGAATGCTGGGGCGAAGGAACAGCTACTTTCATGATTTTAGGAAATATATGTACCCGTAGTTGTGGCTTTTGTGCCGTTGCCACGGGCCGCCCGGAGCCGGTAGATTGGAACGAACCACAACGAGTTGCGGAAGCAATTCATTTAATGAAAGTTAAACATGCCGTAATTACATCCGTTGATAGAGATGAATTAAAAGACGGTGGCTCCATTATTTGGTACAATACAATTAAAGCAGTTAAAACATTAAATCCTGAAACAACACTGGAAACACTTATTCCGGATTTTAAGGCAGAGAAAGAAAATATAGATCGTGTAATTGAAGCTGCTCCGGAAGTGATTAGTCATAATATTGAAACAGTTGAACGATTAACAAGACAAGTAAGAACGCAAGCAAAATACGAGCGAAGCATGGAAGTTTTATCTTACATAAAGTCGAAAGGAATGCGCACAAAAAGTGGAATAATGCTTGGGCTTGGCGAAACAAAAGAAGAAGTTGTTCAAACAATAACTGATTTACATAATAGTGGAGTAGATGTAATAACAATTGGTCAATATTTGCAACCCACAAAAAATCATTTATCAGTAAACCGATTTGTTCACCCCGACGAGTTTGCTGAATTCAAGGAAATTGGCTATCAACTTGGAATAGATTATATGGAAATCGGACCTTTAGTAAGGTCTTCCTATCATAGCGAAAAACATGTTCACCAAGGCGTGGGAAGGAGTGCTTGGTTACTTCAATAAGAATTGATAGTTGAAGAAAAAATTCATCATATTATCTATATTTTTTTTGGGGGTAAATTTTTCATTTGCTCAATATGTTGTAAACGGATCAGCGGTACAAAACAGTTGTAACTGTTATACACTTACTCCTGCACAAAATTTTCAAGTTGGAAGTGTATGGAATGCAAATAAAATTAATTTATCAAACTCGTTTGATTTTCGTTTTAATGTTTTTTTAGGATGTGCAGATGCTTCCGGTGCAGATGGAATAGTTTTTATTCTTCAGCCAATTAGTACCAGCTTAGGAACTGCTGGCGGGGGAATGGGATTTGAAGGTATTTCACCATCAATTGGAATTGCTTTAGATACTTGGCAAAATACGGGAAATAATGATCCTGCCTTTGATCATATTAGCATTCAATCAAATGGAAATATTACTCACGGTGCAGATCTTGCAGGACCTATTCAAGCATCTGCAACAAATGTAAATATCGAAGATTGTCAATGGCATGTAATTAGAATTACTTGGGATGCAACAACCAATTGGCTAAGTGCTTTTTTTGATGATAGTTTAAGAATTTCGAAACAAATTAATTTAGTTACTACTATTTTCAATAACGATCCTTTAGTTTATTGGGGATTTACTGCAGCTACTGGTGGTGCTAATAATTTGCAACAATTTTGTACAGAATTAAGTGCAAATTTTACAACAAACTTATCGAACAACCCAACCTGCGTTGAATCAACCATAACTTTTACGGATTCATCTACTTCATTCACGACGATTCAAAATTTTTATTGGGATTTTGGAGATGGTTCTACAAGTATGCTTCAAAATCCGCCGCCGCATTTTTATTCAACCCCTGGTAATTATATAGTCAAACATGTAATTACAGGATTAAATGGCTGTGTAAGTGATACAATATTTAAAACAATTACAATTGGTGCAATTCCTGTTAGTAATTTCAACATCTTTGATACTTGCTATGGCAAACCAACAAGAGTTGTTGAACAATCAACTTGTAGTTTTGGAACAATTACTGAATGGTTTTGGTTTTTAGATGGTATTCAAATTTCGACAACACAACAACCAAATCTACCTATTTTGACAGAGGGTAACCATCAACTAAGATTAGTAACAAAATCAAATTATGGATGTAGTTCGGATACAGCAACAAGAAATTTCCAGATAAAACAAATTCCAATTATTAGCATTGCTTCGAATAATTCTAGCTGCCCCAATCAGGTTTTAAATTTTAATGGGATACAAGTAGATACTAATACAACTATTCAACAATGGTATTGGAATTTTGGTGACACAGGGAACTCTAACACACAAAATACATCACACAGCTACACTAATTCTGGGAATTATTCTGTTTCTCTTTGGACAGTCGCTTCAAATGGATGTGTGTCAGATTCTATTAAAAAAATTATTGCAATTAATTCAACGGTTGCATTTGCAGGGAATGATACTACCGTTTATGCAAATACAACTTATCAACTTAATGCAACGGGAGGCGGTACATATAATTGGACTCCAACAACAGGATTAAATAATCCATCAATAGCAAATCCGACAAGCGTTTTACAGAATAGTATTGTTTATATTTTAACAACTACATTAAATGGATGTTCCGATACAGATGCTATAAATATTACAGTATTAAAAGGGCCAGCAATATATGTTCCCACTGGATTTACTCCAAATTGTGACAATTTAAATGATTTATTTCTACCTCATTATTATGGAATTAAACGACTCTATTTTTTAAATATATATAATCGCTGGGGGCAACTTATTTTCACTACTAACAATATGCTTATTGGTTGGAATGGAAATTTTAATGGTGTTCAACAACCAATAGGAATCTATATTTGGACACTTAAAGCTGAAGATTTAAGTGGTAAAATTTACGAAATGAAAGGAATAACAAATATTATTAGATAGATGAAAAATTTATTACTGTTACTTTCAATTAGTAGTTATTCTACTTCAACAAATGCACAAATAAAATGGGAAAATGTCGATTCATTTTTTCAACCTCTTCCGAAATCAATTCATGTCTTTAAAACAACAGATTCTTTAGATGATAAACCCAATATTGCATTTTTTACAATTATAGATTTGAATGATAAAAAACGAAAGGTTGATGTTGACACAACCTTTAATCGAAGACTAACTCCTTTACAATTTTATAATAAAACTGAACAACCTCTTATCGTTGTTAATTGTACTTTTTTCTCCTTTCAAACAAATAAGAATTTGAGTACAGTTATAAAAAATGGGGAACTAATTTCTTTCAACCCAAATTCTATTGCAGGAAAAGGGAAGGACACAATGACTTATCAGCATTTTTTAGGAAGTGCCATTGGGTTTTCTAAAAAAAGAGTACCAGATATTGCTTGGATTTATTCTGATTCGTTCCAAAAAAAAGTTGCTGAGTTTAGATTTCCAATAGAACCAATTAAAGATACTCTACAAAATCACAATGCGGATTTTTTCAAAAATGAAGCGAAACGATTCAATAAATCAAATCAATATTTATATAATAAAAATTGGAAAATGCAAACAGCAGTTGGTGGAGGACCTGTATTAATCCAAAATAATAAAGTTAGAATTACGAATAATGAAGAATTCAAATTTGCCGGAAAAGCATTAAACGATAAGCATCCACGCACTGCGATTGGATATACAAAAAATAATCAATTGATCATTTTACTAGTTCAAGGAAGATTTCCTGGGATTGCTGAAGGTGCAACATTGGAACAATTAGCACAAATTTTAATAGAGTTGAATTGTATTGAAGCTATGAATTTGGATGGGGGAGGAAGTAGTTGTTTGTTAGTAAATGGGAAAGAAACTATTAAACCATCTGATAATACTGGCCAGAGAGCAATTCCTGCAGTTTTAATAATAAAATAAAACTAAACCAATGCGCTTGCACCAAGAATAGCCGCATCTGCTTCTTTCATTTGACTGAACATTAAAGTTGTTTTATTTTTAAAAACTTGTATTAAATTTTCTTCCATAGCTTTCTTTGTAGGGTTCATCAGCAAGTCCCCGGCTTTTGTTAAGCCTCCAAATAATATGATTGCTTCAGGAGATGAAAACATAATAAAATTAGCAAGTGCTTCTCCAAGTATTTGTCCTGTCATTTTAAATACTTCTTTAGCAATTTTGTCACCTTTTAATGCACAGTCATAAACAATTTGACTATTAATAGTCCCCTTTCTTAAATACACTCTAAGTAAACTTTTTGTTTTTGGATTTTGATGTAACAATTCCTTAGCAGTTTCGCTAACTCCAGTTGCGGAAGCATATGATTCTAATGAACCTCGAATCCCAGTTCCTGGATGTAAACGACCACCTTGGCGAATTACCACATGACCAAGTTCTCCAGCAAAACCATCATGGCCAAGTACAATTCTTCCATCTATTACAATACCTGAACCAACACCTGTACCTAAAGTTATAGTTATAAAATGCTTCATCCCTTTTGCACAACCATAGGCCATTTCGCCCATAGCTGCAGCGTTTGCATCGTTTGTAAGTTTGGTCTGTAAGTTAAACTTTTCTGCAACCATGTAGGCAAAAGGAATAATTCCTTTCCATTTAAGATTAGCAGCATGTTCAATATTTCCCGTGTAATAATTTCCATTAGGAGCACCAATTCCAATTCCATTAAATTGAGAAATAGGAGCAATTTTTCGAATCATTGGAGTTAATTTTTCAAAAAGCAAATCAATAAAATCATGAATGGTATCAGATTCATTAGTCAATATTCTACTTTGAATCAAAATTTTTCCTTTCGAATTTACAATGCCAAATTTTGTATTGGTTCCACCGATATCTATTCCAATGGAATATTTTTTTTTCATTTAAGGATGGATTGAAATTTTAATTTAATGCCCCGCGCTTTCCTGAACATCATAATCAATTCCTTGCCGTTTCAAAATTCCTTTTACAACAAATGCAAAAAAAGCAAGATAAACAAAACAGATAGCAGCAATCCAATAGGATTGATGTATGCCAATAATATCAGCAAGTTTACCTTGGATAGGAGGAATAATTCCACCTCCTAAAATCATCATGATTAAAAAGGCAGAACCTTGTGTTGTATATTTTCCAAGACCTGCAATAGATAAAGAAAAAATACTAGGCCACATGATGGAACAAAATAAACCACCGCTTAAAAATGCATAGGTACCTACAATGCCTGTTGTTTGTGTACCAATCACCATTGCCAAAATACCTAATACTCCAAATATCATAAGTGTTCTTGCAGGTTTATTTTTACTGAAATAAAATGCAACAATTTGAATCAAAACACAAATTAAATAATAGTATAAAGGCTTCATATCATACTGTGCTACTGTATTTACACCTATGATAACAGCAAATGCTATCAATGGTACAATGATCTGTAATAAAATTTTTGTTCGGTCTGATAGTTTAAATGCATTTACAGCTCCAGCCCAACGTCCAATCATTAAACTACCCCAATACATGGAAATATATGGAGCTGCTTCTGAAGATTGAAACCCACCAAATTCCTGTTGTTTCAGTAATTCACTTAAATTACTGCCAATGGCTACTTCAACTCCGACATAAACAAAAATAGCTAGCATGCCTAATACTAATTGAGGATACTGCATAGCACCCCAGCCTTCTGCATTTTTTTTAGAACTAATGTTAGCAACGAGTAAGCCTATTACAACAACAGCAAGCGCACCTAATAACCATTTTAATCTATACGCTTCTAAAGCATGTTTTTCAACATCATTTAAATTATTAGGGTCAGTTTTATAACTGCTGAATACAGGTACAAACATGATTACTAAAAGTCCTGTCATGATGAGTAATGTATATAATGCTTTGGTACCGCTTTCTACTTTTTCAACCAAAAATCCAGCTGGAACTTTTTTTGAAAAATAAAATAAAGCTGCGGCTGCAATAAATAAAGCGCCAACACAACTATATAAAACAATTACCTTACTTAAACTTAAGGAAGCAATTTTTTCATCAGTAATAGCAGCTGTTGTGCCAAATAAGGCAATAGCAACCACAATAGGCCCAATGGTAGTGCCAAAAGAGTTTATTCCTCCACCAAGATTAACCCGACTAGTTCCAGTAGCTGGATCACCTAAAGAAATAGCGAAAGGCTGTGCTGATGTTTGTTGTAATGAAAAACCAAGGGCAACAATAAATAAACCAACTAACATTCCTGCAAACGTATTTGCATTTACTGCAATAATCATTGCTGCTGCACCCATTGCCGAAAAAAGCAACCCGTAAATGATGCTTTTTTTATACCCCCATTTGCCAACGAGGTCTTTTCCTCCAAATGCTCCATATGCAAAAAGTAGCAATGCCCCAATATAATATGCTGTGTAAAAGGCGAAGTCAATCAATTGACTTTGAAATTGATCTAAATGAAAATAATTTTTGCAAAAAGGAATGAATACATTGTTTCCTGCGGCAATAAATCCCCAGAAAAAAAACACAGTAACTAATGTACTTAATGCACTATAATTTGTTGGATGTTTAACTTGTTGACTCATAAAAATTGGTTAGTTAAAATTTAAGCAATGAAAATAAGTATAAATATTTTAAGATTGAATTTATCTTTAATTTAATTCAACAGTTAGCTTAAAAATAATTTCAATAGAAATCAAAAATAGGCAAGAAGAGGGTTAAAAATTCGCACTTATTTATGTTCATGTATCATCTGAGACTTTACACCATATTTAAAAATAAACTCACTATTTATGAGATATGCACCCGAAACAACTACAATATCATTTATATTCAATCCTTCAATTATTTCAACACTTGATTCGGATTCAATTCCGGTTATAACTTCTACACTTTTAAACCTATTCTTTCCAGAAAGTATCCATACTTTTGAAACTTTTGAATCGCGAATAACGGCATCAATTGGTAATATAATTGAATTTTTAGTTGCACTAGTTAACATTACTACTGCAGCCATCCCAGGTTTAAATTCATTTTTAGTATTGGGAATAGAAACGCGGATTAAATTAATTCTTGAATCTGTATAAATTTCAGGGTTTACAAATTCGATACTTCCAACAAATTCTTTTTCAGAAATATCAGGGACACTCACAATCGCCTTCTTGTTTTTATCGATTTCTGATAACTCATATGTATACACTTTTGCTTCAGCCCAAAGTATCGATAGATCAGCAAGCTGCATTATAGTTCCTCCTTCAGCAACATATTCTCCTTCCAATACATTTAATGAGGTAATATAACCAGATTTCGAAGAATAAAAAGTTGAAGGCTGGTTTGCTTTTTTATTTTTTTCAAGCTCTCTAATTTGATTTTCATTTAACCCCCATAAAATCAATTTGTTTTTTGCATTTCGCAACAGCTCATCGAATGAAACGAAATCTTCTTTTTCAAATAATTTCTTTTTTGCAATCAAAAGCAAATATTCTTGTTTTGCATTATTCAATTCTTCGCTGTATAATTCATAGACGGGGGTATTTGCAGTTACAAATTCACCAATAGATTTATGAAATAGTTTCTCCACCCTGCCCATTATTCTTGAATTGATAGAAATTGTTTTTGTTTGATCAAAATTCAGTGTAGCTGAAAGTTTGAGTTGATCTGTAATGGAATTTAATCCTAAAGTCTTTGTTGAAATATTTCCTAATTGAATTTGTTGCTCACTCAGTTGAACTTCGTTTGTATTTGTGCTTATTAAACGATTAATTTTAGTTAATTCCATTTTACAAATAGGACATTTACCAGGTTTGTTTGAGATGACTTGGGGATCCATCGAACAAGTATAATACGTGTTCTCTCTTTGAATATTTTTCGGGTTATCACTACAAGAAATCAAACTAAAAACATATAAAAACAAATAGGCAACTTGCTTCATAACTATTTTTTTAACTTAATATAACTTTCACTATCTATTAAAAACTGTGCATCATTAGCAACAGAATCAGAGAGAGAAACACCACTTATTATTTCAACCAAATTTTTATAGGTTATTCCTTTTTTTATTTTTTTTATTTTAAATCCATTTTCATTTTTAACAAATACAACACTCTCTGCGCCAAGATTTAACACTGCGGTGATGGGTAACCAATAGGCATTCTTTGATTTTCCAAAAATTGTTGCATTTACTTGACTCCCAATTGGAATTTTGTTTTTACTATTATCGAAAGAAGTACGTACGGTTAAAAATTTACTTTCGATACGATAGAAAGGTTCTATAAAATCAATGGACGTTTTAATCTCATTGTTTCGACTAGTTTCTGAAATTATTTTTACTGAATTATTTAGTTGAATAACCGGTTGCATTTGATTAGAAATAGTTAATACAGCCCAAACATAATTGGGGTTATAAACAGAAAATATTATTTGCCCCTTTTCAAAATACATTCCTTCTTTAATAGATAACAGTTCATTTATTGCTTTCGTTTCTTTCATCTCGTTCAATTCAAAACCCATTTTATTACTATTACCCACTTCGTGGAGATGTCCGCTATAATCGCTATAAATAGAAATTGTTGATTTAGTTTTCCCAGTTTGAATCAGTTGTTGTATTTCTTGTCTACTCATCCCAAGTTGAACAAGTTTTTCTTTTGAAGCATTAAGCAAATCATGGTTTGAAGAATCCAGCGATAAAAACAATAATAGATTCTTTTGTACTGTATTTAATTCTGGGCTGTAAATTTCAAATAGCAGTTGACCTTTTTCAATTTTTTGAAAACGATAGCGAACATATAATTTTTCAATTCTTCCGGCAACTCTTGATGAAATATTTCCAATATGTTTTGTATCGTAATTAATTGTAGCGATTGTTTCTATTGTAATTTGTTCACTACTTTTTTTAAGTGTAATAACTGGAATTGAAGCAATAACAAACTCATTAGTTGGTTTTATCAAAGATTCTAAATCATCAATTTCAATTTTTTCTTCTTTGGATTCTACTTTCACTAAATCCATTCCACACTTTGGGCAGGTGCCAGCTTTATTGCTGAAAATAGAATCTTCTGTCATGGGACAAGTAAATAATTCCTTTTGCACTTTTTGTAAATTAGTTTCTATTTGTTCATTATTGTTTTTACAAGCAATAAAAACAATTGACATGAAACAAATAACCAAAGTATAAATGCTTTTCATAAACTATTTTTTTTAACTCAATTGGTATTGCAACATCATTCCATCATCTTCGTGTTCAAGATTGTGACAATGAAAAACAAACTTTCCTGTATTATTTTCAAATGGGATAATTACTTTAACAACCTCACCAGGCAATACTAAAACCGTATCCTTCCATCCGCTTTCGGATGCAAGAAGATTTCCTCTTCCTTTGGTTCGTTCTAAAATTTGAAAGAAAACACCATGTAAATGCATCGGATGTGGTTCATCGCCTTTACTATTATCAAAAACCCAAATTTCATTGGTGTTTTTGGCTACAGTTTCATCTATCCGAGTGTTTAAGTATAACTTTCCGTTTATCCGATGTCGCATTTGCATACCGTTATTCATTGGCACACCATGATGTTCCATTGCATTAGAAATTTCAAAGGTTCGTGATTTTACAACAGAGGATATTGAAATTGTTGGAATATCGGAAAGACTTACTGGAAGTGTAAACGTAGAAAATGATTGCATTGAAACTTTAAATTTCATTATTTTAAAATTTTGTTTCCCTTGCGCATTTCCTCCATTTAAAAATTCTTTACTCATTAAATATATTTCAGTACCGATAACTGTATTTGAAAAATTAATTAAAACATCTAATCTTTCACCAGGGCCTATTAATATTTCTTTTACTGAAGCTGGCATTTTTAACAAACCACCGTCATTCCCAATAATAGTAATATCATCATTATTGCTCAAAGCAAGATTATACACTCTAGCATTTGATCCATTTAAAATTCTAAGTCGATAAATTCTCGCAGATACTTCTGTAAATGGAGAGAAAACTCCATTTACAAAAACAGATTCACCCATATACCCGGCCATTATTTCCTTTATTGATGGGTTATATTGAATACCTGATGAACTGATCAATTTATCTTGAATAATCAGCGGCAATTCATATTGGTCGGAAGGAAGATTAAGTGCAGCTTCTTCTGAATCATTAATAATAAATGCACCTGCTAATCCTTGTACTACTTCTTTGCCTGTATTACCGTGTGGATGTGGATGATACCAACTTAAACCAGCTCTTTGATTTACGATAAATTGATAACGAAAGGAGCTACCTCCATTTACAATTTGATCGGGATGTCCATCCATAATCGCCGGAACTTTTAAACCATGAAAATGAATATTTGTTGGTTCGGATAAATTATTCTGCAATAAAATATTTACTGCATCTCCTTTGTTAATCCTAATTGTAGGACCTAATAATTTATTGGACTGATATCCCAATACCGAAACTGAATTTCCTTTCAAATTTGCGGAAGTTGTTTGTGCAGTCAACGTAAAATTTGCACCGGATTGATTAGGAAAAGTTAATAGATTTGAAAAATCACCCTCCACTACAATTACAGGTTTTGTAACCAACCCAAGACGGTAATCTTTTTGACAACTAGAAAACAGGGCAGTAATTGAACCAGAAGCAAGAATTCCACTTGCGCTCAATCCTGACATTTTTATAAAACTTCTTCTTTTCATTCTTTTCCTTTGCGGTTATTTTTTTTCTATTATTCTTTCTAATTTTACATGCAATTTCAAACTTTCATTCACCAGCTCTACATATTCCAATTGCGCCATATTCATTTTCTCCCAAGCATCATAAAGCATAAATAACTCTTCCGTATTTTGTTCATAACTCAAAAGCATTGATTTGAAATTGTTTCGAAAAGCAGGAATTATTTTTTCGTCATAAAGTGTAATTTGTTTCTTTTTTAATTCCATTTCATTTAGAATTTCGTAAAACATTCCTCGATATTCATTTGCCATTACTTCTTTTTCTGACTGTAATGCATTTGCTTTCCATTTTAAACTTTCAATAGTTGCTTTATTCATTTTTGAGGACCATTTTGCCATGGGGAATTTTACCATTCCCATTATTGAATATTGCACGGGTTGTCCACCAAATCCAACCATATTATCAAAACGAATTCCGAATTGTGGTTTGAGTGCTTGTTTTTCTGATTCTTGTTTAAGGTTGTTTAAATCAATCTCTCTTGAAAGTGCTTTTATATCACTTCGATTTTGTAAAAAAAATGAATCGTCAATTATAAATTCTGAATAATCATTCATTTGATAAATTGTGTCGATATCAAAATAAATTTTTGAATTTCTTCCCATCAACGTATTGAGTTGGATTCTTCTTTCATTGACAGTTGTTTCAGTCATTAAACGCATGTTTTGCAAATTCCCCAAATTGGCTTTGGCTTTGAAATAAGTGCCAATTTTTTCAAGATTGTTTTGGTATCTAATTTCTGCATTCTTAATCATCAACTCAAGTAGCTTTTCGTTTTGATTGAGTAGCAATAATTTTTTTTTCAGAATTATCCAATCATAATAAAATTCTTTAGCCAAAACTATTAATTCGTTTAATGTTGCATTTTTCTTTTCCTTTTCTACAGCAGACATTGAACGCATCATTTTTTCATCTGCCTCTAATTTTCTTTTGTTTGGAAACATTTGTTCGCCAGAAATCATCACGGATCCCATACCTGGGATATCGCCCTCTCTATGCCAAAGCCGCACATCGTACGGAGTCATAAACTGGCCAAGCCCAAATTGTGGCGGCATCCAACTCTTTGCACCTTTTGCAGCTTCATCCATTGCACGAATTTCATTGTCGTAAACTTTTAACATTGGATGAGCAATGCGAATGCTATCAAGGATTGCATCTAATTTCAATGTTTGAGCGTTGCTACTAAAAGTAACAATCAGAGCAAACAACAATGGAATAAGTTTATACATTTTCATCAATCAATATTATTTTACCTTTTTTATTTAGTTCGTTTTCTTTAATCATTTCAAAAATTACTGGAGTAATAAACAAAACATAAATGATGGAAGAAATGGTTCCTCCAATTAATGGAATTGTTATTGGACGCATAATGTCACTGCCAACACCTGTTGCCCAAAGAATGGGAATCAATCCAAACAAACCAACTGAAACTGTCATCAATTTTGGGCGCAATCTTTTCGCTGCCCCTTCAATTACAAATTCTCTTATTACAGCAGAAGTCAGTGTCGTTTTAGAATTGCCATGAATTGAAACCATTTTTTGCATGGCTTCATTCAGATATATTGTCATGAGCATTGCTGTTTCAATTGCCATTCCAAACAATGCAATAAAACCTACTGCAACTGCAACTGATAAGTTGACTCCATAAAAATAAATCATGAAAACCCCGCCAATTAAAGCAAAGGGAACAGTTATCATTGTTATAACGGCTTCCTTTATGGAACGGTAAGTAAAAAAAAGTACCATAAAAATGATAATAACTACAATTGGAATAATCATTTTAAGCGTTTCATTTGCTCTAATTTGATTTTCCCATTGTCCGCTCCATTCCAAAAAATATCCTTTTGGTAATTTAGAAATCATCTGATCTAACTTTTGTTTTGCTTCCGAAACTGTTGTTCCTAAATCGCGTTCGCGTACATTAAATAAAACTGTTCCGCGAAGCATTGCATTTTCTGAATTTATCATCGACGGACCTTCGCTTATTTTTATTTCTGCAACTGCTTCTAATGGAATAGGACCGTAATCCATTGTTTGAATTTGCAATCTTTTTATTGCTTTCAGGTTGTTTCTAAAATCTTGCCCAAATCTTGCATTTACTGAAAATCGTTGACGGCCTTCGATAGTGGTTGTCAACTTCATTCCACCCAAAGCAGTTTCAATTACTAAATTAATATCATCAATACTTAGTCCGTACTTTCCAATTTCTTCTCGCTTCGCAATAATGTCAAGATATTTTCCTCCGGTAATTGGTTCTACATATAAATCTTTTACGCCGTCAATATTTTGTAATTGTTGTTTGATTGTTTGCGCAAAAGCATAAATGCTATCTAAATCTTGTCCATAAACTTTTAATCCAACATCTGTTCGGATTCCGGTTGATAGCATGTTGATTCGGTTGATAATCGGTTGTGTCCATCCATTTGTAACTCCTGGTATTTGTAATTTTGAATTAAGTTCATTTACAATATCTTCTTTCGAAATGCCTTTTCGCCATTCCATTTTTGGTTTTAATAATATAATTGTTTCAATCATACTTATTGGCGAATTATCTGTAGCAGTGCTTGCTCTTCCTGCTTTTCCAAGTACATGTGCCACTTCAGGAACCATTCCAATTAGTTTGTCTTGTACTTGTAATATTCTTTTTACTTCAGAGTTAGAAACATCGGGTAGGGTTACCGGCATAAATAATAATGAACCTTCGTCGAGCGGTGGCATAAATTCTGAACCTAAACGTGTCATCATAAAAAAACCAGCAAGTAAAGCAATTAAGTTTATTCCAATTGTTGTATTACGCCAATTCAAACACCATTTCAAAATTGGGGTATAAATATTTTCAAGTGTTCTTGTAATCGGATTTGCACTTTCTGGTTTTAATTTTCCTTTAAAAATTAAAGAGATTAAAACTGGAGTAAGAGTAATGGCTAAAAATGCATCTATTAAAAGGATAAAAGTTTTTGTCCATGCAAGGGGATGAAAAAGTTTTCCTTCCATTCCTGTTAAAAGAAAAACTGGTAAAAAAGAAGTAATTACAATTATGGTTGAATAAAAAACACCAGGGCCAACTTGTTTGGACGATTTTTCAATCACTGCCATTTTTTCTTCTTTCGTCAATGGGTCTATATTTTTTTGAAACCACTTTCTCATATTTACGAATTAAGTTGTGATTGTTTTTTTTCTGTTTGTTTTTCACTTAGGTGTCGATACGCATTTTCAACCATTACAATTCCATCATCGACAACAACGCCAATGGCCAAAGCAATTCCTGTCAACGACATGATGTTGGAACTGATTCCAAAAAGTTGCAGTAATATAAATCCTGCTGCCACAGAAATTGGTAGTTGAATCAGAATGATAACTGCACTACGCCAATGAAAAAGAAAAACTAAAACAATTATTGAAACAGCAATCATTTCTTCAATCAAAGTATTTTTTACTGATTTAATTGCTTCTTCAATTAGCGTGCTTCTATCGTAAGATGTTTTTAATGAGACACCGACTGGCAATCCTTTTTCAACTTCTTTAATTTTTATTTTTAATGCTTCAATTACTTTGTTTGCATTTTCATTGTAGCGCATGATTACAATACCTCCAACAACTTCTCCGTTTCCATCCGCATCAAAAATTCCTAATCGTAAATCACCCCCCATTTGTACAACCCCAATATCTTTAATTGTAACAGGTGTTCCCTTATTATTTGCTAAAGCAATATTTTCAATTGTTTCTTTATTTTTGATATAACCTAATCCACGAATGATATAAGCCATATCGGACATTTCAAATTTTCTACCGCCAACATCGTTATTATTAGACTTTACTTTGTTCATAATATCCATCAGCGATAAATTGAAGAATTGCATTTTTATCGGATCGATAACGATTTGATATTGTTTTTCAAATCCTCCAAACGAAGCAACTTCTGCTACTCCTGGTACAGTTTGTAATGCAAATTTTATATACCAATCTTGTAAGGCTCGCTGTTCTCCTAAATTCATTTTTGGTGCATCGAGGTGATACCAAAAAATATGACCAACACTCGTTCCGTCAGGGCCAAGAGTGGGAGTTACATTTTGCGGTAATAATCTTTGTGCATAGTTTAATCGCTCCATTACACGTGTTCTTGCCCAGTAACTATCAACATCATCTTCAAATATTACATAAACAAAACTCATCCCAAACATAGAAGAACCTCGAATGTTTTTTATTTTGGGAATACCTTGAAGATTGCTTACTAATGGGAAAGTTACCTGATCTTCTATCACTTGTGGACTGCGTCCCATCCATTCAGTAAAAACAATCACTTGAGTTTCACTCAAATCAGGAATTGCATCAATAGGATTTTCCTTCATTGAAAATATTCCATAAGCAAATAATGCCGCAGCTAAAAGCAAAACAACAAGCCTATTTTTTAATGCTATTTCAATTATTTTTTGAACCATGATAAATTCTAATTAATGCGTTGAATTAGAAAAATTGACTTCTTTCAATTTCATTCCACATTGAGGGCATTTACTTTCTTTATAGTATGTTTTTTCTCCTTCACATTTCATTGGACAAGCAAAAGCAATTGTTTTTTTCTCTTTCAATGCCATTCTGCAAACCGGGCATTTACCTGCTTTTTTGTAGGTTTTTTCTTTTTCACATTTCATTGGACAACTGTATGTTGGTTTTTCTGTTTTTTGTTTTGTGCTTTCTTGACCAAATAAAGAAACAGAAAGTAAAGTTGCCACAGTGAACATTAGAATTTTAATTGTTTTCATTTTAAATTTATTTTAATAATTAGAGTATATAATTTTTACAGACATTGTAAAATGTCAAATACTCGGCAATTCTATAGCCAAGTAAACTTTCTAAAAAATTAGTCTAAATTAAAAAAGTTCGGTTTTGTAAATAAACCGGCAAGGAACAAGCTCGAAAAGGAGTGTGGTTTGTAATTCTTTTTACACTTGATGTAAAAAAGGGATGAATTGAAATTTCGGAATAGACAATATAAGTTAGTTCTGAAAATTGATTTTGAAGTTGGAAAGAAGTAGTGTTTTTTTGATCCGAATCAGTTTTGATTAATTTATAATCTTCGTTGCAGCACCCTACATCTTTAGCTTCTTTTTCTTCCATCCCACATTTATCGCATTCCTTTGAATTATCTATTCCCATTTGCCAACCAACAAATTTACCCATGCAATAATGAAAAGACACAGTTGCTCCAATAGAAGTACTGATATACAAGAATGCTAATATGGCAACAATTAACTTTTTCATTTTCAAAGCGAAATCAAAGTTAAAGAGATTTTTTGTTAAATAAATTGTATTATGAAATAATTGTACTAAATTACAATTGTTATCATTTTTTTTAACCAAATTAAACCAATATTTATGAAAAAGAAAATCAAACTTATATTGCTAAAACGTGTGTAAGTTTGTTGTCATTTATCGAAGTAGAAAATTCTGGAAATAACATGAAACCAATGTTTGGTAGTGAACTTCAATGTATGTCCGAAACAAATTGGCCGAATGGTGATTGTTCAAAAGAATGTCGAAAAGTTACCTATATTTTCTGGATTCCTTTTTATGGAGATTGGGAAACATACCCATGCTAACCAAAATGTAACGAAGAGATGGTTTATACTATCTCTTCGTTTATGAAAACTATGACCAAAGGAATTATTTCAATTTTACTTTTCATAATTGTTACTGTCACGTCTTGGGGGCAGGTATTAGTTACTATCACAAATCAAGAGATAAACGAAGATGTGGAATTTACACTTGTTTATGAAACAGATTCTTCGCTTTATAAAAGTGAGGAACTTCAAAAAACTAAAAATTTCATTGTAGATACTTCTAAATTTACAAAACTTACTATCTCTCATGTTGGCTATTTTGACACTACAGTTTTATCGAAAAATTTGAAAGCGTTTAATTTAATAAAATTATTACCAAACTATAAATTATTGGAGACAGTTGTGATTAAAAAGTTAGAGGAATTCAGTAATTCTGACTTAAAAACTAAAAAAGGCATGAGACTATTTTTTAGTTTATCATCTAACTTTGTTTGGCATTTTACAATAAAACTTCCAGAAGGTACTTCAAAACTAAAAAGTTTTAAATTATGCTTTAAAAATCTTATGCCAAATGATACTTTAGAATTCAAACTTTATAACAATAAAGTTGATGCATTAAATAGTGAACCTTTTTTTTCAAATAGAATTACTGTACTTGATAGTAAAGCGAACTTAGTAGATGTACTTAATGGTCTAAATAAGAACCTTGATGTTGAAAATTCATTCCTAATTTCTGTTTCAGTTCATGCAAGCAATAAAGATTTAATTTCTACTGCAATGCTATTAAGCAAATTCAAAAGAGAAGAAACTCAGATATACTATCAAGGTAGGAAAAACGAATTGTACAAATACCCTATGAAGACATATTTTGAAAATTTTAGCGGCTATCCTCATCTTTCAACAGAAATCACTTTTTTAAAATAAATTACATTCTGTCTGGCACTTTCATTCCTAACAATTTTGTAGCAGAAGAAATTACTATGGAGGTCATAGTACAAAGTTTAAGTCTGAATTGTTTTGCATCTTCGGTTTCGGCACTTAATACTGAATGTTCTGAATAAAAAGTATTAAATGCTTTTGCAATTTCAAAAGTATAAATAGCAAGCAAAGAAGGATTGTGTTCTTTTGCTGCTTCCTCCAATATTGTGCTATACTGTTCTAATTTTAAAATTAATGATTTTTCACTTCCAGAAATTTTCAAATTATCCAAGTTAGAATTTTCAATATTCCCTTTTTTCAAAATTGATTTAATACGAGCATGGGTATATTGTATAAAAGGACCAGTGAATCCGTGAAAATCAATTGACTCTTCCGGATTGAATACCATTTTCTTTTTTGGATCCACTCGAAGCAAGAAAAATTTAAGAGCGCCAAGTCCAATTGTATTAAATAATTCATTCAATTCATCCGTAGAAAAATCTTTTACTTTCCCCAATTCTTCTGTGTGCTTTGCCGCAATTGCAATCATTTCTTTCACCAAATCATCTGCATCCACAACAGTTCCTTCTCTACTTTTCATTCTTCCTGTTGGTAATTCCACCATCCCATAACTTAAATGATAAATTCCATTTGCACCAGGTAGCTTTAATTTTTGTGCAATTAATTTTAATACTTTGAAATGATAATTCTGTTCATCACCGACAACATAAATACTTTCATCAGCTTTATATTCTTTAAATTTTTGCTCAGCCAAACCAATATCTTGTGTTATATAAACTGATGTGCCATCTTTTCGCATCACCAATTTTTCATCAAGTCCTTCATCAGTCAAATCAATCCAAATACTTCCATCTTCTTTTTTTGAAAAAATCTCTTTTTCAATTCCATTTTTTACAATGTTTTTACCAAGCAAATAAGTTTCACTTTCGTAATATGTTTTTTGAAAATCACTACCAATTGTGTTGTATGTTTTTTCAAATCCATCATAAACCCAACCATTCATATTTTTCCACAACTCAATAATAGCTGGCTTTCCGGCTTCCCAATCCAAAAGCATTTGCTGAGTGGCCAACAAAATTGGAGCTTCTTTTTCTGCTTCTTCTTTTTTCTTTCCTCCGGAAATTAATTGTTCCACTTGGCGTTTGAATTCATCATTATATTTTACATAATACGCTCCCACAAAATGGTCGCCTTTCATTCCTGAACTTTGTGGTGTTTCTCCATTTGCAAATAATTGCCAAGCCAACATGCTTTTGCAAATATGAATTCCGCGATCGTTTACAATACATGTTTTTACTACGTCGTATCCATTTGCTTTTAAAATTTCGGCAATACTCCAACCTAAAAAATTGTTTCGCAAATGTCCAAGATGAAGTGGTTTGTTTGTATTGGGAGAAGAATATTCAACCAATACCTTTTTTCCATTCAATGGTTTTTTGCCGTAATTGGAGTTGTTATAATTTTTATTTAAAAATTCTATCCAAAAACTATCATTCAATTGAAGATTTAAAAAACCGCTGATAACATTAAATGAAGCAAATAAATGCGAATGATTTTTTAGTAAATGATTGCCAATTTCATTTCCAAGAAGTTCGGGCGATTTTTTTAATTGTTTTACAAATGAAAAAAGCACAAGTGTATAATCGCCAACAAATTCGGGTTTTGTTGCACTAATTAATACATTTTTATTTTCAAGTTGAATCCCGAAAAGTTCTTCAATTGTTTGTTTTGCTATTTGCTGAATTTGATCTGCAACATTCATTCTTGGCTATTTTATTTCAATTATCAATTCTATATTTAATTTGCGAAAATAGCTTTTTCTATTCTGCTGTGTTCAAAACTTATCTTTGCAAACCGGTGAAAGAAATTTTATTAAGCGTTAAAGACATTCTTCTAAAATGTATTGATTTTTTCTACCCATTGTTTAAAAAGTGGATGGATAAACAAACATTTCGGTATGCCTCCTGCGGAGGTACAAATTTACTGTTTGACATTTTCCTTTATTTTATAGCTTACAATTTCATTTTTAAAAAAGAAATTCTTCAAATTCAAAACTTTGCAGTCAGTCCGCATATTGCTGCATTTTTAATCACTTTCCCGATAACTTTTATTTCCGGTTTTTTACTTTCTCGTTACATCGTTTTTCCAGAATCATCAGGAATGAAAAAACGAATTCAGTTGGCTAAATATCTCACAGTTGTTTTTATTTGCATTTTGTTAAATTATTTTTTCTTAAAAATATTTGTAGAAAACTTCCATTGGTGGCCGCTTCCTTCCAAATTAGTAACTACAGTTATTGTTGTAGCTTTTAGCTATTTGGCACAAAAAAAGTTTGCCTTTAGTAAATCTGTCGCTTAAACGTATCATTTTCTGCCATTTTTTCACCAGTGCAGTAGATGGCATTAAGATTGCAAACTCTATTTTATTAAAATTAAAAAAATAATTTATGGCAAAGATTATTGGAATAGATCTTGGAACAACCAACAGCTGTGTTTCCGTTATGGAAGGAGGAGAACCTGTTGTAATTGCAAATGATGAAGGTCGTCGCACAACCCCCTCCATTGTTGCATTTTTAAAAAATGGAGAGCGCAAAGTTGGTGATCCAGCAAAAAGACAATCCATCACAAATCCTCAAAACACTATTATGAGTGTTAAACGATTTATGGGTCGCCGTCATGATGAAGTAACTGAGGAATTAACCCACTGGAGTTATAAAGTTGTAAAAGGTGACAATAATACACTTAGAATTGACATTGATGGTAGACCGTACACGCCACAAGAGCTAAGTGCAATGATTCTTCAAAAAATGAAAAAAACTGCTGAAGATTATTTGGGACATGAAGTAAACGAAGCCGTTATTACCGTTCCTGCTTATTTTAATGATGCTCAACGCCAAGCAACGAAAGAAGCTGGGGAAATTGCAGGATTAAATGTTCGCAGAATTGTAAACGAACCAACCGCAGCTGCATTGGCTTATGGATTGGATAAAGGGAAACACGATCAAGTGATTGCAGTTTTCGACTTGGGCGGTGGTACATTCGATATTTCAATTCTTGAATTGGGTGATGGTGTATTTGAAGTTAAAAGTACAAATGGAGATACCCATCTTGGTGGAGACGATTTTGATAAAGTTGTAATGGATTGGCTCGCATTGGAATTTAAAAACGAAGAAGGAATCGATTTACGCAAAGATCCGATGGCATTACAACGTTTAAAAGAAGCATCGGAAAAAGCAAAAATTGAACTTAGTACTTCGTCAGAAACTGAGATTAATCTACCTTATATTACTGCAATTGACGGCGTTCCAAAGCATTTGGTAAAGAAAATATCGCGTGCCAAATTCGAACAATTAGCCGATAATTTACTTGCTCGTTGCTTGAAACCATGTGAGCAAGCACTAAAAGATGCAGGAATGAGTACAAGCCAAATTGATGAAATAATTTTAGTTGGCGGTTCCACCCGTATTCCAAAAGTGCAAGAAATTGTTGAGAAGTTTTTTGGTAAAAAACCAAATAAGAGCGTTAATCCGGACGAAGTTGTTGCAATTGGCGCAGGAATTCAAGGAGCAGTATTAACAGGTGAAGTAAAAGATGTTTTACTTTTAGATGTAACGCCACTTTCTCTTGGAATTGAAACTTTGGGTGGTGTAATGACTCCGTTAATTCCAAGCAATACAACGATTCCAACAAAAAAATCTGAAGTTTTTTCTACTGCGGCCGATAATCAACCTGGAGTTCAAATACATGTTATTCAGGGAGAGCGCAGTTTATCAAAAGATAATAAAAGCCTTGGTGTTTTTAATTTAGATGGAATTCCATCTGCACCGCGAGGTGTTCCTCAAATTGAAGTAATTTTTGATATTGATGCAAACGGAATTTTGCATGTTACTGCAAAAGATAAAGGAACGGGCAAAGAACAAAAAATTAGAATTGAAGCCGGAAGTGGATTAACAAAAGAGGAGATTGAAAAAATGAAGAATGATGCAAAAGTAAACGAAGAAGGAGATAAGGTTGAACGTGAAAAAATAGAAAAATTAAATGCTGCCGACAGTTTAATTTTTCAAACTGAAAAACAATTGAAAGAATACGGCGAAAAAATTCCTGCTGAAAAGAAAGCAGTAATTGAAACGGCTTTAACTAAATTAAAAGAAGTTCACAAAACGCACGATTTAGCAGCAATTGGTTCGGCAACTGAAGAATTAAATGCAGCTTGGACCGCAGCAAGTCAAGATATGTATAATGCTACACAACAAGCAAACGGCCAACAAGCACCAAACGATGGAGCAGATCAAAAACAATCAGAAGGAGCAAACGCTTCAGAGAATGTTCAAGATGTTCCGTTTGAAGAAGTGAAATAAAAAGTAGTAATTAAAACAGAAAATCACCCTTTAATTGGGTGATTTTTTTTTGCAAACAATTTGACTTAAATAATCTTCATTGCTTTTACAAAAAAAGTAGTAACGAAAGGAAGCATTAAAGTAAGCCATTCGTTATGTGAATAAATCATCCAACCTAAAATAGCAGTAGAAACAAAAAAACCAACCCAATATAAATTTGTAACTTTTTTTTCTTGTGTCATTTTTTTAATCAATTTGTGCAGAAACATACTTTTTAAAGTTGCTTAGCAATAAATAAAAAATTTGTGGTGCAAATTTAGTGAAGTTGGATAAACTTATAATCAAAATTTTATTTGCAAATTTGTGTAATGAAATTACGAAGTTTTTCCTTTAATCTTCCTTTTCGATATCCGTTTATAATTTCAAAAGCGTCAAAAACACACCAACCAACTTTAGTCGTTGAGTTAGATTATTTCGGCATTAAAGGATATGGAGAAGCACCGGCAATCACATATTATAATATTTCACTAGAGCAAATGCTTTCCGATTTGAATGCAAAAAAAATGTTTGTAGAAAAATTTGCTTTCACGGAACCTGAGCGTTATTGGCATTATTTGCATCATCTTTTTCCCAAAAATAACTTTTTGGTTTGTGCGCTTGATATAGCTGCTTGGGATTTGTATGGAAAATTAAAAAGAAAAAAATTGTATGAACTTTTGAATTTAGATATTCAAAAAAATCCAATTACCGACTACACAATTGGAATTGATAGTGTGGAAATAATGCTTGCTAAGATGAAAGAAAAACCACTTCCGATTTATAAAATAAAAGTGGGAATGGAAAATGATGTAGAAATTATTAAAACACTTCGACAAAATACCGATGCAGTATTTCGCGTAGATGCGAATGGAGGATGGACTTTGGAAGAAGCATTACTTAAAATTCCAATGTTGAAAGAATTAGGAGTGGAGTTAATTGAACAACCACTTGCAAAAGAAAATTGGGATGAAATGAAAATACTTTTTCAAAAATCAACATTGCCACTTTTTGCAGATGAAAGTTGTGTGGATGAAAAAGATATTGAAAAATGCAAAGAAGTTTTTCATGGCATAAACATTAAGCTTACAAAATGCAGCGGTATTACTCCAGCACTTCGAATGATTGCAAAAGCAAAATCGCTCGATTTGAAAGTAATGATGGGGTGTATGAATGAAAGTACAATTGGATCGGCAGCCATTGCGCATTTGCTTCCATTGCTTGATTATGTAGATATGGATGGACCTTTGTTATTGGCGGAAGATTTAGCAAGCGGAATTAATTATAATAATGGAAAAATCGAATACTCGAATTTAGACGGACTTGGCATAATTCCCCATGCTGAATTATTTCAATAAATTTTTTAGCTTCTAATTTTTCTGTCAAACTATTTAAATATTAATTTTGAATTAACATACAAACAATGGCGTATAAAAATTTAAACCATTTTATAGATAAATTAGAAGAAGCAGATGAGTTGATTCGGATTACATCTTATGTAAATCCTATTTTAGAAATTGCTGAAATAACTGATAGAATAAGTAAACAACCCAATGGCGGCAAAGCGCTTTTATTTGAAAATACAGGATACGATTTTCCGGTTTTGATGAATGCTTACGGAAGTGAAAAGAGAATGTGTATTGCATTGCAGGTTGAAACCCTCGATAACATTGCAAAAGAAATTGAATCACTTTTTAAATTGCTTTCTTCCCCAAAAGAAAATCTTCTTGATAAATTAAACATGCTTCCACAATTGGGAAGGTTCGCATCGTGGATGCCATCGGTAAAAAAAGGAAGAGGCGAATGTCAAGAAATTATTTTCAAAGAACCAGACATAACAAAACTTCCGGTTATAACTTGTTGGCCAAAAGATGGCGGGCCATTTGTAACCTTGCCAATCATTCATACCAAAGATCCCAATACAGGAATTAGAAATGTGGGAATGTATAGAATGCAAATTTTTGGCCCAACACTTACAGGAATGCATTGGCACAAACATAAAGTAAGCGCAAAGCATTTTAATGAATATAAAAAACTGAAACAACGAATGCCCGTTGCTGTTGCTTTGGGAGGTGATCCTGTTTATGCTTATGCTGCAACAGCACCATTGCCGGAAAATGTAGATGAATATATGTTGGCTGGTTTTTTGAGAAAGAAAAAAGTTGAATTAGTAAAATGCATTACACAACCACAAATAGAAGTTCCATCAGATGCTGATTTTATCATTGAAGGTTTTGTTGATTATGACGATGAACTGATTTGGGAAGGGCCTTTTGGCGATCACACCGGTTATTATTCGCTGCCCGATTGGTACCCTCGTTTTCACATAACTTGTATTACGCATAAAAAAAATCCAATTTACCCTGCAACAATTGTGGGCATTCCGCCACAAGAAGATGCTTGGTTAGGGAAAGCAACAGAGCGCATTTTTTTAGCCCCAATAAAAATGACGTTGGTTCCTGAAATTATTGATATGGAAATGCCGGTGGAAGGTGTTTTTCATAATTTGGTTATTGTAAAAATTGATAAATCTTATCCAGGTCAAGGACAAAAAGTGATGAATGCAATGTGGGGAGCTGGTCAAATGATGTTCAATAAAATTTTGGTATTGGTAGATGGAGCAGTGAATATTAAAAATTACAAAGAAGTTGTTGACTATGTTTTCAAAAACTTAAACCCCGCTACAGATATTTATTTTAGTACGGGCCCAATGGATGTACTTGATCACAGTTGCAGCAAGCTTGGTTTTGGCGGTAAAATGTGCATCGACGGCACTAAAAAATTCACTGAAGAACTTGATGAATTATATCAAAAAGAAGAATATAAATTCACAAATAATTTTGCAAACATTAAAAATCAATTTTCTGAAATTGTGTTTTTGAATTATTCCTTAGCAAAATTTAATATCCCTTGTTTAATTATTTCAGTAGAAAAAAATAGGAAAGGTCATATTCGAGATTTACACCAACAACTTTGCGAAAGAGATGAAATAGCAGGAATAAAAATGATCCTTTATGTAGAGCATTCAGTTGATGCAAACGATATTGCTACTGCTTTGTGGCGCTTTTGTAATAATTTGGATCCAAAACGAGATCATTTTTTCAATGATCAAATTAAAGCTGATAACGCAAAAAAAACTGCTTGCATTGGTTTCGATGGAACGCGAAAAACAAAATTGTTTGATGATTTTTATCGCGATTGGCCAAACATCATTGTTGCTGATAATGCAACAATTGACGCAGTGGATAAAAAATGGAACGAACTTGGAATTGGGAAATTTATTCCTTCTCCTTCCTTAAAATTTTTAGATCAGCTTTATGGCGAAGAAGCAGTTGTTAACTAATTAATTTGCATTAAAAAGCCGACTTTCTGAGTCGGCTTTTTAATGGTTTAAATTTAAAATTTTTCCAAAGCGGAAAAGAAAAAATCACCTTCGATTTTTGCATTTTCATCGCTATCACTTCCGTGAACTGCATTTTCGCCAAGAGAAGTTGCATACTTTTTTCGAATGGTACCTTCATCCGCATTTGCAGGATTGGTAGCACCAATCAAGGTTCTAAAATCAGCAACTGCATTTTCTTTTTCTAAAATTGCAGCAATAATTACACCGCTACTCATAAAATCTACAAGCTCTCCGTAAAACGGTCTTTCTTTATGAACAGCATAAAATTCGCCTGCTTTTTCAGTTGATAACTTAGTTTGCTTTAATGCTACAATGCGAAACCCTGCATTAATAATCATGTCGAGAATAGCTCCTGAAAAGCCATTTTTCATTGCATCGGGCTTAATCATTGTCAAAGTACGGTTACTCATATAATTTTTTATTGTTTTGCGCCGCAAAGTTAAATTCAATTAGCCAATAAACAAACACTAAATCAAAAACCAGTTTATTTTAAGAAAATAGTGATAATGGACATCACTCAATTGCCATAACTTCGCCACCGTTTATGAAACCAATAAAGGAAATATTCGCATTGTTAAAAGAACCAAAAAAGGTTGCGATAGTAATGCATCAAAAACCAGATGCAGATGCACTAGGTTCCTCCTTGGCACTAGCTCAATTTTTACAATTATTGGGTCATTCCGTAAATGTTATTTCTCCAACTAATTGGGCAGACTTTTTGAAATGGTTGCCAGGTTGCAACGAAGTAATTAATTACGAAGGGCAACAAGAAAAAGCAAATAAAATTCTAGACGAAACCGAATGGCTATTCTGTCTTGATTTTAATACGTTGCATCGTACAAAAAAAATGGCTGAAAAATTAGCTGAAATAACTTGCGTTAAAATTTTAATAGACCATCATCAACAGCCGGATATTCAAGCATTTAATTTTGGAATAAGTAATATTTCAAAATCTTCTACTTGCGAAATGGTTTACGATTTTATTTGTGAATCAGGTTTTTCCAATTTAATAAATGATTCAATTGCAACCTGTATTTATGCAGGAGTTGTTGCTGATACTGGCTCTTTTAGATTCTCATCTACTAGCTCTGATGTGCACACATTAGTTGCTAATTTAAAACAAAAGGGACTTGAGCATATGCAAGTTCACAATAATCTTTTCGATAATTTTCTCGAAAACAGACTGCGTTTTATTGGACATGTATTGTTGAATAGAATGGAAATTTTCTATGAATTCAACACTGTATTACTCACAGTTCCGAAATCAGATTTAATAAAATTTAAAATCAAAACTGGTGATTCCGAAGGTTTGGTGAATTATCCTCAAAGCATTCAAGGAATTAAATTAGTTGCCATTGTAATTGACAGAGACGAAGAAAGAAAATGGAGTTTTAGGAGCAAAGGTGACTTTGATTGCAATAGCTTTGCACGAAAATATTTTGAAGGCGGCGGACACTTTAATGCAGCCGGTGGTCGCAGTTCAGAATCAATTGAATCAACCGTTACAACTTTTCAAAACGCAATAAAAGAAAATAAAGATTTACTACAATAAAACAAAAAAATGAAAACAAGAATCATCTTAATTTTTGCAGCAGTTGCAAGCTTGACATTTACAAGTTGCAATTCTTTTAAAAAATCAAAAAGTGGAATGGCCTACAAAATCATTTCTTCAAAAGAAGGAACAAAAGTAGATTCCGGTAGTTTTGTAAAACTACATTTTAGCCAAAAATTAAACGACAGTTTACTATTTGAATCGTTTGGAAAATTGCCCGTTTATTTTCAATTTATGGCTAACTCACCAGGTTATGAAGTGACCGAAATCTTTAATTTATTAAAAAAAGGGGACAGTGTAATAAGCGTTCAATTGATAGATACGTTGCTTGTAAAAAATCCAAACGGTATGCCGCCTTTTATGAAAAAAGGCGATAAGATTATTACAACTGTAAGAGTTTTGGATGTATTTAAAACTTTTGAACTTTCGACAGCAGATGAACAAAAAGAAAGACAAAATTATTTAGAGAGTGAAATAAAAGTTGTAAGCGATTATATTGCTAAAAATAAAATTGTAGCCACAAAAACAAAGAGTGGTGCTTTTGTAGAAATTATAGAGCCAGGGACTGGTGCTATTGTAGATTCTGGAAATTATGTTACAGTAAAATACAGAGGAAAAACTTTTGCAGGAAAAATATTTGACACCAATATTGATTCAAGTTTCCATCACACAGATCCTCTTGGATTTACTGCTGGAACAGCTGGAATGCCAGGCGGAATGGTAATTGGTTTTGATGAAGGAACAATGCAATTGCGTTTAGGAAGTAAAGCAAAAATTTACATCCCATCCCTTTTAGGATTTGGTGCAACACCCGGATCTCCTGATATTAAACCATTTGAAAACTTAATTTTCGAAATTGAAGTATTAAGCATAAATCCGAAAGGAGCACCTGCTCAAAAGAAAGCTCATTAAAATTATTCTTTTAAAATATTGCAAAATCCTCCAATGGAGGATTTTTTTTATTGCTGAACAGCGCTAAATAATTGAATCGTTTGTTTTGCTTCTTTTACATCATGAACACGCAAAATAGATGCACCCTTCATAAGGGCAAGCATATTTAAAGCAGTAGTTCCGTTTAAGGCTTCTTCCGGTTCAATATTTAATAATTTATTAATCATTGACTTTCGTGATAAGCCAGCGAGAATTGGTTTGCCTAGTTTTTTAAAATTGGAAAGATTTTTTAATAATTGAAAATTATGTTCGATTGTTTTTCCAAATCCAAAACCCGGATCAATAATCAACTCTTTGATTCCTGCTTTTTCTGCTGTATCAATTTTAATTTTTAAAAATTGACACACTTCATCTGTTACATTTTTATAAGTGGGATTTTTTTGCATAGTGCTAGGATTTTCCTGCATGTGCATTAAAATATACGGAACTTTCAAAGATGAAACAGTTGCAAACATTTCCGAATCCATTTCGCCAGCACTGATATCATTCACAATTGTACAACCTTCTTCCACAGCAGCTTTTGCAACTTTGGAATAAAAAGTATCAATAGAAATTATTGCAGACGGGAATTTTTTACAAAGCGCTTTTACAGCAGGTATAATTCTTTGCAATTCTTCGTCAGCGCTTAAATAAGTTGAGCCCGGTCTTGTGCTTTGTCCGCCAATATCCAAAATAGTTGCGCCATCAAAAAGCATTTTTTCTGCTTGTTGAATTATCGTAGAATTTTCAGTAACCCTGCTTTTGGAATAAAATGAATCAGGAGTTATATTAATAATTCCCATTACAATTGGCTCACTAATTTTCAATAATTGGTTTTTACAATTCAACGTAAACATTCGGCTTTGTTTATTACTTTTGAAGCTAAGATACTGAAGAAGTATTTTGACGAGAGAAGAATAATTTTAAGATAAATAAATAGAAAAATGTCAACCGATTTACAGTACGAAAAAGTAGTTTTAGCTTGTAAAGAAATATTTTTAAAAAAGACGAATGATTATGGAACTGCGTGGCGAGTATTGCGCACAATATCCATTGTGGACCAAATTTTTATTAAAGCACAACGCATTCGCACCATTCAACAAATAGGTGAACAAAAAATTAGTGATGGAATAGCTGCAGAGTTTATGGGAATTTTCAATTATGCTGCAATTGGGTTGATGCAACTTTCATTATCTGAAAATGATCCTGAAGAATTACCAACAGATAAAGTTGCGTTTTTATTCGACTCCAATATTCTTGCAGCAAAAAAATTGATGATGGATAAAAACCACGATTACGGCGAAGCTTGGCGAAGTATGAGTCAAGAAAGTTTTGTTGATTTGATATTAATGAAACTGCAACGCATCCGACAAATATTGGCAAATGACGGAAAGACAATTATGAGCGAAGGCATTGATGCCAATTATTTCGACATAATCAATTATGCAGCATTTGCACTTATTTTAATGAATAAAACGGAGTGATTATTTCAACTCCGAATTGATAAATTCTTCAAATAGCTTATGAAAATTGTATTAACTTTTTTGAGATTTCTCGTTGGACTTCTTTTTATATTCTCAGGTCTAATTAAAGCCAATGATCCTCTGGGGTTGGGTTATAAAATGCAAGAATTTTTTGAATTGTGGAATTTGAGTCAATTCAATGGCACTACACTTTTAATTTCCATATTAATGATTTTTTTGGAAATCATCGTCGGTGTTGCAATTTTAATTGGATGGAGAATGCAATTTTTTACATGGTTGTTACTTTTGTTAATTCTATTTTTTACATTTTTAACGGGGTATGCTTATTACTCCGATAAATTTAAAAATTGTGGCTGCTTTGGAGACTGTCTGCCAATTACACCATTAACATCTTTTGTAAAAGATCTGCTGTTACTTGCTTTTATCATTGTATTATTTTATTACAGAAATAAGATACACTCGTCTTGTTCAAAAAAACTTAATCTATTCATTATATCACTTACAACGTTGGGAAGTTTTTTAATTCAATTTCATGTTTTATACCATTTGCCAATAATTGATTGTCTTCCTTTTAAAAAAGGAAACAATTTAATTGACAAAATGAAAATTCCTTTAAATGCAGTTCCAGACAGCATTGCAATGACATTTGTTTATGAAAAAGATGGGTCCGAAATCGAATTTACTGCTGACAAATTTCCATTGGATTTTAATGATTCACTTTACAAATTCAAAAATCGATATGATAAAATAATTCGAAAAGGGAAAAATAATGAACCACCAATTAAAGGATTTTCATTAACAACTTCTGAGAATATTGATGTAACTAGTGAATTATTATCAATAGAAAATCCGGTTGCAATTTTGTTTGTTGAACGATTCAAAAAAAATATACCTGCTTGGTTAGATGATTTTAATTCTACATTAGAAGTCCTTAATCAAAAAAATATAAAACTGTATATCGTTACAACAGATTATGAGAATGCAATAAATTGGATGAAAAGTAAATCATTAATAGTTCCAACAATTTTGCGATGTGATGCAACAGCCATCCGTACAGCTGCAAGACACAATCCAACATTTTATATATTAAAAAAAGGAATCGTTGTGGGAAAATGGGCGAGTGCTGATTTGCAGCACGCAAATGAATTTATTTTATCAAAACTTCGTTAATCGTATTTTCTCCCATTGCTTCATTTACCCGTTGAATTATTTTTTCTTTTTGATAAACAAGTTCTTGTTTCAACGGTGCAACATGTGTTGTAATAATTAAGGTTTTATCTATAATTTTTATTGACTCCGTGTATTTTGCAATTGTCTTTCCCATTATTTTTTCCCAAGCTTCTTCCACTTGCATCGCCTGTACCGATCCTTTTAGACGGCTGCTTTCTAGAAATTTTTTCATTGCATCTCCAATAGAATATTCGCCCATAACTGCAAATTAATTTTATAAATTAATAATTTCAAAATCAAGCTGTAAATAATTTAGATGCGTACTTAATCGATCATTGTTTGTATCCGTAATAAAAACCTGTCCTTGATTTTCGATGCAAACCGTTTTTAATAAACTCATTATTCTGTTTTCATCTAATTTTTCAAAAACATCATCCAACAAAAGGAGGGGGGAAAAATCATTTTTTTCTTTTAGTAAATCTAATTCTGTCAATTTGATTGCAAACAACAAACTTTTTCGTTGGCCTTGTGAAGCAAATTTTTTAAACGGTTGGTTTTGCAATTTAAAAATAAGTTCATCTCGGTGAATGCCAACAGTTGTTCTTTGTGCAGACAAATCATTTAATCGGTTCCATTTTACCAAATCTATAAAAGAACTTGACAATAATTCACTTTCATATTTAAGCTCAATAGCTTCATTCACACTCGTTATTCGGTAGTAATTATTTTTTAGCAATGGAATAAATTCGTTAAAAAATAATTTACGTTTTTCAAAAATAAAATTTGCTTGAGTAACTAATTGTTCATCCAAAACATCCAATAAAGTGAAATCGGTTGTAGCAGATTCTGCAAAATTTTTTAACAAAGAATTGCGTTGTTGCAACAATCGATTGTACTGAAGCAGATGAGTTAAATAAGTTTTATCCAGTTGAGAAAGCAGCGTGTCCAACCATTTTCGTCGATCTTCACTTTCTCCTGTAATAATTTGCACATCGTCCGGAGCAATCATTACACAGGGATAACGACCAATATGATGAGAAAATTTTTCGTAAGGAATTGCATCTAAATGAAATTCTTTTTTCCCCGTTTCGCGAAGAATGCAAACTGCATTTTCATTTTTATTTTCTAAATCAATTTCAGCTTCAATTCTAAAACCATTAAAACCAATAAGACTATTCCCTTGATCAAATCGCGAAAAATGGCTTTTTGTAAAACAGAGGTAATGAATTGCGTCTAATAAATTCGTTTTTCCAACTCCATTGTTACCACAAATACCAATAATTCTTTTTTCAAAACCGATTGAACGGGAATGATAGTTTTTGAACTGAGTTAGGGATATGTTACGAATTTTTAGCAAGATAAATTGCAAGATAAAGGCAAAAATGTAGTTAGCAAACTATATTGAAATTTTGTAATAAAATCAAGATAACAATTTGTTGAATTTGCCTTACTTTTGCTCCTCAAAATTTTACCTCTTGGCCACATTATTTTCTAAAGAAATTTATTTGTATTGGTACGAACTGATGAAGCTTATACGCCAGTTTGAACTTATTTCGGAAGAAAAATACAAAATGGAAGGAAAGATACGAGGATTTTATCATGCGTATGTCGGACAAGAAGCTATTGCTGCTGGTTGTATATCTGCAACAAAAGCAGAAGACCTTTTTATTACTTCCTACCGCGATCATGGTTTAGCCATTGCAAAAGGTATGTCTATTAATAGTTGTATGGCTGAACTTTACGGAAAGGCAACAGGTTGCGCCAAGGGGAAAGGTGGCAGCATGCATTTTTTTGGAAAGGATGTTAATTTTTATGGAGGCCATGGAATTGTAGGTGCACAAATTGGAACTGGTGCCGGTTTAGCTTTTGCAGAACAATACAGAGGAACCGACAACGTAGTTCTTTGTTTTTTTGGAGACGGTGCTGCAAGACAAGGAATTTTACACGAAACTTTTAATCTTGCAATGCTTTGGAAGCTCCCAGTAATATTTATTTGCGAAAATAATAATTATGCAATGGGAACTTCCGTTAAACGTACTAGTAATGTAATAGATATTTACAAGTTAGCCGATGCATACGAAATGCCGGCAGATACGATTGATGGAATGTCGGCAGAAGCTGTACACGAAGGTGTTGAACGAGCTGTAAAACGTGCAAGAGAACAGGGAGGTCCAACATTGTTAGAAATAAAAACATACCGTTATAAAGGACACTCTATAAGTGATCCTCAAAAATACAGAACCAAAGATGAAGTAGAGGAGTATAAAGATCAAGATCCAATTCAAAAAATAAAACAAACAATTATTGAAAATGGATTTGCAAATGAAGAAGAGTTGAATAGTATAAATGCTCGGGTAGACGAGAAAGTTGCTGAATCTGTAAAATTTGCTGAAGAAAGCCCTTGGCCTGATGACAGCGAAGTTTTAAAAGATGTTTATGCCGACGAAAACTATCCTTTTATTATTGATTAATTAAAAAAAATATTATTAAACACATGGAAGCAAAAAATCAATCGACGAAAAATGAAAACAATGATGTTGTCATTGAAGCTTTATCGCAATTTTGGAATAAAAACAAAAGAGCAATATCCATTTCTGTATTGGCGATCGTACTTGTTGTTTGCGTAAATTGGGCATATACTAAATATCTTCAACAACCAAAAGAAGCAAAAGCAAATGATGCGCTTTTCAAAGCGGAGGAATACTATCGTATTGATAGTTTACAAAAAGCATTGAATGGAGACGGATTTAATTTAGGATTTATAAAAGTGATTGAGAAATACAGTGGGACTAAAGCTGCAAATCTTGCTTATTTCTATGCTGGTGATTGCTATTTAAGATCAGGAGAATTTGCAAAAGCAGTTGAAAACCTAAAAGAATTTAATACAGATGCAAAGCAAATTCAAGCAAGAGCATATAAACTTTTAGCTGATGCATATTCTGAATTAAATAAAAATGAGGAAGCACTTGAATTTTATAAGAAAGCTGCTTTTCATTTTACGACTGATTCTTACAACGCTGCTGATTATCTTTTTAATGCAGCGCAACTTGCCGAGAAAACGGGAAATACAAAAGAAGCAATTGATTTATATAATCAATTGAAAGAAAAATTTCCAAATACGCAACAAAGTAATGATGCTGATAAATTTCTTGCAAAACTTGGCATCTATAAATAAGCGAACATTTTTTTTTAAAAAAAAGACATTCAATTAAGAATGTCTTTTTTGTTTTATAAACCGCTAATTTTATGGCTTAATAAAAAATAGAATTTATTCAATGAACATTCAGCTATTTGTACCATGTTTTGTCGATCAGCTTTATCCACAAACTGCTTTCAATATGGTAAAAATATTAGAAAAAACTGGCTGTAGTGTTAGTTACAATAGTAAACAGACTTGTTGTGGACAGCCTGCATTCAACGCTGGTTTTTGGGACGAAGCTCGTTCGGTTTGTATGAAATTTGTTGATGATTTTAAAGATGCTGAATACATTGTTGCTCCGAGTGCTAGTTGCGTTGGATTTATTAGAAATTATTATTTCAAATTGTTGGAAAATTCTTCCGTGCACAATGAGATGAAAGATTTGAGCAAGAAAATTTTTGAATTTTCTGAATTTATGGTCAACGTTTTGCAAATTGAAAATGTAGGAGCTACATTGAATGGTAAAGCAACTTATCATGATAGCTGCTCCGCATTGCGAGAATGTAAAATTAAAACTGAACCTCGCAAATTACTTTCACATGTAAAAGGATTAGAATTAGTGGAAATAAACGAAACAGAAACCTGCTGTGGTTTTGGCGGAACATTTGCCGTGAAATTTGAACCAATTTCTATTGCGATGGCAGAACAAAAAATAGAAAATGCATTGGCAACAAATGCCGAATATCTTGTTACGACTGATCTTTCCTGCATTATGCAATTGGATGGTTGTATTAAAAACAAAGGATTAAAATTAAAAACAATGCACCTTGTCGATGTATTGGCAAGTGGATGGTAAAAAAAACAACATGGCGTATTGGCTTGTAAAATCAGAACCAACAGTTTATTCGTGGGATGATTTTGTGAAAGAAAAACAAACCGCATGGACAGGTGTGCGAAATCATCTTGCACAAATTCATCTCCGCACGATGAAGAAAGGTGATACTGTTTTCTTTTACCACAGTAATATTGGTTTGGAAATTGTTGGAATTGCAACTGTTGTAAAAGAATTTTATAAAGACCCTACTTCCATTGAAGAACGCTGGATGGCAGTGGATATTAAGCCAAAAAAGAAATTGAATAACCCCGTTTCTCTTGCAACAATTAGAAAAATAAAAAGTCTTGAAACAATCGCATTAGTTCGTTGTGGACGATTATCGGTGCATCCAATAAACGAATTAGAATTTCAAACAATAATGGATTTGGCTAATAAAAAAGCTTAGTTGGTTGTTTCAAAAAACGAAACTTGATGCTCAGCTAATTCTTTCAACACTGGTTCATAAATTGATTTATGTGTAGGGATTTGAACACCTTTAAGTTGAATCGTTCCATTTAAAATTAAACGCGTAGCAATTCCTAAAGGAAGCCCAACAGTCTTTGCCATTGCGGTATGCACCTTGTCGGTACCTTTTACAACTAACACAGATTTTGATTTAAACAATTCTTTTTGTTTAACGAATTCCAATTCATGCATCATCACAATCATGTCTTTATCGTTTGGTTGCAACGCTAATTTTCTTTCAAGTACAAATTGTAAAACTTCTGCTGCGCTGCATTTCCCCAAATCGAGAATCGTTTCATCGTCATTAATTCCAAAAAAATCAAGTAAGTTGTAAATAAACGTTTTTGGTTTTAATCCAATATTATTATTTGCTAAATGTGTAATAAAGAATTTTTTTAATGACCAACCATTTGTGTCATATTTTATATTTTCATCGGTTAAATTAAATTCAATAATTTTTTGCCAACCTTTCATAAAATCGGGGTGGCGAAGGGTAGTACGAATAAATGTTTTTGTATTTTCCAACCCATAAAGAGCGGTGTAACTCAATGAATCTCTATTAGGATACCATGCAAAATTTCCAATTTCTGAAACTTGAACTTCTTCTTCATTATTGAAAACTTCTTCATATTTCAAATTTTTCGTTGCACCATTTTCTTTAAAACTTGCACCAGATTTACCAGCAAGTACAACACTTTTTGGGTTCCAACTTATTTTATAATGCCACGGATTGTTATCACTTTCTGGCGCCACCAATCCACCACAATGCGATTTGAAAGAAGTAATTTCTCCTTCTTGTTGCTGAATTGAATCAATCATTTGCATTGCACTCATGTGGTCGATTCCAGGATCGAGCCCCATTTCACACAAAAAAAGCAAATCGTTTTGCTCTACTTCCGCTTGAAGTTTTTTTACATTTTCATCAACATACGAGGCCGTCAGTAAACTTTTTTTTGCAGAAATGCAATTTTGTGCAACAATAAAATGTAACGAAGGCGGAAGCATTGAAATAACAATATCGGATTCTTCAATCAATTTATTTCTTTCTGTTTTTTGATGAATGTCAAATGAAAATCCTTGACCAAAATTCGAATTTCCAATTTTTGATTGCACTACATTAATGTCCGAATCCACTACTTTTAAAAACCAATTTTCCTTTTCAGCATTGCTTAGTAAATATTCAATTAGCACCGAAGCAGACTTACCGGCTCCAAACAATAATATTTGTTTCATTGTTTTACTTCGAATTGTTTTGTCTGGAAAATTAGCCATTAACTTTCAGAAAACAAGTTAAAATCCTTATACAAAATAGTAGAAAAACGACTTGGAAAAAGTGAGATTTTTGTCAGGTTTTCCAACCTCATTTCGATACATTTGCATTCATATTTTTTCCTTATGAAAAAAATGATATAATAACCTATGGACGAGACTTTTGAACAAAACCAAACTCAGGACAATGACCGCATAATTGCAATAAATATTGAGGAGCAAATGAAAACAGCTTACATCGATTATTCGATGTCAGTAATTGTTGGTCGTGCGCTGCCGGATGTTCGTGATGGTTTAAAACCTGTTCACCGCAGAATTCTTTATGCAATGAACGAATTGGGTTTACATTTTAATAAACCATTTAAAAAATCAGCACGTATTGTTGGAGAAGTTCTTGGTAAATATCACCCACATGGCGATACTGCGGTTTATGACGCAATGGTTCGGATGGCGCAGGATTGGAATATGCGCTATGCTGTAATTGATAAACAAGGAAATTTTGGTACCCAAGATGGAGATGGACCAGCTGCAATGCGTTATACCGAAGCACGTTTGCATCGCTTGGCTGATAGTATGTTGAATGATTTAGATAAGGATACAGTTAATTTTCAATCCAATTTTGATGATACAGAAATTGAACCGACGGTTCTTCCAACAAGAATTCCACAATTGCTTGTAAACGGTTCAAGTGGAATTGCAGTGGGTATGGCTACAAATATGTTGCCACATAATTTAAGCGAAGTAATTGATGGATGTATTGCACTTATTGAAAATAGAGAAATTACCATCGATGAATTAATGCAATTTGTAAAAGCTCCAGATTTTCCAACAAAAGGAATTATTTACGGAATGGAAGGAGTGAAGATGGGATTGCATTTTGGAAGAGGACGAGTTGTATTGCGTGGAAGACTTTCTGTAGAAACAAAAGAAAGCGGAAGAGAAAAAATTGTAATTACAGAAGTTCCTTATCAAGTGAGTCGCGATGCATTGACTGAACGAATTGGATTTTTGGTAAATGAAAAAATAATTGAAGGCATTTCTCATGTCAATAATGAGTCGAATGAAAAAGAAGGAACAAGAATTGTAATTGACCTGAAACGCGATGCTGTTGCCAATGTGGTAATAAATCAATTGTATAAACATACTGAATTACAAACGTCTTACGGAATCAATAATGTAGCCCTTGTTAAGGGACGTCCAAAAACATTAAACTTAAAAGATTTAATAAATGAATTTGTAGAATTCAGACATGAAGTTGTAATTCGTCGTACTCAATTTGAATTGAGAGAAGCACAAAAACGAGCACATTTATTACTTGGTTATTTAATTGCATTAGATCATTTGGATGAAGTAATAAAATTGATTAGAAATTCAGCAACTCCCGATATTGCAAAAGAAAGTTTAATAAACGCAGGATGGGGATTGGATGAAATTCAAGCGAAAGCTATTTTGGAATTGCGCTTACAGCGTTTGACCGGAATGGAAAGGGAGAAAATAAAAGCAGAATATGCGGAGTTAATGCAATTGATTTCAGCATTAAATGAATTGCTATCGAACGAGCCAAAAAGATTTGAAGTGATCAAACAAGAGTTAATTGAAATAAAAGAAAAATTTGGCGACGAACGCAAAACAGAAATTACTTATTTGGATGACGAAGTAAGTATGAAGGATCTAATAAAAGAAGAAGATGTTGTAATTACCATTTCTCATTTGGGTTATATAAAAAGAACCGCTGTAAATGAATATCGTGCACAAAAAAGGGGAGGAAGAGGTGTACTTGGTGGAAAAACAAGAGAAGAAGATTGGATTGAACATTTATTTGTTGCATCTACTCATCACACAATTTTATTTTTCACAGAAAAAGGAAGGTGCTTTTGGTTAAATGTTTATGAAATTCCAGAAGGAGAGAAGTCGGGTAAAGGTCGTGCAATTCAAAATTTAATTCAAATACCATCGGATGATAATATTAGAGCAATTATTGATGTACAAGATTTGAAAGACGAAGAGTTTACTAATAATCACTACATTGTTCTTTGTACAAAAAAAGGAATTATTAAAAAAACAGCTTTAGCAGATTTCAGTCGTCCGAGACAAACCGGAATTAATGCAATTTCAATAAATGAAGGCGATGAACTATTGGAAGCAAGAATGACAGATGGTAAATGTCAAATAATGATGGCTGTAAAAAGTGGAAGAGCCATTCGTTTTTCCGAAGAAAAAGTAAGAGCCACAGGCCGCGGAGCAATTGGTGTTGCCGGAATTGAAGTGGACGATAATGGCGATGAAGTTGTAGGAATGTTATGCGTAAATCCTGAAACGGATAGCAGTAAAACGGTGCTTGTTGTTAGCGAACGCGGATTTGGAAAAAGAACCGGTGTTGACGAATATCGTTTTACAAATCGGGGTGGAAAAGGAGTGAAGACAATTAATGTAACCGAAAAAATTGGTAAATTGGTTGGGATACTTGATGTTGCAGAAAGAGAAGATTTGCTTATAACATGCAAAAGTGGCGTAACAATTAGAATGAAAGTTGCAAATATTAGCGAACAAGGAAGAGCAACGCAAGGTGTAAAATTAATTCGCTTAGATGAAGAGGATGAAATTGCAGCTATTTCTCGAATTGAGGAACAAGAGCCCGAAGCAACCGATGAAATTGCTACGGAATCAACCGAACAAGTATCTTAAATAAAAAATAATTTTCAACTATTTAAATTATTAAAATGAAAAAAATTAGTTTCTTATTAGCGTTAACTTTTTTAAGTGTTTTTGGATTTTCTCAAAACATTGATGAAATAAAAGATTTGATGAGTAAGCAACAATGGGAGAAAGCAAAAACAACTGTTGACGCTTTCTTATTGAAAGAAAAAAATACCACAAAATGGGAAGGCTGGTATTATAAAGGAATCATTTATAATGAAATTGCAAAAAGCGAGCAATTAAAAAACCAATTCCCCGATGCAAGAATGAATGCACTAAATGCATTTAAAAAATATTACGAGGTAGATCCAAAAGCAATACAAGCCACGCTGGAACAGCATGTTCGCCTTTTTGAAATTTATAGCAATTATTTTGATTTAGCCGCACAAAACTTTAATGCGAAAGATTATGCAGCTGCATTTGCAAATTTTAAAAATGCATTAACAGCTGAGCAATATATTTTTTCGAAAGATTTAGAATATAATAATTTCAAATTCCCGGCATTTGATACGGTGCTTTATCAAAATATTGCATTAGCTGCTTTTATGGCAAAACAAGAAGATGAAGCTGCTGTTTATTATAATAAAATTGCAGAACAAAAAATTGGCGGAACTGGAAATGAAGATGTGTATCAATATTTAGTTGATTATTATAGTAAGAAAAAAGATTTAATCAACAGAGAAAAATACTTGCACTTAGGTAACACATTATATCCTGATTCTGATTTTTGGTATATAACAGAATTCAACGATGTAGAAGATGAAACGGATAAAAAGAAAATTTTTGCTAAATATGAAGAGTTGATTCCAAAATATCCAAACAAAATCATTCTTCAATATAATTTAGCAGTAGAATTATTTAACTATGCTTATACCAGCGATCACAAACCTGCTGATTATGTTTTAACTCAAACTAAATTAGAAAAAGTAATTAATGACGCATTAGTTGCGAAACCAGATTATACAGAAGCAACTGTGTTGATGGCAAAACATATTTACAATTTATCTTTCGATATTCAAGACGAACAGCGTGCTATTAAAGGAACAAAACCTGAAGATGTAAAGAAAAGAGCGGATTTGAAAGCTAAATTAATGGCTAAAAATGACGAAATGATTCGATTTGCTGAAAAAGCTTACGAAGTGTACAATAGCAAAACTGAATTAAAAGCAATTGAAAAAGGAAATTTCAAAATGATTGCCGATTTGCTTTCCACAGCTTATGATTTGAAAGGTAATTCCGCAAAAGCAGAAGAATACAGAAAGAAGCAGGAGTCTATTCAATAAACTTTTATAGCCACTTTGAAAAAGAAGTGGTTTATTTTAAGTCTGTCTATTTAACATAATATTCATTATAGGGTAATATTTAAAGCAGAATTTAATAAAGCAGCCGCACATTAATTGTATGTTTAACTTCTTTCAGTAATTGTTTAGCCTTCCCTGAAAGTTGTTTGTCAACATCCAAAACAACATAACCAATTAAATCATTGGTTTTTAAATATTGACCGACGATATTTATATTATTATTTGAAAGCTGTGTATTAATTTCAGACAAAACCCCGGGCACATTATGATGTATGTGCAAAATTCGATGCGATCCTTCTTGCGGTGGCAAAGCAAGTGCGGGAATTGTATGCGATCCAAAACTTATTCCTTTTTCTAAAAAATTAAATAGTTTCAAACTCACGTCATCTCCAATATTTTGTTGCGCTTCTTCGGTTGAACCTCCAATATGCGGCGAGAGAATAACATTTGAAATCCCTTGCATTGGCGAATAAAAACAATCGCCATTATTTTCAGGTTCTACAGGAAATACATCAATAGCAGCTCCGCCAATTTGATTTTCTTCAATTGCGGAACGCAAAGCGTCTAAATCAACGACTTCGCCTCTTGCATAATTAATAACGATTGCTCCTTTTTTGCAATATTTAATATTGTTTTTATTGATAAGAAATTTTGTTTGTTTCGTTTCCGGCACATGCAGTGTAATAATATCTGAGCGTTGTAAAACCTCTTTTATTGATTTTGCAAGTTCTGCATTTCCCAATGGCAGTTTTGTTTCTACATCATAAAAAATAATTTTCATTCCCAACGATTCTGCTAAAACACTAACCTGGCTTCCAATATTTCCGTATCCAATTATTCCTAAAGTTTTACCTCTCACTTCAAAACTTCCTTTTGCATTTTTTAGCCAAACTCCTTCATGCGCAGCTTTATTTTTGTCCGGAATTTTACGAATGAGCATAATTGCAGCACCAATCACCAATTCTGCTACAGATCTTGTATTGGAGTAAGGCGCATTAAAAACAGCGATTCCTTTTTTTGTTGCTTCTGTTAGATCTACTTGATTTACACCAATGCAAAAACAACCAATTGCTTGTAATTTTTCTGCTGCTGCTAAAACCTTTTTTGAGATTTGTGTTTTAGAACGAACTCCTAAAATGTGCACGTTTTTTATTTCCTTTATTAGCTCATCTTCCGAAAGTGCTTTTCCAATTTTTTCTACTTGAGTATATCCGTTTTGACGAAATTTTTTTATTGCAGAATCACTGATATTTTCTAAAAATAGAATTTGAATTTTTGACTTAGGGTAGCTTGTTTTATTGGGTTCCATATACTACAAATATATACTTGCATTACCATTTTTTATAAAGTACTGTTAAATGCGACCAGTTTCGTAACTTGAAAACGCGAATAAAGTAAAAATGAAAATTTTAAACGCTGAACAAATAAGAGTTTGGGATGAGTACACCATTCAAAACAAACCCATTGCGTCTATCGATTTGATGGAAGGAGCTGCAATAAAATGCATTGAATGGCTGGATGCGAGTTATTATTTTGGGAAAGAATTTGTCATATTTTGTGGTAAAGGAAATAATGGTGGCGATGGACTGGCTTTGGCGCGCATGTTGTTGAAAAAATTTTTTTCAGTTTCAGTGTATATTATAAAATCGGAAAGTAATGGAACTGCTGATTTTCAATTAAACCTTAAAAGATTACAGGAAATTGAATCTTCCAAAATATTTTTTATTCTTAATGAAAATGATTTCCCCATTTTAACATACAACTTAATAATCATTGATGCAATATTTGGTTCTGGTTTGCGCCGCCCACTTGATGGAATAATTGCAAGCTTGGTAAATTATATCAATAATAGTTCTTGCGAAATAATTGCAATTGATATCCCAACCGGACTTTCGGTTGATCAATCTTCCAAAAATAATTCGGTAATAAAAGCAACGCACACATTGAGTTTTCAATGCTATAAGCCAGCATTTTTAATGCCCGAAAATTTCAATTCAATTGGAAAAGTTTCAATTTTAGATATAGGTTTAGATAAAGATTTTTTGAATTTAACGCCCCCTAACAACTCACTTATTGATGCAGAAATTATTTCTTCAATTTACAAAAAACGAAATCGAAATAGCCACAAAGGGAATTTCGGACATGCGTTACTTATTGCCGGTAGTTATGGAAGAATGGGAGCTGCTGTATTAGCTGCAAAAGCTTGTTTGCGCAGTGGTGCGGGGCTTCTCTCCTGCCATATTCCAAAATCGGGAATTGAAATTTTACAAACTACTGCTCCAGAAGCAATGGTTTTTGCAGATTTTAATTCCTCTTTTATTTCCAAAATAGAAACAGATTTTTTAATCTATAATTCCATTGGAATTGGACCGGGAATTGGAACTGCATCCGAAACAAAAATTGCATTAAAAAAAATTTTGAATGCAGTAAAATCACCAATTGTTTTGGATGCTGACGCGCTTAATATTCTTTCGATGGAAAAAAAATTACTTACTTCTCTCCCTCCATTTTCAATTCTTACTCCTCACCAAAAAGAATTTGAAAGGTTATTCGGTGAAAGTAAAAATGATTTTGAAAGAATTGAATTGGCTTCACAAAAAGCTACCGAATTAAATTGCATCATTGTGTTAAAAGGTCCGCATACATTGGTTGCTCTTCCCAACGGAAAAAAATATTTCAACAGCACTGGAAATGCAGGAATGGCAACTGCCGGCAGCGGCGATGTACTTACAGGAATTATTACCGGTTTATTGGCGCAAGGCTATCTTGCTGAAAATGCTGCAATCTTAGGAGTTTATCTTCATGGATTGGCCGGAGATTTTGCATCAGAAAAATTTTCGCAAGAAGCACTAATTGCAAGCGACATTATTTTTTGCATGCCTTATGCTTTCAAGCAAATTTTCAATTATTAATTAGCCAATAACATTTACACTGCGTTCTACAAATGCAGTCAAATCAGCACCTTTCAGCATTCCTTGTCCAAGCAAGGCAAGATCAAAAACTTGTTTCGCCATGATTGATTGTTGCGCTTCATCTGCATTCAATATTTTAGAAATAATCGTATGATTTGCATTGATTGCAACTTTATAGGTGTCGGGCATTGAACCATAAAAATTCATTCCACCACCCATTTTCGACATGTCTTTCATGCGGCGCATCCATTCTTCAATCGTAATTGTTACAGGCAAAGTTTCGGCAGACATACTTTCTACTTCTACTTTCATGTGTTCATTCTTAATTGCATTTTCGAAAATCGTTTTCAACTTAGCTGTTTCATCGGCAGTTAATTGATGAGATATTGTTTCTTCTTTTTCTAATAATTTATCAAGCACATCTGCATCAACTCTCTTCATGGAAGTTTTTTCTAATTTCATTTCCAACTGCTGAATAAAATGATTATCAATTGGAGAATTCATCAGCAACACATCATAATTTCTTTTTTGTGCTGTTTGAATGTAACTGTCTTGCAATTCCGCATTGGATGTATATAAATAAATAAGTTGCCCGTTTTTATCTGTTTGAAAATCTTTTACTTTGGCATTGTATTCTGTTGTTGTAAAATATTCTTTTGTTGTATTTGTCAACAATAAAAAATCTTTCGCCTTTTCATAAAATTTTTCATCAGAAATTGTTCCATATTTTACAAACAAACCAATCTCATCCCATTTTTCTTCGTAAGCTTTACGATCTTTTTTAAAAAGTTCACTCAACTTGTCGGCTACTTTTTTGCTGATATAACTATTTATCTTTTTTACATTACTGTCTGCTTGTAAAAAAGAACGGCTAACATTTAATGGGATATCTGGTGAATCAATCACACCGTGAAGCAGTAATAAAAATTCCGGCACAATATCTTTTACTTCGTCCGTAATAAAAACCTGGCGACTAAATAATTTGATTTTGTTTTTTTGAACTTCAAAATCATTTTTTAATTTAGGAAAATATAAAACACCTGTAAGATTGAAAGGATAATCTACATTCAAATGAATCCAAAAAAGTGGAGCTTCGGAAAAAGGATACAGTTCGCGATAAAAAGAAAGATAATCTTCATCCTTCAGATCTGACGGGGATTTCGTCCAAATAGGATTGGTATTGTTAATGATATTATCAACATCAATTGATTTGTATTTTGGTTTTCCTTCTTTATCTTCTCCGTCGGGTATCGATTCTTTTTTTGTACCAAATTGAACAGGAATTGGTAAAAATTTTGCATACTTATCAAGAATAGTTTGAATTTTATTTTCTGCTAAAAACTCTTCCGATTCAGCATTCACATGTAGAATTACATCTGTACCTCTTTCAGTTCTTTTTCCTTTGGAAATTTCAAAAGAAGTGCTGCCATCACAAATCCAACGTGCTGCTTCCGAATTTTCTGCATAAGAAAGTGATTGAATTTCTACTTTATCGGCAACCATAAAAGCCGAATAAAATCCTAAACCAAATCTTCCAATAATTTCGTTTGCATCTTTTGCTTCTTTAAACTTTTCCATAAATTCTGTAGCTCCGGAAAATGCAATTTGATTGATGTATTTTTTAATTTCTTCGGCAGTTAATCCAATTCCATTATCCGAAATAGTAATTGTTTTTGCTTTTGCATTTACTGCAACTTTCACGCGCAGTTCTTCCAATTCGCCGCTGTATTGCCCCAACGAGCTGATGCGTTTCATTTTTTGCGTTGCATCCACAGCATTGCTCACTAATTCGCGCAGAAAAATTTCGTTATCGGAGTATAAAAATTTTTTAATAATGGGAAAAATATTCTCTGTATTAATTGAAATGGTTCCTTTTTCTTTTTGCATAAAAAAAATTAATTCGTTTTAGATACGGCATTACTAACAATACTTATTCCAAAAAAACAGATTTGCCAGATTGACAGTAATAAGGTTTTTTTTTAATTAAAATGAATTGGTTTCAGCTTTTATAACAACCTCTTTTACCCCTATCTTTGCCGTCCAAAAATTTTTAGATTAAAGCAAATATATTTATGGAAAAACTGATTTATATCGTACCGTTAATGGGTGTTGTTGGGTTGATTTATACCCTTATAAAATACAATTGGGTAATAAAGCAAGATGCAGGTAGCGACAGAATGAAAGAAATCAGCAATTATATTGCTGACGGTGCTATGGCTTTTTTAAAAGCAGAATGGAAAATTTTGGGATACTTTGTAACTATTGTTGCTATTTTGTTGGCAGTAATGGCAAGTTCAAATCCACATTCGCATTGGTTGATTTCTGTGGCATTTATTTTGGGTGCTATTTTTAGTGCTGTTGCCGGATATATTGGAATGAAAGTTGCCACCAAAGCAAATGTGCGAACAGCACAAGCGGCAAAAACCAGTTTAAGCAAAGCATTAGCTGTTTCATTTACGGGTGGATCTGTAATGGGATTAGGTGTTGCCGGATTAGCTGTTTTGGGATTGGGTGCATTATTTATATTATTGAAATGTTATTTCGTACCAACTGGTGCAGTAGTAAATGGCAAAGAAATGTTGATGATGATTGAAGTGCTAACCGGATTTTCTTTGGGTGCAGAATCAATTGCACTTTTTGCTCGTGTTGGTGGTGGAATTTATACAAAAGCTGCCGATGTGGGTGCTGATTTAGTAGGTAAAGTTGAAGCTGGAATTCCGGAAGATGATCCAAGAAACCCTGCAACTATTGCAGATAATGTGGGCGATAATGTGGGTGATGTTGCCGGAATGGGAGCTGATCTTTTTGGTTCTTATGTTGCAACAGTTTTAGCTACAATCGTTTTAGGTCAGCAAACAGTTGTAACTGGCGAAGATGGATTGGGTGGCTTATCTCCTATTCTTTTACCAATGTTTATTGCAGGAATAGGGATTCTTTTTTCTATCGTTGCAACATGGTTTGTACGAATTAGCGATACTGCAAGTATCAACACACAAAATGTACAGAAAGCATTGAATATGGGCAACTGGGGTTCCATTGTTTTAACAGCAATTGCATCAGTTGGGCTTGTATATTATATTTTACCGGAAACAATGTCGCTTCGTGGACATGAGTTTACAAAGTGGGGCGTTTTAGGCGCCATTGCAGTTGGCTTAGTTGTTGGAACTTTAATGAGTATCATTACTGAATATTATACTGCGATGAGCAAAAGACCTGTTTTGTCAATTGTTCGTCAATCGGCAACAGGCCATGCAACAAATGTAATTGGGGGTTTGGCTGTAGGAATGGAATCTACATTTTTACCAATATTAGTTTTGGCCGGTGGTATTTGGGGATCTTATGAATGTGCAGGATTGTACGGTGTTTCAATTGCTGCTGCAGGAATGATGGCTACAACTGCGATGCAATTAGCAATTGATGCATTTGGTCCAATTGCAGATAATGCAGGTGGAATTGCCGAAATGAGTGAATTACCAAAAGAAGTAAGAGAAAAAACAGATGTGCTTGATGCTGTTGGAAATACAACTGCAGCTGCAGGAAAAGGTTTTGCAATTGCATCTGCTGCTTTAACTGCGCTTGCTTTGTTTGCAGCATTTGTTGGTGTTGCCGGAATTGATGGCATAGATATTTACAAAGCAGATGTTTTAGCTTCCTTATTTCTTGGAGGAATGATTCCTTTTCTTTTTTCTTCATTAGCAATTCGTGCAGTTGGAGAAGCCGCAATGGCAATGGTGGAAGAAGTTCGTCGTCAGTTTCGTACCATTCCTGGAATTATGGAAGGAAAAGGAAAACCTGAATATGAAAAATGTGTGGCTATTTCCACCGAAGCATCGCTGAAAAAAATGATGCTACCCGGTGCAATTGCAATTCTATCTCCTATTATTATTGGTTTTGTTTTAGGTGCGGAAGCCTTGGGAGGATTTCTTGCAGGAGCAACAGTTTGTGGAGTTTTAATGGGTATGTTTCAAAATAATGCCGGTGGTGCTTGGGATAATGCAAAGAAAAGTTTTGAAAAAGGAGTTGAAATAAACGGAGAAACTTATTTCAAAAAGTCAGAACCACACAAAGCATCTGTAACAGGTGATACAGTTGGCGATCCATTTAAAGATACTTCGGGACCATCCATGAATATTTTAATTAAATTAATGTCAATCGTGTCATTAGTTATTGCTCCATCACTTGCGCAATTAAATACTTCAACTGCAGAAATGCCAATGAAGCACGAAATAGAAATGACAGTAACTGCTGGTCAAGGAAATCAGGGAACACCATTATTGGATTCTCTAAAAAAAGATAAGTTGATTGACGGAAATAATTTTAGTATTGAACTAAGTGGAGATTCATTACAAATTAATGGCCAGTTACAACCAAAAGAAGTTGTTGAAAAATATCGTTCTCTTTTTAATGGTCAAACTAAATTGAAATTAGTTAGCAAAGAAGAAATCAAAAATTAAGATTGATTGAAATTTTTTATAAAATCCTCGCCATAAAAAAGTGAGGATTTTTTTTACCAAACATTTCTGGGGCAAGTATCGCCCCAATTGTTGCCAAGTAAAAATCCAAATACAATTTCGTGTGTGCCTCTGCTTACTGTATTTAATTGTGTAGTTGTTATATCGTACGAATAGCCGATATTAAATGTATTTCTAACATTTAACCCAACCATTCCTGCGTATCCATCTTCGTGGCGGTAACTTCCTCCAAGCCACAATAAATCGCGAAACTGTAATTTCAAATTTCCTTCTACTTGATAATTATTTTTAGATGTGCCATTAATATATTTCAACATAAAAGATGGAATTACATTCACATCTTCACTCAATAAAAAACGATAACCGCCGGTAAAAAATAAATGCGGAATAAATTTTCCTTTTTGAATAATTGCAGCATCATCTACAAAAGCTAATTTCTGTGGAATGATTTGTTGTGCTGAAAGTCCAACAAAATAATTGGAAGAATATAACCAAACTCCTGCACCCAAATCTGGTTTTATTTTATTTAATTCATTGTTAATAGTATAAGTTGCCGGATCGTTCGAACTTCCCGTTCCTGTAAAATCATGTTTGGAACGATCTAAACTTACAAGCGTTATTCCACCAGAAAAACCTGCTGAAAAATTAGTTTTTGCATTCAATCCAATATGATATGCATAAGTTCCACTAACAGAAATACGATTGAAACTTCCTGCTTTATCATTTACCACAACCATTCCAACACCTTGGTGTGGTTCGGATGCTGTATAATTTTCCCAATAAGCCTTTCCTCTTGGGTTTTCTCCCGGAACAGAAAATGAAGTTGCAGAAGTCTTGTAATCTTCTTTTCCAATTGCTTTGTGAATCGTTAAGTAAGTTGTCTTTGGTGCGCCATTCAAACCAACCCATTGATCTCGGTTGCTTATTTTTAAATCCGTGTAATTTTCAATTCCACTCAACGCAGGGTTTAATACATAATTATTTAAAATGTATTGTGTGTAATGCGGTCGTTGTTGCGAAAATATTTTCGCAGAAAAATTCATCATTAAAACAAAAAACAAAATTCGTTTCATAGTTTTTATCGGATTACATCAACATAACCTGCTGTAATTTTTCTACCATTCTTTGGATCTATTATATAATAGTAAGTACCAACAGGAACAGGTTTCCCATTAACAGTTCCATCCCAAGGATTAGAGTAGCCAACGGAATGAAATATTTTTTGTCCATAACGATTAAATACTTCAACTGTTGAGCCAACATATTGATTAAGATAACCAATATCCCATTTGTCGTGAATACCATCTCCATTGGGACTGAAAATATTTGGAATTAATGGATACTTCAACACTTTTATAAATACTTGATCAGAAGTTTTACAACCTTTATCTGAAGTAACAGTTAATGTATAAGTAATATCATCCAATGGTGAAGCAAGTGGATTTAATTTTGTAACTGTATCTAATGCAAGCGAAGGAGTCCACAAATAGGCAACTGGATAAGTTACATTTGGCGCTATAGCATCCATAGAAATTGTAACTCCGTCCAATATAACTTTATCGGTTCCTGCATTAGCAATTGGTGTTGGGTGTATTATTATTGGTTGTTCTTTAAAATTAATACATCCATTTGTGCCGGTAAAAGTATATCGCAATGTATGTGTTCCTGCTCCTGCTGTATTAGGATCAAATAAACCTGTTGGCGAAACCCCTTGTCCGGAAAAAACTCCAATTCCCGGAAGTGCATTTAAAATACCGGCTTGCAGGATTTGAAACTGAGGGGAATTTGTACACGCATCGCCCAACGAATTAAAATAAACTGTTGGTGTTGCAAGCACAGTGATAACTTTTGAAATTACATTTAAACAATTAGCACCGGAATAAGACACCATTCTTATTGTGTATGTTTTTGTAAAAGGTGTTCCAAACTCAATATAATTGTGCAAATAATTTTTACCGAGGGATGGAAAATCATCCACAGTTTTAATGGTTGGGTTATTTAAATAATCCCAATAAATTTCGAGTTTTACGATAGATCCAAAATCAACTGTAGAATTATTTATTATTTCTACATCTTGACTGCTGCATAAAATGTTTGCATTTTGTACTGTAAAATTTGCATTCGGGATAGAACCATTCACACTGAAAGTTTGCGAAATTGTATCTGTGCAACCTTGGTTGGATGTTACAATTAAAGTTGCAGTGTAATTCCCAATTGTTAAATACCTATGTGTTGGATTTTGCAAAGTGGATGTATTGGGATTTACTAATGTTGCGTTCGGATCTCCAAAATTCCATAACCACGCAGCAATTGAACCAGCAGAAATACTGCTTGTATCAACAAAAGGTGCAAAAGGATCGACTAAACAAATTTCCGGAGAAACAAAACCTGCATTTGGTAGCACATGAACGGTTACAGATTTGGTTAAAACAGAACTGATACAACCTTTGTTTGTTTCAACTTGTAAAGTCGCATTATAAACTCCAGCTACATTGTAAGTGTGAATAAATGGTGATGCAGTTGTTAGAATTGTATTTGTAACATCTCCAAAATCCCAAGTCCATTTTACTAATGTGCCGGCATTTGCAACTGATGCATCCGTAAAAGTAATATCTCTTGTTTCGCAGGATGGAACCGAAGTAGTAAAATTTGGAGTTGGCAACGGATTTACAATTATTGTCCAAGTTGCAGTTGTTGAAGGACATCCAATTGCAGAAATACAATTTAAAGTAACAATATAAGTCCCTGCTGCTGCATAATTTTTTGTTGGGTTTTGAATTGTTGATGTAGTTCCATCTCCAAAATCCCATAACCACTGTGTAACTGTACTATTTGGTGCTGTACTGTTATCTGTAAAGTTTGCTGTTGTACCAAAACAAACTTCTGCTGGAGCAGTAAATGATGCTTGAGGCTGTGCATAAACCGTATTCAACACACGAAGGGAATCGTCAACACATCCATTATCCGATGTAACTGTTAATGTGACATTAAATGGACCGGTTGAACTATAAGTCGTAGTTGCTGTTTGTATTGTTGCTGTTTGGCTGTTTCCAAAATTCCATAAATAACTTGCAATCGTTCCGCTTGCAATGGTTGATGTACTTGTAAAATTTGCAGCACCAACTGGTAAACAAACATTCGGTAATTCAAAATTCGCTAATGGACGTGGATGT